>WBZO01000005.1_pt2 | contig 536933 bp, 430 predicted proteins | sample 5204261 | NCBI WGS metagenome assembly WBZO01 (sample SAMN12412400, study PRJNA552823) | activated sludge metagenome | isolation source: activated sludge from anammox sidestream of wastewater treatment plant... | place: USA: North Carolina | collected 2017-09 | reverse complement strand
TATGACAACAACGTAAACAACCCTCCGAGCACGGACTGGGGCAACCGGCTGCTCCTGAATCTGGGCTCCAACGTGCAGGACCCCAACGACCCGAACAGTTGCCCGGGCGGCGTCTGGACGCTCGATACCGACCCGAACATCGCGATCGATGCCGGCCTCCAGAATTACGGCCCCATTCTGCCGGACGACTATCGCGATCCCGAAGGCTGCGTGCTGGTCGACCACGATCGTGACGGCGACGGCGACCTGTTCTACTCGCAGCGCATCTGGCAGAATAACAACGTGTACGCTGCATACGACCCATACTTCGTCCGACTGGACACGAATGTCACTGGCGTGACCATGTTCGGGGGCAAGGAGGAGGGCACGCTGCTGTGTGATCTCGATCTTGATGGGGACCTGGATCTCGTGCAGGTGCCAGACAGCGGAAGCCCAAGCGCTAAAACGCTCCTTTCCAAAGGAGATGCCGAGTTCATGGCCGGGCCGACGCTGACAAACGACCAGGGATACGGTCTTTCTGCGGCGGACTGGGACAACGACGGCGATATCGACCTGACGGTGGGTGGGAACTTCTGGCGGAATCGATTGATCGAGACGGCCGGCGTGTACAGTGGTACCAGCATGTGCTGGGGGCTGATATATAACCTCGACGATACTCCATATGGCGTGATAAGCCACGCGCTCCCAAGCTGGCTCGATGCCGATAGAGATGGCGTAGTCGCGAACACCGTTGGGACCGTTGTTGCCCGACCTGACCGGCTTGTCCACGTTTCCGGGCGTGACCGTGGTGAACGGGCTGCGCAGCGAATCTTCGTCGGGCAAGAACATCTGTTCTGAAGCCATGACCGTGAACACAAGCGCGACCACACCGGTAACGATTCGCCTGAGCCCAACCGGCAATTAGGGAGTTCTTCCATGTATCCTTCTTCCTTCACTTCGTCACTTCGTCACTTCGTCACTTCCTCTCTCCTCCCGTTGTTACTTTGTTACCTTGTTACCTTTCACTCTGCCTTCGCCCAAGTCCACATCATCAACGGGTCATGGGAATGGCCCGACCAGGGGCTCACTCTGAACCCTGAAGGCGACACCGACGGGGGAGGATTGGTTTACGACCTGCTTCCCTACGAAAACACGCTGGTGGTCGGAGGCGGCTTCTTGTATGCCGGCGGCATCGTGGCACAGAGGCTCGCGGTTTGGGATGGCCAATCCTGGTCGACGATCGCGGAGGGGTTTCCAAATAATTCCGTCAACACGCTGATGTCGCTCGATGGAGCGCTGTACATCGGCGGCATATTCAACTTCATCAATGGAGTTCAGATCGACAGGTGTGCGAAATGGGATGGAGAGACGTGGTCCGAACTCGGCGATGGGCTCCTGCCAACGGTCAGTGTTCGCGACCTGCAGGCCTGGGCCGATGGCACTGGTTCTATTCTCTTCGCCGCCACCCAGACTGTATTCCGCTGGGACGGCAAGACCTGGTCGATTCCCGGCGGCGGACTTTCGGGTTGTTGCGGGGGCGCGCTCGCCCTCGAGGTCTTCGACGATGGCACGGGGCCGGCACTCTATGTCGCCGGCAACTTCAAGTACGCCGGCGGCGTGCTGTGCAACGGCATCGCCAAATGGAATGGCGAGCAGTGGTCGTCGCTCGGCCAGGGGCTTACCGAGTCGTGGGCGTACGGCACGGCGCTGGCCGTCTTTGACGACGGCACGGGCCCGGAGCTGTACCTCGGCGGCCACTTCACGCAGGTCGACGGCCAACCGATCGCTACAGTCGCCCGCTGGAACGGCGAGAGCTGGTCCGCGGTCGGCGACCCGGACCTGCATCCGGGCACGATCGTCGAGGAGCTGCGCGTGCTCGATGACGGCTCGGGACCCGCGCTTTACCTGGCGGACGTCGTCAACGTGCAGCGGTGGGACGGCAAGATCTGGAGGCGCTACCCGTCCATCTACGGCACGTACACCATGGCTATTTTCCCCGGACCCGACGGCCCCGCGCTGCACATCGGCGGCGGGCTCAACCTCGGCGACAACCAGGACCCGCGCTATACGAACATCGCCTATTTCGTGCCGAAGCGCGGCGGCTTTGCCTGCGGCGACTTCAACGGCGACGGGCATCGTCAATCAGGAGGATCTGGGCATCCTCCTGGCGGCCTACAACAACTGCCCCGCCCCCGGCTGCCAAGGCGACGCCGACGGCGACGGCGATGTCGACCAGTCCGATCTCGGCACGCTCCTGGCCCACTTCGGCCTGCCGTGCGGGTAGCGTCAGGCATCCCCGCCTGGCGGCGTCAAGCGCGGCCCCTTGACGCCGGGTGTCGTGCCGACGGCTTTTCGCGTCGGCACGTCTTGATTCTTCACGTAGACAATGCACAGACGGCGTGGTTTCTGCGCGGCGCCACCAGGTCGGCTGTGTCATGCCCACGCGAAAAGCCGTGGGCATGGCACCCGCGCGCGTGTTCGCGATCGACACCGACCCCGCGGCCGAAAAACGCCTGGGGATGGACTTCGCGCGATTCATCATCGACCTGCTGCGAAGGGACGATCGAAGGGGCCTCCAGGACGGGTTACACTAGTGTAGTGCCTCGCAAGTAACTGCCTGTCCCTATGCAGGGTGGGGGCGGGCTTCCAGCCCGCCCGAGCGGGCAAGATGCCCGCTCCACCCATCCGTGATACCGTCACATTTCTGCGAGGCACTACACTAGGATGACCGCCGTTTTCAGCCAAGGGCTGGTGTCCCATGTGCCGCAACATCAGGATGCTCTTCAATTTCGATCCGCCGGCCACGCCCGCGGAGCTGCGCGCCTCCGCGCTCCAGTTCGTCCGCAAGCTGAGCGGCTTCAATTCGCCCTCGCAGGCCAACCGGGCGGCATTCGAGCGCGCCGTCGACGAGGTCGCCGACGCGGCGCGGCGGCTCCTCGATGCACTCGTTACGACCGCCGCGCCGCGCGACCGCGAAACGGAAGCCGCCAAGGCCCGCGCCCGCGCGCAACAGCGATTCGGGCCGGTGCGCCGCAGACGCGGCGGCCCGGTCGTCGGCAGGCGCTAGTGTAGTGCCTCGCAAATAACTGCCTGTCCCTATGCAGGGTGGGGCGGGCTTCCAGCCCGCCCGAGCGGGCAAGATGCCCGCTCCACCCATCCGTGATACCGTCACATTTCTGCGAGGCACTACACTAGCGCGCTGCCTCGCAATCCTGCGACTTCTCAGGCACGTGGGGGGGGCCTCCGTGCCGGCCGACAGGCAGGGACGCCTGCCCCGCCGCGCGCACGTACGTCGCGTTATTGCGGAGGTAGTACACCAGCGCGCGGCGGGCGGCGCTCTACGCCGGCGCCCACGCCAGGTCGAGGATCGAGTTCGTCGGCCGCTCGGTGTTGAAGACCGCTTTGACCTTCATCCCGATCTGCGGCCGGCCCTCTTTCAGCCAGCTCATGAGCTTGGTGCAGACGCCCTCAAGCTCGACGCTGATGAGCGGCGTATCGGCGGGGAGCTTGAACAGCTCGCCGGGGTACTTGATTACGCTCCAGGTGAACACATTCCCGATCTGCGGCGCCTCGACCCAGTCCATGTCGTGCCAGCAGTCCGGGCATTGGCAGCGCGGCGGCAGCCAGAGGCGCTTCTCGCCGCAATTCGGGTTGGAGCAGCGCGTCGCGAGCAGCTTTCGCTGCTGCAAGCCCTGAAAGAACCGGCCCCAGCCGCCATAGCTGTGAAAATGGGCCCAGGTCTTCGGGTTCTTGACGCCCAGCGGCTCGGTGGACCAGGTTTCGAGCGTCGTGGTGGGCCAGTTGATGGACATGAGGCTTCACCTCGGCTAACGAGTGTCAAATCACCAAGAAACAGCGAATGTCGAATAGCGGATTGCGAAAGGAGCACCCGTCGCCGAAAGGGAACAACAGCACGCCCGCTCGATGAGCTTTCGCCATTCGCCACACTCGCAATTCGATATTCATGCCTTTTCCAGGATCGCGCACGTCACGTGACTTCCCGTCCCCGCGTGGCTGATCGCGCAGCCGCGCCTGGGGTTCTTGAGCTGCAAGCTCTTCCAGTCGGCCGGCTTCTTCTTGCCGAAGCGCTCCCACATCTTCGGGTCGCCGTGGAACTTGTCGTACTTGCCCTGGAGCTGCCAGAGCACCTCGACGAGCTGGAAAATGCCCGTCGCGCCGACCGCGTGCATCGTGCCGATGAGACCGCCCGAGAGGTTCGTCGGCAGCCGGCCCTCGAAATACGCGTCGCCCGACTCGATGAACTCGCGCCCGCGCCCGTACGGCCGCAGGCCGATGTCCTCGTACGTCTGCACGTCGCTGATGGTGAAGGCGTCGTGCGTCTCCAGCAGGTCGAAGTCCGCCACCGGGTCCTTGATGCCCGCCATGTTATAGGCCAGGTACGCCGCCATGCGCGACGCCAGGAACGAGCTGAACCCCGGCCACTCGTGCCGCTTGCCGGTGAAGTAGTCCTTGTAGGTCGCCTCGGTCTCGTTCGGCAATAGCAGGATCGGCATGTGCCGCCGGTCCGCCGTGCGCAGCGTGTGCGTGCCGCCGCAGATGGCCTTGAGCTGCACGGGATTGTCGCTCAGCTTGTGGGCGACGGCCTCGTCGCACAGGATCAGCACGGCCGCCCCGACGCTCATCACGCAGCACTCCAGGAAGCTGAGCGGGTCGGAGACGATCTCGTTATTCAGAATGTCCTGCACGGTGTATTTGCCCGGGTTCTGCGCGAACGGCGAGTAATACGCGTACTCGTGGTTCTTGCACGCGATCTTTGCCAGCGTCTCGCGCGGCACGTTGTTCTCGTACTGGTAACGCTGCGCCATCAGCGCGTAATACGCCGCGTACATCCAGCCCAGCTCGCTCTCGAAGTCCTTGCACGCGGCGGAGGCGATGTACGAGTTGCCCACCTTGGTGCTCACCTCGTCCATGCGCTCCCAGCCGACCACCGGCACGCAGTCGGCGTAGCCGCTGGCCACCGCCTGGGCCGCGGCCAGCACCGCCGAGCCGCCGGTCGCGCCGCCGGTCTTGACCTCGATGTTGCCGAGCGGGTCGAAGCCGAGGTAGTCGTGCACCTTGGCCGCCGCGAGGAGCTGGTCGCCGAAGTGGTCGGCGAACTGCGAGTAGACCACCCAGTTGACCATGCGGCGGAGCTGCTCGGGCTCGACCTTCAGGTCGTTCTCCTCGACCGCCATGCGCAGGGCGGCGGTGCACAGTTCGCAGGTGTTCTTCTCGCGGTAGTTCTTGCGGTAGTCGGTCAGCCCGCCGGCGACGACGTAGACGGGCTTCTCGAAACGCGGGATGCGGAGGTTCTGGGGACCGAAGCGGATCATGGCGTCCTCGCTGTCGGGTTGCGCGAATCAGGCCGGATTGTCGCGAATGCGCGAAATCCCGACAAGCGTGCAACACTCGGTAACGGTAGCCTCTTGCGGGGAGCATCGGCCTCTGGCGGGTGCGAAATAGCGGTCGGTCCGGATCGGCATTCGACGTGCAAAGCCAGATTTCGCTTGACGGGTTATCGAACCTGAGTCAAAATACTTATCGAGGGGGCGTTTGGCGCGTCAGCGATGTGATCGTTCGGGCCGGCTGGCTTGGAGCCCCCCAAGGAGCCATGGCCATGTCTACCCCTGCTCCCTGCTCCCTGCTCCCTGCTCCCTGCTCACCCTGCTAGCGGCGCTCGGCGTGTCTCTCTTTTTTACGCCCGCTGCATGGCCTCAGGCCTGCGGCGGGGGCGTTGGTGACGGGACGTGCTGCGGGGATGTGGACGGGGACGGCGCCGTCACGCAGGCGGACCTTGGCATCGCCATCGCCGAGTCCGAGGCCGGATGCACGGGCTGCTGCCTGGCAGACGTTGACTGGGACGGCGACGTGGACGACGACGACATCTCCATCATCACGTCGGAAATGAACGAGAACGGCGAGGGCCAGCCCTGCATCGGCTACCGCCCGATTCCGCTGAAAGTCTGGGATCCGGACTGCTACAGCGGCGGGTGCGGGCCGACGTGCCAGGACGACAAGGGCTGCCTGCCCATGGACACGAACCAGTACTTTCCCAGTCTCGTCAGCTTCTCCGACGTCGATGGCGACGGCTGGCCCGATGCAGCCTCCTGGGCGACCATAGACGGGGCGCGGAAACGCAGGCTGTATCGCAACAGCGGCGACGGCGGCAATCCGCTTTCGTGGACGGAGGTCTGCCTTGACCCCAACCTGGACCCGAACAGCGGCTACGGCGCGCACCTGGCGGACTACAACAATGACGGCTATCCCGACTACGCTACGTCGCGGGACAAGCTGGGAGCGGCCGACAAGTTCTTTTTTCTCGTGAATGCCGGCGATCCCAACTCGTGTTTCGTCTCTGTCCGCGAGTGCCTCGGCCTACCCAGTGCCATACCAAGCTCAGAGACTCTGGTCTGGGGGGACGTTGACGGCGATCTGGACCTGGAGTTGTTCGTGCCAGCATACGAGACCACCCCGCCTGATCCAAACGACCCGGTGGGCAACCACCTGTTCCTGAACCTCGACCCGAACACCGATGGCGACTGTCCGCAGGGTCCGCCGACGATCGTGGCGATGGACCCGAACTGGGGCATCCCCGCGGGCCTCCAGAAGTACAATGACTATCGCAGGCCGGAAGGCTGCATTCTGGTCGATTACGATCGCGACGGCGACGGGGACCTCTTCTTCTCAGGGCGAGTGTGGCAGAATGTAACGACAGCCGACGACGATCCCAACTTCAGCCGCCTCGACCCTGACGACACGGGGTTTTCCGTTTTCGCAATCCCGAAGAAGGGCTTGCCGCCGCCGACGTCGACCTGGATGGCGACCTGGATTTTCTTCAGATGGGCACCTTTGCGGATGCGCGCCTTCAAAAGTCGCGCGGCGCCGGCACGTTCGGTAGCTACGCCGGCTTCAGCACGGAATCGTACGGCGTTTCGATAGCTGACTGGGACAACGACGGGGACATCGACTTCACCGCCGGCGAGACCTTCTGGCGCAACATGCTGCTCGAGCGTTTCTACGAGTCGCCCGCCAGCAGTTTGTGGCAGCAGGTTTACTGCCTGGACGACGGCGTGTACGACCCGGTTTACTCTGCCTGTCCAGCCTGGGCAGATGTTGATCGCGACGGCGATCTCGATTGTGCGCGAGGGGCGCACACTCAGCAATTAGGATCAACCCGGGCCAAGTTCCAGCGCAACTACCTCTATCACGGCGGCACGTGTGCGGATTGCGAGCCGCTGAAGCGTTACGTCAATGTGCGCCCGGTGCGCGCGGCGCCGGACAACGGCCCGAACGGCTGGCGCGACAACTCGGAGTGCGAGTTCGGCGCGTTCGTCGAGCTTGTAGTGCGCAACCACCCCGATCCGAACATGGCGCATCTGCGCCGCGTGCAGTTCACCTCGACCACCGCCGGCTACCTGAACCAGGACGAGTACCCGCCCCACTTCGGCTTGCCCGGCGATCCCGACCCAAACGACCCCGACGAGGATCTACGTCTCGACGTCTACGTCGATTTCCTGGCGCGTGGGGACGAGCCGAACGCGGGATCGGGCGTGTGGCGCGTCGACTGGACCGTCAACGCGCAGCTCGCGAACATCAACCTGGCGGACCTCTACGTCGACTGCAACGATCCAGACCCCGAGACGCTCGGGCGCCCGATAACCGTCTACCGCGACGGGCGCGTGCGCTTCAAGGGCGCTGATCCCAACGTGGCGCCGAGCGATCCGAACCTCGCCCGCCTCTACACGCTCGGCGGTCGCCTGACGTTGCCGTCGCAGGGCGGCGGCGCTCTTCCCGGTCTCACGACAGGGAACGTGTTCGCGGGCGTGCGCTTCAACAAGGAGCCGAACAGCCCTGAGCTGCGCATCCGCGAGATCATCGTCGACGGGCAGTTGGATCAGACGACGTCCGGCTGCGACTACAATGTCGTGGTGCTGGACGTCACTGATCCCAACAACCCGAGCCCGGTGGGCGGCTTGAAAGCGTACACATTCTCCGACAACAGGCGGACGTTCATCCACGTGCCGCCACAGGACCCCAACGACCCGGATTTCGTGCTGCCGGAGGGCGATGGTTCGACCACGCGCAAGTACGAGGTGCGTGTGCGGCTCACAAGCTACCGGATGAACACGTTGCCGGATCTCACCGGCCTGCAAACGCTGCTGGGTCTCACCGTCGACAAGGGCCTCCGCACAGAGAGTTCCTCGGGCAAGAACGTCTGCACCGAAGGCATGGACCTTGGGTCCGCGGCGACAACACCCGTCACGATTCGCCTGAGCCCAACAGGAAACTGAGGAGTTCTTCCATGTACCGCGTTGCTCTTTCTTCGTTCCTTCGTCCCTTCATCCCTTCGTCCCTTCTTGCCGTGTTCCTTTGTGGCCTTGTTGGCCTGACGCCACAGGCTTCCGGCCAGATCCAGATCATCAACGGCACGTGGGACTGGCCCGACCAGGGGCTCACGCTGTTTCCCGAAGGCGATATCGACGAGGGCGCCTTTGTGAATGACCTGCTCCCGTACGGCGGGCGGCTCGCGGCCGCCGGCGGCTTTGTTCACGCCGGTGGTCTGTTAGCCCCATGTCTCGCTGTCTGGGACGGACAGGTGTGGTCGGCGCTTAGCTCGGATGCGCCTAATGATTCGGTGTGGACTTTGCTGGAATCTGGGGGGTCGCTGTATCTCGGTGGCGGATTCTCCTTCATCGGAGAGATTCCAGCCAAGAGGGTGGCCAAATGGGATGGTTTCAGTTGGTCCGGTTTCGGCAATGGCCTCCCTGGGACGATTGTATCGCTGGCACTGTGGGACGACGGCAGCGGCGTTTCACTGTACGCCGGCGGGAACAACATCTTCAAATGGGACGGGTTGGCGTGGTCGCTTGTCGGCGGCGGAATTCCCAGCGGCGTGGAAGCCATGACACTATTCAATGACGGCAGCGGAACAGCTCTGTACATCTGCGGTCAAGGCGGCGTCGCCAAATGGAACGGCGTAGGCTGGACGTCCATCGGCGGCACGACGGGCGGGCTGCCCAACACCCTCGCGGTCTTCAACGACGGGTCCGGTGAGAAGCTCTACCTGGGCGGCTACTTCACCGCAGTCGGCGGCGTGCCCGCCGTGTGCGTCGCGCGCTGGGACGGCGAAAGCTGGTCCGCGGTCGGAAACCCGGAGCTGACGCCGGACGTGGCCATCGAACAACTGAGGGTGCTCGACGACGGCAGCGGCCCGGCGCTGTTTGCCGTCGCGCCCGGCGTGCTCCAGAAATGGGATGGACAGAAATGGACCCGCTACGTTCTACCCTGGCAGGCCGGGCCGGCAACGGTGCAGGTCTTTGACGGCCCGGCCGGCCCCATGCTCCACATCGCCGGCTCGATCGACTTGGGCGAGTATCCGCAGCATCGATACACGAACATCGCCCGCTTCACCCGCGGCTTCGCCTGCGGCGATTTCAACCGCGACGGCGTCACCGACCAGAAGGACCTGGGCATTCTGCTGGCGGTCTTCAACTGCACCGGCACGTGCTCCGGCGACGCCGACGGCGACGGCGACGTTGACCAGGCCGACCTGGGCATCCTGTTGGCGCACTTCGGGCAGAAGTGCGGATGAGCCGTAGCGTCGGGCCGCCGTGCCCGACGATGAATGCCGAGTGGCGAGTGCAGAGTAACGAGTGGGGAAAGGCGAAGCGCACATGACGACGTAGCGGCCGACCTCCGAGTCGGCCGTCCGACGGCGAACAGCGAATGCTGAATGGAACTCGGCGCCAACGGGGGGCGAAGGACCTTGCCGTTGGATCTCCGGCGCGTACGGCGGCGGCTACGCCGTCGCACCGCTGGCCGCCGCCTGGGCCGCGGCCAGCACGGCCGAGCCGCCGGTGGCCCCGCCGGTCTTGACCTCGATGTTGCCGAGCGGGTCGAAGCCCAGGTAGTCGTGCACCTTGGCGGCCGCGAGGAGCTGGTCGCCGAAGTGGTCGGCGAAGGTGGGCCAGCCGGGCCGCGGCACGCGGACTGTGACTAGTGTAGTGCCTCGCAGAAATGTGACGGTATCACGGATGGGTGGAGCGGGCATCTTGCCCGCTCGGGCGGGCTGGAAGCCCGCCCCACCCTACATAGGGACAGGACACGCGAGAAACCAGACGCGCTGTTCCGGGCTGATGACAGCCCGGCTCTGCGCTGTTCCGGGCCGGGGACAGCCCGGCCCCCTTGCGTGCACGCTCGCACTTGGGCTTCACGGACGCCAAGTGGGGCGGTAACATGCGGGTACTCGGCGCCGGGATCGCTCGTCCGCGGCGCGCGAGCATGTACCTTGAGCGCTGATGGTCGGGTCGCTCGGCGAGGGCGCCCGCCTGCGCTACGTTCTACAGCCGGCCGACCCTGCTGTTCGGAGCCAGCCGTGTCAGGACTCGTGCCGTTGTCAATTGGCGGCAATCCGCTGGAGAACCACGAGACGGCCTCTCTCGGGCGGGCGCGCGCGCGGACCACGCGGCATCGCAGCCGCGCGTTCACGCTGATCGAGTTGCTCGTGGTGATCGCCGTGATCGCGCTGCTGCTGGCGGCGCTGCTGCCCACGCTGAGCAGCGCCCGCGAGCAGGGCCGCCGGACGGTTTGCCTGGCGAACCTCAAGTCGATCGGCAACGCGATGGTGATGTACTTCAACGAGAACCACAACTGGTTCCCGTTCGAGAAGCGCAACTGGCCGCGGACGGGCGTGCCGGGGCCGGGGGAGTGGGTTCTGTCGGCGTTCTACTACGCGGGTCACCCCGGGCGGCCGTCGATCGGCGACCAGAGCTCGTACACGTTCGACCTGCCGTACCTGCGCGACACGTTCCGGGGGCGGGCGTTCAACCCCTACCTGTACGACAACCTGTACGAACGGCTCGAGCAGCCCAACGAGGCCGGCCTGGGGGAGTTCGAGGAGCGGCGGAAGGCGATGACGATCACGCGCTGCCCGTCCGACACGGGGCCGTTCTTCAACACCAACGCGTACATGGACGTGGGGGCGTACAAGTCCACCTGGGAGATGCACGGATCGAGCTACGACATCAACTATCACTTCGTCTGGCTCTGGGCGGCCAGTCAGGCCCTCGGCGCGCCGAACCAGCCGTATCTGCCCACGCCGCGGCCGCGCTACCTGCAACGCGCCAACAGGTTCCTGGCGGTCCAGCGCGACAAGCACGCCTCGCGCTTCATCGTGCTGTACGAAGACCCGTTCGACTCGGCGCAGTACCGCCGCATCAACCGCTTCGGCTGGCACCGGCAGTTGAACCGGCACTCGTTCCTGTTCCTCGACGGGCACGCGAGCTTCCTGCGCACCGACACCACCAAGGGCAACAACGGCCCGGGCTGGAAGACGGCGTCGGGCATGTGGTACAACGACTCCAACGACCCCGATTACCCGCTGCGCACGCTCGAGCCCTGAGGACGGCGTCACGGGGGCGGCGCGGCCGGGCCGTGGTCCGCGCGGTGGACCGTGTGGCTGGCGCCCGGTTCCCCGCGGCCCCGTCTCTTGCGTAAGATGCGAGCGCGATCGAAGTCGACCCGCGCCGACGCCGGCCCACGGGGACCGAGCCCGATGATCGACCTGGTTCTGCGGAGCATCGCCAAGGGGCTGCTGCGGCTGCGCTACCGCGTGCGGGTGCGCGGGCTGGAGGAAGTGCGCGCCCGCGGCACGCGCGGAATCCTGTTCCTGCCGAACCACCCTGCGCTGATCGACCCCGTGCTGGTGGTCACGTTCCTTTGGAAGACGTTCAGGCCGCGGCCGCTCGCCGACGAGGACCAGATCAGCCGCTGGCCCCTGAGCTGGGTGGCGCGCTATGTCGGCATGCGCCCGATACCCGACATCCGCACCCGCGGCCTCGACGCCGCCGAGCGGATCCGCCGGGTCATCGCCGACTGCCAGGCCGGGCTGGCGGCGGGAGAGAACATCGTGCTGTATCCGTCCGGGCACCTGTATCGCAGCCGCTACGAGAATCTGCGCGGCAACAGCGCGGCCGAGCAGCTCGTGAAGAGCACGCCGGCGGCACGCGTGGTGCTGGTGCGGACGCGGGGGCTGTGGGGCAGCGTGTTCAGCCTGGCGGGCGGGGGGTTCCCGTCGCTGGGCGCGGGGATGAAAAAGGGGCTGTGGGCGCTGGGCAAGAGCCTCGTGTTCTTCGCGCCGCGGCGCGACGTGACGATCGAGCTGTTCGAGCCCGAGGACCTGCCGCGCGACGCCGGCCGCGCCGAGTTCAACGCCTACCTCGAACGCTTCTACAACGAGGACGCCCCGCCCAACCTGTACGTGCCCTATTCGCCGTGGGAGGGCGGCGGGCGCGTGGAGCTGCCCGATCCGCCGACGCGCGGGCCGGTCGCCGAGAGCGGCGACGTGCCGGAGGCGACGCGGCAGATCGTGCTGGAGCACCTGCGTCAACGGCTGGAGGTGAATGAGCTCCGCGACACGGACCGTCTGTCGCAGGACCTGGGGATGGACAGCCTGGCCAAGGCAGAGCTGGTGGTCTGGCTGGGCGCCGAGTTCGGCCAGCAGGTTGCCGACGTGACCGCGCTGGAGACCGTCGCCGACGTGCTGCTCGCGGCGCGCGGCGAAGCGATGGCGCGGCGGCAGGTCGATCTGCGTCCCGTTCCGCCCGGGTGGTTTCGCAGTGCGGGCGAGGGCCGGCTGAGCCCGCCGGCGGCGGACTCGCTGACGCAGGCGCTGCTGGAGCAGGCGCGGCTGAGCCCCGGACAGGTGATCGTGGCGGACCAGGTCAGCGGCGCGCTGAGCTATCGCGGGCTGCTGATCGCGATACTTGCGCTCAAGCCGCTGATTGCGCGACTGCCGGGCGAGCGCGTCGGCATCATGCTGCCGGCGTCGGTCGGTGCGACGATCACGTACTTCGCAGCACTCTTCGCCGGCAAGACGCCGGTGATGGTGAACTGGACGACGGGGGCGCGGAACATCGCCCATGCGCTCGAGCTGCTGGGGGTGCGGTGCGTGCTGACGGCCCGTCCGCTCGTGGCGCGCATCGAAGGCCAGGGCGCCGACCTGGGCGGCGTGAAGGACCGCTTCGCGTACCTGGAGGACCTGCGCCGGCAGATCGGCGTCACGGCGCGGCTTTGGGCGGTCTACCAGGGCTACTGCGACTGGGCTGACCTGGAGCGCGCGCGGCCGACCGAGGTGGCAGCGATCCTGCTCACCAGCGGCTCTGAGGCCCTGCCGAAGGCCGTGCCCCTGACGCATGCGAACATCCTCGCGAACCTGCGCGACGTGCTCGGCTGCTACGCCCTGTATCCGCACGATCGGCTGGTCGGCTTCCTGCCGCCGTTCCATTCGTTCGGCCTGTCGGTGACGATGATCCTGCCGCTGCTGGGGGGCATGCCGGTTGTGTATCACGCGAACCCGACCGATGCATGGGTCCTGGCGCGGCTGATCCAGGCGTATCGCGCGACGATCGTCGTCGGAACGCCCACGTTTCTGTACGGGATTGTCCGCACGGCGGAGCCGGAACAGCTCGCGTCGTTGCGGATAGCGGTGACGGGGGCCGAGAAATGCCCGGAGCGCACCTACGCGGCGCTGGCGGCGGCCTGTCCGCAGTTGAAGGTGCTCGAGGGCTACGGCGCGAGCGAATGCTCGCCGATCATCGCGGCGAACCCGGAGCACGCGCCGCGGCCCGGGACGATCGGAACGATCCTGCCATCCTACGAGTACGCCATCGTCGATCCCGATACGCTGGCACCGGTCCCGCAGGGCCGGACCGGGATGCTGCTGGTGCGCGGGCCGAGCGTGTTCGGCGGCTACATGGGCGAGGCGGCGTCGCCCTTTGTTGAGCACGCGGGTTCGGCCTGGTATCGGACTGGCGACCTCGTGACGCAGGACGCGGACGGCTACCTGACCTTCCGCGGCCGGCTGAAGCGTTTCGTCAAGCTCGGCGGCGAGATGATCTCACTGCCGGCGATCGAGGCGGTGCTGGAGGCGCATTTCGGGGGCGAGCCGGACGAGGGGCCGGTGCTGGCGGTGGAGGCTACGGCCAGCGAGGAGCACCCGGAGATCGTGCTGTTCACGACGCGCGAGCTTGACCGGCGCGAGGTGAACGAGCACATCCGGGCAGCCCACCTGTCGGCGCTGCACAACGTCGCGCGGGTGGTTCGGGTGGACGAGATACCCGTTCTGGGCACCGGAAAGACGGATTATCGCGCGCTGCGGCAGCGGATCGAGTCGGCCCAGCCGGCCAGGGTCGGTTGACGCCTGTCGGCCGCGGCCTGCCGATAGAATGAACTGGCGGAGTGCCGGGCTCCGCCGGGGGTGGGGTGTCCAAGGCCGGACAAGCGCCCGAGCCAGCCCGGAGAGTCGGCAAGCCATGGTGCTGCGGATCGAGAAGGACCACCAGCGGTTCCGTCAGATCGTCAAGGGCAAGATCCGCGACGATCTGCGCAAGTTTCTCACGCGCGGCGAGCTGATCGGGAAGGAAGGCAAGAACCTGATCAGCATCCCGGTGCGCGGGATCGACCTGCCGCACTTCCGCTACGGGGACAACAACGACAGCGGGGTAGGGCAGGGGGACGGCCAGCCGGGCCAGAGTGTGGACGGGGACGAGGGACAGGGGCTGGGCCCGGGTGGAACGGAGCCGGGGCGACACATCCTGGAAGTGGAGATCACGCTCGACGAGTTGGCGGACATCCTGGGCGAGGAGCTGCAACTGCCGCGCATCGAGCCCAAGGGCCGGCACAGCATCACCACGGTGAAGGAGCGCTACAGCAGCATCCGCCAGAGCGGGCCCGAGTCGCTGCGGCACTTCAAGCGCACGTTCCGCCAGGCGTTGCGGCGGATGATCATGACGGGGGCGTACGATCCGAACAATCCGGCGATCATCTTCGAGCGGCGCGACAAGCTGTACCGGAGCTGGAAGCCGGTGAAGAAGCCGCAGAGCAACGCGGTGATCGTGTACATGATGGACGTCTCGGGCTCGATGGGGCACGAGCAGAAGGAGCTGGTGCGGCTGGAGGCGTTCTGGATCGACGCGTGGCTGCGGCGGAACTACGAGGGGATCGAAAGCCGCTACATCGTTCACGACGTGCACGCGAAGGAAGTGGACCGGGACACGTTCTTTCACCTGCGCGAGGATGGGGGCACCAAGATCTCCAGCGCGTTCCGCTGCTGCAAGGAGGTGCTCGACAAGCACTATCGTCCGGAGGAGTGGAACGTGTACCTGTTTCACTTCTCCGACGGCGACAACTCGAGCGAGAGCGACTCGCGCGACTGCTGCAAGCTGCTGCGCGAGCAGCTCCTGCCGCGCAGCAATCAGTTCGGCTACTGCCAGGTCGCCAGCAGCTACGGCAGCGGCAACTTCATCAACGTGCTGCGCGAGCAGCTCGCCGACGCGGAAAACGTCGTCACCAGCCGCGTGAACACCAAAGACGACATCTACGACAGCATCAAGGCGTTCTTCGCCAGGGGGCGCTGAGCCCGGCGGCGGACGCTCATCGCTCCCGCGCCAGCCGCGCGGCGCGCAGCAGGGCGTTGGCCTTGTTGAGGGTCTCCTCGTACTCGCGCGCGGCGACCGAGTCGGCGACCACGCCGGCGCCGGCCTGGATGTGCCCTCGCCCGCGGTGCAGCACCATCGTGCGGATCGCGATGCACAGGTCCATGTCGCCCAGGTAGCTGAAATACCCGATCGCACCCGCGTAGACGCCGCGCCGCTGCGGCTCGAGCTCGTCGATGACCTGCATGGCGCGGATCTTGGGTGCGCCGGAGACCGTGCCGGCGGGGAACGTCGCGCGGAAGACGTCGACCGCGTCGCAGTCCTCGCGCAGCCAGCCCTCGACCGACGAGACCAGGTGCATGACGCGCGAGTGGCGCTCGATCTCCATCACGTCGCTCACCCGCACGCTGCCGCCCTCGCACACGCGCCCCAGGTCGTTGCGCCCCAGGTCCACCAGCATCACGTGCTCGGCCTGCTCCTTCGGGTCCGCACGCAGCTCGCGCGCCAGCGCCAGGTCCTCCTCCTCCGTCGCGCCGCGCGGACGCGTCCCCGCCAGCGGCCGCGTCAGCACCCGCCGCCCCGTCAGCCCCACCAGCACCTCCGGCGACGAACCGGCGATGTGCAGGTCCGACAGCCGCAGGTAATACATGTAGGGCGACGGATTCGTCTCGCGCAGCGCGCGGTAGTACGCCAGCGGCGGGGCGGCGGCCTCGAACTCGAAACGCTGCGAGAGCACGACCTGGAAAACGTCGCCGGCGCGGATGTACTCACGCGCCCGTTCAACCATGGCTTCGAACTGCGGCCGGGCCATATTGCTGCGGACACTGAGCTCGCCGCCAGCTCCCACGGCCCCTGCGCCGGGTTGCGCGTGCAGGGCCTGCTCGCGGACCGCCGCCGGGCCCGTCGCGTCGCACGCGCGGCGGATCTCCGTGAGCCTCGCCTCGTGGCCGCTTTCGTCGTAGAGGATGACGTGAATCACCTTCTCGAGGTGGTCGAAGCAGACGACCTCGCGCGGCACGAGAAACCAGGCGTCCGGCACGCCCGCGCCGTCGGGCCGGTTGTCCGGCAGGCGCTCGATCTGCCGCACGACGTCGTAGCCCAGGTAGCCCACGGCGCCGCCGCAGAACGGCGCGACGGGCGGGGCGTCGAGCTGCGGGCGGATGAGCTGCCGCAGGGCGTCGAGCGGGTTTCCGCGGGCGTGGTGGGTCTTGCCCGCGAGGTCGAGCTCGAGCGCGTCGCCCGTGCTGCGAAAGACGGCCCGCGGGCGGGCGCCGATGAACGAGTAGCGCCCGCGCTGGCCGTGGGCCTCGAGCGATTCGTAGAGGAACGCCAGCGGCTCGCCGCCGTACAACGCCTCGAAAAGCGCCAGCGGCTCGGCGCAGGTCGCGAGCCGACGATGAAACGCGGGGATCGATGGAACGGACGGCAGTGTCATGGCTCATCACCTGTTCGGCCGGCGTCGCAGCGGAGGCGGGCTGTCCTCGGCCCGCGGGTGCGCGAAGTGGCGCCGCGGTCCTGCCGCCCGCGTCTCAAGCCGTGACCGTCCGCCCGCGGCGCACGGCGGGGACGATGATCTTCAGCTCCTCCATCATCTCGGCGAACATCGGCACGGTCAGGGCCTGGGCCGCGTCGGAGAGCGCCCGCTTAGGGTCGTCGTGGATCTCGACCATCACGCCGTCGGCCCCGGCCGCGATCGCCGCGCGCGCCAGCGGAATGACGAGGTCGCGCTTTCCCGCGGCGTGCGAGGGATCGACGATGACGGGCAGGTGCGTGATGCGCTTCAGCTCGGGGACGATGCTGATGTCGAGGGTGAAGCGCGAGTAATCGCTGAACGCCCGGATGCCGCGCTCGCAGAGGATCACGTTGCGGTTGCCGTGCGTGATGACGTACTCGGCGGCCAGCAGGAACTCCTCGAGCGTGGCGCTCATGCCGCGCTTCAGGAGCACGGGCTTGCGGCTGGCGCCGACGCGCTTGAGCAGGGCGTAGTTCTGCATGTTGCGCGCGCCGATCTGGAGCACGTCGACGTGCCGCTCCATCAGCGGCACGTCATCGGTGCTGACGACCTCCGACACGACCGGCAGGCCGGTCGCCTCGCGGGCCTCGTCGAGTATTCGGAGCGCTTCCGGGCCCAGGCCCTGGAACGCATAGGGCGACGTGCGCGGCTTGAACGCGCCGCCGCGCAGCACGTGCGCGCCCAGGCGCCTGGCGCTCTGGGCCGCGTGGATCGTCTGGTCGCGCGTCTCCACCGAGCATGGGCCGGCGATGACGACGATCTCCGGGCCGCCGACCTCGACGTTTCCGACGCGCACGATCGTGTCGTCGGGCTTCATCTCGCGGTTGGTGAGCTTGAAGGGCCGCGTGACGCGGATGACCTCCACCACGCCGGGCAGGCCGCTGAACATTCCCGGATCGACCGGCCCGGTGTTGCCCGTGATTCCGATGGCGACGCGGCTCTTTCCGGGAATCGGATGCGGCGCGAGTCCTGCGTCGCGGACTGCGGCGCAGGCGCGTTCGATCTGCTCGTCGGTGGCGTCGGCCCTCATGACGATCAACATTGCGGTCTCCTGCTTCAATCCTGTTCCCGGCCCGGCGGCCGTTGCTGGCGCCGTCTGGGCCGTTGTCGCCCTGCACTGCGATTGCTAGCCCCCCCGCGCCGACCCCGCGCCCTCGCGTGGGGCTCGGATCGCATGCTTCAGCTCCGCGATCAACGCCGCAACGTCCTCGCCACGCCGGATCGCCTCGACCAGCCGGCTGCCGACTACCACGCCGTCCGCGAGACCGCGCAGCGATCGTATCTGCTCTGCCCGCGAGATGCCGAACCCGACCGCGACCGGCAGTCCGGCCGCCGCGCGGACACGTCGCAGGAACGCTGGCAACTCGGGCGGCAGCTCGCTTCGCGCCCCGGTCGTGCCGGCGAGACTGACGGCGTAAACGAAGCCGGCAGCCGCCCGGCCGATGAGACGCAGTCGCTCGTCCGGGCTGGTCGGCGCGGCGAGCAGGGCCAGGCAGAGGCCGGCCTCGCGCGTGGCGGCGGACCACTCCGTGGCCTCGTCCGCGGGCAGGTCGGGGATGATCAGGCCGCGGACGTGGGCCGCCCGCAGCCTCTCGAACAACCGCTCGCGCGGCATGGCGATGAGCGGGTTCAGATACGACATGGCGATCAGCGGCACGCGCGGCTCAAGCGGCGCCAGGTCGTCGAGGATGTCCCTCAGGCGCGCGCCGTTCTCGAGCGCCACCTGCGACGAATGCTGGATCGTCGGCCCGTCCGCGATCGGGTCGCAGAACGGAATGCCGATCTCGATCAGGTCGGCGCCTGCGTCGATCACGGTGCGCAGGTGTTCGAGGAAAGCGGGCCGCGTCGGGTAGCCGGCGGTGAGAAACGGCATCAGGGCCATCTCGCCGCGCGCGCGAAGCGCCGCGAAGGTCTCGGAAAGCGCGGCCGCGGGCCGGTCCCCCAGAGAGTCTGCCGGTTGCATCACAGCAGCCCCTCCACGATCTCGAGGTCCTTGTCGCCGCGCCCGCTGAGACAAACGACGAGCGCGTGGTCGCGCTGCATCTGCGGCGCGAGCTTGAGCGCGTGGGCCACGGCGTGGGCCGATTCGAGCGCCGGGATGATGCCTTCGGTCTCCGAGAGCGTTCGCAGCGCCGCCAGGGCCTCCTCGTCCGTCGCCAGCGTGTATTCGACCCGCCCGCTGTCCCGCAGGTGCGAGTGCTCCGGCCCGACGCCGGGATAATCCAGCCCGGCGGAGACCGAGTGGGTCGGCAGTACCTGCCCGTCGTCGTCCTGCATCAGGTAGCTGCGGGCGCCATGCAGCACGCCCGCGCGGCCGCTGCAAAGCGTGGCCGCGTGCCGGCCGCTGGCGAGGCCCAGGCCGCCGCCTTCGACGCCGATCAGCCGCACGCCGGCGTCGCCGACGAACGGATGGAACATTCCGATGGCGTTGGAGCCGCCGCCGACGCAGGCGACGATCGCATCGGGCAGGCGCCCTTCGCCGGCGAGCGCCTGGGCGCGCGTCTCGCGGCCGATGACGCTCTGGAAGTCGCGCACCATCATCGGGTACGGGTGCGGCCCGACCGCCGAGCCGATCACGTAGTGCGTCGTGGCGACGTTCGTCACCCAGTCGCGGATCGCTTCGTTGATCGCATCCTTGAGCGTGCGGCTGCCGCTCTGGACCTCGACGACGTTCGCGCCCAACAGGTGCATCCGCAGCACGTTCATCCGCTGCCGCCGCGTGTCTTCGCTGCCCATGTACACCAGGCACTCCAGTCCGAGCAGCGCCGCGGCGGTCGCGGTCGCGACGCCATGCTGGCCCGCCCCGGTCTCGGCGATGATGCGGCGCTTGCCGAGCCGCTGGGCGAGCAGCACCTGTCCGACGGCGTTGTTGATCTTGTGGGCGCCGGTGTGGGCGAGGTCTTCGCGTTTCAGCAAGAGCCGTGCCCCGCCGCACCGCTCGCTCAGCCGCCGGGCGAAGTACAGCGGCGTCGGCCGGCCGACGTATTCCGCGAGCAGCGTGGCCAACTGGCGCTGAAAGCCCGCGTCGTGGGCCAGGCGGGCATACGCGCCGGTCAGCTCTTCCAGCGCGTGCATGAGCGTTTCGGGCACGTACCGCCCGCCGAACGCGCCGAAGTAGCCGCGCGCGTCGGGCAGGGCGTAGGCCGCCGCGGGCGGCTGCGGCGCACTCACAGCCGCGTCAGACGCGGGTCGCTTGTCATGAGCGGCTGGCATCGGCCTCCCTCACGGCTTGAACGAAGTCGCGCATTCTGACGTGATCTTTCCGGCCTGGCGAGCGCTCGACGCCGCTCGACACGTCGACGCCGTGGGGCCGCAGCAGGCGCACGGCGTCGCCGACGTTTTCAGGCGTCAGGCCACCGGAAAGGAAGTAGCGGCACGGGAGGCCCATCGCGACGTTCCAATCGAAGGCCCGGCCGCTGCCGGCGCCCGGGTCGAGCAGGATATGTTCGTGCGCAAAGTGCGCGGCCCGGCGGCGCAGCGTGTCGGCGGTGTCCTGCGGCGTCACGCGGATGCGCTTGATGATCAAGCGTTTGAGCTGGTCGAAGGAGTCGGGCTGCTCGTCGCCGTGCAACTGGATCAGGTCGAGGTTGACGGCGTCGCGCACGTGCAGGATGAGTTCCTGCGGCTGGTCCATGAAGACGCCGACGCTCAGCAGCGTGCGCGGCAGGGCGCCGACGATCCGGCCGGCCTGGTCCAGGGCGACCCGGCGCGGCGAGCTGGCGAAGACCAGCCCGACGAGATCGGCTCCGGCCTGCGCCGCCGCGAGCGCGTCCTCGACGGACATGACGCCGCATATCTTGATCAGCGTCATTCCGGCCTCCGTGCCAGGCCGCCGAGCTCCCGCAGTTTCGCGCCGGCGGCCGGCGCCTTCAGCAGCGCCTCGCCGACGAGTATCGCGTCAAAGCCGGCATCGGCCAGCCTGCGGGCATCGTCACCGGTATGGATGCCGCTCTCGGCGACGGCGATGCAGCCGGGCGGCATGCGCGGCCGCAGCCGCAGCGACGTTTCGAGCGAGACCTCGAACGTGCGCAGGTCGCGGTTGTTGACGCCGATGATCGCCGCGCCGGCCGCATGGGCGCGCTCGAGCTGCGTCTCGTCGTGGATCTCGACCAGGGCGGCCAGGTGCAACTCGGCGGCGATCGCGAGCAGTTCGCGCAGCAGGGCGTGCTCAAGGCAGGCGACGATCAGCAGGATCGCGTCGGCGCCGAGGGCGCGGGCTTCGTAGACCTGGTAGGCGTCGATGGTGAAGTCCTTGCGCAGGACCGGCACCTCTACGGTCGCCCGCGCCCGGCGCAGGTCATCGTCGCTGCCGCCGAAGAAGGCCTCCTCCGTCAGGATCGACAGCGCCGCGGCGCCGGCTTCGGCGTATTCGCGGGTGACGGCCAGCACGTCGCGCTGCTGGGCGATGTCGCCGCGCGACGGCGAGCGGCGTTTGAACTCTGCAATGACCGACAGGCCGGGTCGGCGCATGGCCGCCGCGAAGCTGCGCGGCTTGCCGGCCGGCGTCTCGCGCCGCAGCGACTCGATCGGCCGGGTTCGCCGCCGGTGGGCGACGGACTCGCGCTTGCGGGCGATGATCTGTGCGAGGATGTCGCTCATGCCCGGCACACGTCCTGCGTGAAGCGCGCCAGCGCGTCGAGCTTGGCCAGCGCCTGGCCACGCGCGATCGACTCCTGGGCCCGCTCCACGCCCTCGCGCAGCGTCGCCGCCCGCCCGGCGACGTAGATCACGGCGCCGGCGTTCATCGCCACCACGTCGCGCCGCGCGCCGTTCTCGCGCCCTTCCACGATCCCGCGCGCGATCCCCGCGTTCGTCGCCGCGTCGCCGCCCTTCAGCGACTCCAGCGGGCTGCGCTTCAGCCCAAGCTCCTCCGGCGTCGTCTCGAAGGTCCGAACCCGTCCGTCGCGCAGCTCGCAAACCCGCGTCGCCGCCGTCGGTGTCAGCTCGTCGAGCCCGTCCAGCCCGTGCACGGCCAGCGCCCGCTCCGCCCCGAGCCGCCGCAGCGCCAGCGCGACCTTCTCAACCAGCTCCGGCTCGCAGACGCCGACGAGCTGCCGGCGGGCGCCCGCGGGGTTTGCCAGCGGCCCGAGCACGTTGAACAGGCTGCGCACGCCGATCGCCCGCCGGGCTTCGGCCGCGTGTCGCGTGCCGGCGTGATAGAGCGGCGCATACAGGAAGCCGATGCCGATCTCGCTGATGGAGCGGGCCGCCTGCGCGGGCGCCAGCTCGACCCGTACGCCCAGCGCTTCGAGCACGTCTGCGCTCCCGCACTTCCCGCTGATCCAGCGATTGCCGTGCTTGGCGACCGTGCAACCCGCGCCGGCGGCGACGAACGCCGCGACCGTCGAGATATTGAACGTGCCCAGGCCGTCGCCGCCTGTGCCGCAGGTGTCGACCAGCGGTGCGTGCGGCGGCGATATGGGCGTGGCGGCGGCCCGCATCGCCCGGGCGAAGCCGACCAGCTCGTCCACCGTCTCGCCCTTGACGCGCAGCCCCATGAGCAGGCCGGCGATCTGCACCGGCGTCGCCTGGCCGCCGATGATCGCGCGGCAGACGTCCGCGGCCTCTTGCTCGGACAGTGCGCGTCCGCTCGCGACGCGTTTCAGAGCCTGCTGCATGGTGAACATCGCTGACACCGCCCTCGCGATCCCGTGGCCGTGCGGCCCGCTGCATTTCCGTCGGCGTTCCGTTCGCCCGGAAACAAAAACCCCCGACCTTGTTATCGGCCGGGGGCTGTTTCACGCCTTTCGCTTACCGGGCAAGTTACGTCAGGCTGAACCAGGACCGCCGGCGCGTTTCGCGCACCACCACCAGCGGAATGTCCAGTTCAATGCCATGCGCGGTCCTTTCCCTCGCTGAATGTTAACGAAGCCACGCCGCGCGAGTCAACGCGATTTTTGGGGCACCGACGCCACCGCGGGGGCTTTCAGGTGTAGCGCACCCAGCGAGCCAGCTCGATGAGGCTGGGCGGCTTGCCGTACATCAGGATGCCGATGCGGAAGACCTTCGACGCGGCCCACATGGCGGCCAGCACCGACGCCCACAGCAGGAGCTGCGTCAGCACGAGCTCCCAGAACGGCAGGCGCTGATCGCCGCAGATGCGCAGGATCATGACGAACGGCGTGATGGGCGGGACGTAGCTGAGGGCGACGCTGAGGGCGGAGTTGGGATACTGGGAGATCTGGAACGAGAGCATGATGGGCACGATGTTGATCAGCGACAACGGCGAGGACATGCTCTGGGCTTCCTTGAGCGTGTTGCAGGCGGCGCCCACGCCGGCCAGCAGCGACGACATCAGCAGGAAGCCCGGGATGAAGTAGAGCACGGCCAGCACGAGCGTCCGCGCCTCGACCAGGTAGGTCATGCCGCGCATCTGGGCGCCGCAGTAGCCGACGACCACCCAGACCGTGAGCATCGTCGCGCCCACCAGCACCATGCCGATGATCTTGCCCGCCATGAGCTGCAACGGACTGACCGCCGACAGCAGCACCTCGACGATGCGCGAGTTCTTCTCCTCGATCACACTGGTCAACAGCCCGTAGCTGATGCCCATCATGCCCATGTACAGCACAAAGACGAAGATGAACGGCGTCAGCGCCCGGGTGGCTTCGTCGCCGCCGGTGGCGCCGGTCGCCACGTCCACCAGCTCGAAGGGCGCCCCGCGCTCCAGCCGCAGCACGTACTCGCGGTCGAGCGGCGGATTCTCCTGCTCGAAGCGCACGCGCACGATCGCCTCCTGAGCCATGCGGCTCAGGGTCCGCCACAGGTCGAGCTGCGCCCCACGTCGCGCCAGACGCACGCCGCCCTCTCCGCCGACGGCGTCGGTCGACACCTCGAGCACGGCCTCGACCTCGCCATCGCGCATGCGAGTCAGGGCGGCGTCGAAACTCTCCTCCTGGCTGCCCGGCCGCACCAGCACCAGCGGCTGGTTCGGGTTGGCGGCGTTGAATTCCTCGAACGCCCGCTCCAGGTGCGGGAGCACCGCGCCGTGCCGGTCGAGCACCAGCACGGGCCTCGGCGGCATGGCCTCGCTGCGCGTGACCTCGCTGATGCGCAGGCTGAGAATCATGATGCCGATGATCACCGCCGGCATCAGGATCACGCCGAAGAGGAACGCCCGCGTCTTGACGGTCTCGACGTACTCGCGGAGCGCGACGATGAGCACTTTCCTCATGCGGCGCCCTCCGCCGGGGCGATCGCGACCGCCCCGCCGCGAGCGCCCGCGTCGTGGTCTGCGCCGACGAGCTTGACGAAGATCTGGTGCAGGCTGGGACGGTGGACCTCGAAGTGCGTGATGCGCACCTGCTCCATGGCGCGGCGGAGGACAGCGTCTGGCGCCAGGCTGTCGCCGAGTTCGAGCTGCGCCTGGCCGCCGCTGATCTCGGCCGAGACGATGCCGGGCAGCGTGCGCAGCGGCTCGAAGTCGCCTTCGCCTTCGAGGGTGACGATGCGCGAGGCGAACTGGGCGCGGATCTCGCTCAGGACGCCCTCCAGCAGGAGCCGTCCGCGGTTGATCAGCACGATTCGGTCACAGAGGCGCTCGGCGGACTCCATCTGGTGGGTTGAGAAGAGGACCGTCGTCCCGCGCCGTCGCAGATCGAACATCAGCTCCTTGAGCGCCTCGGTGTTGATCGGATCGAGGCCGGAGAAGGGCTCGTCGAGCACGACCAGCTCCGGCTCGTGCAGCACCGTCGCCAGGAACTGCACCTTCTGCTGCATCCCCTTCGACAGCCCTTCGATCTTCGTGCCCGCCCAGTTCGCCAGGCCGATCCGCTCCAGGCCGGCGGCGATCCGCCGCGACAGGTCAGGCCCGGCCAGCCCCTTGAGCTGGCCGAAATAGCGCAGCGTCTTCTCAACGGTCATCTTGCGGTAGAGGCCGCGCTCTTCCGGCAGGTACCCGATGCGGTCCTTCACTTCCGAAGCGGCCGGCCGTCCGAGCACGCTGATGTGCCCGGTGTCGGGAAGCAGGATGCTCATCACCATGCGCAGCGTCGTGGTCTTGCCCGCGCCGTTCGGCCCGAGAAAGCCCACGATCTGTCCAGCGGGAACGCGCAAGGTCAGCGACTCGACGGCGACGAAATCGCCGAAGCGCTTCCCGACGCCCTCGAGAGTCATCGCCTCGGACATACCCCTGCTTGCCTTCCGCGCCTGGCGACGGAGCACGTCGGCCCGCCCCAGCCCCTGGCCGTCGCGGCGCACACCCGGCGCACGGCCCGTGGCGCCATCCGGTCCCTTTTCGTCGCAGCGGGCGGTTTTCGCAAGCCGGGGGCCCGCCGGCGCAAGAAAAAAATCGAGATTGGTTTGACAGCCTCCGACTTGTGTAGTAGACTTCCTCCGACGCGTGTAGGAGGGCCGAGCGGGGCTTGGCCCGCGTGCGCGTCCCGGACGCGCGCGGACGCTCCCGGGCGGACTTTCTTACGTCCGGGGCGGCGGGCGCTGCGCGTCAACCTGTTCAGGCAGGAGACCGGACCGGCGATGGCGGCGCGCGAATACGAACTGGGAGCGGCCGAGCTCGAGGTCCTCAGGGTCCTGTGGGACCGGGGGGAATCGAACGTACGCGACGTGCTGCACACGCTGCACCAGCACGGGCGGCGCATCGCCTACACGACTGTGCAGACGATGCTGGCGCGGTTGGAGCAGAAGGGCTTCGTCTCCAGCGATCGCTCAGAGGCCGCCTTTCGTTACCGGGCGGCCATCACGCGCGACCAGATCAGCCGCTCGCGCCTGCGCGAACTGCTGGAGCAGCTCTACGACGGCGCCGCCGGGCCGCTTGTCCTTCAGCTCGTGCGAACGCAGCGGCTCAAGCGCGAAGAGCTGGAAGAGCTTCAGCGATTGATCGAGCGCCTCGACGGACCCCAGGGCGGCGGCCGCGCCGGCCGGTGACCCCGTGCGACCTCGGCTGCCGCGCCCCGGCGCGCGGCTCGACCGTTCAGATGGTTGGCGCCCCCGCAGGGCGCGCCGCGGCGTCGGTGGCAAGGGAGCCACGAAATGGCCTGGCTTGAGTGGACCGCTCACAGCCTCTGGCAGAATGCCTGGATCGTCCTGCTGGTCGCAGTGGCCGCCGGGGTCGCGGCCCGGCTGTCGACCCGGCCGGCCACGCGGCACGGGCTGTGGGCCGTGGTGCTGCTGTCGTTTCTCCTGCCGCTGGTCATGCCCGTCTCGCCCCTTGGAGAATCGCTGCGCATTGCGGAGAGCGTACAGCGCTTCGCGGCCAACGCGAGCGGCGCGCCGCTGGGCGAGTCGCAGTCGCCGTCGGCTGATGCACAGCCCGCCCAGGCGCCACGCGCGGTGGGCCGGTCTCCCCAAGACCGCCCGGCGCGCGCCACCACCCCGCTGACAGCGATTGACGCCGAGCGTCGCGGCGGCGCAGGCCGGTCGGCGCACGGCGACGGTTTTCGCCAGCCCCGCCCGGACCATTCCATTTCGCCGCGCTCGCTCCCACCCGAGGCAGCGGCCGGTCAGCACCCGCTCCCGAGTGCGCGGCCGCCGTCGGCGACGGCCTCCGGCGCGGCCGACGTGGTGCTGTGCCCGATACCGGAATCGCGATCGCCGGCGGTGAACGCCGTTGAGCCCGATCGAGCGAGCGAAAACGAAAGGCCGGCGGTCGAGCGTGAGACGTCGGCGTCCGAACCGGCGCAGGAATATCTGCTGAGCGCAAACGAAATCCCTTGGGCCCCCACGGCGGCGGGCGTCGATTCCGAGTTCCTGGACTCGGAACCCGCCATCAGCCACACGCCCGCCGCCGATCTCTCTTTCGCCTGGCTCGCGGCCCTGTTGGCGGTTCGCAACCTCCTGGGTCGCCTGCCGGCGATGCCGCCGGCGCTCTGGGCGCTGGGGGCGAGCGTAGTGCTTCTGGCGACGCTGGCGCGGATGGTGTGGTTCAGCCGGCGTCTGCGCCCGGTGGGCGCCACGCCGCCCTGGGTGCAGCGCGAGGCGGAGGACATCGCCGAGCAATTGGGCCTGAACCAGGCGCCGCCGGTGCTGATGGTGCGCCAGCGCATCTCGCCGCTGGTGTGGTGCGTGGGCGGGCCGCGGGTGTACCTGCCGGTTGAGTTGTGGCGGCAGCTCGACCGGCCGGGCCGGCGCGCGATCCTGTGTCATGAGCTGGCGCATCTACATCGGCGAGATCATTGGGTCTGCTGGCTGGAGCTGCTCGTGACCGTGCTCTACTGGTGGCATCCGGTCGTGTGGTGGGTGCGCCACCGCCTGCACGAGGAAGCCGACCTGTCCTGCGATGCCTGGGTCACGTGGCTCATGCCGCGCCGCCGGCGGGCGTACGCCGAGGCGCTCCTGCACACGAAAGAGTTCATCGGACCGGTTGAGGCCCGTCCGCCCGTCGTGGGCGCGGCGGTCAGTTCTCGGAATGCAAGGCAACTAGCCAGGAGGCTTACCATGGTCATGACGCAGCAGACGCGTCCGCGTCACTCGTTGGTCGGTCTGGGAATGACGGCGTCGCTGGTGACGCTGGCGTGGATTGCCGCCCCGGCGCTCTCGTGCCCGCCCGAGGAAAAGCAGAAAGCCGGATCGAAGGCAGAGACGCCGCTGTCGTTGCAGGCGCAGCCTGGCGCGGCTCCCCTGTTCAGCAGGGCCGAGTCAGTGCCGGGCGTTGTCGCCGTTGCGCCGTCGGCCTCCGTAACCTCGCTGATCGCCGCACCGGCCGAAGGCGGCGCGGGGCATGCCTCCGGCTCGAGCGTGACGTGGGTGGTTGCGCCGCAAGGCGGCGTGTACACGACGGCGTCCGGCGGGGGCGGGTTGTTCAAAGGACCGTCGGGCCAGGCGGTTGCGGCGCCGACACAGCCCGTGTTCCTCGGGGCAGGCGGCGCGGCCGTCGCGCAGCCCGGCCATCCTACGCAGCAGGCGCCCCTGGCCGCGGCCCTGTTCTCGGCCGGTGTTGCCCAGGAAGGCGAAAGCACGATCACGCGCAGCTACCGGTTGCCGGCGGGGAAGTTGCAGGCGCTTTGCGCCCTGATGGTGCGCGACGATGTTCCGATCCTGGTCAACGCGGGCAGCACGGAGATCGAGGTGATCGCCACGCCGCGCCAGCACGAGGTATTCGCCGCCTTTGTGGAGATGATCCATCCCGGCGGCGGCCAGCAGCCGTCCAGGACGCGGGCCCGGGCGACGCCGACGCCGCCCGCCGTGCCCAGGACGCCGATGTTCGGCGGCGCGACGGCGCCAGCCGCGCCGCTCCCGCCGCGAATGACGCTGGAGTCGCAGTTGAAACGCGAGCGCGAAGCGGCGGTGGCGCGGGGAATGGCGCAGCGCGAAGCGGCCGAGGCGTTGCGGCGGCAGGCGGATGCCGCGCGCAACCAGCGCGAAGTTAACATTCGCCGGCTCCAGGAGCAGTCGGAGGCGCTGCGGCGTCACGCCGAGCAGTTGCGTGAGCAGTCGCAGCGTTTGCAGGAGGAGGTGCGGCGCATGCAGGAGCGCATGTCGGAGGACGAGCCCGACGAGCAGGCGCAGCGCGTGATGCGTCGCCAGGTGCGCGACCTTGAGCGGGAGATGCGCCGCATGGAGGCGCAGGTCGCCGAGACGACGCGCCGGGCGGTGGAGTCGCGCGAGACCGCCGACGCGATGGAGCGCGCCGGCGCCAAGCTCGACGAGGAGGTCGGCGAGCTCGAGGAGTCACTGCACGCTCTCGGCGCCCGGCTGTGGGAGCAGCGGGCCGCGGAGGTCGGCGCGTTGCTTCGCAGCCGCCTGCCGGACGGAGCGCTGGCGCCCATGATGGCGGACCTGGAAGCGCGCCGGGCCGCCGAGCTCGGCGACGCGACCGCCGCCTCGGCGAGAAAGTCCGATCTCGCACGCTGGCTGGCGCAGTACGGGGCGCTCGCCGAAGCGGCTTCCGGCGACCAGGCGGCCAGGCTCGCGGCCGAGCTGTCGGAGCTCGCGGCGCGACTGTCGCGCGATGCCGAGCGGCTGCGCGCTCGCGGTGGGGCAACAACCGCGGCGCCGTGTAGCCAGCAGGACGACGACGACGGCGACGACGGCGACGATGACGACGACGAATAGCGACGGCGATGCTGCAAGCCAGCTCGGCCGCCTGCACGCTTCGCGCTGAGCGCAGCGAAGCACCAGCCTGCGGACCGCGAGTCCGCCGCGCTCGCCAGGTCCTTCGGTCGCTGCGCGACGCCAGGATGACGCATGGCGGCTGCGTCCGCACAGCAGCAGGGGCCGCACGGAGGGTCGAGACATGCACGCACGGAGGCTGATTCTCGCCGGATCGTGTCTTTGGCTTGCCGCGGTCGTTGCTTCGCTCGGTCCGGCGCCGGCCCCGGCCGCGGTGCAGACCGCCCCGGTCGCCCCCGGCGGCGCCGGCGACGCCAGCGCCGCTGACGCGAGCGCGACGCGCCAGCTCAATGCGGCGAACGGCCTGCTGAACCGCGGGCTGCACGAGCTCGCCGCACGCGAGTATCGAGCGTTCCTCGACGCCAATCCTACGCACGCCAGGGCGCCCGTCGCCCGCTACGGCCTGGCCGTCTGCCTATATCGAGCAGGAGACTTCGCGGCGGCGACGGCGGAGTTGGCGCAGATTCCAAGCCGGCGCGATTTCGAGTTCGCCGCCGAAGCGATCGTCATGCGCGGCCAGTGCCTGGTGCAGCTCGGCCGGCCGGGCGAGGCGGCGGACGTGCTCGTGCGCCTGCTGCGCGATCTTGCCGACCACGAGCTGGCGGACGATGGCGCGGCGCTGCTGATCGAGGCGCTGTATCGCGCCGACAAGCCGGCCGACGTGGCCCGGCAGGCGGAGGCCTTCACGCGGCGCTGGGCCGACAGCCCGCTGCGCGGGCGCGTCTGGCTGCTCTGGGCGATGGCCGACGCCGGCCGCGGCGAGTGGAAGTCGGTCATCGAACGCTGCCAGGCCGCGTGGGAGGCGTTTCCCCGCAGCGAACATCGCGCGCAGCTCGAACTGCTCGCGGCGCAGGCGCACGAGCAGCTCGGCGAACTCGACCAGGCCCAGCGGCTGTATGCGTCGGCCGCGCGGTCGGCGTCCGGGGCGTTGGCCGCCGACGCCTGGCTGTCGCTGGCGGGCGCCGAGCTGCGGGTCGGCCGCGCGGAGGCGGCGCTCCAGGCGCTGGAGCGATTCATCGGGGCCGGTGGCGAGCATCCGCGCCTCGCCGATGGCCTGTTGCTGCGCGGGCGCGTGCACTACGACCAGGGGCGCATCGCGGCGGCGCGGCAGGACTTCGCGCGCGTCGAGCGGGCGGGTGACGCCTGGGCCGACCAGGCCGCGTACTGGCTGGCCAAGTGCGCCCTGCACGAGCGCCAGCACGCCGACGCCGCCGAGCGCCTGGCGCGGGCCATCGAGCGTTTCCCGCAGTCCCCGCTGCTGCCCGAAATGCGATTCGATCGCGCCGTGGCGCTGCTGCGCGCCGGCAAGACCGACGAGGCGGCGGCGGCGCTGGCCGTTTTCATGGCCACGCACCGCGGCCACGCGCTGACCGCCGACGCGCTCTACCTCGCGGCCACCGTCGAGTATCAGCGCGGGCGTTTCGCGGAGTGCCGGACGCACTGTGCCGCGTTCGAGCGCGAGCACGGCGGGCACGAATCGGCGCCGGCGGTGGCCTACCTGGCCGCCGAGTCGGCTTATGCGCTCGAGCAGTTTGCGGAGGCGGCCGACGCCTTCGAGTCGCTGCTGCGGCGATTCCCGCAGCACGCGCAGGCCGACGCGGCGCGTTTCCGCGCCGGGCTCTGCTATTACCGGCTCGGAAAGCACGATGCGGCGTTGCCGGGTTTGCGTCACGCGGCGGAGCGGATCTCGAGCGAACCGTCGTGGGTGGTGAGCCTGCTGGCGCTGGGCGAGATTCACTTCTGCAAGCAGGACTGGGCGGAGGCGCAGCGCTGCTTTGAGGCGTACCTGGAGCGCGCCCCCGGTCCCTCCGGCAAGGACGACGCGCTGCTGAAGCTGGGGCTCTGCCACGATCGCGCCGGCCGAGCCGCGGAAGCGCTGCGCTGCTGGGACCGGTTGCTGAGCGACTTCGCGCAGAGCCCGCAGCGGACTCACGCGCTGTTCGAGAAGGGGCAACGCCTGGTCGCATTGGATCGCCGCGACGAGGCGCAGCGGGCGTTCGAGCAACTGCTGAAAGCCGACGGCGCGTCGCGCTTTGCGCCCTACGCGCTGACGCACCTGGGCGACCTGGCGCAGCGGCGCGGCGCGCACGCCGAGGCCGCCGAGCACTTCGCCCGCGCCGCGGCGCTGTTCACCGACACCGCGTTGCAGGCGGACGCGCTGCTGGCGCGCACGCAGGCGCTGCTGGCGGCGCAGGCGTATCCCGAGGCGGAGACGACGGCACGCGAGCTCGTGGGTCGCCTGGACAATGAACCACGCGGTTCCGCCGCCCGCGCGCACCTCTGCGTCGCGCTCGCGCGGCAGGAGAAGGCCGCCGAGGCGCTCGCGGAGATCGCGCTGCTGGAGCGCGACCCGCCGGAGCGGCTGGCCGAGCCGCTGCGCGACGCCGTCGCGTATGAGCAGGCCTGGTGCCTGCGGAAGGCGAACCGGAGCGCCGAAGCCGCGGCGGCGTACCGCGCCCTGCTGGAGCGCCGCCCGGACTCGGAGCTCGCGCCGCACGCGACGCTGGAGCTGGCGGAGCTGGAGGCCGCCGCCGGCCGCTGCGACGAGGCCGCTCGGCTGCTCGGGGCGCTGCGCGAGGCCGCCGGCTTCGCGCGACTGCCGGCCGACGCCCGGGCGCTGGCGCTGTACCGGCTGGGCGTCTGCCAGGCGGAGACCGGGGCGTTCGACGCGGCGGTGCAGGCGCTGGAAGCGATGCTGAGCGAGCACAAGGGACACGCGCTGACCGCGTCGGCGCTGTATTTCTGCGGCGAGGCGCATTTCCGGCAGGATCGGCATGCCCGCGCCGCGCCGCTCTTTCAGCGCGTGGCCGACGAGTTCGCCAACGACGCCGTGCTTGGCCCGAGCCTGCTGCGGCTGGGCGAGTGCTGCGCCGCGCTTCAGCAGTGGGACCGGAGCGAGCGCGCCTTCGACGCCTATCTGCGCAAGCATGCGGACGGGCCGCAGTGGCGCCAGGCGCAGTTCGGCGTCGGCTACGCCCGCGAGGGCCAGCGGCGCTTCGACGACGCGATCGCCGCGTATGCCCGAGTGATCGCCGGCCACGACGGTCCGCTCGCGGCGCGGGCCCAGTTTCAGATCGGCGAGTGCCTCTTCGCGCAGAACAGGCATGAGCAAGCGGTCGCCGAGCTGCTGAAGGTGGACATCCTCTACGCGCATCCGGAGTGGAGCGCGGCGGCGCTGTACGAAGCAGGGCGCTGCCTGGAGGCGCTGAACAAGTTCGCCGAGGCGCGGCAGCAGTACGAGGCGGTCGTGAAGCGCTTCGGCCAGTCGCGCTGGGCGGAGCTCGCGGGCCGCCGGCTCGCCGACGCGGGCGGCGGCGCGTTGCCGGGCAAGGGCGGGTCGAACTGACTCCGACGACACGGCGCGAATTCACGGTAGTCCTGCGCGGCCGGTGGGCCGCAACGGGGAGTGCAGGCATGTTGATGGCGGCAACGGGCGCGATCATCCTCGCGCAGTCGGCGAGCGGCGGCCCGGCAGCGTCGGCGGCGCAGATCAACTCGCTGTGGGACCTGCTGGTGAAGGGCGGGCCGATGATGATCCCGATCGGCATCTGCTCGCTCGTGGCGCTGGCGGTGCTGGTCGAGCGGCTGCTGGTGCTGCGGCGCAGCCGGGTGATGCCGCCGAACTTCCTGCCCGGGCTGGCCGCGGCGCTAGGCCGCGATCGGCGAGACACCGAGTCCGCCCTGGCCTACTGCCGGCAGGCCGACAATCCCATCGCCAACATCCTCGCCGCGGCCCTGCGCCGCATCCACGAGCCGCCGGACCGGCTCGAAAAGCAGGTCGAGCAGGCGGGTGAGCGCGAGATGCTGGCGTTGCGCAAGCACCTGCGGACGCTGTCGGTGATCGTGGGGGTGGCGCCGATGCTCGGGCTGCTGGGCACGGTCTTCGGCATGATCGAGGCTTTCCGCACGGTCGCGTCCGCCGGCGAGGCGCTGGGCCAGACCGAGGCGCTGGCCAAGGGCATCTACGAGGCGCTCATCACCACCGCCGCCGGCCTGCTGGTCGCGATTCCGGCGATGATCGCCTATCACTGGATCGCGGCCCGCGTCGAGCGGCTCGTGACCGAGATGGACGCGGTCACGGTGGACTTCGTGGAGGGACTGTGCCGCGGCGCGGTGAGGGAGCCGGCCGCGGCGGCACGAGCCAGCGGCGACGGGGCGCCGACTCGCCCGGCCGACGTCGCGGGCGTCGCGGTGCGCAGCGTTGAAGCGCCGTCGGCGGCGTAAGGCAGGAGCAGCGCATGCTGACGAGGGGATTGCTTCGCGACGAGCACCGGCCGATGGCGGCGATGGAGATGACGCCGCTGATCGACATGGTGTTCCTGCTGCTGATCTTCTTCCTGGCGGCGACGACATTTCACCAGGAGGAGCGCGAGATGAAGATCGCGCTGCCGATTGCGAAGTCGGCCGGGCCGATCAGCTCGGTGCTGCGCGAGCTGGTGATCAACGTCGACGCCGAGGGCCGCGTGATCCTCGGCGGCCGGGGCGTATCCCACGACGACCTGCGGCAGATCGTCCGGCAGGCGGTCGACGTGAACCCGGCGCAGAAGGTCGTCGTGCGGGCCGATCGCCACGTCGCGTACGGCGCGGTCGTGACCGTGCTCGACATCTGCAAGAGCGCAGGAATCCAGGAGCCCTATCTCGACACGCTCATCGAATAGGTGCTTGGTCGGACGCGCGCCGGCCGCCGGCCGCTGCGGGTGATGCACATGCGACGCTGGACGCTCATCCTGCTTCCCGCCGTGCTGCTGCTCGCCGGCGGTATCGGGCTGGCCGGATGGCTTGCAGGCGTGCCGGCGCGGCATTACTACACCGACGCGCTCTCCATCCGCGTTTCGACGCGCGAGGCCAACCCGCGCCACGTGCTCTGGCAGCCGCCGCGGCCGCTGGACGACGCCCTGGCGCTGGGCGGCCCGGCCGACCTGTACGAGCCGCGGCCGAGCTGGGACGGCCTCACGCTCTTCTTCGTCCGCGGCAAAGCCGGCCAGAACGCCGACATCCTCATCAGCCGCCGAACCCCCGCCGGCTGGGATGCGCCCGTCCCCCTCGACGCCGTCAACAGCGACGCCGACGACCTCGGCCCGGAGCCCTCGCACGACGGCCGCCGGCTGTTCTTCTACAGCAACCGCGCCGGCGGCCACGGCGGCTATGACATCTGGGCTTCCGAGTGGCTTGACGGCGCCTGGCAGCCGCCGGTGAATCTCGGTCCGGCCGTCAATTCGGGCTACAACGACTACGGCCCGGCGCTGACGCCCGACGGCGGCCGGCTGTATTTCGCCTCGAATCGCCCGCAGCCGTCGGATACGCGCCAGCCGGACCCGGCGGCGTGGCCGGCGACGGTGCGCGAGGATCTGTTTGCGCGCCCATACGACATCTACGAGTCGGTCTTCACGCCCGCCGGGTTTGCCGAGGCGCGGCCCGTGGCGGCGCTGAACACGCCGCACAACGAGGGCGCGCCGGCTTTCTCGCCCGCGGGGGATTTCCTGTATTTCGCGTCGGACCGTCCCGGCGGCGCGGGGGGCTTCGACCTGCACCGTGCGCGGCGCATCGGCGACGCATTCCAGCCGCCTGAGAACCTCGGGCCCCCGGTGAACACGCCAGCCAACGAGCTCGATCCCGGCTTGTCGTCGCTCGGGTTTGCGCTGTTCTTCAGCTCTGATCGGGCGCCAGCGGGCGAACCGGGCGAGGCCGAGCCGGCTGCGCAAGACGGCGAGCCGGCGGTATCGGCGGCGCGCTATCGGCTTTATTACACCACGGCGCGCGAGGTGTTCGTCGAGGCCGAGCCGGCGGGGCGCGAGCTCGACTGGGCGGCGCTGTGGCGGGCGCTCTGGCCGAGCCTGATGTGGCTGCTGCTCGCGCTGCTGGCGCTGCTGCTGCTGCTCGGGCTGTGGCGCGACATGCGCCGGCGCCGGCTCAGCCTGCTCGTGCGCTGCCTGCTGGCGTCGCTGATGCTGCATCTGCTGGCGCTGACGCTGTCGAGCCTGTGGAAGGTCGGCGCCGCCGTCGCGAGTTTTGCCCGCGGTGACGGGGCGATCCTGGTCGCGCTCAGCCCCGCCGCACACAGCGATGAGCTCGCGGCGCAGATTCACGGGGCCGTGGCCGTTCTCGACTTGCCCAGCGCCGAAACGCCGGACCTCTCCCCGCGCCAGCCGGTCGTGCCGCCGCCGATCGAGTTCTCGTCGGACCGCCTTGCGGCCGACGCCCCGACGATTGAGTCCGCTGCGGCCAGCGACGCGCCGTTGCCGCGCGAGGCGACGCCCGCGCTGTCGGCGATTCCGCGCGTCGAGCTCGCGGCCGCGGTGGCGCCGCTCGGCGAAGTACCTCTGCGAACACCCCAGGCCGAAGAAGCTCGCGCCGCGGGTGATGAGCCAGCGCGGCTGCCGGCGAGCGCCGCGTCACCGCCGACCGCGCGCGCGGAGCTGGACGCCTTCGCGGCTGCATCGCCGGCGACTCGGGCCACCGATGCCGTCAACCGCGAAATCACAATCGTCGACCCGGCGAGGCCGGTGCAGCCACCGGTGCACGAGGCCGCCCCCCCGATCGTGACGCCGATCTCGCGGGCCACCGTCGTTCACGATGTCCCTGCGGCGGACCCAACGACCCTCTCGCTGCGCGTTCCAGCGGCGGAGCCATTGGCGGCCGAGACGAGTCCGGCGGAGGCGCCTCGGTCGATTGCGGCGGCCACTCCCGATGTGCCACGAGCCATGGTGAGCGGATTGCGCGCTGCGACGCACGTCCCGGCGCCCGATGGGCCTGCGCCGGCGTTCACGCCGTCTGAAGCGGCGTCGGCGGCGCTGATCGCGCCGACACCGGGGGCTGCGCCGCGCGAAGCGCGGCCGGCGCTGCCAAGTCTCCGGACGGGGCGCCCGACGCCGGCTGCCGCGCCGGAGCTGCGTCCGCTCGCGCTGGGCTTGCCGCAGGCGCCGGCCGAGCGCCCGCGGCCGGACGACGCACCCGCCATGGAGCCCGGCGCGGGGACGCTCGCCGCAAGAGTCGAGATTCCGCGGCCCGCTGCGGTCGGGGCGCCCCGTTCTCCGTCTCCCGCGGCGGGGCTCGCGCCCGATCCGCCGAAGCTTGCCGCGCACGATGCACCCACCAGGCTGCCGCTGGAGATTCCGCGAGACGCGCCGGCTGCGATCATCGCGCCCGCGTCACGGGTTGGGCTGGCGGCGCTCGACCGGGTCGCCCTGCCGTTGCGGCTTCCGCCGGCCGCCGAGAGGCGGCCGCTCACCGGCGCGTACGCGCAGCGAGATCCGCAGCTCCGGCGCGAGCGGATCGAGCAACTCGGCGGCAACGCGCGAACGGAATCCGCGGTCGAGCGGGCGCTTTCGTGGCTGGCACGGCATCAGAGCGCCGACGGACACTGGGATGGCCGCGGCTTTGACGCCAACTGCGGCGGTTGCGAGGGAAGCAGTACCGCGGAAATCGATGCGACGCTGACGGGCCTGGCCCTGCTGGCCTTCCTGGCGGCGGACCACACGCACGTCGATCCCGGCCCGTACCAGGAGAACACGCGCCGCGCCATCGACTGGCTCGTGCGCGGCCAGCAGCCGGACGGCGACCTGCGCCGCGGCGACACGATGTACGCCCAGGGGATCGCGACGATGGCGTTGTGCGAGGCGTACGCGATGACCGGCGACGAGTCGCTGGCGGAGCCGGCGCGCCGGGCCGTGGGCTTCATCCTGCACGCCCAGCACCCGCGCACCGGCGGCTGGCGTCACCAGCCGGGCGAGGACGGCGACACGTCGGTGCTGGGCTGGCAGGTGATGGCCTTGCGCAGTGCCGCGCTGGCCGGTATCGACACGCCACCTTCAGCCCACGCCGGCGCGAAGCGCTTTCTGCTGTCAGTCGAGGACCGGGCGCGGCCGGGGCTTTACGCTTACCTGCCCGGCGACGCGGCCAACCTGACGATGACGGCCGAGGCATTGCACGCACAGCAGATCCTCGGCCAGCCCGCGGACGATCCGCGAACGCGCGTCGCCGTCGAGCTGCTGCTCGCCAACCTGCCGTCGTGGTCGGACGGCCCCGCGACGTACTACTGGTTCCACGCCACGCAGGCGCTGTTCCACGTCCAGGGCGAAGCCTGGCCGCGCTGGAGCCGCGCCCTGCGCCGCGAGCTGCTGAACAACCAGGTGCGCGGCGGCCTGGCCGACGGGAGCTGGCCCGCCGCCGGCGACGGCGCGGTCGGCGGACGCGTCTACCAGACCGCGCTGTGCACCCTGATGCTCGAATCGTACTACCGCCACCGGCCGTCGCAGGCGCGGGACTACGTCGGCCCGGGCGTCGGCGCGCTCGAAGGCCTGGCCCGCTCCGCCGAGACCCGCGAGCCGCTCGCCGGCGTCACGATCCGGCTCGACATGCCGCATGGCGAGCCGCTGATCGCCACCACCGGCGCCGACGGTCGCTACCTGCTCGTCGTGCCGCAAACGCCGGAGCACTTCGCATTGTCAGCGTCGCACGCGGCGTATGTTCCAGCGAGCCGGAACGTGTCGGCGGAGGAGCTGCGCGGGCGCGTACTGCGGGTGGATTTCGACCTTGTGCCGGTGAATATCGACGTGGTGGCGCTGGAGGCCGAGCCGGAGGTTCACCACCTGGGCAACGACCGTTTCGAGGGGCGGATCAACAGCCAGTTCCAGCGCGCCAGCGAGGGCGACCTGTACGTCGGGCGCTTTTCACTAAGCGAGGCGCAGGCCGCCGGCCGCGCCGCCGCCCTCACGCTGCTGGCCAAGGGCGTGCAGTGTCCGCACGAGCTGCGAATCAACGGCCGGCTGCTCGACCGCCGGCTCGATCACTCGCCCGAGGACGGCAGCTTCGGCGAGCTGCGTTTCGAGATCCCGATCGAGAGCCTTCGCGCCGGCCAGAACGAGATCAGCATCCGGGCCGTCGCCTGCCGCGGCGATCTCGACGACTTCGAGTTCGTGAACCTGCTGATCCGCCTTCAGCGGCCGGACCCATGATGGGACCGGGCGTCCGGCGCGGCTCGGCATCACCCGGAGTCGGCCGGCGCGGCGATGCCGGCGGGGTCAGCGGCAAACGTTGCGCCGGCGCAAGACTTGCCCGCCGCCCGCAGCTATTCCATAGTCTTATCACTGGGACATGGCAGCGTGGGACCCGGTTATCGGAGGGGTCGCCATGCATGCGAACACAGACATCGGCCTGACCGTGCGGTTTGCGGACCTTCCACCTCCGCCGCCTCACCCGCCTCCCGATCAGCCGCGGCGCATCGAGTCGGCGCAGCGGCAAGACCCGGGTCGGCGCGCCGCCCTCGACGACGACCACCCGCGCTCGCCGGTCGTGCAGGTGGTGCGGCGGTCGGCGGAGCAGTTCGAAGAGATGGTGCAGGCGGCGCTGTCGGAGAAGTCGGAGCAGCGCGAGGCCGCGGAGGCGGGTCGCCTCGTGGACCGATACGCCTGACCGTCCGCGGCTTGGGGCGTTACTTGCCGCCGGCGGTTTTCTTGAGGGCGTTCAGCCGCTTGGCGAGCCGGCTCTTGCTGCGGGCGGCGGCGTTGCGGTGAATGAGGCCGCGGGCGGCTTCCTGGTCGAGCGCCTTGACGGCCAGGCGGAACTGCTTTTCGGCGCCGGCGGCGTCCTGGCCGCTCAGGGTCATGACCGTGGTCTTGACGACCTTCCGGAGCGCCGAGCGCTGCGCGCGGTTGCGCATGCGGCGCTTCTCGTTCTGGCGAACCCGCTTCTGAGCCGAGGCTGAATGGGCCATGTCTGTCTGACTCCCTGTGTTCGATGGTGTTGGTCTTGCTCAACGCCGGCGCTCGCTCGAGGATCGCGCCGCGCGCCGCTTCAGCTTTCCTTCATGGACTCCAGCCGCTGGCGGGCGTCTCCGCTGGCGTAATTATAGTCGAGCCGCAGCAGCCGGTTGAAGGCGCTGCGGGCCTCGGCGACGTTCCCGGCGGCCTCGTAGGCTCGCGCCAGCCGGTACAGCAGCTCCTTGGCCAGCTCGTCGGTCTGGATCTCGTGGCCTTCGAGCGCCTCCTTCAGCACTTCGGCGGCCTGTCCGTGGTTGCCCTTCTCGAAGAAGGCGCGCCCGATCAGCAGCTCGGCGCGCGTCCGGGCGCGCGGGTCGCCGCGCGCGGCCTGCAACGCCGGGATGGCCTCGTCGAACCGTCGGGCTTTGAAGAGCGCCTCGCCCAGGCGGAACTTGGACCGCAGGTCGGTGGGATACTTCTGCACGCGCTCGGAGTAGATCGCGATCTCGGCCTCGACCAGCTCGCCGGCGGCCAGGCGCGCCTGCTGCCGATCACCGTCATCGCCGGAGACCCGCGCCTGATCGGCAAGGGCCTTCGACGTGCGGCGGAGCTGGCGCAGACGCACATCGTCGGCGCGGACCTTGTAGCTGTAGTTGCGGCTCGACTCGTAGGCCTCGTCGAGCACGGCCAGCGCCTGGGCCTCCTCCTCCGGCCGCTCGCGCCGCAACAGCAGATCGACCAGCGTGTTGATCTTGTTGCCGTTCGCGCGGTCCTGCTCGTATTCATGCCGCGCCGCGGCGATCACGTCCTCGAGCGTCTGCTCGCCCTGCTGGACGCGATCGGCGTCGTGCAGCAGCTTCTGCTTGTCGGCGTCCTGGAGCGAGTCGCGGAACGTGCTCGCCTCCGCGTACTTGCCCTTGGCGATCGTCAGCCGGCCCGAAAGGTCGCGCTGCTCGTCGCGCAACGCCGCGTCGGTGGGGTTGCGCGCCGCCAGGAACTCCACCGACGTCAGCGCATGCTCATAGAACCAGGCCGCGTCCGCGACCGTGCCGGCCGCATTGGCGGCTTCCGCCGCCTCGACCAGGCAGGTGCGATAGAGACGGAAGCGAGCCAGGTCGGGCTTGGCGTCCCTGCGCAGCGAGTCCATGACCCGCGGCGCAATCCACTTGAGCGTCTCGAAGTAGCCGGCCTTGACCGCGTTCTTCATCACCGCGTCGAGGTAGCCGCCGTTGGCCGGGTCCTTCGCCGAAAGATGCTCGGCGTTGAGCATGGCCTGCTTGGCGTCCTTGCCGGACGTGGGCTTCTGCATCTTCTCCATCATGCCGGGTTTCTTGCCGCCTGCCTGCGCCCGTTGCAGCGCCAGGGACGACAGCGGCATGTGCCCCTCGGTCACGGCCTCCGGCCAGAAGCCCAGTCCCGTGATGTAGCACTCGATCGCGTAGTCGTACTCGCGCCGCTCGCGGCAATCCGCCGCCTTCTTGAACCACTGCCGCGCCCGCGACTTGTCGGCGTCGCTGAACTCGTGCGCCGCGGGTCTGGGCGGCTGTTCGCTCTTGGCGGCCATGCTCGTCCTGCTTGATTCGACTGCCCGCGTCCCGACCGTGCGGCCGTCGCCCCGGGTGGCCGGGCGGGTCCTGCGAAGGCGATTCGACAGCGTAAACTCTCCGGGCAGGCGTGTCCAGTTGTCGCCCGCCGACGGCCGAAATATCCTCTCCAACGTGATCGGCGAGCGCGTCAACCTGGGCCTCGGGGGCGGCGCCGCGCCGCGACTCTCGCCCGCGGCGGACGCCCGCCCGTGCGTCTTGGGCATGACGCGCGAGGAGATTCACGCCTGGCTGGCGCAGCGGGGCCACAAGCCCTACCGTGCCGACCAGCTCATCGAGTGGGTCTACGACAAGGGCGCCGCGTCGTGGGACGAAATGAGCAACCTGCCGAAGCCCCTGCGGCAGTGGCTGGCCGATAACGCGGAACTCCGCCACGCGTCCGTCGCCGCCGACGCCATCGCGGAAGACGGCACGCGCAAGCTGCTGCTGCGCTTCCCGGACGGGGCCTCGGTCGAAACCGTGTGGATTCCGTCGCCGAGGCGGCACACGGTGTGCGTTTCGTCGCAGGTGGGGTGCCCGGTCGGCTGCCGGTTCTGCGCCAGCGGGCTCGATGGCGTCGTGCGGAACCTCTCGGCGGCGGAGATCGTGGAGCAGGCGCTGCTCATCCGCGGGCTGATCCGCGCGGGCTCGGCGGCGGTCGCGACGCAGGCCGCCGATGGGCCAGAGGTTGAGCGCGGGCCGGAGCGCCTGACGAACATCGTGCTGATGGGCATGGGCGAGCCGCTGGCGAACTACCGCAACGTGATCAAGGCGGTGCGGATCATGAACGCGCCGTGGGGGCTGGGGGTCGGGGCGCGCAAGATCACGATCAGCACGGTGGGCCTGGCGCGGCAGATTCGCGACCTGGCCCGCGAGGAGTTGCAGGTCAACCTGTCGCTTTCGCTGCACGCGCCGGATGATGAGTTGCGCCGCGCGCTGATCCCCTGGCGACAGGATGTGCCCATCGCCGAGCTGCTCGACGCCTGCCACGAGTACTTCCGGCTGACGGGGCGGGAGATCACGCTCGAGTACGTGCTGCTCGAAGGCCTGAATGACCGTCCGGAACACGCGCGGAAGCTCGCCGTCATCGCCCGGCGCATCCGCGCCAACGTCAACCTGCTGCGCTACAACCCCGTGCCGGGGCTGCCATTCAGGCGCCCCAGCGCCGAGGCCGCCTTCGCCTTTCAGGCGCTGCTGCGCGAGCAGCGCGTCAACGTCCACGTGCGCACCTCGCGCGGCAGCGACGTCCAGGCTGCCTGCGGCCAGCTCCGAAGGCAGACGTTGCCGGCCTCGTGACGAGCGCACGCGCGCCCCAGCCGCTGCGATTCACGCGCGGCGCCTCGCCGCCTGTTCAACCACCCGCCGAAGCCCGACAATGCGCGCATGTTCAGGGTGCTGCTGGCCGCCCCGCTCGATGCCGACGCTGAAGCGCGCCTGGCCGCCGCCGCAACGATCGTGCGCCCCGCGGCCACGGGGCCCGTCGCACTGCGGGCCGCGCTCGCCGACTGCGACGCGCTCGTCGTGCGAACCAACATCCCCGTGACGCGCGAGCTGCTGACCGCCGGCGCCGGGCGCCTGCGCGTCGTCGGCGTCGCCGGCGTCGGGCTCGACCAGGTCGATACGCAGGCGGCGGCGGAGCTGGGCGTCGCCGTCGTTTACACCCCGGCCGCCGCCTCAGACGCCGTCGCGGAGCTCGCGGTCGGGCTGATGATCCAGCTTCTGCGGCCGATCCCGCGGCTGGCGGCGGAATACCGGTCCGGGCGCTACGCGGAGGCGCGGGCGCTGCCGCATGGGCGCGAGCTGCGCGAACTGACCGTCGGCGTCCTCGGCATGGGGCGGATCGGCTCGCGCGTGGGGCGCATCTGCTCGGCGGGCATTGGGGCGCGCGTGCTGTATCACGACATCGCGCCAGTGGGCCCGTTCAGTTTTGCCGCCGAGCCGGTGACGTTCGAGCGCTTGCTGGCGGAGAGCGATGTGCTGACGCTGCACGTCCCGCTGACGGAGCGGACGCGCGGCCTTGTGGATGCGGCGGTGCTCGGCCGTCTGCGTCCGGGCGCGCTGTTGATCAACACGGCCCGCGGCGCCGTCGTCGACACGCCGGCGCTGGTGAGTGCTCTGCGCTCCGGGCGGCTCGCCGGCGCGGCGCTCGACGTCACCGAGCCCGAGCCGCTCCCGCCGGAGCACCCGCTCTTTTCCTTCGACAACTGCATCGTGTTGCCGCACGTGGCGGCGCGGACGCACGGTGGCCTGCGGCGGATGTACGCGGTGGTCGACGAAGTGCTTTCGCACCTGCGCTTGGCCGGGCAGGACGGCGGGCCGGCGGGCCGGCGCGGCCAGAGTGACAGCGAACCCTGACGCTGCTGACGCGAGTCGTGTCGCGCTATCGCGGTGGCGAGGCGTCGCCGCCCGGTCGGGCTGGCGCGGGCCGCGCGTGGGCAGCGGCGGCGGCACGCTGGGCGCGCGTCGGGAGCTTCTCCAGGCCGGGTTTGAGCCGTTGCTCGAAGATCTCGCGCAGCGGCAGCAGGAGCGCCAGGCGCTGGGCTTCGAGCGCGGGGCGCCGGCGAGCCTGCTCCGCGGGCTCGAGTTCGGCCAGGCTCCTGGCGGCGCGATCGAACGCTTCGAACGCGAAGCGCCTGCGGGCGAGGTACTCGTGTCCCAGCTTCTTGCACGCGCTCAGCAGCCGGTCGGCTTCCTTGCGCTGGCCCGCGTCGAAGCGGTGCCTGTCGCAGAACTCGCGAACGTAGCGCTCCCACTCAGACTCCCAGTCGGGGATCGGCTTCAGCCGGGCGCCGTCATCGCCCGTCGTCGCACGAGTCGATCCCTCCGCGTCCGTCCCCGGCGCCACGTCGCGCTCCGCCTGGGGGCGGGTTTGCGACCTCGCGTTGGCGGCGCGCAATCGCTGCCAGTTGCGCTCGAAGGTCGGCCCCGGACGGAGCTCACCGCTCACGCTGCGCGCCAGGAACTCCTCGTTCGTGATGAGGCGCTGGCCGTCCCACTTGCACGCCTCTTCGAGCTCAGCGCGGCCCTGCGTGCGCACTTCGACGTTGATGCCGGTGTCGACACCGATGTCGCTCAGGTGGATGCGGTCCGGAAGGTCCGGGGCGTCGAAGCGCGCCTCGCTGACTCGGATCACCTCCCTGGGGGGCTTGCCCCCCTCGCACGGCCCGTCGAAATACTCGACCTGGGCCGGAAACCACGCGTCCCCGTATCGACCCAGCGTGACGCGCGATTCGGCCACGACGCGCCCGCCGTGCTCCAAGGTCACGCGCACGGGCTGTCCGCCGCGCAGCGGGTCCAGCCGCCACGTGAGGCGACCGCCGTCGCGCTCCAGCGTCACGACCTGCAACCCATCCTCCACGCCGACCAGGCGGGCCTTCTCCAGCCCCCCGGCGGCCTGCGCGGGATCGGCCAGCGGCACGCCGGGCGTCAGGCCGAGCGAACGGACGTCGAGGCTTCGCAGCGGGGCGCTGCGGCGCCACATCAGTGCGTTGATCGCTCCGTCCTGGACCTGCCATTGCGCGTCGTCCGTGTCCAGCGTGTACAGCGGGCCGAACGGGAGCGACCCGAGCGGCCGCCCGGCCGCGTCTCGATAGAGCACGCCCTCGGCGTCGCCATGCCACACGGCCAGGTTTTCGTGCGGCGTGAACTGGGCCGTGTAGAAGCGGGTCGCGCCGCCCCATTGCGGATTGTCCCAGGTGAATTCCACGGCGCCCTTGGTCCACGCCGTCCGCTGCGCGATCGCGCGGCGCAGAAGGGCGGGCGCGTCGTCGCCTGCGGCGCTGGCGCCGACGGCGCAGCACAACGCGGCCGCCGCCGCCGTCAGGGACCCGAGCCCGCGCGCCGTCATGAGCCGGTGCCGACGCACGCGGGGCCGATCATGATCACATACTCCGTCTCCTGGCTGGCGACCGGGTTCAGCGGAGATAACCCGCAGGAATCCGGCGGACCAGAGGTACACGGGTGGCCGCATTCGAAGACTACGAAGCATGGTAGCTCCATGATGATCGCCTCGTGGCCGTCACCCAATGTCGGCGTAATGCTGCGGGTCACCACGCAAATCTGGTACGTCCACGCGCCACACGAGCCGCCGTTGCAGCTTCCGCAATTGTTGACGCTCTGGCACCCGCCGCATGCCGGGAATGGCTGGGAGAACTTGTAACAGTAAACCGTCCCGGTCGGAATAGGTCCGCCAGAGGCCTCACTATACTCGATTGCCCCGTCGGCGCAGGTGGTGCTGGTCAGTAGCAACGCTGCAAGCCATGCTGTGAACACTCGCAGTCCTCCTGTCTGAACCCCCCCCGATGCCCACAAGAATTATGGGGCAAAAAAAAAAAAAACAAGCGATAAATCGGTCTCATCGTTGGTTCGGCCCAGCGCTCCCGGCCGGCGCCGCCCGCCGTGTTTGCGACAGGCCGATCATGAATGGCTGCCGGTCGCGGTTCGGTCGCCGGGCTTCGTCGCGAAAAAAGGCCGGATTCGTTGGCCCGCGGGGCGATTTCGGTTATCTTCGGGGTCTCGCGGGGGCGAGCCGCCGATTATTGCCGGTCCGGATAAACGCCGACGACGCACATCGCGTCCAAGGGAGGCCCGTCAGCATGTCGACTCATCCGTTTCACTCCACCATCGCCGTTTTGTTCGCGCTCGCGCTCGTCTTGCCCGCGTTGGCCGGCGGCGGCGACGGCTCATTCATCAGGATTCGCGCGGAGGTGGAGCCGGCCGCCAGCGTCGGCGGCGCGTCCGGGGCGGCGGTGGTACGCCTGGATGCCGGGCAGCGCGACGCGCTGCGGAAGTCGAACGGCGTGCGGCTGGAGGCGTTCCCGCTGCCCGGCCGGCTCCCGGTAGACCTCGTGCTGGAGCGTTTCCACGTCCTCGCGCCGGGCGCCCGCATCGTCGTGGCCCAGGACGAAGGCCGGACCCTGATCCCGCTGGATTACGACCCCCAGCGCGTCGTGCTGCTGCGCGGGCACATCGCCGGCGCGCCCGACTCGCGCGTCTTCCTCGCGCTCTCCGACACCGGCGACAACGGGTACGTCGAGACCGGCCGCGGCGGCCAGCAGTTCGCGATCGCCTCGCGCAGCCCGGACGGCCAACCCCTGCCGCACGGTCGCCTCGGCGTCTATCGGCCAAGCGCGGGCGGGCGCTCGCTGCCGCCGGGCGTGCCGAATTGCGGCGTGGCGACGGGGGCGGAGCTGTGGCTCGGCGACTCGTGCCTGGACGAAGTCGAGCCGCACGAGCAGGAGAGACCGGCGGGAGGCCGTTCGCCCGATTACTCGTTCGGCGGCGTGGCGCCGACACCGATGGATCCGGCGGGGCTTGCGCCGGCGCGATACCGCCGGCAGTTGCAGCTCGCGATCGAGACCGACTACGAGTACTACGTGCTGTTCAACGACCTGACGGCGGCGGGCGACTACGTGGTGCAGCTCTACGGCGCGGTGAGCGACATCTACATGCGCGACCTGAACACGCAGGTCGTGCTGACGTTCGTGCGGCTGTGGGATGACCCGAACGACCTGTTCAACCAGCCCGATCCGCTCTCCAATTTCCGCGATTACTGGAACAACAACATGGGCTTCGTCGTGCGCGACGCGGCCCAGTTCCTCAGCGGCCGGCGCAACCTGCCCGCCGGCGGCGTCGCCTACCTGAACGGCCTGTGCAACTCGAACGCGTACTCGTGGAGCGGCTACACGCTGGGCTACTTCTACGACCCGGCGGTCCCGAGCCCCTGGAACCGCGACGTCATGACCACCGCCCACGAGGTCGGACACAACTGCGGCACCGCCCACACCCACGACTACGGCCTCGACACCTGCCAGGACGAAACCTCCCAGCCGCAGCGCGGCACCATCATGTCCTATTGCGGCCAGACCTTCACCGGCGGCGACGGCAACATGGACATGCGCTTCGACACCTTCACCGCCGACCTCTGCATCCACTACGTCGCCACGCGCACCTGCATTCTGCACGACTGCAACGGCAACGGCGTCGCCGACCTGATCGACATCGCCCAGGGCACGAGCCTGGACCTCGACGGCAACGGCAAGCCCGACGAGTGCGAAGACTGCGACGGCAACGGCATCCCCGACTCGCTCGACATCGCGGCCGGCGCTTTGGACCTCGACGGCAACGGCATCCTCGACTTCTGCGAGACCGACTGCAACGGCAACGGCATCCCCGACGGCGGCGACCTGAAGCGCACCTTCACCAGCGTCGCCTTCGCCGACAACTTCGACAACGACCTGGGCTGGACCGTGCAGAACATGGGCGCCACCGCCGGCGACTGGGAGCGCGGCATTCCCGTCGACGACCCGAACACCACCGCCGACCCGCCCTGGGCCTCGGGCGGCTACGGCTGGTGCTACCTCACCGGCAACTACTACGGCAACAGCGACGTCGACAACGGCGCCACGCGCCTCATCTCGCCGATCATCGACATGAGCGCCGGCGGCCTGTACGTCGCCTACGACTACTACATGACCGCCGGTGATCCGAACAACGACCGCCTGCTCGTCGAAGGCAGCAGCAACGGACCCGCGGGCCCCTGGCGGCAGCTCAACGTCCACACCGGCAACACGGGCAACCGTTGGCGCTCGATCACCCTCACGCCCGGCCAGTTGTCCGCCGCCGGCTTGCAGCAGACCGCCAACATGCAGTTCCGCTTCACGATCAACGACTCCGGGCAGCAGGGCACGGTCGAGGGCGCCGTCGACGAGTTCGTCGTCGGCATCCCCGTCGCGCCTCTCAGCGCCGACCTCAACCGCAACCGCTTCCCCGACGAGTGCGAGATCGACTGCGACGGCGACGGCGTCAGCGATTACAACCAGATCAACGTCGACATGAGCCTCGACCTCAACCGCAACACCCTGCTCGACGACTGCGAAGATTGCGACGGCGACGGCGTGCCCGACCTCGTCGCGCTCGACCACTCGCACAACGTCTGGGTCGCCGATCTCGAGCTCAGTTACCTGCGGCAGTATCTCGCCGTCGCCGGCACCTATACGCGCGGCTCCGGCGATGCCGGCCTCGCCGAGCCCCAGGACGTCATCATCACCCGCGACCGCCGCGTGCTCGTCAGCAGCGCCGGCGACAACCGCATCGTCGAGTTCGCCATCGACGGAACGCTCGTCGGAGACCTCGTGCCGAGCGGCGCCGGCGGGCTGGCGCATCCGGCGGCGATGCTGCTGCGCCCGGGCGGGACGCTGCTGGTCGCCAGCCGCGACACCAACAGCGTGCTCGAATACGACCTGAGCAGCGGCGCCTTCGTCGGGGCCTTCGTGCCGCCCGGTGTCGCCGGCCTGCTGCGGCCGTTCGGCCTGACGTTCGGCCCCAACGGCAACCTGTTCGTCACCAGCGACAACAACCAGGTGTTCGAGTTCAACGGGCAGACGGGCGCCTTCGTCCGCGTCTTCGTCTCGATCCTCGGCAATGGCGGGCTGAGCGAGCCGCGCGGCATCCTCTTCCTGCCCGCCGGCAACCTGCTGGTCGCCAGCCACGGCACCGACGCCATTCTCGAGTACGACGCCCAAACCGGCGCCTTCGTCCGCCAGTTCAGCCAGGTCGGCAACGGCACGGTTCTGACCTTCGATCAGCCCTGGTGTCTGCGCCTCGGGCCAGACGGCGGCGTCTACGCCTCGCGGGCGCACGACCACGAGCTCGGCCCCGGCGGACCGGGTGGCAAGGGCGGCGCAGGCAACGGCGGTGCGCCGCTGCACCTGTCCAATGCGCGCATCTACCACTTCGACCCGGCCAACGGCTATTTCGTCCGCTGCTACGTCATGGGCGTCAACTCCGGCCTGCATCATCCAACCGGGTTCGACTTCGTCCCCGACGCCGGCACGGACTGCAACAACAACCAGGTGCCTGACAACTGCGACATCGCATCCGGCTTCAGCATCGACGGCAACAACGACGGCATCCCGGACGAATGCCAGTGCGCCGGCGACCTGAACGGCGACGGCGCCGTCGGCCAGGCCGATCTCGGAATCCTGCTGGCCAACTACGGCTGCGACAAGGAGCCCGGCCAGTGCCCAGGCGATCTCGACAACGACGGCCAGACCGGCCAGGCCGACCTGGGCATCCTGCTCGCACGCTACGGGCAGAGCTGCGACTGATCGTTGACGCCTGTATGGGCTTCCAGCCCGTTTCTTCGGGTAGGGGCGCCCGGCCCGGGTGCGGAAGCGCCGGCGTGTCCCCGCGCCGGTGAGCCGGGCTGGAGCCAACCCCGGCTTTGCCCGGGCAGCGCGACCCGGCTCATCCCGGCTCTGCGGGTGACCCAAACGATCCGGGCTGGTCGGAATCTCCATGGCGACGCAAGTAACGCGACGTCATGCCACCATTCCACCCGTTGAGATGCATCCCCCGCTGCATGGCGCGAGGCCGCCCACGTCACGCCGTGAAAAAAGCATGGCGGCGGTCGTTGCTGACCAGCCGCCATGCCTGAGATTCGCTTGCGGGCGAGCGCCCTACGGCGCGTTCCAGCCTTCGTACGGCCGGTTCGGCCAGGTCGTCCAGCCGGGCCCTTCGACGTAGCGCGTGTCGCGCCGCCGATAGTCCGCGTGACCGTCGAGGTAGGAGGCGGCGTGGTAGTTGAGCTGGCCGTGCCAGCCGCGGTACTGCTTGGCCTGGTTGTTCGTCAGGCCCTGCGGGCGGGCGCCCTGCGAGGTGTAGTTGAACAGATTCTCGTAGAAGATAATGAAGCGCGACTCCCAGCCGCCCGTTGGACTGCGTTGGAGCATTTTGGCCCCGATCCCCGGGCGCTTCGGATTCAGGTGCAGATACAGGCCCAAGGCGATCGCGGGGCGCGAATTCACGGGGTACTGCGCCAAGTCCGGCGCCAACTGGTAGTAGACCGACCAATACCAGTTGATCGGGTAGCTCGTTCCCCAGTTCTTCCAGGTCTGGAAGGAAGTGTCCGGCTCCACGTTCGGCGGGTTGGGGCTGCTGAGGTCGGGCACCATGGCCGACTTGTCGGACGGACACTTGAAAATGTCCGGCAGCGGCATGGGGATCCTCTCGCGCGGGCCGCCGGCGCCGAAGTAGTCCCGGTCGCCGCCGTCCCAGCTCACGTTCGGCGTCACGTACTTGTTCATGGGGCGCACGCGCGGCGGAAAGCGCAGGATGTCCATGCCGAAGAAAAGCGGTTGCTGGAGGTTCTGCTGGATGGCGGTGACCCACTCCTGGTAGGTGACGTCGGGCATGCCGCCGCCCCAGATGAACTCGGTCGCCAGCTGCTGGCCGCCCATCGCGAAGCCCTCGGAGCGGTAATTGAAGGGCACGCACCAGGGCAGGTCTTTGGACGTGTCCTCCTGCCGGTACATCGTCGCGGCCAGCGAGATGTTCTTCTGGTTCGACAGGCAGACGGCGATGCGGCCCTGCTCTCGAGCCCGGTTGAGCTGCGGCAGGATGACGGCGATGAGCAGCGCGATGATGGCGACGACGACGAGCAGTTCGATCAACGTGAAGCCGGATCGACGACGAATGGCCATGACTTGGCTCCTTTCGGAGAAAGGGCGACCTGCAAGCAACCTCCGTGCGTGCTTCCGTCGCTACGGGACGTTCCAGCCCTCGTACGGCCGGTTCGGCCAAGTCGTCCAGCCCGTCCCTTCGACGTAGCGCGTGTCGCGTACACGGTAGTCGGCGTGCCCATCGAGATACCCAGCCGTGTGCATGTTCGGCTGGCCGTGCCACCCGCGATAGCGCTTGGCTTCCGGGTTGGCGATGCCTTGCGGGCGCGCTCCCTGTGCCGCGTAGTTGAACAGGTTCTCATAGAACGTGACGAATCGCGACTCCCAGCCGCCGGCGGCGCTGCGATTGAGCATGAAGGCCCCGAGGCCGCGATAGCCGGGCGAATAGAGGCCCAGGGCTCGGGCGGCGCGCAGGCAGTTATTGAGCGGGCCCTGGCCCTGCGGAGCCCGCAGGAAGTACAAGGACCAATACCAGTTGCTGGCGTAGCTGGTGCCCCAGTAGTCCCACGTCGCGTAGGCTGACTCCGTTTCAATGTTCGCCGGGTTCTGCGCGGCCGAGCAGAGATCGGGCACGCGCGCCGACTTGTCCGAGGGACACATGAACACCCCGGGAAGCGGCATCGGGAGCCGCTCGCGATCCACGCGGCGATCGCGGTCGCCGCCGTCCCAACTCACGTTCGGTGTGACATACTTGTTCATTGGGCGGTGACGCGGAGGGATAAGATAAACGTCCATCTGGGTGATGGCGACCTGTGGCGTGCCGGTAGCCTCCTGGAACTGCGGACCTGTCTTCTGCGGCATGCCGCCGCCCCAGACGAACTCCGACGCATAGCTGATGTTGAACTCAAGCTGGTAGCCGGAGATGCGGTACCCGAAAGGCACCGCCCACGGAAGATCCTTCGAGGTGTCTTCCGTTCGGTACATCGCGGAAGCGAGCGCGACATTCTTCAGGTTGGACAAGCACACGGCGATGCGGCCCTGCTCTCGCGCCCGGCTCAACTGCGGGAGGATCACCGCGATCAATAAGGCGATGATGGCGACGACGACGAGCAGTTCAATCAGCGTAAAGCCGGGCCGGCGACGAACGGGCATAAGCTTGCTCCCTTCGGAGGACGAGTAACCTGCACATAAGCGACCATCGGGCGACGGCGGAAACCACGTGCCACTTCCGCCATCGTAGCGGATCACGGTACCGTAACGCCAACAGCATTACGGGAGCGAACGCAAGCCTGCCCGCACCCACTCATACACTGGTCTGATGCGCGCCCCCGGTGTTACGGTGCGTTCCAGCCCTCGTAAGGCCGGGCCGGCCAGGTAGTCCAGCCGGGTCCCTCGACGTAGCGCGTATCGCGCCGACGGTAATCCGCGTGTCCGTCCAGGTAGGCCGCCGCGTGGTAGTTGGGCTGGCCGTGCCAGCCGCGATAGACCTTGGCTTCGGCGTTGGTCAAACCCTGCGGCAGGGCGCCCTGGGCGGCGTAGTTGAACAGGTTCTCGTAGAAAATGATGAAGCGTGATTCCCAGCCGGCGACGGCGCCCTTGCCGAGCATCCAGGCCCCCTGGCCCGAGGCGTACGGAGCCGCGACGTAACGATAGAGGCCGAGGGCGTTGATCGACTTGTTGCACTCGCCGTTGCCGACCCCCTGCGGCGCCTTGCGGAAATAGCGAGCCCAGTACCAGTTGATCGGGTAGCTCGTGCCCCAATTCTGCCAGGTGTTGTAGGCGCTGTCGGTCTCGACGTTGGCCTGGTTGTTCGCGCACAGGTCCGGAACAGTGGCGCTCTTGTCTGACGGGCAGATGAAGATGCCCGGCAGCGGCATCGGGATGCGCTCGCGCGGCGTGCCGGCGTGACTGGGCGGGTCGCGGTCGGCGCCGTCCCAGCTCACGTTGGGCGTGACGTACTTGTTCATCGGACGCGCCCGCGGCGGAATGCGCAGGATATCGGCGTGGTAGTAGTAGTTCGGGTTAGCGGTTCCGGTGGCGTCGCGCCACTGCTCAAACGTGCGGTCGGGCGTGCCGCCGCCCCAAATGAACTCGGTGGCATAGCCGGCTGTGCCGAAGGAGAACCCATCCGTGCGATACTGAAAAGGGACGGCCCAGGGCAGATCCTTGGACTTGTCCTCCTGCCGGTACATCGTCGCGGCCAGCGAGATGTTCTTCTGGTTCGACAGGCAGACGGCGATGCGGCCCTGCTCTCGGGCCCGGTTGAGCTGCGGCAGGATGACGGCGATGAGCAGCGCGATGATGGCGACGACGACGAGCAGTTCGATCAGTGTGAAAGCGCGTGTGCGGGAGACCTGTGGGCGCATGGAGCGAACCTCTTATTGCGAATGGTGCGCGATGTCCGAGACATCCGAGGCCGATTTCGGCCGAACACGACGACAAGATGGAAAATGACTCAGCCACCGCTTATCTTAACACGCTGTGAGGCGATGTGCCAAGCGCACGGGCTCACAATCCGCGGTGCCTGCCCGGAGGGTCCGGGCCCAACACGTCCGATAAGCAAGGCTCCGGTGCCGCATCACCGCCGGCTACGCATCCAGCCCGAGGTCGAGCTGCGGCGCCGAGTGCGTCAACGCCCCGATCGAGATGCGGTCCACACCCGTCGCCGCAACCGCCGCCAGCCGCTCCTCCGTCATGCCGCCGCTCGCCTCCAGTAGCACGCGACCGGCCAGGCCGAGGGCGTCTCGCCGGCGGACGGCGGCCCGCAGGTCGTCGGGCGGGAAGTTGTCCAGCAGCACCATGTCGACGCCGGGCACGCCGACGATCTGCTCGAACTGCGCCAGGCTGTCGGCCTCGACCTCGACAAACGCAGGCGGAGGGGATGGCGCCGTCTCGGCCAGCCGGCGCAGCAGCGCGGCCAGCGCGCCGGCGAGGTCGTGCGTGGCGACCCCGGCGAGGTGATTGTCCTTGATGAGAACGGCGTCGTAGAGGCCGAAGCGGTGGTTGCTCCCGCCGCCGCAGCGGACCGCGTACTTGTCGAGTTCGCGCCAGCCGGGGAGCGTCTTTCGCGTGTCGAGGATCTGGACGCGAGGGTTGACGGCCCGCGCCGCGTCGACGCAGCGGCGGGTGAGCGTGGCGACGCCGCTGAGCCGGCCGAGGAAATTCAGCAGGGTGCGTTCGGCGGTGAGGACGGTGGCCTTCGGGCCGTGCAACAGGGCGACGGCCTGTCCCGGCGCGACGCGACCGCCGTCGGCCACGGCTGCGGCGGGGGCGGCGCCGGGGGCTGGCAACGGCTCGAATCGCAGCTCGGCGGCGAGGCGCTGCGAGAACTCGCGGCAGACAAGCGGGGCGAGCGCCAGACCGCAGATGACGCCGGCCTGCCGCGGGACGAGGCGGGCGGCGACGGGGGCGTCGCCGTCGGGCAGGAGGGCGGCGCTGAGATCGCCGCGGTCGGCCAGGTCTTCGTCGACCGCGGCGCGGACAAGCGCGTGTGTGCGGGGGCTCCACATGGCGCCGTACATCGTACCGTCGGGCAGGCCTGGCGGCGGATCGCGGCGCGGCGGCTACAATCGGTTCATGAGCGTTCCGGACGCGCGCGTCGCGGCGCTGCGCGAGAGAATCTCGAGCTTTCCGAAGAGCCCCGGCGTGTACCTGATGAAGAACGCCGAGGGCGTGGTGTTGTACGTCGGCAAGGCGCGCGACCTGCGGGCTCGGGTGTCGAGCTATTTCCAGGATTCGGCGGACCTGCTGAGCACGCGCGGGCCGGAGATCGCGCACATGGCGTCGCTGGTGACGGACGTCGATTTCCTGGATTGCGAGACGGAGGTCGATGCGCTGCTGACGGAGAACCGGCTGATCAAGGACATTCAGCCGCACTACAACGAGCGGCTGCGCGACGACAAGTCGTTCCCATACCTCGAGATCACGACCGGCGACGACTTTCCGGGCGTGTTCGTCACGCGCCAGCCGCGCATCAGGGGCAGCAAGCTCTATGGGCCGTTCACGAGCGCCGCCGGCCTGCGCGACGCGGTGAACGCGCTTCAGAAAGTGTTCAAGTTCCGCACCTGCGAGCTGGACATCCGGGCGGATGACGAGCAGCGGCGATTCTTCCGGCCCTGCCTGCTGCACGCAATCGACCAGTGCACGGCGCCCTGCGCGGCGCTGATCTCGAAGGAAGACTACGCGGCCGACGTCAAGCGGCTGATCAAGCTGCTGAACTCGAAGCGCAGCGTCCTGCTGCGGCAGATGACGCGCGAGATGGCGGCGGCGGCCGAGCGGCATGACTTCGAGCAGGCGGCGGTGCTGCGCGACCGGATCAAGGCGATCCAGTCGCTGGCGCTGTCGGGCGACGTCGATGAGCACGTTCAGCCCGAGGTGTTCTACGTCGATCCCGCCGCCGGGCTCGCGCGGCTGGCGCGGCTGCTCGACCTGCCCGCGCCGCCGCGCATCATCGAGGGCGTCGACATCGCCACGCTGCACGGCGAGGAGTCGGTCGGCTCGCTCGTGTGCTTCATCGACGGCAGGCCGTTCAAGAGCGGCTATCGGCGGTTCCGGATTCGTGCGGTTGAGGGCGTGGACGACTACGCCATGATCCGCGAGGTGATCACCCGGCGCTATCGGCACGCCGCGCACGCGGAGGAGCTGTTCCCCGACGTGATCCTGATCGACGGGGGGCTGGGGCAGCTTCACGCGGCGCTCGAGGCGTTCGAGCTGATGCAGCGGGCGGCCGAGGCCGAGGGCGGACGCGGCGTGCGGCCGGCGATGGTGATCTCGCTGGCCAAGCGCGAGGAGACGATCTACGTCCAGGCGCGCTCCGCCCCGCTGAAGCTGGCCCGCAACAACGAGGCCCTGCGTCTGCTCCAGCAGGTCCGCGACGAGGCCCACCGCTTCGGGCAGCACTATCACCACGTGCTGCGGCGGAAGCGCACGTTCGACGAAGACGTGCAGGCCGGCCGCCGGCCGCCGCGCGCCCCGCGCCGCGGTCGGCGCCAGGAGGGGGCTTCGTAGGCGCCATCGGGAATCCGATCCGAGCCGCGCCCGTGAGAGGTATTGCATCATCCGAGCCCCAAGCGCAAGCGCATGATCCGAGCCCCAAGCGCAAGCACCGGCGTCAGCCTTGCGGAACGGGCGCCTGAGAAAAACCCACGCGCTGGCGTCTGGGGCTCGGATCGGGGGCCGGTCGCCACCGGCCCCGACAGGGCGAGCGCGTCGCCACCGGCCCCGACAGGGCGAGCGCGTCGCCACCGGCCCCGACCGGGCGAGCGCGTCGCCCAATGGCCGCGGGAGGGCGCCCGCGGTCGGTTGCGGGTAGACTGCGCGGGATGCGCACGCCGACGCCGGAGCTCTTCGCACGGTCGCCCGCGATCATCGGCATGGTCCACGTCGCGGCCCTGCCGGGCACGCCGCGGGCGCGCCGGCCGATGCGAGAGATCATCGCGCAGGCGGCCGACGAAGCGCGGCTTTACGCCGATCACGACCTGGACGCGATCATCATCGAGAACATGCACGACGCGCCGTACCTCGCCGGGGACGTCGGCCCCGAGGTCGTCGCCGCCATGACCGCGGTCGGTTTGGCGGTCCGGTCGGCGGCGCCGCTGCCGCTCGGGGTGCAGGTGCTGGCGGCGGCCAATCAAGCGGCGCTGGCGGTGGCGCTGGCGTGCGACGCCGCGTTCGTCCGCGTCGAGAACTTCGCCTTCGCGCAGGTCGCGGACGAGGGGCTGATGCCGACGGCGGCGGCGGGGCCGCTGCTGCGGTATCGTCGCGCGATCGGCGCCGAGCACGTCCGCATCGCCGCGGACATCAAGAAGAAGCACGCCAGCCACGCCATCACCGCCGACGTGCCGGTCGAGGAGGCGGCGCAGGCGGCGGCGTTCTGCGGCGCCGACGCCGTGATCGTCACCGGGCGTCACACCGGCGACCCGGCGGACGAGCGCGAGGCGCAGCGCGTGCGGCAGGCTACGAAGCTGCCGCTGTGGATCGGCTCGGGCGTGACCGACGAGAACATCGAGCGCTATTGGCCCGCCGCCGACGCAATGATCATCGGCTCGCACTTCAAGCGCGCCGGCCGCTGGGCGAACGATGTCGATGCCGGGCGCGTGGCGGAGCTCATGCGGCACGTCGCGCGGCTGCGCGGCGGCGCTACAGCGGGCGGCGCGATGCGAGAGCGGCGCCCGTGAGCGCCCGCGGGCCAATGACGCGCACCGGCCGCATCGAGGTCATCTGCGGCTGCATGTTCAGCGGCAAGACCAGCCTGCTGATCGAGCGGCTGCGCGCCGCCCAGGCCGCCGGCCGAAGCGTGCGCGCCTTCAAGCACGTGCTCGACGGGCGCTACGACCCGGCGGCCCTGGCGACGCACGACGCACGGCGCTTTCCGGCGGAGAGCGTTGCCGACGCCGACGCGCTGGCCGCCGCGGCACACGACTGCGGGGTCGTCGGCATCGACGAAGCGCACTTCTTCGGCGGCGCGCTGGTCGAACGGGTGCGGCGATTGGCCGGGCGTGGCGCCACCGTGATCGTCGCGGGCATCGACCATGATGCGTGGGGCCAGGCGTTTCCGATGATGGACGAGTTGAAGCGCCTGGCCGACGACGTGTGCGTGCGGACCGTGCCGTGCGGCGCATGCGGCGCGCCGGCGCGGCTGTCGCAGCGTATGACGCCGCTGACGCCGGAAGACGACATGGTCGGCGGCCCGGGGGCATACGAGCCGCGCTGCGCGGCGTGTTTTCGGCCGCTGCCGCCTCCGGCGCCGGCGTATTGATCCGGGGCGTGGCTCCGATCCGGCCGCGACACGTGACTGCGGCTCGTTGCAGGGGCGCCCGCTGCGTGGGCGGGCGTCGTTCGTGAGTAGGTTCACGACTCGCTGGCGATCGCGCTTGTCTGCCGTGAACCGGAGAGGGCGCCGCCGCGTATCAGGGTCGAAGGATGACGCCGAAGGAACCGGCTTCGGTCCACGGAGGCCGCAGATGCCGCAGAGGCCGTCGGAGAGCAGCCGCCCAATCGACCGTCACGCACGTCATTCAGAAGCACTGCTGGCTGAGCCGCCGCCGCACGAAGTTGCCGCCGATGCGCGCGTCATGCCCTATGCCGGCACGGGAAGCGGGCTAGGCGTCAACCTTCACAAGGGGCCGGGGTTCTGGCGGCGGCAGTTCGGCGAGCGTGTGACCGCGCCGCAGATCGCGTTCGACCTGATCTTCGGCATCCTGCTGCCGATCACGTGCCTGCTGATGGACCCCATCGTGTTCACCGACGAAGGGCTCGTCGCGCTGCTGCCGCATTGGCGCTCGCCGGCGTACGTGTTCATTTGTGTGGTGTTCGTGGCGCTGGCGGCTTGGCTGCTGGGTCGCGAGCGGGTGGGCGCGGCGTTGCCGATCGTGGCGGGCGTGCTGCTGGCGGGGGCGGTCGGGGCGGCGGGCATCGGGCTCGTGGTGCTGCCGATCGCAGCGATCGGGCTGGCGCTCCTCATCGGCGCCCTGGGCTTCACGCCCTGGGCGACGGTATTCGCCTGCATCCGCTGCGGCGTGCGGGCGACGCGCGCGGCGCACCACAGGTCGCGCCGGCCCGAGGTGACCACCGGCCTCGTGCTCGTCGCGGCGCTGGCCGCGCTGGCGCTGCCGCTGGTCATGAGCGCCGTTCAGACGCGCGTCCGCGAGCGGTACATCGCGGCGCTTCAGTCCGGCGATCCGCCGCGCGCGACGGCTGCGCGGCACAGCCTCGCGCAGTGGGGGTGGGCGATGGCGCCGGAACGGCTGCCGCGCGAGTACAAGCGCCGGCCGCAGGCCCCGCGCGCCGCCGCGCTGGCCGAGGCGTACATGCAGATGACGGGCCGCAGCATCGAGACGACGGATTGGGCGGGTTGGGCGGACTAAGGCCGCGGCTGCGCGGTGTTGTTGGCCGCTGCCCGCGCCGGAACGGGCGTCTTGATCCGAGGCGGCCACTCCGACCCGATCTCCCTCAACGAGCCGCGAACGCGTACGAGCCGCGAGCGCGTACGAGCCGCGAACGCGTACGAGCCGCGAACGCGTACGAGCCGCGAACGCGTACGAGCCGCGAACGCAAGCGAGTGGCGTAACCCTACCCCGCAGGCAACCGCCCTCAGTGAGCGAAAGCCCCCTGCGCGAGGACTTGTGGCGAGTCGTAGTTCGATTAATGTTGATAGACCTAGGGTTACGCCACTCGCTTGCGCTCGCGGCTCGTTGGTCGCTCGCTTGCGCTCGCGGCTCGTTGGTCGCTCGCTTGCGCTCGCGGCTCGTTGGCCACTCGCTTGCGCTCGCGGCTCGTGCGCACTCGCGGCACGTGCGGGCTCGCGGCACGTGCGGGCTTGTGGCTCGTCGTTCGCGGGCGGCTGGGGTGAGGGTGAGGGTGAAGGACCACATTCATTACGAGTCGGCGTTCGAGGACTACCTTCAGCGGCAGCAGATTCCGTACGTCGCGGTCGATGAAGCCAAGCGGGCCGCCTTTCGCGACGCGAGACTCAAGAGCTTCGACTTCATCGTCTACAGCCGCACGCAGGCCAACTGGCTGGTCGACATCAAGGGACGCCGCTGGGCGGCGCGGGCCGGCAACCGGCGCCCCGCCTGGGAGAACTGGGTCACGCAGGCCGACATCGACGGCCTCAACCAGTGGGAGCAGGTGTTCGGCGCCGGGTTCCAGGCGCTGCTGGTCTTCGCCTACTGGCTCGACGACCGCGGCGCCGAAGCGCCCGCCCAGGTCGTCCATCAATGCCGCGGACAGCGATACGTCTTCGCCGCCGTCCCGCTTTCGGAGTACCGGGCGCACGCCCGGCTGCGCTCGCCGAAGTGGGAGACCGTGAACATGCCGACGCGGGAGTTCGCGCGCCACGTGCGCCCGATCGCCGATTGGCTCTAGCCGCGGCGGCTGCGGGCGCGGTGGAAAACACCCGGGCCCGCCGATACCCTGCCCGCACTCACCGCGCTTGTCATCGGAGGCTCGCGTGCGAAAACTCGTCGCCGTCTGCGTACTGGCTTCGTTCTGGGCCCTTCAGGCGGGCTGCGCCGGCGGCCTGCACCGGCAGGGCGAGCATCAGCTTTCGCTCACCGCGGGCTACGGCCGCCCGTTCAAGGGCACGGCGCTCTACCCCGACGCCGAAGGCCGCGCCGAGAACGCCGGCGTCACGGTCGGGTACGGCTATTTCGCGACGGACCGGCTGGCGCTGCTGGCGGCGGGCACGCCGCTGCGGGTGTACAACCAGGGCGACGGAGACGTGGCGGCGGGTGAGTTGCAGGTGGGGCTGCGATACTACGTCTGGGAGTTCGACCTTGCGGGGACGCCGGTGGGGCTGTTTGGAGAAGTCCTGGGGGGCATGATGAACGGGAGCCGGAGCGTTCCGGAGGGCGGGTCGCATACGAACTTCACGCAGGACACCGGGGTTGGGTGCGAGGTGCAATTGACGCGGCGGGTGAGCTGGATCAGCGGGTACCGGCTGCGGCACCTGTCGAACGGGCGGATATTCCGGACGGACTCGAACCCGAGCCAGAACGACCATTTCGTGTACACGGGGGTCGCTTTTTCGTTTCCGTAATGGGGGGCTTGCCAGGGCCGCGGCAGGGCGGCATAATGGCGGGTCTGCGCCGGGGCGCGTCTTCGGCGGGGCAACACGGGGCCGCACCACGGGCCGAGATAGTGGGAGCGATTCAGCGATGCAATTTCGCAGCAAGCGATATCGCAAGGACGTCGAAAAGCAGCCGCGGCAGGCGCTGCGCACCGAGGACGCCGTGCGCAAGCTGAAGGAGTTCAGCAAGCCGAAGTTCGACCCGACGGTCAACATCGTCTGCCACCTCGGCATCGATCCGAAGCAGGCGGACCAGATGATCCGCGGGTCGGTCAGCCTGCCGAAGGGCATCGGCAAGTCGAAGCGTGTGATCGCCTTCTGCCCGGAGACGGAGATCGAGAGGGCCAAGGCTGCCGGCGCGATCGAAGCCGGGGCCGACGAGCTGGTCGAGAAGGTCTCGAAGGGCTGGATGGACTTCGACGTGGCGATTGCGCACCCGTCGATGATGGGCAAGATCGCCAAGCTCGGCCGCGTGCTGGGCCCGCAGGGCAAGATGCCCTCTCCCAAGAGCGGCACCGTGACGGCGGAGACCGAGAGCGCCGTGAAGGAGTACTCGGCCGGGAAGGTCGAGTTCCGCAACGACGCGGGCGGCAACGTGCACGCGGTCGTCGGCAAGCTGAGCTTCGCCGACAGCGACCTGAAGGAGAACATCGACGCCTTCGTCGAGCACATTCGCCGGCTGAAGCCCACGACCTCAAAAGGACTCTACCTGAAGCGCGTCTGCATCAGCGCCACCATGACCCCCTCGGTGACGCTCGACACCGGCGCGGCTGTTACGGAGGCATGACTTCATGAGCAAGCCGATCAAGGACATGCTGACGCGCGAGTTGACCGAGCGCTATGCCGCCCTCGACAGCGCCCTGCTCGTCGAGCTCGTCGGCGCCGACGGCGTCACCACCAACCAGTTTCGCCGCGAGCTGCGCAACCGCCGCATGCGGCTGGAGATCGTCAAGAACGCCTTGTTCCGGCGGGCCCTGGCCAGCGCGCCGCTGGCGCGCCTGGCGGAGACGATGACCGGGCCGTGTGCGTTGATCACGGGCGGCGAGTCGGTCACGGACGCGGCCAAGCTGGTCGAAGCGTGGCAGCCGAAGCTGGCCGGGCTGAAGATGAAGGCAGCGCTGCTCGACGGCGAGCTGGTCGGCCAGGGCCAGGTGGACCAGCTCTCCAAAATGCCGACCAAGCGCGACATGCAGTCGCGCATCGCCTCCATCGCGCTGTCGCCCGGCGGGAAGCTGGCGGCCGCGGTGCTCTCGGGCGGCGGGCGCATCGCCGCGTGCATCAAGACGATCATCGAGCGGCACGAGAAGGGCGAGGCCGCGGCGGCGCCGGCCGCCTGATGGCCGGATGGTGGACCCGGCGGGTTGTTTGTGATCGCGGTTGCTTGCAGTGCGTTTGACGCGACTTTCGGACGAGCGGCTGACTGCTCCGCTTGCGGATTAAACGGGGCCAGCGGGGTCCCGGCTATCAGCGCCGCCGACGGACGTTTCGTTCTGACAGAGGTGTGACCATGGCGGAGACCAGCGCGGGCGTGATGGAGATCGGCGACAAGATCGCCGCCCTGACGCTCATCCAGGCGAAGGAACTGGCGGACTATCTCAAGGACAAGTACGGCATCGAGCCCGCCGCGGGCGGCGCCGTCATGATGGCCGCGCCGGCCGCCGGCGGTGGCGCCGCGGCCGCCGCCGAGGAGAAGACCGAGTTCGACGTGATCATCAAGTCGGCCGGCGACAAGAAGCTCCAGGTCATCAAGGTGGTCCGCGCGGCGCGCAGCGACCTGGGCCTGAAGGAAGCCAAGGCCCTCGTGGACGGCACGCCGCAGAAGCTCCTCGAAGCCGTCAGCAAGGCGGACGCCGAGAAGTGGAAGAAGGAGCTGGAGGAGTCCGGGGCGACGGTCGAGATCGCCTGAGGCGGCCTCGCCACCGGTTCTTTGCCGATGTGAAGCAACGGTCCGCCCCGTTCGAGGATCGGGGCGGACCGCGTTCTTTCGGCCAGCGTGGTTCGGCGATCGTCCGGAGTTGCAGCGATGCGCGACATCAGCCGGGGAGGATTCCCAGGTCGCGCGTCGTGAACAAGGCCTCGAATCTGACCTTCGCGGACGCGAGGTTCTCTCGCGCGCCTTCCAGGCGGTCGATCACCGCCACGACCGCGGCGGTCTCGAGCTGATGCGCGCCGAGTGTCCGCACGGCCTCGAGCGCCTGGCCGCCCGACGTCGCGATGTCCTCCAGGACAAGCACGCGCTCCCCGGGGTTGAAGCGGCCCTCGATGAGCTTGCCGGTACCGTAGTCGGCCTTCTTCGAGTTTCGGACGATGACGAATGGGCGGTCGGTTTCCAGCGCGACGGCGGCGGCGAGGGCGACGCCCCCGAGCTCGGGCCCGGCGAGGCGCTGGACGTCGGGCGTGACGAAGCGGGCGAACCGCTGCGCGAGGGCCCGCAGCAGCGACGGGTCGGTCTCGAACAGGTACTTGTCGAGGTAGTAGCGGCTCTTGCGGCCGGAGCGCAGCGTGAACTCGCCCTCCAGCAGGGCCGCCCGGCGAAGCGCGCCAGCCAGCTCGGCATCGGTCATCTGAAACTCGCTCCGGCGGGAGTGTTCGGGCACGCGCCGGCCACGCCGGCGAACCGGTTGCCAGAATAGGCGAAACGGGGCGCTGGAGCGAGTGGGTGGGCCGGCGTGTCGTCGAGCGTCGGCGCAGAGCCCGCGAGCGGCAAGCGCCAGCGAGTCTCGAAACGTCGAAGCGGGCCGCTCGCCAGGATCGTCCAGCCGGCCATTGCGCCGGGCGTCGTGGCTGAAATCGGCGGTGCGCGTCGCGTGGCCATGCACCCGGCGGACCGAGCGCCTCCGGCCCAACCGGCACTTCGCTCGCTGGCGCTCGCGGCTCGTGGCCGGGTGAGCCCGCGCTCGCTGGCGCTCGCGGCTCGTGGCCGGGTGAGCCCGCGCTCGCTGGCGCTCGCGGCCTACACAGGCGAGGCGGGGGCGGCTAGTATTCGCGGTTGCGTCACTGTTTCCTTCCACGGAGCGCAGCATTGGCCAGAAGCCGAACCGCCCCGCCTGATCCGTACGCCACGCGGCTGGCGAACGTGCGCGCCGCGATGGCCAAGGCCCGGATCGACGGCCTGCTGCTCCTCGACCGACATGAGCAGTTCTGGCTCACGGGCTTTTCCGGCGAAGACGGCATGGTCCTGGTCACGCCCAAGGGGTGCGTGCTGCTCACCGACCGGCGCTTCGACGAGACGGCGGACCGCGAGGCGCCCTGGGCGCAGAAAGTCCTCCGCAAGGTGCGCTCCGCGGCCGTCACGGCGCGCGAAATCCGCCGGCACAGGCTCGGGCGGATCGGCTTCGACGCGCGGCACATCGACGTTGCGACGCACACGGCCCTGAGCAAGGAGCTGCGCCCGGCGCGGCTGGTCAGCGTGCAGAACCTGGTCGGGCGCATGCGGCTGTTGAAGGACGAGGGCGAGGTGGCTGCCATTCGCCGGGCGATCCGCGTCGCGGAGCAGGCGTTCCTGGCGGTGTGGGACACGATAAAACCCGGTCAGCCCGAGCGCGAGATCGCGGCGCGGCTGGTGTTCGAGATGCAGTCGCGCGGCGCCGAGGAACCGTCGTTTCCGCCGATCGTCGCGGCCGGGGCGAACGCGTCGCTGCCGCACTATGTGCCCGGTGACGCGCCTGTCAGGGCCAACGAGGTGCTGCTGATCGACTGGGGGGCGCGGTCCGGGTGGTACGTGAGCGATTTGACCCGGACGATGCCGATCGGTAGCATGCCACGCGATCTAACTAAGGCGTGGGACGCTGTTTGCGCCGCGCATGCCGCCGCGATCGATGCCGTTCGCCCAGGTGTGCGGGCGGCGGCGGTCGACGCGGTCGCTCGCCGAATCATCAAGAGCGCGGGCTTCGGCGACCGTTTCGGTCACGCCCTCGGTCACGGCATCGGGCTTAAGGTTCACGAGCCGCCGCGCCTCGGGACCGAATCTGAGGACGAGCTGGCGGCGGGGATGGTTGTGACGATCGAGCCGGGTATCTATCTTCCCGGGATAGGCGGAATCCGCATCGAGGACGACGTGCTGGTCACGGCAAGCGGCCGCGAAGTGCTGTCGGCCCTGCCGGTGCGGCTGCCGGCCGGATGAAGAGAGAGAATCCATCGGTCGAAAGGGCGATGGCCATGGACATAGAAGAGGTCAAGACGCTTGCTGAGCTGATGCAGGCGAACGAGTTGACGCGGATCGAGATCCGCGAAGGCGACACGCACGTCCTGCTGACGCGGGCGCGTCCGGGCGTAGCCGTGAGCGTGCCCGCGGCGGCGCCGGTGGTTTCGGCGGCGCCGGCGGCGGTCGCGGCGGCGCCGGTCATCGCGGCGCCCGCAAAGCCGGCAGGCGCCGACGACAACGGCGAGGTGCTGATCCGCTCGCCGATGGTGGGGACGTTCTATGCCTCTCCGGACCCGGAGTCGCCGCCGTTCGTGCGCGTTGGGGATACGGTCGGGCCGGAGTCCGTCGTGTGCCTGGTTGAGGCGATGAAGGTGTTCAACGAGATCAAGGCGGAAGTGTCGGGCCGCGTCACCAAGGCGCTGGTGAAGAGCTCGGAGGCGGTCGAGTTCGACCAGCCGCTCTTCGCCGTGCAGCCGCTCTAGCCTGAGGCATGATGTTCCATCGCATTCTCGTGGCCAACCGTGGCGAGATCGCCCTGCGCATCATCCGCGCCTGCCGCGATCTGGGGATCGAGGCCGTCGCGGTCTACAGCCGCGCCGACCGCGACGCCGCCTATCTCAATCTCGCGCATGACGCCATCTGCATCGGCAAGGAGCCGTCGGCCCAGTCGTACCTGAACCCGGCGGCGATCATCTCGGCGGCGGAGATCGCCGACGTGGAGGCGATCCACCCCGGCTACGGCTTCCTCTCCGAGAACCCCACCTTCGCCCGCATGTGCCGCGACTGCCGCATCGAGTTCATCGGCCCGAGCGCCGAGGCGATGCTGGCGATGGGCAACAAGGTCGAGGCCAGGCGGATCGCGAAACAGGCGCGCGTGCCGCTGGTCCCCGGCAGCGACGGCGCGGTCGAGAACGAGGAAGAGGCCGTCAACATCGCCCGCAAGATCGGCTACCCCGTGATGATCAAGGCGTCGGCGGGCGGCGGCGGGCGCGGCATCCGCCCGGCTCACAACGAGGCCAGTTTGCGCTCCGGCTTCCGCAACGCCCAGGCCGAGGCCGAGGCCGCCTTCAAGGACGGCACGCTCTACGTCGAGAAGCTCATCGAACGCCCCCGGCACGTAGAGGTGCAGATTCTCGGCGACGCGAAGGGCCACCTGATCCACCTGTGGGAGCGCGACTGCTCGCTCCAGCGCCGCAACCAGAAGCTCATCGAGGAATCCCCCTCGCCGCACATCAGCCGCCGCACGCGCGCCAAGCTGTGCCTGTCGGCCGTGCGGCTGGCGAAGGTTGCGGGGTATCACTCGGCGGGCACGTGCGAGTTCCTGGTCGACGCGAACGAGAACTTCTATTTCATGGAGATGAACGCGCGCATCCAGGTCGAGCACCCGGTCACGGAGCTGGTGACGGGCATCGACCTGGTCCAGTGGCAGATCCGCATCGCTGCCGGCGAGCCGCTCAGCATCAAGCAGGACGCGGTGCAGCAGAACGGCGCCGCGCTCGAGTGCCGCATCAACGCCGAGTCTCCCGACGACAACTTCCGCCCCAGCCCGGGCCGGATACTCGAGTTCATCGCGCCCGGCGGACCGGGAGTGCGGCTCGATACCCACGCCTATGCCGGCTACAACGTGCCGCCGAACTACGACTCGATGATCGCCAAGCTGCTCGTGCACCGGCCCACGCGCGAGGAGGCTTTCCGGGCCATGCGCCGGGCGCTGAGCGAGTTCGTCATCGGTCCGATCAAGACGACCATCCCGCTGCATCGCAAGCTTCTTGAGCACACCGAATTCATCGCCGGCAACGTCGACACCGGCTTCGTCGAACGCGTCTTCGCCCCCGGGGCTAACCGGGCGGCGGCGGCGGGCTGACGTTCGCGCCGGCGCCCGCGTTGGCGCCATCGCCGCCGCCCGGGCCGAGCCGTCGGCGCAGCCGCCGCCAGCCGCCGCGACGGTTGACTTCCAGCGCCGCGAGCACCAGTGTCGCACCGCAGGCGTTCGCGAGCCAGTCTTCGATCGTGGCGTCGCGACCAACGAGCTCCTGCGTCAGTTCGTCAAAGGCGCCATAGGCCAGGATCACCGCGCCGGCAATCCAGACGAAACCCGATCCGAGCGGACGCCGGAAGGTCTCGCCAAATCGCCACAGCAGGAACGCCAGCAGCCCGAAAGCGATGAAGTGGCTGTAGAGGTCGGGCCGCTCGACCGGCCCGCTCAGCGACAGCTTCGGAAAGTGAGTCAGCGCGAAGAGAAACAGCCAGTACGCCGGAAGGGCGCGACGATACCAGTGCGCCCAGCCGCGAAGCCGCCCGGACGACGGGCTCGGCGTCGGATCGTGGCGGGGTTCGGCGGCGTCGGTGGGCGTCATTGGACGACCGCGGCAGCGGCCTGGTGCCCGCGCGGCTCGGCGCGCGACGCTGGGGCGGGGCGCATGGCGAGGATCTCGCGCGCCAGGGCCAGGTAGTCTTCGGCGCCGTGGCTGTCGGGCGCGTACTGAAAGATCGTCTGGCCGAAGCTGGGGCTCTCCGCGAGCTTGACGTTGCGGCGGATGCAGGTGTCGAAGACGCGCGCCCCGTGCCAGGGATCGCGCGGGTCGGCGCCTTCGAGGAATCGCAGCACGTCGGCGCGGACCTCCTGTCCGAGGCGCGTGCCGCGCTCGTGCATGCAGAGCACGACGCCGCAGACGCGCAGGCGCGGCTGAAGGTTGTCGCGCACGAGCGTGACGGTCTCCATGAGCCTTCCGAAGCCTTGCAGCGCGAGGAAGTGCGGCTGCAGGGGGATGACGACCTCGTCGACGGCGGCCAGGGCGTTGACACTGAGCAGGCCGAGCGACGGAGCGCAGTCGATCAGCACGAAGTCGTAGTGCTCGCGCAAGTTGCCCAGGGCCTCGCGCAGCACGAGCTCGCGCCGCGGCCGCTCGGCCAGCTCGAGCTCGGCGGCGACGAGATCGACGTGCGACGGCACGACAGCGAGTCGCCCATCGACGAGCCGCACGGCCTCGTAAAGCGACGCCCCGCGCACCAGCACGTCGTAGATGCTGGCGTCGTCGGGGCCGAGCTCAACGCCCACCGACAGGCTGGCGTGCGCCTGCGGATCGAGGTCGACCAGCAGCACGCGCTGCCCGAGCCGCACGAGCCCGGCGGCGACGTTGACGGCCGTGGTCGTCTTGCCGACGCCGCCCTTCTGGTTGATGAAGGCCATCGACCGCATGCGGGGCAGTATAAGCGGGCCGCCGGCGCCCAGGCGACGGGGCCGACGCCGGCCACGGGGTCGAGAGCGCCGGCCGCACGCCGGGGCGGGCCGCGGGTTCAGGTCGACAGGAGGTGGGCGGGGCGGGGCAGGTCGTCCTTGATCTTCTGCTGGCGGAGCGACTCGCCGTCGTGGGTGAACAGCACCATGTCGTCGTCGATGCGGGCCTGGAGGTGGACGGGGCGGCTCCACAGCCGGCAGAGGTTCCGCAGGCACTCGGAGGCGTACTTGATGTCGACCTCGACGCCGAGGAACTTGTGGGCGAGGTAGAGCTCGCCGCGGTTGGCGTAGTTGGCGTCGACGATGTAGATGTAGGGCTGACCGTGGTTGGTCAGCATGAAGAGCAGCCGCTGCTTGATGCGGTCGAAGTCGCGGTCGACGGCGACGATGCGGTTGGTGGCCGGGTCGACGCGGTAGTGGTACAGGTCGTAGCGCTCGACGAACTCGGGCGTGAGGTACTCGTCGATGAAGGTGACGTCGTTGTGCAGGCGGCGCACCTCGAAGATCTTCTCGCGGCCCAGGCCGGCGCTGGTGTTCCAGGCGCGGCGCTTCTCGATGTCCTCGCACTCCTCGAACTGCTTGCCGAAGCGGCCCTTGTTCCAGCGGTCCTCGATGTCGCGCAGCAGCTCGACGCCGATCTTGTAGGGGTTCAGCCGCCCCGGGCCGCTGGCGAGCGTGCCGGAGTGGTGGTCGGCGTAGGTGATGAGCTCGTGGTCGCGCAGGTGATAGCGCGTCATCATGCGCGAGTGCCAGTAGGTGGCCCAGCCCTCGTTCATGATCTTGGTCTGGCCCTGCGGGGCGAAGTAGTACGCCTCGTCGCGGACGATGTCCAGGATGTCCGCCTGCCAGTCGTCCAGCGGCGCGTGGTGCAGCAGGAAGCCGAGCACGTCGCGGTCCGGCTCGGGCGGAAAGGCCCGCTTCTCGTCGGCGATCTTCTGATGCTCGCGCGCGCGATCCTCCGACAGGCGGTCGGGCGGGTTGATGTAGCGCTCCATGTAGGGCTTCGCCCGGAACCGGACGACGCCCTCCTCCACGCGGTCACGCACGTGCCGCTCGCTCTCGGCCCGCTGCTCGCCGCGCTCCGGCTGGCGCTTCATGAACGGCGCGTAGGGGTCGATCAGGTTCTCGAGCGTCAGGCAGACGTCGAGGAACTGCTCGACGGCGTCGAAGCCCTCGCGCTCGATGTGCCGCCAGACGCGCGTCGCGTGGTTCGCCATGCCGTCCATCATCTTGCGGTTGGTCTTGCTGAACCAGCGGTTGTTCTTGAAGAAGTCGCAGTGCGCGTAGACGTGGGCCATCACCGTCTTCTGGTCCACCAGCTCGTTGTCGACCAGCAGGTAGGCGTAGCACGGGTCGTTGTTGATCACCATCTCGTAGATCTTCCCGAGCCCGTACGCGTGCTGCTTGCGCATCTTCTCGTAGTCCATCCCGAAGCGCCAGTGCGGATAACGCGTCGGGAAGCCCCCGTACGCCGCGATCTGGCTCATCTCCTCGAAATCGACCATCTCGAAGATCGTGTCGAAGAAGTCCAGACCCTCGGCGCGGGCACGCTCCTCGATCTCGCGCCGATGGCTCTCCAACTCCGCTGGAAACGCTCTCAGCATCCGGCACACTCTCTGTCTCGCCCGATTCTATCGACCGCCGGCCGCCCGCGGCTTTCGCGCTCCGCCCGCTTCGCCCGGCCGGCCGTCACGGCCGCACGTCCAGGGCGTCCGCCAGCTTCTGCTCCAGCAGCCCATCCACCGTGCCGCTCCAGCCGCACTCCGGACACCGCACCTCCCGCAATCCCGTCAGCCCGTACTGGCATGTCGGACAACGCGCCAGCCGCGAAATGTCGATCGCCGACGACTCAAGCCCCGGCGGGCGCTCGCCGGCCCGGTAACGCCAGAGCCAGGCCGCCCCGGCGATCCAGACGGCCACTCCGAGCAGGTGGGCCGAATCTCCCAGCAACTCCAGCCAATCGCCAAGGGGCTGCGTGTTCGCGAGCTCCGATTCGCGAATCAGCGGGCCGAACGCGGACGCGAGCAGCAGCGCGGCCAGGCCCGTCGTGCCGAGCAGCCGGGCGCGGGTCCAGATGACGCGTTTCCGCCACAGCGCGATCGGGACGATCAGCGCCACCGTGAAAATGACAAGCAGCGTGCGGACGTCCGTCCAGACGGTCGTGTCGCCGCCCCAGTATTCCTCCGCGAAGTGCATCACGCCGGCGGTGCCGTAGGCCAGCGGGAAGAGCGCAAGGCAGATGAGCAGGCGCGCGACGTCGGCGGACATGAGCCGTCTCCCGTGAGCGAAGTTGACCAGGGCGGGCGACTGCGCCAGGCACGCGCCGCCCCACCAGGCGACGATGCAGCCGATCCACCACAGGCCCGTGAGCGTCAGCGACTGGCTGGCAACCAGCAGGTCGCGCGACAGGCAGCCGCTGACCGGGAGGATCGGCTGCCAGGCAATCGCGTGAATGAGCAGCAGCGCGGCGGCGGCGGCGGTGGTGAGTCCGCGCCAGCGCGCCCAGTGGACGTAGGCGCGCCACAGGAACGGCAACCACGCGGCCGTGAGCACCGTGAGCACGCCGGTGACGACGCGCGGGCTCTCGAGCGGAATCGCGCCGACAAGCTTGTCCAGCGTGAGCACCAGCCAGCCGCACAGCGGCGCCCAGGCCATGAGCAGGGCTGCCCGCGCGACCGGGTCATTCATGAAAGCGCCTCCGCCGCTCGATCGTCCTGTCTTATAGCGGTTGGCGCGTCCGGCGGCGAGTTGAACCCGGGCGGGCGATCGGGTGTATAAGGTGGTGCAGGGGCGCGCCCCGCGCGCCCAATCTGTGCGGACGTGTATGGCCGCGGCCCTTCGGCGGCCGGCGGACCGATCGTAGAATCATTGTGCAGCTTCACGTGGGCGCGCCTGGGGCGCGCCTCGCGCCGTAACCGACAGTCGCAGCCGACAGCCCCGCGATGGCGCCTGGATGAGTGATCCGCGGTCGAATCCTCCTTCGAAGTCCGGCTCCGGAGCGTCCGCGGCGCCCGGGCGAGCGGCCGCCCTGCGCGACAGCTCGCGCGGCAGCACGTCGGCCGACGAACCGACGCGGATCAGCGGCAGCGCGCCGGCGTTCGGGGCCGACCTGGCCGCGGCCCAGTCGATGGTGCCCGGATACGAGCTGACCGAGGAGCTGCACCGCGGCGGACAGGGCGTCGTCTACCGGGCCGTGCAGCTCGGGACCAAGCGGCCCGTGGCGCTCAAGGTGCTGCTGGAGGGGCCGTTCGCCAGCGAGGCGACCCGGCGGCGCTTCGAGCGCGAGATCGAGCTGGCCGCGTCGCTGCGGCATCCGCACATCGTCGGCATTCTCGATTCGGGCATCAGTCACGGCCGCTACTTCTTCGCGATGGAGCTGATCGATGGGCAGCGGCTTGACCACTATCTGCGCCAGCACGCGCCCCCCTTGCCCCAGGTGCTGACGCTGCTGGCGGAGGTGGCCGAGGCGGTGAACTTCGCCCACCAGCGGGGCGTGATCCATCGCGACCTGAAGCCCTCAAACATCCTGGTTGACGCCGAGGGGCACCCGCATGTTCTGGACTTCGGCCTGGCCAAGGAGCAGCGCAGCGGCGATCCCGGCGATACGACGCTGGCGGTCGTGTCCACCACCGGCCAGGTCATCGGCACGATCGCGTACATGTCGCCCGAGCAGGCCGCCGGCTCCACCGACATCGACGTCCGCAGCGACGTCTACAGCCTCGGCGTATTGTGCTACGAGAGCCTGCTGGGCCGGCCGCCGTACCAGGTGACCGGGGCGCTGGGCGACGTGCTTCAGCGGATCGTGCACGAGGACCCGCTGCGTCCGCGAAGCGTGCGCGCCGAGTCGCGTTTCGGCCGGCTGGTGGACGACGAGCTCGAGACGATCCTGCTGAAGGCGCTGGACAAAGACCCCGCGCGGCGCTACCAGACGGCCGGCGAGCTGTCCCGCGACCTGCGCCACTACCTGGCCGGCGAACCAGTCGAAGCCAAGCGCGCCAGCGGCTTCTACATGCTGCGCAAGACGCTGCGGCGCTATCGCGTGCAGGCCGGCGTCGCCGGCCTGCTGCTGTTGATGCTCATCAGCTTCGTGCTCGTGCTGGCCGCCATGTACACGCGCGAGCGCGACGCCCGCTACAAGGTCGAGCAGCTCGGCGACGCCCTGCGCCGCGAGGCCGCCGCCGCCCAGGCCGCCGCCGCCGCCGAGGCCGAGGCGCGCCGCGACGCCGAGCGCACCTCGTTTCTGCTCGAGGCCGCCACCGTCGACCTCAAGCAGGCCCTCGTCCGCCAGCGCGTCCAGCGCGGAAACCTGGCCCTCGCCCAGAATGACCTCTTCGAGGCCCGCGACAGCTTCTGGGAGGCCCTCGGCGGCGAGGTCGAGGACGCCGGCGCGCTCTGGGCGCTCCGCCGCTATTACCTCGAAACCGGCGACGACGGCGCGTGGGTCTTGTCCTTTGCTCCCGCGAGCCTGGCGGGCTTCTCGCCCGACGGGTCGAAGGTCGTCATTTGCGAAGCCTCGCGCGCGGTCAGCGTTCGCGACGCCGCATCCGGCGCCCCTCTGGCGTGGTTCCCGACGCCGCAGGATGTTCACGCGGTCAGCATCGGCGACGACGGCACGGTCGCGGTCGCCGGGCCGAACTGGGCGGGGCTGTGGCGCATCGGCAGTCCGGAGCCGATCGCGGTTCATGGTTTGCCGGAGGTGTCGGCCCCGCTGCACGCGTTCGCGTGGCAGGGGCTGGTGGTGATCGTGGGCGAGCGTCGCGCCTGGCTGCTGCATTCCGGGACGGACGCGCCGGCGAAGCGCTGGGAACTGCGGGCCGCCGCAACGTCCGCCCCGCGGCTGCTTGCACGGCGTGGAATGCTGGCCGTACCCACGTCGGCGGGCGTGGAGGTGATCGAGCTCGATGGCGCGGCCGGCGACGATTCGCCGAAGCTGGCCTACGCCGGGCCGGCGCGGGACGTGTGTCTGCTGGACGATGGGCGGCTGGCGGTGCTGGCCGACGCGCTCGACGTCGTGGATTCGCAGGGCGGCGAATGGCGCGTCGCCGGGCGACTCCTCTCGGACACGCGCGGGCGGGAGCTGCTCGACGTGCGCCGGGGCGACGGGCCGATCGTGCTGGGGCGGCGGTCCGGCGAGGTGGAGGTTCACCGGGCGGGCCGCGCGCCCGAGACGCGCAGCGTGACGAAAGGCGCCCTGCTGGCCCTGCGGCTGAGCCGGGACGGGAGCCGTGTGTTGACGCTCGACCAGCGCGGCGTGCTGACGCGCTGGTCGCCGATGGCGGAGCGCAACCGGCACCGGCTCGTGCACGATCGCGCGCCGACGGCCTGGGCGGTCTCGGCCGACGCGTCGAGCGTCAGCCTGATCGACGCGGACGGGCGCATCGCGACCTACTCGGTGCAGGGCGAGCGCGGGGCGGTGGTGCGCCGGAGCCGCCTGCCGGCGCTGGTCAACCTGCTGCCCGGATCGGACCTCAGCGACGTGGGTCTGGCGCTGAGCGGGGATGGCGGGCGACTGGCGCTGCGCGTGGGGTCGCGCGTCTGGGTCGAGGCGCCGGGGCGGCCGCGCTCCCAGGCGCTGGATTGGGGGCACCCGAAAGCGCCCCTGCTGGCCCGGATGGCGATGAACAGCGATGGAAACCGGCTGGCGCTGTATGCGCGCTCGCCGGCCGGCGACGAGCAGATCATCTACTTCGCCCAGTTGACGCGCCGCGGATTATTCCCGCGTCCGGCGGCGCCTGGCCTGCCCGCGCCGGCGGCGCCGAGCGTCCGCCTGATGGGCAGCGCCGTGCGCGACATGCTCTTTCTCCCCGGCTCCGACGATCTGCTGGTTGCGCGTTCGAGCGGCGAGCTGCTGCTGCTGCCGGATGCGGCCCTGCCACGGCCGCCGGCGACGGCCGCGCTGATCGAGGGCGCGCGGGCGCCGGCGGCGTGGGCGCAGCTCGATTCGCCGCCGACACGGATGGCGATCGACGCGCACGGGCGGTGGCTGGCGGTGGCGTGCGAGGATGGAACGGTGCGGGTGCTGTCGGTGCTCGACACGAGCGAGAAAGGGCGGATTTCGCACGGGGCGGCCGCAACCGCCCTCGGGTTCAACGCGCGGGCCGACGTGCTGAGCGTGCGCACGGTCGATGGGGCGCTGACGCTGTACGAGGTCGAGACCCTGGACCGGCTGGCGCGCTGGACGTTCGACGACAGCAGCGGGGTCCCGATGGCCGCGTGGGCCGGCGGCGGTGACACGTTGCTGCTGAGCGAGCGCGGCGCCGTGTACGAATACGATTACAGCGTGGCGGACCCGCTGATCGCGCTCAACCGCCCGCTGGGGCTGGAGCGGGAGATCGCCCGGAAGCTCTCGGACAACCAGCCCTATGCCGCGTGGCAGGCGGCCAACCGGCTTGCCGCGCACGACGAGGCCCGCGCGAGAGCCGCGCGGCTGGCGATTGCCTGCGCCGTGCTGCGAACCCCGGGGCGCGCCGTGCGCCCGGGGTGGATCGAGCGGCTGCGCCAGCCCGCCAGCGCCGATGAGCTGCTGCGCCTCGGGCACGCGGCATACGCCGGCGGTCACTATGAGCTGGCCCGCGAGCTGCTCGCCGCAGGCGCGCAGCGCCTGGAAGACCGGATTGACAGCGTGACGCAATGGCGGCTGGCGGAGTGCGCCTATGTGCTGGACGAGCCGGGCGTGGCGGCCGACCTGCTGACGCGACTGCTCGACGCTCCCGGGCTGAGCGTGCCGGATATGGCGCGGCTGCGGCTGGAGCTGATCGCGGCGCACTACCTTTCGGGACGCCAGGAGGAGGCGCAGGGCGTGCTGCGGAGCCTGGACCGGCTGGGGCCGCTCGGCGAGCGCGGCAGCGCGGTGGACCAGGTCGCGGCGATCGTGGTCGGCAGCTACCTGCTGGGCCAGGCCGAGCAGAGCCAGTGGACGGCAACGCTCCAGGCGCTGCTTTCGCAGTTCCGGGAGCGCTGGCTGGCCTATCGCGACGACATCGAGTTCTTCGCCGGCGAGCGGGCGCGGAAGGCGGGCGACCTGGAAACGGCCCGGCAGCAGTATCAGCTCTGCATCGACCTGGCGAGCGACGGTTGGCCCTCGGCGTGGGCGCGGCATCGCCTGCGACAGCTTTCAAACGCCGCTCCCTGACGTATGATCTGCCTTCATGAACGTACTCGTCATCGGGGCGGGCGGACGTGAGCACGCGCTGTGCCACCTGCTGGCGCGCTCCCCGCGGCTCGGCAAGCTCTTCATCCTGCCCGGAAACGCCGGCACCGCCGCCCTGGGCGTCAACATTCCCGGCGACGCGAACGACGTGGGGCTGGCGCTTTCGGTGGCGCGGCGCGAGGGCGTCGGGTTGACGGTCGTCGGGCCCGAAGAGCCGCTGGCGCTGGGCATCGCCGATGCGTTCAGAGCGGCCGGGCTGCGCATCTTCGGCCCGTCGGCCGCCGCCGCCCGCATCGAGGCCGACAAGGGCTACGCCAAGCAGGTCATGCGGCAGCATGCGATCCCGACGGCGGAGTACCGCGAGTTCAGCGACTACGGGCAGGCGCGCAAGTACATTTCGAGTCGCGACGAGCCGCTGGTTGTCAAGGCGGCCGGACTGGCGAAGGGCAAGGGCGTGATCATGTGCGCCGACCCGGCGGAGGCGATCCTCGCCGCCGAGCGCATCCTGCGCGACCGCGTGTTCGGCGCCGCGGGCGCCAGGATCATTGTCGAGGAGCGGCTGGTCGGTCGCGAGGCGTCGCTGATGGCGATCGTGGACGGGCACACGATCCTGGTGCTGGAGCCGGCGCAGGACTACAAGCGCCTGCGCGACGGGGACGAGGGGCCGAACACCGGCGGCATGGGCTCGTTCTCGCCGACGGCTTTCCTCGACCAGGCCACGCTGCGACAGGTCGAGGAGCAGATCCTCGTGCCCGTTGTCGACGCCCTGGTGCGCGAGGGCGTCCACTACTGCGGCGTGCTGTACGTCGGCCTCATGCTGACCCCCGGCGGCCCGAAAGTGCTGGAGTTCAATTGCCGATTCGGCGACCCGGAGACGCAGGCGCTGGTCATGCGGCTGCGCAGCGACGTGCTGGACGTGCTGGAGGCGGCGTGCGACGGCCGGCTCGACCAAATGGAGCTGACCTGGGATGCGCGCTCGGCCCTGTGCGTGGTGATGGCCTCGGCGGGCTACCCGGAAAAGAGCTCGCCGCCGGCGGTCATCAGCGGGTTGCCGGAGGGGCCGAGTGACGACCTGGCCGTCTTCCACGCGGGCACGACGCTCGAAGGGGGACGCGTCATGGCGACGGGCGGGCGGGTGCTGGGTGTGACGGCGCTGGGCGAGACGTTGCACGCGGCCCGCGCGCGGGCGTATGCGGTGGTCGACGGAATTCGCTTCGAGGGGGCGCGTTGCCGGCGCGACCTGGGGCTTGAGGCGCACCGGACTTAGCCGGCGCCGGTCGCCGCGATGGACGAGGTGCGCAGTGGTTTCGATCGGCGATATTCACATCTACGTGACGGACTTCGAGCTGGCGCTGCGCTTCTGGGCCGATGGGCTCGGGCTGGAAGTGGCCGAGCGCGAGATCAGCCGCGCCAGCGGCTGGGCGCGGCTCGATTTCTCCGACGGCGGATCGATCCGCCTGCTGGGGCCGGTCGACCCCTGGGAACCCGGCGCTCGCCCGCCCCTCGGCACGCGCCCGACGATTCGCTTCGACCTGACGACGACCGACTTCGACCTGGCGCTGAGCCGCGCGCTGGAGCACGGCGGGTCGCGGGAGGGCGAGGTCGAGACCTACAACGGCCTGCGCGTCGTCACGATCGCCGACCCGGACGGAAACACGTTCGAGCTGATCGAGCTGCCGCCGGAGCATGAGGATTCAGCGTGAAACCGCGGGGTCCGACGCCGGCCGGGGATCAGCCCCATTGCGGCAGCAGGTAGGCGCGGCCCTGCGCCGCGACAGCGGTCTCGAAGCTCGTGCCGAAGACGCGCTGAAGCATGGCGGGCGTGAGCACTGCCGCGCCCGGCCCGTCGGCGACGACGCGGCCGTCACACAGCGCCACGACGCGCGCCCCCAGCACGCTCGGCAGTTGCAGATCGTGGCTGACGAACACGAGCGAACGCCGCGGTTCTTCGAGCCACTTTCTTAGGAGCCGCGCGAGCTCGACCTGGTGCGCCGGATCAAGGGCGGCGCTCGGCTCGTCCAGCAGGAGCAGCGACGGCTCCTGCGCCAACGCGGCCGCGAGCAAGGCGCGCTTGCGCTCGCCGCCGCTCAGCGCGTTGACCGGCCGGTGGGCGAGCCCGGCGAGGCCGCAGTCGCGGATGGCGCCGCGCACCGCGTCGAGGTCGTGCGCGGTCAGCGGTTGCAGCGGCCGGACGTGCGGATTGCGCGAGAGCGTCGCCAGCTCGTAGACGCTGAAGCCCGGCAGCCGCTCGGTGGTCTGCGGCAGGTAGGCACAGAACCGCCCGCGCGCCGCCGTCGAGAATCGCCGCAGCGGCCGGCCGTCCAGCTCGACCCTGCCGCGCGCCGGCCGCAGCAGTCCCAGCATCGTGAGCAGCAGCGTGGTCTTGCCGGCGCCGTTCGGGCCGATCAGCGCGACGCACTCGCCAGGCCCGATCTCCATTGTGGCGCCGTGCAGGACCCGCCGTTGCCCGCGATGAACGTCCACGTCGGCCAGCGCCAGCCGCCAGGATTCAGCGCGTGCCGTCGCCAGCGGCGCCGGGCGGTCCGTCGACAAGCGTGCAGATGGCATGCAGCGTTCCAGCGATGCGCGGCCCGGGCAGATAGTGCTCACCGCCGCACAGAACAAAGACGCGTCGCTCCCGCACGGCGTGCAGCGGGCCGACCGCGCTCCAGGCGGCAAGGGCGTCCGCGTGGCCGCCCGGCCGGGCGCGGCCGTCCGGATCGAGCTCGATGATCACGTCCGGGTCGATGCGCGTCAGGGCTTCGAGCGAGAGGGCCGCGAACCCGCGATGCCCCTCCGGCGCCGCGTTCCGCAGCCCGCCGAGCTTCAGCAAATCATCGTAGAAAGACCCCGGGCCGGCAACCGTCGGCGGCGCCGGGGGCGTCGCGAGCACACCCGGCACGATCAGCACGCGCGGCGCGTCTCGGCGCTTGCGCTGCAAGACCACCGCGTCCAGCTCGGCGCGGATGCCGTCGATCAGCCGTTGGGCCGAGCGCCGGCGACCGGTGAGCTCGCCGACGCGGCGGACGGACGTCCAGATGTCTTCGAGCGCCGCGTCCGGAACTGACTCGATGCGCAGCGGCAGCGGGGCCAGACGGTCGGCCATCAGCCGGCTGGTGCCCGCGAGAATCACCAGATCGGGCTTCAAGGCCAGCAGCGCCTCAACGTTCGTGTCCAGCAGCGCGCCGATCGACGGCACGTCGCTGACCCCGGGCGGGTGCACGCAGTAGCGCGTGCGGCCGACGAGCTGGTCGCACAGCCCCAACGCGCAGCAGATCTCCGTCACGCTCGGCGCCGCCGAGACGATCCGCAGGCGCGGCGCGCCGGCGTCCGCCGGATCGGTGCATGGCTCGCTGGGCCAGTCGCGCAGCGTCAGGCCCTCGAGCGCCGGCGTCGCGGGAGCGGGGACGCCGCCGCTCAGCGGGCCAGGCGGCCGCGAGCAAGCGGCCGCCAGCATCGCCAGCAGGGCCGCCTGGAAGCGGAGCCGCGACCGCACACAAGGAGATCGGCCGGTCATCGCGGCTCCGAGGGCAGGTCCGGCGGCATGCGCTGCTCGATGAACCCGGCCAGATATGCGGCCTGCTCCGCACGAGCGAGCCCACGCGGCTGGTTGCCAAACACGTCAAACACGAGTCGTCCCCATACGAAGCGCACACCGTCATCCGTCCAGCAGCCCGCGTCGCCGGCGTTGAACGGCGCGGCCTGCCCGGGCCGCAGCGATTCATACGCGGCATGCGCCGCGTCGGGGCTTTCGAACGCGAAAACACAGACGCTCAGCCGGGCCGCGGGCTTCTGGTCATGGCGGTAGAGCGCGAGCCAGACGCGACGCGGTTGCAGCGGCCGCCAGTGTGCGGCCTGCTCGCCGATGGCCTGCTCGGCCGCGTCGAGGTCGCCGCTCCACACCGAGCCGACGAGTTCCCAGGGCGTCGCGCGTCCGCCCTGCGGCAGGGCTTCGGCGAGGGTGACGCGTGGCGCCGCGCAGCCGCCGAGGAGCAGGACGGCCGGCAGGATCACGCCGGCGTCGCGCGTCGATCGCCAGCGGAGCGTTTTTGTCACGACTCGAGCGCCTCCCGCAGCGTCTGATTGTAGTTGCGGATGTCCGCGATGGTGGTGCGCGGGCCGTGCCCCGGGTACAGCACGGTTGCGCCGGGAAGCGTCAGCAAGTTCTCGCGGATGTTGCGGATGAGCCGCGCGTGATCGCTGTGCGGAAAATCCGTGCGGCCGATCCCCTCGCTGAAAACCGCGTCGCCAACCAGCGCCACGCCCGCCTCGGCGCAGTAATACGCCACCCCGCCGGGGGAGTGCCCGGCCACGTCCAGCACCTGCCAGCTCGACGCCCCCAGCGCCAGTACGTCGCCGGGCCCGATCGTCTGCTCGGCGGGCGCGACCGTCACCGGCAGCCCCATGAACGCCGACAGGTTCTCCGCCGCGTCGGCCAGAAGCGCGGCCTCGCCGCGCGGGGCGACGAGCGGTGCGCCGCAGCCATGCCGCACGGCGTCGATCCCGGCGATGTGATCCACGTGGGCATGGGTGAGCACGATCGCGATGGGCGTCAGGCGCTGCTCGGCGGCAGCGCGAAGCAGTTGCCGCGGCTGCGGCTCGAAGCCCGGGTCGACGATCCAGCATTCGGGGTGGCCCTCGATCCAAAGGAGCATGCCGTTTTCCTGGAACGCCGGGTCCGGAAAAACCGCGATCCGCAGGTCGCCGTGTTTGTACATCCGAGCGGGCTCCGGTTGTGGGGGGCCGGCCGTGACGCGGGAGCGGGCTCGCAGGTGGCCTGGCCCGCGTCAGCGCAGCGCCGTGAGGTTTGAGCATACATGATCGGCTGGCGCGTGAACACGGGCGGTGCGTACGGGGCTCCGCGGCACGCGGCTTGCCCGACGAGAAGCGGTGGCGACCATGCGAGAACGGGCTGACATGCGACAATCCAACGGGCGGCTGCGGCGGCGGTTCGACCTGCGCGGGCAGGTGCAGGGGGTCGGCTTTCGCCCCTTCGTATACGGTCTGGCCTCGCGCCTGGGCCTGGGCGGTTTCGTCGCCAACAACGGCCTCGGCGCCGTCGTGGAGGTCGAAGGGCCGCACGACGTCGTCGAGACGTTCGAGCAGCGGCTTGCGAGCCGGCTGCCCCCGCTGGCACGGCTCACGCACTGCGCGCGGCGCGACCTGCCTCCGCAGAACGAGGCGCACTTCGCGATTCGACCCTCGTCCGACGACCGCAGCGCCCGGCCCGAGGTCGCCCCCGACGCCGCCACCTGCCGCGACTGCCTGCGGGAGCTGCTCAGCGAAGGCGATCGCCGCCGACGTTATCCGTTCATCAACTGCACCAACTGCGGACCACGCTACTCGATCATCCGCGACGTGCCCTACGACCGGCCGCTCACCAGCATGGCCGCCTTCGAAATGTGCCCGGACTGCCGCGCCGAGTACGAGAACCCGGCGGATCGGCGCTTCCACGCGCAGCCGAACGCCTGCCCGCGCTGCGGCCCGCGCCTCATGCTGCTTCCGACCGGCTCCGATCCGAGCCGCTCCGATCCGAGCCGCTCCGGTACGAGCCGCTCCGATCCGAGCCGCGACCGTGAGGGAGCGGTTGCGACAGACATGCCTGCAATCAGCGCAGCCATGCAAAGCGCCCGCGACCTGCGCCCGCTGAGTGCCCGCCGCCGCGCAGACCCGCTGCGCACGGCGGCGTCGCTGCTTCGCCGCGGCCGCATCGTGGCCATCAAGGGCCTCGGTGGCTATCACCTCGCGTGCCGGGCCGACTCGGAAGCGAGCGTACGGCGGCTGCGGCGGCGCAAGCTGCGCGACGGGAAGCCGCTGGCGCTGATGGTCGCCGATCTGTCGGTGGCGGCGCGGATCGCGCACCTCACTGCGGCGGACCGGGCCGCGCTGCGCAGTCCCGCCGCGCCGATCGTCCTTGCGCGAAAGCGCCGCGGGCACGGCCTGGCCGCGTCGATCGCACCGAACTGCGGCCAGTTCGGCCTGATGCTGCCCTACACGCCGGTGCATCACCTGCTGCTGCGGGCGCTGGGCGACGTGGACGCGATCGTGCTCACGTCGGGCAACCTGGCGGGGTGCCCGCTGGCTTTCCGCGACGACGACGCGCTGGCGACGCTCGGCGACGTGGCCGACGCGCTGCTGGCGCACGACCGCGAGATCGTGCGGCCGATCGACGATTCCGTCGTGTTCACCTTCCGCCGCGACGTTGTTCCTGTTCGCCGGGCGCGCGGCTACGCGCCGCGCCCGCTGAGGCTCGATCAGGCGCCGCCCAGGCTCGGATCGAACATCCGCGCCGCGGAGCGCGCTCCGGCGGCGCTGCGACGCGCACCCGACATCTTCGCCGCGGGAGCCGACCTGAAATCGGCGTTCTGCGTGCTGCGCGGCGGCGAGGCGACGCTCAGCGAGCACATCGGCGACCTGTCGCACGGACCGGCGTACCGGCATTACGTCGAGGCCGTCGAGCGGCTGTCCAGCCTGCTGCGATTCCGACCGCGGCTGGTCGCACACGACATGCATCCGCTGTACCTCTCGACTGCGTACGCGCTGCGCCTCGGCCTGCCGGCGATCGCCGTCCAGCATCACCACGCGCACATTGCGAGCCTGATGGCCGAGCACCACGAGCCCGGTCCCATCGTCGGGCTGGCGTGCGACGGCGTGGGCTACGGCGCGGACGGTGCCGCCTGGGGATGCGAGCTGCTCCTGTGCGAGCGCGGCGGCTATCGGCGGCTGGGGCACCACGCGTACTTCCCGCTGATCGGCGGCGACGCGGCGGCGCGCGAGACGCTGCGCCCGGCGCTGGCGCTGCTCGACGCGGCGGGCAGGCCGCTGACGGAACTGGTCTTGGCGGAAGCCTTGCCGGCCAGCCGCGCTTCGCGGCGCGGCCCTGACATCGACCAGCTCGCCGCGCAGCTCGCGCGGCGCATCAACACGCCGCCCACGTCCAGCCTCGGACGCGTGTTCGACGCCGCGGCCGCCGTGCTGGGGTTGTGCGGCGAGAACCGGCACGAAGCCGAAGCCGCGATGGCGCTGGAGGCTGCCGCGGGGCGCTTGCGCGGCCGGGAATGGCCCGTCGCGGTGAGCTGGCAAGGCGGGGCCTGCCGCTGGTCGTTCGCGGAACTGATCGCCGAGATCATGGAGCGCCGGCGTCGCGGCCGCAGCATCGCGCAGGCGGCGGCGGATTTTCACGAGACGGTCTCGGCGGCGCTGGCGCGGGCGGCGGGCGAGGCCGCCGAGCGCGCGAGCGTGCGGCGCGTCGGGCTGTCGGGCGGGTGTTTTGCGAACCGGCGGCTGCTGGCCGGCGTGACGGACCGGCTTGAGGCGCGCGGTTTGACAGTGCTGTACCACCGGGAAGTCCCTCCGGGCGACGGCGGGATCGCCCTGGGACAGGCGTTCGTTGCGGGCTGGCGGAGCGTGAACGAGAGCGAGACGGCGACGCAATTGGAGGCAGGCGATGTGCCTGGCAGTGCCCGGTAAGGTCATCGAGTGTCGCGGAGACGAGGCCCTGGTCGAGCTTCAGGGCAACCGCATGCGCGTCAGCACGCACCTGACGCCGGGAGCGGCGATCGGCGACTGGCTGCTGATTCACGCGGGTTTCGCGATCGCGCGGCTCGAGGAACGCGAGGCGCTGGAGACGTGGGACTACCTGTCGCAGGCGTTCGACGGTGAATGGCTGGCCGAGTTCGGCTCAGAAGCTGGCAAACGATACGAGAGCCCTCCGAATAGCGGCCTCTGAACAACGGCCCCGTCGGCCAAGGATACCGGCGATCTGTGCCGGGATACGCACAGGCTGACAGCCTGTGCCACACGCTTCGCGCCGAAGGAACTGACGACGACCTCCAGAAGTGCGCGCCCACCGGCCCGGGTGCGCCAAAACGCGCAGCGCGGCGCGGTTTCGTGCCTTGAAAGCGCCGCGCTCCTCGTGCGACCCCATCTCCTGTCGTCGCGATAGGCCCAGGCAAGGCGCATGACTTGCCAGTCGAAAAGCGGGGCGGGGGCCGGGGCGCGGCGCCTCGGCCCGGCCGACCCGCATCGGGACCGGGAGATGCGCGATGCGCCCTTTGACCGGAGACGATTGGCGCTCCGAGCTCCAGGACCTCGCGGTCCGCATTGGACGCCGCGTCAACCTCATGGAGGTCTGCGGCACGCACACGGTGGCCCTCTTCCGTACGGGCCTGCGCGACCTTCTGCCGGCCAACGTCCGCATGATCAGCGGCCCGGGCTGTCCGGTGTGCGTCACGGCCCAGCGGCACATCGACGCGGCGATTCGTCTCGCCGGGCTGCCGGGCGTGATCCTGGCGACGTACGGCGACATGCTGCGCGTGCCGGGGCGCCTGGGCAGCCTGGAGTCCCAGCGGGCGAGCGGCGCGACGGTGCGCGTGGTGCAATCGGCGCGCGGCGCGGTGCAGTTGGCGCGCGACCACCCGGATCGCCAGGTCGTCTTCCTGGCCGTCGGGTTCGAAACGACCGCCCCGGCCACCGCCGTCGCATTGCTGGAAGCGCAGCGCGAGGGGCTGCGGAACTTCGGCGTGCTGGTGTGTCACAAGCTGGTGGTTCCGGCGATGGAGGCGCTGCTGGCCGACGCCGACCACTGCATCGACGGGTTTCTGTGTCCGGGGCACGTAAGCGTGATCATCGGGGCCGATGCGTACCGGCCGATCGTGCGGCGCCACCGCCGCCCGTGCGTGATCGCCGGCTTCGAGTCCGGCGGCATGGCCCGGGCGATCGCCGCGCTGCTGCGCCAGGTGCACGACGGCCGCGCGGCGCTGGAGAACCTCTACCCGGCGGTGGTGTCGTCGCGTGGCAACCGGGCCGCGCAGCGCCTGCTCGCGGAGGTCTTCGAGCCGGCGGACGGGCCGTGGCGCGCCCTGGGCGACATTCCGCGCAGCACGCTGGCGCTGCGCCCGCGCTTTCAGCGTTTCGACGCGATGCAGCGCTTCGCCCTGCGGCTCGGCCGCGACGACGATCACCCCGCGTGCCGTTGCGGCGAAGTCATCATGGGCCGCGTCGAGCCCGATGCCTGCCCGCTGTTCGCCAACGGCTGCGACCCGCTGCGCCCGGTCGGCCCGTGCATGGTCAGCGGTGAGGGAACCTGCGCCGCATGGTTCAAGTACGGCGGGCGAGCGCGGCCGACGCAGCCCGCGGCGCATGGCGCGACGCCGGAGCGCGTCGGACCGGGGGTGCGGCCATGACCCGGGCTAAGCGACGCACGCGCGCGCCAGGACAGGCACTGCCGCAGCCGCGCGCCCGAACGGGCGCCGAGCGCGACTCGTCGCCGACGCCGGCGGAGCGGCATGTCGAACGCATCGTCCTGGCGCACGGCGGGGGCGGCGAGCTGACGAACCGGCTGGTGGCGGAGCGGATCGTCTCGCGCCTCGGGCGGCCGGCCGGACCGCTGACCGACGGCGTGCTGCTCAGAGCGCTGTCGGCGACGTGGGCCGACGCGAAAGGCAACGGCGGAGCCGCCGGTCGGCAGCCGCTGGTGTTCACGACCGATTCGTACGTCGTGACGCCGATCGAGTTTCCCGGCGGCGACATCGGCCGGTTGGCGGTTGCGGGGACGGTAAATGACCTGGCGGCGATGGGGGCCAGACCGTTGGCGATCAGCCTGGGGTTGATCCTGGAAGAGGGGCTGACCGTGGATTCCCTGGACCGGATCGTCGCCTCCATCGCCGCCACCTCCGAGCAGGCCGGCGCGCCCGTCGTCACCGGCGACACGAAGGTCATCGAGCGCCGCGGCGACCCGCCGGGGATGTTCATCAACACCGCCGGCATCGGGGTGCTGCACCCTCGGTCCCAGCTCGGGCTGGATCGCGTCGAGGCGGGCGACGTGATCCTGATCAACGGCGGGCTGGCCGAGCACGGGCTCGCGGTGTTGTCGCGCCGCGCGGGCATCGGCTTCGAGACCACGCTGCGATCCGACGTGATGCCGCTATGGGGAATGACCCGGCGGCTGCTCGAATGCGGCGCGAGCGTGCATTTCATGCGCGATGCGACGCGCGGCGGGCTGGCGGGCGTGCTGGCCGATATCTGCGACGCGACCGGCCTGAGCATCGAGATAGATGAACGACGGCTGCCGGTTTCGCCCGCGGCCCGCGGCGCCGCCGAGATGCTCGGTCTCGATCCGCTGGCGGTGGCCAACGAGGGCAAGCTTGTGTGCGTGGTCGCGGCGGCCGGTGCGACGCGGGCGCTGGCGGCGCTGCGCGCCGGCCCGGAAGGCACGCACGCCGCCATGATCGGCCGTGTTCACCGGGCCGCGCCGCCGCTGGTGGAGCTGGTGACGCTGGGCGGCGGGCGGCGGATCGTGCAGCGGCCGTACGGCGAGGACCTGCCGCGCATCTGTTGATGCGAAGGAGCTGGACCATGCGAGGCAACGGGCAGCACATTGTGCTCATCGACGACGACGCGGACGTGCATCACGCGGTGCGGCTGATGCTGGAGCCCGAGGGCTACCGGGTGACGTGCTGCTCGACCGGACCCGAAGGGCTGGAGGTCATTCGCCGCGAGCGGCCCGACCTCGTGCTGCTCGACGTGATGCTGGCCTCGCCGTCGGAGGGATTCCACCTGGCCTACGAGCTGAAGGCCGATGACGTGCTCCGGCACATTCCGATCGTGATGATCTCCGCGATCGGCCAGCGCGTCGGGCTGGACTACGCCCGCGAGCTCGGGACCGACTACGTGAAGGCCGAGGCGTTCATCGACAAGCCGTTCGACGCCGCCAGGCTGCGCGCCGTCGTCCGCGAGCAGATCAGCCGCGCCCGGAAGGAGCAGGCGCCGTGAAGCGGGACGACCCAGCGCCGCGCCGCGATGCGCCGGCGACCGCCGGCCCGGGCGACGCTGCGCCCTGCGCGCCCCCGGCCGCGCTGGTGCAGCTCTCCTGGTTCATCCGGTTGCGCTGGGTCTTTGTCGGCGCGGCCGCGTTCGTGCTGGTCCTCGAGGGGCTGGTCAGCCGGGCGTGGCCGCGCCCCGCCGGGTTGTGGTTCGTGCTGATCCTGCTGGCGGCGGTAAACGGGCTGTGGGCGGTCCTGGCGCGGCGGGCGGGTCGAGGAAAGCCGGCGCGGGGGCGGGGCCAGGCTGCGGATGGCCCGGTCCTGAGCCTGGCCGGGACGCAGGTCGCCGTCGACCTGCTGCTGCTGACGGCGATCGTGCGCTACACCGGCGGCGTGGAGAGTCCGCTGGCGATCTTCTACCTGTTCCACATGGCGATCAGCTCGCTGCTGCTGCCGTCGCGGCTCGCGCTGGCCCAGGGCGTCTGGGCCGCGGGGCTCTACGCCGCGCTCGCGGCGGGGGAGTACCTCGGCTGGATCGCGCCGCATTACGCCTTTCTGCCGGGCGCCGGCACACCGGGGCTCTACGCCAACGCGGGCTACGTGCCGGCGGCGGTGGTGGTGCTGGCGGCGGGCGTGTTCGGGATGCTGTATTTCACGCAGCACATCGCCGGCCGATTGCGGCAGCGCGAGCGCCAGCTCAGCCAGGTGAACCAGGCGCTGCAACAGTCGCAGACGGCGCTTGAGGACTTGCAACGGCGTCGCAGCCGCTTCATGCAGACCGCCGCCCACCAGCTCAAGAGCCCGCTCGCGGGAATTCAGACGATGGCGACGCTGCTGCGCGACGGGCTGGTTCCGGCCGCCGCCATGCGCGAGACCTGCGAGCGCATCGTCGCACGTTGCCGGACGGGCATCCAGCAGGTCGCCGAGCTGCTGACGTTGGCGCGCGTGCAGGAGGCGGACCCGCGCCGGCATCGCACGGCGATCACCGACGTGCGCGCCGCCACTGCCGCCGTCTGCCGGGATTTCGAGGGTCTGGCGACGGCTGGCGGTGTGCGGCTGAGCTGGCGCACGCTGGGCGAAGGCGACCTCGCGGCCCGCGTGCAGCCGGCGGACTTCCGCGACTGCCTCGGCAACCTGCTCGACAACGCGATCAAGTACACGCCGGCGGGCGGGAGTGTCGAGGTGACGGTCGGCCGGCTGCCGCATTTCGACGGGCAGTTGGGGTCGTTCGGCTCGACGCAGGCCTACGTGGTAGTGATGGTCGCGGACACTGGCATCGGCCTCGATCCAGATTCGATCGAGGAGCGCGCCGACGACGGCCACGCCCACGATCGGCTCTTCGAGGCCTTCCGCCGCGGCAACAACGCCCTGGCGGCCGGCATCGCCGGGACGGGCCTGGGTCTGTCGATCGTGCGTGAAGTGGTGGAGCAGGCCGGCGGCCGCATTCACGTCTATTCGCGCCCGCGGAAGGGCACGACCTTCTCGATCGCACTGCCCGCGGTGCAGACGGACGACCCGGAGCCGGGGCCGCGGAACACGCGCGCCAGCGAGATCGTCATCGACGCTGGCTCGATCCAGCCTCCGCCGCCGGGCCGCCAGGATTTCCAGGAGTTGAGCCATGCTTGACGCGATCATCAGCACGCGAGAGTTGCTCGGGCGCGTGGACGAGCTGCTGCGCACGCAGCGCGTCATCGGGCCGGTGCGCCGTGACGTGCCCGACGCGACGCCCCCGGTCCGCTGGTTCTACGAGCCCGTGTCGAGCGCCCGGCAGCTCGACCTCGGGTTCGCCTACTGCGTCTACAGCCCGAAGCAGTACCTGCTCCCTCCACGCGAGACGCTGCTCGAGTTTCATCGCACGCCGGACGGCTTCTCGGCCCGGCCGGTGAGCGACGCCCAGCCGACGGCGCTGATCGGCGTCCACCCGTGCGACCTGCATGCGCTTGTCACGCTCGACCGGGCCTTTTCGCACAACGGCGACGACGAGCACTACCAGGCCCGCCGGCGGCGGCTGCTGATCGTCGGAGTCGATTGCGGCAAGCCCTGCACGCCGGGCGTGTACTGCGCCGACATGCGGGCGAACGTTGCCGACGAAGGCTTCGACGTGATGCTGCAACCGCTCGGCGCCGGCGCGGACGTCGAGCGCTTCGGCGTGCGATTCGGCAGCCCGCGCGGGCGGGCGTGGCTGGAGGCTGGCGGCGGCTGCGAACGGCCGACGGCCGCCGACGAGCGCGCCGCCGACGCGTGGCAGGAGCGCAAGGAGGCGAGCTTCGGCAGGACGTTGACGACGGCGCATGAGGACCTGCCGGCGATGATGGCGCGTTCGTACGACTCGCTGATCTGGGAGGCGACGGCGCGGCGCTGCTACTCGTGCGGGAGCTGCAACCTGGTGTGCCCGACGTGCTACTGCTTCGACGTCCACGACGAGCTGGACCTGTCCTTGCAGGAGGGGCGGCGCTGCCGCGAGTGGGATGGCTGCCAGTTGCAGGATTTCGCGCTGGTGGCAGGCGGACACAATTTCCGCTCCAAGGCCGCGGCGCGCCTGCGGCACCGCCTGATGCGCAAATCGAAGTGGATCGGCGAGCGCACAGGCGGCAAGGGCTGCGTCGGATGCGCGCGCTGCGATCGGGCGTGCACCGCCCGAATCAGCACGGTGGAGATCTACAACCAGCTCGCCGAGGAGGTGTGACCATGCCGCGCGAGAGTGTGCTGGAAGCCGGTCCGGTGGCCGACATCGGCGCGATGGCTGCGAGCCCATACCTGCCCGAGGCGGCCCGGGTCCTCTCCGTACGCAGCCTGACGGCGATGGAGAGGCTGTTCGACCTGGAATTCGCCGATGGCCGCGCGCTCGGCCACGCGCCTGGCCAGTTCGTGCAGGTGTCGCTGCTGGGCATCGGCGAGTGTCCGATCTCGATCTGCTCGTCGCCGACGCGGCCGCAGCGCTTCCAGCTCTGCATCCGCAAGGCGGGCGTTGTGACGGCGGCGCTGCACGCGTTGCGCGGCGGCGACATGGTGGGCATCCGCGGGCCGCTTGGCCGTGGCTTCGACGTCTCGGAGCTGCACGGCAAGGACGTGCTGATCGTGGCGGGCGGGTTGGGGTTGGCGCCGGCGCGCTCGCTGATCCAGTACGTCATCGACGAGCGGGCGCGCTTCGGCGCCTTTCACCTGCTCTACGGCGCCAAGCACCCCAGCGAGCTGCTCTTCCGCGAAGACCTGCACGCCTGGCGCGACGACCCGGCGGTGGATTTCCACATGACCGTCGATCGTCCGGACGAGGGCTGGCGCGGCCGGGTCGGCGTCGTCACCACGCTTTTCCGCGAGCTGCCGCCGCTCGATCCGCAGCGCACCGTCGTGGCGGTGATCGGACCGCCGGTGATGTTCAAGTTCGTGCTGCTGGAGGTTCTGGCGCGGCGGATTCCGCAGGGGCGGGTGTACTGCTCGCTGGAGCGGCGGATGAAATGCGGGGTTGGCAAGTGCGGGCATTGCCAGGCGAACGACGTGTACGTCTGCCAAGAGGGGCCGGTGTTCACGTACGGGCGGCTGAAGGCGCTGCGCGAGGCGATCGAGTAGTCGCGCCGCAGTCGCCGGGTGCGGGGAATCGTCCGCTGAGAGAGGTGTGAGCCATGAAACCGCGCATCGCGATCTTCAGTCTGACGAGCTGCGAGGGCTGCTCGCTGGCCATCCTGGAGCTGGAGAATGAGCTGCTCGATCTGCTCGGGGCGGTCGAGATCGTGAACTTCCGCGAGGGCATGACCGAGCGGAGCTGGGACATCGACGTCGGATTCGTCGATGGCGCCGTCTCGACGCCCGAGGACGAGCGCGAGGTCACGCGCTACCGCGCGTGCTGCAAGACGCTGGTGGCCATCGGCGCCTGCGCCTGCCTCGGGGGGGTGAACACGCTGAAGAACCGCCAGGAGATGGAGAGCTACCGCACCTACGTCTACGGCGAGCGGGCGCGGTGGTTTCCGACGACCGACGCGCGCCCCATCTCCGCGGTGGTCAAGGTCGATTACGAGCTGCCGGGTTGCCCGATGAACAACCGCGAGTTCCTGCGGCTGGTGAAGTGCCTGCTGGCGGGCGTGCCGTTTGCGCTGCCGAACTACGCGGTGTGCGTCGAGTGCAAGAAGGCGGGCAACCTGTGCCTGTACGAGCGGGGACAGATGTGCCTCGGGCCGGTCACCCGCGCCGGATGCAACGCCATCTGCCCGCACTACGGCTCGAAGTGCGAGGCGTGCCGCGGCCTGCTTGGCGCGGAGGCGCTGGCGGCCGCCCGGCTGAACATGCGCGAGATCTGGAAGGTGGACGAGGAGCGGGTGCTCGCCGACCTGCGCCTCTACGGGGCCTACCAGGGCGACGGGAGCAAGCCATGAGGAACGTCACCATCGACGTCAAGCACGTCACCCGCGTCGAAGGCCACGGCAACATCGCCGTGCGCGTCCGCGACGGCGAGATCACGAGCCTGCAATTGCAGATCGTCGAGAGCCCGCGCTTCTTCGAGTCGTTCATGCGCGGGCGGCCCTGCGCCGAGGCCCCGCACATCGCCTGCCGCATCTGCGGCATCTGCTCGGTCGGCCACACGACCGCCGCCGTCAAGGCCGTCGAGGCGGCCTGCGGCATCGTCCCCAGCGAGCAGACGGTGAAGCTGCGCAAGCTGCTGTTCTACGGCGAGCAGATCCAGAGCCACGTGCTGCACGTGCTCTTCCTGGCCGTGCCCGACTACCTCGGCGCCGGCTCGGTCATCCCGCTCGCCGGCTCGCACCCCGAGACCGTCAAGACGGCCCTGCGGCTCAAGCGGCTGGCCAACGACCTGTGCGCCGCGGTCGGCGGGCGGCACATCCACCCGATCGCGGCCCACGTCGGGGGCTTCACGCACGTGCCGCGGGCCGGGGAGCTGATCGAGCTCAAGCAGCGCCTGGTCGCGGCGCGGACCGACCTCGCGGCCGTCGCGGCGCTGTACGCGAAGCTGCCGATTCCGGACTTCGAGCGCGACACGGAGTACGTCGCGCTCAAGGTGCCCGGCAATGGCGAGTACGCCTTCTACGACGGCGACATCGTCTCGACGCGCGACCCGCGCCCGACGCCCGTCCGCGACTACCGCACGCGCGTCATCGAGGAGGTCGTGCAGCACTCCGCCGCCAAGCACTGTCGCTCGCCCAACGCGCCCAGCTACGCCGTCGGCGCGCTGGCGCGCTTCAACAACAACCACGCGCAGCTGCACCCGGCGGCGGCGAAGCTGGCGGCGGACCTGGGGCTGTCGGCGCCGTGCCGCAACCCGTTTCACAACAACACGGCGCAGCTCGTCGAGATCGTGCACTGCGTCGAGTGCGCCGTCGAGATGATCGACGCGCTGCTCGTCCGCGGGATGAAGCTCGAAGCGCTCGAGAAGCCGACGCGCTTCGGCCAGGGCGCGGGCGCGGCCGAGGTGCCTCGGGGCGTGCTCTTCCACGAGTACGGGGTCGATTCGCAGGGGCGCATCGAGTCGGCCAACCTCATCATTCCGACCGGGCAGAACCTGGCGAACATCGAGGAGGACATGCGCGCCTACGTGCCGTCGATGCTCGACGCCGGCCTCAGCCGCGAGGAGATGACGCTGCGGCTCGAGATGCTCGTGCGGGCCTACGACCCGTGCATCTCGTGCGCGACGCACCTGCTCGACGTGGAGTGGATCGAATGAACCCGCCCCTCACGCACCCGCCGCCGCAGCGCGCCGGGGCCGACGCCGACCGCGGCCCGGAGCGGGCGCTTGCGCCGCGCCCGCCTGTTCTGGTCTTCGGCTGCGGACGCGACCATCACGGCGACGACCAGATCGGCTTGCGCATCGCCGAGGCGCTTTCGCGCCGGCCCCCGCCCGATACGCACGTTGCGCTCAGCCGTGCCCCGGGCGCCGACCTGCTGCTGGATCTCGAGGGCGTCGGGCTCCTGGTCGTGATCGACGCCGCCGAGTCCGTCGCCGAACTGCCCGTCGGAAGCTGGACGCGAATCGTCTACGCCGGCCGGGCGGTCGGAGGCCGGCGGCGGCGCGCGGGGATGGGGCGTCGGGCGGCGGTCGCTCGGGCGCGGCGCCGTGCCGCGATGAACCCACACACGCTGAACGTGAACTGTGCGCTGGAGCTGGGCCGCCGGCTGGGCCTGCTGCCGCCGACGGTTTGGGTGTACGTCGTCGCCGGCCAGAACTTCGAGCTCAGCGACGCCTGCACGCCCGCGGTGCTCGAGGACGTCGAGCCGATCGTCGCCAGTATCCGCCACGACATCGTCGCCTGGCTCGCCAAGTACGGGAGCCCGCCATGCACGAGCTGAGCCTGGCCCGCCACCTGGTCGAGATCGCCGGCGACGAGGCCCGCCGCGCCGGCGCGGCGCGTGTCCGTCGCGTGCGCTGCCGCATCGGCCTGCTGCGCCAGGTGGACGACCTGCTGATGCGCGAGGCCTTCGGCCTGGCGGCGCGCCGCACGCTGTGCGAGACGGCGGAGCTGGAGATCGAGCATGCGCCGCTGCGCGGCCGGTGCGGCGGATGCGGGCGGGTGTTCGCGATGGTCGACTGGCACGCGACTTGCCCGGTATGTCACACGGAGGCCGAGCGGCTGCTGGGAGGCGACGAGCTCGACCTGGTGCAGCTCGAAGTGGAGACGCCCGATGATCAGGACCATCCCGATTGTGCGTAAGCTGCTCGCCAGGAACGAGCACGCGGCGTCCGAGAACCGGGCGCGCTTCGGCGCGCTGGGCGTCACCTGCGTCAACGTGCTGGGCGGCGCCGGCTGCGGCAAGACCGCGCTGCTCGAGGCCGTGCTGCCGCGGCTGACGGCGGAGCGGCGCGTGGCGGTGCTGGAGGGCGACCTGGCGACGACGCGCGACGCCGAGCGCATCGCGGCGCTGGGCGTGCCGACGGCGCAGCTCCTGACTGACGGCGGCTGCCACCTGACCGCGACGCATGTTCAGCACGCCCTGGAGCGCGTGCCGCTCGACGCGCTCGACCTGCTGATCATCGAGAACGTGGGCAACCCGATCTGCCCGGCGAACTTCGACCTGGGCGAGCATGCGCGGCTCGCGGTGCTGAGCGTCGCCGAGGGCGAGGACAAGCCCGTCAAGTATCCCTTGCTCTTCAAGGACGCGCAGGCCGTCGCGATCAGCAAGTGCGACCTGCTGCCGCACCTGCGCTACGACCTGCGCCGCACGCTGGCCGACATCCGCCGTCTTTGCCCCGACGCGGCGATCTTCACGACGGCGGCGCCCAGCGGCGCGGGGGTTGAGCCGCTGGCGGAATGGCTGCGCCGGCTGAGCGCCGCGGCATCGGCCCCACACAACATCTCGCGGAGCCCTGCAACCGCCAGCCGGTGACGCAATATAAGAAGCCGATTGTGCAGCACAATGCACGCCGGCCACAGAGGCCGGCGCTGCGACGGGTCCAACGCGCCCACAAGCTTAGAGGAGAAAACCCCATGCCTCTCAGACACCGCGCGGTTGTTCTTACGATCTTGCTATCAGTGGCCGTCGCCGCGGCAGCGCACGGTCAGACGCCGCCGGCCGGGCCGCCGGAGCGTCCGCGTCCTCCCGGGCCGCCACCCGCCGCTCCGCCCCCGGAAGCGCAGCCCCCGCTGCCGGATGCGCTGCCGCGGGCAGCAGGGGAGGCGCCGCGCCCCCGCCCGCCGCGGTTCGAGGCGCGGGCGGTGCGCCTGGACCTGAGCATTCACAGCGTCGAGCTGTCGCCCGAGAGCGTGCTGAAGATCGACGCCGAGAGCCTCACGGCCCGGTCCTGGACGGTGGCGGAGCTGGATGCGGCCCTCGCCGGACTTGGCAGCACCGCGCTGCTGTATCGCGTGGATCAGCCGCTGCAACTGGTCGGCGGCCCCGGCAGCCGGGTGCTGAACGTGTCGATCGGGTCGGACGTGCCCTTCGTTGTCGGAACGAACCCCACGCCAAGCGGCCGCGGCGTGGCCATAAACCGCAACCGTGCGGGGGTGTCGGGGAGCATCGCGCCCGTGCTGGCTGCCGAGCCGCAGGCGCCGCCGGAGGGCGTCGTCGCGCACCTGGATATCTCGGTGATCGGAGAGAGCAACGTGAAGGCCGAGGCCGACGTGACATCGCGATTGTTCCGCGTCGTGAAGGTGTCGGAGGTGTTCGCGCCGATCGGGAGGCCGCAGGTGGCGATATCGCTGGACGCGTCGCGCGCGGGCAGCGACGTCGCGGTCGCGTACGTCACGCGCATCGTCGTGACGCCGTTGGACGGGCCAGCGGCTCCGCCGCCGCCCGAGGCGCCGCCCGCGGGCCGCCGCGCGCGGCCGTCGCGCTGATCCGACACGAGCCGCGAGCGCAGGCGAGTGCGTTAGCCGGTTCGAGCGTCGGGGGCGGTTGTGTGATCCGAAAAATGCGGCACGCGACTGTCACGCAAGGTCGACGCCGCCACATGAGCGACCCGCGTCCGCTGACAGTTGTGACAAGGCTGTGCACGGCCCGCGCGGCATTGACGCCGCCCGCCCCACGCGGTTCACTCGCGCATCTTCAAGACGGCGAACGGCCGGCGGCGCGAACGTCGACCGCTCGGCCGAACGCACGCAGGCAGGAGGTGTCGCGTGGGGCTCGCTTCGGGGCCGGTGTCGTTCCAGCGGTTCTTCATCACCGGGCCGGCGCCCGCCGAACTGACCGACAAGCTCGCCGCCGCGATCGTCGCCCATGGCTTCGGCCGGCTGGCGACGCTGCCCGATGACACGCAGCTCGGTTGGGTCGGGCCAGCGCACGTGTTCGATACGCAGCTCGCGGCCGAGCGCATTGCGATCGGCGGGTTCGTGCACCTGGCGCTGCGCGTCGACCGCCTGCGCCCGCCGGCCAGCGTGCTGCGCGGCTACGTGCGCATGGCCGAGGAAGCGGCCTTGCAGGCCAGCGGCCGCGAGTATCTCAGCAAGCTCGAGCGCCGCAGGGCCCGCGAGGTCGCCGCGCAGCGCGCTGAGCAGGAGGCCCGGGACGGCGCCTTCCGCCGCATCAGCGCCTATCCCGTCCTGGTCGACCTCGCAGGCGGCGCGGTCTATCTCGGCAGCGCCGGGGCGTCGACCGCCGACCGGCTGATGAAGCTGTTCACCGACACGTTCGGCGCGGGGCTTGAACCCGCGGATCCGCAGCGGCTGGCGTTGCGGCTGCTCGCGCCGTCGGGCCGGGCGCGGGCCCTCGAGAACCTCGCGCCCGCCCAGCTTGTCCGCCCGCCCGACGGGTACCAGGAGAGCGCCGCGGCCGCGTTTGGCGTGGGCGATCTGGCGTTCCTGGGGCGTGAGCTGCTGTCGTGGCTGTGGTTCCGCAGTGACAGCGACGAGGCGGTGCTGCGCGTGCGGGATGGGGCGCAGGTGTCGGCGGCGATCGACCGCGGGCTGCGGCTGAAGTGCGTGTTCGACCTGACGGGCACGACGACGGTGGTCGCTGACGGGCCGACCCGCCTGCCGGAGTGCAAGGCGGCGCTGCGGATCGGCAAGCAGCCGGTGCGGGCGGGGCTGGTGCTGGACGGGCCGGGCGGAGAAGTGCGCTTGACGCTGGATGGCGTGCGGCTGGCGGTGTCGGGGCTGCAACTGCCCGAGCCGCAGGGCGTCAGCAGCGAGCGCGAGCGGCTGGAACAGCGCTTCGAGCAGATCGTGGAGACCGCGGCGCTGCTCGATGCGCTGTTCGAGCTGTTTCTCTTGCAGCGGACGGCCGGAGACTGGCCGGCGGAGCTTCAGCGCATGTCGGCCTGGGCGACCGGCCTGCCGCGCGACCGGCGCTTGCAGGCCGCGTCGGCGTAGCGCGCTGGTTGCGCCGAGCGCCGCGAAGCCGCAGCACTTCATGCTGAGCGAAGCTAGAGCGCTCGTCCCGTCAGCCGCTGATAGGCCTCAACATACCTCCGGCGCGTCTGCTCGATGACTTCCGCGGGGATGTCCGGCGGCGGCGGCCGCTTGTCCCAGCTCAGCGTTTCGAGGTAGTCGCGGAGGTACTGCTTGTCGAAGCTCGGCGGGCTGCGGCCGATCGCGTGCTGCTCGGCGTGCCAGAAGCGCGACGAGTCGGGCGTCAGGACCTCGTCGATCAGCAGCAGCTCGCCGTCCAGCAGCCCGAATTCGAACTTCGTGTCGGCCAGGATGATTCCGCGCTGCATGGCGTGGTCGGCGGCCTGCGCGTAGATGTCAAGCGACCGCTGGCGCGCCGCCGCCATCGTGCGCCGCGCCCAGTCGATCGCCTCGGCCGGCGTCAGGCCGGCGTTGGGCGGGGGGCGGTTGAGCCCGCGCGCGATCGCGGCTCGCAACGGGGCGTTCGGCGGGTGCGGGCCTGCCAGCAGTTCGCAGGCGCGCTCGAATGAGACCGGCTCGTCGTGTCCGCTCGCGGCCTTGGTGCTGGGCGTGAAGATCGGCTGCGGCAGGCGCTCGGCCTGGCGCAGGCCGGCCGGCAGCCGCACGCCGCTGACGCTGCCGCTCTGCTGATACTCTTTCCAGCCGCCGCCGGCGAGGTAGCCGCGCACGACGCACTCGATGGGCAGGACGACCGTCTTGTGCACGAGCATGGCCCGGTCGCGCAGCACGTCGCGGTAGGCTGCCAGCCCGTCGGGCACGTGCTCGTCGTCCACGACGTACCGCATGTGGTGCGGCTTGCACGCCGGCAGCGACTCGAGCCAGAACTCCGACAGCCGCGTGAGCAGCCGCCCCTTGCCCGGGACCGGCTGGCGCATGACCACATCGAAGGCCGAGATGCGGTCGGTGGCGATCAGCAGCAGCGACGCGCCCAGGTCGCAGATGTCACGCACCTTGCCGCGCAGCACCAGCCCCGGTACGTCCGTCTCGAAGACCGCCGAAGTGTCCATTACCGGCATGAGCCCCGCCCGTCTCGTTTTGACTGTCGCCGCAGTGGCGGGCGAACGCGCCCGGCGGCAGAATGGCGACGCCGGCGCCGCGCGGGCAGTGCTGCCGCGCGGCCCGAGGGAGCGATTGTACCACATGGCCCGCAGCGGCAAGTCCGGCCGGAAAGAGGCGCGCGTGCGCCTCGGACTCATCGCGGAGCCCGAGGCCTTCGTCCCGCTCGTCGAGGCCGTGCGCTCCTGCGCGCGGCTCGAGCTCGCGGCCCAGGCCGGGGTGCTGCACGGCGCGGCCGTGCCGGATGTTCCATGGTATGACGACCAGCGCGCGCTGATCGCCCAGGCCGACCTCGACGCACTCCTGCTCGCCGTGCGTCCGAGGCGCGCGGTTGAGCTATCGCACGTGGCGCTCGAGGACGGCTTGCATATCTGGCGCACGGCGCCGCTGGCGCGCTCGTTTGCCGAAGGGGTGGACGTGGTGCGCCGGGCGCGCAGCGCCGGACTGGTCTATCGCGTCGCGAGCTGGTGGGACCACGTCGCCCCGGTTGTCGGGCAGCTCGTGCCCGCCGGGGCCGCTCCGGTGTACTACACGCGCATCGAGGCGCTGGGCGCCGGGCCGGGCCTCGAGGCCTGGAACAGCAGCGCCGCCGAGTCGCTCGGGGGCGCATTGGCGACCGAAGGCTACGACCTGCTGGAGTCGCTGATCGCCCTGCGCGGGTCGCCCGACAGCCTCAGCGCCGCCGTCGGGCGTTTCCGGCGCGTCGCCGGCAAAGCCCTGCGCGAGACCGAGGACCAGGCCAGCGCGATCCTGCGGTATTCCGGCGGCGGCCTGGCGGACGTGCGCGCCGCGTGGGACTCCGCACCTGCGCCCGAGGGCGAGCCGCGTGAGCCCGCGCCGTTCGCGCCGGGATGGACGTGGCACGCCGTGCACGAGAGCACCCAACACCGCCTGTGCTATCAGCGCGACGTAGCGCTGCTGCTGGATGCGGTCGGGCGGCAACTGGAGCGCCAGGCCCTGCCGGCGCCGAACCTGTCGGGGGAGCTGAGCCGCTTCGAGGCGGCGGTGTGCAACGACGCCGGCGCGCGCGAGGCGACGCAGCGCGGGCTGGAGCGGCACCTGGCGGTCACCGCGCTGCTCGAGACGGCCTACCTCTCCGCGCGGACCAGCCAGCCGGAACGGCCGGCGAAGCTGTACGAGGTCCAGAAATGGCCCGAGCCGCAGCCATGACCGCGTCGCGCACGCGCCGTCGCGGGCTGGGTCGGGCGGCGCGCTTCATGGGCGTGGCGGCGGCCCTCTGCGGCGCGGGGTGCGCGCCGCCGGCGCTGCGGCCGCTGGCCGTCTGGATCGTGCCGGAGACGCGCGCGGTGCTGCCGGACGATCCGCCGTTGCTCGAGAACGAGATTTACTCGCGCACGCGCGGCCGCGTGAGCCTCTTTGCGACGATCAACGAGACGGTCGCCATCCAGGTGGCCCTGCGCACCGCGCGGCCGCCCGCCGGTCCATACGACGTCCGCATGACGGACCTGTCGGGGCCGGGCGGCACGCTGGCCGCTTCGCGCTCCGTGCGGATCTACAGGGCCGTCGGGCTGCGGGTTGACGAGTTCCGCAGCTGGTATCCCCTCCGCACCGGCCGGCCGGCCACGCCGCTCAGCGTGCCCGACATTCTCGTCCCGTGGGACGCGCCGCGCGGCGGCGGCCCGTTGCGGCTCGATCAGCAGCAGACCGAGCTGGTTTGGATCGACATCGAAGTTCCCCCGATGACCCGTCCGGGCGAGTTCACCGGCCGGTTGAGCATCGCTTCGGCCGAGCGCGGCGGCGGCGCGAGCCAGGACGTGGTCTTTGATTGCGAGGTGCGGCTGACTGTGCTGCCCGTGGCGCTGCCGGTGCAGCGCAGCCTGCCGATCGTGGCGCGCGTCGACCCGCGCGACCTGCTCGGCGAGCACCTGGGCTGGCCGCGCGTGGCCGCCGAGGAGACGCAGATTCTCGCCCATGCGCCGAGCCACCTCGCGGCGCTGCGCCTGACGCAGAACACGATGTCGCTGCTGCATGCCCATCGGCTAGCACCGGTGCTCTGGGCGTCTTTCCCGAAGTACCTGCCGCGCGAGCCCGGCGGCGTCACGATCGACTGGTCCGAGTACGACGCGCTCGTCTCCGGCTGGCTGGATGGCAGCGCCTTCGCCGACCGCGTCCGCGCCGAGCTCTGGCCGCTGCCGCTGTCGCTGGATTACCCGGATGCGGCCCGAAACGGGGGGTTCGAGTCGCCCGCGTACGCCCGGCTGCTGGCGGCGTACGCCCGGGCGTGCGAACGGCACTTCGAGGACATGGGCTGGTCGTCGCGGGCGTTCGTCCGGCCGCTGCCGCCGGCGCCGCTGTCCGTCGACTTCGCGCAGCGCACCCGCCGCGCCGCCGGCATCCTCGACCAGGCCGGCGTGAAGGCGCCGTTCGTGGCGCACCTGCCGCCCGCATCGCTGCGACCGCTGGGCTGGCACGGCGCGCCCGCGATCGACCTGTCGGGCGTCGAGATCTGGGCGCCGCCCGCCGGTTGGCTCGAACCCCGGGCCGCCGAGCAGCGCCGCGGCCTTGGCGAGCAGACCTGGCTGATGCCCGGCATGCCGCCGTTCAGCGGCAGCCTGCGCGCCGAAGCCCCGGCGGCCGACGCCATCCTGCTGGGTTGGCAGGCCCTGCGTTACGAGAGCGCCGGCGTGTGGATCGAGCACGCCGCCGCGCTGCACGGTGCGGGGCGTGGGGAGGCCGGCTTCGTCGAGGGCGTGGGTCTGCTGCATTCGGGAGCGCCGTATGGCGTGCTGGATGCGCCGCTCGCGTCGGTGCGGCTGAAGCGGCTGAGGCGCGGGGCGCAGGATCACGCGCTGCTGCGTCTGCTGGAGAGCAACGGGAGGGCGCTCCTGGCGCGCCGGACGGCGGAGCAGCTTGTGCCGCGCGGCTTCACCGACGCCTGCCAGGACAACCTGGTGACGTACGCGCGCCGGCGTCCGGGCGACGACGCACTGACGATCTGGCTGGCGGGAGCGCTCGTCCGGCACGAGCTGGGGGCGCTGTTCGCGGCGGGGGGCGCGCGCCAGGCGCAGATCGGCCTCCTGGCGGACTGGGAGCGCGTGTTCCTGCGGCCGGGGCGCGTCGAGGCGCGAATCGACGGCGTGCGGCTTGCGGTTGCCAGAGAGCGCCTCGTCGCCACGATCGCCGCCACGGTCTGCAACGATTCGAACCGCGACCTGGTCGGTCGCTGGGTGATACCGGAGCCGCCGGCGGGCTGGGTGGTTGAGGCCGGCGCCGACCTGCGCGTGGCGCCGGGCGAGGTCCGCACGCAGTTCCTGCGCGCGACGCTCGACGCGCTGAGCTACAACGCCGATGGCGTGCTCAGCTTCGCGGCGCGGTTCGACGCGGGCGCGGACGGCTCCTGGGCCACCGCCGGACGGCTCGCGGCCAGCGCCTGTCCGCCGGTCGCGGTTGCCCCGGTGATCGACGGGCAACTCGACGACTGGCCGCGCGAGCCGAGCAACTCGGCGGGTGATTTTCTGCTGGTTCGGGGTGGTGGGGCGGACGAGCGCAGCCTGCCCGGCGCGGCGCTGCCGACGCGCGCGTACTTCTGCATGGATCACGACAACCTGTACGTTGCCGTCATCGCGGCGCTGCGCGCGGATGAGCCGCCGCGCTACTCGACCGACAACCGCGTCGGACATGACGGCGCGATTCCCTGGGGCCAGGACGTCGTGGAGGTGATCCTGAACCCGGCGAACGTCGCGCAGGGCTCGCCCGCCGACCTGCTGCTCCTCCAGGTGAAGCCCAGCGGGCTGCTCGTTGCGCGGGAGGGTTGCCTGACCGATCCGCCGGCCGGCGAATCGCGCCCGTGGATCAGCGGGGCGCAGGTGGCCACGCACGTCTCCACCAAGGCCTGGACGGTGGAGCTGTCGCTGCCGCTCGAGGCGCTCGGCGCCGCCGCCCGGCGCAACCGCATCTGGGGGATCAACGTCGCCCGGCTCGACAGCCGCCGCGGGGAGTACGCGTCGTGGTCCGGCGCCACCGGGCACTGCTACCAGCCGGCGAGCAACGGCAACCTGCTGATCCTGATGCCGTGAGGAGCGGGCGCAGCGCTCGCCCGCGGGGCCGCACGCGCGCGGCGCGAGCGCCATGGCCGCCGAGCGGCGTACAATCGCCTGACAGAGGTGTAGCAAGATGATCGGGCCGTACACGCGCGAGACCATCGAGAACTGGGCGGCCGACTTCCTGCACTCCGACGCCGCCCGCGAGTTCACGCCTGACGTCGTGCAGGCCGGCGGCGAAGTCCTCACGGCCTTCATGGCGGCCGCCTGCGAAGCGCGTGGCGTCGAGCCGGCGGACATCGAGGAAGCCGACGTCCGCGGCGCCCTGCTCGAGCACGTCGCGCGCCTCAAGCTGCCGCCGGCGCTCCAGCGCGAGGCGCCCGGCCTGTGCGGCGCGTGGCTGGCGTGGCTCGAGGGCGAAGGGCGCCTCGGAGGCGGGCGGATGCTCGGGGCGTTCACGCGGGCCTTGCGCGAGTCGTTTGCGGAGCGCGCCAGCGGCAAGCCCAAGCCGTTCACGCGCCCGGGCAGCGCCATCAACCGCAACGATCCCTGCCCCTGCGGCAGCGGCCGCAAGTACAAGAAGTGCTGCATGGGCGGCTGAGCATACGAGCCGCGTTTATCGGTGCGGCGGCGGCGCCCCTTACCCGCCGCGACGGCACAAGGGAGCGAGCATGACGACAGAGCAGCAGCCGCCGACTCCTGGAGAGCCGGCGGGCGGCGCGTTCGACCCGGCGCACCTGCGCAGCGCGCTGAAGGCGTTTCGCAAACGGCTGAAGATGGCACGGCTCGACGACGAGTCGCGGCTGGGCCACGGCGCCATGACGGGCGGCGGTCGCTCCGGGATTGTGGCGATCGTGCCGCCGAGCCAGTTTCCGCGGGCCGTCTGGGAGGAGCTGGTGCGGCAGGGCAAGCTGCGGCGCGCCGGGCAGGGGCTGTACGAGCTGGCCGAGGGCGACTGAGCGTCCGGGCGGCGCGCGTGGCCTGCGTGGCGTGCCTTCGTCGCAGCCGCAGGCATGCGCCGGGCCGCGCGACTGCCGCTATAGTCCTCCCGCGATGTGGAACGGCTTCGGCGAGCTTTGCGCGCTGTCGGCGGCGGCGGTCTGGGCGCTGGCCATCATGTGCTTCAAGCGCAGCGGCGAGCGCATCTCGCCGGTCGCGCTCAACCTCTTCAAGAACGCGGTGGCGATCGTCCTGCTCGCGGTGACGCTGCCGCTGACGAAGGGCGGCCTCGCGGCGCTCGGCGGCGCCAGCGCCTACGACCTGGCCATCCTGGCGATCTCCGGCGTCATCGGCATATCCATCGCGGACACGCTGTTCTTCCGCGGGCTCAACCTCTGCGGCGTCGGGCTGGTGTCGATCGTCGATTGCAGCTACACGCCTTTCACGCTGTTCTTCTCGTGGCTGCTGCTCGGAGAGCAGTTGACGCCGCTGCAATACGCCGGCGTGCTGCTCGTGCTCACGGGCGTGCTGATCTCGACGCGGCACGCGCCGCCGCCTGGCCGCACGCGCGTCCAGTTGCTCACGGGCATCCTGATGGCGCTGAGCGCCATGGCCTGCATGGCTTTCGGCATCGTCATGGCCAAGCCGGTGCTGACGCAGTGGCCGACCGTGCCCGCGGCCGCGGTGCGCATCTTCGCCGGCACGCTCGTCCTCGTGCCGTTCACGCTGATGCTGCGCGAGCGGGCGGAGATCTGGGGCGTCTTCGTGCCGTCACGCGCCTGGCGCGCCGCCGTGCCCGGATCGATCCTGGGCGCGTACGTCTCGCTCCTGCTCTGGATCGCGGGCTTCCAGTACACGCAGGCCGCCGCCGTCGCCGCCGTGCTCAACCAGACCTCCACCGTCTTCGCGCTGCTGCTGGCGACGCTGGTGCTGCGCGAGCCGCTGGGCGGCCGCAAGCTCGCCGCCGTGTCACTGGCGCTGTCCGGCGTGCTGACGGTCACGCTGCACGAGTGGCTGTCGGCGGGGCTGTCGCGGCTGTGGGGCTGAGTCGAACCCGGATGGGACGGGACCTGCGCGCGGCGGCGGAGTGTGAGCGGTCCCCAGCACTGTCTGCCTACGGCACGCCCACCGGCCGGCCGAACCGTCGCGGGTCACTCGCGCCCAGTAGCGTGCCGTCGGGCAGGATCATGATGGCGTTGACGGAGGCGGTGCGCCGCTCGTCGCTGAAGCGGTGGCCGCGCCGCTCCAGATCAAGCCGGAGATCGTCCGGCAGCGGCCCGTCGTGAAACACCAGGTCGGGCTGCCACTGGTGATGCAGCCGCGGCGCCGCCATCGCCTGCTCCAGCGGCGTCCCGTCGAGGGTTGCGAGCATCACTTGCAGCACGGCCGTGATGATGCGCGGGCCGCCGGCGGCGCCGAGCACCAGCACGGGCCGGCCGTCGCGCAGCACGATGGTGGGCGACATGCTCGATAACGGGCGTTTGCCCGGCGCGACGACGTTGGCCTCGCCCTGGACCAGGCCGAAGAGGTTCGGCGTACCGGGGCGGGTGACGAAGTCGTCCATCTGGTTGTTCAGCAGAATGCCGAACGGCTCCGCGACGACAAGCGAGCCCAAGGTGCCGTTGATCGTCTCCGTCAGCGCGACGACGTTGCCCCAGCGGTCCACCACGCACAGGTGCGAGGTTCCGCGGTCGTCGGGCGGGCTGGCCGCCGGCCCGGATGTCGGCGCCGTCGTGCCGTAGCGCTCCGGCGCCTGCGTTCGCTCGCGCCGGATCGTCCGCGCCAGCGCCTCGGCATGAGCCCGGCTCGTGAGGCGCTGGACCGGCACGTCGGCGAAGTCCGCGTCGCCAAGGTAGCGGGCGCGATCCGCGAACGCGTGCTTGAGCGCTTCGAGCAGCAGATGCGCCGCGTCGTGACGGCCGTCGATGCCGCCTCCCTGGCGAGCCGCCGCAAGAATGTTGCACACCTCGGCCATGCACACCCCGCCGGACGACGGCGGCGGCATCGTCACGATCTCGCAACCGGCGTATGAAAAGCGGATCGGCTCGCGATATCGCACGCGGTAGTGCCGCAGGTCGTCGGCCGTCAGCGAGCCGCCCGCGGCAGCGGCGGCGCGGACGATCGCTTCGGCGAGCGGTCCGTCGTAGAACGCGCCGGGGCCCATCTCCGCCAGCAGCAGCAACCCGCGGGCAAGGTCCGGGTTCTTCAGCCGCTCGCCCACCCGTGGCGCGGAGCCGCCGGGAGACAGCCACTCGAGCAGCCCCGCGTAGCGCTGCGCCAGCTCGGGCCAGCGGCCGACGTCCTTGAGCAGCTCGTCGCGCGCCTCCAGCAGCGCTCCGTCGACGGTGATGCCGCGGCGCGCCAGCTCCGCCGCCGGTCGAATCAGCTCGACCCACGGCCGCGTTCCGAATCGCCGGCTGATCTCCGCCAGGCCCGCGACCTGGCCCGGCACGCCGATGGCGTCGCCGCCGTAGACGCTGGGGGAGGGGCCGCCGGGGTTGCGGCGGTGGGCGGCGTCGTAGCGCTCGGTGCTGGCGGCGGCGGGCGCGCTCTCGCGAAAGTCGAGCGCGACGAACGCCTCATCGTGGGCGATGTACGCCAGGAGAAACCCGCCGCCCCCGAGCCCCGTGCTCTGCGGCCGTGCGACGGCGAGCGCCAGCGACGTCGCGATGGCGGCGTCGAACGCATTTCCGCCCCCTTTCAGAACGTCCGCGCCGATCTGCGAGGCTTCCGCCGAGTCCGACGCAACCATCCCTTTCCGACCGCGGGCCAGCCACGGAGGATCCTCGGCATGGGCCGGCGCCGGAAAGGCCGGCGCCAGCATCGCGACCAGCAGCGGTACCGCGCGCAGCCTCCAGCGCACACTAGGAGCGGGAGCGTTTTGGAGTCTATCCCAGGACCGGGTGACTGATACGATGAGAGCGGATGCAAGTGCGATCGAATGAAAACCGTCGGTCTTCCGTCGCAACCGCTTCCTTGCCGGCGCGGCTCGGATCGGCTTATGGGATAGTCTCATGGCAGTCCTCGCCTGCGGCCCGAATGCCGGTGGCGCAGTCGCCCGGCGCCGCCTACAGTAACATGCGCGCTGATGCGCAACCACTCACCGCGGACATTCTGGGGCCGATTCCGCCGGGAGCGGCTCGCCGTCCTCAGCCTCGCGTTTCTTGTGGCGGTGCTGCTGATTTGCGCGACGACGCTGCCGTTCACGTGGTCGCGCATGCGCGCCCAGAACCTGGCCGATGCGCGTCAGCCGCCGACCTGGTCGCATCCGCTCGGGACCGACGAGTTGGGGCGCGACATGCTGGCGCGCACGCTGTACGGTGGCGCGATCTCGCTGAGCCTGGGGCTGCTGGCGGCGGCGGTCGCGGTCGCCATCGGGACGACGTATGGCGCGATAGCGGGCTACGTCGGCGGGCGCGTCGATGCGCTGATGATGCGCCTGGTGGACGTCATCTACGCGCTGCCCACGCTCCTGCTGCTGATGCTGCTGACCGTGTCGCTTGGCGCGCGGCTCGAGCAGCTTCGCTGGCCATCGGGTGCGCCGGTGCTCGGCGCCGAATGGGTGCGGTTCGCCGTCATGGCGGTCGCGATCGGCGGCGTGAGCTGGTTGACGGTGGCCCGCGTCGTCCGGGGGCAGGTGCTGTCGCTGCGCGAACAGCCGTTCGTCGAAGCGGCCCGCGCGCTCGGCTTGCCGACGTGGCGCATTCTCTGGCGGCACATCCTGCCGAACCTGGCGGGGCCGATCATCGTCTTCGCCACGCTCGCCGTGCCGCAGGCGATCCTCCAGGAGTCGTTTCTGAGCTTTCTGGGCGTGGGTGTGCAGCCGCCGCAGGCGACGTGGGGGCTGCTGGCGTCAGATGGCGTGCGGCTGCTGAACCCGGTGCGTTTCTACTGGTGGCTGGTGGTAGTTCCCGGGTTGGCGTTGTCGCTGACGCTGCTGGCGTTGAACTTCGTTGGCGACGGTCTGCGCGATGCGTTGAGCGAGCGGAAGGGCATCTGAACGCCCGCGGGCTCTCAGGGCTACATCAATTCGTGCCCGGCGGCGCCCCGCTGGTAGCCTGTGGCAACTCTCTCGAAGGCTTCCTGTCGTGACTTTTTTGAGGGCTCGCTTGACCGGGGTCGAAACATGCAGCAGACTATCAGTGAGTGACTGTTCATTTACTATTTTCCGGAGGCCGTCAGAGGAATGGCGCGACCCGTACAAAAGCGTCTGGACATTGAGCGCGGTGTACTGCAAGTCGTTGCAAAAAAAGGTCTTAACGCAACGACCATCCAGGACATCGCCCTCGAGGCGCGGGTGTCTCCTGGCCTGCTTTATCGGTACTGGAAGAGCCGCGACGACCTCGCCGCCCAAGTCTACGCCCAGCACTACCAAGAACTCGTCGATCTGCTCGAGGCCCAGCTTCGCGGCGCCCACGATTTCTGGCACGCCGTCGAGAACCTCGTCAACGCTTTCCTCCGCTTCGCCGACGACCAGCCCGTCATCCTGAAGTTCCTGCTGCTCAGCCAGCACGAGCTCGTTCAGCACGTCCCCGCCGAACGCGGCGTCCGCCGCTTGCTGCTGCACGTCATCACGCACGGGCAGGCCGCTGGCGAACTGCGAGAGATCGACCCCGAGCTGGCTCTGCAACTCATGCTCGGGATCGGCATGCAGCCGGTCATCAGCGTCTTTTACGGGCATCTGCCGGGACCCGCCGCGCGGTACGCCGGCGAGATTGTCGCGGCGATGCGCGGCGCGCTGGGAGCGAAGGACCGCGGCGCCGGTGAATCGTCAGGCCGTGCCGGTGGCGACCGGGCCACGCGCGGGGAAGCGCCGCTACAGGCAATACGCCGCTTGGATCAGGAGAACCAGCCGTGACACAGTACGCCAACGAGTTCTGGCGCGCCATCGCCGACCTGACGGCGCGCGTATACCGGCTTGAGCAGGAGCTGGCGCGGCTGAGCGGTCGGCCCCTCACGCCGTCAGCGCCGCCGGCCCAGCCCCCGACACCCGCCGACACGCCGCGCGGCGCCACTCTGGCTGCGACGCCGCCGGTCGCTGGGCTACCGGCGTCGATTTCTGCGACCGGGTCGCCCGGTTCGGCAGCCGCACGGCCGGGCGTGTTGCCGCCGGTTTTCGACGCGGTCACGGCGGCGGCGCCGGTGTTGCCGGCCGTTGCACCGCCGACGCGTGTGCCCGGGCCGCGCGCGGGGCTTCCGTCGGGGGCGGGGCCCGCACCGGCCGGCGGCGGCGGCGGGGGTCGCGCGTCGCTGGAAGTGCAGATCGGGGGGCGCTGGTTTGCATGGGCCGGGGCGATCCTGGTCGTGGTGGCGGCCGTGTTCTTCTTCAAGCTCGCCTATGACGCAGGCTGGCTCGGACGCATTCCGCCCGCGGTGCGCTGCTGGGCGTGCGCGGCGTTCGGCGCGCTGCTGATCGCGGCGGGCGAGTGGGCGTTGCGCGCCGTGAACCGGACGGCGGCCGTGAGCCTGTTCAGCGGCGGCATCGGCGTTCTCTATGTGACGGCGTACGCGACGCACCGCGTGTTCGGGCTCGTGCCGGAAAGCGTGGCCTTTGTCCTGCTGGCGCTGGTGGCGGCGATCGGGCTCGTGATCACGCTTCGCGGCAGCATGGTTGCGACGGGCGTCGTGTCGCTGCTGGGCGGGTACCTCGCGCCGGTGTTGCTGTCGGGTGCGGCGAGCAGCCCGGCGGCGCTGCCGGTTTACCTGACGGCGCTGCTGAGCGTAGCGCTCGGCCTGCACCTGCTTCGGCCGGGGATATTCGAAGGGCTGCGCTTCAGCGCGATGGTCATGCACGGCCTGGTGGCCTCCGCCTGGGTCGCGTCGCAGGCCCGCGAGGAAGAGGAATGGGTGCTTGTGCTCGGGGCCATCAGCGCGTGGTGGCTCATGGTCCAGGTCGACGCCGCCCTGTCGGCGGCGCGCAACGTCACGCCTCGCGGCAACCCCCGCGCGAGCTTCATGGCCAGCGCCTGGTACGTTATGTTCGGCTGCTGGATTCTCCATCGCGCCAATCCCGTCGATGCCAACGTGCTCGGGGTCTTCACGATCGCCGTCGCCGCGCTGGCCGGGTTGGCCGCTTGGCGGATGGGCGACGGGCTTGCGGCGTTGCGGCCCGGTACGCCGGGCGCCGGCCGGGCCCTGGCCATTTCGCTCTGGTTGCAGGCCGGCATCCTCGCCGCCGCCGCTGTCGCGCTGCATTTCGATCAACCCGACGTCCGCGGCATCGGTCAGACCATCGGCTGGCTGGCGCTGGGGCTCGGCGGCGTTGAGCTGGGTCGCCGCATCGCCTCGCAGGGTGCGAGCATTTTCGGCCTGCTGGTGCTCGGGCTGGCGCTCGGGCGCATGCTGCTGATTGATCGCGAGCTACCGGGGCTGGCCGGCGCGTGGTGGGCCGCGAGCTGGATCACGCTCACGCCATGGGCCGCGCTCGCCGCCGGCGGCATCGGTGCCGCGACGCTGGCGGCGCGGCGCATGCGCCTCGTGAATCGCCTCGAAACGAGCCTGGTCGCGACGATGCTCAGTGTGGCGGCGGTCGGGCTGTGGCTGCTGCTGGCGAGCGACCAGTTCGTCGGCGTGGCCACGGGCTACGCCTGGCTGTGCGCCGTCGCGGTCCTTCTCGCTGCGCAGCGCTGGGGCGTGTTGCAGCACTATTTCGAGACGGCGCTGGGCGTGCTGCTGGTCGTGGCGGTGCGCTGGATGGCGGTCGACGCCGGATTCTCGCGGTTCGAGCCGGGCTGGAACGCGCAGGCATGGCTGCCGGTGCTGAACCCGGGCTTGCTGCTGGCGCTGCTGATCGCCGGCGCGTGGTGGTGGAGTGCGCGCGTGCTGGCGGCGCGCGACCGCGGGGCCGCGCCGAGCGCGCCGTGGGCCGCCGGCGGATCGGCCGGGCTCCTGTGGCAGGCGCTTGTGCTGCTTGGGGTCGTGTTCCTGGCGGTGGCGGTGTCGTTCGAGTTCGACCGGGCGCTGGCGCAGAACGCGGCCCTGGCCGCTCCCTTCAGTCCGCCGCTGGCCCGGCTGCTCTGGATCATCGTGGTATGGACGGGGGCCGGAGCCGGGCTCGTCGTGGCGACCCAGGCGCCCGCGACGCTGCCGTTGCGGGCCGCGGGCTGGGTCATGATCGAGCTGGCGGCGCTGGCGTGGCTGACGCTCGGAACGGTCGTCGCCCGCGCGGCCGAGGGAGTCACGCCGGCTGTCATCGTCTTCAACCTGCAATTCGCCGTCGGCGCAGCGCTCGCGGGCGTCCTGCTGTGGCTGGCGCGCCGCGCCAGACGCAGCGGCGAGACCAGCGTGCGCGCCGTCGCGGCCGCCGCCACCGCGATCGCCGCGCTGATCGGCCTGTGGCTGGGCAGCCTGGAGCTTGATCGCTTCTTCGAAGGGGCGCTCGGCGGCGCCGACGCGCGCATGGCCACGCGCACGGGGCTGAGCATCTACTGGGGCGTGTATGCGATCGGGCTGCTCGCGGCCGGTTTCGCCTGGCGGACGGCCTGGTGCCGCTACGCCGGCCTCGGGCTGCTATGCGTGACGCTCATGAAAGTCGTCGTCGTCGACATGGCGGAGGTGCATACGGTGTACCGCGTGCTGTCGTTCCTGGCGCTGGGGCTGCTGCTGATGGTGACGTCGATCGCGTACTCGAAGCTGGCGGCGCGGCTGCTCGATGGCCGAGACGCTACAGCCACCGGCGCCGAGGCGTGAGCCTTGCGCGCTGGCTGGCCGCTGGCGACGACGGACAGTCGCTAGCGGCCGGCGTCCGCGGCCGGTGACTCCCGCCGCTCCGCTTCCGCCGCCTGCGCCGCCGGGATCGCATCGTGGTCGTACCCGAGGAGCTGGCGGCTGAGCTGGCCATCGCTTTCCATCGGCGTCCACGGGGGTGTGACGACCATGCTGACCGGCATGGCGCCGAGGTTGAGCACGAATCGCGCGGGGCAATAGGCCAGGGCGACGTAGTCCTCCCAGCCCCAGCGATGATCGGGCCGGCCGGCGCCCTTGTCCTCGAACGGGTCCTCGAAGCACAGCGGACCGTGCACGACCGGCTCATACGCCGAACTCACCTCCTGCCGCGGCCAGGCGCGCTGCCGCTGGGCCGCCGGCTCGAAGCGGCCGAGCACGTCCTCCGCGGTCGCGGAGCGGAGCGTCTCGGTTGTCGCCGGCGAGTCGTCGTGAAACAGGCAGTGGATGCGGCCGCAGCCCGCGCCGCCGAGCAGCCCGCCGGCCAGCAGCAGGCCGAACCCGAGCCGCATCGCTCCGCCGCTATTCATCCGTGACGTGATCGAGCGCATAGTTCGTCGGCTCCTTCGTGATCGTTATATCGTGCGGGTGAGATTCCTGCACGCCGGCGGCGGTGACGCGGACAAAACGGGCCTCGCGGCGGAGCTGCTCGATGTCGCGGGCGCCGCAATAGCCCATGCCCTGGCGCAGGCCGCCGACGAGCTGGAAGACGTACTCGCTGAGCCTCCCGCGGTAGGGGACGCGGCCCTCGACTCCCTCGGCGACCATCTTCTTGGGCTGGTCGGCGCTATGGCCGTAGCGGTCGGCGCTGCCCGCGGTCATCGCCCCGAGCGAGCCCATGCCGCGGTACTCCTTGTACCGCCGGCCCTTCCACAGCACGAGCTGCCCCGGCGATTCGTCCATGCCTGCAAAGAGCGACCCGATCATGACGCTGTGTGCCCCGGCGGCCAGCGCCTTGGTGACGTCGCCGCTGAAGCGGATACCGCCGTCGGCGATCACGGGCACGGCGGCGACGGCGGCGACGTCCATGATGGCCGAGATCTGCGGGATGCCGACGCCGGTGACGACGCGCGTGGTGCAGATGGCGCCCGGGCCGATGCCGACCTTGAGGGCGTCGGCGCCGGCGTCGACCAGGTCGGCGGCGGCGGCGGCGGTGGCGATGTTGCCGCCGATGACGGGGATATTGTGCTTGCGTTTGAGGGTGCGGATGGTCTCGATGACGTTGTCGCTGTGGCCGTGGGCGCTGTCGACGACGATGACGTCGACGTCGGCGGCGATGAGGCGTTCGGCGCGCTCGTAGTCGTGGGCGCCGATGGCGGCGCCGACGCGCAGGCGGCCGCGGGCGTCCTTGCAGCGCAGGGGGAACTCGCGTGAGCGCTCGATGTCGCGCATCGTGATCAGGCCGGCGAGCCTCCCGGCGTTGTCCACGAGCAGCAGCTTCTCGACCTTGGCGCGGTTCAGGATCGCCTCCGCGGCGTCGAGCGTCGTGTTGGGAGAGGCGGTGACGAGGTTCTCGCGCGTCATCACGTCGCGGATCAGGCGCTCCGACGGGTCGAGGAACTTCAGGTCGCGGCGGGTGAGGATGCCGGTGAGGCGCCCGTCGGGCAGGACGATGGGGATGCCGCTGACGTTGTGCAGCGCCATGATCTCCTTGGCGCGGTCGAGCGAGTCGTCGGGGCCGAGCGTCACCGGGTCGAGGATCACGCCGCTCTCGGAGCGCTTCACCTTGCGCACCTCGCGCGTCTGATCCTCGATGCTCAGATTGCGGTGGATGACGCCGATGCCGCCCTCCTGCGCCAGGGCGATGGCCAGGCTGCTCTCGGTGACGGTGTCCATCGGCGAGCTGATCAGGGGGATGTTCAGCCCGATGTCGCGCGTCAGCCGCGTCGATACATCCACGTCGCGCGGATGCACAGACGCCCGCGCCGGGACCAGCAGGCAGTCGTCAAACGTGAGGGCGTCGCCGACGAATTTGGAATGCACGGGGTCCGACATGGGGACATGATAGAAACGCCGCCACGCCCGTCAAGCGCTTTCCCTGGCCCCTCGTCTTTGCCGGCGCCGGCTGGGTGGCGGACCGCACAGTAACCGGCGTTGCCCGATTCGCGGTGGCCCCGCTATCGTGAGCCCCAGGCGCGGCGATCGTGCCCCGGCGCTCGCGCGGGAGGAGCCAAGTGCCATGCGCATCGCACGCGTTCAGACGTCGACCGGACAGGTGCTGACCGGGCGGCTCGCCACCGACCACACGATCGAGCCGCTCGAGGGAAACCTCTTCGGCGCGCCGCTGCGCTTCGGGCCGCCGACGCCCTTCACGCGGCTCCTGGCGCCGGTCGTTCCGCCGAACATATTCGCCATCGGCCGCAACTACCGCGCCCACGCCGAAGAGACCGGGTCGGCCGTTCCGGAAAGGCCGCTGATCTTCATGAAGGCCACGACCGCCCTGGCCGACCCCGAAGGCGTGATCCGCATACCGGCGGCGGCGCCGGCCGAGGTCGATTTCGAGGCCGAGCTGGTGATCGTGATCGGGCGGACGGCGCGGCGTGTCGGCGAGGCCGCGGCGCTGGACTACGTTCTCGGCTACACCTGCGGCAACGACGTATCGGCGCGCGATTGCCAGCGAAACGACAAGCAATGGGCCCGGGCCAAGGGCTTTGACACCTTCGCCCCGCTCGGCCCGTGGATCGTCACCGCCGACACGCTCGACCCCGACGACTGCACCGTGCGCAGCCGGCTGAACGGGCGGCTGATGCAGGATTCCAGCACGCGGCACATGCTGCATTCGTGCCGGCGGCTGGTGAGCTACCTATCCGAGCAGTTCACGCTGCTGCCGGGGACGCTGATCTTCACCGGGACGCCCGAGGGCGTCGGCATGGCCCGCACGCCGCCAGTGTTTCTGAAGCCTGGAGACGTGATCGAGGTGGAGGTGGGGGGGATCGGCGTGCTGCGCAACCGGGTGGAGGCGGAACCTGGCGGTTGAGCGGGCGGAGATTGGCGTTGCGTTGGCACCAGGCGGCCCTCGAGGTCTTCTTCGACGAAGCCGGACGGGTCGAAGGGGTGCAGACCTCGCCGCTGGCAGCCATCTGCCTGCCGCTGAGCCGCGAGGACTGATCCACGGGCTCGGACGCCGCCGGGAGTCCCGCGCGGCTTGGTCAAACGGGGGGACGGCGGGTGTGCCAGTCGGTCTCGCGCTCGTAGAGCCGCGCCGCCTGGAGCAGCAGGGTTTCGCCCAGCGCCGGCCCGGTCAGTTGCAGCCCGATCGGCAGGCCGCCGGTCGAGAAGCCGCACGGGACGGAGATCGCCGGCAGCCCGGCGAGGTTCGCGGGCACGGTGAATACGTCGGCCAGGTACATCGCCAGCGGGTCGGACAGCTTCTCTCCCAGTCGAAAGGCCGGCGTGGGCGCGGTCGGCGTCGCGAGCACGTCGCAGTGCGCCCAGGCCTGCTCGAAGTCGCGGCCGATCAACGCGCGGGCCCGCCGTGCCTTGTCGTAGAACGCGTCGTGGTAGCCGGCCGACAGCGCGAAGGTGCCCAGCATGATGCGGCGCTTCACCTCCGCGCCAAAGCCTTCGCTCCGCGAGCGGCAATACAGGTCCACCAGGCCCTGCGCTCCGGCGGCGCGGTGGCCGTAGCGCACGCCGTCGTAGCGCGCCAGGTTGCTCGACGCCTCCGCCGTCGCCAGCACGTAATACGCCGCGATGCTGTACGGAGTCCGCGGCAGCGACACATCGACGACACGCGCGCCGATCCGGCGATACACCGCCAGGGCCTCCTCGAAAGCGCGGCGGACCTCGGCGTCGAGCCCGTCGCCGAGGCACTCGCGCGGCACGCCGATGCGCAGCCCGGCGGCGCGTTCGGCCAGCGGCGCGTCGGCGAGGGCGGCGGCGTAGTCGGGCACGGGCGCCGGCAGGCTGGTCGCGTCGCGCGGATCGGGTCCGGCGATCGCACCGAGCACAATCGCCGCGTCTGTGACCGTCCGCGTCAGCGGACCGATCTGGTCCAGGCTCGATCCGTACGCCACCAGTCCGTAGCGTGACACGCGCCCGTAGGTCGGCTTCAGCCCCACCACGCCGCACAGCGCCGCCGGCTGGCGCACCGAACCGCCCGTGTCGGAGCCGAGCGCGGCGGGGACGAGAGCGGCGGCGACCGCGGCGGCCGAGCCACCCGAGGAGCCGCCGGGCACGTGCGCGGTGTTCCAAGGGTTTCGCGTGGGGTGGAAGCCGCTGTTCTCGGTCGACGAGCCCATGGCGAACTCGTCGAGGTTCGTCTTGCCGATGATGACGGCGCCGGCGGCGGTGAGGCGCTCGACGACGGTGGCGTCGTAGGGCGAGACGTAGCGCTCCAGGATGCGCGAGCCGCAGGTCGTTCGGCCGATGCGCGTGCAGATGTTGTCCTTCAGCGCCAGCGGAACGCCGGCCAGCGGGCCGGGCGGTTGTCCGCGGCGCACGGCGTCATCGACCCGATCGGCGGCGGCGAGCGCGTCGTTGTCAACGACTTGGAGGAAGGCGGAGTAGCGTGCGTTGAGTTGTCTGATGCGGCTCAGGTGGTCGGCGCAGACGTCGCGGGCCGAGCGGCGCCCGGAGCTCACGGCGTCGGCGATCTGGCGGATTCCGTCCAGCACGCGTTCCTCACCGCGCCCGCCAAGCGATTCGCGGGCACACGGCCCATTCTGGCGGGCCAAGGGCAAACAGAAAAGGGCCGCGCGCGTGTTGAAGGCCGAGCGCCGTGGTTTTTTTGGTTACTCCACTCGCTTGCGCTCGCGGCTCGTACGCGGCTCGTACGCGGCTCGCGCGTGGTTCGTGTGCGCGTCCGCTTGTCACGTCACTTCACGCGACGATACTCCACTCGCTTGCGCTCGCGGCTCGTACTCGGCTCGTACTCGGCTCGTACTCGGCTCGTACGCGGCTCGTGCGCGGCTCGTGCGCGGCTCGCGCGCTGGCGGCTCGGGGGCGGCCTGGGTTGGCTAGCGGCGCAAGTCGAAGGAGGCCACGTGCCGCGCGCCGGCGGGCGTCTCGATCTCTACCCACAGGCGGCTGTCGGGCGAGAAGCTCTCCGGAATCTCGACGTGCGCGTGCCAGTGGTCGGGCGACTTGGGGTCTTCGATCTCCGCCCGGGCCCGGATGGAGCCGCGGGCGCTCTCATCCCCGATCCATAAGCGGACCACGGCCACGTCGCCGCCGCTGACCCAGACGTCGATGGCGGCCTCGCCGCCCGGATTCAGCGGCGTGTCATCGCGCGCGGCGCGGAGCGCGAGGGGGCCGGCGGAGGCGGTTCCGAGTTCGATCGCGCCGGAGTGGCCGTGCCCGTCGCCTTTGGTGGAGGCGGGCTCGCGAGCATGATCATGATCGTCATGGTCGTGCTGGTTGACTTGCTGTTGCGGCGGAGCGGCGGGTTGCGCGGGCTTCCGCTCGCAGGCGGACGCCAGGAGGCCGGCGATGACGAGGGCGACAAGCAGGTTTCTGGGCATGTCAGGGTCCTTTCGTTGAAGGAGGTCGCGCTCGGGCGGCGAGCGCCCGCAACGCCGGGGTTGTTCCGGCCGGCGGGGCTGCACCGAAAACCAGGGCATACCCGGCCGGGACGACGACGAGGTTCAGGAACGTCGAGCTGATCAGGCCGCCGAGCACGACCACGGCCAACGGCGCCAGCAGTTCGCTGCCGGGCTCGCCGGCGGCGAGCGCCAGCGGGATGAGCCCGAGCGCGGCGCACAGCGCCGTCATCAGGATCGGCGAGAGTCGCTCCAGCGAGCCCTGCACGATCGCGGCGTCAAGCGGCTTGCCCTCGACGCGCATCACGTGCTGGTAGTGATTGACGAGCAGAATGCCGTTGCGCACGGCGATGCCGAAGAGCGTGACGAAGCCGACCAGGCTGGCGATGGAGATCACCGGTGGCTCGAAGCGCCGCTGCGAAAGCCCGAGGAGCGCCAGCGTGTTGCCAAGCGGGTCGGCCGACTCGGTGAGGTGAATCGCCGCGATACCGCCGATGAGGCCGAGCGGGAGATTGACCATCACGAGCAGCGCGGCGCGCAGCGACCCGGTCGACGTTTGCAGCAGCAGGATCATGGCCAGGACCACGCCGGCTCCGGCCAGGTAGATCGTGCGCGCCGCGGACTGCTGCGCCTCGAACTGCCCGCCGTAGTGCACGGTGCAGCCGGCCCGCTGCACGATCGGATCGACGCGCGTCCGCACCGCCTGGACCAGGTCGGCCAGGTTGTATCCGTCGGCGACGTTGCACGAGACCACCGCCTTGCGCTGGGCGTTCTCGCGCGCGATCAGGTTGCTGCTGCGCTCCGGGCCGATGTCCGCGACCTCCTCCAGGCGCACGGTCGCCCCGCCGAGCCCGCGCAGTTGCAGCGCCGCGAGCTGCTCGACGCGCTCGCGCTCCTGCTCCGCCAGCCGGACCACCACCTGCATCCGTCGGGCCCCATGATTCACCTCCGCCACGACCTCGCCATTGACCGCCTGCTGGAGCTGCTCAGCCGCGGATGCGGGCGTGAGTCCGGCGGCGGCCAGGTCCGCGGCGCGGTATCGCACGGGCAGCGACGTGACGAGCACCTCGCGGTTGGCGGCGATGTCCCGTGCGCCGGGAACCGAGCGCAGCGTCAGCTCGATCTCCGCCGCCACCTGGCGCAGCAATGCCAGGTCGTCGCCGAAAACGCTGATCGCGAGCGCGGCGGGCGTGCCGGAGAGCACGTGCGAAAGGCGATGCTCGATCGGCTGGCCGATCATGGTGGTGACGCCGGGCACGTCGCGCAGGACGCGGTCGATCTGCGCCCGGACGCTTGCCGGGTCGTTCCCGGGGCGAATGGTCACGTCGATCTCCGAGCTGCTCGGGGGCTCGGCGTGCTCGTCGCGCTCGGCGCGGCCGGTGCGGCGCGTGACGCTGAGCACGCCGTCGATCGCGGAGAGACGGGCTTCGACGCCGTGGGCCAGGCGGTCGCTTTCGCTCAGCGACGTTCCGGGCGGGGCCATGAGGAAGACGGTCAAGGTGCCTTCGTTGAACGCGGGCAGGAAGCTGGCGCCGAACGTGCTGCCGAGCCAGAGGGCCGCCAGCGTGGCCGCCGCCGCGCCGATCAGTACGAACCGCCTGTGCCGCAGCGACCAGCGCAGCGACGGTTCATACAGCCGCTTCAGCAGCCGCAGCAGAGGGCCATCGACGTGCGTGTCGCTCCCCAGCCGGCCGCCCAGCAGGTGCTTGCAGAGCGCCGGCGTAACGGTCAGGGCGACGAGCAGCGAAGCCAGAATCGAGAGGATGTACGCGATCCCGAGCGGCCGGAAGAAGCGTCCCTCCAGCCCTTCCAGGAAGAGCAGCGGCACGAACACCATCACGATGATCACGGTCGCGAACACCATCGCCGGGCGGATCTCGTTGCTGGCGTCGAGCACGACGCCGAGGAAGGGGCGCTGCTGGCCCGCCGGCCGCGCGTTGTTCTGCCGCACGCGCCGGAAGACGTTCTCCACGTCGATGATGGCGTCGTCCACCAGCACGCCGATGGCCACGGCCAGCCCGCCGAGCGTCATCACGTTCACACTCAGCTCGAGCCGTTCCATCAGCAGCAGGGCCAGCGCCAGCGAGAGCGGCAGGGCGGTGAGCGTGATGAGCGTGGTGCGCAGGTTCATCAGGAACAGCAGCAGGATCACCGTGACCACGACCGACGCCTCCACCAGCGCCCGCAGCACGTTGTCGATCGAGCGCTGGATGAACCCGGCCTGGCGGAAGGCCGCCCGGTCGAGCACCATGCCGCGCGGCAGCGCCGGCTCGATGCGGTCGAGGGCTTCGTCGATCTGCCGCGTCAGCGCCAGCGTGTTCGTCCCGGGCGATTTCTGCACCGACAGCACCACCGCCGGCGCGCCCCGCGCCGCGGCCGTGCCGCGCCGCGGCGCCGCCCCGACCTGCACGTCCGCCACCTGGCCGATCAGCACCGGCGCGCCCGCGTGGTGCTTGATGAGCGTGTTGGCCACGTCCGCCGCGCTTTGCACGCGCGCCGCCTGGCGGATCGGCAGCTCCTGGCGTTCGACGTTCGGCAGGTAGCCGGCCGGGGCCGTGCTGTGCGCCGCGCGGGCCGCCGACACGACGTCCTGGATCGTCAGGCCGTACAGCGCCAGGCGGTCTTGCTGCACGTTCACCTGGTACTCGGGCAGCTCGCCGCCGATCGCCACGACCTGCGCGACGCCGGGGACGGCCAGCAGCCGGTTGCGCAGGTCGAACTCGGCGTACGACCGCAACTCCATGGGGTCGACGGAGCCATCCGGCGACGAGAGTGTCAGCAGCATGATCTCGCCGGTGATGGAAGTGATCGGCGTGATCTCGGCGTGGGCCTCCGGCGGCAGGAGGGCGCGTGCCAGTGAAAGGCGCTCCGCGACGAGCTGGCGGGCTCGGAAGATGTCCGCTCCCCAGTCGAACTCGACCCACACCAGCGACAGGCCGCCGGCGCTGGAGCTTCGCACGCGACGGACACCGGGAAGGCCATTAACGGAAGTCTCGATCGGGAACGTGACGTACAGCTCGACCTCGTCGGCGGCGAGTCCGGGCGCCTCGGTGAGCACGACGACGGTCGGGGCGTTGAGCTCGGGGAAGACGTCCACTGGAAGGTGCGGCGCGCGGTACGCCACCCAGGCCACGAGGGCCGTCCCGGTGACAATCACCAGGCGCGAGCGCTGGAGTGAGAACGCGATCAGGTGTCTCAGCATTTGCCTTCCTCGCCGGTGGCGTCACGACGCCTAGTCCGGTCCCTCGTGGTACGTGCCGTCGGCGTGGAAGTGCCCGCCGCGCGGCGCCGCGGATGAGGACGCCAGCATGAGCTGGTAGACGCCGTCGAGCACGACTTCGTCGCCTTCACGCACACCGCTGCGGATCGCCACCCAGCGTCCGTCGCTCGGTCCGAGATCGGCATCCAGGCGAATCACCTGGTCCGGGTTGCGCGGGTCGCGGCGGAAAAGCACCGTTCGGAGCCCGTCGCGGACGGTCGCCGCCACGGGGATCGCCAGCTCTGCCGGCTGCTCGCCATCCAGCAGGACTTCGAGGTGCGCGGCGACACCGGGCCGTGCCCAGGGCGCCAGCTCGCTCGGGGTGACGAACACTTCCACCGTGCGCTCGTCGGGGTCGCCGCCGATGCCGAGCCGGATGACGCCGGTCATGATGGCGGTGGGCGCGATGCTGCCGCCGCGCGGCGGCACGACGGTTGCCGGCAGTCCGTCGCGGAGCCGTCCGAGATCGCTTTGCAGGCCGCGGGCGTGGAAGCGGAGGCGCTCAGGCCGGACAGTCGTCAGCACGAGGCTGGTCTCGCCGGCCCAGGCGCCGTTGCCGAGGGCCAGGGTCTCGACGACGCCGGGCTCGGCGGCGCGCACCTCGACGCGCAGGACTTCGCGCCAGAGCGGATGGTCTTCGCCCGGTTCGCGTTGGGCGTGGGGGCCGTGGCGCTCCCGGTCGGGATCGACCGGGGCTTCGAGTTGCGACTTGGGGATTCCGAGCAGCGAGGCGGCGTTCATCAGCAGCAGCTCGAAGCGCTCGTGCGCCGCGGCCAGCTCGGCCTCGGTCTCGACGCGGCGGGCTTCGAGCTCGGCCTGCTTCTCCAGCACTTCGGCCAGCTCGGCCCGGCTGGCCGACAGGGCGCTGCGCGCCTGGGCGAACTCCTCGGCGGTGATGACGCCCGCCCCGCCGCCGCGCTCGAGTTCCGCGACGCGCTCGCTCCAGATCGCGACGCTGTCGCGGAGCACCCGCTCGTGCTCATTGTGCGCCGCCATCAGCGGGCCGACGGCGGCGGCCCGCGCCCGGCCCTGGCGGATGGCGGCGTCGGCGGCGCTGAGCCGCTCCTGCAACTCGCGCCACGCGGGCGAGTCCAGCGTGAACAGCGGCGCGCCGGCCTCGATGCGCTCGTGCTGCGTGACGTGCAGCTCCACCTGCCCGCCAAGCATTGTCCGATACTCGCGCCGGGCCAGCGGTTCCAGCTCGAAGCGCCCCGGCAGGCGGATCGTCCTCGAAACGTGCCGCAGCTCGACCCGCGCGAAGCTGATGCTCAGGTTCTGCCGGACGGCCTCCGGCACGTCCAGCCGGTTGGTCGGCGCGGTACGCTCGGCGCTGGGCGGGTTGGACGGCATGGGCGGCGGAGTGTCCCGGTCACAGCCGAGCCCAGCCGCCAGGATCATGCCCAGCCCGGCCCGCAGTGCGGCGCGGACGTGCCGGGCGACTACCGCCCTCCGGTCTCGCAGGACGCTCACGGTTCGACCTCCTTCGTGTCTTCGGTCGTGGCGTGGGTCGGGCTCGGCACCGGCGCCAGCGGCGGCGTGAGCGGCTGGCCGATGGATTGCTCCAGGTCGGCCCAGGCCAGCGCCGCGTCGCGCAGGGCGACGACGTATTCGCCGCGGGCCGCCAGCAACACCTTGTGAGCTTCCAGGACCGCCAGCAGCGACGTCTTGCCGCCGCGGTACGCCTCGCGCGCCAGCTCCAGGTTCGTCCGCAGCAGGGGCACGTAGGTGTCGCGGTAGTACGCCGCCAACCCGGTGGCGGCGCGGGCGCGCTGCTCGGCGGCGCGCGTCTCGAGGCGGATGTCGAGGCGCAGCGCGTCGCGCGCCAGCTCGGCCTGCCGCAACGCGAGGTGCGCCAAGGCGATCTGGGCCTGGTTCTGGTCGAAGATCGGGAGCACGAGGCTCAGCGATGGCCCGACCACGGTGTCGGTCGGCAGCTTCTCGCGCGGCCGCAGCGCTGGCACCGCGAGGTCTCCGGCCTCCGCGGACGCCCACAGGGTATCCGCGCGCCACGGCCGATCGCCGCGCCGCCCGCGCGCATCGCGCTCGAAGCTCACCCCGGCTTCGACCTCGGAGAAGACGCTCAGCATTTCCTGCCGGACGCGAGCCTCCGCGGCGGCGACGGCGATGTCGGCGGCGCCGAGATCGAGGCGCTGCTCCGCGGCGATCAGCAGCGTTTCGAGCGGGGGCAGCGGGCCGGCCGGGTCAGGCAGGGTGTCGCAGAGGACGACGGCGTCGGGGTCGAGCTCGCGACCGAGCAGCGCAACGAGGCGCTGGCGGGCTTCGTAGCGCACGAGCGCTGCGCGGCGCGCGGCGACGTCGATCCGCATCACCTCGGCCTGCGCCGCGCTGACGTCGATCGAGCTGCCGACGCCCGCCTGTTGTCGCGCCGTGGTCACCTCGACCAGTTGCCGTCCCAGCTCGCCGTTCTCGAGGGCCAGCTCGTACTCGCGATCGGCGGCCACCGCCGCGAGGTACGCCCTGCGCGTCGCAAGCGCCATCGCGCTCAGCTCGCGCGCCACGCTCAGGACCTCGTGTTCGAGGCCGGCCTCGGCCGCCCGCCTGCGCACCGGCAGAAGCCAGAGGTCGGTGATGCTCTGGGTGATGGCGGCCTCGAGGTTGGCGAGTCCGCCGCCATCGGGCAGGCGCGCCGCGAGCGCCAGCGTCGGATTGCGGAACAGCCCGGCCTGGGCCAGCTCCGCCCGCGCCACGCCGACGCGCAGCAGCGCCGCCCGCGCCCGCGCATTACTCAGCAGGCACACCTGCACCGCCTCGTCCAGCGCCAGGCCCTCCCGCAGCAGCTCGTCCACCAGCCCCTCTGCGGCTGCGTCGTCGTCGGGGCGCTCGACGGGCGTGACGCCGGTCGCGTCGGCCACGTGCGCCGCGACGCGCTGGTAGTCGGCGCGCGGGTCCAGCCGGGCGCAGCCCGCCGCGGCGCACAGGGCCAACGCCGCCAGGGTCTGGATGGGTCGCCGATTGGCCGTCACCGGTTGACTCCTAAGCGCGATCCGAGGTGCGCCCGCGAGGAAGCGGGCGCGACAGGTGACCCGGATAGTCTGATTCGATTGCACTCGTTGCCTGCACGGGTCGCATCAGCGGTGCATGCCGGGACAGTGGTAGAGCAAGGGCGCGCGCCCGCGCGTGCCGCGTGCAAGAAACGCCAGGGGCTCACCGATCCACGTCGGCGCGCCACGGGGCGCGGAATCAGATCAGCAGGGGAAAGTCGGCGGTGTGGCGTGAGGGTTCCGTGAGCGAGTCCGGGGCGTAGCGCTCGAAGCGCTCGATGCGCGCGCCGCCGATGAACGCGGCCGCTTCGGTCGGGGCGATCCCGGCTTCGTGGGGCGTCGGAAGGTGAGGCGCCGGCGTCGGGGCGAGGCCGAGGTTGCAGAAGCACGCGTGCGGTCCGTGCGGTTTCGGAAGCTCGTCGCCGCGACGCTCGGGGTTGGGCGCGTGGCGGTGGTGGCCGTGGCCGCAGCCGCCGGGCGCAGGTTCTGCGCGGGCCTCATCCTGGTGGGCTGGCCCATGGGCCAGCAGTTCGGCTGCGCACAGCAAGGGGCAGCAGGCGACCAGCAGGCAGGCGAGGATGGAGCGGAGCCGGCGCGAACACATGGCCGGGAAGTCTATCGGCTGGAAGGGAAGGTGTCAACGGATCGGCTTTTGGGGTGAGTCCGGGGTTGATTCGGGCGGGCTGGGTCGTTGCGGGGTTTTCTGGGACGTGAAGCTGGAGAGTTTTGCAAATAAACGTGGATGAATGCAAGGCTTTCTTAACGGGCGCCGCAGTGCGTCGCCGAAGTTGAAGAGAGCGGGATGCGAAGGCTTAAACTGACAGACGCAGAGATCGCGCGAGTGCTGGACGAGCTGGACCTGCTCGACGCCTCCGAGGCGCATCGCTCGCCCTGCTTTCCCTACCGGGTGCTGGGCCTGCGGGTCGACATCCAGTTGGCGCGAGATGCGCTTGTGCCGCACCTGCTGCCCACACGCAAGATCGGGCGCGACACAGTAACGGTGCTGGTCGGCCATCTTGTTCATCCCGACACCGTCTGCCACGTCTTCCTATCCACCATCCGCGACAACGTGCAGATCGCCCGCGGGCGCGTCGCCAGTTGCCGCTATATCAAGGGCGGCAGCGGCGTCTACGAGACGGAGATCCGCTTCGAGCACCCGATTGACCCGGCGACCTTCGCCGCCACCGCTGTCCGCACGCGCATCCTGCTGGCGGACGACAGCGCGATGTCGCGGCGGTTGCTGACGCATCTGCTGAACGGGCTGAACTGCGAGGTCAGCACGGTGACGAACGGGAACGAGGCGGTGATGGCGGCCCAGAACGAGCTGTTCGACCTGGTGATGATGGACGTCGAGCTGCCGGAACTCGACGGCATCAGCGCCGTACGACTGCTGCGCTGCAAGGGCTACCTGCGACCGATCGTCGCCGTCAGTTCCTGGACCGACGACGAGGTCCGGCAGCGCTGCATCGCCGCCGGCTGCGACGACTTCCTGGCCAAGCCGGTGCATCGCGAGGACCTCGCGCCGATCATCGAGCGCATCAAGCCCGAGCCGCTCGTCAGCTCGATGCTGCACGAGACCGAGATGGCCGCGATCATCGACGAGTTCGTCCGAGACCTCCCGCAGCGCGTCCGAACGCTCGAGGCCGCGCTCGCCGCCCGCAACTCCGACGAGTTCGCCCAGCTTGTCCGCCGGCTGAAGGGCGAGGCCGGCGGCTGCGGCTTCGAGCCCATCACCCAGGCCGCGCTCGAGGTCGAGCAGCTCCTGAAAGCTCAAGGTCCGCCCGGCGACCTGCGCGGCAAGCTCGCCGTGCTCGTGAAGCTGTGCCTGTCCGCCCGGCCGGCGACCTGCGACACCGCCTTCGGCTCAAACCGGGCCGATCAGTCCGATGAGCCGCCAGAGACGCCACAGACGCCGCCGCGCCAGCCCAACGAGATCGCCGCCGCGTCCTGAGCCTCAGCCACCGGCGAGGTCCGTCCAGGGGCCGCCGCCGGCTTTTCTGAACCGGCCGCTCAGTGCGCTCGCGCCGCCCAGTTCGCCGCCACGCTCACCGCCGCCGTCTCCGTCCGCAGAATGGGCTCCGCGAGCCGCACGGTCTGTCCACCCAGGGCGCGAAGCTGTACGCGCTCGCCGTCCGTCAATCCGCCCTCGGGACCGACGATCACGGTCAACTGCCGCGGCAGCGGCCCGTGACCGTGCAGCCAGTTGGCGAGGAACGCGGCGCTTGCGTCGGGGTCGGCCACGAGCAGTGCGGCGCTGCGCGCGACCGTCCCCGGCGCCGGGCCGATCGCCGTGACGATCTCCTCCGAATCGTCCGGGCCGCGCGCCGCCTCCGCCTCGAGCGCCGCGGCGAGCGTCGGCGCCACGCGCAGCTCCGGCAGCCACGCCCGGCGCGATTGCTTGCACGCGGCGATCGTGATCCGCCGCAGGCGCTCCGCGGCGCCGGCTTCGAGGCGTACGGCCGACCGCTCAAACGCCGTCAGAACCAGGCGATCGACGCCGAGTTCGGTGCATTTCTCCACCATCCAGTCGAGCCGCGGCCCTTTGGCCGCCGCGACGATCAGCGTCAGGCGGCGCGGCGGCGGCGGCAGGTACAGCACGGTCTCGACCGATGCGCGCGCGAGCGTCCCGCCGCGCAACTTTCCGGCGTGGCGTGCGTGCCTTTTTCGAGAGGGGTGGGCGGGTGACGGCTGGCTCGTGGATGGTCGCTCGTGGTCGAGCAGCCGCGCGTTCCCGACGCGCCCCTGGCCGTCGAACACGACCAGCGGGTCACCGGGCCGCAGCCGCAGCGTCACGAGTGCGTGGCGCGTCTCGGTTTCGTCGAGCGCGACGACGCCGACGGCGAGAGCGGGACAGTAGAAGCGCGGCTCGCTCACGCGGAGTATCGTAGCCCGGTTCAGCGGCGGTGCGCCGGGAGCGGGCCGAATGCCCGTGCACGGGCTGCTGCGCGCTAGCGGCACACCTGCCCGAAGCTCGCCAGCACGATTCCCAGGTCCGCCTGGTCGGTCGCGCCGTCGCCGTTGAGGTCCGCCGGGCAGGGCGGCCACGCGCAGCCGAACGCGGCGAGCAGGATGCCGAGATCGGCCTGGTCGACGTCGTCGTCGCCGTCGAGGTCGCCCTGGCAGCGGGCCTCGTAAGCGCCCATGTCCACCGGCGGATCGCCGACGCCGACGTCGGGCGCGCCCGGCGCGTTGGCCGTGCGGAACCAGCGCGAGATGTCGAGCGGCGTGAGCTCGGCGGTGTCACCGTCCTGGTCGACGTCGGCGCGATCGGGCAGGCGCAGGTCGGAGTTTCCGGCGTCGATCGCGGGTGAGACCTGCGGGTCGACGAGGAGCAGGCGCAGGTTCTCGTCGGCGGTGCCGGGCAGGCCGTCGGGGCCGAGGCGATCGACGAAGAGCGGATCGGCGTCGATGTTTCCCTCGCCGGGCCAGCCGCCCTGGACGTCGCAGTAGAGGACGGAGAGCTCGGCCGGCGCGACGGCGCTGATGGCTGGGGCGTCGTGGAACCAGACGATCGAGTTGGCGAGGTCGAGCCCCGCGCTGTCGACGTGCAGCGCGTGGCCCAGGTGGGCGGCGCTGTTGTCGGCGAACGTGCAGTTGGCCATGCGGTGCAGACCGGCGCCGGTGAAGTTCGCGCCGCCGCCGACGCCCTGGGCATCGACATCGGCGCGGTTTCCGCCGAAGACACAGTTCATGATGAGGGCGGGCCCGGCGACGTATCCGGCGGAGATTCCGCCGCCGGTCTGGGCGCGGTTTCCGTAGAACGCGCAGTTGTAGACGGCGCTGTTGGGCGCGTTGGCGAGCACGCCGCCGCCGAAGCCACCGGCCTCGTTGGCGATGAACGCGCAGTCGGAAGCGCGGCAAGAGGCCGACGCGGTGCTGGCGAGGAAGAGCCCTCCGCCGCTGGCCGCCTGGTTCAGCACGAACGCGCTGCGCCGCACCGTCAGACTGGCGCCATTGAACACCGCGGCGCCGCCGCCGGAGTTCGCCGCGGCGACGTTCTCGCGGAAGGTGCAGTTGGTAGCGGTGGCGGCGGCGAGCGGGCCGACGTCCACGCCGCCGCCGAAGGCGCCGGCGTGGTTGCCGATGAGCGAGCAGCCGCTGAGGGTGAGCTGGCCGCTGTTGAGCGCCTTGACCGCGCCGCCGTTGACCTCGGCGCTGTTGCCGTTGATGGCGCAGGCGATGAGCGTGAGCGTCGCGGCGCTGGAGCTGAATGCGCCGCCGCTGTCGGAGGCCGTGTTGAGGGCGACGATGCAGCCGGTGAAGACGGCGGTCGCGCCGCTGCCGACGCGGACCGCGCCGCCATCGGCGGCCTGGTTGTTCGAGAAGTTGCTGAAAGCCGTGCTGACGCTGGCGGGATTGCCGCTGATGTGCAGAGCGCCGCCCCCGTCGGCCGCGGTGTTCCCGGCGAAAGTCGAGCTGACGATCTGGCCGGTGGCGTCGACAAAACGGATCGCGCCGCCCGGGCCGGCGGCCGCATTGGCGCTGAGATCGCACGCGTCGATCGTTATCGCCGCGTTATGGACGCGCACGGCGCCGCCGCCCATCGCCGCAGAGGCCGTGTTGGCTTGGAACGAGCAGGCGTTCAGGCCCAGGTTGCCGCCGGTCGCGCCCAAGAACCCGATCGCACCGCCGCCAGCGCCGCGGTTGGCGATGAAGTCGCACTGCTCAAAAACGGGGCTGCTTGCCCCGGAGAAGCGCGCCGCGCCGCCGAGAGCGCCGGCGGAGTTGGCGACGAATCGGCAGTTGCGGATGGTCGGGCTCCCGGGGCCGGCGATCAGACCGCCGCCGCCGTCATTGCCTTCCGCATTCGCGTTCCCGCCGCGGATTGTGAACCCGTCGAGAACGGCCGAGTTGTTCGTGAGCGTGGCGACGAGGACGTGGAGACTGTTCTCGTCGTACTGCGCGAAGTCGGGGCCGTCGTCGCCGGCCAGGTCGCCCGAGAGCACGGTGGCGAAAGAAACGACGTTGCGCTGATCGGGGTCGCCCCCGTTCGGGTCAAATGCGCCGCGGTAGCCGCCGATCAGCGTGACGCCGTTGACGAGCCGGAAGGACTCGTCGCGGGCGCCGGGCGTGTGCTCGGGCTGGCCGTCGCCATCGCTGTCCTCGTCGAGGTCGGGCGTGTAGCGGCCCTGGGCCACGCGGATCGTGCTCACGCCGCCGAGCGCCGCGCGGTCCAGCGCGTCCTGCAAGTGGCGGTAGGCGCTCTCCCAGGCATGGCCGTTGCCGCCCGCGGGGGCCGCGGCGTCGACATGGAGCGTTTGCGCCGAGGCGGCGACGGCGAGCGCCAACAACCCGCCGGCGACGCCGGCGCGGCGAAGAATCGGTGACGGCATGTTCTTCCCTTCCCGGATGACCCGCCGCGAGAGCCGGGCGCCCTCGCATGCCTGATTCTCGCGGGTGGCGGCCGCGATATCAAGAAAACGAGCGGCGAAAGGCGATAATGCAACCTGGACCGAGCGGCGCATGGGCCGGCGCCGGCGACACGGGCTCATAATCCGCGGCACGTGACCCGGTCGGCGCGGGTTGCTACAATCTGCGGCTCGCGGTCCAGGCGATGACTGCGGAAAGGCGCGACGCGATGCCCGTGACATACGAAGACCCCGCCGGAACCCTGGCCGCGCTCTCGGCCCGCATCCAGGCGATGCGGGACTCTCTTTGACCTGCCCGCCAAGCAGGCCCGCGTTGGCGAGCTCGAAGCCCGCATGCAGCAGCCCGGCTTCTGGGACATCCAGGAGAACGCGCAGAAGGTCGTCCAGGAGATGAAGGCGCTGCGCGCCCAGGTCGAGCCGGTGCAGGAGCTGCTGCGCCGGGCGGAGGACGCGCACGTGCTGCTGGAGCTGGCGCGCGAGGCGGGCGATGACGAGACGGCGGCGGAGGTGGATCGCGAGCTGGTGCTGCTGGCGGAGAAGACCGACAAGGTCGAGCTGCTGGCGCTGCTGGGCGGGAAGAACGACGCGCTGCCGTGCTTCTTCAGCATCCAGGCGGGGGCGGGCGGCGTGGAGTCCTGCGACTTCGCCGAGATGCTGCTGCGCATGTACCTGATGTACTTCGAGCGCGCCGGATACGAGGCGCTGGAGGTCGATCGGCGCGACGGCGAGGAGGCGGGCATCCAGTCGGTCACGCTGCGCGTCAGCGGGCCGTACGCCTACGGGTACCTGTCGTGCGAGGCCGGCGTGCATCGCCTGGTGCGCATCAGCCCCTTCAACGCCCAGGGCAAGCGGCAGACGTCGTTCGTCGGCGTCGACGTATTGCCGGAGTTCGAAGAGACCGAGATCGAGCTGCCCGAAAAAGACCTGGAGATCGTCACCTTCCGCCGGGCCAGCGGCGCCGGCGGCCAGAACGTCAACAAGGTGGCCAGCGCCGTGCGCATCAAGCACATCCCGACGGGCATCGTGGTGGAGTGCGTCGTCGAGCGCAGCCAGCAGCAGAACCGGCGCATGGCGCTGAGCATGCTCCAGTCGCGGCTCGAGCAGATTGAGCAGGCCAAGCGCGACGCCGAGCTGGCCAAGATCTACAGCGACAAGGGCGACATCGCCTGGGGCAACCAGATCCGCAGCTACGTCCTTCACGGCTCGACCATCCACGTCAAGGACCACCGCACGAACCTCGCCATCGGCGACACGCAGCGCGTCCTCAACGGCGACATCCAGCCGTTCATCGACGCGCGCCTGCGGCAGCGGCTGAGGAAGGGCGAATAGCACGCCCACCGGGGAGCGAACGGCTGCGTCACGACTGCTGACAAGAGCGCCAGCCATGGCGCAGCCTCACCCGCCTGTGTCCTCCCGCAGTTCGGCGGCCAGCGCGTCGTAGCCCTTTCCCGGCTCGGGCGGGGGCACGATCGGGCGCGACAGGAAGCCGCTCATGCCGGTCGAGTCCGCGTCCAGCATCTCGCGCACGATCATCAGCAATTGCGCATCCCCGCCGCAGCGCGACGCGAGCTCGGCTTGCACGCGCCCGCTGTGGGTCGTCTACGCCGACATCGCCAACAACTCAGGCGTCGAAGACGGCTCCGCGCTGTTCCCCTACAACACTGTGCAGGAAGCCATCAACGCCGCCGGCCTCGGCACCAACATGATCATCCGCACCGGCGACTACGTCGAAGGTCCCAAGATCTTCGAGAAGCGCGGCGTTATTACTGCCGAGAACGGCCTCGTGCGCGTCCGCTGAGGCGCACGCCGGCGCAGGCGGCGCATGCGCCCGTGTCAGGCCGGAGCGCTCGGGATAGCATTTCCACCACCGGCCGGCGGCGCGCGCCGACCTGCGCGTGCCGTCGGCTATGATTCCAGCCACACCGCAGGAGCCTTCCATGCGCAGGCTTGTCCGGCCGTTCGTCTTGCTCAAGCTTGTCCGGCCTCCCGTCTTGCTCTTCGCCCTGGCTTGCACGGCTGTCCCCGCGCCGGCCGACGAGGGGATGTGGCTGGTGAGCCACCCGCCGCGCGAGATTCTCGCCCAGCGGCACGGGTTCGAGCCGACCGCCGCCTGGCTCGAGCACATGCAGAAGTCGGCCGTGCGCATGGATGCGTCGGGCTCGCTGGTTTCGCGCGACGGGCTGGTGATGACCAACCACCACGTCGGCTCGACGCAGCTCGAGCGGCTCAGCACGGCGGAGCGTGACCTGCTGCGCGACGGCTTCCTCGCCCGCACGCGCGACGCGGAGCTGCGCTGCCCGGACATGGCGATGCAGGTCCTGTGGCGGATCGAGGACGTGACGGAGCGCGTCTCGGCCGCGGTCGCCGCCGGCCTCAGCCCCGCCGACGCCTTCGAGGCGCGCCGCCGCGTGCTGGCCGAGATCGAGCAGGAGGCCCGGCAGCGCACCGGGCTGGATTGTGAGGTCGTGACGCTCTACGGCGGCGCGCGGCAGCACCTGTACGGCTACCGGCGCTACACCGACGTGCGGCTGGTGATGGCGCCGGAGATGGACATCGCCTTCTTCGGCGGCGACACCGACAACTTCGAGTATCCGCGCTACGACCTCGACGTGTGCTTCTTCCGCATCTACGAGAACGGCGAGCCGCTGAAAGCCGAGCACTACCTGCGCTGGAGCGCCGGCGGCGCGGCCGACGGCGACCTGGTCTTCGTCTTCGGCCATCCGTATCGCACGCAGCGCCTGCACACCGTGGCGCATCTGCGCTTCCTGCGCGACGTCGAGCTGCCCGAGAAGCTGCGTTCGCTGTGGCGCCGCGAGGTCAAGCTGGCCGAGTTCCGCCAGCGCGGCCCCGAGCAGGCCCGCGTCGCCGGCGACGAGTTCTTCGGCGTGCAGAACTCGCGCAAGGCGCTCACCGGCATCCTGCAAGGGCTGCACGACCCCGAGCTCATCGCGGAGAAGCAGCGAGCCGAAACGCTGCTACGCGAGGTTGTGCCAGCGCGCGGCGGCAACGCCGAAAACGACCCGTGGGACCGGATTGAACGCGCGCTGCTGCGATATCGCGAGTTCTTTGGCCGGCAGGACCTGCTCAACGGGCGCTACGCGCTGCGGTCGGAGCTGCTCGAGATCGCGCTCGGGCTTGTTCGCCTGGCAGACGAGCTGCCCAAGCCCAGCGCCGAGCGCCTGCCGGAGTACCGCGACGCCGAGCTCGAATCCGTCTACCTCCAGCTCTACTCGCCGGCGCCCATCAATCTCGACCTCGAAGCCCACCGCATCGCCAGCGGCCTGTCGCTCATGGCCGAACGCCTCGGCGCCGACGACGCGCTGGTGGCCGAGCTGCTCGACGGCCGGTCGCCCACGGCCCGGGCCGCGCAGCTCGTCCGCGGCACGACGCTGGTCGACGTCGCCGCCCGCCGCCAGTTGGCCGAGGGCGGCGCCGCGGCCCTCGCGGCGAGCACCGACGAATTGCTGGCGTTCGCGCGGCGCTACGACCGGCGGAGCCGCGAGCTGCGCGAGCGCTACGAGCGCGAGGTCGAGAGCGAGCTGGCCTCCGCCTATCAGGCGATCGCGGCCGCCCGATTCGAGCGCTTCGGTGAGGAGCAGTACCCGGACGCGACCTCGACGCTGCGCATGTCCTTTGGACTGATCGGCGGATACGAGGAGAACGGCCGCAGCGTGCCGGCCTTCACCGACCTGGCGGGCCTCTATCGCCGCCACGCCGAACGCGCCGGCCAGCCCGGCTTCGCGCTGCCGCCGCGCTGGCTGGAGCGCCGCGAGCGCCTGCGGCTTGAGACGCCGTTCAATTTCGTGTGCTCGGCGGACATCATCGGTGGCAACTCTGGGAGCCCGGTGGTGAACCGATCGGGGGAGGTTGTGGGACTGGTGTTCGACGGCAACATCCACGGGCTGGTGTGGGACATCGCCTTCACGGAGACGCGCGCCCGGGCGGTGGCGGTCGATTCGCGCGCGATCATCGAGGCCCTGCGGGAGATGTACGACGCGCGCGAGCTGGTCGCCGAGCTGACCGGCCGTTGATCGCCGGCAGAATCGCGAAGCGGGCGGCCGCGGTCCGGCGGGACCTGGTGGGGCAGGGCGTCGGCAATGGCGACGTGGTACAAGACGGCATGCCCGCCATGCCACCCGCGCCAGCCAGGCCGCCCAGCCGCGTCGGGCATGGGTGGCATCTTCTCGCTGTCTTCAGCGTGAGCATGCACGCGCGACGGAGCTATCGCCCGGAGGGCGCACGAAGCCCCTTCAGCCGGCGCAGGCCGAGGTAGTTGGCGCGTTCGTTCGCCCTCCGGGGAAGGAAGCAGGGAGGAGAAGGGCACCGTTCCAGGGGTTGAAGCCCCTGGCTAGGACTGCCCGCCCTCCGGGGCGGCATGCCGGGTGCCTGCATGGCGCCAGGCCACCCAGGCGAGGGCATGGCCACGTGAGTACACGCCGCCATGCCACCCGTCTCTGCCAGGCCGCCCAGCCGCGTCGGCGCGGCACGCTGGATGGTCCCGGCAGACGCGCGTGTCGGGGAGAGGCACTACCGCCGGCCCACTTGACGCGATCTCTGATCGTGCTATTCTAACCGGTCTCGGCATTCGCCGGTCAGATGACCGGGGGCCCAGGAAAAGCGGGTGTGAGAAGTCATGGCGGGTGAGCGGATTCGAATTCGGATGGAGGCGTATGACCACCGGGCGCTGGATGCCTCGGCGCTCGAGATCGTCGATCACGCCAAGCGCACGAGTGCGAAGGTCCGCGGGCCGATTCCGCTGCCGACGCGCATCGAGCGGTACACCGTGCTGCGCTCGCCGCACATTGACAAGAAGTCCCGCGAGCAGTTCGAGATGCGCACGCACAAGCGCGTGATCGACATCTTCGAGCCCAGCGCCAAGACAGTCGAGGCCCTGAATCGCCTCGTTGTCCCCGCGGGTGTGTTCGTAAAGATAAAAGCGTAGCGCGGCGGTTCGCGTAGGACGCGTGGCGCGGGGCCCGGTTTCGGGTCGGGCGCGAGGAGTCTAAGGGTTATGATCCCGGCCATACTCGGCAAGAAGATCGGGATGACGCAGGTGTTCGAGCCCTCGGGCGAGCGCGTCCCGGTCACGATCATCCAGGCCGGCCCGTGCTATGTCCTTCAGGTGAAGCGCGCCGACTCGAAGGACGGCTACGACAGCGTCCAGCTCGGGTTCGACGACGTGAAACCGCATCGTTCGAACCTTGCCCAGATCGGACACGCCCGCAAAGCCAGCACCCTCCCCAAACGATTCATCCGCGAAATCCGGCTGACCGAGGCGACCGACAAGAACGTCGGAGACACCGTCACCGTCGACATCCTCAAGGACGTGAAGTGGGTCGACGTCACCGGCGTCACCAAGGGCAAGGGCACCCAGGGCGTCATGCGCCGCTGGGGTTTCGGCGGGCAGCCGGCCTCGCATGGCACCGAGCGCAAGCACCGGTCGCCGGGGTCGATCGGCAGCCGGGCGGCGATGCGCGGGCAGAGCGGGGCGATCAAGCGCGGCCTGAGGATGGCCGGACACATGGGGCACAAGCGCCGTACGGCCCGGTGCCAGGCGCTGGTCGCGGTCGATGCTGAGAACAACGTGCTGCTGATTCGCGGCAGCGTTCCCGGTCCGGAGGGTGGCTACGTGCTGGTGCGGCGGTCGAAGACGCGGAGCTAGGCGGCCAGGGTCCGATAAGTCGAAGGTGTGGCATGCTTCAGGTGCCGGTGTACAACGAGAAGGGCGACGCGGTCGGCCAGGAGCAGATCGACGAAGCGCTGCTGGGTGGGGAACTCAACATCCCGCTTCTCAAGCAGGCCGTCGTCATGTACCAGGCCAATCGCCGGCAGGGCTCCGTTGCTCAGAAGACGCGCGGCGAGGTCGAGGGCTCGACCCGCAAGATCTACCGGCAGAAGGGTACCGGCCGGGCGCGCATGGGGACCGTTCGCCAGCCGGTGCGGCGGGGCGGCGGGCGGGCGTTCCCGCGGAAGCCGCGGGACTTCGGCAAGGAGATGCCGCGGAAGATGCGGCGGCTGGCGCGCGACCAGGCGGTGCTGGCGAAGATCCAGTCGAACGACGTGGCGATCGTGGACGGCGTGCGGTTCGAGGCGCCGCAGACGAAGCGTTTCGCTGCGATGCTGCGGTCGTGTGGTACGGAGCGGGGCTGCGTGCTGGCGACGAACGGTCGTGAGGAGTTGTGGTACAAGAGCGGGCGGAACATCCCGCGCGTCGAGGTGATGGACGTGGGCGAGCTGAACGCGTACGCGATCCTGTCGCGTCCGCGGCTGATCTTCACGCGCGAGGCGTTCGTCCGTTTCCGCGAGAACCTCGGCGCGCAGCGCGGGGCGAAGGGCTAGCTGATGGACATCTACCACACGATCATCCGGCCGATCATCACCGAGAAGAGCACGCGCCAGACGCAGCGCCACACCAAGCGGCACGGGGGCGCGTACAGTTTCGAGGTGCACGGCGAGGCGAGCAAGGCGCAGATTCGCGAGGCGGTGGAGAAGGTCTACGGCGTGAAGGTGGTCGACGTGCGCACGTCGATCAAGCACGCCCGGGTACGGCGGAACCGCTACGGGTTCATCGCCGGGGCGCACACGAAGAAAGCGGTCGTGGTGCTGGACAAGGACTCGCACATTGACCTGTTCTGAGCGCAGGTCCTGAGAGACGCGGCGGTGCGCCGAGCGCGCCGCACGAGGTTGCCATGGGTGTCAAGATATACAAGCGAACGTCTCCCGGCCGGCGCAACGCCAGCGTCAACGACTACGCCGAGATCACGTTCAAGCACAAGAACCGCCCGGAGAAGTCGCTGGTCGAGCCCAAGCGCAAGACCGGCGGGCGCAACCACTCGGGGAAGATAACGTCGTGGTGGCGCGGCGGGGGTAACAAGCGCCGCTACCGCATCATCGACTTCAAGCGCCGCAAGGACGACATCGCGGCCGAGGTGCTCGAAATCCAGTATGACCCCAACCGCTCCTGCCACATCGCTCTGCTCGAGTACGCCGACGGCGAGCGCCGCTACATTCTGGCGCCGCTGGGGCTGAAGGCCGGCGACCGGGTCGAGAGCGGCGCGAAGGTGGAGCCGCGCCTCGGCAACAGCATGCCGCTGTCGGCGATTCCCGTCGGGCTGGACGTCCACAACATCGAGATGCTGCCCGGCCAGGGCGGCAAGCTGGTGCGCAGTGCCGGGGGCGTGGCCCGGCTGATGGCCCGCGAGGGGGACTGGGCGACGATCACGCTGCCCTCGGGCGAGATGCGGCAGGTGCGCGTCGAGTGCCGGGCCACCATTGGGCAGCTCGGCAACCTCGATCACCAGAACATCAGCCTCGGCAAGGCGGGCAAGTCGCGCTACCTCGGCCGCAGGCCGCACGTTCGCGGAAAGGCCATGAACCCGATCGACCATCCGCTGGGCGGGGGCGAGGGCCGGGCCAACGGAGGGCGGCATCCGTGCTCGCCCTGGGGGCAGCTCGCCAAGGGCGGGCGGACGCGCAACCCGCGCAGGCCGTCGAACAAGCGGATTCTGCGTCGGCGGCGCAGCGTGCGTTACGGAATCGTCTCGATGCCGGGGCGCTAAGGGCGGAAAGGTGGACGCATGTCGCGCAGCATGAAGAAAGGCCCGTACGTCGACGAGGTGCTGTTCAACAAGGTGGCGCGCCTGCGCGACACGGGCGCCAACACGCCGGTGAAGGTGTGGAACCGTGCCTGCACGATCGTTCCGGAGTTCGTCGGGCAGAACTTCGACGTCCACAACGGCAAGACGTTCATCCGGGTGTACGTGACCGAGGACATGGTGGGCCACAAGCTGGGCGAGTTTGCGCCGACGCGCACCTTCCGCAGCCACACCGCCCGCGAGGTCAAGAAGTAAGGCAGGGAACGCACGATGTCTTGGACCGCCAAACACCGGTTTGCACGCATCTCGGCCCGCAAGGCGCGGCTGCTGACCGACGTGATCCGCGGCCGCTTCTGCGACGAGGCCGTCGAGCTGCTGCGCTTCTCGCCCAAGCGGGCGGCTTTCCTCGTCGGCCGCGTGCTCAAGAGCGCCATGGCCAGCGCCAACGAGGCCGAGGCCGCCATGAGCCGCCTGGTCGTCCAGGAGGCTCGCGTTGACGACGGGCCGATTGTCAAGCGCTTCCGCCCGAAGGACCGCGGACGCGCCCACCCGATTCAGAAACGCACCAGCCACATCATCGTCAGCGTGGCGGAGCGCGGAGCGGCCAGGTGACCCATCGCGCCCCCGGTTTGCCGGCGGCGCTCCTTTGAAGGATCGATCTCGTGGGACAGAAATGTAATCCGATCGGCTTCCGGGTCGGCGTCACCGAGGGCTGGCGCTCACGCTGGTATGCGCCCAAGCCCGCCTTCGGCACCTTTCTCGTCGAAGACGCCAAGATCCGCCGCTTCGTCGAGGCCGAGCTCAACGGCAAGCCGCCGTTCGCCGGCGTCTCGCGGGTCGAGATCGAGCGCACGCGCGACGAGGTCAAGGTCATCCTGCACACGGCCCGGCCCGGCGTGGTCATCGGGGCCAAGGGCGCCGAGGTCGACAAGCTCCGCGAACGGCTCGAGGACATGATCGAGCGCCGCGTCAACGTCGCCATCGTCGAGATCAAGAACCCCGACATCGACGCCCGCCTCGTCGGCCAGTCCATCGCCGAGCAGCTCAAGAAGCGCAGCAGCTTCCGCCGCGTCATGAAGCAGAAGTGCGAGGCGGCCATGCAGGCGGGCGCCCGCGGGGTGAAGATCATCTGCTCGGGCCGGCTCGGCGGGGCGGAGCTGGCCCGCACCGAGACGCAGATGCTCGGCTCGATCCCGCTCCAGACGCTCCAGGCCAATGTCGACTTCGCCGTCAGCGAGGCCGTCACGACCGCAGGCGTCATCGGGATCAAGGTCTGGATTTATCGCGGAATGTACGGGGAGGAGCCGGTCGCGACGGCGGCGCGGCCGGAAGGGCGCTTCCGGCGTCGGGCGCGACGGTGACGGGCGCGACGGTGACGGGCGCGACGGTGACGGGGGCGACGAACGGACGTGGTGCCCGGGCGTCTGACCGGGAGTAGCTGGAGAGTTCGATGGCCGGAAACATGCCGAAGCGCGTCAAGTGGCGCAAGGCTCAGAAGGGCCGCATCAAGGGTAACGCGACCCGCGGGAACACGGTCGCTTACGGCGACTTCGGGCTGCAGTCGCTGGAGCCCGGGCGGGTCACGAGCCGGCACATCGAGGCCGGCCGCGTGGCGGCGACGCACTTTCTCCAGCGCGAGGGGCGGATCTACATCCGGATTTTTCCGCACAAGCCGATCACCAAGAAGCCGCTGGAGGTCCGCATGGGCACGGGCAAGGGCGAGGTTGATATCTGGACGGCGGAAGTGAAGCCGGGCACGGTGATGTTCGAGGTGGGCGGTGGCGTGAGCGAGGAGCTGGCCAAGGCGGCCCTGCTGCGTGTTGCTCACAAGCTTCCGGTCAAGACGCGGTTCGTGGCCCGGCGTCACGGGCTGTAGGCTGGCGGGGCGAGGTGTGCTGTGAAGATGGACGTGATCCGAGCCATGAAGACCGACGAGCTGCACAACGAGCTGGAGCGGCTCCGCCGGCACCTGTTCGACCTGCGTTCCCAGGCCGTGACCGAGAAGCTGGAGAAGCCGACGCAGCTCGGGCAGGCCAAGCGCTCGATCGCGCGAATCCTGACCGTGCTGCGCGAGCGCAACGAGAAGGACGTCGAGCAGCGACAGGCGCACCTCTCGGCCCAGGCGGCCCGGCGATGAGGGCGAGCGGGCCGCGCGCGGGAGGCACGCGCGGCCGGGACGACGGATGGAACCTGATAGAAACGGACGGCAGGCATGGCGGCTGAACAGACGGGCAGATCGGCGGAGCAGCGGCGCACGCGCGTCACGCGCATCGGCGTCGTGACCTCCGACGTGCGCGACAAGACGATCCGCGTCACCGCGACGCGGCAGGTCAAGCACCCGAAGTACGAGAAGCTCCTGCGGCGGCGCGTGGTGTACCAGGTGCATGACGAGAAGGACGACGCGCGCGTCGGCGATCGCGTCGAGATCATGGAATGCCGGCCGATCAGCAAGACCAAGGCCTGGCGCCTGGTGCGGATCATCGAGCGCGCCCCGCAGCAGCCCGGGGGGCCGCGATGATCACCCAGTACACCTGGCTGGACTGCGCCGACAACACGGGCGCCAAGGAGCTGCGCGTGATCCAGGTGATCAAGCAGGGCGCCGCGGGTCACGGCAAGCGCCGCCTGCGCACCGGCTACGTCGGGGACATCGCGATCTGCTCGGTGAAGAGCTGTCTGCCGACGTCGGACTTCAAGAAGGGCGACAAGGTGCGGGCGGTGGTTGTGCGGACGAAGTACCCCACCCGCCGCAAGGATGGGACCTACGTGCGGTTCGACAGCAACGCCGCGGTGATCATCGACGCGGAGAACAACCCGCGCGGCACGCGCGTCTTCGGGGCGGTCGCCCGCGAGCTGCGCGAGAAGAACTTCACGAAGATCATCTCGCTGGCGGAGGAGGTCTGGTAGCCATGGCGGCCCGCATCCGAAAGGACGACATCGTCGAGGTCATCACCGGCGACAGCAAGGGCGCCCGCGGGAAGGTCCTGCGCGTCCTGGTTGACGAGCAGCGCGTGCTCGTCGAGGGGGTCAACATGGTCGTGCGCCACCTCCGCCGCAACCGTCAGGGGGCGGGCGGGGGGCGTGTTCGCAAGGAGGCGCCGATCCACATTTCGAACGTGATGCCGGTGAACCCGAAGACCAACCGCCCGACGCGCGTGCGTTTCGCCACGGTGCTGCGGGGCGGGAAGGTCGTCAGCAAGAACCGCGTCGCCGCCGATGGCACGGTGCTGGGCGAAGTGAAGCGGGCCGCGACGGCGCGGCAGGGGAAGTAGGCCATGGCGCGCATGCTTGATCGCTACCGCGAGCAGATCCTGCCGGCGATGATGAAGGAGCTGGAGCGCAGCAATCCGCTGTCGATCCCGAAGCTCAGCAAGATCGTCGTGTCCGTCGGCCTGGGCAAGGCCGTGGCCGAGTCGTCGGGGAAGGTGCGCGAGAACAAGCGCTTCACCGAGGCCGAGGAGCACCTGGCCACGATCACCGGCCAGAAGCCCGTGGTCTGCAAGGCCCGCAAGAGCGTCTCGAATTTCAAGCTGCGCGCGGGCTGGGACGTCGGCCTCAAGGTGACCCTCCGCGGCGAGCGCATGTACGAGTTCCTCGACCGGCTCATCACCCTCGCCGTCCCGCGCGTCCGCGACTTCCGCGGTCTCGACCCCGGCAGCTTCGACGGCCGCGGGAACTACGGCATGGGGCTGAGCGAGTACGGCGTTTTTCCGGAGATCAACCCGGACCGCGTCACGTACCAGCAGGGGATGAACATCACGATCTGCACGACGGCCCGCAACGACGCCGAGGCGCGCCAGTTGCTGACGCACCTGGGGATGCCGTTCCGGAACTAGCCGCGCCGACGAAGGAGAGCAGCCGAGCATGGCCCGATTGTCGTTGAGAATCAAGGCGGCGAAGAAGCCCCGGTTCAGTACGCGCGCCTACACGCGCTGCGGGCTCTGCGGGCGCTCACGCGCCGTCTACCGCAAGTTCAAGGTGTGCCGGCTCTGCTTCCGCAAGCTAGCCGGACAGGGCTGCATCCCCGGCGTCCGGAAATCGAGCTGGTAGGAGAATCGCTGCGATGGCCATCACCGACCCGATCGCCGACATGCTCACCCGCATCCGCAACGCCAACCGCACCGGCAAGCCGCGCGTCAACGTCAAGCGCAGCAAGATCTGCCTGGGTGTGGCGAAGGTGCTCAAGGAAGAGGGCTACGTCCTCGACTTTGCCACCGTCGAGGACGCCTCCGGACAGGGCGAAATCCGCATCGACCTCAAGTACGGCGACCGCGGCGAGAAGGTCATCCAGGACCTCCAGCGCGTCAGCCGCCCTGGCGGGCGCGTCTACCGCCGGGTCGATGAGCTGCCCAAGGTGCTCGACGGCCTCGGAATCTCGATCGTCTCGACCAGTCGCGGCGTGCTCAGTGATCGCCAAGCGCGGAAGCTGTCCGTCGGCGGCGAAGTTCTGTGCGAGGTGTGGTGAAGCGATGTCGCGAATCGGAAAGAAACCGGTCGTGCTGCCCGCCGGCGTGAAGGCCGAGCTCTCGGGCCGCACCGTCAAGGTCAGCGGCCCCAAGGGCCATCTCACCTGGACCGTCCCGCGGACGATCGACCTCGCCCTCGAAGGCGGCCAGGTCGTCGTGCGCCGGGCCGACGACCTCAAGCAGACGCGCGCCCTCCACGGCCTCAGCCGGGCGCTGATCGCGAACATGGTGCACGGCGTCCAGCAGGGGTACGAGATCAAGCTCGAGGTCTACGGCACGGGCTACAGCGTCAAGAAGGAAGGAACGAACCTGCTGCTCAACATCGGGTTCATGGGTCGCGGCGTCGGCAAGCCCGCCCAGTTCGTCATTCCGATCCCGGCCGGGTTGCAGGTCGATGTCGAGGTCCAGGCCGCTCGCGGCGAGAACGAGCCGGCGAAGTTCACCGTCCGCGGCGTCGACAAGCAGCAGGTGGGCCAGTTTGCGGCCGAAGTCCGCAAGCTCCGCAAGCCCGAGCCCTACAAGGGCAAGGGCGTGCGCTACGCCGGCGAGCACATCCGCCGCAAGGCCGGCAAGGTCTTCGCGGGCGGCGGTGGATAATCAGGGGCCGCCGGGCGGCGCGTCGCGTTCGTCCGGCAGCGAGGTGAGGACGACATGCGTCAGCAGATGATCAAGCTCAAGCGCCTCAGCCGTCGCGTGCGGCGGGTGCGCAAGAAGGTGAGCGGCTCGGCGGAGCGGCCGCGGCTCGCGGTCACGCGCTCGAACCGCAACATCTCGGCCCAGCTCATCGACGACCTGACCGGCCGCACGCTCTGCGCCGTCACGACTCAGAGCGAGGAAGTCCGGGCGCAGGCGGCGTACGGCGGCAACCGGAAGGCGGCGGCGCTGGCCGGGAAGCTCCTGGGGGAGAAGGCGCTGAAGCTGGGCGTGCAGCAGGCCGCGTTCGATCGGCGCGGGCGGCGCTACCACGGCCGGATCAAGGCGCTGGCCGATGCGGCCCGCGAGGCGGGTCTGAAGTTCTAGGTCGCGCCCTCGCGAGCGCGCAAGCGGAGCCACGGCATATGTCGAAACAGCAACGCAGAGAGCAGCCACAAAAGAAGCAGGGAGCCGCGGCGCCCGGCGGCGGCGATGAACGCGCCGTCGAGGACGTGCTGGTCAAGTTGTACCGCTGCGCCACCGTGGTCAAGGGCGGCCGCCGCTTCTCCTTCGGCGCGCTGGTCGTCGTCGGCGACCGCGACGGCAGCGTCGCCTACGGGTACGGCAAGGCCAACGAAGTGCCGCCGGCGGTGGAGAAAGGCGTCAAGCAGGCGCGTCGCCGGCTGGTCAAGATCCCGCGTCGCGGCACGACGATTCCGCACCGCGTTCTGGGGGAGTTCGGCGCCAGCCGCGTGCTGCTGATCCCCGCGGCCCCCGGCACGGGCGTCATCGCCGGCGCCGCGCCCCGGGCGGTGCTGGAGCTGGCGGGCGTGCGCGACGTGTTGACCAAGTGCTACGGCTCGACCAGCCCGAAGAACCTGATCAAGGCCACGCTCGACGGCCTGATGAAGCTCCGCACGCGGCAGACGATCGAGGCGCTGCGCGGCGTGAAGATCGAACTCCCGTTGGAGATGGCCAAGGCCCGGGCCAAGACGGCGGCCGAGGCGGCGTCGGCATGACGGCCGAAAAGCCCGAGGAGAGCCAGCGATGATGATTCACGACGTGACCGCCCGCGCCGGCGGCCGCAAGCGGCGCAAGCGCGTCGGCCGCGGCGAAAGCAGCGGCCTGGGACGGACCTGCGGCCGCGGAAACAAGGGGCAGCAGTCGCGCACCGGCTACAGCGGCCGCGTGCTCACCGAGGGCGGCGCCATGCCGATCTTCCGGCGCATGCCCAAGCGCGGCTTCAATAACTTCAACTTCCGAACCGAGTACGAAGTTGTCAACGTGGCTGCACTCGACGAGCGCTTTGAGAACGGCGCCCAGGTTGACGCCGCCGCGCTCTGCGCCGCACGGCTCGTCAGCGGGCCGGATGCGATGGTCAAGCTGCTCGGTGACGGCGAACTCGCCAAGAAGCTCGCCGTCCGCGTGCACGCCGTCAGCCGCAAGGCGCGCGAGCTGATCGAAAAGGCCGGCGGCAGCGTCAGCCTGATCGAGCGCACGGACCCGGCGGCGGCGGCCAAGGCCAAACGCCGCTCGGCGCGGAACCGGCCTCGCAGCCAGCGGCCGACGCGCCTGGAGAAGAAGGCCCAGAGCCGCCAGGCGAGGTAGCGGGCAGCACCCGTAACAGGATCTGACATGTTCCGTGCCTTCATCAACATGTTCCGAGTGCCGGATCTTCGAAAGAAGATTCTCTTCACCCTCGGCATGCTCATGGTGTACCGACTCGGTTTCTACATCGCGCTTCCCGGCATCAACCAGGAGTCGCTCGCCCAGCACTTCAAGAGCGCGGGCGGGGGCGCCACCGAGCAGGCGGCCGAGCTCTTCGCCATGTTCACCGGAGGCGACCTTGGGCAGAGCACGGTGTTCGGCCTGGGGATCATGCCGTACATCAGCGCGTCGATCATCCTCCAGATCCTGGTCACGATTGTTCCGGCCCTGGAGAAGCTCTCAAAGGAGGGCGAGAGCGGCCGGCGCAAGATCATGGAGTACACGCGCTACGGCACCGTGGTGCTGTGCCTCGTGCAATCGGTCTTCTGGCTCAACTACCTCAACGCGCAGCCGGACCTCGTGTATCCCGATTTTCGCGGCGGGTACAGCTTCGCGATCATGGCGGTCACCGGCCTGATGGCCGGCACGCTGCTGCTGATGTGGATCGGTGAGCAGATCGACGAATACGGCATCGGCAACGGCATCAGTCTGATCATCATGGCCGGCATCGTGGCCCGCCTGCCCAATGCCCTCATCGACGTGTGGCAGGGGCTGCGTGCGGGGGGCGCCGCCGGCGGCATGGACTGGTCCGAAGTGCTCTTTCTGCTGGCCTCGTTCGTCGCGGTGGTCGCCGGCGCCATTCTGATCACCCAGGCGCAGCGGCGCATCCCGATCCAGCAGGCCAAGCAGACGCGCGGCCGGCGCGTTGTCGGCGGCGCGAAGCACTACCTGCCGCTGAAGATCAACCACGGCGGCGTGATGCCGATCATCTTCGCCCAGTCTTTCCTGTTGCTGCCGGCCTGGGTCTTTCCGGCGCTGGCGGGCTGGCAGTTGTGGCCCGCGCGGCTGTGGACCGAGCTGGCGGATGCGATGCACCCGGGCGAGTTCGTCTACGAAGTGCTCTACATCGCGATGGTGTACGTTTTCGCCTATTTCTGGGTGTCGGTGCAGTTCAAGCCGCGCGAGCTGGCCGACAACCTGCGCGACATGGGGAGCTTCATTCCCGGTCTGCGGCCCGGCAAGCGCACCGCCGAGTACCTCGAGGCCGTGATGGAGCGCATCACCTACGTCGGCGCGGGATTCCTGGCCGTCATCGCGGTGATCCCGTCGATCATCGCCGTCAAGCTCGGGATTCCGTGGAGCGTGTCCACGTTCCTCGGCGGCACGGGCCTGCTGATCGTGGTCAGCGTCACGCTCGACCTGATCCAGCGCATCGAGGCCAACCTCATCATGCGCAACTACGAGGGCTTCCTGGGCGGTGAGGGCGGCTCCGGGCCGCGCATCAAGGGTCGCCAGTAGTGACGAACCGGGTATGAAATGGGTGCGCAGCGGCTGATCTTCCTCGGACCCCCAGGCTCAGGAAAGGGGACCCAGGCCGCGCGCATGAGCGGCAAATTCGGCCTCGCGGCCCTCTCCAGCGGCGACACCCTTCGCCGCGAGATCGCCGGTGACAGCGCCGTCGGCCGGGCGGCACAGGCGTACGTGTCCACCGGCCAGCTCGTGCCCGACGACGTGATCACCGACGTGATGCTCGCGGCGATCGACCGCCTGCCAAGGTCCGCCGGGTTCATTCTTGACGGCTTCCCGCGGACGATTCCCCAGGCCGAGGCGCTCCAGCAGGGACTGGCCGCCCGCGGGATGCCGCTGCACGGGGTGGTGGACTTCGAGATACCCGACCAGGAGCTGGTCGTACGGCTTGCCGGCCGAAGGGTTTGCACGGGCTGCGGCATGTCGTATAATGTCGGGTCTTTGCCCCCGCGCGCCGCCGGCGTGTGCGACCGTTGCGGTGGGGCGCTCGCGCAGCGCGAGGACGATCGCGAGGACGTCGTCGCGACGCGCTTGGCGACCTATCGGCGGCAGACCGCCCCGCTGATCGACTTCTACAGGCGGCACGGGCTGCTGCACCCGGTGGATGCGGCGGCGGACGTGAACGACGTGGAGGCGGCGGTGGCGGCGGAGATCGCAGCGATGGGCGTGGCCGGATGAGCGTGGCGGCCGGGCGGATCGTGCTGAAGTCGCCGCGCGAGATCGAGTTGATGCGCGCGGCGGGGCGGCTGGTGGTTCGCGTGCTGGATGCGATCGAGGGTGAGATTCGCGTCGGATGCACGACGGCGTCGCTGAACGCGACGGCCGAGCGGCTGATACGGGAGGCGGGCGCCCAGGCGTTGTTCCTTGGGGTGACGAACCCGCAGTCGCGCGGCCCGTTTCCGGCCAGCATCTGCTCGTCGATCAACGACGAAGTGGTGCACGGGATTCCGGACGAGCGGACGTTGGCGGAGGGCGACATCGTCAAGGTGGATTGCGGTGTGCGGCTTCGCGGCTATTGCGGAGACGCGGCCCGCACGTTCGCGGTGGGGCGCATCGCGCCGGAAGCGCGGCGCCTGCTCGAGGTGACGAAGGGGGCGCTGGACCTGGCGGTTGAGAACGTGCGGCCGTACCAGCCCTGGGGCAAGGTTGCGAAGCTGATGCAGGAGTACGTCGAGCGGGCGGGTTTCGGAGTCGTGCGCGACTTCGTCGGCCACGGGATCGGGCGCGAGATGCACGAGGAGCCCAAGGTCCCCAACTACGTGGACCGCAGGAGCCGCGACGCGGACTTCGAGCTCCTGCCCGGCATGACCCTGGCCGTCGAGCCGATGGTCACGGTCGGCAAGCCCGACGTGGAGTACCGCGACCGCACGCGCTGGACGGTCGTGACGAAGGACGGGTCGCTGGCGGCGCACTTCGAGCACACGCTGGCGGTCACGCAGGACGGCGTCAGCGTGCTGACCGATGGCAAGTAGGAACCGGAACGGCGCAAGGAGCGGCGACGATGAAAGTCAGGTCGAGCGTCAAGCGGATCTGTGAGAACTGCAAGATCGTGCGCCGGCGCGGCGTTGTGCGCGTGATCTGCAAGACCAACCCGAAACACAAGCAGAGGCAGGGCTAAGAGGGAGGCTGGGCCGCGGCGGTTCGGCGGCGCCTTCGGACGGCGCGTGTTCCGGGAGCGGCCCAGACAGCACAAGGGGAGTTCAGATGCCGCGTATAGCGGGTGTCGACATTCCGAGCGCCAAGCGGATCGACGTGGCGTTGCAGTACATCTACGGGATCGGGGCCCACCGGGCGCAGGAGATCTTGCGCAAGGCGGGCATCGATGCCAGCGTGCGTGCGAACAAGCTCACAGAGGACGAGGTGAGCCGCATCGCCGGCATTATCGAGCGCGACTACGCGGTCGAGGGGCAGCTCCGCCGGCAGGTGCAGCAGAACATCGCCCGCCTGCGCGACATTCGCTGCTATCGCGGGCTGCGGCACATGCGCGGCCTGCCGGTGCGCGGGCAGCGCACCCGGACGAACGCCCGGACGCGCAAGGGGCCGCGCAAGACGGTTGCGGGCAAGAAGAGCGTGAAGGAAATGCGGTAGCGGACACCGGCGCGGAGGGCTGTCGGCGGCGCCGATGCGCCGCCGTGCCCGTCGCCTGAGCGAAAGGGAGCAGCAGTTTGGCCAAGACACCCGGAAAACGCCGCGTTCGCAAGAACGTCGCCAAGGGCGTGGCCCACATCAAGGCCACGTTCAACAACACCATCATCACGATCACCGACGTCAACGGCGACGTGCTGGCGTGGGCGTCGGCGGGCTCGGTCCCGCTGGCGGGCGGCGAGAAGAAATACACCGGCGCCAAGAAGAGCACGCCCTACGCCGCGCAGCGCGCCGCCCAGTACTGCGCCAACGAGGCGAAGAAGCACGGGCTGCTCGAGGTCGAGGTGAAGGTCAAGGGCCCCGGGGCCGGACGGGAGTCCGCCATTACGGCGCTCCAGGCCGCCGGCCTTCGCATCCAGGCCATCGAAGATGTCACGCCGATCCCGCACAACGGGTGTCGGCCGCGCAAGAAGCGGAGGGTCTAAGACATGGGACGACTCGCCGGACCCAGCACGCGTCTCTCGCGCCGCGAGGGCGTCAACCTGCACCTGAAGCCGATCCGTGACCAGTCGGGCAAGATGCCGCTGGAGCGCGAATACAAGAACTACCCGCCGGGCATGCACCCGTTCCGGCGTGGCAAGTCGAGCGACTACGCCGTGCGCCTGCGGGAGAAGCAGAAGGTCAAGCGGCACTACGGCGTGCTGGAGAAGCAGTTCCAGCGCTACTTCCGGCTGGCGGAGAAGGCGACGGGGAACACCGGCGTCGAGCTGCTGGTGCTGCTGGAGCGTCGGCTGGACAACGTGGTGTACAAGAGCCGGCTGATCGCCGGCCGGCGCGGGTCGCGGCAGGCGATCGTTCACGGGCACGTGTTCGTGAACGGGCGCAAGGTCGATCGCCCGGGCGCGCTGGTGAGCGCCGGCGACGTCATCAGCATCCACAAGCGCGAGCGTTCGCAGAAATACGCGCGGGCGCAGATGGCGCTGCTCGAGGGTGTGCCGATGCCGCCGCCTCAGGACTGGCTTGAAGTGAATCCCGACCGGCTCGAAGCCCGCGTCATCGCCCTTCCGACGCGCGAGTCCGTGCTGATCCCGGTGGAAGAGCAGTTGATCGTCGAGTTCTGCTCGCGGTAGTGAGCGACGCCGCGGCGCGCGGCCCGGCCCGCACCGCGGACCCTTGGAGAACCAGAGCACTATGCGTATTCGATGGCGCGGCCTTGAGTTGCCCTCGCGCGTGATCCGCGACGAGACCGTCAGCACCTCGAAGTACGGGCGTTTCATTGTCGAGCCCTTCGAGCGCGGCTTCGGAACCACCGTGGGCAACAGCCTGCGGCGGATCCTGCTGAGCAGCCTGGAAGGCTCGGCGGCGACTTTCTGCCGCATCGCCGGGGCGGACCACGAGTTCTGCTCGCTGCCCGGCGTGTACGAGGACGTGACGGACATCATCCTGAACATCAAGTCGATCGTGGTCGACGTCGACGCCGACACCCCGCGGAAGATGCGCATCGAGCGCCGCACCAAGGGGACGGTGACCGCGGGTGACTTCGAGTGCGACGCGGGCGTGACGGTGTACAACAAGGAGCAGCTCATCGCGACGCTCACCGAGAACGTGCCCTTCTCGCTCGAGCTCACGGTGCAGCGCGGCCGCGGGTACGTCCCGGCCAGCGAGCACGTCGACGAGAACGCCGAACTCGGCATCATCGCCGTCGACGCGCTCTACTCCCCGGTCACGCGCGTGCGCTACCGCATCGAGGACACGCGCGTCGGCCAGAAGACCAACTACGACCGCCTGGTGCTCGAGATCTGGACCAAGGGCACGGTCCTGCCCGAGGACGCGCTGGTCGAGGCCGCCAAGATCCTCCGCAAGCACCTCAACCCCTTCGTCCAGTACTACGAGCTGGGCGACGACCTGGCCGCCGCCGGCTCCTTCGTCGAGACGCCCGCGTCGGCGGTGGACGAGGAGCTGCGCCGGAAGCTCGACCGGCCGGTCACCGACCTCGACCTGTCGGTTCGCGCGAGTAACTGCCTGGAAGCCGCGAAGATCGTGACGGTCGGAGACCTGATCAAGCACGACGAGGCCTCGCTGCTCGCCCTGCGCAGCTTCGGCAAGACCTCGCTGATGGAAGTCAAACGCAAACTGACGGACCTCGGGCTGGCGCTGGGAATGACCATCGGCGCCCCCGAGCCCGAGCCGGCGATGTCCGCCGACGCGCCCGAGGCCTGACGCCGTCTGATCGAGAAAAGGTGAACCCGCATGCGACACGCTGTTGCCGGTAGAAAACTCGCCCGCACGAGCGCCCATCGTCTGGCGCTGCGGCGGAACCTCGTACAGAGCCTGATCGAGCACGGGCGGATTCGCACGACGATCGTGAAGGCCAAGGAGGTTCGCCCCTTTGCCGAGCGGCTGGTCTCGCTGGCCATCAGGGGCGACCTGACCGCGCGGCGGCGGGCCATCGCGCTGCTCAACGACCGCTCCTACATCCCGAAGGAGAACCGGGCCGACTACGACAAGCTCAGCGATTCGAAGCGCGAGCGCGTCCTGCGCAGCAGGTCCGGCCGGCGCTATCGCGTCAGCACGACGCGCCCGGGCGTCAAGTTCACCGCCGCTTCGATCGTCACCAAGCTGTTCTCCGAGATCGGACCGGCGATGAAGAAGCGCAACGCCAGGCGCGCCGGAAACGAGGATGGGAAGCTCGGCGGCGGGTACACGCGGCTCATCAAGCTGGCGGATCGTCGCCTGGGCGATGCCGGCCAGTTGGCCATTCTCGAATGGGTGGGCGCCGACGACAAGCCGCGCCCCAAGAGCACGGCCAAGACCGAACGGAAGCGCCGCGCCAAGGTGCGGCACGCCTTCTACGCCGGCGAGGGCCGCGCCAAGCCGGGGCCGCGCCGCCGCCCGAAGGCGGCGAAGCGCCCGGCCGCCGCGACCGGCTCGGAGCCCGCCTCCGGCTCCGCGGGCGAATCGACCGACGCTGCGAAGTAGGTGGGTTTTTCGCTATCCGGTTAGGATTGGCGCCGGGCTCGAGAAACGGGCGTCTGGGCGGGGGCTTACACCGGCCGGCGACCACGCTCGCGGCTCGCTAGCCTCGGGAGGCCGCCATGAGTGCCGGCGAAGCACCGTCGATCTTCACCCGCATCATCCTCGGCGAGGTTCCGAGCCACCGGGTGTTCGAAAACGCGCACGTTTTCGCGTTTCTTGATATCAACCCGCTGGCGCTGGGGCACACGCTCGTTGTTCCGAAGCGCGAGGTCGAGCGTCTCGAGGCGCTTCCGGAGGAGGAGGCCGCCGCCATCGGCGCGGCCCTGGGCCGGATAGCCCGGGCGGTGCTAGAGACGGTTGGGGCTCAGGACTACAACGTGCTTCAGAACAACGGCCCGACTGCCGGTCAGGTGGTGCGTCACGTTCATTTCCACATCATTCCGCGCCGCGCCGGAGACGGGCTGGGGTACCGGTGGAACACGAAGCAGGCCGACGCGGGCGAGCTGGCGGAGCTGGCGGCGAAGATCGCGGCGCGGCTGGCCGAGGGGGCGTAGGGGCGGCGTTTGCCGCCTGCCCGGCATTCCTCTATACTGTCCGGCTTGAGACCAGGCGGTTCTGGGGTCTCCGCAAAGGGCTTGCGGGGGAGGGCTGGAGCCTGCCCATGTGCATTGAGGATACGGCCCATGAGCATGAACGCTGGCAGAAAGTCGGAGATACTTCAGACCCATCGTCGGCACGACGGTGACACCGGCTCAGCCGAGGTTCAGATAGCGCTGCTGAGCGAGCGGATCGGGCAGTTGACCGCCCACCTGAAGCTGCACAAGAAGGACCATTCGTCGCGTCGCGGCCTGCTGAAGATGGTCGGGAAGCGCGCCGCGCTGCTGAAGTACCTGGCGCGTGAGGATCGCGCCCGCTACCTCGAGACGATCGGCAAGCTCGGCCTGCGCAAGTAGCTGGCCATCGGGCCGGTTGGTCTTCGCAAAAGGGCAGCGGCCGCGCCGGCCAAGCGGGCGCGGCATGCGCCACCGGCCCTGGCCGTTCCCGAAGCGTAGGCCGGTGCGGCGTTTCGGCGGCTGTTTCTATACCGATGCGTGTTCGGTCGCGGAAGTTCGGCGATGCCGGCGGCGAACGGAAAGTCGGCAGGCAAACAAAGAGGGTAGGGTAGGTAATGACGTTCAAGGTCGAGCGAGAGCTGGGAGTTCACACGTTATCCATCGAAGTCGGCAAGGTGGCGAGGCAGGCGCATGGCGCGGCGCTGGTGCGTTACGGCGATACGGTCGTGCTGGGCACGGTCGTGACCGGGCCGGCGCGCGAGGGCATCGACTTCTTCCCGCTCACGGTCGACTACCGCGAGAAGATGTCCGCCGCCGGCAAGTTCCCCGGCGGGTTCTTCAAGCGCGAAGGGCGGCCCTCCAACAAGGAAATCCTCACGGCGCGCATGATCGACCGTCCGATGCGGCCGCTCTTTCCGCCGCTCTTTCGTGACGAAGTCCAGATTCAGGTCATGGTTCTCTCCACCGACGGCCAGAACGACCCGGACACGATCAGCTTCGTGGCGGCGGCGGCGGCGATGGCGGTATCGGGGATTCCGTTCGACGGCCCCGTCGCCTGCGTGCGCGTCGGGCGGGTTGACGGTGAACTCATCATCAATCCCGACCGCAACCAGCTCGAGTATTCCGATCTCGACCTCGTGGTGGCGGGCCACTCCAACGCCGTGAACATGATCGAGGTCGGCGCCCGCGAGCTTTCGGAGGAGGACATCGCCAGCGCCATCGAGTTCGGTCATGCGCAGGGCGTGCTGCCGATCTGCGAGATGCTGGCCGAGCTCACGAGGCACGCCGGGAAGGCCGTCACCTGGACGCCGCCGGACCAGGACGCCGCCCTGATCGAGGACGTGCGCGCCCGCGTCTGGGATGCGCTGTTGGCGGCCAAGAGCAAGCCAGGCAAGCAGGAGCGCACCGAGGCCGTGAAGGCGGTCTACGAGCAGACGGTGCTGCACTACTGCCCGCCGGACGTGGACAAGCCCGACCACAAGCCGCAGGAGATCAAGGCGATTATCAAGCAGGTCGAGGAGCAGTTGGTCCGGCAGCGCATCCTGCGCGACGGCATCCGCCCGGACGGGCGCAAGCTGGACGAGATTCGCCCGATTCACTGCGAGGTCGGGTGGCTGCCGCGCACGCACGGCTCGGCGATCTTCAGCCGCGGCGAAACGCAGGCGATGGTGACGACGACGCTGGGGACGTCGGCCGACGAGCAGGTGATCGACGAACTGCTGGAAGAGTACAGCAAGAAATTCATGCTGCACTACAACTTTCCGCCGTTCTCGGTCGGCGAGGTGCGGCGGATCATGGGCCCCGGGCGACGCGAGATCGGCCACGGGGCGCTGGCGGAGCGCAGCCTGGAGGCGGTGCTGCCCTCGCCGGAGGAGTTTCCGTACACGATCCGCCTGGTGAGCGACATTCTGGAATCCAACGGGTCGAGCTCGATGGCGACGGTCTGCGGCGGGTCGCTGAGCCTGATGGACGCCGGCGTGCCGATCACGGGCGCCGTTGCGGGAATCTCGATCGGCCTGGTGGAGGACGAGGGCAAGCAGGCGCTGATGACCGACATCCTGGGCGAGGAAGATGGCTTCGGCGACATGGACTTCAAGGTCGCGGGCACGCGGCGGGGCATCACCGGGGTGCAGCTCGACATCAAGACGCACGGTCTGCGGTTCGGCCTGATCCGCGAGGCGTTGGCGCGGGCGCACAAGGCCCGCCTGCAGATACTCGATCACATGGATCGCTGCCTCGCGACCCCGCGGAGCCAGATCAGCGAGTACGCGCCGCGGCTCATCACGCTGAAGATCAACCCGGAGAAGATCGGCAAGCTGATCGGCCCGGGTGGGAAGTCCATCCGCGCGATCCAGGCCGACACGGGGGCCCAGATCGACATCGAGGACGACGGCACGGTCTTCATCTCCTGTGCCACCGCCGAAGGGGCGCGCAAGGCCGAAGAGATCGTCCGGCGCATGACGGAGGACATCGAGATTGGCCGAATCTACGAGGGGCGCGTCATCAGCATCAAGGACTTCGGCGCCTTCGTCGAGATCCAGGAGGGTCAGGACGGCCTCTGCCACATCAGCGAGCTCGACGACGCCTACGTCAAGAGCGTCTCCGACGTTGTCCGCATCGGCGACGTCGTGCGCGTCAAGGTCATCGCCATCGACGACCAGGGACGCGTCAAGCTCTCGCGCAAGGCCGCCAAGCGCGAGGAAGCGGGCGGAAACTAGGGGCTAACCCGGATCCGGGTTGCCGAGACGATATGAGCGGATGCAGGCCGATCGACCTAGGACCCTAGGCCTTCCGTCGCAACCGCTTCCTTACGGGCGCGACTCGGATGGGCTCCGGGCTGCGGCTCCCGGAGGAAGTTCCGCAGCGGTCGCCCGTTCGGGCGACGGAGTCGTGCGTGGCGACGCTTCAGGTGCTTCAGGGCCCCGACAAGGGGCGCACGTTCAAGACCCAGGACGACGTCGTCCTGATCGGCCGGGGCAGCGACCAGCTCCCTCTCACCGACCAGACCGTCAGCCGCCGGCACGCCGAGCTGCGCTACGAAGGCGGGGCGTGGGTCCTGAGCGACCTGCACAGCGCGAACGGGACGTACCTGAACGGCGTGCGGCTCGACAAGCCGGTTCGGCTCAAGCACGGGGACCAGATCCGCCTGGGCAGTTCGCTGCTGGTCTACAGCGGCGACGAGTCGCTGGAGCAGCTCTCGGGCGCGAACATCCCGGCCGACCTGGTCACGCTCGACGCGGCTGACGCCGGCTCGATCGTCGCCAGCGTCGCCTCGAGCGAAGACAGCGTGGTGATGGCGGCGCCGGACACGGCGCACGCGGTGAAGAGCTGGAAGGCGATGCGCGAGCTGTCCGACGTGATCGGCAGCCTGGTGTCGCCGACGCAGTTGCTGCCGCGCGTGATGGACATCGTCTTCGAGGACGTCGAGGCCGACCGGGGCGTGGTGTTCCTCAAGGACGAGGCGACCGGCGACCTGCTGCCCGAGGTGGTGCGCTTCCGCAACCGCAAGGCCCGGGCCGAGGCGCAGCGCAGCGCGTTCGCGGCGTCGCGCAGCATTCTGGATCATGTGATGCGCACGCGCGAGGGCGTGCTGTGCTCGAACGTGCAGCGCGACACGCGCTTCGAGCTCGGCAAGAGCATCATGAACCTCGGCATGCGCTCGCTGATCTGCGCCCCGATCCTGGCGCGCGACCGCATCCTCGGCGCCATCTACCTCGACTGCCCCGTGAACCGCCACACCTACAACGAGCACGAGCTGCGGCTGATCACGGCCATCGGCTACCAGACCGGGCTGGCGATCGAGAACGCCCGGCTGGTCCAGGCGCACCTGGAGCAGGAGCGCCTGGCCGCCGCCGGCGAGACGGTTGCGTACCTCTCGCACGCGATCAAGAACATCCTGCAAGGCATGCGCAGCGGGGCGGACGTGCTGGAGCGCGGCCTGGGCAAGCAGGACTTCGGCCTCAGCCAGCAGGGCTGGCGCATCCTCGACCGCAACCTCGACCGCTGCTACAACCTGATGCTCAACATGCTGGCCTTCAGCAAGCAGCGCGAGCCGCAGCTCGAACTCCTGCACGTCAACAAGATCGTCACCGACGTCGTCGAGCTCGAACAGCCCCTGGCCGACGACGCCCGCGTCATGCTGCTCACCGACCTCGACGAGCACGCCCCGCCCATCCCCCTCGACTACGAGGGCATCCACCAGGTCCTCGTCAACCTCGTCAGCAACGCCGTCGAGTTCGCCCCGCGCGGCTCCGGCGTCGTCAACGTCCGCACGCGCTTCGACCCGCTCGAACGCCGCGTCCTCGTCACCGTCGCCGACAACGGGCCCGGCGTCCCCGAAGGCGACCTGGGCCGCATCTTCCAGCCCTTCCACTCCACCAAGGGGCACGGCGGGACCGGCCTGGGCCTCGCCGTCGCGCGTAAGATCGTGCAGGAGCACGGCGGAACGATCGAAGTGCACAACCTCCAGGGCGGCGGAGCCGAGTTCGTCGTCAAGCTGCTGACCTCCGACGCCCGAAGGGCCAGCCCCGGCGACACGCAGGGACCGACGCGCTGAAGCACGATCTCCGCCGGTTGGAGTTGCCAAAATGCCCACGTACGTCTACGAGGTCATCCTGCCCGACGGCAGCGGCGGAGAGCGCTTCGAGGTCGAGCAATCGATGCACGACGCGGCGCTCGAGCGTCACCCCGAGAGCGGCGTCCCGGTCCGACGCGTCATACAGCCGCCGATGATCGGCGGGCGCTGGTCGGAGCGCGCCGCACGAACAGCGTTGAGTGATCACAACCTGGCGTCCAAGGGCTTCACGAAGTACGTGAAGACGGGCGACGGACAGTATGAGAAGGCCGCGGGAGCGGGTCCGAAGCGGATATCAAGCTGAGGCCCGCAGGTGTCGAGATTGAGTACGCAAAAACCGCCTACGAAACCAAAACCAAGGTATAGCCCCAGGAACGGCGCGGCCGATCGTCTTAACAGAGGCGTGTCTTGAGTTACTCCGGGGCGGGCTGAGGCGTCGATTGCGGCGCATGCGCAATCCTGACCGGCCGCTCGCGCGGCCCGGAGGCTGCCGATGACGACGATCGACCATACCGTCTTCGTGATCGAGGATGACCCGGCTGTTCGGCAGTCGCTGCTGGACCTGATGACCAGTGCCGGCCTGGCCGCCCAGGGCTTCGCCTGCGGAAAGGACTTCCTGGCCGCCCACGGAGGGGGCGACGGCGGGTGCGTGGTGCTCGACGTCTGCCTTCCGGACCTGAACGGAATCCAGATTCTCACGGAGCTGAAGCAGCGCGGCGCGCAGGTTCCGGTGGTGATGATCAGCGGCGCCAGCGACATTCCTGTCGCGGTGGAGGCGCTGCATCGCGGCGCGTTCGATTTTCTGGAAAAGCCGTTCGCCCCGCAGCAACTGCTGGCGCGCGTCCAAGAGGCGCTGCTCGAAACCGATCGCCGCCGTCTGGCCCTCGCCCAGCGGGCCGAACTCGAGGCGCGTTTCGCGCGGCTGACGCGCCGCGAGCGTGAAGTCGTCGATCTGGCGGTGAGCGGGCTGAACAACCGCCAGATCGCCGCGCGCTTCGAAGTCAGCTCGCAGGCCGTCGACGCGCATCGCAAGCGCGCCATGCAGAAACTCGGCGTCACGACCGTGGCGGAGCTCGTGCAGCTCGTCATGATCACCCGCGGCGCCGCCGCCAACGCCGTGCCGACACCGATGCCCGTGCCCGCCCAAACGTTCGCCGGCCCCGCCGCGATCGCCTAGTCCAGGCCGCACGCCGGCGCAGCCGTGCCGCGGCCGCAACGCTCAACCCGCGCTGCGTTCGCCGAACAGGAACTCGCGCGCATTTGCGCCGAGGAGCCTGGCGCGCGTCTCGTGGCTCAGGTCCGCGAGCGAGTCGATCAGCTCGCCCGGCCGGTGCTCGCCCAGCGGAAAAGGGTAGTCCGATCCCAGCGCCACCCGCCGCTGGCCGAAAAGCCGCAGCAGCTCGCGGAGCGCCGGCGCGTCGTGCACCAGTGAGTCCACGAAGAACCGCGCCGGCGAGCCGTCGCCCCGGGCCAGGTACGATCGCGGATTGACTGGGTTGTTGACCGCCACCAGGTCGGGCCGGACGCGGAAGCCGTGCTCGATGCGCCCGATCGTCCCTGGAAATGACCCGCCGCCGTGACTGAAGCACAGCCGCAGCCGCGGCAGGCGTTCGAGCACGCCGCCGAAGATCACCGAGCAGATCGCGAGGGCCGTCTCCGCCGGCATTCCGACGAGCCAGGGCAGCCAGTAGCGCGGCATGCGTTCCTTTCCGAGCATGTCCCAGGGGTGGACGAAGACGGCGGCGCCCAGCTCCGCGGCCCGCTCAAAGACGGGAAAGAGGGCGGGCTCGTCGAGGTTCCAGACGAGGTCGCGGCCCTGGTGCGCGTTGGCGTCGACGTGGGTGCCGATCTCGACGCCGGCGAGCCCGAGCCCGCCGCTGTCCGCCGGCCGCATGCAGCGTTCGAGTTCTTCCAACGCGAGATCGGGGTCCTGCATCGGCAGCGTGCCGAGGCCGAAGAAGCGGCGCGGGTGCGCCCGGCACACATCGGCGATGTGGTCGTTCAGCCTGCGTGACAGGTCGAGCGTGTCGCGCGGCCTGGCCCAGTAGCTGAACATCACCGGCACGGTGGAGAGCACCTGCACGTCGACGCCGCTGCGGGCGCAGTCATCGAGCCGCCGCTCGGCGCTCCAGCAGTTGTCCTCGATCACGCGGAAGACGCGGTCGCCGATCATCATTCGGGCCCGGCAGGGCTCGTGATGATCGAGACGCACAAAGCCCTCGTAGCCGTAGCGCTCGACCAGGTCGGGCCAGCGCTGCGGCAGGATGTGCGTGTGCAGGTCGATTCTCTCGGGCTTCATCCCGTCACGCTCGTTGTGCTGGGGTTATTCCAGCGCCAGGCCGGCCAGCAGTCCGAAGTGGCCGCAGCCCGCGCCCTCGCGGCGATAGGAATAGAACAGGTCGGTGCGCGTCATCGTGCACACGGCCGCCAACTCGATGTTCTCCTCGCGGACGCCGCCGGCGAGGAGCTGGGCCCGGTTCGCCTCCCACAGGTCAAAGCACATCCGCTCGCCGTCGCGCGGGAAGAAGCGCTCGCGCCCGGGCAGTCCCGCCGCCGCGTCGTACACGTCGCGGCCGACCTCGTACAGCGCGGGCCCGGCGGAAGGGCCGATTCCCGCGAGCATGCGCTCCGGGCGCGAGCCGAAGCGCGCCTGCATGAGCCGCAGCGCCTCGCCGACGAGCGCCGCCACCGTGCAGCGCCAACTGGCATGCACGAGGCCCAGCGCCGCCGCTTCCCGATCGTACAGCAGCACGAGCGGGCAATCGGCGGAGAAGGTCATCAGGGCGGCGCCGCGGCTGCGGGTGATGGCCCCGTCGCAGCCCTCCAGCGGGCCGCCGTCGCCCTGGCCGTCGACAACCGCCAGCCGCGCCGCATGCACCTGCACACAGTGCCACAACCGGCGTGGGTCGAACCCAAGATCCGCGGCCATCTGCCGCCGGCGCGCCGCGCGCTCCTCCCGACGATCGTCGAGCCGAGCCGAGACGTCGAGCGGCCGGGTGGCGAAGGCGTGCCTCAGGCCGGGCTGCGCGGCCAGGCGCGGGAACAGCGCGTATCGCCGCGGGCCGAAGCGCGCCAGCCGCAGGTTGCCGACGGAGTCAAAGCCGTCGGGGCCGGCCGCGTTCGCACGGGCTGCGTCCGCAGCGGGGACGGGGCCTGCCGCGCCGTTGTTTGCCGCGCTGGCCATCGCGCCGCGATGCTCGTTCGCACCACGCGTGAATGCCGACGAAGGGCCTGTCACCTCAGGGCTCCATTCTCGCGTCGAACAGCCGCGCGTGCTCCCTCTGACAGAAACGATCCGTCATGCCGGCGACGTAATCGCAGGCGACGCGCTGGGCGCCCTGCACCGCGACGCGCTGATAGTACCGCGTCGGCAGCAGCCGCGGCTCCCGGACGTAGGCCTCGAACACCGCCGTCAGGACCCGCCGGCCCTTGCTGTCCATGCGCATCAGCCGTTCCTGCCGATACAGGCGCGCCTGGAGAAACTCGCCGAGAGCGGCCAGCTCGTGCTCGCACGCCGCCGACAGCGACACGCGCGCCGGGGAGCTGCTCTCCGCCGCGTCGCGAACCAGCCGCAGCACGATGCGGTCGACGATCGGGCGGAGCCGGCGGCGCACGGCGACTGCGCGGTCCGGCTGGCGCTCCGGCGCTGGATCGGCCGCGCCGGCAGCGTGCCCGGCATCCTGTCGCGCCCGGCGCCAGATGGCCAGCTCATCGAGCGCCGCCGGCTCGATCACGCCTGCGTACACGCCGTCCTGAAGGTCGTGCAACGCGTAGGCGAGCCGATCGGCCAGGGCCGCGACCTGGCCCTCCGGGGGCGGGGGCCGCCCATCCTGAAGCGGGTGCGGCCCCGGAAGGTCATAGCGCGTGGTGTGCTTGGCCAGGCACTCGCGCACCACCCGAGTCAGGTTCAACCCCGGGAAGTCGGGGTACGGGTGCTCGAGGTGCTCGACCACGCGCAGCGCGTGGCGGTTGTGCTCATATCCGCCGTGCGCCGCCATGCAGTCGGCCAAGGCGCGCTCGCCGGCATGGCCAAATGGCGGGTGGCCGAGGTCGTGGGCCAGCGCGACCACTTCGGCCAGTCCGAAATCGAGGCGCAAAGCCGCGGCCAGCAGCCGGGCGAGATGGGCCACCTCCAGCGTGTGCGTCATCCGCGTGCGGAAGTGGTCTTCCTCCGGCGCGACGAACACCTGCGTCTTGTATTGCAGCCGCCGGAACGCCGCCGCGTTCACGATTCGATGGCGATCGAGTTCGAGCGGGGACAGCGTCTCCGCAAGCGGCTCCGGGTGCTCTCGACTGAATCGGTCCGCCTTGACCATGCCATGCGCCTGGCGCGAGCCATTCCGCGGCAATGCCGCAGCCGCGAGCGGTGCGCCTCCGTCGCGAGGATCATCGCCGCACTCGGCCGTCCTGTCAAGAAGAATTTGGTTTTTGTTAGCGTTTGCGGTGATCCGCCGGCCGTTTTTCGCGCGAGCACGGGGGCGAGGAGTGCCGCGGCGATCCGGGTATAATCGCCGCCCGGATCGCCACTTGGTCATGTCAGGCGTGCGCCTGCGTGCGCCCCGTCGGCGTCCGCGGGAGAGGTGGCCGAGTGGCTGAAGGCGCCGGTTTTGAAAACCGGTCGGGCTAATACCCGCGGGGGTTCGAATCCCTCCCTCTCCGTACAATCGCCGCCCTGGTCCTGAAGCGACCCGGCAACGAAGGGAGTGCTTGTGCACGATCATGGCTTGATACCGCCGCACGGGGGGCGACTGGTTGATCTGCTCGTCGATGTCGGGCGCGCGGCGCGGCTCAAGGCCGAGGCCGCCTCGTTGCCGCAGATCAGGCTCGGCGACCGGCAGCAGTGCGACCTGGAGTTGCTGGCGGTCGGGGCGCTGAGCCCGCTGGCCGGGTTCATGAATGCGGCGGATTATCGCGGCGCGTGCGAGGCGATGCGCATCCGCGGGAATCTCGTCTGGAGCGTGCCGATCGTCTGCGCCGTCGATTCGGCGACGGCGGAGCGGCTCGATGAGGGGCGGCGCGTGGCGCTGTGTGACGACGCGGACCGGCCGCTGGCGGTGATGACCATCGCGGAGAAGTACCGCCGCGACAAGCCGCTGGAGTTTGACAAGGTCTACCGCACGTCGGACCCCGCGCACCCGGGCGTGAAGGTGACGCAGGCGGAAGGCGACGTGTGTCTCTCCGGACCGCTGGAGGTTATCACGCCGCGCTACGACCCGGAATTCGCCGACTACCGCCTGACGCCGGCGCAGACGCGGGCGGCGTTCAGGAGCAAGGGCTGGCGGACGGTGGTGGCGTTTCAGACGCGCAACCCGATCCACCGGGCCCACGAGTACATCACCAAGTGCGCTCTGGAGATCGTCGACGGGCTGCACGTGCATCCGCTGGTCGGCCAGACGCAGCCGGGCGATATCCCCGCGCCGGTGCGCATGCGCTGCTACGAGGCCCTGCTGGACAACTACTACAGCCCCGACCGCACGCTGCTGAGCGTCTGGCCCGCCGCCATGCGCTACGCCGGCCCGCGCGAGGCCATCCTGCACGCCCTCGTCCGCAAGAACTACGGCAACACGCACTTCATCGTCGGCCGCGACCACGCCGGCGTCGGGAACTATTACGGCACCTACGACGCCCAGCGGCTCTTCGACGAGTTCGACCCGGCCGAGATCGGCATCACCCCGCTCAGGTTCGAGAACACCTTCTGGTGCCGGCGCAGCGGCGCCATGGCCAGCGACAAGACTACGCGCAGCACGCCCGAGGAGCGCGTCTCGCTCTCCGGCACGGCGGTGCGCGACATGCTTCGCCGCGGGGAGCGCCCGCCGGTGGAGTTCACCCGGGCGGAGGTGGCGGACATCCTGATAGAGGCGATGCGCAACGGCTGAGACGCTTAGCGCCCGCGGCCGACCGAGTCGCGCACGCCTGCCCGTGCGAGCCGGGCAGTCCTAGCCCGACATCAGATCCGGGACGTCGGAGTGCTCTCCCCGGGCCGGTTCGCGGAGGTGGCAAGACGCGCGGGCCAGGAGCAGGCTCCCGCGCGAGCCGTTCAGGGCGTCAAGGTCAGCCGCGACAACAGCAGCAGGTCCGTCACGTGGCCGCTCGTCGGCGTCGGCTGCGGCGTGAGCTGCTGGCCGGTCGCCGCGTTGAAGACGTGCACGCCATCCTCGCTGAAGCTGTGCGGCACGTAGAGCGTGTTGGTGAGCGGATCGTGCGTCAGCGCCGGCGCGAAATAATTGAGCGAAACGTGCAGCTCGTTCGGGTCAACGCTGACAAAGGGCCTGAACGCGTGCAGGTGCGACGACAGGAGCAGGTCGGTGCTGAAGGTCAGGTAGCCGAACTCGGGCTTGACCATCACGAACGCGCCCAGGTCCGCGCCCGTTTGGTGGTCGGCCTCCGCCACGGCCAGCCCAAGCGAGACCAGCCCGACGGGGTCCACGGCCTCGATGCCGCCGTCGTCGAAGAAACCGCCGGTCGCACTGACGAATAGCCGGGCCGGACTGCCGATCACCTGCATGCGCATGCGCGGCGCCGTGCCGTTGAGCACGATTGGGTCGATCGGCAGCGTCGCGGGGATGGCGTCGATGAGCTGCTCGGTCACGAGGTCGATGACCGCCAGCGCGGGCTGGGCGGCCGAGTCGCCGCCGTCCTCCCGGCGCATCTGCACGAACAGCCGTCTTCCGTACGCCAGCATCCGGTCCATGTCCGGCACGCCGTCGGCGCCAGCGACCGGCGTCAGATCGACCGACTCGCTCAGGCCGCCGTTCTCGAGCTTGAGCTTCAGCAGCCGCGTGGCGCCCGCGCGCGAGATGTACGCCGCCTCGGCGCTGACCACGACGATGTCCATCGGCTCGCTGCCCTTCGGCAGCACGTAGGTCTGCGCCACGGTCCACGTCTCGATGTCGATCGCCGTGACGGTGCCGCTCGGCCGGCTGACGACGTACAGCCGCTTGCCGGAGCGGTGCAGCACGGCGTCGGGGTCGGTGTCGAGCGCCGGGGTAACGAACTGAAAGGGCGCCCGCGTGCTCATCGCCCGCACGACGCCGCGGCCCGACTCGGCGTCGTTCCACGCGACGGCGACGCGCGAGCGCCAGGCGAGGTCCTGCGGCTGGGCAACCGCGGTCGCGACCAGGAGCACTGAAATCGCCGAGCAGGTCATCCGTCGCATGGTGTGCCTCCGCGACTGGTAGCTTCGCCGCGAGGGAGGATCGCGGAGGGGACTCGCGGCGTCAAGGACTTCCTGTTGGCGCCGCTTCTTCACGCCGGCCGCGGGCGCAGGCCTTGGGCAAGCACCGCGAGGATAATGATCCCGCCGGTGATCATGAGCTGCATGGCGGTCTCGACGGCGTTGATGTCGAGGATTTTGCGCAGGTAGCCGATCGTCAGCGTCCCGAGCACCGTCAGCACGATGCCGCCGCGGCCGCCGCTGAGCGGCGTGCCGCCGACGACGACCATGGCGATGGCGGTGAGCTCGAAGCCGACGCCGCCGTCGGGGTTTCCCTGGCGTTCGAGGGCGCAGAACAGCACGCCTGCCAGGCCGGCGAATGCACCGCAGAGGGCGTAGGCCGCGACCTTGATGCGGCGGACGGGAAGCCCGGCGTAGCGTGCGGCGGTCTCGTTGTCGCCGACGGCGTAGACGTGCACGCCATGCGTCGTAGCGCGGAGGAGGAAGAGGGTGAGCAGGGCGCAGGCGAGGAAGACGACGACGTGTATGGAGAGCTTGAAGCCGGCGAGGTCGAAGCTGGTGTTGAGGGCCTCGACGAGGTCGGGGTAGGGATAGCGCGTGATGACCTGGCCGCCGGCCAGGTGCTTGGCCAGTCCGCGGGCGAAGGCCATCATCGCGAGCGTCGCGATGAACGGCTGGACGCGGATGAAAGCGACCAGCCAGCCGGAGACCACGCCCGTCAGGCCGCCGACCACGACGGCGGCCGGTATCGCCCACGCGCCCGCGACGCCGTGCTTCATGACGAGCGTGGCGAAGACGACGCCGGAGAGCGCGACGACCGATCCGACGGCGAGGTCGATGCCGCCGACGATGATGACGACGGTCATGCCGCAGGCGAGAATGCCGTAGGCGCCGTTCTGCCAGAGCGTGTCGGCGTGGGTGCCGGCGCGGAAGAAGACGCCGTCGGCGTTGAAGATGCAGCCGACGATTGCGACGATCAGCAGGCCGAGCAGCGCGAACAGGACGTCGCGCTGGGCGGTTGGAAGTGACCGGACGTTCACGGGCGGGAGTATACTGCCCGTCCGTACCGCTGTTCAGCGCCTTTCGAAGGGTCCGACATGAATCGACGCGAGTTTCTCAAGGCCTCCGGCGCCGCCGGCGTGCTGGCAAGCCTGAACCTCAACGTCCTGAACGCCGCCCTCGGCGAGCCGGTCCGCACGGGCTACATCCCCGCGGACAAGGGCGTCACGCCGGAGCTGTTGGCGGCGCTGCGACAGCGCGGCGAGCGGCGCGTGTATCGCGGGCCGCGGCGGTTCGCGATCGGGATGCCGTGCGGCGGCGTGGCCGCGGGGCAGCTCTACGTGCTGGGCGACGGGACACTGGGCGGGTGGCGGATCGACGGGCGGGCGAACAACACGGGCTACGGCTCGGCCAGCTACAAGGTGCGGCGGCAACCGCGAGAGCTGGCGCAAGGCTTCACGCTGGTCCTGGAGGACGCCGGCGCGGGCGGGCCGGGCGGCGGCGGCGTGAGGAGGCTTGAGGCGCGGCTGGCTGACGTCGAGAACGGCGGGTCGTATGAGCAGGTCGAGTTCATCGGCGAGTATCCGGTCGCGGAGGTGCGCTACGGCAAGCCGCAGGACGCGAGCTTTCCGGTCGAGGTGACGCTGCGGGCGGGCAGCCCCTTCATTCCGCTGAGCGCCAGGGATTCGTGCCTGCCGTGCACGCTGCTGCGCTTCACGCTGCGCAACACGAGCGACCGGCGGGTCGCGGGCCGGCTGGTCGGGCATCTCCAGAACGGCGTGGGGGCCTTCGAGCCGGGCGAGGTCCCGCCGCTGCGGCGCAATCGTGCGCTGTCGCGCGACGGGTGGTCGATCGTGTTGATGGAAGCCGAGCCGGCGGCCGACGCGGCCGATCCGCGGCCGGAGCGTGTGCTGTTCGATTTTGACGGGCCGCACTACGACGGGTGGGAGGTGCGCGGGACGGCGTTCGGTCTCGGCCCTGCAAAGGGGACGCTGCCGAAGCAGCAGGACGTGAAGGGCTTCGAGGGCGCCGGGCTGGTCAACTCGTTCCTCGGGGGCGACGACGCCACCGGCGAGATGATCAGCGAGCCGTTCACGATCGACCGGCGCTTCCTGACGCTGCTCGTCGGCGGCGGGCGTCACCCGGGCAAGACCTGCGTCAACCTGCTGGTCGATGGCGTGGTCGTGCGGACGGCCACGGGCCGGAACGCCGAGAAGCTGGAGCCGCGCACCTGGGACGTGCGCGAGCTCGAAGGCCGCGAGGCGCGGCTTCAGATCGTCGATGCGCAGAAAGGCCACTGGGGGCACGTGAGCGTCGACAGCGTGCGCCTGGTGGACGTCGTGCCGGAAGACGCAAAGCAGCCGCGGCCCGAATCGCTGACGTTCGGCAGCATGGCGTTGGCGGTGCTGGGCGCGGAGGTGCTCAGCGACGCGGGCGGTGCGGAGCGCCTGGTCGAGGGAACGTGGCGCGGGGCACTGCCGGAGAGCGCGCAGAGCGATGGTCCGGACGCGCTGGTTTGCGCCCTTGCGGCGCCTTTCGAGCTGTCACCGGGCGAGTCGCGTGAAGCGACCTTCGTCGTCGCCTGGTGCTTTCCCAATCTGCACACCGGCAGCGGCGTGATGTACGCGAACTGGTTCAAGGACGCGGCGGAGGTCGTGGACTACGTCGCGGCGAACCTGGAGCGGCTCGTCCGCGAGACGGAGCTGTTTCACCGCACGTGGTACGAGGACACCACGCTGCCGTGGTGGCTGGCGCTGCGGCTGTTCATGCCGACGGCGAACCTGGCGACCGGCACGGCGCAATGGTGGAACAACGGACGCTTCTGGTGCTGGGAGGGCGTCGGCTGCTGCGAGGGCACCTGCACGCACGTCTGGAACTACGCCCACGCCGAGGCGCGGCTGTTTCCGGAGCTCGCCCGCAGCACGCGCGTCATGCAGGACCTGGGCACGGCGTTCGAAGAGGCGACCGGGCGCGTGGCGTTCCGCGGCAAGGTGGACGGGGGCTCGAAGTATGCCGCCGACGGCCAGTCGGGCACGGTGCTGAAGTGCTACCGCGAGCACTTGTGCAGCGGGGACGATTCGTTCCTGCGGGCGAACTGGCCGCGGATACAGCAGGCGCTGGAGTATCAGATCGGCCGCGACGTGATGGCCCGCATCGGCCCGGACACGGAGCCCGACGGCATGATCGAAGTGTCGCAGCACAACACCTACGACATCGACTTTCATGGGCCGAACAGCTACGTCGGCTCGCTCTACCACGCGGCGCTGCTCGCCGGCGCCAAGATGGCCGAGCTGATGGGTGACGCGGCCGCGGCCGGGCGCTACCGGGCGATTGCCCGGCGCGGGCGGCAGTTCACCGAAGAGCGGCTCTTCCGCGGCGGCTATTTCATCCAGCTCATCCCCGACGACGCCGGCGCGAAGTGGCAGTATGGCACGGGTTGCCTGACCGACCAGCTCTTCGGGCAGAACTGGGCCCGCTGCCTCGGCCTCGGCACGCTCTACGACGAAGAGAAGGTGGTCAGCGGCCTGCGCTCGGTCTTCCGGTTCAATTTCTCGCCGGCCGTCGCGCAGTACAACGCCGACTATCCACCGGAGCGCGTCTTCGCCGACGGCCGCGACGCGGGGCTGTTCATCTGCACGTGGCCGGACGGCGGGCGGCCGAAGGAGCCGGTGCGCTATCGCGATGAAGTCTGGACCGGGTGCGAGTACCAGGCGGCCGGCGGCATGCTGTGGGAAGCGCCGCACGCCCCGGCGCTCGTGGACGAGGCGCTGGTCGTGCTGCGGGCCATCGACGAGCGCTACGACGGTGCGGCGCGCAACCCCTGGAACGAGGTCGAATGCGGCGACCATTACGGCCGGGCGCTCGCGTCGTACGGGGCGTTTCAGGCGCTGTGCGGCTTCGAGCTCGACGGTCCGGCGGGCCTGGTGGGCATCGCCCCGCGGTTGAGCCCGGAGCGCTTCGCCGCGTTCTTCGCCGGACCCGAAGGCTGGGGGCTGGCCACGCAGAAGCGCGACACTGGGCGGCAGCTCACGCGCTTCGAAGTCCGCTGGGGCAGCCTGAGGGTGGCGGCGGTTCGCGTGCCGGCGCCATGGGACAGCGTGAGCGTCAGCGCAACGTGCGGCGGCCGGCTCATCGAGACGACGCCGGTGCGCGAGAGCAATGCCGTAACCGTGGGGCTTGCGAGCGCGGTTGTGCTGCGGCCGGGTGAGGCCGTGGAGATCGTCGTGTCGGCGTGATGCACGGCCGTCGTCCGCGGGTGGGATGCGCCTGCGGGTTCGAGACGCGCTCGGCCCCGCAGGCCCGCTGACGCTGGTTGTTCGGCGCAGCCGGGGCGCGGCCCGGATCGGCTCAGCGCACGCCGGTGCGAGCGTCGAAGTCGTGGACGAGCGAGCCCGAGTCGTCGGTCACGCGCCAAACGAGCTGAGGTATCGGCGGGTCGCGGTCGTCGCGGATGAAGACGAACTCGATTCGCCCGCCGCGCAGGAATTGGTTGCACTGGGCGTTGGCGGCGGTTGTTCCGGAGGGGGCAAGCGTCCAGTATCCCTGTGAGAAGCCGAGGCATTGGCAGCCGGTGCCCTGGAACTCGGAGGGGACGCGGCGTCCGGAGCCGGTGCCGAGCTGGGACGAGCCGATGAAGTTGTCGTTCTCATCGACGTAGTAGAAGCCGTCCTGCTGGCATGGGGGGCTCACCCCGCCGCCGATGTCCGTGGCGAAGCAGGGATCGGGCAGCGGCCGGCTGACGCGGAGGTTGAGTGACTCCGGCGTGGTGCCGGGATTGTGGAAGGCGATCAGGTTGGGAACGGGAACCTGGAGGCCGTTGCTGCCGAACCGGTTGTCGAAGGTGCCGCTGGTGCCCTGGGCGGGGCCGATGGCGGAGGCGAGTTCGCCGCCGACCTCTCGGAAACGACCGCCCTGGTGGAAGTAAATGAGGGCGGGCCCGACGACGCAGAAGTTGCCGAACTCGACGAAGCCGCCTTCCGGAATCTGGGTGTATCCGAAGTTGGTGTAGATGGGGATGTCGTCGGAGCAGACCGCGCCGGACTGGGTGTCGGTGTCGACGAAGGCGATCAGCAGCATGAAGTAGTGGATGTAGTCGTCGCGGCTCTGGTTCCGCAGGGTGAGCGTGACGAACTTGCGTTTCAGCGCCTCCTCGCACGGGGCGACGGCCCCCTGCGACCCGCCGCCGAAGAACCCGCCACCGCCGCCCGACCCGCCGCTCCCGCCGCTGTTTGGCTCGCTGCCAACGATGTTGGGGAATGGCAGCCCGAGGAACGCCGATGTGCCGTTGAAGCCGCCGATGCAGCCCAGGGCAATGAGGGCGCCGGCGGAGAACGTCAGAACGAAACCGACCGAGCAAAGCCGCCCGAATCGCTGGGTCATCTTGGATGGCTCCCGTACTGAAAGTCGCTGCACGCACCGCTCCCGGCGCCAGGGCCGAGGGGCGGCCAGCCAGGAGTAATATAGGCGGGTCCCAGGTTTCCCTCAACGCGCGGGAAATCGCCGGGCGGTTTGCAGGAGCGGGCGCGTTCAGCTAAAACTCGTGCAGCAAGGACCAGGGATCTCCATGACGATGCCTGCGGCCCCCAAGGCGCGAATCCTGATCGCCGACGACAACCCCCAGATTGTCGAGCTCCTGGAAGCCTACCTGGAGCCGCTGGGAGTGACCGTCCTGACCGCGATGGATGGCGAAAAGGCCCTCCAAGTGACGGAGGACGAGTCGCCGGACCTCGTGCTGCTCGACGTGATGATGCCGAAGCACAGCGGCTTCGAGGTGTGCCGGCAGCTCAAGCAGAACCCGCGCCACCGCGACCGGCCGATCGTGATGGTGACGGCCCTGAACGAGGTGGGCGACATCGAGCGGGCCAAGGAGTGCGGCGCCGACGAGTTCCTCACCAAGCCCGTGAACAAGATCGAGCTGCTCACCTGCGTTACCCGGCTGCTGCGAGACCGCCCGCAATCCGGCTTCCGGCCCGACCCACCGCCCGCGTGAGCTGTTTCGACGCGCCGCGCGGCGAGCCTGCGGCGGATAATCCGCCCGCGTGCTATGCTGCCGGCCGCCGCGTAGAATCGACAAGCAGACAAAGCCCGAACGAGGGGAGGCCCCGCCATGCTGCATCGGCTGACGCTCGGACGCATTCCCGCGAAGCCGCACACGACGTTCCACGATGAAGACGGCCGGCTGCTCATGGAGCAGATGGTCACGCGCCAGGGGTTCGAAGGGCCGTACTCGATCCTGTACTACCGCACGCCGCCGACGGATGAGTTCGAGGTCTCGCCGCTGAAGCTTCCCGGCTTCTGCCCGTTCGAACTCGTCAAGGAGCAGCCGTTGCACCGCCGGCACATCAAGACGCAGGACCTGAGGCCGGCGGGCGACTACCTCACGGGCCGCCGGACGCTGATGGCCAACCGCAATCTCCAGATCGGGCTGGCGAAGCCGTGCGAGCCTGCGGGGCGGTTCTTCTCGAACGGCGATGGCGACGAGCTCTACTTCGTGAACGAGGGCAGCGGCTTCGTGGAGAGCGTGTACGGCCTGCTGCCGTTCCGCAGGCATGATTACGTGCTGATACCGAAGGGCACGGCGTATCGGCTGCACCTGGAGGGCGACCGCGGGACGCTGCTGGTGTTCGAGGGCCGGCCGTGGCTGGGGATTCCCGGGGAGTATCGCAACCGCTGGGGGCAGATCACGGACTTTGCGCCGTACTCGCACCGCGATTTCCGCGTTCCGACGGAGTTGCTGGCGTTCGACGCGAAGAAGCACAAGGTGCCGTTCGAGCTGGTCGTCAAGCAGGCCGACGAGCTGAGCGTTCACCGCTACCAGCATTTTCCGCTGGACGTCGTGGGCTGGGACGGCGTGCTGTACCCGGTGGCGTTCAGCATCCACGACTACCAGCCGAAAACGGGGCTCGTGCACCTGCCGCCGACGATCCACACGACTTTCGCGGGCGAGGGGTTCGTGGTCTGCTCGTTCGTGCCGCGCAAGGTGGATTATTTCGAGCGCGGCGACAGCAGGGCGATCCCGTGTCCGTACGCGCACAGCAGCGTGGACATGGACGAGATCCTTTACTACGTCGAGGGCAATTTCACGTCGCGGCGGGGCATCTCGTCGGAGTCGATCAGCCTGCACCCGCAGGGCGTGACGCACGGGCCGCACCCGGGGACGTATCAGCGCTCGGTCGGCACGGAGCGGACCGACGAGTTGGCGGTCATGTGCGACACCTACGAGCCGCTGCGCCTGACGACGACCGCCAGCGGCGTCGAGGACAAGGACTATCACCTGTCCTGGGTCCGGCACGAATCGCCCGGCGACCAGGCCTGGACGAGCAAGTAGCCCGAGTCCGCCGGAGAACGCGATTCGGAGCCGGCCGATCCGCCGCGCCAAGCCGAGTCGAGCCGCGCCGGTGAGCGGCTTTTGCATGAGCGAAACGCCAGAGCCGGGCTGTCCCCAGCCCGGCCGCAAGCCGGACATATGAGGCTATCCCAGGACGCGATCCGAGCGCGCCCCTGGGACGCTGTTGCATGGACCATCAGAGCCCGGGAGAAATCGGCCCCAGGCGCCACCGTGAGATCATTCGGCGCAACCGCTTCCTCACGGGCGCGGCTCGGATCGGGCGCGGCTCGGATCAGGCGCGGCTCGGATCGGGCGCGGCTCGGATCGGGCGCGGCTTGGATCAGGCGCGGCTCAGATCGGCGCGGGCTCAGCGGCCCGTGTCGAACGCCTCGTCGATCGGCTGGCGCCCCGCGTAGCCCGACGACTCTTCGTGCCAGTGCGCGACCGAGGGCTCGTCCAGCTTCCAGCACAGGCTCACGCGACGTCCCTGGCGCAGCGCCGGAAAATCCACCAGGCCGATGACCGCGTCCTTCAGCTCGCAGCCCACGTCCCCAAGCTCCTCGTGCAGCAGACGCAGCCGCTCCGCGGTCCGTTCGATCTTCTCGCGTTCGCCGGCCAGGCTCTCGCCCTGCGCCGTGACGGCCCGCTCGTGCCGGCGGCGCAGCTCCATCAGCTCGGCGTAGCCGGCAACGATGTCAGCCACGACCTTGCGCACCAGCACCAGCGACCGGTTCGCCGACTCAACCGTGAAGAACCGCCGCGTACTGCCGGCGTCGGCGTCAAACTGAGCGGCGGCGTTGTCAGGCTTCATGTTTCCCGCCCCCTCCCGCATCGCAGGCCCGTCCTCGTGCTGTTAGCGTATTCCGCCGGACGCGCGAAAGCAATCACGAAGTCCGTCGCCGCTGGCACGGGGGGGGAACAAACCGGCGGGTAGCGCGTCCGATCAACAGGGCGCCGGCCCTACGGAAGCGTTCCGGCTTCGGTGCGACAGGCGCCGCGCGGTTAATCCGCCCGGGCATCTCGGAGCGACAGCATGCCTATTGAAAGGTCGTGGTCGGTCGGCCGCCGCCGGCCCAGGCGGCTGGCCGGGCCGCAGCTCGCGTTCATGGCATTGCTCATTGGCGGATGCGATGCGAGACCGCCGACGGCAAGCAACGGGCCCGCCGGCGGGCCGCCGCCGATCGCGCCAGCCACCGCGGACGCCGGCGACCGGCCCTGCCTCGTCATCTGGCACACGCCGGGCAACGCGATCGCCGCCCCGGCGGGCCTGGAGCTCGCTGTCTGGCCGGACGGCGTGTTTATGGCGGCGGCGGACCGGCTGACGCCCGGCCAGCGTCTGGTCTCAGGCGCGCTGGACGCGGCGGACCTTGCGGCGGCGCTGGCGGGCGTGCGTGCGGCCGGGTTTTTCGGGTCGTGGCGGAGTATCGCGGTCGCGGATGCGAACGCGACGACGATCTACGTGCGCGACAGCCAGGGCGAGCGGTCGCTGACCTGGACCGAAGACCTCGTGCCCGGCGTCGGCGGCGACCTCAACCGCGACGCGCGGTATCGGGCGTTCGTGCGGATGTGGCGGCGGGCGCGGGCGGCGATCGACGGGCTCTCGCCCACGACCTGCGAATGGCTCGAAGGGAGAGTTGGCCCGACTGGCTCGTTTCGCGGCTACCGGCTGGATCAGCCGTGGGAGACGAAGTGGATTCCGCGGGCCGGCGGCCTGTGAGCCAGCCGGCGGCGGACGGGAATTCGACCGCGCCATGGCGAAGTGCGCGGTTGACGGCGGCCGGCGGGGCCGGATGATACAATATGGACCGAAGCAGGGGCGGCCCGGCGCGCCGGGCATGAGATTCGCGAGGCGAGCGCTCGCGGGGACCCTTTGAACCTGATCAGCGACGAGCCGCGGATGGGATATCCACCCGTTTCGCGGCCGCCTGCGAAGGGAGGCGTGTGTGATCCCCATCGTTGACCGTGCTTCGGCGGCTTCTCTTCTCGCGTGTTTCCCGGGCGCGTGTTCTTCGGACGCCTGTTCATGGCTGATGCGGGCGCGGCCATGACCCAGCCGGTCGATGTCGCACAGGCGATGGAGATTCTCAGCCGCACGCCGGGCGTGTTGAAGGTCTGGCTGACGGGCCTGAGCCGCGCGTGGACGCACGGGGATTACGGCCCGGACACGTTCCGCCCATACGACGTGGTCGGGCACCTGATCCAGGGCGAGCGGACCGACTGGATCGTGCGGGCGCGGATCATCTTTGAAGAGGGGACCTCGCGGCCGTTCGAGCGCTACGACCGGTACGCGATGTTCGAATCCAGCGCCGGCAAGCCGCTGGAAGCGCTGCTGGCCGAGTTTGAGCGCCTGCGGGCGGAGAATCTGGCTGCGCTGCGCGGCCTGGCCCTGACGCCGGAGAAGCTGGCGCGGCGGGGGATGCACCCCATGCTGGGGGAGGTGACGCTCTCGCAGCTCATCGCGACGTGGGCGGCCCACGATCTGAACCACCTGGCGCAGATCGCGAAAGCGATGGCGGCGCAGTACCAGGAGGCGGTCGGCCCGTGGCGCGAGTACCTGGGGATCCTGAAGGCGCCGGCGACGCGCATGGATGCAGAGGGGGCCGAGCGTGCGAGAAGGTCGCGAGCGCGGGAGGGGGGCGCGTGACGCGCGATCGGGCCCCAAGGCCGCGGGCGAAGTCAGCCAAGCGGCAATCGAGGAGAAGCCAATGACCCAGCTCGAATCCGCCCGCAAGGGCGTCGTTACACCCGAAATGGCCCGCGTCGCGGCGCGCGAGTGCGTCTCGCCCGAATTCATCCGCGACGGCGTGGCGCGCGGGACCATCGTCATCCCGGCGAATGTGCGGCACCTCGCGGGCAGCGGCGGCCAGCAGGCGGATCGCGAATGTCGAACAGCGATTGGCGAAGCGCAAGCCACGGAGGCGCGGACGTACAAAGGCACGAAAGGAAATGGCCGGGATGGCGATGCTTCGCCGCGCCGTTCTGAATCGGCTGTTCGCGATTCGGCCCCCCTCGGCCACCCCACCGCCACCGCCGACGCCGCGTATTGGGTCAACCAGACCGTCGCTCAGCGGCGGGCGTGGATTGACGACCCGGCGCATTGCCGCGGCGAGCGGGCGCCGAAGCGGCTCGACCCCACCGGCATCGGGCGGAGCATCACCACCAAGATCAACGCCAACCAGGGCGCCTCGCCCGTCAGCAGCGACACCGCCGAGGAGCTGGTGAAGCTGCGGCATGCGATTCTGTACGGCGCGGACACGGTCATGGACCTGAGCACCGGCGGCAACCTGGTGGAGTGCCGGCAGCGGATCATCGACAACAGCGTGGTGCCGGTCGGGACGGTGCCGATCTACAGCATGATCCTGGGCAAGCGGATCGAGGAGCTCACGTACGACGACATCCTGCGCGAGGTCGAGCGCCAGGCGCAACAGGGCGTGGACTACTTCACGATTCACGCCGGCGTGCTGCGCGAGCATCTGCCGCTGATCCGCGGCCGCGTCACCGGCCTGGTCAGCCGCGGCGGGAGCCTGCTGGCCAAGTGGATGATTCACCACGGCAAGCAGAACCCGATGTACGAGATGTTCGACGAGATCAGCGCGATCATGCGGCAATACGACGTGACGTATTCGCTGGGGGACGGCGTGCGGCCGGGGTGCCTGGCGGACGCGAGTGACCCGGCCCAGATCGCCGAGCTGCACGTGCTGGGCGAGCTGGTGCAGCGGGCGCGGGCGGCGGGCGTGCAGGTGATGGTGGAGGGGCCGGGGCACGTGCCGTTGAACGAGATCGCGTGGAACATGGAGCACCAGCGGACGGTATGCGACGACGCGCCGTTCTACGTGCTTGGGCCGCTGGTGACGGACGTTTTCCCGGGCTACGACCACATCACCTCCGCGATCGGGGCGACGGAGGCCGCCCGGGCCGGGGCGGCGATGCTGTGCTACGTGACGCCGAAGGAGCACGTCGGCCTGCCGAAGGCCGAGGACGTGAAGGCGGGCTGCATCGCGTACAAGATCGCGGCGCACGCGGGGGACATCGCCCGCGGCATCCGCGCCGCGCGGCAGTGGGACGACGACCTGAGCAAAGCCCGCGCGGCGCTGAACTGGCCGAAGCATTTCGAGCTGGCCTTCGATGGCGACACGGCCCGGGCGCTGCACGACGAGGACCTCGACGTCGACACCGACTTCTGCGCCATGTGCGGCCACGACTGGTGCAGCGTGCGCATCAGCAAGGAGATCCAGGACTGGGCCAGCGGCAAGGCGGAGGGGTATGTGCCGCTGAAGGTCGCCGCCAAGAGCCCCGGGCTGACGCAGGAGCAAATGGCGCTGCTGGCTCATCGGGGCAAGAAGCACGACTGCCATAGCGACAACGTGGCGGATGCGGACGACGCGCGGCGCGTTCAGCGAGAGTATCTCCAAGTGAACGCGCCCGTCACACGGCCCTGACGCATGGCTCGTTTCCTGCACACGCTCAAGTGGCTGATCGTGATGCTGAGCGCCGCGGCCGCGCTCGCGGTCGTCGTGGCCATCGGCGTTTCCGATTACTACAAGCTGGAAGTCGTCGCCAGCGCATCCTGGAAACTCTATCTCGGCCAGGGACATCTCTGCTGGTTCGGCTACGCCGGCGGCGATGCGATCGGCGTGCACGTTCGCGGCCCGGACTATGTGCTCGGACTCGGCGGCGGCCCGTGGCGCGGCCAGGACATCTTCGGGGTCCGGTTCGTCGAGATACCACTGAGAGCGCTGCTCTTCCCGACGATGCTCGCGGCCTTGTCGAGCCTGGTGGTCGCCGTCATTCCCGGGCGAGGGCGACGGCCCGGCTCCTGCGCGGAATGCGGATACTGCCTCGTCGGGAATGTGACGGGGGTCTGTCCGGAATGCGGTACGCACGGGCGAAGGCCACCATCGCTTGCGGGGCCGCTTGATGGAACAAGACCTCCGCACCTGACCTGATGAGCATGCGCGCTGTTCCAAACTCCGCCCGTTGCCGCCAGTGTGGCTACCGCCTGCGCGGCCTGTCGGCGAATGTCTGCCCGGAGTGTGGCACCGCGTTCGATCCGAGCGATCCCGATTCGTACGACGATCCCGAGAGGCGGTTGGAGTGGTTGCGGCGCGAGCGGCGGCAGGCGCTGCGGATGTTCATCGCGCCCCCGGGGATCGTCACGTACGTCGTGCTGGCCTGGCTGTGGGCGTGGCAGTTCCGCCCGACGTTCTCGCTCGCGGCGTGGCATCAACTTGTCAATCATCACGCGACGCCGATCGTGTGTTCGATGGCGATCCTGTTGATGCTCTGGATTCCGGCGGGTTGGCTCATTCATCGCAGGCTCGATCCGGCCCTGTATCCGCGTTGGCGAAATCAGGGCTGGTGGCGCTGGGGCCTGTTCTCGCTGCTGGTGGCGAGCGTCCTCGCTCTCGCGCAGCCGTGGGGCGTGTGGGCGCGCTTCCACCTCAGTCGCACGGCGCTGGAAGCGCAGATCGCCGGCGCTCAACAGGGGCAGGCGGCGGCGCGGTTCCGCCGCATCGGCTGGCTCGACGTCGAGTATGTGCACCTGAACTGGCCGCGCGGCGGCGTGTTCGTGCAGACGGAGCACGACTCCGACGACGGTCGCTACGGTTTCGCGTATCGCGCGGGCGATTCCGGCCAGGGTTCGACGCCTGGGCCGGGACGCTGGCGGATCGAGCAGGGTCCGGCGAGGTGGCATCCGTAAGCGGCCTGGGCCGGGGGCCCGTGCGCGTTTACGGCGATTCGCCGGATTCGGCGCCGATTTTGCGACCCGCGTGGCGCGTGCGTCATAGCATCCTTCGTCGCGCCGCGGTGGGGCGGCGCGGTTTCAACGCCGAAATGCGAGGAGGCTCGGTCATGTTCGAGGCATTCTGGCTCTTCATTCCGCGGTTGCTGGGGTTCCTGGTCACGTTTCCGCTGCGGCTGTTCGGCGTCGATTTCGACTGGGGCATCCGCTGAGCCGGTCAGACGCCGCGGAAGTGCGGCTTGCGTTTCTCAATGAACGCGCGGACGCCCTCGCGGTGATCGGAGGTGTGGCCGGCGGTCTGCTGCATGAAGGCCTCGTACTCGAGCTGGTCGTCGAAGTCGGCCAGCCAGGCGCGGCTGAGGGCGCGTTTCGTCAGGCCGATGGCGCGCGTGGGCAGGGCCGCGAGCCTGGCGGCCATTTCGCGCACGGCCCCGGCGAACTGCTCGTCATCGACCACGTGGTTCGCCAAGCCGCAGCGCAGGGCCTCGTCGGCGCCGAGCTTGTCCCCCAGTACGCACAGCTCGAAAGCCCGTGAATAGCCGACGTGCTGGAGCAGCGCGAGCGTCGCGCCCGAGTCGGGCACGAGGCCGATGTTCACGAACGCCATCACGAACGACGCGCTGCGGGCGCACAGCCGCAGATCGCAGGCGAATGCGAAGCTGGCGCCGGCGCCGGCGGCCACGCCGTTGACCGCGGCGAGCACGGGTTTCTCGATGCTGCGCAGGCGCGAGACGACGGGGTTGTAGCGCAGGCGCAAATGAGCGCCGAAGTCGACGGCGCGGGCGGAAGGCTCGCCGGTGTAGCGGTCCTTGATCTCGACCAGGTCCTGCCCGGCGCAGAAGGCCTTGCCGGCGCCGGTGAGGACGATGCAGCGGACGGAGTCATCGCGCTGGGCGGCGCGCAGGGCGCTGCCCAGCTCGACGAGCATCTGCTCGTTGAAGGCGTTATAGGCCTGCGGGCGGTTGAGCGTGATCGTCAGCACGCCCTGCTCGCCGCCAACCTCGATGGCCCCGAAGGTCTTGCTCATTCAGCGTCCCACGAAGACGGGCGGGCGCTTCTCCAGGAACGCCCGCATGCCTTCCTTCTGATCCTCGGTCGCAAACAGCATGTAGAACAGCTTGCGCTCGTATTCAAGCCCCTCGCTGAGCGACAGCTCGTGGGCCTTCAGCACCGCCTCCTTCGCCAGCCGCAGCGCCAGCGGCGACTTGGCGCACAGCTCGCGGCAGACGCGCAGCGCCTCTTCGTAGAAGTGCTCGACCGGCACGATGCGGCTCACCAGCCCGGCCTCGAACGCCTCCTGCGCCGAGATCATCCGCCCGCTGAGCACCAGGTCCATCGCCCGCGCCTTGCCGATCGCCCGCGTCAGCCGCTGCGTCCCGCCGGCGCCCGGCATGATGCCGATGTTGATCTCCGGCTGGCCGATGCGGGCCGTCTCCGAGGCGATGACGATGTCGCAGTGCATCATCAGCTCGCACCCCCCGCCCAGCGTGAAACCGCTGATCGCCGCGACGATCGGCTTGCGCACGCGGCGGATGCGCTCCCAGCGGGCGAACTGGTTGCGATGGTACATCTCGACCATGCTGGCGTCGGCCATGTCGTTGATGTCGGCGCCGGCGGCGAAGGCCCGCTCGCTGCCGGCCAGGAGCATGCAGCGGATGTCGGGGTCCTCGTCGAAGCGCTCCAGGGCCTCGAGCAGCTTCTGCATCGTGGCCAGGTCCAGCGCGTTGAGCTTGTCCGGCCTGTTCAGCCGCAGGATGCCCACCTGGCCGTCGCGTTCGATGATGACTTCGTCTGCCATGGCCGGATCGTAAGGCGTGACGATCCGGCCGACAACGGGCGCTGCCGGCGGGCGCGGGCGCGCTCGCCGGCCGGCGATTGAGCATGTAGAATCGCCGCCGGGATGGCATCGAAGTCCGACCTGCGGCGGATACTGGTGGTTCTGCCAAACTGGGTCGGCGACGTGCTGTTGGCGTCGCCGGCGCTGGCGGCGCTTCGCCAGCGGTTTGCCGCGGCGCACATCGCGTTCCTGATGCGCCCGCACCTGGCGGACGTCGTCGCCGGCTGCGGCTGGCACGACCGCGAGCTGTTCTGGCCGGCGGCGCGCGGGCCGCGCGGCGCCTGGGCGTTGCGCGGGCTCATCGCGGCGATTCGCGCGGACGCGTTCGACGCCGCGGCGCTGCTGACGAACTCGCTGCGATCGGCGCTCGTCGCCTGGCTGGCGCGGATTCCCAGGCGCGCAGGCTACGCGCGGGACGGGCGCGGCTGGTTGCTGACGGACCGGCTCCGGCCCCTGCGACGGAACGGCGCGTTCGTGCCGACGCCGATCACCCCTTACTATGCGGCGATCGTCGAGCGGCTCGGGGCGCCGGCCCCGGACCTGCGGCTGCGCCTGGGCGTCACGCCGGCGCAGGAGGCCGCCGCCCGAGCGCTCCGTGAGCACTATGGCATCGGTGGCGAGCGGCGCTACGCGGTCGTCAATCCCGGGGCGGCGTTCGGCGCCGCAAAGTGCTGGCTGCCCGAGCGGTTCGCCGCGGTTTGCCGCGGGTTGCGGCGGGGGCTGGACCTGACGCCGGTGATCGTCGGCGGCCCGGGCGAGCACGCGTTGATGCGAGCCGTGGCTGAGAAGGCCGGCGGCGAGGCCGTGTGCTGCGTGTCGCCGGGGACGACGCTGGGCTCGCTGAAAGGGCTGATCCGCGATGCGAGCGTGCTGGTGTGCAACGACAGCGGACCGCGGCACTACGGGGTGGCGTTCGGAGTGCCGACAGTGACGATCTTCGGTCCGACGGACCAGCGCTGGACCGACACGGGGTATAACGGCGAGGTGAAGTTGCAGGCGGCGGTTGATTGCGGGCCGTGCCAGTTGCGGACGTGCCCGCTGGACCACCGGTGCATGAGGCAGATCGGCGAGGAGCAGGTGCTCGCAGCCGTGCGCGGGTTGCTGCGGGACCGCGCCGCCGGCGAGCAGGAGCAGCCGGCGCTGGTGGCCGCGCTCGGCCCGCCGCCGGCGCCAGGAGGCTAGTTGGCGTGCTCGGCGAGCGGATGTGGATTGACCCGGCGTACCGGGACGTGCTGCGAGAGATCGGCCTCGACAGCGTAGATGCCGCGCTGGCGCGGGTCGATGGCGATGTGGCGGCCTGGAGCCGGACGACGGATACGCTGCGCGTCAGCGGCGGGCCAGGGCGCGTCGGGTTCTACCTAAAGCGCTACCGCTATCCGCGCTGGTCCAACCGGCTGCGGGGGGTGCTGCGCGGCACGTTCTTCGGACCGCACCGAGCGGCGGCGGAGGCGCGGCTGCTGCTCCAGATGAGCCGGATCGGGCTGTCGGCCGTGCGGCCTGTGGCCTATGGCTGCCGGCGGGTGGCGCACTTCGTGACGGCGAGCTTTCTGATCACCGAGGAGGCGCCCGGGGCCCGCAACCTGACGGCGCTGGCGCGTGACGTGCAGACGGGGCGCGCGACGATCTCGCCGCCGCGGCGACGGGCGATGATCGGCACGCTGGCGCAGCAGGTGGCGCAGATGCACGCGTGCCGATTCGCCCATGCCCAGGTGTTCTGGCGGAACCTGCTGGTGCGGTTCGGTCCGTGCGGCGATCCGGAGTTCTTCTTTCTGGATGCGCGCCCGCGTCACGGGCAGAGGCTGTTGGCCGGCGGGGCGCGCTGGTGGATGGAGGAGCTGGCGCAATTGAACGTCTCGGCCGAGCCATTCACGACCCGCAGCGAGCGGCTGCGCTTCTGCCGCGATTACTTCGACTATCGCCGGCTGACGCCGTCGATGAAGCGGCGGCTGCGAGAGGTCCAGGCCATTTCGGCGCGCTGGCGCCGGCACGAGGCGCAGCGCATCCGAAGACAGGACCAGTTCGAGGCCTGGAGCCGCGCCCTGCTGCGCGAAGCCGCGGGCCAGTCCGCCGACGCCGCCGGAGCCGCCCCATGACGCGCCGCGGGGAGATCGAGGCGTCGTGGCGCGAGCGGCTGGCCGCCAGGGGCCTGCATCGCGTCGAGCAGCTCCTCGACTGGGCGGGCGACGAGCCGCGACTGCCGGGCGCCTGGACCGCGCTGCGCAAACCCGGGCTCGGCGGCCGGCAGCGCTGGCGCTGGGAGCTGACCGACGGCCGCGGCGCTCCGCCGGTGCTCTTCATGAAACGCTACGAGCGCACGCCGTTGCGAACGCAGCTCGATCGCATCCGGCGGCAGGACGGCGGTCACAGCCGCGGATGGTGGGAGTATTGCATGGCGCGCGAGCTCGAGCGCGCCCAGATTCCGACTGCGGCGCCCGTCGGCTACGCCGAGGAGATGTACGGGCGCCTCGAGCGACGCAGCGTTGTGCTGCTGGCGGGCGTGCCGGGAGAGCCGTTCGACCGGGCGTGGCGGCGGCTGGCCTCCGAGGGCTCGGCCCTGACGCGCGGGCCGGCGCGGCACGACGTGACCGTCCGGCTGGCGCGCTTCGCGGCGGCGTTTCACTCCACCGGGCTGTGCCATCGCGACCTCTACCTGTGCCACGTCTTCGCCGACTTCGACGCCGAAGCGCTCCGGGCGCCGCGGTTCCACCTGATCGACCTGGCGCGGGTGCATCGCCCGCGCGTGCGGCGGATGCGCTGGCTGATCAAGGACCTGGCGCAGCTCGACAGCTCGGCGCGGCAGGTGGGCGCGTCGCGCACCGACCGGCTGCGCTTCCTGCTGGCTTACCTGGGGTTGCAGCGCGTCTCACACCGCACGCGCTGGTACGCCCGCCGCATCGTCCGCAAGAGCGATCACATCCTCGAACGGCACAGCCGCAAGTCGCGCGAGGCCCGGGCGCTGCCAGGATGAACGTGGCCGTCATCCAGGAACACGTGGACGCGTCGCGCGGCGGGGCGGAGACGTCGACGCGGGAGCTGGCGGAGGCGCTGGCGGCGCTCGGGGCGCGCGTGACGCTGATCACGCGCGCGAGCCCAGCCGCGTGTGACTTCGCCGCGCCGGGCGTAAGCGTGCAGGCCCTGACCGCAGCGGCGCGCGGCCGCGCCGCCGCCACACGCGCCTTCATCGCCGCCGCCGACGTCCGTTGTCGCGATCAGAGGTTCGACGTCGTACACGCGATCACGCCCTGCCCGGCCGCGACGGTCTACCAGCCGCGCGGCGGGCTCTACGCCGACGCCATCGCGGGCAGCCTGGCCATGGTGCGTTCGCGGCTGTGGCGCGGCGTCCGGGCGTGGGTCCGCTCGTGGAACCGGCGGCAGCGGCTCCTGATGGATCTGGAGACGCGGCTGCTGGATGGGCCGGAGCCGCCCGTCGTGGCGGCCGTGTCGGAGCGCGTGCGCCAACAGGTGCTGCGGCAGCGCCCGGGCTTCCCGGCTCAGCGCGTGCGCGTCGTGTTCAACGGGACGGCGTGCGAAGCGCTGCCGGCGGATGGCGCCAAGGCCGCCCGACGCGACATTCGCCGCCGGCTCGGCCTGTCTGACGCCGCGCCGCTGGTGCTGTTCATGGCGCACAATTTCCGGCTGAAGGGGCTGGCCGAGCTGCTGGAGGCGGCGCAGGGGCGGACCTGGCACGTCGCGATCGCCGGCCGCGGCCCGATCGGGCCGTATTCCCGCCGCGCGGCTCGGCTCGGCTGCGCCGCGCGTGCTCACTTCGTGGGACCGCAGGACGAGGCGCGTCCCTGGTACGCCGCCGCCGACGTGCTGGCGCACCCGACCTGGTACGACCCGTGCAGTCGCGTCGTGCTGGAGGCGCTGGTGTGCGGGTTGCCGGTCGTGACCACGCGGCTGAACGGAGCGGCGGAGGCGATTCCGGACGGCTGCGGCGTGGTCGTGGATCGGCCGGATGATCGAAGCGCGCTTGGAGCGGCGATTGACGCGGCCGCGGGCCCGACGATGCGTGGGGCGCTGCGCGACCGTGCGGAGGCGCTGCGGGAGCGGCTGTCGATGCGGCGTCATGCGCGTGAGCTGATGGATCTGTATCATGCCCTTGAAGCGTCGGGGAACGAGCGACGGGGCCAGAGCCGGTCAACGAGCAACTGAATCCATGCGTTCCACGGACCCTATCTCTGACGCGTCTTGAATGAACGCGCTTACGGCGGCGGCCAACGTCGTGCGGCGTTCTCTCAGAAACGCGCGATGGTTCTCAACTGTCCACAACTCGCGGTCCATTGCGACTTGTTGCGCGGTCAGAGCATTCTCTCCACGCGAGTCGATGATTCTCGGCCGGTACGCGGCAGGCGGTGTGCGCGACTTCTGATTCGTGCGCCCCGCGATGAACGCCATGTTCGCGATCTCGTTGATCTCCGATTTCTCGTAGCCATGCCTCCTGGCAGCAGCGCCCTCGGAAAGACGTGGCGAAACTGAATGAAGTGGCACCGCCCCGGATGGGTCTCCGGCATACCAGCCGGGGGATCCCTCGAATCGGACGCAATCTGTGGTTGTGCGAGCTGCGGACAGTTTCGCCCCAGGCTCACGGGCATTCGCAGGACTCACATGCTTCGTTCGATTCGGTCGCCACCGGAAGACTGCGCACGTCGATGCCCCGGGTCGGCGCGAGTCCTGCGCAGCGGCGCTCCGCAGCGATCCACGCGCAGACGACGCGGCCGACTTCTCCTAGCAACGCGACGTCCTCTCGTTCACTTGCTTCGGCGATCGTGGCAGCCACGTCCTCCGCCCGCCGCGCGACGAGTTGACCGAACCCAGCCAGCCAAGTTGTCAGGTGGTCCCGCATGAACGACGCCAGGGCGCGTTGGCACACATCCACGCGCTCGCTGGCCGCGCCGTCGCCGAACGCATCAGCCAGCTTTCCAAGCAGAATTGCGACGAATTCCAGCTCGAGCACAATATGGTCCGGGCGTTGCGGCTGGCGGCTGCTCACGTCGACGCCGAAGGCGCGATAGAAGCCGGTGATATCAGCCAATACTTGTGCGCGGCAAAACGCGTCGCCGTAAGGAAGGTGGTCCGTTTCGCACGGCGAGCAAGGTTTGGAGATGACGAGGCCGAATACGTGCTGTCCGGCGCGTTCTCTCCGAATTGGATCGAGGCGCAGCCAGCGGGTGACCGAGCGAAAGTCGACGTCAGTGGGCAGCACCTCTCCAGGTTGCAATTCGGACGGGTCGACTACGGCATGCGGCAGCGCAACCAGCCGCCATGCACTGCTCAGCGCCGCTTGGGTCGAGGCTGGAACGCCGCGATCGACTGCGGCGTGTGGCTGCGAGAACGCCGCGGCCAGCGCGGTGGCCACGATCTGTCGCGCTCGCAAGTCCGCGATCGCGTCGTGCGCTTTCACAGGCATCGTGCGGCTCCTGAATTCGGGAAGCATCCCTAGATGCTGTTTGCGTGAATCGCCGGTCGCTCGAAGATTGGCTCTTCGATCGTGATTCGCACCGCCTCTTGGTCGAACTTGTTGTATCCAATCACGGTGTCGTTGAAGATCGCCTGCGCACGCGATGATCCATCCGGCATCGTTACCTCGATTTCAGCGATCTTGGGGCCCGGCTGAATCTCGAACCGGAAGATGATCTGCTGCGCGGTGCGGAACAGCTGCAGCACGGCCAACAGCTCGCGGTCCGGGCAGGAATACTGCTCGATGGCGTGGCCCACACCGGGCCCGAACATCTGGATCAGGTAAGGTCGCGGCACCCATCGCGGCGGGATGTAGAAACCGTTCGGCTCCGTTCCGAACTGCGGGTAGAGCGGCAGCGCGACCTGGCGCTCGCGCACCAGGTAGTAGATCGGATTCTGCGGGTCCTTGGCCCAGGCGCCGTCCTCTTCGATTCGAACGAGCCCCTGCATGCGAATCTTCCCCACGCACGCGGTCATACAGCGCGTTTCGCACGGTTCGCCGTTAGGGCTGAGCTCAGGGTCTCTTCCCTCCAGCCTTGGATAGCACGCGACGCACTTTTCACTGGTGCCGGTATTGGGGCGAAAGATTGACTTCTTATACGGACAAGCTTCGACGCACTTCTGGTAGCCGTTGCAGCGCGATTGATCGATGAGAACGACACCGTCTTCGGGCCGCTTGTAGATGGCCTGTCGAGGGCATGCCGCGAGGCACCCCGGATACGTGCAGTGATTACATAACCGCGCGAGGTAGAAGAACCAGACCTTGTGCTCCGGGAGCGCGGCTACCATGTGCTTGACTGCGGACGGCGGCCGCGCCTCCGGTCGGGCGTGATCTTCGAAGATGTTCGGCGCAGCCCACTCCTCGGCCGTAGGAATATAACCGAGCGCGACTTTCGGCCCATCGGTACCGGCATAGCTGGCGGCGGCCTCGAAGATCGTCTTTCCTTCGAAACGGCCATACGGGGCCTCGGGCGACTTCCCTGCTGCCGGGTCCCACAGTTGTCCACCTGGGTTGTATTCCTCCAGCAACGCGAGCAGCTTTGAGTCCCAGTTCTGCGGATAACCGCCGAAAGGTTTGGTTTCGACGTTGTTCCACCAGATGTTCTCCTGGCCTTTCGAGAAGGTCCAGGTGCTGCGGCAGGCCATCGTGCAGGTCTGGCAGTTGATGCAGCGATTCGTATTGAATACGAACGCGAACTGCCACTTCGCCGGCGCCGCTGCGAAAGGATAGGACATTGTGCGGCCGAGTTGCCAATTGTGAACGTCCGGCATGACAGGCTCCTCTTACCCGCGGGCAATGTCGCGTGACTCGCCAAAGGCTCTGCGGTGAAGCGCCTTGGCCAGCGCGACGAACCGGTCGTGCGTGCCGGGATGATCGCCGCTCCGCTCAAAATCGTAGAAGCGGCTCGCCATCTGCGCCCGTTCCGTCGCCGACAGCACGCGCTCGGCCAGGGCGAACAGCACGCTATCCTCTTTTGCGATGTGCTGACGCAGGTGTTCGATGTACTGCTTGGCGGCCACACGAAAGTCGTCCTCCGCACTGCAATCACCTGCCTCGAGCGCTACCAGGCTGGTTCGCATGCGTTTCATCACTGCGCGGCCGGTGTCGTGCTCACTGAGCATGCAGCCGATCGGCCCGCCATCACGCGATACCCCGCGTTCTTCGAGCTTCGGGAAGAGCTGCTCTTCTTCCTTATGGTGGTGACAGCCGTCCGCGAAGGCCGCCAGGAATTCGAGGGCGGGCCACATGAATGCCGGAGTGACGCCGCGCTGCGCGAGTTCGTGCTCGAGGGCATCGAGCACGCGCTCGATCACGCGGTGCTCCTGCTTGAGAAACTCAACTGCGTCGGGGTTGCTGGTCGAACGACGTGCGCATGCGGGACTCATGACAGCTCCTCTTCGACATCTGAATCGCCGCGGATGGTCAGCGCGGCATCGAACGTCGTCGGCGGCGTTTCGCGAATGCGGCAGGAATGCACGCCGACACCGGCCGCCGCGCTGGCCAGCAAGGCGATGAAAGCGTCATCTCCAAGCGTTGTCCGGGCGGCGAAGAGCGCCTGGTAATTCACGTCGCGCGACATGGCATCGATCTCGCGCAGGGCCATTCCGCCGCGGAACAGCTCTTCGACCATGCATCGCAGCATGAACCGGGTGTTCCCGGGAAGAACCCCGCCGTCGACGATCATCGGCGCATCGGGAGCGGGCGGTCGAGGAATCGTCACGTTGCCCTCCTAACGGGCGCTGTGGCCGACGCGGCAGTTCCCTTGAGCCCCGTTAGCGTCCCAGCCAGATAGCGCTGGTTGATATCCGACGCTCCCGAAGGTCCAAAGCCGGTCGTCGCAGGCTTCCAGATCCCGACGCCCGCCAAGCCGCCATCTTCCGCCTTCGTGATTCGCACCAGGCACTCTTTGGGAACCGTATTTACGGCGTGGTTGTCGGCCTCGCCGCCGAACATGAACGCCATCTTGACTTTTGCCTTGTGGAACAACGAGTCGGTCTGGTGCATGGGCATCAGCCAATTGCGCGTGATCGACTGGTGCGATCCGTAGCGGAAGTTTGCCTGGTAGCCGGTGTCGCCCGAACGCGCCAGCTTGTCGGCGCGCGTCTCGTGCGCCAGGACCGACTTCTCGGTGGCGATGAAGGCACCGTGCTTCATCATCACGCAGCCGCGCGGATAGGCCGGATTGATCGTCACCCGCAGCATGCAGCGCGACACCCTGGCCAGGAACTCGGCCCGCTGCTTGTGCTGCGGGTTCGGATCCTTCAGTCCCTCCTGCCAACCCCGGAAGGGTCGATCGGCCGGGTTGGCATCGACATACACGTAATCCCCGGCATGCAGTCCAAGAGAAGCCGCATCATCGGGGTTGATGTGCAGTTGGTGTTCACCTACGTCCGGCATGCGCTTGTCAGTGCGATGGGGGTCACCAAAGTTAGAATCCCAGATCATTGCCCAATCGACCGTCGACCAGGAGGAGTGCACGCGATGGCGGGTCTTGGGCGTCAGGCACAGAAACCGGAACCCCTGCTCCCACAGGGGATTGGTCGTCTTCTTCACGTCCGCCCACGGCAGTTTGATGTTGCGGATGGTTCGTTCGTCCCAGTGCATCGCATCTCGGGAAAGACCGAAATCGTCCGGACGGACGAGCGGGTTGGATGAGACGATCACGTTCGGCAGGTACGGCGTCGCCTCCGGCCCCTCGCGGTGTACGATGAAGTTCTCGCCGTGCAGGATCGCTTCGGGGATGTCGCAGTATGCGTTCAGGCGGCCTGTGTCGGTCCAGAAGGGCATGTCCTCGTGTATGTTTTCCCAGAACGGGACGCGCGGATAGGTGCGGAAGAGCATCAGGGCCGCGCCGGGCTCGCCGTACTTTCCCGCCAGGATATCATCGACCTTGTACCCGCGCGTGGTCGTGCTACCGTCGAGCAGTCGCTGCACGTAGACCTTCACGCCTTCCCGCTTATCCGCGAGGATGAACCGCCAGTAGTCGGCAAAGCGCTGGTCGCCGGTCTCCTGCGCCAGAGCCGCGGCCGCCTCGGCCAGAATCACGACGTCGTCGCGGGCGTCGCAGGTTGGCTCGATCCCGCCCTTCCAGATCTGGAGGAACGGGTTTGAGCACGACGCCGTGATCTCGTACGTCTGGAATTCGGGCCAGGACAGCGCCGGGTAGACGATGTCGGAGTACTCGCAGGTCGAAGTCATCTCGATGTCCTGCGCGATGATGCAATCGATCAGCGGATTGACGTTGAACAGCATGTCGTAAGCGTGCTTGGCGTTGTTGAAAAGGTTCACGTTCGTGAACCAAAGGAACTTGGTTGGCGTGGGCATGTGCGTCTCGCCGGTGAAGCACCTGCGTCCGTACTTGGGCGTGTTCACGATTAGCGGCCGCTCGCCGTGGTTCCAGTACGCCGGCTCCTCGTCCTTGGTGAGCTTGCGGACCTTGATGTCCTTTCCGTCAACGGTCGGATCGAGATTCGGTGCGAACGGGTCTTCGGCGATCCACCCGAGGAAGCCCGGCCCGACGCCTTCGTCGCCCTGAAACAGCGCGGCTTTGTAGTTGCCCGCCCAGGTGTAGCAGCCCGCGCCGGGGCGGCCGAGCGAGCCGGTCAGCATGAGCGGCAGGTACTGCGCACGATTGCACAGCGTGGCGTGGAACCAGTGATTGATGCCCTCGCCGACGTGGATCGCCACCGCGTGGCCGGCTCTGGCGGTTTCCCAGATATCGCGTGCCAGCCGCTCGATGAGGCGCTTGTCCGCGCCGGTGATCTCGGCCACGGTATCGAGTTCGTAATCCTTCAGGTTGATCCGGTATGCGTCCCAGATCGTCATGGCCTCGACTTCCGAACCGTCGGCCAGCCGAACCTTGCCCGTCCAGGACAGTCTTGGCTTGATGTTGACGCCGGCCATCGTCCGGCCGACGTGGTCACGCGTCAGGGCGCGCGGTTGTTCGGTCGCGTCGTCGATGACCACGAAGTCGCCGATCTTGGCGTACTGCTCGTCCGTGATGTGCTGGAGCTTGTAGGACGGCCCGTCCTTGCTGAGGCCGCCTTGGTACTCTGGGAACAGATCGGCGGCACGAATGCGCTTCAGGCTGTCCGTGCGAATCAGCAGTGGAAAATCCGTGTACTTCGTCACGAAGTCCTCCATGAACCAGCCGTTGTCGATCATCAACTTCGTGACGCCCAGAAAGAGGGCGGTGTCGGTACAGCCCGCGCGGACCGGAATCCAGTAGTTGCACTTGGTCCCCGCGGGCGAATACTCCGGCGTGATCACGACAATCTTGGCGGCGCGCTCCATCAGCTCGGCGAACCAGTGGCTCTCCGGCATCTTGCTCTCGACCAGGTTCTTGCCGCACTGGATGTGCAGCTTCGCGTGCCGCAGCTCGTTGAAGTCGCAGTCCGCCGTCTGCAGCCCGTGAACGAACGGGTGTCCGGGGGCCTGGTCGCCGTGCCAGGTGTAGTTCGACCAGATCCGGCCGCCGAGCGCCTCCTTCGCCTCGACGCCGCGGATTCGCTCGTCCAAGAGCGCCAGCATGTTGGACCAGCGATAGATGCCGTACTTGCCCATCACACCCAGCAGTCCCATTCCGCCGCGGAGCTTGAAGCAGCGCGTCCCGGCGCCGTGGGCGGCTTCGATCATTTCGGGTTCGTAGCCGTCCTTCGTCAGTCGCGCCGCGCCAACCTCGCCGCTGTAGGTTTTTGCGATCGCGACCGCCGCCTTGGCGTGATAAGCGTACGCCTCGTCCCAGCCGACTCTCACGAATGTGTCCAGGCCGCGCGTGTTGAACTTGTACTTCTCGCGCAGCTCCGGATTGTCCGACAGCGAAGGGAATCCGTCGTCGGCCCACTGCTTCCATCCAACGCGAATCAACGGGCCGCTCAGCCGGTATGGGCCGTAAACGCGTTTCTGCATCTGGTAGCCCTTGGCGCAGCCGCGGGGGTTCCACGCGTTGGTCGCGGTGTTGCCGTACAGGTCGCCCACGCGGCCGCTGTCGTAGTTTTGTTCGGCGCGCACGAAGATCCCGTTCCGCACGAACGCGCGCAACCGGCAATTGTGCGTGTCGTTCGGCGCGCAGACGAACGTGAACGTCCGGTCGTAGCGGTACTGATCGCGATAGACCTTTTCCCAATCTCGCGCAGGGTAGTACTTCAGCGGATTCTCGATGCCGGGAAGCGTTTGCAGGCCCAACACCGGCCGCCAGGTCAGCAGGGCTGCGCCGCCCGCCGCGAGCGCCGCAAGGAACTCCCGCCGCGAGGTGCTCGGGTCCGGCGGCATCGTGAACATCACCGACGTGCGCTTGAATTCGCTCATGGCTGTCCCTTTGCGTGCACCGCGGACGGCCCGGCGGCGGAGCCGGTCTTCAGCCAGTGCCAGCCGGAGATCAGCTTGATGCCGTTGCGGTCCCCTTTGAACCCATCCCAAACCGCGAACGTGATGGGAATGCGCCGATTCTGCGTAAAATCCACATCGAGCTCGTCCTTTGATTCGATCGCGCGGACGAGCACGACCCGCCAGAGTCCGTTGCTCCACACGGCGGTCGCCGCGACGCTTTGCTTCTCCGGCGGCTGAAGTGTCAGCGTGCCAAAGCCTTCCGCGTTACTCTCCAAAGCCGAGCGAGCCAGCAGCGTGTCGCTCTCATGTACGTTGCCCGCGTCCCTTGCCGTCAGAAACGACGGGAATCGTCCATCGTCGATTGCCCGAGCCGGCGGCGGCGCTTTCGGCGGCCCAAACACCGTCCACCCTTTCTCAGGCGTTCGGGCCGGGTCCGTGAACTCATCCCCCATAGCGCGCCATTGCCGGCTGGCCTTCCAGTGCCACAGATTGACTGGCGCCTTCGCTTCAAATCCCTCGACATGGACGGCCATCGGCAGCGCCGGGACCTCGTCTCCCATGGCGAACATGACGGCCACGGCATCGGAAAAAACGAGGTGGTCGCGGCCCCGGTCCAGCGTTCCGTCGCGCCAGTCCAGGCAAATCGCAATCTCTGTCGCGGACCGCACGATGCGCACGTCGACGTGCGTGATACTCTCCACCCGTTGCCACAACGGTCGCAACTCGATGCTCGTGGCCGGCACGCCAAGCCAGGCCGGGTGCGCCGGGTCGTGGAACATGGCCTCGTCGCTGGCCGGAATCGCGGCGAACTCCGTGCCCGAGGTGTGCCCGATGGGCTGATCCTTCGGGCTGAGGCTCTGGATGAACGCGACCAGCGCCCAGGCGTCAGTCAGGTCATGCGTTCCATCAGGATTCGTGCGGGTTAACGCAGGCTCGTAAGCGATCATCGGCGTTCCAGGCACTCCCTTGAGAATGGTCCGGCACAGATCCGCCGGGCCCTGGCCGGACTTGAACACGCCTGAGGCCAGGTCCGCCGGTCGCACCGGTCGGCCGACCGAATCCACGAGCCTTCGTGATTGCTCGCCGTCGCCGTGTCCGGTCGGCCCATGGCACGTGACGCAACCTTGTGACTGGTACAGTTCCGCGCCCCGCGCAATCAGCCCCGGCGTCGTCGGAGGGCGCGTGCCGACGTCGACGGTTTCCGTGTTTGGTAAGGATGGCGATGAGGAGCGCTGATCCAGAACATAGCGCGCCAGGCCAGCGATCATCGACTCGTCCAGCACGCCGCCAAATCCCGGCATGGCGCTGCGCGGCACGCCGACCGAGATAATCCGCTCCAGGCCGGCGATGACTTCCTCGCGCTTCGCGCTGCTGGACGCGAATCGAAACGGGCTCGCGACGAAGTCGCGCGGCCGCGGATAGAGCTGCGCTGCCGCCGCTCCGTCCCCCCGACCGCCCGCACCGTGGCAGGCGGAACAGTGCTGGACGTATGCCCCCTTGATGACGGCCGCGTCCGGCAGGAAGATCGGATTCACGACCGCCGCGACGCTTGGCGGCGAGGCCACGGGCTGCGGAGTGGAGACGGCGGTAGTCGCGGTCGCCGGCGCTTGGGCCGCGGCCAGTTCCGTCGGTCTTGATTCGTGCGGCACGCCGCGCGAAACGGCGTACGCGAGAATCATGAGATTGACGGCGCAAACCGCTGCAACGACCCCGTAACGCATCCCGTTCGGCAGAGCTGGCCGTTGCGAGTCGGGTCCGATGGCAGGTGTGCTCACGGAAAAGACTCCCAGGTACGTCTCACTCGGTGCGACCGTTTCAGCGTTCCCACGTGCATGGCGACCGCCCCTAGTGAATCAGGTACAGGAGCGGAAACAGGAAAATCCAGATCAAGTCCACCAGGTGCCAGTAGAGACCTCCCAGATCCACGGGTGTGAAATACGCGCTGCTGAAGTGCCCGCGCAGCGAGCGAATGAGCAACCATGCGATAACCGCCAAGCCCGCAACGACGTGCAGACCGTGCAGCCCAGTCATGCAGAAATAGAGTCCAAAGAAAACGTGAAGATTCGGCGGACGTTGCGGATCGTGCCGCGGATTCGGCGGAGGATCGCTGTGCGCCCGTTCTTTGACTGCTTGATTCCAGCCGGGCCTCAGCCCGGGCGGGCCGATCGCCGTAGGGGCGATGATCGACTTATCAATGAAGATCTCGGTTTCAGCGGCCAACGCCTGAGCACTGGATGCGCCCTGGATTCTCGAGGACGTGTTTGGGCCGGAAGGCGCGCCCACGCCAGTCGCGCCGGGAGCCTGTTGCTGAATCTCGCGCACATACGCGATGATGTCGAGAAGGTCGCCGTCGGTCAGGAGTGAGTTTCCGCCGCGCGGCGGCATCATTCGGCCGGTGGTATTGGACTTTTCGTTGGGCATCCGCCCGCGCTGCATGAAGGCGAGCAGGCCTGCGTCGTCCAGCTTACCGATGAACTCGCTGCCGCGCATGTCCTTGCCTTGTCCTGGAATCCCTTCGCCACGCAGGCCGTGGCAGGCCGCACAGGTGTTGCGGAAGAGATCGCGTCCCTTCGCGAGGTCTCCGGCTTTCACTTCCAGCGCGGGTGGAGCAGTGCTTGGCGGCCCCGTTGCTGCCGGAGCGCCGCCCGCAGCTCCCTCCGGATCGCGATAGAACGCCTCACCCCACACGAGGTTGTCGTGGAACTTGTGCGAGTACTCGATCAGCTTGATGCCCAGGAAGTCGACGCCCCCGAGCAGCGTAAGCGCGAGGAACAGCACCAGATCGCGCCGCTGATTGTTCTGGGCCGCCCAGACGGCCATCGCCATCGTGAGACTGCTGAGGAGCAGCACGACCGTGTTGATGGCGCCCCAGCCCGTGTCCAGGTAGCGATGGCCATACGTGAACAGCTCCGGGTGGTTGCGGCGATAGACCGCGTACAAGCAGAAGAGCCCGGCGAAGAGCAGCACCTCGGTCGCGAGGAACAGCCACATCCCGAGTTTGCTGGCGTGGTATTGCTGTGGCAGGGTCTGGAAGTGGTGGGCCAATGGCGCGGGGCGGCTCTCGACGGGATGCGGTGCAGTGGTTCCGGAGGCTGGATTCTCAGCTTGAATCACGGCCGGTTCTCGGTGGCGACAGGCGTTCGATTCGGGCCATCGTCGGCCGAAGGCTAGCACGGGCGGACGCAAAAATCAAGAACTCTGGACCTGTGTTTCTGAAATAATTCAGAGTTTCCGATCGGAATTACTGGACGACGGCTTGGCCGGCGGTATACTTCATGCGCTGCCGCCACCGCATGTGCCGCGTCGGTCAGGGTGTGCCGCCCCCGCGGCAGGCGGCGCAGCCGATAGGCGGGTTCGCGAGGTGTATGGGCGACAAACCGAGTGCGCCATCGCGGCGATGAGTCGCCTGGCCGAAGTCTACGACGGCGGTAAGACGCGGCTCTCGGCAGCAGACATCGCCGACGCGCGCGGTTTGCCACGCCCATTCGTCGCCAAGATCCTCTCCCTTCTGTCGCAGGCGGGGCTCGTGATCGGCTCTCGCGGTCCCGGGGGCGGCGCCGCGCTCGCGCGCCACCCCGCCAAGATCCGGCTCTACGATGTGTTCAGACTGTTCGAACGCGAGGACGAACGCCGCGCATGCCCCTTCGGCGGGGGCGTTTGCGGCGACGGCGATCCCTGCCCCCTGCACCATAAACTAACCGCTCTACACGACGCCCTGCACGCGCTGCTTTACGACACCACGTTCGATGAGTTTCGGGTTGCTTACAGGACGCGGAGCTCACAGCCTCCGCGGAAGCTCCCATCGGGCCTGACCAAGACGGCTGTGAGCCCTCACGCTCGAAGATTGGGGACCTCGGAAAAACACGGCTGGCGTTATAGGCAAGATAGCTAATCTATGATTCCGTACCCGCATGGAACGCACACCTTCTCACCCGACGTTTCTACATGGCGCGGCGGCTGATCTTGGCTGGCCGCGGACGATGTCGCCCACCCGCTTCATTGTGAAGAACACGCACCACGAATCACGCCGAGCCCAAATCCGCGCAGATGCTCAGGAGTCCCATCCCGCTATCCCGTGCGCGAGCTCGTGCAGGACAATGCCGAGGATCGCGGGCAGGAACACGCGCTCTCACGCCGTTCGCGGCGATACCGAGCCGTTATCGCGCTAGCGGCCGCGTGGATCAAGATGGCGCGGCCGCGCCCACGCCAGCGCCGTTTCCGGACGAGGCGTCGCGCTATGACGCCGGCGTCGCGGAGGATTCGAGGGGGCGGGCTGCGCCGGTGCGCAGGTAGCGGTCGATCGACGCCGCGGCCCGCTTGCCGTCGCCCATCGCCAGGATGACCGTCGCCGAGCCGCGCACGATGTCGCCGCCGGCGAACACCCCGGGCTTGCTCGTCTGGCCGAACTCGTCGATCTCGATGTAGCCGTGGCGGCTGACGCGGAGGTCGGGCGTCGTCTGCGTCAGCAGCGGGTTGGCCCGCGTCCCGAGCGCTTCGATGAACACCCCGCACGGAATCTCGTGGTTGCTGCCCTGGACGGGCACGGGCCGGCGGCGGCCCGAAGCGTCGGGCTCGCCGAGCTCCATGCGGACGCACTCGACGGCCCGCACCCAGCCGCGCTCGTCGCCGAGGATGGCGACCGGGTTCGTGAGCAGGCGCAGTTCGATGCCCTCTTCGATGGCGTGCTGAATCTCCTCGAGCCGCGCCGGCATCTCCTCGCGGCTGCGGCGATAGACCAGCGTCGCGTGCTTTGCGCCGAGCCGGCGGGCGGTGCGGACGGCGTCCATGGCGGTGTTGCCGCCGCCCACGACCACCATGTGCTCGCGCACGAGCACGGGCGTCTCGGCGTGGTCTTCGTAGCCGTGCATCAGGTTGACGCGCGTGAGGAACTCGTTGGCGCTGTAGACCCCCTTGAGCTGCTCGCCGGGAATGCCCATGAGGATTGGCAGGCCCGCGCCGTTGGCGATGAAGACGGCGTTGAAGCCTTCGTCGCGCAGCAGCTCGTCGATGGTGCAGGTGCGGCCAATGACGACGTTGGTCTCGATCTTCACGCCCAGGGCGCGCAGCGTCTCGACCTCGTGCCGAACGATCTCCTTCGGCAGGCGGAACTCCGGGATGCCATAGAGCAGCACACCGCCCGGCTCGTGCAGCGCCTCGAAGATCGTCACGTCATGGCCGAGCCGCGCCAGCACGCCGGCGGCGGTCAAGCCGGCGGGGCCGGCACCGACAATCGCCGCGCGCTTGCCGCTCGGCGCGACGGCCGGCCGCGGGCGGTCGTCGGGGTTCTCGCGGGCCCAGTCGGCGATGAAGCGTTCAAGATAGCCAATCGCGACCGGCGCGCCGTGCTTGTTGCCGCGCACGCACGCCTGCTCGCACTGCGTCTCCTGCGGGCAGACGCGCCCGGTGATGCCCGGCAGCAGGTTGTCCCGGTACATGATGTCCGCCGCCCCGCGAAAGTCGCCCTCGGCAATCTTCGCGACGAAGGCCGGGACATCGACACCGACCGGACAGCCGGGGACGCACTTGGCCTTCTTGCATTGCAGGCAGCGCTCGGCCTCGATCTTCGCCACCTGCTCGGGCAGGCCCAGGTTGACCTCGGTGAACCGCGCGGACCTGGCGCAGGGATCCTGCTGCGGCATCTCGACCCGCGCGATCTTCATGCGCTCCGCGGGCTTCATCCGTGGCTTATCGCTCATGCGAGTCCTCGCACGGGCGCGCGGCGGCGTTCAGCCGGCATTCGTGAGCCGCGCGCTCCGCCGCCCGCCGCTCGTGGTCTCGATACGTCGTGAGCCGGTCGATCAGCTCCGCGAAATCCACCGCGTGGCCGTCGAACTCCGGTCCGTCCACGCACGCGAACCGCATCTGTCCGCCGACCGTCACCCGGCAGCCGCCGCACATCCCAGTCCCGTCCACCATGATCGGGTTGAGCGACACGATCGTCCGCACGCCGTACGGCCGCGTCAGCTCGGCGACGGCGCGCATCATCGGCGGCGGGCCGGCGGCGAAGACGGCGTTCACCGGGTTCACGGTTTCGGCCAGCAGCGCTTGCAGTTTGCCGGTGACGAAACCGTGATACCCATAGCTGCCGTCATCCGTGCAGGGAAAGACCGCGTCGCAGCAGCCGCGCAAGGGCTCTTCGAGAATGACGTACGGCCGGCTGCGCCCGCCGATGACCGCCGTCACGCGGTTGCCGGCGTTGCGCAGGGCGGCGGCCTGAGGAAATATGACGGCGGTTCCGACGCCGCCGCCAACCAGGACAACGTGCCCCCAGCGGTCGATCTCGGTCGGCTTACCGAGCGGTCCGACGAGGTCGGAGATGCACTGTCCGGCGGGCAGAGCGCAAAGATCGCGGGTCGTGGCGCCGACGGCCTGCACGATCAGTGTGACGGTGCCCTTTTCGGCGTCGACGTCGGCGATGGTGAGGGGGATGCGCTCGCTGCGGCTGGTGGGGCGCACGATGCAGAACTGACCGGGGAGGCGGTGGCGCGCGACGCGCGGGGCCTCGATAACCAGCAGGCTGACATCGGGTGACAGGCGGCTGTTGGCGCGTATCGGGAACATACACTGCGGGCAAGACCGCGCCGGTGCGCGTTATCACGCACACACGGCCCCGGCACGACCGCGTTCACGCGGTTCTCGTGCCATACGCCTATTGTACGAAGCAATCGGCATGCCTGCGCCGCCGGCGGCGCCGCCCCGCGGCCGGGCGCGAGACGTGCGAACGGCGCGTGCCGGGCCGTGCTCAGCCCGCCCGGTGCACGGGGAAGCCGCGTGGCTCGGGGCCGCGGGCCGGCGCGGGCACGCACCACGTCGCCGCCGCCGCGCATCCGCCCAGCAGCAGCGCACCGGTCGTCTGGTGCAGGGTTGTGACGATGACGTGAATGGCTGCGGGCTCGCCCGGCTTCTCGATGCTGGTGACGATCAGCGCGGCGAAGCCCAGGGCGAATTGCACGCCGAGTGCGATCAGCAGGGCGAACCCCAGGGCGTTCGCCCGCGGGCCGGCGGCCTGGAGCGCCCATAGGCGGATCGCGAGCAGGCCGACCACGGCTACGACGCCAAGCGCCACCATGATGTGCGCCAGCAGCGACCAGTTCGTTCCGGTGTGGCGGTGCAGAGCGCCGAGCACGAGTTGCAGCAACAACACCGCCAAGGCCAGCGCCGCGAGATTGCGGCTTGTCGCCGCGGTGGGCGTGAGGACATGCGGCCGTTCAGCCTGCCACGCGCGGCTCAGCACCACGGACAACCCCGCCAGCAGCGCCAGGAACACCTGGCCGAAGACGCCATGCGCGATCGCCAGCGTCAGGCTGGGCGCCAGATCGTCGGGTGCGGCGCTGAGCGTCAGCCGGCCCGTCACGCGCAACCCGCCCATCACGCCTTGCAGCACGACCGCGGCCAGCGCGACGATGGCAGCCATACGCACCCACCAGCGCGGCTCGCGAAACTGCAGGTACACCGCGAGCACCAGCGTCGTCAGCCCGACCAGCGAGCCAAAGAGCCGGTGCGCGTGCTCGTAGTAGATTCCGCCCGTCATGCGCGACAGCGGATACAGATACATGTTATAGCCGTAGGAGTTCGGCCAGTCGGGCACGGCGAGGCCGGCCTGGTACCCCGTCACGACGCCGCCGACACTCAGCAGCAGCAGCGTGGCCCCGCCGGCGACCAGGGCGAACGCCGCCGGCCAGTTCACGCCGGTCACGCGCCACGGAAGGCCGCGGCCCAGCCACGCGCCGCACGCCGTCACCACGCCGCACAGCAGGACCGACGCCGGCAGCCACCAGACGGCGGAGGCCATGACGCCGCCGTCGTCTGGGCGGACAAGCAGGCTGCCGAGAACCAGGAGGTTCAGGACGCCGGTCAGACAGCCGACGTAGAAGGCCGCAGGCAGGCCGCGGCTGGTGAAGACGGCGCAGGCCGCTCCCCCGGCAAGCAGGCAGAGCATGAGCGCAGGAAAGACGACCCAGCCCGGGGCGGCGGCGCTCGGCAGGTGCGTCAGGTAGCCGACGAACCACATGGCGACGGTGGTTCCGAACCCCAGGGCGAGCATGTCGCCGACATCTCGGCCCGGCGCGTGGTCTGAGGCGGTCATGCGTATCTCCCCCGAAGCCTTGGGAGTTTAGCGGAAAGCGGAGGGCCCTTGGGGGGCTCGGCGAATCACGCCGGCGCGGCTACAATCGCCCGCTGAACGGGGGAGTGCGCGCGTTGGCGACGGCGACAACCGGCTTGGCGTATGAGCGGCACGAGGCCCGCCCCGGCGGGCGCGTCCGGGAGCTTGTGCGCCAATACAGCGAGCTCTCGAAAGCCCGGCTCAGTTCGCTCGTGCTTCTCACGACGGCGGTGGGCTTCGCCATGGCCGAGCACGACGGCTTCCGCTGGGGACGCCTCGTGCTCACGCTGCTCGCAACGGCGCTGGCCGCGTTCGGCGTCAACGCGCTGAATCAGCGCATCGAGGTCGAGCGCGATCGCCGAATGCTGCGAACGTGCCGGCGGCCGCTGCCGGCGGGCGCCGTGAGCCTGTCGGCGGCCACGTGGTTCGGCGTCGTAACGGCGGCGGCGGGTCCGGTCGTGCTGGCGCTGTGGGTGAACTGGATCAGCGCCGGGCTGACGCTGCTCTGCGAGCTCGTGTACGTGGCGGCCTATACGCCGCTCAAACCGCGAACGCCGCTCAACACACTTGTCGGAGCCGTGTGCGGGGCGCTGCCGCCGATGATCGGCTGGGCGGCGGCGACGGGCGGGCTGGAGAGGCCGGCGTGGATACTGGGGGCGATCCTGTTCGTCTGGCAGATTCCGCATTTTCTCGCGCTGGCGTGGCTGTACCGCGAGGACTACGCGCGCGGCGGCTTCGAGATGCTCTCGACGCGCGACCGCGACGGGCGCGCGACGGCCCTGGTGGCCCTGCTCTACTCGGCCCTGCTCGTCCCGGTCAGCATGCTGCTCAGCGTCGGCGGCCCGACGGGCGCGCTGTACGGCGCCGGTGCGGCGCTGCTCGGCGCGGCGCTGCTCGCCGTCAACCTGGCCTTCTGCCGCAGGCGCACCGCCGCGACGGCGCGGCGGTTGTTCCTGGCGAGCGTGGTTTACCTGCCGCTGCTGCTGGGGCTGATGGTGGCGGACCGCGGGGGGCGCGGGCTGGCCGCGGGCGACGCGTTGCGCTACGTTGCCGGCGAGGCTGCGCCCCCGGCGGGTGCTGGCTGACGTGGCGGCGCGGCGCGACACGGCGACGGCCGTTACGCGGCGGCTCGACTTTCGCAGCGGCGGGTGGGTGCTGCTGCTGGCCGCGTGTCTGGCGCTGGCGATTCTGGCGTGGCAGCTCATCTGGTTCGTGCTTCCAGTCTCGGGCAGCCGCGCCGTCGGCGACGGGCGCGACGTCGACTCATACGGCTTCCACCTCGATGACTGCCTCGTTCCGCGCGAGCGGCTCGTCGCCGCCGGTTTTCCGAAGGACGGTCTGCGCGCGCTGCTCGATCCACCGCCCATCTCCACCCAGGAGATGGACGAGCAGCGCCTGGGCCGCGGGTCGTTTCTGACGCCGGCTGACCGGGTGATCGGCGTTGAGATCGCCGGCCAGGCGCGGGCCTACCCGCTGCGGATCATGATCTGGCACGAAGTAGCCAACGACACGCTCGGCGGCCTGCCGATCCTGGTAACCTGCAACCCGCTCTGCGACGCGGCGTTCGTGTTTGACCGGCGCGTCGAGGGCGAGACGCTGGAGTTCGGCGTCAGCGGCCTGCTGTACAACTCGAACCTGCTGATGTTCGATCGCCGGGGCTCTCCGGGTGATGAGAGCCTCTGGAGCCAGATGCAGGCGCGCGCGGTCGCCGGCCCAGCCGCGCGGCGCGGCGCGGAGCTGCGCCTGCTGCCGTGCGCCCTGACGACCTGGAAAGAGTGGCGCAGCGCCCATCCGCAGACCGACGTGCTGCGGCCCGACCCGGCGCGCAAGCAAGTCTATAAGCGCGAGGCCTATTCCACCTACGCCGCGTCGCCGCGGCTGCAATTCCCCGTGGCGCCGCTGCCGTCCGTTCCCGAGACGCAGCTCAAAGCGCCCTGCATCGGGCTGCGCGTGGCGGGCGGCGCCTGGCGCGTGTTCTCGATCGCCGCGCCGTCGGGCGAACGGCCGGCCGGTCCGCAGACCGTGAGCCTGGTGCTGGATGGGCGGACGGTGACGCTGCGGCATCAGCGGCACCCCCCGGTCGCGTGGCTCGCGACGCACGAGGACGACGTCGAGGTCGCGTACGGATCGCTGTTCGCGTGGTACGCGCTGCTGGGCATCGCCGCCGAACCGCTGCCGTAGGGCGTCGTCGCCCGGTGTCAGCGCGAGTGCGGCGCCTGCGCGTCGTCTCCCGGCTTCCAGGAGTGAATGCGAACGAGGATCTCCTGCCCCTCGGCGCCCAGCAGCGCCTCGAGCGGCCGCCGGGACGCCGCCCCGGCTTCGTGCTCGTAGACCCGCAACCGCGCGCGTGCTTCCGCGGCCGACGCAATGGTCAGCATCGCCAGCAGCACCCAGCCAAACAACGCCGTCGCACCCAGGCGACGCGCGATCGCCGGAAACGACACGCCGCCGCGCGGCTGCACCGGCGCGGCGGCGCCAGCGGCCGGGCGCTTCGCACCGCCCTCATGCGACAACGTGCCTCCGCCGCGCCGTCCGGACAGCGCCGCGCCCGCAACCGCCACGACGAGCGCGCACCCCGCCGCGTAGAAGGGCGAATGCCACCAGTATCTCGGTCCCGACCAGTCGGCGCGCAGCTCGTGCGCCGCCTCCCCCGTCATGGACCACGCCCACGCGCAAGCCGTGCTGACGAGCGCTACGGCGGCCCCCGCCGCCAGCGCGCGGCGAAGCGTCGTGCCCGCACCGCGGCGCAGCCAGAACGGGCACGCCGCCAGCGCCACGACGGCCAGCGCCGCCGCCGCGCTGCCCAGCCAGGTCAGTCTCGCCAGCGCGGCGGCCGCCGCGCCGTGCGCCTGGGGAGCGAGGGCCGATTCGTCTCGCACGCCGAGGGCGCTGGCGTATCGCGAATCGGCGGCTTCGTGATAGCGCCGGCGGAGCTCGGTCAGATCGCCGGCCAGTTGGTCGCGCGATCGCTCCGACACATGCGGCGCGGACTTCACCGTCTCGATCAGCAGGTCCGCCGCCAGGAGCCGCGCCCCGGCGGGACCATCCTCCAGCACCCACTCGCGCAACAGGCGAAGCAGCAGATCACGGCAGGCGGCCGCGCCGGCTTCGTCGCCGGCCTGCTCGCGCTCGGCGGCGACGCCCAGCAGCCCGCGCGTCAGCGCCTGGAGGAACGGGCCGTACGGCTGGCCGATCGTCGTGCCGGCGATGGCGCTGGCCGTTCCGCCGCCAACGTTCAAGTCCTCGATCGCGGCGCTCCAGGCGCGCTCCACCGGGCCAAGTCCGTGAGAAAGCCGCTGGCCGGCGACGCGCTGCATGGCCCGGCGCACGGCGTACCAGGCCTTGTCGGCCGGGGCCTGCTCTTGTTCGAGCGCGTGCAGCCGGGCCGCCAGCGCCAGCAGTTCGCCCAGCTTCGTGTGCTGCAACGACGCGCTCATTTCCGCGATCCGCTCCTCCGCCGCGTACGCCGGCACCTCGCCGCGCAGCGCCGGGTTGAGCTGGCGGCGGGCCAGGTGAAACAGCGTGAAGGCCTCGCGGGTCTCCGGCGGCGCGAGGCGCATGGCGGCGGAGGTGGCCGACTCGTAGCGGGCGAGCTGCCGCGGCGTCGAGAAGAGCAGGGCGGTGCGGACCATCGGCATGCGGGCATACGCCTGCGCGCCGTTCCACACGGCCACAAGGCTGACGATCAGCGCCGCGAGCGCGACCACGAGCAGCCCGAGGCGGCGACGGTCAGGCGCGGCGGCGACAGCCTTGGCGGGGCGGCTCATCGCGCGTCAGGCTAAGGGGGCGACACCACACGCGGCAAGGCGGTCAGGGGTGCGTTTGTTTCAGCGTGACGGCGGCCCAGCAGGCGATCGCCTCGCCGCGGCCGATCGCTCCGAGGCCCTCGTTCGTTCCGGCCTTGATGTTGACCTGATGCGGGCCGACCTCGAGCAGAGACGCCAGCGCCGCGCGCATCGCCGGCTTGAAGGGCGTCAGCCGCGGGCGCTCCGCCTGGATGACGACGTCCGCGTTGTGCACGGCCAGGCCGGCCGCCTGCACGCGTTGCAGCACGTCGCGCACCAGCGCGCGGCTGTCGGCGCCGGCGAAGGCCGGGTCCGTGTCCGGGAACAGCTCGCCGATGTCACCCAGCCCCGCGGCGCCGAGCAGCGCGTCGCCCAGGGCGTGCAGCACGACGTCGGCGTCGCTGTGCCCGCTGAGCCCGGGCGCGTCGGGGATCTCGACGCCGGCCAGCCGCAAGCGGCGCCCCGCCGCGGTGCGATGAATGTCGTAGCCGATGCCGACGCGAAACGCGCTCATGGCGCCTCTATTCGCTGGCGGGCCGCCTCAGGCCCGGCCCGCGGCGGTGGAAACGGGTGGATTATACGCCGATTCCGGCCGTTGGGGCGGGCGCGCACACATTCGGCGACCGGCTTACAATTCTGCGCAGAAGCAGCACACGTATAACAGCACATGGAGAGACTGGCATGTCCAAGTTCGTGAACGAGTTCATGGAAGGCGTGACGGCCCGCAACCCGGGCGAGAAGGAGTTTCACCAGGCGGTGCACGAGGTGGTCGAGTCGCTGGTTCCGGTGCTGGACCGGCACCCGGAGTTCCGCAAGGCCAAGATCCTTGAACGCATCGTCGAGCCGGAGCGCGTGGTGATGTTCCGCGTCCCGTGGATGGACGACAAGGGCGAGATCCACGTCAACCGCGGCATGCGCGTCGAGTTCAACAGCGCCATCGGCCCATACAAGGGCGGCCTGCGGTTTCACCCCTCCGTCAACCTCGGCATCATCAAGTTCCTCGGCTTCGAGCAGATCTTCAAGAACGCGCTCACCACGCTGCCCATGGGCGGCGGCAAGGGCGGCAGCGACTTCGACCCCAAGGGCAAGAGCGACAACGAGGTCATGCGCTTCTGCCAGAGCTTCATGAACGAGCTCCATCGCCACATCGGCGAGTACATCGACGTCCCCGCCGGCGACATCGGCGTCGGCGGGCGCGAGATCGGCTTCATGTTCGGGCAGTACAAGCGGCTGACGCGCAAATTCGAGGGCGTGCTCACCGGCAAGGGCGTCAACTGGGGCGGCTCGCTCATCCGCCCCGAGGCCACCGGCTACGGCCAGGTCTACTTCGCCGAGGAGATGCTCAAGACGCGCGGCAAGAGCATGAAGGGCATGCGCTGCGTCGTCAGCGGCTCCGGCAACGTCGCCCAGTACGCCGCCGAAAAATGCCTCCAGCTCGGCGCGCGCGTCGTGACCTTCTCCGACTCCACCGGCTTCGTCGTCGACGAGGAAGGCATCACGCCCGAGAAGCTCGCCTTTGTCATGGACCTCAAGAACAACCGCCGCGGCCGGATGAAAGAGTACCTCAGCAAGTATCCCAAGGCCCATTACCAGGACATCGACCTGCGCGCCGACCACAACCCCCTCTGGCAGGTCAAGTGCGACGTCGCCCTGCCCTGCGCCACTCAGAACGAGATCAACGAGATCGACGCCAGCAACCTCGTCAAGAACGGCTGCATCTGCGTCAGCGAGGGCGCCAACATGCCCACCACCCCCGCCGGCGTCGAGGTCTTCCTCGAAAGCAAGATCCTCTACGGCCCCGGAAAGGCCGCCAACGCCGGCGGCGTCGCCACCAGCGGCCTCGAGATGAGCCAGAATGCCCTGCGAATGGCCTGGTCGCGCGAGGAGGTCGATCAGAAACTGCACCGCATCATGATCAACATCCACCAGGCCTGCAAGGAAACCGCCGAGGCCTACGGCACTCCCGGCAACTACGTCAACGGCGCCAATATCGCCGGCTTCCTCAAGGTCGCCAACGCGATGATGGACCAGGGGCTCGTGTAGCCTCCTGGCGAAGTGGCCCACGACCGCAGCCGCTCAACTGCCTGCGGCTGCGGGATCGAACGCCCCCTGCGCGTGGAACGCCGCGCACCGGCGGCGTTCGTTTTTTCTTGCCGCGAAGGCGCCGACCCCGCCCCCCCGGGAATAGCGCCGAACGTGGGGCGATTTCAAACAATAGAGCGTCCGCCGCGAACGAGGCCCGCGAACCGCAACACGGGCTGCGGCCTGGGAGCGCATGCCGGGCGTGCGACGTGGAGCGCCGGCCGCGCTGCGCTCCCCGGGCCCGCACCCGGGCCGGCAGACCACGGCCCGCGCGCCCGCATCGGCCGACAATTCCTGTTGCATCACGCGCCGGGCGCGTTACCATGCGCGCATCGCGGCCCGGAAACACATCGGTGGCCGTGTCATAGGGCGACCAGGTCCGAATGATTCTCCTCCGCCGGGCGCCGGCGGAGGTTGCACAACGGAGGGTATGTTCGCCGTCCGCTTCGTGCAGATCGCTCAGTGCCTGGATCAACTCATTTCGCGGCCCGCTTCGCGCGCCAACGTGGCGCCCTGAGCCGTTGCGGTCACTTATTCGGAGGATCGGTCATGAAGTCCGCTCGTTTCCCCTTGATCGCGGTCGTGATGCTCCTGGGCAGCACCGCCGCCTTCGGACAGTTCACCGACGGTTTCGAAGCCTATCCGCCAGGGCCGCTCACGCCCCAGGGCGGCTGGCAGATCTGGTACACCGGCGGCGACGACGGCACCGTCGTGGACAACAACGCCCACAGCGGCGCGAAGTCGCTTCGCCTTGACCTCCCCGGCGGCGCCGTCGGCGGCACCGACGTTGTCCAGACGTTCAACATCGCCGGCGGTCAGTGGGTTTTCTCCGCCTGGACCTACGTCCCTTCCAACGCCGGTGGCATTCTCAACAAGGACGGGTACCTCATCTTCCTTAACAACTACAACGGCCAGCCCAATCCCACTGCCGACCACTGGTCGATGCAGGTTCGCTTCAGTGCCACCCAGGGCGTGGTCGAGAGCCAGTTCGACGGCGGAACGCTGCCGCTGATCACCGATCAATGGGTCGAGTTCCGCGCCCACATCGACCTCGTCAACGACCGCTTCAAGGAGTACTACGGCGGCCAGCTCCTCGCCACGAACCTTGTCTGGACGACCAACGTCTCGGGCCCCGGCGGCACGCTCACGATCGCCTGCCTTGACCTCTACAGCGACAGCATCGCCGACATGCTCATCGACGACGTCTCGCTTGAGCCGGTCGTGCTCTGCCCGGGGGACATCAACGGCGACAACCGCACCTGCCAGGCCGACCTGGGAATCCTGCTTTCAAAATACGGCTGCTGCGAGGTCGATCCCTGCTGGGACATCAACGCCATCGCCGCCAACCTCTCTCCCGGCGACACGGCGGGCGTCTGCGGCCCGCTTGAGGAAGGGATCACCCAGGCGGACCTCGGCGTGCTTCTGGCCGACTACGGCTGCGGCGGCTGTCAGTAGGGCCGGCCCGCACGGGCGCGAGGGGCGCCACGCCTGCGCGCCCTCGCGGCGCATCGCGTTCGCGCTGGGCGGATGCGCGTAGGAGTCTGCGAAGCCGTCGAAGACACGATCGCGGCTGAGCGGTTGCCGCGCGAGGTCCGCGGTCGTGGCTTCGGCGCGCTGGCCGCGGTGACGCGCGTGGGCGACCTGATCGGCAGCCTGCTGTTTGGCTGGGTCCGGGGCGCGCTGGGCGTCGGCGCGGCTTCAATCGGCGCGCTCGTGCCGAAGCTGGGTCGTGTGGCGTTCATCGCTGCACCCGGCGGCGCGGTCGCGTGGCCAGCGCGTGCCTCAGTCTGTAAGATGAGGCCGCATGGAACCTTTTGGCTTGAACAGCGCAGCGTCGCGCCACCGGGCTGCGCCCGGCGGCGGCACGATCACTCACTCGGCCTCACCCCGCGCGATCCCGGCGTTCGTCTGGATCACGATCGCCACCGTGTTGCTCCTTCGCTTCGCCATCGCGCCGTTCGTGGTGCTCATCCCCGAGGAAGCGTACTACTGGATGTACTCGAAGCACCCCGCGCTGGGATACGTCGATCACCCGCCGATGGTCGCGTGGGTCATCATCGCCGGCTCGAGTCTCTTCGGCGATACCGAGCTTGGTGTGCGGTTCGGCACGCTGCTGCTCACCACCGCTTCGACCTGGCTGTGCTATCGCCTGGCGGCCGACTGGCGCGGCCGGCGGGCCGGCTGGGTCGCGGCGCTGTTGTTCAGCATCGCACCGCTGCTCTTCTCGGCGGGATTCCTGGCCATGCCGGATGCGCCGCTCGTGTTTTTCTGGCTGTTGGCGCTGCTGGCCGTGACCCGCGCGATTCGACGTGACTCAGTTGGCTGGTGGCTCGTCGCGGGCGCGGCGGCCGGGCTGGCATTCCTTGCGAAGTACCCGGCCGCGCTTCTGGCGGTGGGCGTTTTCCTGTTTCTGCTGTCGGATGGGCGGAGGCGTGCGATGCTGGCGCGGCCTGGCGTGTGGCTGGCGCTGGGCCTGGCGATCGTGCTGGCGGCGCCCAACCTCTTGTGGAACGCCGCGCACGACTGGGTGTCGTTTCGATTCCAGTTCGCCCGCCGGCTGGATCAGCACGCCAGCGCCAACCCGCTTCAGGCGCTTGCGTCAGTGGGCGTGCAGTTTCTCACGCTCTCACCGCTCGTTTTTGCGCTGATCGTCGTCGGATTCTGGGTTGGGATTCAGCGTTTTCGGCGCGACGCGGTCGGCGTCTGGCGCTTCGCCGTCTGCTTCTCGGCGCCGTGGCTGGCAGTGTGCGTGTACCACGGGCTGTTCTCCGAGATTCGCATGAACTGGCCCATCCCGGCGTACCTGAGTCTGCTGCCCCTCGCGGCGACGTTGCTGCGCGGGCGGGCGCTGTTCCTGCGACGGCTCACTCCAGAAACCGCTCAGGGCTTGTTGCGACCGTACGCGGGAGTCATGGTGCTTGCAAACGTCGTGCTTGCGTTGGTTATCACCGGCCGAATCCCGGCGATTCCCGCGCCTTCGGCGTTCATGCGCTGGGACGAACTTGGACGCGCCGCCGAAGTCGCGGAAGACGACTTCTGCACGGAAGCCGGTAGCGAACCTTTCATCCTCGCCCATGGCCGCTACAACCTCGCCAGCGAGCTTGGATTCTACATGCGCGACCCCGGCGACGACGGCGATTGGCGCGACGTCATCCCGCTGACTGCGGCGCTCGGCGGCGGCCTGAGTTACGTGAACTGGCGCCAACTGGAATCGTTTGTCGGGCGCAACGCGATGCTCGTAACGACCGACCTGAAACCTGCCACGATCGCCGCGCTTCGCCGTGCCTTCGACTGCGTCGAAGACCCGCGGCCCTTGGTCGATCTGGCGCGCGGCAGCCGACGGCCGACGCGCTATTACGTCGTGCGCTGTCATCGATTCGTCCGACAGCCGGAAGGAATCCGCCTCGCTGCTTTCCCGTCGTACTGGTGCGCCGGAGCGCCGTCGCTGATAGCGCTGCCGTAGACCGCATGGCCGGCCGCCTGAGCCCGCGCGGCAGGGTCTCCGTCTGACCATCGCGCCTGACTTGCTGCCACGCGGCGATGCGCAGCCGCGGATCATCACGGCGCAGCACGCGGTAGAAGCTCGCGGCTCGGATCGGTTTTGGGATACCTTCTATATGGTCGGATCTACCCCATCCCGCTCGTCCGAATCGGCGTCGGTTTTCTCGGTGTTCCGGCCACGCCAGCGCTTCAGTCGCATTGGCTGCCCGTCGGTGATCGGTCGGATGTGACCTGCCATACACCGCGTGCAGCGGCGAGGCTGGAATGCGGGTTCCGGCACACCGTGGCTTGACTTCCGGCCGGCGCGTGCGACGATAGGCGCGCTTGCTGGCTGCGGACCGGGCGACGGTGCTTGCGGCGCTGCCCGACCTGCCGAACAAGGCCGAAGTATCCGTTATCCGCACAACTTGCGTACAACAAGGCGGCCTCGTGTGCGTCGCGCAAGAGTTTGACGCAAGCATTGAAAGAGATTGCCACCGTAGCTCAACTGGCAGAGCAGCGGTTTTGTAAACCGCAGGTTCGGGGTTCGAGTCCCCGCGGTGGCTTTGAGCCATGATGCGACATGGTGCCGCAATCCGCGTCCATCATGGCACTTACAGCATCCCCGCCCGAACGCCGCTCATCGCCGCTTGTGCCAGGAAATGACTTCCGCGTGCGCGTTTTGCCGGAAGTTGGTACAAGCATTGGTACAAGCGAAGTCGAAGCGTAAGTCCCGCATTTCTCCGGTGATGAATCCCGATTTCCCACTTCGGCGGGCGGATTCTGGTACAAGAAATCGGATCGGCGATTCGCGTTTTCCACGGACAAAACCGATTTCGGCAACCCAGGGCCTGCGGTTTCGCCGTCAGCCGTGCCCGTTGCCCGCATCCGTTCGGCATCCGGGCGGTCGCCCAGCGGCAGCACCGGCAGCGCGTCGAGTGCCCCGGCCACGTCGAGTAGCCGCGGATCGGTGTACGTGTTCATCGTGAGTTCAAGCGTGCTGTGCCGCATCGCCGCTTGTGCGACCCGCGGCGCCACACCGCCCTTGCTCAGGTGCGTTCCGAACGTGTGCCGCAGGGCGTGAATGTCGAGCACCCGCCCGCGGTCGTCGCGTTTCGGGATGCCGGCAACCCGAAGGTCGCGGTCGAACGCCCGCACAAGGTCGGCCGGCACGTTGAACAACGGCGCATCGTCCGGCAGCCGGGCCGGCAGCGGCAACCCCTTCGCCGCCGCCGCGTCCCGTGCCGCGTCGAGTCGCTCCCGGAGCCAGTCGCGCAGGTCGGCCACCAAGTCAGAGCGCAGCGGGATTTCCGCCCCGCGGCCGGCCTTCTCATCCGCCGCGTCGAGCACGGCGAACGCCACGCGGCCGTCAAGCTCAAGCTGGCCGACCGTAAGCGAGCGCAGTTCGTTCAGCCGCAGCCCCGTCAGGACCAGCACCTTGTACGTCAACGCCCGTTCCCGCCCGCGGCGTTCAAGCTCGGCGATGAAGTCGGGCCGCTCAGCGAGCGCGTCGCGGGCATGCGCTTCGGCTTCACAAACCGTATCGAGCGTTAGCGGCGCCCGCTTCCACGTTCGCCGGCTGCGCTTGTTCTCACGCTTGCTGGCGTCGGCGAGCTTCACCGTCGGCCGGCCGTACTCGGCGAGCGGGCGCAGGCGTGCCGCCGTGAGCAGCCGGCGCAGCTCATCTTCCGTCAGTGCCCGACGCGGCCGGCGTTGGTCGGCCTTGCCGTCACGCTTCGGCGGGCGGGCGAAGGGGTTCGCCGTCAGGCGGTTTGTATCGACGCACCAATTGCCGAAGGCGCACGCCGCCAGTAGGTAGCCGTTCAGCGTGTTGGCGGGCATCCCTTCGGCTTCCCGAGCGTTCGCCCATTTCTCAAGCGCCGGCCGGCTCAGGTCGCGCAGCAACGCGAAGCCGCAATCGGCGACGATGCGCTTGAGGCGGAACCGGGCGTTGCGGACATGCGCCGCGTTCGTCCGCGGCTTCCCGCCCTTGCCGCGCTTCGTGCCCAGGTGCTCAAGGTAGGCGTCAACGTGCGTCGCAAGCGCGGTAGTCCGGTGGTCGAGCACAGCATCTTCCGCCGCGGTCAGTGAATTGCACCGCACCCGGTCGGCGCGTTTCTCAAGCTCGGCGAGCACGATCAACGCCGCATCGGCGCTTCGGCAGCCCGTCGCCACCTTGCGCACTTGTCCGGACCCGTTGCGGTACTTGGCCGTGAACGTCCGCGCTTCGACAAGCACGCGGTCGGCGCCAGCGTACTCGCCGTCGGCCGGCGTCGTCACCTTCGCGATGCGCTTGCGGCCCCGGCGGTCAGTCCAGCGGGCGAAGCGCTCGCCCTTGCGCGTGAACACTTCCGCGCCCGACGGCAGCGGCTTCGTGTAGGTTTCGCGGTACACGGTGCCCATGATTCACCCTTCCCGCCGACGCACGCGCCGGCACTCGATTCCGAAGTGTGCGGCGAGCTTGTCGGCCGCGTCGAGCCGCAGCGTCGATTCACCGCGCAGGAACGTCGCCAGCGATTGTCGCTTGATGCCGGTTGCCCGCTGAATCGCGTTCAGGGATTCGCGGCCTTCGGCCAGCGCCGCCCGCAGAAGCTCGCTCATCCTGCCTGTTCGCCTACCCATGTAAGCATTCTTGCCACCCGGCGAGCGTCCGTCAAGCCCCCGAAGCGGAAACCGCGGCCGCCGGACCGCCGGTTGCCCCCGGCTGGCGGACAGCCCGGGTAGGCGGGATTCCGCATTTCATCACACACGCGGTACCCCACACAGGGTAACCGCGTGTGTGTGTGTACCTGTAAGGTACACTGTGATACCGGGACTACACGCCCGTAAGCAGCGGGCGTACACGCCCGGTTTGTCAGCGGGACTACACGCCCGTAAGCAGCGGGCGTACACGCCCGGTTTGTCAGCGGGACCACACGCCCGCTCACGGCCGGCCTCCTTCCGGTGTCAGCAGCCGCCAAACCGACGGTCCGCCGGCCAGCGTGCCGCGCTTGATCCGTTCCACGAGCCCGGCTTCCCGCAGTCGCTTGAGCGCCCGCCGTATCGCCGATTCATCGCGTCCGGCCCGCCGTGCCAGGTCGGCCACGCTCGCCGACACGATGCCGTCCGCCTTGGCGTGCCGGTACAGCAGCAGCCACGCGGCAAGCTCGGCCCGCGCGCGCCGCGGAAGCTCACCGTCGATGAACGCATTCAGCAGCGCGAACCGCCGCCGCACAGCGCCGCCGCCCCGGCCGGGTTTCCGCTTCGGCTTCGGCTCGGCATCCGTCGCAGCGCGCCCGTTGCGGCGTGCGGGTCGCTCGCCCAGGTCCATAGGCGGGAGCACTTCGCCAGGCGGGATGATGCGCGGGTCGGTCATTCGTCGCCCCCGTCATCGTCCGCCGCCGCGGGCGTCGAGCCCCACAAGGCCCGCAGCGATGCCGTGAGCTTGCCGCGGTCCGCCGGCGTTGCCGGTGCCGGCTCGATCGGGCGGAACGATTGAATGCGCCGCTCGAAACACAAGCTCACGTCCACCGGCTCGCCGTGCCGGTGTTTCAGGCAGCGCAGCGTCACGGCTTCGGGATCGCCGCGGCCCGGCACCAGCACGTAAGCCGTGTCGGCCCCGTATTCGAGTTCCGAGCTTTCGCGGAAGCTCGCCAAGCTCAGCCCGTCGCCCACGTAGGATGAACGCCCGCGCTTGTCTTTCGTCCGCGCTACCGCGGACACCGCCAGCACCGCATAGCCGGCGTCCGCGAATTGGCGCAGGTAGTCCATCAGGGCATCGACCGAGCCGCGCTTGTCGGCGTGCTCGCCCGGCGGTCGGATGCGTTGCAGGTAGTCCAGCGTCAGCAAGGCGCCGCCGAAGTCATCGGCCGTTGCGGCGATGTTGCCCAGGTCGAACGGCGGCGCGACGAACGCCAGCCGGTCGGCCACGGATTCGAGCGTCGCAAGCCCGCGGTCGATGCGGTCGGCGTGCTCGGCGCCGAGCTTGCGCTTGGCGATAGCGTCGAGCGGAACGCCCGACAGCCGGGCAAGCTGGCGGTCCAGAAGCACGGCCGCGGACATTTCGACGTTCGCGACCACGGCCCGCAGCGTCGGCACCGCCCGCAGCGCGTCGATTACCCATTGCATCGCCAGCGCGGTTTTCCCGCCGCCCGGCAAGCCGCCGACCAGCACCACGCGCCCCGGCCCGATTTCGACGGTAGCAAGTGCGCCGGTGCCGACCGCGTACAACGGCGGCGCGGCCCCGCTGAACAGCGCGTCGCGCCACGCATGGAACACGTCGGCCGCGGTCTGGTATTTCGCCGTCGCGTTCACGGCGCACCGCCCTTCCCGGCATTCGCCGAAGCGCCGGCCGGCGCCGGCTGCACGGCGATTACTTCGCCGCCGGACGCGCCGCACACGTCGCGGATGCCCGGCTGTGCGGATGCCCAGCCGTTTTCGATTGCCCGGCGGGTGTCCGTCGGCGTCAGCCCGCAGTCAAGCCCCGCCTCAGTGAGCAGCGCTGCGCAGAGCGCCAGCGGTGCGCCCAGCTCGGCCAGGTTCGCCGCCGCGGAGTAGCACCGCCGGTGTCGGTCGCCCACGGATGCGCCTTCGCGGATGAAGTCGAGCGTCGCCCGGTTGAGCTTGTTCGGTGCGTCGCCGCTCTCCAGCCGCCCGGCGCGGGCGTCGGTTTCGCGTTGCACTTGGGCAGCCGCTTCGGCCCACAGCGCCGCTGCCGGCTCGCTTCGATACGTCGGCGCCGGAAGCTCGAAGTCCGCGGGTTCCACGGCGAGCGTGAGAATCGCACCGGTGCCAAGGTGCATCAGCTCATCGACCGACAGCCGCCGCTTGTGCAAGCCGGTTTTCGGGTGCCGGCTGTTCGGCGCCCGGAAGCACCGCACCCTGTCGTACACGCCCGCGTCGATCGTCACTCCGGCCGGTTCGGCCACGGCTTCGGCGAAGCGTCGGGCGATGCGGTGAAAGTCGCGCCCGGGCGCCGGTTGCCATGCGGCCGACGGGACGCCCAGGTGAAACCCCTTGCCGCCGCTCAGGAAGGCGAGCACGTCATCTTCGGCGATGCCGAGTGAGTCCGTGAGCGCCGCGCACAAGCGGCGGGCGTCATCAAGCGCCGCCGGCAGGTCGCCTTCGCGGTCCACGTCCCACCAGACGAACGGCGCCCAGCACGGCCCCGAGAATCCCGCCGTCGAGCCGGTCGCGGCCAGGTGGTCGCGGAAGTCGCCCCCGAAGCAGAAAGCCGACAGGTAGCCTTCCTTGTTACACTCGGCCCGCGGGTCGCATGCCGCATATCCGCGGAAGGCGGCCTGCCAGTTCACCAGCCGGCGTGGCTTGCGACAATCGCCGAGCACACGGAAGCCATAACGGAAGTCCGCATTCATGGCGAAGTCTCCAGCGTCACGGCGTGCATCGCGACAGCGACCAGAGCGCCACGCAGATCATCACGCACCTTCTCTGGCAAGGCCGGCATGTTCCCGGCGTCATCGAGCACCGCCCCGATTGCTTCGGTGGCTTTTCGCAGGCGCGCGGCGCGCCAGCGGTTCGCGGCCACAGCCCGCCCGATTGCCGCAGCCTGTTGGAGCATCAACACAGGTCGGGTCAGTTGCACGATGCACCTTCCGGCTTGGCGTTCGCCCCGAAATCGAAGCTCGCATCGCCTGCGTCCGCGCCGTCGGTCGGTGCGAACGGGTCGCGCTCGGGTTCGTCCACGCGCAGCACGTCGAAGCGAGTTACACGATTGCGCTCGGTGCCGTCATCGTCGCGGCGCAGCGCCACGCGCACCTTGCACCGGACGCGACCCGGCGGAACCGCCGCGGATTCGAGCTTGTCGAGCGAGTCGAGCCCGAGCTTGAGGCAGTCGCGCTTCGTCTGCGGCAGCGCCGCCGGCGTGAGCCAGCAATCATGAAAGACGGCCCGCCCGGCGTGCTCGCCTTCGCACACGTCAAAGCGAATCTTCACGCCCGGCGTTCCGGTCCGGGCGTTAAACAGTTCGACGCTGTGAACATGGCATTCGTAGGTTCCGGCTGGCAGCGGCGCGAAGTCCGCCGCCGCCTCTGTGGTGTTCCATTGGCCCCGCAGGGTTTCGAGGTTGCCCCGCAGAATGTCTGTAAGCCGCCGTCGCGGCTGGATATCATTCGGGTACATAATCAACAATCCTTTGCAGGGCGGCCCGCCGACGCGGCAACGTCGAGCGGGCCGCGTTTTCCTCAGTCGAACAAGCTCGGCGCGGCATCCGCTTCGGCGGGCGTCGGGTCCGGCCGGTCGGGATGCACGGCGAGCCAGCCCAGCGCCGCGGCGCGATCGGCTAGCCGCCATATCGAAACCGGGCGGGCGTGCGCATCCGGCCGGCGCGATTCGGCGAAGCCGACGCGCTCGATAATGCCCGCCCGCGCCAGCGACCCCGGCACCACGCCCAGGCAGACAGGGTTGATTTCGTCCCGCACCTCAACCACGTCGCGCACGTCGTTCGCGGTGGCTTCAGCGGCGTCGAGCAGCCGGGCAAGCAATGCCCGCCGCCCCCGCAGCACGTACACTTCGCGGCGAGCTTCAGGCAGCGCGTGCGCGTCGAGCTTGCACGATTCGCCGTCGGCGGTCGGTGTCATCGTTGCCTGGCTCATCGCGCCGCGCCCTTCGCGGTGCGCACCGGCGGGCAGCCGGCTGCGATCCAATCCCGCAGCTCAGCCCGGCGCCAGCGCACGAGCCCGCCGAGCTTGATCGGTCGCGGCATCCGGCCAGCATCGACCAGGCGGTACAGGTGCCGCGTCGAGCACCGGCCCAGCAACGCGGCCACGTCCCGCACTGACAGCAGTTCTGCGGAAGCGGCCGATCCGCCGGCGTTTCCGCCAGCGGCATTCGCGCTTGTAGCGTCCATTGTCAACACTCCGTTTCGCGTGTCGCCGGGATGCGAGCGGGTTCGACCGCTGCCTTCGCATGTCCGGCCATTAACGCGAACCGGACGGGGCGGATGGGGCGGATTTCCGGTTTCGTCCGCTGCGGTGCAAAGCAGAAATGCCCTTGGCGAACAGCCAAGGGCACTAATCGGCAGTCATTGAATAGAGCGGACTTCCGCTAATCGTCCGCCCCGCATCCGCGCCGCCCAGCCGAACGTGGACGAATTGAAGTGGGTAGGTGCTCGGGTTCGATGGATTCGCGGGGAGCCAAACTGCCGGACGCGCGTCCGCGACCCGCTCGCCGGGTGTTCTTCTGTTCCCCGTTCGCCCTGCGCCATTCCCTGAGGTAGCGCTGCCACGTATCGAATCCCGGAAGTTCGTTGGCTTCGCCCGATTGAGCACAAGCCCTGGCCAGCGCGTCGTACACCTCGCGGTCAGTCGGGTTTGGATTGCCAGGGTTCAGCACGTCGCGCGTACGTGTGTACTGCTCGCCAACCTTACGAACACGATCCGGCATACCTGCCGATTCGCCTTTCGGCTCGCCGGTACTATTCGCACCGTCACCCTTCGGCCGGTTGCGGCTGTACCCCGACACGTTTTGTTCAATACTGGCCCGAACGCGGTCCAGCGCGTCCTTGAAGAATAGCTCGTGGGCGGCCTGCAACCTCTTTAGAACCGCCCAACGAAGGCCTTTGTAGGGGAGTCCCATCGCAAAATCGCGTCCCGGATCGGGGTTCACGCGATTCGTGGGGTCGATTGCTTGCGATTCGTGTGGGTCGATTGCTTGCGATTCGTGCGGGTCGATTGCTTGCGATTCGTGCGGGTCGATTGCTTGCGATTCGTGCGGGTCGATTGCTTGCGATTCGTACGGGTCGATTGGCGGCGCGTACCGTCCGAGCTCATCGGTGAGGGCCCCGAGGTACGCGAAGTACTCATCGAGCGTCAGCCAGCGCGGCCGCCGCGGGCCGCCTACGTCCGATTCGTACGGGTCGATTGGCGGCGGGTACCGTCCGAGCTCATCGTTGAGGGCCCCGAGGTACGCGAAGCACTCATCGAGCGTCAGCCAGCGCGGCCGCCACGGGCCGCCTACGTCGTCATCTTTGCGATGCGGTGCTTGCCGGGAATATTCACGGATACGTTCCGCCCAATATGGCCGAACACCCGGGTACCCGAGGAAATGCCCAATTTCGTCAGCGAGCCGCCGGACCCAGGGCTCTTCTCTCGGATTCGCAATCAGGTCATCAGGGAGGCCAAAGCAGGGGTGATACCAGTTCATTCGCCGCCGGGTCTCCCGCATCATGATTCGTACCCCCTCACAACCCGCATGGGCACTTTCGGCCGTTCTCGCTCGAAAAGGGGCATGTTGCCGCGGCAGTCGATGTACAGGTCGATGTCGCCCGCCAGCCAGCGCGTCACGCGGCCCATCCGTATCGGCTCGGGCAGGCGGCGCGATGCCAGCAACTTCCAGACATGGCGTGGTGAGATGCCGAGCCGGCCGGCGACCTGCGTGGCTGTCATGAATTCATGCATCGTGCGCCTCCGTGCGGAGAGAATTCACTGACCGTGCAGGAATGCGATCACGTACGGTGTGACGCGCATCCGTGCGCCGTGCTGCGCTAGCTATTGTACCAGGCATCCGCCGATCGTGCCGCATCGGGGCAGGAAACGGCCAAGGTGTGGCGATGGGGCGAGCGCTCTGGACGGACGATGCCGATTCGTCGAGTCTTTCTCAGCGATCTGTCACTGAACCGGGGATGGATCGGGAAAAGAAACCGACCGGGCGGAATCAGGCACCATAAGGGGGGCGATCATTCGCGCGTGCGCGGCCCCACCGCGCGAGCGGGACAGGCGCGTTTTTTGTGGCATGCACAGCACCAAGAGTCCAATAACCTGTGAGTAGCTAGGCCATAGTACGTTTGCCAGCTATGGGTAGCCGGTGCCGAACCGCGACAGGAGCGCCCCAAGGTCCGCCTTGGGCGACGCAGCCGTCGCCGTCGAGGTCGGCCGGCGGATAGAAACCCGGGTCGTCTTCGCAGTAGCCCAGAGCCCAAGCAGGATGCCGAGGTCGCGACAGGGAAGACCATAGATTCGTGAACAGAGAGACAAGGGGTAGCAGGTACTCCCGCGCCGGCGCGCGGGCGGGGGGCCGATCGAACCGTTAAATGCGCGCGGGGCCCCTCGACGCGACGGCGCGCGCTCGCGCTCCCATCCCGCCGCGAGTTGGGCGAAACACGCCCAAAACCGCTCGACAAGCAATCGGAAGACGGCGCGCGCCGTCGATGAGCTTGAACGCCAGTCTGCACCTAATTACGGCGGCGGCAAAGGCGGCCACGCGTTCATCGTCAACGAGAGACACGGGATGAGCCGAGCATGTCCCGCGGCATGTCTGCTGGATTCTGACAGCCACGCGCGACCGGAGCGGCTCTTCGAGGAACATCGGCGGCGGGCAGGTCTCGCAGCGATCCCCGCCAGGGCAGTACGTCAAGCCGTGTCACACGTTGGCACAGTTGCCCGTGTTTCGCGTTCCGCGGCCCGCTGGCGCGTTCAGCCTGCCTTCGGGTACCCGGGGCCAGCCCGACGCGCGTTCTCGCCACGGCGCGGCGGTTCTGTGCGTGCATCATGGATTCCCCTTCGCGGTTTGATCGGCGAGCAGCCGGCGCACCGCATCGGCCCGTTCGATGTCGGTGAGCGGCAAGCGGGCGAGCAAGGCGACGGCTTCGGTGAAGTGTTCGCCCGCACCGAAGTGTTCGCCAGCACCGAAGTGTTCGCCCGCACCGTCGGCGTCGCGCGCACTCGCCGCGCTGACCGCGGTTGCCGGCGTCGCCTCAGTCGGTCCGCCATGCTCGATTTCCGCCCCGTCGGTACAAGCGTTGGTACAAGCGTTCGTCAGAGCGCTTGTAAGCTCTTGCGATTGCGTGCCTTCCGTGCGATGCTCTCGGTTTTGTAAACCGCAGGTTGCGGGTTCGAGTCCCCGCCGGTGGCTTTGAGACATGGGGCGTCAACCGCGCCTGGCCCGCGTCAGGGTTAGCCCTTGCAGCGGTCCGGCGGGAAAGTCGGCTGCCCGCCCGCATGCCGGCTCACGCGGCAAGCAGGTCGGTCGGTGATTCATCAGCATGTGTCGCCTGACGAACGCGCCATCGAACCCGTCGACGAACGCGTTATCAGGCAGTGACGAAAAGCGCCGTCAAGCCGCGATAAACGCCGTCAAGCTGCGATAAACGCGCCGTCAAGCCGCGATAAACGCGCCGGCATGCCGTGGTAAACGCGCCGGCATGCCGTGGTAAACGCGCCGGCATGCCGTGGTAAACGCGCCGGCATGCGGCGAGCGGCAGCGAGTGGCGCGACCGGACGCACCGCCACGGTCAGCGGCCGTACACGTCCACCTGTCGTGTGCGCGTGCGTTGTTCGCGAACCTCGCCTCCGGGCGGCGCGTTGCCGTGCGGATTGTGGCCCGACCATTCGCCGGTGCGCGCGTCCATCCACTCCTTGCCGATCACGCGGCCGTTCTCGTCGAAGTGAATCCGCGCTGCGTAGCCGTCGTCGTGCTGGTAATACCACTCCCGGTCGCCGATGGTCTCGTTCGGGTCGCCGATCACCTGCCGCACGTGGAAGCGATCATCGACGCCTTCCTTGATCATGTCGTAGTGGGCCCGGGTGAACTTCGAGGCGCAGCCCAGCAGGCCCGCGCACACAACCAGCAGGCCGACGGCCGTTCGCTTACGCATGGTGTTTCTCCTTCCGTTGGGCGATCGCCGCCCGGGTCACCGGCGGCCCGCGCGTCACGTCGCGCGGCGCCGTCGATGAGTGTACAGGCTGTCGCGCCACGTGCCAGTGCCCGCCGATGGTCGCGCGCGCCGCCGTAGATAGCTCCCCAGGCCGATGAAGAAATTTCTGGAAACTTGTCGCGGAGGGACTTCAAACTCCGCCGCGGCGCGTTATACATGTACGGACACGAGCCGCGCGGACGAGGTTCGCGCGGCCACACGCGGGCCGTTATGGCCCCGTCCCGATGGAAGGTTGCCAAGTGCGCCACGGCGGAACCTTCCATCTTTTTTTTTTTGCGCTGCGCGCGTCGCGAGAGGCGCCCTTTGCGGAACCCTTGATCACTTCTAATGCGCCGGGCGCGCAACGCCGCACGCCGGCCGACAGGAAGGGGCACACATGCAGCCGCCGACGCTCCGAGAGCTGTTCGCCTACAACGATTGGGCCCGCGACCGGGTTCTCCACGTCGCCGCCGGCCTGGCGGCCGGGCCGCTCGATCGCCCGTTCGACATGGGGCCCGGCACCTTGCGGGCCACGCTGCATCACCTCTGGGGCGCGGAGCGCGTCTGGCTCGACCGCTGGCAGGCCATCCCCCGCGAACGACACGCCGCGCAGCTCGACAACAAGGCGGTCGAGCTGCCGGTCCTTCAGGAGTGGTTCCAGCGCACCGCCGCTGAGCGCGACGCGTTCCTAGCCGCGCACGCGTCGGCGGCGGAGCTCGACCGGCCGATCACGTATACCAACTTCCGCGGCGAGACGTTCACGCAGCCGCTGGGTCTGCTGGCGCTGCACGTGTGCAACCACGGGGTTCATCACCGGGCGCAGGCGGCCAACATGCTGCGGCGCGTCGGCGCGCAGCCGCCGCGGCTCGACTACGTCTTCATGCGGCTCGAGCGGCCCACGTGCGAGCAGACGGCGGAGCAGCGGGCGTGGTTGCGCGAGCGCGGCCTCGGAGGCGTGCACGATCCGGTCGCGCCCCCTCCCTATTCGATCGCGGATCTGCGGACGTACTTTCGCTACACCGACTGGGCCCAGCAGCAGGTGTTGGGCGCGGCGGAGGCGCTGGGTGACGAGGCGCTCGACCGGCCGTTCGAGATGGGGCTGGGCAGCCTGCGCAAGACGCTGTTGCACCTCATCGACGCGGAGCAGTGGTGGGAAGCCAACTGGCGATCCGCCGACCACGGCATCATGCCGCAGCCGTGGCAGGCCCTGCCGGCCCAGACGCCCATGGCGGCGGTCGGGCGGCTTTGGCGCGAGGCGGCGGCAGCCCGCAACGCGCGGCTGGAGCGCGCGAGCGACGCCGAGTTGCAGCGCCCGGTGAACGCGGCCACGACGCCGGGCCGGACACTGGCGGTGCGCATGGGCGAAAGCCTGCTGCAACTGTGTGGCCACGGGACGCATCACCGGGCGCAGGCGCTGAACATGCTGCGGCACCTGGGCGGGCGGACGCCGGGGCTGGATCTGGTGACGTGGCTGCGGGAGGCGGGCGGGAGGGCAGAGCCGGGCTGTCTCCAGCCCGGAACTGGGCGCGGCCGCGATCAGGTTCTGGAATAGCCTCATGTGTCCGCCATGGGGCCGGGCTGGGGACAGGGCGCTGACGCGGCGCTTGCGGCCGGGCTGGGGATAGCCCGGCTGCGACGGGGCGCCTGCGGACGGGCTGGGAAACGCGGCTCTAACGTGCGCGGCTCAGATCAACAAAGCGGGTTTGGCACTTCTCATGCGAACGGCTACCGCGGCCGCTGGAGCGGGAACAGCAGCACGTCGCGGATGCTTTCGCTGCCCGTCAGCAGCATGCACAGCCGGTCGATGCCGATCCCCAGCCCACCCGCCGGCGGCATGGCGTACTCCAGCGCCTCAACGAAGTCCTCGTCCATCACCGCCATCGTCTCGTCACCCTCGCCGCGGAGCTGGGCGGTGAGCGTCTCCTGCTGCACGACGGGGTCGTTCAGCTCGCTGTAGGCGTTGCCCATTTCCATCCCGTTCACGTACGCCTCGAAGCGCAGCGCCAGCCCCGGCTCCGACGGGTGACGCTTCGTCAGCGGGCACAGCGGCGCGGGGTAGTCGACCACGAACATCGGGTTCACCAGGTGCGGCTCGACGTAGTGCTCGAACAGCGCACTGATCACCACCGCGTCGTCCGCCTTCGCCTCGTCCACGCTGATCTGCTTGCGGGTGTACAGCTCGCGGGCCCGGGCGCGAATCGCCGCCGTGTCCGCCATGGCTATGCCCGCGTGCTCGGCGAACAAGTCTCCGTATCGCCGCCGCGGCCAGGGCGGCGTGTAGTCGATCTCGCGCTCGCCGAACCGGATGCGGTACGAGCCGATCACGTCGCGCGCCGCGCCCGCGATGATCGCCTCGGTGATCTCCATCATGTCGTGGTAGTCGCCGTACGCCTGGTACAGCTCCAGCATCGTGAACTCCGGGTTGTGCCGCGGGCTGATGCCCTCGTTGCGGAAGCAGCGCGCGAACTCGAAGACGCGCTCCAGCCCGCCCACCAGGCAGCGCTTCAGATACAACTCCGGGCTGATCCGCAGGTACAGCTTCATGTCCAGCGCGTTGTGGTGCGTCGTGAACGGCCGCGCCGCCGCGCCCCCGTAGATCGGCTGCAACACCGGCGTATCGACCTCGACGAACCCGCGCTCGTGCAGCACCTTGCGGGCGTAGTTGATGATCGCCGCCCGCTTCAGGAACACCTCGCGCGATTCGACGTTCGACAGCAGGTCCACGTATCGCCGCCGATAGCGCGCCTCGACGTCCTGTAGCCCGTGGAACTTCTCCGGCGGCGGGCGCAGGCACTTGCTGAGCAGGGTCAGGTGCGTGGCCCACAGCGTCAGCTCGCCGGTCTTTGTGCGGCCGAGACGGCCCTCGCAGCCGACAAGGTCGCCGAGGTCGAGCAGCTTCGCCAGCTTCCACGCCGCCTCGCCCGCGTGCAGCCGTGCCTCGCCGGCGTCGCCGGCGGATACGGCCAGCGCGGACTCAACCATCTTGCGGCTGACGCCCCATTGCAGGTCGCCGGTCTGATCGCGGACCGTGATGAAGATCAGGCTTCCGATGTCGCGATGCAGCACGACGCGTCCCGCCGCCCGGTGCGCCACGCGGCCATCGACGACGGCGGAAGGCTCGCCGGGAGCGGCGACGGGTCCGAGAATCTGGCCGGCGGAGATGTCGAGCGTTTCGGCGGCGGTTCGGATTGTCTGGTTGGTGCTCACACCAGGGAAGCGCCCGCCGTAGGGGTCGATGCCCAGTTGGCGGAGCTTTTCGAGCTTTGCGAAGCGGTCGGCTCTCTGGTCGCTCATGTCGTCTCGTTGTCTCGCAAGGAGGAAACGGACGCTGGTTATAACCGGGCCTGGCATTGGGGCAAACGTGGCCCGATGAAGCGAAGCGAGGCCCCGGGGGCTGGCGTGCTCAACCGGTCCCGGTAACCCGCGCGTTTTATCGAACGTTCCCAGGTAAAAAGGGCTTGCGGGGGCGTTTTGAAGGGGATAAAGTACTTAAGGGAGGCCCTTTCGAAGTTTTCGACCAAGCGAACGAGGTTGTCACCTCAAGGTCTTGCGAGTCGGGCCGGAAGTTCTGCACCGCGAGCCGTGCCATTCGGCTAACCGCCAGGGGCCATCATAAGGAGATGATCGTGCGCAGTATCACTATTTCGATCTCAATTGCACTGGTCGGCCTGGCGGCTTCGCCGGCCTTCGCCCAAACAACGATGGACTACCCGACGGGCAGCATTGTCACCTATCTGCACGAAACGGGCCCGCAGGACAACCCGACCGGCGAGTTCCAGGTCGTCGCCTCGCACCTCGTGCGCTTCGATGGCTCGGTCTCGATGCGCCTCTACTACTCGGACTGGTTTCTCGCCGAGGGCAGCTTCGTCCGCGTCACGTCCATCTTCGACGGCGACGAGCAGGAGCTCAACGCCGAGGAGCTCGCCGACTGGCAAGGCACGTCGGCGTATTTCAACGGCGATTCGGTCCTGTTCGAGCTGGTCGCCGGCCCGCACACGACCGGCAGCTTCGTCAAGATCCGCCAGATCGGCATCACCATGGCCGACACGATCACCGGCAGCCCCGGCCAGTGCGGCATCTGCGGCTCCGACGACCGCGTGCAGACCAACCTCGATTTCAGCGGCCGGCTGATGCCGGTCGGCTGCACCGCGTCGATCTACACGACCAATAGCTGTGCGCTGACCGCGGGCCACTGCGTCGACGGCGCCGGCTCGCTCGTGCTCCAGTTCCGCGTGCCGAACTCGCTCGCCAACTGCGCGACCGTCAACCCGCCCTCCATTCACCAGTACTCGATCGGTCAGCGCACCTTCCAGAACGGCGGCGTGGGGGCCGATTGGTGCGTCATGACGGTCAACGCCACGCAGGGCCTGCGCCCCTATCAGCGCTACGGCACGCTGCGGCGCATCGGCACGACCGGCGTCGCGTCGGCCACGGGCATCTGGGGCTTCGGCGTCGACGACACCTGCGTCCGCAGCCAGACGCAGCAGTACAGCCCCGGCAACTTCGCCGGCCAGACGCCGACGTACTGGACCTACACGAACGACATCCGCGGGGGCAATTCGGGCTCGGGCCTGCTGAGCAAGGAGCTGATCTACGGCATCTGCACGCACTGCACGGTCGGCTCGTGCAGCAACATCGCCACGAAGACGACCGTCGCGGCGTTCAGCAACGCGCGCACCGCGCTGTGCCCGCCCTGCGTGGCCGACCTGGATGCGAACGGCTCGATCGGTCAGGGCGACCTTGGCGTGCTGCTGAGCGGCTTCGGGAAGTGCTACACCGACGTCGGCTTCGTCCATGCGACGGACCTCGACGGCAACGGCTGCTGCGACCAGGGCGACCTGGGAGTCCTGCTGGGCGTGTTCGGCCAGAACTGCCCGTAGGGCCGTCACCGACCGGATCTCCGGCAATCAACCATGGCCCGGGCGGGAGGCCCCCGCCCGGGTCTGTTGCTGCGGAGACCGCAGACCCCGACCCCTTCCCCCTGTTTCATCGCAGGGTTCTACCAGTTCCCGGAGGCGCACTGATCGCCACAGGAACTGGCACTACCTCCTTCTTCTTCAACGTCGGCGGTTCGCCGAGTGCCGGCGTTCGACGCACAGACGGGCGAATGCGGGTAGAATCTCACCGTAGTCGATAGGAAGCGTATGACGGCGGCCGGTGCGGTCACCGGCGCCGCTGCCAGGCCCCACACTTAGAGAGGCAACGATCAGTCGCGATGGAGAGCCTTCCGAGTCATCAGAACGCCGCCTTCGTCGAGGAGCTGCTGGAGAGCTATCTTCAGGATCCCGAGTCGGTTGACGACGGGTGGCGGCGCTATTTCGATCAACTGACGCGCAAAGAGCGCGGCCGCCTGCGTGCGCGGCCCCGGCCCAGCTTCAAGCCCGCCAGCATCTTTCACGGCGCCGCGGGCGGCAACGGCCACTCGGCGATCGCCGCCGAGGAAGTCCGCCGCCAGGTCAAGCAGGACCGGCTCGACCAGCTCGTGCGGGCGTATCGCGTGCGCGGTCACGTCATGGCCCAGCTCGATCCGCTGGGCATGACCAGTGGATCGCATCCGGAGCTCGATCCGGCCCACTACGGGTTCTCGGAGTCCGATCTCGATCAGGTCTTCTCCTGCCGGACCATCAGCGGCGCGCCCAACCGCACGCTGCGCGAGATCGTCGCCCTGCTGCAGGAGACCTATTGCCGCTACATCGGTGTGCAGTTCATGCACATCGACGACCTGAACGTCCGTCACTGGCTTCAGGAGCGGATGGAGGGCACGGCCAACCGCGTGAAGCTCTCGCGCCGCGAGCAGTTCCGCATCCTCACGCGCCTCACCGACGCCGCGATCTTCGAGACCTTCATCCAGAAGAAATTCCTCGGGGCCAAGAGCTTCTCGCTCGAAGGCGCCGAGAGCCTCATCCCGCTGCTCGACCTGGCCATCAACACCGCCGGCGAGCAGGGAATCGACGAAATCGTCATCGGCATGGCCCACCGCGGGCGCCTCAACGTGCTTGCCAACATCATCGGAAAGAGCCCGCGCGAGATCTTCCGCGAGTTCGAGGACATCGACGCCGATCGCAAGCTCGGCCGCGGAGACGTCAAGTATCATCAGGGCTACCACGGCGAGTGGACCACGCCCGGCGGTCACAAGGTCTATCTTGCGCTGTGCTTCAACCCCAGCCACCTCGAGTTCGTCAACCCCGTCGCACTCGGCCGCACGCGTGCCCGGCAGGATCGCGTCGGCGACGGCGACGGCAGCCGCAGCATGGCCCTGCTCATTCACGGCGACGCCGCCTTCGCCGGCGAGGGCATCGTCCAGGAGACACTGAACCTGAGCGAACTGCCCGCGTATCGCACCGGCGGCTCGCTGCACGTGATCGTCAATAACCAGATCGGCTTCACCACCACGCCGCAGGAAGGCCGCAGCAGCCTCTACTGCACCGACGTGGCCAAGATGCTGCAAAGCCCGATCTTTCACGTGAACGGCGAGAACCCGGAGGCCGTCGCCGCCGTCGTGCAGCTCGCGGTCGAGTTCCGCCGGCAGTTCCACCGCGACGTCATCATCGACATGTATTGCTATCGTCGCCGGGGGCACAACGAGAGCGACGAGCCGGCGTTCACGCAGCCGGTGATGTACCGCGCGATCCGCAACCGCCCGGGCGTGCGCGAGGCGTACCTGGAGCACCTGCTGGAGCTGGGCGGCGTGACACGCGAGGAAGCCGACGAGATCGCCGACAGCCTGCGCAAGCGACTCGAAGCCCACCTGGCCCAGGTTCGCGATGAGCCGCGGCAGCGCGAGCCGGCGAGTTTCCTGGCGAAGGCCTGGCGCGGGTACGTCGGCGGGGCGGACGCGTCGGCGCCGGAAGTGGACACCGGCGTTCCGCGCGAGCGCCTCAGCGCCCTGCTCGAGGCGCAGACGCGCGTGCCCGGCTGGTTCCGGCCGCACCGCACCATTCAGAAGCTGCTCGAGAAGCGCCGCGCCATGGCGCAGGGCGCCGAGCTGCTGGACTGGGGCGCCGCAGAGGCACTGGCGTTCGCCACGCTCGCCGTCGAGGGCACGCGCATCCGCCTGACCGGGCAGGACAGCGCCCGCGGCACGTTCAGCCATCGCCACGCCGTGCTGCACGACGAGGAGACCGGCCGCACGTACATGCCGCTGCGCCACCTGGCGGACAACCAGGGGCCCGTGGACATCTGCAACAGTCCGCTCTCGGAAGCGGGCGTGCTGGGCTTCGAGTACGGGTACAGCGTCGCCTGGCCCGACGGCCTGGTGCTGTGGGAGGCGCAGTTCGGCGATTTCGTGAACACCGCCCAGGTGATCGTCGACCAGTTCATCACCAGCGCCGAGGACAAGTGGCATCGCCTCAGCGGACTCGTGCTGCTCCTCCCGCACGGCTTCGAGGGCGAGGGGCCCGAGCACTCCAGCGCCCGGCTCGAACGCTTCCTCAACGCCTGCGCCGAAGACAACATCCAGGTCGCCTATCCGACCACGCCGGCGCAGTACTACCACCTGCTGCGGCGGCAGGTGCGGCGGACGTGGCGCAAGCCGCTGGTGGTGATGACGCCCAAGAGCCTTCTGCGCCAGCAGGTTTCCAGCCTGGACGAGCTGGCGAGCGGGCGCTTCCAGCGCGTGATCGACGACGCCGAGATCGCGCCGGAGCGCGTGAAGCGCGTCCTGCTGTGCACGGGGAAGATATTCTTCGACCTGCACCAGAAGCGTCGCGAGCTGGCGCGGGACGACGTGGCGATCGTGCGCATCGAGCAGTTGTACCCGCTGTCGGCCGAGCAGCTCTTCGCCGTGCTCGACCGCTACCCGGGCCAGGCGCCGATCACGTGGGTCCAGGAAGAGCCCGAGAACATGGGCGCCTGGCGCTACCTCGAGCGCCGCTTCGGCGATAGATTCAGGCAGCGCGGCCCGCTCGGCTCCGTTTGCCGGCCGGCCTCCGCCAGCCCGGCCACGGGGTCGAAGGGCAGCCACAAGATCGAGCAGGCACGGCTGCTGTCGCGGGCCTTCGGCGCCTAGACGGCGGCGCCGCCGGGCCGCGCGGCGCGGGTGTCCGCGGCCACGAACGATGTTCACGAGCGCTCGCGGCCCCGCCGTCGCGCTCCAAGCGAGGCAAGACAGACCCTATGTCAGTCGAAATCAAGGTGCCGCAGGCGGGCGAGTCGATCACCGAAGTGCAGATCGGCGAGTGGTTCAAGACCGTCGGTGACTCGGTCGCGGTCGACGAGGCGGTCGTCGAGCTCGAGACCGATAAGGCCTCGATGGAGGTACCCGCCCCCGTCGCCGGAAAGCTCAGCAAGGTCCTCAAGCAGGCCGGCGACACGGCCCGCGTCGGCGACGTCATCGCCGTGATCGAGCCCTTGCTCGACGCGGCCCGCGCCCCGGCCGGTGCAAAGCCCCCGGCCAGGCCCGTACCGGAAACGGCGGCGCCCGTCGCCCCCGCCAAGACGGCCCCCGCGGCGACTGCCGCCGAGCACCCCGCGGCGAAGTCGGCCGCCGAGCCGCGGGTGATGCCCGCGGCGCGCCGGGCGCTCGCCGAGCACGGCCTGGGCCCCGGCGAGGTGCGCCCGAGCGGTCCGGGCGGGCGGCTGCTGAAGGAGGACGTTGCGGCTCACGTGGCCGGGCGCGGACCGGCCGCGCCTGCATCCGCTGATGGCGCGGCGCACGCGCCCGCCGAGGCCGCAGGCGGCCGGCACGAGGAGATCGTGCCGATGAGCATGCTGCGGCGGCGCATCGCCCAGCGCCTGGTCGAGGCCCAGCACAGCGGCGCGCTGCTGACGACTTTCAACGAGATCGACATGTCCGCGGTCCTGCGGCTGCGCGCCGAGCGCGGCGAGGCCTTCGAGAAGAAGTACGACGTCAAGCTCGGCTTCATGTCGTTCTTCGTCAAGGCGGCCGTCGACGCGCTGAAGCGCATCCCCGAGGTCAACGCCGAGGTGCGCCTCATCGACGGCGCCCCGCATATCGTCTTCCGCAACTTCTACGATGTCGGCGTGGCGGTGAGCACCGACCGCGGCCTGGTCGTTCCGGTGATCCGCAACGCCGAACGGCTCAGTTTCGCCGAGATCGAGGTGCGCATCGGCGACCTGGCCCGCCGGGCGCGCGAGCGCAAGATCACCGTCGAAGAGCTGCAAGGCGGCACGTTCACGATCAGCAACGGCGGCGTGTTCGGATCGCTGATGTCGACGCCCATCATCAATCCGCCGCAGAGCGGGATCCTCGGGCTGCACGCGATTCAGGATCGGCCCGTGGCGCTCGGCGGGCAGGTCGTGATCCGCCCGATGATGTATGTGGCGCTGACCTACGACCATCGCATCATCGACGGGCGCGAGTCGGTCACGTTCCTGAAGCGCATCAAAGAGTGCGTCGAGGACCCGACGCGCATGCTGCTCGAGATCTAGCCAGGGAGTGCCTCGCTCTCGGACGCCGCGGGCCGATCTAGCCGCGATACCGGCGCGCTTCACGCTTCGCGCGCAGTAGTCGTTGAGCGTAATCCTCCGGCGTTTTGCTGGTTTGTCTGGGCGAAGACGCGTCGTCGACCGCATCGACCGCAGTGACCGTGCCGGCCGGAGCGCCCGGTGTGTTCATGCGCCCGTCGGCTTCGCCGCGTGGGTTGTCCTCGACCAGCAGCACGGGCAGCGCCGCGTCCTCGCGCATCGACCGCCGCGCTCCGCGGAGCGCCGTGAGCGTCGCCGCTGCGGCGTCGCCGGCCGGCTGGCCGGCCAGCTCGGCGATGCGCCGGCGCAGGCCGCGAAGCAGCCCGGCCGGCGTCAGCGCCAGGCGGCGAACGGCGACGTCCACGAGAAACAGCCCGAGCGCCAGGCGGACCAGCGCTTCCCAAAGCGGAGCACGGGTCCGCACCGGCCGGATGCTCCACGGCTCGAAGACGGCGCGCGGATCGGCCAGGCTCAGCACGCGCCCGCCGGTCCGGCGCGCGAGCTCGACGAGCAACGACTCGTTGTGCTCCACGCTGGTGAGCTCAGGCGAGTAGTTCACAACCAGGCCGGCCTGCAACGAGCCGATCGCCGCGCTGCCGCCGCCGTAGGAGTACGCGACGCGCGTGATGTAGGCGCCGGGGTCGGGGGCGTCGAACACGGCCTCGAAGCGGCCCGGTCCGGTCGGGGTGAGATGCACCTCCGCGGCAACAAAGTCCGGATCGACGACGACTGCGCGGAGTGACAGCGCCGACAGCGCCGCCGAAGGCAGTCCGTGCGCCTCCACGAGCAGGCGCGCCCGCTCGCCATCCAGGGCCGTCGTCAGTGTGAAGTTGGGCGACTGGGCGGGTCGGGCCGCGAACCGCGCACACTGTCCCCACAACTTGCTGAACCCTGGCCATGAAACCCACTCGGGACCCCAGCGCGGCCAGAGCCCGCTCGTGAACGCCACGGCCCGCCCCAGCCCGACGTGCCAGTACGCCAGGATCGGGTCCGCACCGTTCTCGTGCACGTTCAACAGCGGAACGCTCGCGAACGGCTTGGCCGACGCCACCACGTAGCCGCGCAACGGCGGAATCTCGGACGGGTCGAATCCGGCCAGCACCGCCTCGCCAGGGCCGCTGCGAAGCACCGGCTGGAACGCCTTCTCAAAAAGCCCAGAGCGACTCGCCAGCACCGTCTCGCGGGCGAAGATCTGCGGCAACGGCCGGGCGCTGGCCGTGACGTACATCCGGCCGCCACTGATCGCCGCGATGCGCCCCAGCAGCGCCTGGTCGGCGTCACTCCCGACCGCGATAGTGGAAGCCGTGACGCCCGCCTCGGCGTACTGGCGGGCCAGCGCTTCAAAGTCGCCGGGCGCCGATTGGCCGTCGGTCAGCACGACGACGTGGCGGATGTTCGTGTCCACGCCCTGTAGCGCGGCCAGCGCGGCTTCCAGGGCCGGGTACATGACCGTGCCCCCGCCGGCGCCGATGGTGCTCAGCGCCGCGAGAATCCTCCGCCTGTCGCCACAGGGGCCCAGCGGCACAACCCATTCCGAACTGCCGTCGAAGGCGATCACGCCGACGCGGTCGTGAGTCGCGAGCAGTTGGACGGCGGCGGCCGCCGCCGCCTTCGCCTGGTCCAGCTTCTCGCCGGCCATCGAGCCGGAGCGGTCGATCACCACGACCATGCCGGTGCTCAGCAGCTTGAGCTTGGCGCGCTCCGTCTCGACCGGCAGGATCTCCTCCAGCGGCGTCTTGTAGTAGCCGCCGACGCTGAACGCGCGGTCGCCGCCGACGGCGATCAGTCCGCCGCCGAGGTCCCGGACGTAGGACGCGAGGGCGCGCTGTCCCTGCTCGCCCAGCGCCAGGCCTGAGACGTTCGATAGCACGACCAGGGCGCATCCCGAGAGCGAAGCGGCGTCCAGCGCCTGCGTTTCGAGCCCGACGACGCGGCAGTCCATGCCCGCCTGGCGCAGGGCGCCCGCCAACGCCAGCACCGCGTCTCCGTCGGGCGTACCCGGCTCCGCCGCACGCTCGCAAAGGATGAGCGCCGTCTCCGCCCCGGCCACGGTCGTGAACGCCCGCCCCTCGTTGTTGGCTGCGATCGTGTCGTCCCCGGCCAGAACCGGCGTGACAACGGCGCGGAAGCGGTGTACCGCGGCGGAGCGCGGCGTGACCGGAAAGGTGTAGCGATTGAATCCCGGTTCGAGCTCGACCTCGATCGTCGTGCCGGATCCGTCGGGACCCAGGGCCAGCGGCGCTTCGTTGTGAAACAGCGCGATGCGCGCCGCCGCCCGGCGCTCCGATCGAACGATCAGGCCGAGGTTGATCGTCTCCTCGGGCCGGGTGATGCTCGGCGCCGTCAGCCTCTCGACCAGGATCTCCGCCTCGTGACGGTATCGCAGCGGCACCACGTCGATCGGCACGCCCGTCCCCGCGAAGGCTGCCCCCTCGGCGGATGCGTCTCCCGAGGTCTCGTGGCCGTCGGACAGCAGGACGACGCGCCGGGCTGCGTTCGGCGGGAAGAGCGCCATGCCCATGCGGAGCCCGGCGGCGATGTCGGTCCGCCCCGGCTTGGGCATCGGACCGAGCGGACCGTCGATCTGCGCGACGTGCGGCAACCGCTCGATCAGCGGCTTGCCCGCAAAGCTGACCAGGGCTGCGCGATCGCGGCCGGGACGCTGGGCTTCGGTCGCCTGGCGCACGAACTCCAGCGCGGCGGCGCTCAGGTCCGGCGGAATGCTGTCGGATCGGTCGAGCACGAAAACGACGGTCTGGTCGTCGGTCACGTGCACGCGCTCGGGCCCCGAGAGCGCCAGAATCAGCAGGGCCACGACGCCGCAGCGAACGCCGGTCGCCGACCAGCCGCGGAGCGCGCCCAATCCGGCGAGCGAGCGCCGACCCATCGCCAGAACGAGCGGCACCAGCGCCAGAAGAAGCAGCCAATGCGGCTGCTTGACCGTCAGGCAGGTGTCCAGGAGCCTGTCCAGCATCGCCGGATTATTGTACGTGTGATCGGCCGCGGCTCCTGGGCGATTCCGCGCGCCCGGCGCTGAGCGGCCCGCCGCGCAGCCCGTGACTTGCCCGGGCCGCGTTGTTATCATCCGCGCCCGTACCCGTGGCTCGCAAGCACAGCAACGCCCATCGCAAGACGAGGAACCAACTGACATGACTTCCGCCGACGCGCTGCACCCAGGGTCCGCGGCTCATCACGTCGCGGTCGGACCGCGCCTGTCGCTCATGATGTTCCTGGAGTTCGCGGTCTGGGGCGCTTGGGCGGTGCTGGTCGCCAAGCACATGGCTAACCTGGGCTTCAGCGGGACGCAGATCAACGCCGTCTACCTGACGACCGCCATCGGCGCCATGCTAAGCCCGCTGATCGCCGGCTGGATCGCCGACCGCTTCCTGCCGAACCAGATGTTCACCGGCGCGGTGCACCTGGCGGGTGGGGGCCTGCTCTTTGCCGCCTGGACGCAGACCGAGTTCTGGGGCCTCTGGGTGATGATCTTCTGCTACGCGATCCTCTACATGCCGACGATCGCACTGACCAACGCCATTGCCTTTCATCACATGAAGGACTCGCGGCAGTTCGGCAACGTCCGCGTCTTCGGCACGCTGGGCTGGATCGGCGTCAACTGGGCGCTCAGCCTCTACCTCGGCTACTGGGAGACGCACGCCCCCGGAGTCAGCCGCGTCGGCGATTGCCTGCCGGCGGCGGGGATCCTGTCCGTCGTGCTGGGGCTGTACTGCTTCACGCTGCCGCACACGCCGCCGAGCAAGGAGGCTCGGAACCCGTACGCGTTCCTCGAAGCGCTGAAGTTGACGAGCAACCCGAACTTCGCGGCGCTGCTGGTGATCTCATTCGTGGTCGCGATCGAGCTGCCTTTCTACTACAACCTGACTTTCCTGTTCCTGACCGACGCCGAGGCCGGCGTGGGCCTGCCCGAGAGCCGGGCCAACTTCGCCATGAGCCTGGGCCAGGTCGCCGAAGTCATCCTGATGCTGCTGGTGGCGCCGTCGCTGCGCTACCTCGGGATGCGCACCACGATCTTCCTCGGCATCCTCGCCTGGCCCGTGCGGTACGGAATCTTCGCGCTGGGCGAGCCCGCCTGGCTCGTGGTCAGCGCCCAGACGCTCCACGGCATCTGCTACTCGTTCTTCTTCGTCGGCGGCATGATCGCCGTCGAGCGAATGAGCCACAAGGACATCCGCGCCAGCGCCCAGGGGCTGATCGTCTTCGCCACCAACGGCGTAGGGATGTTCATCGGAAGCCTGCTGGCGGGGTGGATTTCGGACTACTTCATCGACGCCGAGCAGCGCCGCCAATGGGCCTTCATCTTCCTCGTGCCTATTGTCGTGACGGTGCTGGCGGCGGGGGCGTTCTGGGTGCTCTTCGATGAGCGGCGCTACCAGCGGGAGACGGCGGAGATCCTGGCGGAGGACGCCACGGCCGCGTAGCCGCGCGGGGCGTGTCGCAAAAGTCGGCGACCGCGCCCGTCGAGGGTACGGCGCTGGCGGCAGCCGGGCGCAAGTGCCACGCGGGCGTGGGTGGCCGGCGAGCCCCTTGACGGCGGCAACCGCGCACCACGAGGTTGCTGCGCGGGCCATCCAGCGCTCCGGGGACGGCGTAGCGTCGGCCAGCGGCTGCAAAAAGCAGGAAGGCCGGCCTCCGGGGCCGGCCTTCCATAGTCGGTGTCCTGGCTTCCTTCCCTTCGACTCCCCGAGAAAGGAATGGACAGCGCGCCGATCTTTGCGTGTCCGTGGCTCCCCAGCGACGAACGCGCTCTCGGTTAACCAACTATAGGACAGCGGCTCTTTACTATTCCACTCCGCCGGCCAGAATCTTTAGATTTTTCTTAAGACCATCCTCAAAAGCGTGTTACGACGAGTAACCCAGTCATGGTTATGAGACGATCCCGGGCCCGGGGATATCCCGGACGGGCCGGCCGGCGCGCACCCGGCCCCTTCCTCAGTCAGAATTGCCGGACACCTGCCCCCCGAGGTCCACGCCCTTCTCCCGCGCCACCTTCTGCGCCAGCTCATAGCCCGCGTCCGCGTGCCGCATCACCCCCAGGGCCGGGTCCGCGGTCAGGACCCGCTCGATCCGCCGGTCGGCCTCGGGCGTGCCGTCGCAGACGATGACCTGGCCGGCGTGGATGCTGAAGCCGATCCCCACGCCGCCGCCGTGGTGGACGCTGACCCAGGTCGCGCCGCAGGCGGTGTTGGCCAGGGCGTTGAGGATCGGCCAGTCGGCGATGGCGTCGGAGCCGTCTATCATCGCCTCGGTCTCGCGGTTGGGGCTGGCGACGCTGCCGCAGTCGAGGTGGTCGCGGCCGATGACGATGGGCGCCGAGATGCGGCCCTGGCGGACCAGACGGTTGAAGATGAGGCCCATCCTGGCGCGCTGGCCGTACTTGAGCCAGCAGATACGGGCGGGCAGGCCCTGGAACGCGACCTTCTCGCGGGCCATGCGGATCCAGCGGCAGAGATGCTCCTCTTGGGGGAACGTCTCGAGCACCGCCTCGTCGGTCACGGCGATGTCCGCCGGATCGCCGGAGAGCGCGGCCCAGCGGAACGGACCGGAGCCTTCACAGAAGAGGGGGCGGATGTACTCGGGCACGAAACCGGGGACGTTGAAGGCGTTGGCGACGCCGGCCTGCTCGGCGTGGCCGCGGAGGTTGTTGCCGTAGTCGAAGGTGACGGCGCCGCGGCGCTGGAGCTCGAGCATCGCGCGCATGTGCTCGGCCATGGTGCGCATGGACTGGCGAACGTACTCCTTCGGGTCGATCTCGCGCAGGCGCAGCAGCCGCTGATGGAGCGCTTCCGACCAATCTCGCGGGACGTTCAAGTCCGCCGCGACGCCCCCGGCGGCGGGATCATCGACGATCGCGTCCGGAACGTACCCATTCAGCGGATCGTGCGCGGACGTCTGATCGGTCACAACGTCGGGAGTGATCTTGAACTGTATCAGCGCTCGCAGCAGCTCGGCCGCGTTCGTGAGCACGCCGATCGAGACGGCCTGCCCGCTGCGCTTGGCCTCCAGCCCCCACGCGACCGCCTCGTCGACGCGCTCGGTCATCTTGTCGAGATAGCGTGTTCTCAAGCGTTTTTCGATCCGAGTGCGATCAACCTCCGCCACCAGGCAGACGCCGCCGTTGAACGTCGCCGCGAGCGGCTGGGCGCCGCCCATGCCGCCCAGGCCGCCGGTGACGACCAGGCGACCTTTCAGTGACCCGCCAAAATGCCTGGCCGCGCAGGCCGCAAAGGTCTCGTACGTGCCCTGCAAGATGCCCTGTGTGCCGATGTAGATCCACGAGCCGGCGGTCATCTGGCCGAACATGGTCAGGCCCAGGGCCTCGAGCCGCCGGAACTCGTCCCAGGTTGCCCACTTCGGCACCAGCATGCTGTTGCTGATGAGGACGCGCGGCGCGTCGGAGTGCGTCTTGAGCACGCCGACGGCCCGGCCGCTCTGCACGAGCAGCGTCTCGTCGTTCTCCAGGCGTCTGAGCGCGGCGCAGATGCGATCAAAATCCGGCCAGGAGCGCGCCGCCTTTCCGCTGCCGCCGTAGACGATGAGCTGCTCGGGCAGCTCGGCGACGTCGGGGTCGAGGTTGTTGCAGAGCATGCGCAGAGCGGCTTCCTGCTGCCAGCCCTTGCAGGAGAGCCTCCGGCCGCGCGGGGCGCGAATCATGCGAGGCCGGCCGGCAACTGACGCGTTCGTTTCCATGACGGTCGTGCTCCAGGGCAGCAAAACGGGGCGTCCGCAGTATACCCGCGTTGTCCGAGTGCGCGAGGCCGGCCGGCTGGAGTGGTACTGGTACAGTTTGCTTTCTGAGCCGAGCCGCGCCCGTGGGGAAGCGGTTGAAACGCGGATGTCTGCTGGCGCAACCGCTTCCCCACGGGCGCGGTTCGGTTAAAACTGTACCAGTACCGCTGGAGTGCGCCGGCGTCCTTCCCTGACCGGCATTCACGCAAGCCAGCACACCGGGCGAGGTTACCCGGGGTATCACGTGGCATCCGTCGCGTTGCGCCAGTACCATCCGTGTCTTGCCGCGCGTCATTCCGGCGCGGTTGCTGAGGGGGCTCATGCCGTCCGATGCGTCGCCCGCACCGAAGCCCTCCGGAATCCCGCCATCCGGCGCGACCGCGCCTGGGGCGCGGCTTGCGCGCCTTGCGCAGCACCCGGCGTGCGTGGGGGTGGCGTGCGGGCTCGCGGCGCTGGTGGTCTATGTCGTGTCCGCCGCGCCGGGAATCAACTGGCAGGACTCGGCCCTGCACCAGTTCCGCGTGTTCACGGGGCGGCTCGAGAACCCGCTGGGCCTGGCGCTTACGCACCCGCTGCACTACTGGCTGGGGCGCGCCGTGCTGCGGCTGCCGCTCAATCCGGCGTACGGGCTGAACCTGCTGTCGGCGTTGTGCGGGGCGGCCGGCATCGGGCTGCTCGCGGCGACGATCACCAGCCTGACGCGCTGCGCGCCGGCGGCGGTGCTGGGGGCGGCCACGACGGCGCTGTCGTTCAGCTACTGGCAGATGTCGGCCATCACCGAGACCTACACGCTCGCGGCGGCGCTGATGATGCTCGAGTGGCTGCTGCTGCTGGCGTATACGCGGTCGCATCGTCCGCAGTTGCTGGCGGGAGTGTTCGCCGTGAACGGCTTCCACGTTGCCAACCACCTGCTCGGGCTGCTGCCGCTCTCGGCGTATGGCATTCTGGCGCTGGACCGGCTGGCGCGGCGGAAGCTCTCGCCGCGGGACTTCGGGCTGGTTCTGGCGGCGTGGGCGGTCGCGGCCGCGCCGTACTGGTCGCTGGCGGTGGAGCATTACTGGCACACCGGCAGCGCCTTCGTGACGCTGAAGTCGGCGCTGTTCGGCGGGATGCACCACGGTGACGGGTTCGCGAAGGAAGTGCTGAACGTGAGGCTGAGCTGGGACCAGCTCAAGCTCAGCGTGTGGGTGCTGGGCTACAATTTTCCTTCGCTCGGGACGATCGTGGCGCTGCTGGGCTTCCTGCGCCGGCCCGAGGCGGACCGCGTGTTCTGCAACGCGATGCGGGCCGTCACGGTCATCATCGCCCTCTTCGTGCTTCGATACCCGATCCTGGATCATTACACGTTCTACACGCCGCTGTGCGCCTGCGTCGGCCTCTGGTTCGGTGTCGAGGCGGCACGCGTTCTTCGCGGCGGAGCGCCGGGCCGGCGGCGCTGGCTGGCCGGCGCGCTCGTGGCGAGCCCGCTGGCGCAGGTCGCCTGTTACTTCGCCTTCCCGCCCCTGGCGGAGCGGGTCGGTTTCATGCGGCACCTGCTGAATGACCTGCCGTACCGCAACGAATACAAGCACTTCTTCGAACCCTGGAAGACCGGCGACAACTCGCCCGAGCTGTACGCCGCCGCCGTCCTGGGGCGCATGGCGCCCGGCGACGTCTACATCGGCAGCGGCACGACGGCATACGCGGTGGCGGCGTACGCGGCCTTGCACGGCGCGCCGCCGGAGATCGAGATCTTCTCGTGGTCCGGCAGCCTGACGCGGCCGGAGCGCGGTCCGATGGAGGAGGAGCCGATGCGCGACGAGGTGCGCCGCCTGATCGCCCGGGGCAGCCGCATCTTCGCCGACTCGGACCTCTTCGTGGTCTATCGCTTCGACGACGAGCGCCCGCCGCGGCCCGGGCAGCCCCCGCGGGTTGAGCCCGGCTTCCGCATCGACCGCAGCCGCGAGATCTGGGAGGTCGTCTGGGACCCGCCCTCCGCCTCTCAGCCTGGCGGACGCCCCTGATGGCGCCGCTGCGAGCGGCCTTTGCACGCGCGCCGCGAGGGCGTTAAAACCCCCGCGTGTCACCGGCACCCATCGAGCCAGCTCCGGCGCCGTGGGCCGCGCTTGCGGACTTCGTGCTTGCGCCGCTGCGCACAACGCCCTGGGCCGACTGGCGCGGCTTCTGGCTCGGCCAGGTCTTCGACGACCGCTTCCTCGTCTGCTACTTCCTGCCGCTGCTGCCGCTGCTCATGCTCGCGCCGCGCCGCAGCCTGCGGCCGGCGATCGTGCTGACGGGGCTGGCGTTCGTGGCGTACGTGTTCGGCGCCCTCTACGCCGCCTTCTGGCTGGGGCTGTGCTGCGCCGTGCACGCGGGCACGGAGCGCTTCGCGCGGCAGGTCGCCGAGCCGGGCCGCGGCGGGCGGGCGATTGTGCTGGCCTGGGCGGTCGGGCTGCTGGCGTACTTCGCCTCGTTCTTCCTCGCGCGGCTGCGGCTGCCCGAGGAGATGGCGCTCTGGCTGTGGGAGTACGCGCGGCTGGCCTACCCGGTGGGGCTGCGCGGGCTGGCGTGGGAGCCCGACTTCGCCCGGCTTGTGCCCGCGCGCTACGCGCAGCCCGTGCCGTCGCTGCCCTTCGCCGTGTTCGTGAATCCGCACAACATCGGGACGGCGTACCTGGCCGTGCGCATGCTGCATTACTGCTCCGAGCTGCGGCGGGGGACGATCCCGCGCGAGCGGCGGACGCTGCTGAGCTTCCTGGCGTACCTGTGCTACGCCCCGAGCCTGATGCAGGGTCCGATCGAGCGCTACGGCACGTTCCAGGATGAGCTGGACGGTTGTCACGTGCGGCGCTCGTGGCGCAACGTGGCGCCGGCCCTGGCGCGGATGGCGTGGGGGCTGGGCAAGGGGCTGATCGCGACGCTGTACTTCATCCCTGTCATCCGCGCGCACTTCCTGCCGGCGGAGCTTGGGGGGGCGGGCGGGGCGTCCTATTTCTCGCAGCCCGAGCGAATCGAGAGCTACGCGCTGCTGTACTTCGGCGTGTACATCTACATTTTCTGGCTGTACCTGGAGTTCAGCGGCTACTGCGACGTCTCCGCGGGCATGGCGCGGCTGCTGGGCTATCGCCAGGTCGAGAACTTCAACCTCCCGTGGATCGCCACCAGCCTGCGCGACTTCTGGCGGCGCTGGCACATCAGCCTCTCCGCGCTGCTGCGCGATTACGTGTACATCCCGCTTGGCGGAAACCGCCGCCACGTCACGCTGAACCTGTGCGTCACCTTTGCGCTGATCGGCGTGTGGCACTACCCCCTGCCGCAGCTCCTGGCTTGGGGCGCGCTGATGGGGCTGATGCTGGCCGTGAACCAGCACTGGGTGCACTGGGCGCAGCGCGCCGATGAGACCGGACGCGGCGCCCTCGCGGCCGTGCGGCGGGCTTCGCGGCGGCTGGGCCCGTTGCCGCAGGTGCTGGCGTGGATGGTGACGATGCACTGCTTCGTGCATTCGCTGCTGTTGTTCTTCGGCGGGGGAGCGATCTACCGCGTGACCTGGGAGCTGATCCGCCGGCCGCTGGCGGTTTCTTGGGGCTAGGGGGCGGAGTTGGACCGGGCGCGGCTCGGGGATCCGCGCGGCGCTCGTATCAGATGCGGCTGAGGTGGTCCGGGTGCTCGCGGACGTGGGCGGCGATGCCGTCGGCGTAGCGCTGCATGAGCTGGGGGATGAAGTCCTCGCGCTCGCTCTGGCCGTTGTCGCCGTCGGGCGTCCAGAGCGGGGGCTTGACGACGAGGCGGAAGTAGTAGTTGGGCCTGGAAATGACGAATCCCTGGACGATCGTGGCCTTGCTGCGCAGGGCGATCTGCACCGTGCCGGTCAGGAACTCACGCGTCTCGCCGAAGAACCGCACCGGGCAGGTCTTGAGCTGAAGGCCGCGAACCCGGCTCACGTCCAGCGCCGTGCCGACAACGAAATTCTCGCGGAAGCAGCGATAGATCTCGCGCGGGAACGTGTCGGCGTAGAGCACGCGGATCGCGGCAAACTCCGGGAACGTCTCGGCGAACTTCTGCTGCATGTGGATGCGCAGCGCGCCCTCGTTCGGATCGCGCACCCCCGCACACTTGTAGCCCATCAACGCCATCAGCAGCCCCGCCACGTGGTGCGAGCCGTGGTGGCTCAGCATCGCGTACACGCCGTGGCCCCGGGCCAGGGCCGCGTCCAGGTGCTCGCGGCCGTGAAAGCGGATGCGACGGATGGTCTTCTCCTTCGGCAGCTTGTCGAAGATCAGGTACAGCAGCCGGTCGCAGCGCGTCCGCCGGAAGTAGCCGCGGATGATCGTGCGCTCGCGCGAGAGGCGGAGACCCTCGGGGAAGACGCGGCGCAGCTCGCGGCGGTACCGGGCGCGGCGCTTGAAGTTGACGAGGTATTCGAGCGTGCCGAAGAAACGCCCGAAGAGGTAGAGCCCGCGCAGGCTGAATAGCTGCACCCAGCCGTAGAGGAACCAGCGAACGACCTCGAACTTGGCGCGCGTGTACCAGCTCAGGCTCCGCTCGGCGCGGCCGTTTCCGCCGGCCGGGCGGGCCTCCGCCGGCGGGGCCTCGCCATCGGCCCCCAGCGGCGGGGCCGGCATGGGCTGGCTGTGAGCGATTCGCACCATTGCCGGGACATTTTGGCTGCGATGTGCGCGGCATGCAATGCCCGAGCGCCAGTCGCGGCGCCGCGCGAGGCGCCGGTGTTCCGGGCTGGGCATTCCCGGCCGGGTTACAATCCGGCGCCGTCGGGACGGCGTGGCGGATGGGGCTCGCGCTGGCCCGCGACGAAAGGATCCGTCCATGCTTTCCCTGTGCCTCATCGGGCTGGCCGCAGTGATCACGTCGCGGCCGGATGCGACACCGCCCGTGACGTTCGTATCGCTGCTGGCGGAAATGACCGACCGCGCGGCTGCCGCGCGCTTCCCGTCGCCGGCCTACCGGTGCAGCCAGGCGAGCAGCTACGACCGGGCCAGCGACGACCCGGACGACCACGACACCTGGTTCGCCAACGCCGACGTCAGCCAGTACATGCGGGCTGAGCTGAACGGCGAGCGAAAGGAATGGGTGATGATGGACCGCGCCGGGCCGGGCGCGGTCGTGCGGATCTGGTCGGCGAACCCGAAGGGCGTGCTGCGGGTTTATATCGACGGTGCGACAACGCCGGCGATCGAGGCCCCCATGACCGACGCGCTGGGGGGCAAGTGGATCGCGCCGCAGGCCCTTTCGTACGAGGCGAGCAAGGGCTGGAACCTCTACCTGCCGATCCCCTACGCCCGGCGCTGCAAGATCACCAGCGACAGCGACGGGTTCTATTACCAGGTGAACTACCGCACGTACGCCCCGGGAACCCTGGTCGAGTCGTTCCGGCCCGAGCAGCTCAGCACCGCCGGCGAAACGCTCCGGCAGGTGGCCGACGACCTGGGGCGTGACCGCACCACGGGGCTGCCGTCGATCCGCATGCACGACCGTATCCGGCAGGCCCAGGGGCGCGCGGGACGCGCTGAGCGGGTGGGCGTGGAGCTTCCGGCGGGGCCGCAGGCGCTGAGCGGGCTCGAGGTGTCACTGAAGGCCGACAACCCGGCGCAGGCGCTCCGGTCGTGCGTGGTGGAGGCGGAGTTCGACGGGTTGCAGACGATCTGGTGTCCGGCGGGGGACTTCTTCGGCGTCGGGCCAGGGGTGAGCGCGTACCAGGACTGGTACCGCTCCGTGGCGGCGGATGGGACCATGCGCTGCACATGGGTGATGCCGTACGCGGAGTCCGGGCGCGTTGCGGTCCACAACCTGGGCGATGAGCCGGTCGAGGTGGAGATCGCGGCGCGCTGCGAGCCGTGGACATGGTGCGGGCGGTCGATGTATTTCCACGCGGTCTGGCGGCAGGAGCACCCGGTGCGGGCCGCCGGGGCGCGCGGCACGCTGGACTTCAACTACGTGACCATCGAGGGCCGGGGCGTGTACGTGGCGGACACGCTGAGCGTGATGAACCCGGTGAAGGAGTGGTGGGGGGAGGGCGATGAGAAGATCTACGTCGACGGCGAGCGTTTCCCCTCGCACTTCGGGACGGGGACGGAGGATTACTACGGGTACGCGTGGTGCTCTCCGGAATTGTTCCAGCGGCCGTTTCATGCGCAGCCGCGCTGCGACGGCCAGCCGCGCAAGTGCAACTGGGGGCGGACGACCGTGACGCGCTCGCGCTCGCTCGACGCCATCCCCTTCACGAGTGGCCTGCGCGTGGACATGGAGGTGTGGCACTGGCGCGAGTGCGAGGTCGAGTACGCCACCACCGCGTATTTCTACGCGCGGCCCGGGACGAAGCACAATCGCCCGCCGCTGCCGGAGCGCGCCGCGGCGGCGCTGGTGGAGCCGCCCGCGCTTCCGCCCGCGTACAAGGTCGCGGGGGCGATCGAGTGCGAAGGACTGGAGGTCGTGTCGAAGTCCGAGGGGCTGCCGGTGTTGCGGCAGGAGGGCTGGCCGGACATCTGGAGCGGCCAGGAGCAGCTCTGGGTGCAGGGCCGCGGGCCGGGGGACTACGTCGAGCTTCGCATCCCCGTCGCCGGGCCCGGGCGCCATGGCGTGACGCTGTACGCGACGAAATCGTGGGACTACGGCATCGTGCGGTTCAGCGTGAACGGTCAGGCGGCGGGCGCGGACATCGACCTGTTCAACACCGAGTCGCGCGACGCGAAGGCGACGGGGCCGATCGAGCTGGGCGTGTTCGAGGCGCGAGACGGGGCGCTTCTGCTGCGGGCCCAGGTGGTCGGCGGGCATCCGCGCAGCGAAGGAACGAAGTCATACGTCGGGCTCGATTGCGTCGTGGTGACGCCCTCGGACTAGGCTCGTACGTTTGCCTGGTCGCGTGCCCTTTCGTCGCGCGCGGCTACTTTCCGACGAGCTGCTTGAGGAAGCCGTTGAGAACCGGGCGCGGGATGCGGGCCAATTGCGGGGGCGGCAGCTCGTCCATCAGCATCCGCTGGACCACGTCGTTCAACTGCCGGCCGTGCGTGCGCAGCTCCGCCGCGATCTGCCGGGCCTCGTCCAGGCTGCCGTCGGCCATGCAGACGGCGTACTCGACGACGAGATGCTCGACGTCGACGCGCGTGATGGGCGATTCGGCCTGGGGCGGCGGCGCGGGGGCCTTGCTCTTGCCCTCGGGAACCTCGCGCTCGTGCAGCAGCCGATGCGTCAGTTCGTGCGTCTCGCGCATCAGGCGGGCCTGCTCGCGCTCGAACGCCTCGTCCGTCGGAGCCAGTTTCAACGGCTCGATCTGCTCGGGCGCCGTCGGCACGTAGACCTTCTGGTGGCACGAGGGGCACTTGCCGTGCTTGCCGCCGTGCTCGTCCGCAGCGCGAATCTGTTTGCCGCAGTAGGGGCAGTGAAACTCGATGGGCATGATCAATCGTCCTCACTGTGGGCCGCCGCCGGCCGGGCGCCCGCGGGGGCCGTGTGCCGCGGGCGGAAGAGCAAGCGTATCGGCACCTCGGCGTAGGGCAAGGCGGCTCGCAGACGATTCTCGAGGTATCGGCGGTAGTTGTCGGTGACCAGGCTGGGATCGTTGCAGAAGCACACGATGGTCGGTGGCGCGGTGCCGACCTGCGTGGCGTAGTAGATGCGGACCGCCTTGCGGCCGTGGCGGGCGGTTGGTCCGCGCGCCTCGAGCAGCTTCTCGAGGACGGCGTTGAGCTGGCCGGTTCCGACGCGCGTGTTGGCCTGGTTGAAGAGGCTCTGAGCGACGTCGATCGCGGCGTGGACGTTCCGGCCCGTGCTGGCCGTGAGCAGGACGATCGGGGCGAACGGGAGCATCGGCATGGCGCGGGCGAGGTACTCGCCGAACTGCGCGCTCGTCGCGCGGTCGCCGACCAGGTCCCACTTGTTGATCCCCAGCAGCAGTGGCTTGTGCGCGTCCAGAATGGCCCGGGCAAGCTTGAGATCGACCTCGCTGACGGGCACCGTCGCGTCGATCAGGTGCAGCACCACGTCGGCGCGCTGGATCGACCGCAGGGCGCGCGTGTACGAGTAGAAGTCCAGGTCACCCATGCTGCGCTTCTTGCGCACGCCCGCCGTGTCGATCGCGACGAAAACCCGGCCGTCGCGCTCGAAGCGCACGTCGACGGCGTCACGAGTCGTGCCGGGAACCTCGCTGACGATGACGCGCTCCTCGCCGGCCAGGGCGTTGACCAGCGTGCTCTTTCCGGCGTTGCGCTTGCCGACGATGGCGAGCTTCATCACCGGGTCCGCCGGATGCCCGTCGGCGCGCTCCCCGAGCAGCGCGACGAGCCTGTCCAGCAGCTCCTCGCGGCCCTGAACGTGCAGCGCCGACGCGGGCAGCGGCTCGCCGTGCCCCAGCCGGATGAACTCCGCCGTCTGCGCGACGTGCCGCGGGTCGTCGACCTTGTTGGCGACGACCATCACCGGCACGGACAGCCGCCGCAGCAGCTCCGCGACGCGCTGATCGAGGACCGTCAGCCCGTCCTGGGCGTCCACGACGAAGAGGACGACGTCGGCCCGGGCCAGCGCAAATCGGATCTGCTCCTCGACGTGGCTTTCCAGGTGGTCGACGTCCACCACGCCGACGCCGCCGGTGTCAATCAGCTCGAAATACCGGTCGCGGTGCTCGATCAGGGCGCTGACGCGGTCGCGCGTAGTCCCGGCGCGCGGGTCCACGATGCTGATGCGCTCCCGCGCCAGCGCATTCAGCAGCGAGCTCTTGCCCACGTTCGGCCGTCCAACAATCACCACCACGGGCAACGCCATTGTCACATCATACGACCCCGGTCATTAGTGGACCAAGCCGAATCTGCGCTGCCTCCAATTGAAGCCCGCCCTGTCAGCGGACGATGAGCGCTGCCGGGTCGCCGCGCGCCCACGGGCCCGTCGGAGCCAGCGCATGGAGAATGGAGCGGTCCGCGTGGCGGCGTGCGGCGGGGGCCGCGACACGCTGCTGGTGCTGCTGCTGGTGCTCTGGGTCGGGGTGCTCGTCGGCTGGCTCGGCTACTTGCAGTATTACGCCGCCAAGCCGGGCGTCGGCGATCACGCGGACGTCCGCTGGCCGGCGGGCACGACGTTGTGCGCGACGCCCGGCCGCCCGGCGCTGGTGGTGTTTCTGCACCCGGCGTGCCCCTGCTCGCGCGCGAGCCTGGATGAGTTCGGCCGGCTCGCGGAACGCCTCGGCGACCGGGCCGACCTGCGGGCGGTGTTCGTGCGCCCGCCGGGGGTCCCGCCCGGGTGGGAGCAGACCGGGCTGTGGTCTGCCGCCGCGGCGCTGCCCCGGGTGACCGTGGTGCTGGACGAGGACGGGCTGGAGGCGCGGCGGTTCGGCGTGGCCACGTCGGGCTGCACGCTGCTGTACGACGGCCGCGGGCGGCTCGTGTTCTCAGGCGGGATCACGCCGGGGCGCGGCCATGCGGGCCCGAGCGCCGGATCGGAGGCAATCGTGCGGTGGTTCGAGTCGGCGGGCGCTCCGACGGCGGCGGCGCCGGTGTTCGGCTGTCCGCTGCTGGATCGTGCGGACGAGACGAGCGAGACGAAGGGATGGCGGCGGTGAGCGGCGAGGCGGTGACAGCGGGTGAGGCGTCGAGCAGGCGCGAGGAAGTGCTGTTCTCGGAGCATCGGCACCGCATTCACGTCCGCGCCGACCACATCTTCGCGATCCTGATGGTCGTGCAGTGGGCGGCGGGGATCATCTGGGCGCTGCTCGTTTCGCCACGGACGTGGTCGGGCAGCGCGAGCGCCGTTCACGTGCACGTGTGGACGGCGGTGCTGCTGGGCGGGCTGCTGAGCGCGGCGCCGATCGCCTGTGTGCTGTATCGGCCGGGCACGGCGCTGACGCGCCACGTGGTCGCCGCCGCGCAGATGCTCTGGTCGGCGCTGCTGATCCACCTTTCGGGCGGGCGAATCGAGGCGCACTTTCACGTCTTCGGGTCGCTGGCGTTCCTGGCGATGTACCGCGACTGGCGCGTCTTTCTGTCGGCGACGCTGGTGGTCGGCGGGGATCACCTGCTGCGCGGAATCTACTGGCCGGAGTCTGTATACGGCGTGACGACGGCCACGCCGTGGCGCAGCCTCGAGCACGCGGGCTGGGTCTTGTTCGAGAACAGCATCCTGATCGTGGCCTGCCGCCAGAGCCTGCGCGAGATGCGCGAGATGGCCCGCGACCGGGCGGACCTCGAACGCACGAATGAGCGCGTCGAGTGCGCCGTTGTCCAGCGGACGGCGGAGCTCGCGGCCAGCGAGGCCACCGCCCGCGCAACCGCCGAATCCCTCTTTCGCGCCAACAGCGAGCTTCAGCGGCAGAAGAGCGAGCTGGCCGAAGCCCGCCGGCAGGCGGAATCGGCCAATCGGGCCAAGAGCGAGTTCCTCGCGAACATCAGCCACGAAATCCGCACGCCGATGAACGGCATCATCGGCATGACGGAGCTGGCGCTGGACACCGAGCTGACGGCGGGGCAGCGCGAGCAGCTCTCGACCGTGCGCGACTGCGCTGACTCGCTGCTCGGGCTGCTGAACGACCTGCTGGACCTGGCGAAGATCGAGGCCGGGCGCTGCGAGCTGGAGGCCGCGCCGCTCGATCTCGTGGCCACGATCGAGCAGGCCGTCGACGTCGTCGCCCAACGCGCCGCAGAGAAGCGACTCGAGCTCGTGTGCAGCATCGACCCCGACACGCCGCGCCGCGTCACCGGCGACGCCTTCCGCCTGCGCCAGGTGCTCATCAACCTGCTCGCGAACGCCGTGAAGTTCACCGAGCACGGTGAGGTGGTCGTAGGCGTGCGGCCGGCCGGCCGCGGCGAAGACGGGCGCGTCGTGCTCGCGTTCTTCGTCTCAGACACGGGCATCGGCATCCCCGACGAACGGCAGGAGGCCGTGTTCGCCACGTTCACGCAGGCCGACGGGGCCATCACGCGCAAGTTCGGCGGCACCGGACTTGGGCTGAGCATCTCGCGGCAGCTCGTGGACCTGATGGGCGGCGTGCTGCGGCTCAAGAGCCAGGTCGGCGCCGGCACCACCTTCTCGTTCGAGCTGACCCTGGCGGAGGCGCCGGCCGAAACGGCTCCGTCTGTCGCGCCGCCGACCGGGCGCGCCGTGCTGACCGGCCGGCGCGTCCTGATCGTCGATGACAACGCGACGAACCGCCGCGTGCTGGAGCTGACCCTCGAATCCTGGGGTTGCCGGGTCGAGTCGTCGGCCGGAGCGGCGGAGGCCCGTGAGCGGCTGACGGCGGCGACCGCCGGCGGCGAGGGATTCGACGTCGTGCTGGTGGACGTGCAGATGCCGGGCGTCGATGGGCTGGCGCTGGCGCAGGAGATCGCGCGAGACGGCGCCGGAGGACCAGCCGCCGCCCGGCTCCCCACGCGGACGCCGCGCATCGTGCTGCTCAGCTCGCTCGGCGATCGGCGCGAGATCGACCCGCAGGGCACGGCGCCCTGCGACGCGTGTCTCACCAAGCCGGTGAAGCAGGCGCAGTTGCTCAGCGTGCTGACGGACCTGCTCGCCGCCCCGCAGCCGGTGTCGCCGCGGGCGCCCGGGCATGCCGGGCCGCGCCGTGGCGGCGGGCCGGGGCCGTGCGTGCTGCTGGTCGAGGACAACACGGTGAACCGGCGCGTAGCGCAAGCGATTCTCACCAAGCTGGGGTGCCGCGTACACGAGGCCGTGAACGGCCAGGAGGCGCTCGAGATGGTCGAGCGCGAGGCGTTCGACCTCGTGTTCATGGACTTGCAGATGCCGGTCATGGACGGGCTGGCGGCGACCGCGCGCCTGCGCGGCGACCCGCGTTGGGTGGCGCTGCCCATCGTCGCGATGACGGCGCACGCGATGAAGGGCAGCCGCGAGCAGTGCCTGGCCGGCGGGATGAGCGACTACATCACCAAGCCCATCCGGACGGAGGAGGTGCGGACCATGCTGGAACGCTGGTGTCCGCCGGCTGAGACGGCCGCGGATGCGAATCAGACGCAGCCGGGCGACGCGGCCGCGGCGACGCGGGTGGCCGGCGACGCCGGCGCGCCGCTGAGCGCGGCCGAGGCGCTCGACAACCTGGGTGGAGACGCGGACCTGTACCGCGAAGTGCTCAGGGTGTTTGCGGAGAGCCTGCCGGAGCATCTGGAGCAACTGCGGCAGGCGTGCCTGCGCGCCGACGGCGGCCGCGTCAGCGCGATCGCCCACAGCCTGAAGGGGTCGGCGGCGAACATCGCGGCGCACCCGATGCGGCAGTTGGCGGCGCGCCTCGAGCAGTTGGCGATGTCGAGCGGCGCGCAGGCCGCTGCGGCGCTGCTCGAGGAGCTCGAGGCCTGCGCCGGGTCGTTGCGCGAGGCGATCGACGGTGTGCTGAGGGAGGCTGCACGGGCCGATGCATGAGCCGCCGCTCATCCTGATCGTCGACGACAGCCGCGCCGACGCGCTGCTGCTGAGCACCGCGCTGTCAAAGGCGGGGTACGAAGTCGTCGTGGCGCATGACGGAGCGGCGGCGGCTGGGCTGGCGATGGAGCGCCATCCGGACGTGATCCTGCTGGACATGACCATGCCCGCGCTCGACGGGGTGGACGTGTGCCGGCGGATCAAGGCGGGGGGCGCGACGGCCTCGGTTCCGGTGATCTTCGTCACGGGCCACAGCGACACCGAGAACGTGCTGCGAGCGTTCGGCGCGGGCGGGGCTGATTACGTGACCAAGCCGATCCGCACCGCCGAAATCCTGACGCGCGTGTCGCTGCAACTGCGCCTGCGCCGGGCGGAGCAGGCGCTGGTCGAGCGGAACAACCGGCTGGAGATGCTGACGCGGCAACTGGCCGAGATGAACGCGCAGCTCGCGCGACAGAGCCGCATCGACGGGCTCACGGGCCTGCTGAACCGGCGCGCCTGGGACGAAGCGGCCGCGATTGAGGAGGAGCGCACGCAGCGACACGGGCGCGAGTACGCCGTGCTGCTGATCGACGTGGACCACTTCAAGCAATACAACGACTCGCTCGGCCACCCCGAAGGCGATCGCTGCCTCCAGCAGGTGTCGCGCGCGATCTCGCGCGCCTGCCGCAATACCGACGTCGTTGGCCGCTACGGGGGTGAGGAGTTCGTCGTGCTCGCGCCGGAGACGCAGCCCGGGCCCGCCGCGACCCTTGCCGAGCGCATCCGCGAGAGCGTCTGGCATCTGGCCGAGGCGCATCCGACCAGCCCGGCCAAGCGCGTGACGATCAGCGTTGGCGTCGCCACGAGCCGCGAGGGAACGCTCGCGGATGCGCTGCGCCGCGCCGACGAGTTCCTGTACCGCGCCAAGTCCGCCGGCCGGAACATCGTCATGGGACGCCTCGCGGTCGAGCCGGAGCGCCGCGCGGCGCCCGCGCCGCCCGGCGCCGCCGACGTCGCTGTCGCCCCGCCCGGCGCCGCCGACGTCGCTGTCGCCCCGCCCTTGTCTCCGGGCGGCGCCACCGTGCTCGTTGGCCATGCCGACGAGAAGCGGCGCGCGTTCTTCCGTGACTGCCTCGAACGGGACGGGCACCGCGTCACCTGCACCGCGGGCGGCGAGCCGACGCTCGCGGCGGCGGCGGGGCGGCCGGACGTGATCGTGCTGCACGCCGGCGGGCCCGGACTCGACGGCCTGGAGTGCGTGCGGCGGCTGAAGGCCAACGTCGACACGCACGACGTTCCGGTCGTGCTCGTGGGAGGAGACGAAGGCGCGATCGCGGCCTTCGACGCCGGCGCGGACGACTTCCTGGCCGAGCCCGTGCGCGAGGTCGAGCTGGTCTCGCGCGTCCGGTGCATGATCCGCCGCGGCGCCGAGAAACGCGACCTGCTTCGCAGCTATCGCCTGCGGGCCGAGCAGGTTCGCTTCCTGACCGGGCTGGTGGACCTGTGCCAGGCGATCGGCGGCGCGATGACGGTGGAGGAGGTGTGCGAGCACACCCTGCACGCGGTCGAGGAGATCACCTGCTGCCGGCGCGTGGCGGTCCTGTTGACCGATGCGGCGCAGCGCAGCGCCGACGTCGCCTGCGCTCACGGCATTGACCTGGCGCTCGGCCCGACGAGGCTGGATGCAACGCACGGCGTGCTGGGGCAGGCGCTGGCGACCGATGCAGCGGTGGTGGTCATGAAGCGCGACGAGGCGGGCGCCGCGGAAAGGCGGGAGTCGGGCGCGGCCTGGGCTTCGTTTCTCGACGAGGCGCCGCTGCTGGCGGCGCCGCTGACCGGCGCGCTCGGTCCGGTCGGCGTGCTGGTCGCGTCCGGGCGGGCCGCGGGCGCCGACTTCGAGCCGCAGGCCGTGGAGTACGTGGAGCTGATCGCGCGCGTCAGCGGCTCGGCGCTGCACACGATCCGTAACAGGCAGGAGCGCGACACGGCCCGCGACCAGGTCGTGGCGGCGCTGGCCCGCCTTTCGGAAAGCCGCGACGACGACACCGGAAGGCACATCGAGCGCGTCACCCGGTTCGCCTGCACGCTGGCGGAAGCGTTGCGGCGGAAGGGCGCCTTCGCGGAGCTCAACGACGAGTTCCTGAGCGACCTGGCGCGCTCGGTGGCGCTGCACGACATCGGGAAGGTGGCGATCCCCGATGCCGTGCTGCTCAAGCCCGGCCGCCTGAGCCTCACCGAGATCAGCGTCATGCGCTCGCATGTCGAGATCGGCGCCGAGACGCTGCGGCCGCTCGTGACGGCGTCGCCGGGCGTCGGTTTCCTGAGCATGGCGCTGGACATCATCCGGGCGCACCACGAGTGGTGGGACGGCTCGGGGTATCCGCGGGGGCTGATGGGCGAGCAGATTCCGCTCGCGGCCCGCATCGTGGCCGTGGCCGACGTCTACGACGCCCTCACCACCGACCGCGTGTACCGCCCGGCGATGCCGGTCGAGGAGGCCCGGCGGTTGATCCGCGAGGCGTCCGGCTCGCAGTTCGACCCGCGCGTCGTGGCGGCGTTCGAGGAGTGCGCCGACGTGTTCCGGGCGATGTCGGAGCAAGTGACCGACGCACCCCGCGTGGCAACGGCGGAGCCGCGCTCGCCGGCCGGGCAGACAGCGCCGAGGCCGGCGGACGCTAGGCGACCGAGCGCCGCGATCGTACGCGGGCGGTGAGACCCTTGGCGCGGTCGAACTCGCTCCGGATGAAGGGCTCGGTCTTCATCAGCAGGGCCCCCTTGACGTGCAGCTGCCTGAGCACGAGGCTGGCCTGGTCGGCGTCCCAGTAGCCGCAGGCGTCGTCGATGACGACGACACTACGCCCGCGACGGATCAGCCCGAGAACGAGAATTCGCAGCGACGTCTCGAGCGGCATCCCGAAGACAACGAAGCGGCCGGCGGGCATCTCGGTGAGCAGCCGATCCAGCTTGGGGTTCGTGTACGGGTCGCGGTGATACTTCGTGAAAATGGTTTGCTGATGCTGGTTCAGGATATCCAGCGCCACGGATAGACAGTTATCAGACTCCACCAGCCCGTGATCGGGCAGCAGCGAGAACGGAGCCTTCCGCTCCTCCGGACGCACCCGCGAGTCGACCTCGAGCCAGTCGGCGCCGATGTCGTTCGGACGACGCGTATCCACGCACGACAGCACACGCACTCCCGTCAGCCGGGCAAACGCGATGAGCTGCTTGAGGTTCGGCGTGATCTCGGCGGCGTTCAGGCAGGGCCGCACGCCGCAACTCGACAGGTACTCGCGTTGAACGCACAAGTCGAACATTACGTCCGGACGAGCTACATCAGGCATCGGCGCCCCTCCCCGTCGGAAATGCTCTGAGGCGCGGTCCGCGGTTGGCGGAACGAAACGCCTCACGGACGGGTCGGAACATCCGTCTGAAATGCGCGCGGCTGCGAGGCCGGCTTAGCTTCTTCCCACCCCGTCCCTGATTCGGCAGATTCTACGGCGGCCGGGAGCTGGTTTCAACTGTAATTTCATTGCTTAAAACGACTTGTGATAACTCAAAGCCGCGATTTCGGTGCCGCGCAGCGTCATTTTATGGGCGGGTGTCAATAACCGGCCGAAATCGATGCAACTCTGATATCCGGCAACGGTTAGCGGCGCCCGGGGCTACGCCGCCGGTATGTCGCGCGCACAGAACCGCCACAGACCGCCAACCCAGCACGCAGCCGTGATCCCCGCGAGCACCGCCAGGTCGCGCGGCGAGAGCGCGGACGCTCGCACAATGTTGAGCGGCCGGTAGTAGTCGAGCAGTCCCAGGAAGCCGAAACGCTCCGCCGGCGGCCAGAACTGAGCGAGGAAGTTGATCAGCAGCGACAGCAGCAGCCCTCCCAGGACGACGGCGATGGCGGCGGATCGACGCGAGAAACAGGCCGAGGCGAGCATGCCGGCCGAGAAGATCGCCAGCAGGAGCAGCAGGAAGTTCACCGCGACCAAAGCCAGCTTCGCGTAATCGAGCGGCGCTTTCAGCGGACACTGGCGCTCCCCGAGCCACAACCCGAACAGCGGCGCGCCGGCCAGCAGCGCCGTGCAAACCAGCCACACGCCGGAAACGCTCAGGTAGTACGACGCGCGGGAGACGGGGAGCGCCAGCAGCAGGTCGGCGGTCCCACGGTCGATCTCGGCGGCGATGACGCGGCTGCTGCTCGTGAGAATGAACGTCCAGGTGAGCGCGAAGAGAAGCGGGTGCACGAAACCAATGGTGATGAGCCCGGTGGACGAGATGCCCAGGTCCACTTCGCCTCCGACCAGCATCTGGATCAGCCGCTTGAGCCCCGGCTGGCGCGTCCAGAACCCGAGCAGCTCGGCGGCGAGCTCGCTCATGACGCGCACGAAGAAGACCTCGAATACCACGATCGACGCGAGCGTGACGAGCAGGAGCGGCAGCGTGTCCCGCGTGGTTTTCCCGACTACCGCGAGGTTCATCGCCCGGTCTCCGCGGTCGCCGCCGCGGCGTGCGGCGACGCCGGCGCGCGTGCGCCGGTTGCGGGTGCGGCGTAGTAGGTCCGGAACAGGTCCTCCAGGTCGGGAGGAGCGATCACCAGGTCACGAACGCGCCGGCGGGCCAGCCAGTCCACCAGCGGCTGCACGTCGCCGGTCCACGCGCCGCTCAGACGTTCGGCGGTGCGCTCCGCGACGTGAAAGCCCGCCGGAAGCTCGCGGTCCGGAGGCGACTGCTCGTCGAAGACCACCTGCACCCTTCGCAGGGCGCGCGCCCGGAGCGTCTCGATGCGCTCGGACTCGACCAGGCGCCCGTCGCGGAGGATCGCGACGTGATCGCAAAGCTGCTCGACCTCGCTGAGCGTGTGGCTTGAGAACAGCACCGTGCGGCCTTCGCGGACGGCGGTGCGCAGCTCGGCGTAGAGCACTTCGCGCATGAGCGGGTCGAGGGCGGTGGTCGGCTCGTCGAGCACGAGCAGCCGCGGGCGGTGCATCAGCGCCTGAATGAGCCCGAGTTTCTGCTTCATGCCGCGCGAGTAGCGGCGCACGCGCTTCCTCAGGTCGAGACTGAAGGCGTCAGCGAGCCGGCGGGCCTGGCCGTCGGCGCTTCCGCGCCCCCCGCGGGCCGCGCAGAAGAACCGCAGGTTGGCTGCGCCGCTGCGGCTGTCGAACAGCCGCACGTCGCCGGGGAGGTATCCCACCTCGGCCCGGAGCCGCGCGCCGTCGCGCCGGCAGTCGCGGCCCAGGACCGAGGCGGAGCCGCTCGTGGGCCGCAGCAGTCCGAGGAGGATCCGGATGGTCGTCGTCTTTCCCGCGCCGTTCGGACCCAGAAAGCCGAACAACGTTCCCGGCGGGACCGCCAGGTCGAGCGCATGCAACGCATACCGAGCGCCGTAGCGCTTGGTGAGACCGTGCGTGCGGACGGCATCCTGCCGGGCGGAGGGTGAAGTCGGGGTCATCGGACCTCGCCGCCCGGGCCGGGAGGGTGGGCCGCGGCTGCGGCGCTCCTGCGCCGCTGGCGGGCGCCCATCCAGATGAAGGCGAGCAGGATGATGCCGAAACCGATGACCCACAGGTAGCGCTCGAACAGAGACGGGGCGCTCGGCAGCTCGACCCCCTGCACGACGACGCGGCTGCCGTCGGAAAAATGGACCGTGACCGCACCGACGCCGACGTTCGACAGGCCGCGGCCGACGCGCATGGCGAACTCGGCGGAGTCGCCGTCGCGGAGCTGGACGAGCGAGTCGTCCGTGAAGGCCGTGCAGATTCCGCTGGTGCCGGTCGTGCCGGTGTGGCCGTGAAGATTCGTGGCGTGCTGCTGCCAGCCGGGGGGCACGGTCCACATGTCGGCCTTGAAGTGCGGGAACTCGACGCGCGTGATGCGCGCCCCGGAGCGGTTCGTGACCTTCCAGCGGTAGTTCTGGCCCGATGCGTCACGCCCGCCCGTGATCTCGACGCGCGAGCCTTGCGCGAAAGCGCCGGCGGCGGCGAGCAGGGCGGCGAGCAGGGCGAGGACCGCGTGCGAAGCGGATGAAGCAGGACCGCGGATCATGCCCGTATTCTCGCCGAGCCAGGCGCGTTTGTCACGGTTGATCGCGGGTGCCGTGGCGGCGCGACGGGGGTCGGCCGACTCGGAGATCGGCCGCTACGGTAGTATTGCGGCATGGCGCTGCCGCTGTATTACAACTGGCGGAACCTGCTGGCGCGGAAGCTGAGCTCCGGGCTGACGTTCGTCGTCGTCGCGGTCGTCGTGTTCGTGCTGACGGTGCTGCTGTCGTTCGCAGCCGGGATCAGTGCGTCACTTGGCGCCAGCGGGCACCCGGCGAACATCGTCGTGCTGAAGCCGGGCGCGACGGCGGAGAGCACGAGCATCATTCTGCCGGAAGAGGGCGCGAAGCTGATCCAGACGCCGGGGCTGGCGCGGGATTCGAGCGGGGAGCTGCTGCTGAGTGCAGAGCTGTCGGTGCAGGCGCAGATTCCGCGGCAGAACGGGCGAGGCGCGACGGCGAACGTGGCGGTGCGCGGGATCGACGACGTCGGGCTGCGCGTGCACCCGGAGGTCCGGCTTACGTCGGGCCGGTGGTTCCGGCAGGGGGCGCTGGAGGCGGTCGTGGGGCGGGCGGCGCGTGAGCGATTCGCCGGGCTGGCCGTCGGAGAGCGTCTGCCGCTCGGGCGCGTCGGGAGCCGCCTATACGAGATCGTGGGGACGTTCGAAGCCGGAGGCGGGGCCTTCGACAGCGAGATCTGGGCCCCGCGGACGATGCTGACCGACAGCTACGAGCGCCCGTTCCTGTCGAGCGTCGTGCTGCGCGTCGAGCCCGGCGCCATCGACGCCGCGATCCGCTACATCGACGGGCCGGCGGTGAACCTGGCGGCGAAGACGGAGCCGGACTACTACCGCGAGCTGTCGAGCAAGACGCGGGAGATCGTCGTCCTGACGAGCGTGCTCGTCGGAATCATGGGGATCGGAGCGGCCTTCGCGGTGGCGAATACCATGTACGCGACGGTGGATGCGCGGCGGCGCGAGATCGCCATGCTGCGCACGATCGGGTTTGCGCGGGGCGCGATCTACGCCTCGTTCATGGTGGAATCGCTGCTGCTGTGCGGGCTGGCCTGCGCGGCGGGCCTGGCCGCGAGCCTGCTGCTCAACGGCGCGCGGCAGGATTTCCTGTCGGACACCACCTGGACGGTGCTGGCGTACGAACTGCGGATCACGCCGGCGATCGTGGCGACTTCGGCCGGGTTGGCGGCGTGCGTCGGGTCGGCGGGGGCGCTGTTTCCGGCGTGGCGCGCGGCGCACGTGCCCGTCATTCAGGCGCTGCGCAAGGGCTGATGCCGCGGCGGGGAATCGCGGTGCATCGGCTATGATATGGACATGGACGCCAAGGCATCACTGCGGCAGCAGTTGCAGACGCTCTCGATTCCGACCGAGCAGCGCCCGCGCGGGGGCGCCGCGGGCGGAGCGCGGCGCGGCTCGCTGCTCGGCAGGCTGGTGCGCGGCGTGCTGCTGATCGCGGCCGGGGCGGCGGGATGCTGGGCCTGGTTCGAGTATGGCGCGGCGCTGCTGCGCTCGTACGGCATCGACGCGCCGGGCGCGCCGCAAGGGGCCGTGAGCGTGCGCGTAATGACCGTCACCGCCTCGACGGCGGACGCGCCGGCGGGGCCGGTGCTGACGGGGACCGGGAAGATCGTCTCGGATCACCTGGTGCAGGTGGCGACCAAGGTCTCGGGCCAGATCGTGGCGCTGCACTTCGAGCAGGGTGACCAGGTCGAGCAGGGTCAGGTGCTCGCCCAGATCGAGGACGTGAACTACCGCGCCCTGCGCGACGAGCGGGCGGCCGAGCTGCGCTCCGCCGACGCCCAGCTCGCCTACGAGCAGGTCAACCACCAGCGCGTGAAGGGCCTCTTCGAGGCCAAGCGCGCCTCGGAAATCGAGCTCGCCGACGCCCAGCGGGCGCTCGACTGGGCGGCGGCCCAGGTCGAGGCGCGGCGGGCGGCGCTGGCCTTTGCGCAGAAGACGCTCGACGACACGCGCGTCGTCGCGCCGATCTCCGGCGTCGTGCTCGAGCGCAACGTCGAGGTCGGCGATTTCGTCGCGGCCGAAGGGGGCCTCGGCGCCAACGCCAACGCGCAGTTCGGGACCATCGCCGATATGCGGCGGCTGCGCGTGGAGGTGGACATCAGCGAGCTCGACGTGGCCCGCGTCCGCAAGGGCATGCGCTGCGTCGTCACGCCCGACGCCTACAAGGATCGCCGCTACGACGGCGAGGTGCTGTGGATCGACCCGGGGGCGAACTACGCGAAGGCGACGGTTCAGGCGAAGGTCCGCATCCACGAGCCCGATTGGCGGCTGCGCATCGAAGGCTCGGCCCAGGTCCAGTTCCTGGCCGAGCAGCCCGCGTCGGGCGATGCCGCGGACAGCGCCGGCGGCCCGTGGATTCCCGCGGCGGCCGTAGTGATGGATGAGAGCGGGCGGCGCGGGCGCGTGTTCGTCGCCGAGGGCGGGCGGCTGCGCTTGCGAGAGATCAGCGTCGCCGAGCGGCGCGGCGATCGCGTGCGCGTGGCCGGCGGGCTGAGCGCGGGTGAGTCGATAGCGGCGGAACGCGCGGCGGAGCTGCGCGACGGCCAGCGGCTGGTGCGATGAGCAAGCGCCGTCGGCAACCGGCGAGCGCTTCGGCGCGGTGCTGGGGGTGGCTGCTGCCGCTGCTGGCGTGGCCGGCCCCCGCCGGTGCACACGACTTCACGTTCACTGAGACCCTGATCGTCATCAAGCACGACGGCACGTTCGTCGTTGACATGACGTGCGACCTCGACGAGCTGCTGCTGGGCTTGCCGCCGGGACAGGAGTCGGCGGCGGTGGCGGCACAGGTGCGGGCGCTGCCGCCAGATGAGCTTGAGGCCGCGATCGAAAGATTGGCGGAGTTCTTCCGGCGGCGGGTGCGCGTGATCTTCGACGGAACGCCGGCCGAGCTGTCGATCAGCTTTCCGGAGCATGGAACGCCACTGGCGGAGAATGCGGCGCTGCCGACGGTGCTGGGCACGACGGCGCGGTTGAGCGGGCGCGTTCCGCCGGGGGCAAGGGTGCTGGTCTTCCGGGCGTCCGCGGCGTTTCCGCCGGTGGCGCTCACGATCTTCAAGCACGATCACGAGCGATCGCGGCGGGAGATTCTCGGAAAAGGCGTGGAGAGCGCCGAGTACCTGCTGGGCGAGCCGCCGGCGGAGCGGCGCGTCGCGGCGGTGGCCTGGCCGTTCCTGCTGCTGGGATTCGAGCACATCCTGCCGGAGGGGGTCGATCACATCCTGTTTGTGCTCGGGCTGTATCTGCTGAGCCCGCGGCTGCGGCCGCTGCTGTGGCAGGTGACGGCGTTCACCGTGGCGCACACGGCGACGCTGGCGTTGTCGATGTACGGGATCGTGTCGCTGCCGGCGCGCGTCGTGGAGCCGCTGATCGCCCTGTCGATCGTGTACGTAGCGGTCGAGAACCTCGTGACGCAGGAGCTGAAATGGTGGCGGCCGATGGTCGTGTTCGGCTTCGGGCTGCTGCATGGGCTCGGCTTCGCCGGTGTGCTGACGGAGCTCGCCCCGCCGCGGAGCGAGTTCGCGACGGCGCTGCTGAGCTTCAACGTCGGCGTGGAGCTGGGCCAGTTGGCGGTGATCGGGCTGGCGCTGCTGCTGACGGGCTGGTGGCGCGGGCGAGATTGGTACCGAGGCCGCATTGCGAAGCCCGCGTCGCTGGCGATCGCCGCCGTGGCGCTGTTCTGGACGATGGAACGGATGATCTCGTAGTGCGGCTTGGTGGCGCTCGCGACCGGCGGTTTGAAAGGCGCTTTCAGAACCCCCGGAGCCTTGAAAAAATCGGCCGGATATTTACAAAGTGGGCGCTGCGAATGAAGTCCTTTCGAGCCGTCTAACCCATCGTACGTTTCGCCGCCGTCCGATCGGGAGATGCGCGATTGCCTGAAGCGCCGACCGCGCAGAAGACAATCATGCACCTCGAGACGGTGTGCCCGGTGGCGCCGGTTCTGGCTGGCGCGCCCCATCCTCAAGGTCGTCGAGGCCGCGCAACCGATTGCGCGCCCCTAGGACCCTGCGAACCCGCGGCCGAAAACACCCGATAAGCTCCGATGGCCGCGCATCGGCGGTTCGGCGTAGAATGCCGATCTTTGGAGGTATTCGCCATGAATAAACAGGTCCGAGCCATCGGCACGTTTGCATCTCGCGCGGCTCTCGCCTTGCCGGTCGTGATGTTCGCGGCCGTGCCGCCGCCGACCGCGTCCGCGGCGATGCAGGCCGGCGGGGTCGAGCTGCCGACGATCGCCGTGATCTCGTTTACGAACCTGCGGCCGGCCCCGGAGACGGACTGGATCGGCGAGGGGGCGGCGGAGACGGTGACGACGAAGCTGGCCGGGCTGTCGTCGCTGGTGGTGACGGAGCGTGGTCAGGTCCGGCAGGTCGTGCTGGAGCAGGATTTCCAGCGCAGCGACATGAGCGACCCTGCGACGGCGGCGAGAGCCGGGCGGCTGCTGGGGGCGCAGCGCGTCGTCGTCGGCACCTACGCGCCGCAGGGCGACCAGGTGATGTTCAATATCCGCGTCGTGGATGTCGAGAGCGGCCTGGTGCTCAGCACGGCGGCCTACACCGGGCGGATGTCCACGATCTTCGACACGCTGTACCAGCTGGCGGAGGCGGTGATCGCGTCGTTCGAGAAGAAGGTCGTGGTTGTGGACGCGCAGCCCCAAGTGCGTCCCGCGCCGCCGCAGGAGCATCTGAGCGTGCCGATCGAGGAGCGGCGCATCCTGCGCGAGGAATGCCGCACGACGCCGCAGGCCTTCGAGTCCTACAGCCGCGGCCTGCTGGCGGTGAGCTACGCGGAGCGGGAGAAGTACTTCAGCCTCGCGATCCAGCAGGATTCGAGCTTCGCCTGGGCGTACTACCAGCGCGGGCAGACGCGCGCGTCGCGCAGCCAGTTCCAAGTCGCAATCGGCGACTTCGAGCAGGCCACGCGGATTCATCCCGGCTGCTACGACGCCTGGTATGCCCAGGCCGTGACGTACGAGCGGCTCGGCGACCCGGTGAAGGCCCGCGTCTCGTACCAGCGCTTCTGTGAGACCGCGCCCCCGAGCAAGGCTGACAAGGTCGAGAAGGCCCTCAAAGTGCTCGGCAAGGCGGGACAGGCGATCAAGACCAAGATCAAGAACAAGATCCAGCGCAAGCGGAACAACCCGTGAGCGGCGCTCCCGGCCGCCACCGCCGCGCCGCCCCGTCAACCGCGGGGACGCGCGCGGTGATCTTCGATCTCGACGGCGTGCTGACCGACACGGCCGAGCTGCACTACCAGAGCTGGCAGCGGATGGCCGGCGTGCTGGGCGTGGAGTTCGACCGCGCCGCGAACGAGGCGCTGCGCGGCCTGAGCCGGGAAGAAAGTCTCAAACGCTTCCTCGGCCCGCGGCTCGACGAGTTCTCCGGCCCGCGCCGCCAGGAGATCATGCGCCTCAAGAACGACGACTACCTCTCGCGGGTCGAGCAGATGACCCCCGGCGACCTGTTGCCGGGAATCTCCGACCTGCTGCCGGAGCTGCGCCGCCGCGGCGCGCGGCTGGCCATCGCGTCGTCGAGCCGGAACGCGCGGCGGGTGATCGAGCGGCTGGAGATCGGCCACTGGTTCGAGGTGATCGTCGATGGGAACGACGCGCCGCGCTCGAAGCCCGATCCGCAGCTCTTCCTGCTGGCGGCGGAGCGGCTCGGCGCGCGGCCGAGCGCGTGCGTCGTCGTCGAGGACGCCGAAAGCGGCATTGACGCGGCGCTGGCGGCGGGGATGCGTGTCGTGGGCGTCGGGCCGCGCGAGCGCGTGGGCCGGGCGGATCGTCAGGTGCAGACGACGGGTGAACTGACGGCGGAGCTGCTGCTGGGTGATTGAACGTGTCCGCGCTTGGTTCCGCGTGGCATGCTGAGCCGGGCGGTGGGACCAGGACTCACGGCCGGGAAGGCCATCCCCCCGCTCGGAGGCCACGCGACAGGGGCCATGCCACACGCTTACGGCACGGGCACGTGGTCGAGCACGTGGCGAACGACGTCGTCGCTGGTTTTCTCCTCGGCCTCGGCCTCGTAGCTGATGATGACGCGGTGGCGGAGCACGTCCGGGGCGATGTCCTTCACGTCCTGGGGCGTGACGTAGCCGCGGCCGGCGAGGAAGGCGACGGCCCGCGCGCCGTTGGAGAGGTGAATCGTCGCTCTCGGCGATGCGCCGTACTCGATCCACTCGGCGATTCTCAGCCCGAACTCGGCCGGGCGGCGCGTCGCGTGCACGAGCGCCACGATGTAGTCCTTGACCTTGTCGTCCATGTATATCTCGTCGAGCACCGCCCGCGCCTCGAAGACCTGCTGCGGATCGAGCACCGGGCTCACGCTCGGGGCGCCGCGCTGCGTGGCCATGCGGTCGAGAATCTGCCGCTCCTCGGACTGCGTGGGATAATCCACGACCAGCTTGAGCATGAAGCGGTCCACCTGGGCCTCGGGCAGCGGGTATGTGCCCTCCTGCTCGATCGGGTTCTGCGTCGCGAGCACGAGGAAGGGCTCGTCGAGCCGATAGGTCTGGTCGCCGATCGTCACCTGCCGCTCCTGCATCGCCTCGAGCAGCGCGCTTTGCACCTTCGCCGGGGCGCGGTTGATCTCGTCGGCCAGCACGATGTTGGCGAAGATCGGCCCGCGCTTCACCGTAAAGGTCGCGTCCTTGGGCTGAAAGACGAGCGTGCCCACGATGTCGGCCGGCAGCAGGTCGGGCGTGAACTGGATGCGCTGGAACTTGCAGCGCAGCGCGCCGGCCAGGCTCGACGACGCCATCGTCTTCGCCAGCCCCGGCACCCCTTCCAGCAGAAGGTGCCCGTTCGCCAGCAGCCCCACCAGCATCTTACGCAGCAACTGATCCTGCCCGACGATCACACGCCGGATTTCGGCGGTCAGCCGTTCAAACCGCTCGTGGTGGCCCCGGACCAGGTCGCCGATCCGCTGGACCTCGTGATGCGTCGTCTGCATTCGTGCCTGGGCTCCGTTCTCAGGTTCCGCCGGTGGCCGGCTAAACGCGCGGTCCGGCCGCGCCAGCGTCGGTATGGACGGGAGCGTAAGCCGTCCGCCGTCAAAAACCAAACCCGCCGGCGTGCCTGGCGCGCGCGTCGGCGCCGCAGCGAGCGGCGGCTACGGCCGCGGGCGCTGCGGGTAGGTGCGGACCGCGACGACGCTCTGCTGGCTGCGGAGGCCGGGGTCGTTGCGCAGCGCCGAGAGCACGCGCAGCCGGAAGCGCGCCGTCCCCTCCTCGATCGCCAGCAGTTGATAATCGACGAAGATGGATCCGTCGCTGATCGCGAAACGCTCGCCGACGCGCAGGTCGGCCGAGCGCGCCGGAAGGTCGTTGACCAGCATCGCCAGGCCGGACTCGTCGTCGCGCATGACGAGCACGCGCCATTCCTGAACCTCGACCTCCGCCAGCCCCGGAATGCGGTCCACCAGGTACGCGTCGTCGATGTGCGGCCCGCCGGACCGGCAGCCGGCGGCGCCGAAGGCCACCAGGGTCGCGAGCGCGGCGTGGCCGAGCGGGCTGCGCGTGTCTCGGTTCATGCTCCAACGCTCGCGGCTCGCCTGCGCCACAGGCACGGGCCGGTGGCCACGACGATCAGGGCCGCCGTCGCCCACAGCAACCCGCTGCGGTAGGAGGAGGCGGCGATCTCGGGCGACGCCGAGGCCGCCTGCACCAGCAGGAAAGCCGCATAGTACAAGACGAGCAACGCGCCCTGCCAGCGGGTGACCATCGCGCCCGCAAGCACAAGAGGGACACAGACGATGGCGACGGCGACCATCATGGGCACGTCGAAATCGAGCGCCTCGGCGCTGACGGGGACGCCGCCCTTGGCGGCGACGGCGCCGACGCCCAGGGCCGCCAGCAGGTTGAAGAGGTTGCTGCCCACGACGTTTCCGACGGCGATGTCGCGCTCGCCGCGAATGGCCGCGAGGACCGTCGTGGCGATCTCGGGCAGCGAGGTGCCCACGGCCACGATGGTCATGCCGATGATGAGCTCGCTGGCGCCCAGGAGGCGCGCCAGCGCGACCGCTCCGTCGACGAGCCACTGCGATCCGAGTACCAGCAGCCCGAGACCCCCGAGCACCATCAGGCATTGCAGCGCTACGCCGCCGCGCCGGGAGAGCCGCTCGCGCGAGAACTCCTTCTCGAAGTCGACCGTCTCGGCCTGCTGGGTGCGGCGGCTGAGATGAACCGTGAGTGCGGTGTAGGCGACGATGCCGAGGAGGAGCAGACCGCCTTCGACGCGCGACACGGACCCGTCGAGGGTCATGATCCAGGTGACGAGCGTCACGAGCACCATGACCGGCACGTCGACGCGAATCAGCCGCACGTTGATCCGCAGCGGCGTGATGACCGCGGCGAGCCCCAGGATCAGCAGCACGTTGCAGATGTTGCTCCCGACGATGTTGCCGAGGGCGATCTCCGCCCGGCCGGTGACGGCCGCCGACGCCGTTACGGCCAGCTCGGGCGCGCTGGTGCCGAAGGCGACGACCGTGAGGCCGATGACCAGGGGGGTCACGCCGAGGCGCGCCGCCAGGCCCGCGGCGCCGGCAACGAGCAGCTCGGCGCCGGCGATGAGCGCCGGCAGCCCGAGGAGGAACAGGACGAGCGTCAGCAGATCCACGAATGGGCACTCCGCGCCGAGCCCGGAATGATATCCGGGTCTACCGCGGACGGGCGTTACAGAAAACGGTCCGGTTTATCCCTGCACGCACAGCAGCAGGTTGTAGGCGGCGTGGGCGCCGACCGCGATCCCCAGCCCGCGCCCGATGAACACCAGCGACAGGTACGCCCCGGCGGCGGCGCGCACCAGGAACGTGTCCCAGGCGAACGCGTCGAGCCCGATCGGCTCGTAGTGGCACCAGGCGAACAGCACGGCGGCCGCCAGCGTCGCCGCGCCCGCCGCGACGGCGTATGGCAGGCGGGCCAGGTCCGCGAGCAGCAGCATGAGCAGGCTGATGAGGCCGAGGCGGAAGACCAGCTCCTCGTAGATGCCGGCGCCGAGGGCGAGGACAAGGCGCTCGGCGAGGGCGGGCGACCCGGGCCCGCCGGCCTGAAGCGGCAACAGGCTGAGGGCCAGCAGCGGCAGCGTGAGTGCGAGGGTCTCGGCGAGCATGGCGGCGGGGACCCAGGCTCGGATGCGCCAGGAGCGCCCGCTCAGAACGTGCCAGATGGTGAGCGTGAGCACGAGCGCCAGTCCGGGCAGCCAGACGGCGTTGGCGCCGAAGAGGCCGAGCGTGGCGCGGAGCAACTGCACGGCGACGAGGTCGCCGCTGGAGAGCATCGAGACGCGCAGCACGAGCGCGGCGAACTCGAAGGTGATCACGAGCGGCAGCAGGAAGACGAGGCAATAGAGCGGTTGGCGCGTCGCGGCCCAGTAATAGGCCGACGCGCCGAGGGCCGCGATGTCGGTAGCGGGCGGACTGGATCGGGCGCGCGACGCCATCAACCTGCCGTCTTGCTGCGGAATTCACCCGCCGCGCGCGGGGCGGCGCCGGAACGGCGTCGTTGAGCCGGCGCGCCGCGCACGGTGCAGCCGGGGGCGCCGCGGTCAGCGCAGGTCATCCGGCGGTAGCTCGTCGGTGCGCAGTTGGATGCCGAGGATGAACTTGGCGAAGTCCTTGATCCACTTCTCGTTGAGTTCGCCGAAGCTGTCTTCCCAGAGCTTCTGGCGCTCGGTGTTGTCGATGTGGACGTCGTCTTCCCACTGCGAGACGGTAAGCATGTACTTGGCGAAGCCGGCCTCGTGTTTGCTGCGCAGGTAGTAGACGACCGCCCAGCCGAGCGAGTAGTGGGCGCCGCTGTACTGCATCGTGCCCTGCCAGAGGAAGGCGCGCCAGAAGTCCATCGCCGGCGGGTCGGCCTCCAGCAGCGGCTTCCAGATCTGAAGGAGCTGCCGCAGCCGCTCGTGGTTGATCGCGCCCAGGCTGGCGCCGAAGCGCGTCGGCGGCACCTCGAACTGCACCGCCATGCCCTCCGTCAGCCAGCGGTCCTCGCTGTTCTGCCGGCGGTTGAACATGCCGATGTTGCAGTGGATGTGGTGCGCGGCCTCGTGCTGGATCACCTCCAGGTTCTGGTAGGCCACCATGCGCATCACCTTGTTGCGGACCTCGCGCCGGCGTTGCAGCGGCACGTCCTTGTCCTCGGCGTAGCGCAGCGCGTTCGCGTAGGGCGGAAAGGTGCTCATGTCGAAGAAGGCCGAGCGGTTCGTCGGCGGCATGTAGAAGCCCAGGATGCCGCCTGTGCCGGACATGCCCAGGTCGTACGCCGCGTAGCGCTCGAACTCCGCATGCGTGCCGAAGAAGAACATCTCGAGCTTGTGATCCGGCCGGTGCGCCGGCAGGCCCAGCTTGTTCATCAGCCGCACGTTCCAGGCGTAGATGCTCTCGAGCCGCGCGCCCAGCTCCTGCGCCATCTGCCGGCTGGAGGTGTACACCAGCAGAAAGTGCGCCGTCTCCAGGGTCTCCGCCTTGTCGCCCGCGAGCTGCGTCATCTGCGCGATGCTCTCTTCGTTCACCGGCGACGGCGACATCGCGTTGCCCGAGCTTTCGGCCAGCTCCTCGACGATCGCGAAGTTCTCGTCCGAGCCCAGGATGCGCGCGATCTCCTCGTCGCTCAGCCGGTTGTCGCCCGCCGCCGCGCCCTCGACGGCCGGCGCCTCGCCGTCCAGGGGGGTCATCTCCTTGACCTGGTTCTTCCGGATCGTGACGTTGATGCCCTTGCTCACCTCGATGACGTACGCGTCCGCCGTCTCGGTCAGGTTGCCCTCGAACTGCTTGCCGTCCATGCGGACGATGCGGTAGCGCCCCTTCGATTCGTCAGCGCTCAGCGGGTTGGTCCCCAGCGCGAGCGCCAGGCCCAGCGCCGCGATCGCCGTCAGACAGACAGGAACTCGCCTCATGACGTGAACTCCTTCACGCGACCCTCTTATTACGGTTCGGTCAGCGGTTATGGGCACGATCCGCCGGCCCATGAGTATACCCGCTTGGCGCCCGTTGCGCAAACCCCCCGGGGTGGACGGTGGGCCGCCCAACCTCGCATAATCGCCCTCATGACCAACGGCCCCGAGCCCCCGCGCGGAGAACGCGCCCTCATCCGGCGGATCGCCCTCGAATTGGCCGGCCGGCCGGCCGCGGGCCCGGTGCCCTTCGGCGACGACGCCGCCGGACTGGACATCGCCTCGCCGGCATGGATATGGACGACCGACCTGCTGGCCGCCGGCACGGACTTCGTACCCGGGCGGCACGCCTGGCGCCAGGTCGGCCGCAAGGCGATGGCCGTCAACCTGAGCGACTGTGCGGCGATGGGCTGCGCGCCGCGCGTCGCCCTGTGCGGGCTCGTGCTCTCCGACGACATGACCCAGGACGACGCCCTGGAGATCATCCGCGGTGTGCGGGCCTGCGGCGACGAGTTCGGCTGCGCGCTCGTGGGCGGAGACACGAATAGCTGGCCCAACCCGGCCGTGATCGCCGTGACCGTCGCCGCGCAGTGCGAGGCCGGGCTCCGGCCCGTGCTGCGAAGCGGGGCGCGGCCCGGCGACGTCGTGTACGTGAGCGGCGCCCTGGGCGGCTCGATCCTGGGGCGGCACATGACGTTCGTCCCACGCGTCGAGCTCGGCTTGGAGCTGAACCGCCGCTTCGCACCGCACGCCATGATCGACGTCAGCGACGGTCTGTCGGTCGACCTGCGCCACATCCTGGAGGCGTCCGGCTGCGGGGCCGAGCTCGACCGCGGCCTGCTGCAACGCGCCGTCCACGAGGACGCCGCGCGGCTGAGCGCTCAGGACGGTCTGTCTGCGTTGCATCATGCCCTGCACGACGGCGAGGACTTCGAGTTGCTGGCGGTGCTCGATGCCGCAACGCCGGCCGAAGAACTGACACAGCTCGGCCTGCTGCCCCTGGGCCGGATCGCGAGCGGGCCGACGCGGCTGCTTCTTTCCGGCGGGGGCGAGGCGACGGAGGAGATTGAGCCGCGTGGCTGGGAACACTTCCGCGGATGAGGTCCGGATCGTCATTCGGTCCGATGGGCCGGAGCGGACGCTGGCGCTCGGAGAGGCGCTGGCGGCGCTGCTGCGCCCGGGCGACGTGATCGGGCTGGCCGGGCCGCTCGGCAGCGGCAAGACGTGCCTCGTGAAGGGGCTGGCCCGCGGGATGCGCGTGCCGCCAGACGAGCCGGTGGTCAGTCCGACGTTCGTGCTCGCGCGCGAGCACGCCGGGGTGCTGCCGCTTTGTCACATCGACGCCTACCGCCTGGCCGCCTCCGAGGAACTGGCGTCGCTGGGATTTGAGGAGCGACGCGAGCAGGGCGCCGTGGTCGTCATCGAATGGGCCGATCGTTTCGTCGGGCTTCTGCCGCCTGAGACGATCTGGATCGAACTGGATCACGGCGACGCGCCCGACGCGCGACGGATCACCGTGCGCTGGGGCGATGAAAAACGGGCCGCGGCACTGGCGGCGAGTATCGGCGCGGTAGCGGGCCGCGAATGAGTCCGCCGCGGGCCTAGCGCGGTTGGCCGGCCAGGCGCTGGGGCGGCGCCGGGCGCACGTTGCGCGTCCCGCCGGCCGCCGTGCTCCGTCCTGCACCGCTCGTTGACCTTCCGGAACGGAGATCGACCGAACCCGGCGGGCGTCCGGGCGCGGCACGCCAGTTGGTCGCGGCGGGGCGCGGCTGCGGATGGCCGACCGCTGGTGTGGCCATGGCCCGGGGGCGCGAAGCGCTGGTCGCATCGCTTCGGCCCGTTCGTGAGGGCGCCCCTCGATTGGCTGGGCCCAGCCGGTAGGTCGGCGTGGTCAGGCGGTTGATCGACGCCGAGCTTCGTCGCACGCCGCCGACCGCGTTCAGGGCCGACGGATAGTGGCGAATCACGCCGACGCCGGTCGGCGAGAACCGCTCGGTGGGCAGGCGCGCCGCGGATCCGCCGCGCGGGCCCAGATCGACCGGCGAGCAGGGGGGCACGTATCGGCCGTCGATGAAGCCGCCGCGGTTGCCGTAGGGATAGCCGTAGTTGATGAAGTAGCGCTGGTCGCAATCGCGCGACGTGGGCCAGTAGGCGGCGCCGTGATAGATGGAGTAGGGGCGTCCGTAGTACGTGTAGTATGGAAAGACGCCCCAGTACGCTCCGCTGCTCAGCGACACCCCGCCCAGCGCGTATTGAGGAGCCGCGAAATCAGGCACGCGGGGGGCGCCTCCGCCGGCGACGCTCACCGGCGTCGTGGCGGCGCGCGGACCCGCAGGGATGTTCGCCCCGCCGCCCGGTGCGGGGCTGGGCTGCGTGTCGGCGGCGACCGGCGAAGAGGCATCGCGAAGCGGCTCGCTCCACAGGCGCGAGATCTCCGTCACCGCGGCGATGCGCTGCACCTCGGGCGCCTGGTCCTCCTTGGGCTGAAGTAAGGCCGGGGCCAAGCCGATCGCCGCGGGATCGGGCTGATCGGTCGGCTTGAACATCCCGCGGCGCTCGGCGGGAGCCAGGCCGGCGATGAAACGCGCCGGCGCCGGCGGCGCTTCGCCCCAGATGCGCTGCTGCACGCGCTGGTCACGCAGCGCGGGCGCGTGCTCGCGCCAGAACTCGCGCAGCACGCGGTCCAGCGCCTCCGGCGGCCGGCCGGTGCTCAGCACGTAGGCGATGAACGCATCGTCGGGCGGCAGGGCGCCGTAGTAGCCGGGGCTCATGACCTGGACGCACGGAAAACGCGGGTTCAGCGCCCGCTGCGCGTTGCTGAAGCGCGTCAGCCACTCGGCGTAGGCGCGCTGCGCCGTGGCGTCGCTCTCGAGCAGCGCCTGCCAGCGCTGAGACGCCTCGCGCTCAGCCCGCGCATAGCCCCGCCGCAGTTCCTCGACACGCGCCGCCGCGCCGGCGGGCAGCTCCGTGTAGAGCTCGCGCAGCGCGGTGAGCGCCTCGGGCATCGCGGCGGCCGCTACCACCACCTCGGGCGTGCGGGCCAGGACGGCCGCCGCCGCGCGCAACTCGGCCGGCAGCGCCGCGCCCACCTCCAGCTGCGCCGGGTCGCGCGCCAGTTCCTGCACCAGCTCGGCGTCTTGCGCAAGGCGCACCAGGGCGGCGATCGTCTCATCGCCCAGGCGATGAACGCCTCCAAGCAGTTGCGACGGCGTCAGCGAGGCGGCCGGCGCGGCGCCGCTCTGCGCCGCCGTCTCGCCCGGGGGCCCGGCGGGCGGCTGTGCCGGCGTCGTCTCGGCCGATGCGGGTAACACGCCGCAGCAGGCCGACAGCAGCAGCGCGACGGCTGTCCGATGATACAGAGAACCCATTTCACGCTCCTGTGTGGGCGGCCAGCGCTGCGCGGGCGGCAAGGGTCCACCAGGATTATAGACCCCACGCGCCGGCCCATGGCCGGAAACTCGCGCACCATGCGGCCGGTCCGGTCCGGGCGCCTGCCGGGCCGGCTGGCCCGTGGCTGCCGGCCGTCGCGGGCTGACAGGTCTGCCGCGGCGCGCTCCGCGCCGCCGGGTGGTGCCGCTACAATACGCCGACCAAGGGCAACAGGACCGTGCAGCGCCGGTCGGGCGTGGCGAATGCCCGGCGTGCAGCGGCCTCCGGGCGCGGCCGCAAGGCAGGACGAATGATCCGCGACGAAGACATCCTCGTGCTTTCCGCCCCGCAGCTCACCGCCGCCGAGCGGCTCTACCTGCCGCAGATATTCGACGGCATGCGCACGACGCTGCGGCACATGTTCAGCAAGCGACTGCGCGACCAGCGCGTCACGCAGTACCCCGACCAGAAGCGCGAGCTGCGCGTCGCGAACTACCGCGGCGTGCACCGGCTGAACAAGGACCCGGAGGGGCGCGTGGCGTGCGTGGCGTGCTTCATGTGCAGCACGGCGTGCCCGGCGCATTGCATCCATATCGAGGCGGGCGAGAGCCCCTGGCCCGACCGCGAGAAGTACCCGGTCAAGTTCGACATCGACGAGCTGCGCTGCATCTACTGCGGCATGTGCGAAGAGGCCTGCCCGTGTGACGCGATCGAGCTCACCCCGCATTACGAGCTGGTCGGCGGCACGCGGCAGGAGATGATCTTCGACAAGGAGAAGCTGCTGCGCATCTACGACGAGACCAGGGAGCTGAAGCCGCGCAAGAACCCGGCGGTGACCGACTACGGCCTGACCGGCGGGCAGGACACGCGCGTGGCCAAGCCGACGTCGCACACCAAGATCTGAGGCGTTTCCCGATCCGAGCCGCGCCCGTGAGGAGGCGGTTGCTTCCCGATCCGAGCCGCGCCCGTGAGGAAGCGGTTGCGCCGGATGATGTCCCGTCCGGATGATCTCGCGGTGTTCGCGAGGCCCGGGTCGTATCAACGCCCAACCTCGGAAGGTGCATCACTTCCGCGAGCGCGGCTTGTCGTTGAGCGCTTCGACCTTGCGCGTCAGGTCCGCCAGCCGGCGGCGGAGCTCGGCCAGCTCCGCGTCGCGCGACTCGCTGGGCGCGCTGCGTGGCTCGTCCTGGGCGGCGCGCTTGTCGTCGGTGGCGCGTCGTTGGTCGTTGGCGCCGGGGCTGGACGGCCCGCCGGCGGCGCCGGCGAAGGCGTCCATCATGGCCCGGGTCCAATCGAGGGGGGTGGTGGGCATCATCGGGTTGGCGCCGAGCACGTTGCGCAGAAAGCTCGACCAGCGCTCGTGCGACGCGCGATGAGCATCGAGGGCTTGGCGGAAAAAGCGCTCGACGACGCCGCCGAGGAGCTCCTGCTGGGTGCGGATGACGTCGTGCAGGATGTTGGCTGGGAAGATGTTCAGTTTTGGGGCGTCGCGTTCAAGGAGGATCTGGGTCAGGACGAGGTGGGTGATGTCCTCGCCGGACTTGGAATCGGTCACGGTGACTTCGTGGCCGGCGCAGATGAGGTCGTGCAGCTCGCCAAGGGTCACGTGGCAACTGCGGGTGGTGTCGTAGAATCGGCGGTTGGAGTATTTCTTGATTCTGAGTTCTCTGGGCGGCTGATCGGACTTGGCCATGGAAGGTCCACTCCCTGGTGCGGACTATAGTGCGGACTCACATTTCAGTCAATCATACGCCAGGCGTACGATTGTAAAACGTTGAAAAAAAATGATGTTGCGCAAAATAAAGATAATTGTGCGAACGCACAAAAACCGGTTGACCGCGAGCCGGGGCGCGTTTATACTACGTACAGTAACAGGCACAGGAGACTCCGAGCCGACCGACCGGCCCGCACACACTTGTCAGGAGGCAAGCCGATGACCACCACCACTCCCCGGGACTTCATGACCGACATGTTCAAGCAGGCCGCCGACAGCTTCGCGCGCACGATGCAGGCGGGCGTCAAGTTCCAGGAAGAGACCGCCCAGTTCTGGACCGACCTGGCCGGCAAGAACCTGGACGAGCTGCGCAGCCAGTGGGACAAGTTCTCGCTCGACGCCACCCCGTTCACCAAGAAGAACCTCGAGCAGTTCCACAAGCTCTTCGAGGAGCAGACGACGCGAACGCTCGACCTGCTGCGCAAGACGTTCGACCTGGGCGGCTCGCAGAACACCGCCGAGATCTGCGACCGGATGGCGGCCGTTTGGCGCGACTCGCTCGACACGATCCGTCACAGCACCGACGCCATGGCCAAGGCCAACACCGAGGTGTTCGAGAACTGCTCGGAGATGATCCGCAAGCTCTCGGGCGCTGCCAACGGCCACGGCGCTCAGAAGCCGACGGCGAAGGCCGCGGCTCAGAAGTAAGTCGCGCTCAATCCAGGGCGCGCCCGGCCCGACAGCCGACCTCCACGGCCGGGCGCGCCTCTGGCGGCGGCGACCTGACCAGGGAAACAGCGCGGCCGGCCATTCCGCCGGAGCATCGGCCGGCCCGAGAGAGGGCACATCGTGGCCAGCAACATCTACCTCGCGGGCGGCGCCTACACGCCGATGGGCGGTTTCAACGGGGCATTCGCCGAGGTTTCGGCGCCGAGGCTTGCGGTCGCCTCGATCAAGAAATCGCTCGAGCGGGCCAAGCTCAGGCCCGGCGACGTTGACGAGGTTTACCTGGGCAACTGCATCTCCGCCGGCCTGGGGCAGAGCCCGGCCCGGCAGGCGGCGCTGGGGGCCGGGTTGCCGCCGGCCTGCGGCGTCGTGACGCTGAACAAGATGTGCGGCTCGGGCATGCGGGCCATCGTTTTCGCGTCGCAGGCGATTCAGGCTGGCGACGCGAGCTGCATCATGGCGGGCGGCATGGAGAACATGACGCAGGCGCCCTACCTGCTGACGAAGGCGCGGAGCGGCTACCGCCTGGGCCATGCGCAGGTGCTGGACGCGATGCTGCGCGACGGGCTGCTCGACGCGTATGATGACCGGCACATGGGTGTGTTTGCCGAGATCTGCGCGAAGAAGTACGGCTTCACGCGCGAGCAGCAGGACGACTACGCCATCGCCAGCTTCAAGCGCGCCCTGGCGGCGCAGGACGCGGGTTACTTCAAGAGCGTGATCGCGCCGGTCGAGGTCGTCTCGAAGCGCGGCACGGTCGTGGTCGAGCGCGACGAGGAGCCGGCCAAGTTCGTCGAGGCCAAGTTCCGCGAGCTCAAGCCGGTCTTCGATCCGCACGGCACGATCACCGCGGGCAACGCCTCGGCGATCAGCGACGGCGCGTCGAGCATCGTGGTGCTGAGCGAAGCCCGGGCCAAGGCGCTGGGCGTGCCGGTGCAGGCGCGGATCATCGGCCACGCGACCGCCTCGCAGGAGCCCGAGTGGTTCACGACGGCGCCCGTCGCCGCCCTGCGGCGCCTGAGCGACAAGCTGAATCTCAAGCTCAGCGACGTCGAGCTCTTCGAGATCAACGAAGCCTTCGCGCCGGTCGTCCTCTACGCCATGAAGGAGCTCGAACTCCCGCACGAGAAGGTCAACGTCTTCGGCGGCGCGATTGCCATGGGCCACCCGATCGGCTCCAGCGGCTCGCGCATCGTCGTCTCGCTCATCAACGCGCTGAAGATCACTGGAAAGAAGCTCGGCGTGGCGTGCCTGTGCATCGGCGGCGGAGAGGCCAGCGCCCTGGCGCTTGAAATCGTGTAGAAACGGCTGCGCCGGACGCCGAGGCCATCCGCCAGGGGGCGCGGCGTGGGCCCGAACCGCGGACGGCGGCGCAAGGGACCGGGCGAGGGGCTCGGGTATTGGCTCGTCCGGTCCGCGAGCGCGCGCCGGCCCGCGGCCGCCCCCAGGCACCCGCGCGCGGGCTGACCGCCGGGTCGTGCCTCGCGAGCAGGAGTACGCGAAGATGAGTCACAGCGGCATCCCGGGCATCGACCCGTTCATGAAGTTCTGGACGGAGGCCGTCAAGGCCATGGCCAGCGCCGGCATGACGCCGCCGCAGCCGCCGCCGGACCTGCTGACGCAGTTGCGGCGCGTGTACTTCGACACGCTGGCCGAGCAGGCGGACCAGTTCATGCGCAGCGAGACGTTCCTGGGCGCGATGAAGCAGGGGATGGAGGCGTCGCTGGCCTGGCAGCAGGGCGTGAACCAGATGATGCAACGTGGGCTGGCGGCGGCCCAGGCGCCGAGCCGGGCGGACTCTGAGCACGTGGTGCTGCTGCTGCGCGGCATGGAGGAGCGCATCCTCGAGCGCATCGAGGACTTGTCGGCCCGCCTGGGCAAGGCCGAGGGCGCCGGCGCTGCGGCGCGCGGCGCGGCCGGGCGCGAGGAGCGCAAGGAATGAGCACGATGACATCGAACCCGTGGGGCCTGACTCCCGAGCAGCTCGTCGCCAACTGGGAGAGCTTCATCCGCAAGGCGTGGTCGCTGCCCAAGGTGGCCGAGGTCGCCCAGCGCGTCCAGGTGGGCTGCACGCCGGCTCAGATCGTCTCGCGCGACGACAACATCCGCCTGCTGCGCTACGAGACGGCGGACGAGAAGCGTTACGCGACGCCGCTGCTGTTCGTGTTCGCGCTGGTGAACCGGCCGTACATCCTGGACCTGCGGCCGGAGAAGAGCGTCGTGGGGCATTTCCTGCGGCGGGGCTTCGACACGTACAACATCGACTGGGGGGTGCCGGCGGACGGGGACCGCTACCTGGGGCTGAAGGACTACGTGCTGCGGTATCTCGACCACGCGGTGGATCACATCCGCGAGCGCACGGGGCAGGAGCGGGTGAACCTGCTGGGATACTGCATGGGCGGCACGATGACCGCGATGTACACGGCGCTGCGCCCCGAGAAGGTCAGGAACCTGATCCTGCTGACGGCCCCGGTGGACTGGTCGGTCAAGGACAACCTGCTGAGCCTCTGGGCCGACGAGCGCTATTTCAACGTCGACCGCATGATCGAGGTCTACGGCAACGCGCCGGCGCAGTGGCTCCAGGCGTCGTTCCTGATGCTCAAGCCCGTGCAGAACATGCTGGAGAAGTACGTCACGTTCTACGAGAACATGGACAACGAGAAGTGGCTCGAGGACTTCTTCGCCATGGAGACCTGGCTCAACGACAACATCCCCGTCGCCGGCGAAGTCTTCCGTGAGTTCGTCAAGTACATGTTCCAGAAGAACCAGTTGATCCGCGGCGAGCTGGAGGTCGCCGGCGAACGCGTCGATCTCGCGAAGATCGCCTGCCCGGTGCTCAACCTGATCGCGCAGAACGATCATCTCGTTCCGCCCAATCAGAGCCTGACCTTCAACGACGTCGTCAGCTCCGCCGACCGCAGGCTGATCACCTTCCCCGCCGGACACATCGGCATGGCCGTCGGCGGCAAGGCGCACCGCGACCTGTGGCCGACCGTCTGCGACTGGCTTGCCGAGCGCTCGCAGGAGACGAAGGCGGCGAATTGAGACTTACCGGCTCGCGCGCGGCGCCTTTCCAGCGGCCGCCGCCCGCGTGCGACGCGGCCAGCCGGACATTCTGAAGAGGGGGCGCATCATGACCACCAACGGCGACACCTGGAAACGCAACCGGCTCGACCTGTCGAAGAAGGTCGCCGTCGTCACCGGCGGGGCCCGCGGCATCGGCGAGGCCACCGGCTACGAGCTCGCCCGCGAAGGCATCAAGGCCGTCGCGGTCGTGGACGTGGCCGCGGACGTCGCCGACTTCGCCGCCGAGGGGAACGCGCACTTCAAGCGCGACGTGTTCGTGCCGTTCCGCGGCGACGTGACGGACTCCGCGTTCCGCAAGCGCGTCTTCACCGAGATGCAGAAGCAGCACGGGCCGGTCTCGATCTGCGTGCCCGCCGCCGGCATCACGAAGGACCGCCTCGCCGTGCGGCTGAACAAGGAGACCGGCCAGTCCGACGTCTATCCCGAGGAGGACTTCCGCCGGGTGATGGAGATCGACCTCACCGCGCCGATCTACTGGGCGATCGACACGATCGCCAGTGTTGCCGAAGACCGGGCCCGGCGCGGCCTCAAGCGCTGGGACCCCAGCGAGCCGATCGAGGGCTGCGTCATCTTCATCGGCAGCGTCTCCTCCGCCGGAAACAAGGGCCAGATCTCCTACGCCACCGCCAAGGCCGGCCTCGAAGGCGCCCAGGCCACTCTCGCGGCCGAGGCCATGTTCTACGGCGTGCGCAGCGCGATCATCCACCCGGGATACACCGACACGCAGATGGTCGCGGCCCTCGGGCGCGACTTCATCAGCGAGCACATCCTGCCACACACGCAGCTCCGCCGCCTGATCTCGCCCAGCGAGATCGCCCATGCGATCGTCTTCATGATCCAGAACTCCGCCGTCAGCGGCCAGCTCTGGGTCGACGCCGGCTGGCACCCGGCGGTGTAGCAGCGGCGTGCGCCTCGCGCCAAGCACCGCCTGAAGCTTGCTCGCGCCGAAGACGGCGGGGCATGCACGCGCAACGGACGGCCGTCGCACGGAGGACCGTCGCACGAACGGTCGCCGCCCTCCAGGCGTCCGGACGGCATGCCGGTCGCCTGGCGCCACCGCCTGCCACCAGCACGCCACCGCACGCCACCGCATGCCGCATGCCGCCGATACCAACCACACGCCACCCAAGGCGCGCGGACGGGCTGAACGTCACGATTCAGGCCAGGAGCAGGGAATCGCCGGGGCGAATCGTCAGCGGCTCGCCGGAGAGCCGCGTCCGCAGGTCGTCCGGGTCGAGCGCGAAGCGCGGGCTGATCTCGATCCGCGCCGCCGGCTCGCCCGCGGGGTCGCGCGGGACGCACACGTTGCATTGCTCGAGCCAGCGTGCGGCGCGGCGGTTGAGGTCGCGGCGCGTGGTGGCGGGCGAATCGACGCCGTCGGCGTTCTTGACGGGCGAGAACTCCTCATCGCGGCGGGTGTAGAGCACGAGCGGGTTGTGGGCGAGGGGGATGGCGTCGAAGACGAACATCTCGAGCTTGACGACGTTGGGCGTCGCAGGGGTGACGATGCGGCCGTCCTCGTCGACGACCTGCGTTTTCTTGTCGGCGCGGTGCCAGGGCAGCGCGACGCCCGATCCCGGCTGCGTCAGGCGCTCGACGAACGCGCGGCTCAGGAGGTGGACGGCGATGCTGCCGGCGTCGAAGAGGCGCTGGCCGGCGGGTGTGCGGGCGCGGGCCAGCTCGTCGGGAAGGTCGCTGTACTCGATGACGCAGAGGCGTCCGTCGGCCACGGCGAAGTTGCCGACGCGCTCGGTGTCGTCGGCCTTTACCACGGCCTTGCTGGACATCTCGGAGCCCGTCCCGATGTGCAGACCGATGAACAGCGGGTCGATCGGCCGCACCAGCGGGTTGTCCACCTGGAAGTAGCTGATCTGCTCGATGCCGCGCTCGCGCATGTCGCGCAGCGCGCCGCCGGCGGCCAGGGCCCACAGGCTGCCGCCGTGCCCGTCGGGCGAGAGCGCGACGCGGTGCGGCTCGGCCAGGGCGATGCGCCCGTCGGGCAGGAACGCCGGCATCTGCGCCTGCGAGAACATCATCACGTCTTCCGCCGCCAGGCCGAAGTACCCGTGACGCTCGAAGAAGGCCAGCGTCTCGGCGTGGTTGGAGGGGCTGGTCATGATGTACCAGCGCGGTCGGCGGCCATAGCGCCGCTCGACGCCCAGCAGGAATTCGGCGAAGAGCTGGAACAGCGGCGCGTCGCGCACCACGCTGATCGGAAAGGCCCCTTTCGGCCCGTCGAAGCCCAGCCGCGTGCCCTGTCCGCCCGCTACCGTGAAGGCGGCCACGCGTCCCTCGGCGACGGCCCGGGCGCCGACCTCGCGCGCCCGCGCATACACGGGCGCGCGGGCCGCGTCCGCCTCCGCCGGCAGGATCTCCGCCGGCTCGATGTGCCGCGGCAGCACCGGCGCCGGCCGGACACGCACGAGCGTGTCGATCAGCGGCAGGCAGCGGTCGAGGTCCACCTGGTCGAGATCGTCGAGCAGCGCCGCCTGTTGCCGCTGGTCCAGGCGGCTCCAGAAGCGCAGCAGGTGGTCCTGCCCGCAGGCCGCCAGCCGGCGACGATGGTGTTCAAGCCGGTCCGTCATGCTCGCCCCGTTTGCCTTCCCGGCCGGTGAAGCCGGCCCGCGAAAAGCCCCGATAAAGATAACGATGGACTCCGACACGGCCAAACAGGACTCCGCTCTCCAGCGGCCCACCCGGCGCCAGGTGCTGGGTGCGGCGCTCGGCGCGACACTCGCGCCCATTCTGCCCGCCGCGGCGGGCGCCGCCACGCCTCCGGGCGAAGGCGGGCCTTCATCGCGGCCCGCCACGACGGCGCCGGCTCAGCCGCCCGCGTCGCAGCCGCTGTCGAACCCGGCGCCGTGGTGGATGCAGCGTTCCGGGCCGCGCTCGCGCGTGGTCGAGGTGAACTCGCGGCTGGTGCTGCGGTCGTCGGTCGTGGACGTCGTGACGCTGGTGGAGATGATGGACCAGGGGCTGCTGGCGCTAACGTCGGCGGGCGACCTGGGCGAGGCGTGGCGGAGCGTGCTGAACGGGGCGCAGCAGGTCGCGGTGAAGTTCAACTCGGTTGGGGCGGAGCTGATCGCGACGAACGCGGCGATCGCCCGCGTGCTGGTGGATTCGCTGCGCCGGGCGGGGCTGCCGACGAAGGCCATCACGCTGGTCGAAGCGCCCGAGCACCTTGCGGATGAGCTCGGCACCGGGCAGCCGCGGGCGGGCTGGGCGGAGTCGATCCGCGTCGGCTCGAACGTCGAGTCGCTCGCACGGTACTTTGTCGACGCCGATGCGGTGATCAACGTCGGCACGCTCAAGACGCACCAGATCGCCGGCATGTCGGGGTGCATGAAGAACATCTCGCACGCAGTGATCCGCCGGCCGGGGCGCTACCACGCGAACGGCTGCGCGCCGTTTGTCGGACACGTCGTCGGCGCGCCGCCGGTGGCGTCGCGGCTGCGGCTCAACGTTCTCAGCGCGCTGCGCGTGGTGATCGACGGCGGCCCGGACGCGACCGAGCAGCAACTGGCGTCGGGCGGCGCGGTGCTGATGAGCTTCGACCCGGTGGCCGTGGACAGCGTGGGGCTGGGGCTGCTGTCGGTGGAGCGCCGGCGACGCGGGCTGACCAGGGGGCTGCACGTGCCCTACCTCGCCGCCGCGGGAAGCGACGCCGTCGGGCGGTGGCACGCTGCGGACGTGGAGCACATCGCGCTGCAAATGGAATCGTGAGCGCGCACGGGATGGGGGGCGGGGGCGGGCCTGGCTGGGCCCCGGAGCGGAGCGGCTTCGCCAAAAGCCGCTTGACAGCAACGGCGGACGTGTTAGGCTATACATGGACCCTGAGTTCGTTCGCGAGGGAGGCTACGCGCTGGCAGAAGGTCGATACGGTTCATAGATCGCGTTTCATACGGCGATATTGTATTTCGAGCCATTATTCATTCTTGCGTCATCGCCGATCGCGAGACCTTCCTTCCGCAGCGAGTCCGGCAGTCCCGCCGGGCGGTCCACGAGCAGAATGGGTAGAACCGCGGCAGGCCGCAGAGCGCTCGCAGTGCGACCCGAGTGCGAAGCGGACCGGTGTTCGGTCTGCGCACCTCGCGACCGCGGTTCGAAGACTGGCGACAGGGACCGCACCAACGCGGCCGCCGAGCCTGAAAGGTGCAGTCAGCCCTCTTTCGTTACCGATTCCCGAGGCCAAACGCCGGCGTGGCGGGGCCAGTCGGACCAAAGGGACGCGAGCACTTGCTGGGAGGTCTTGAACGTGAAGAAGAGGAAAGGTTTTACGCTGATTGAGCTGCTGGTGGTGGTGGCGATCATCGCGCTGCTGATCTCCATCCTGCTGCCGAGCCTCTCGCGGGCGCGCGAGCTGGCCAAGCGCGTCACCTGCGGGTCGAACATGCGCGGCATCGGCCAGGGCATGAACATCTATGCCAACGACAACTACGAGTGGTTCCCGATTCACTACACGGGTGGCCAACTCGGAAACGCCGCCGCTGCGCCCCAAACCGTGACGCACCAGTTCATAGGGACCATGGGAAGCACGGGCACACTGAAGATCACGCAACAGACGTCGACCAGCACGTCCTCGACGTACTCTCACCCGAGCCGCTCGCTGTTCCTGATGGTCATTGCCGGCCAGTCGACGCCCGGGCAGTTCATCTGTCCCAGCGCGAGCGACCAGGAAGACGACCTGCGCAACCGCCAGGGCGACGCCAGCCCGCCGCCCGAGTCCGCGGCCCAGCCGGGCGTCAACCGCTTCGACTTCCGCGGCTACCCCTACCTGAGCTACGGCTACCAGATGCCGATTGGCCGCCGCGCTAAGCCGCGCACCGGCCTGGACGTCCGCATGGTCATCGGCGCTGACAAGGGCCCGTACTTCACGTCCGGAACGGGCGGCATGAACGACACGACGAATGACACGTTCGTACCCGGCAATGGCGCCCCGACCGGCATCGGCTCCACGCTTGAGGAGATCGTCAAGGCCAGCACCGAGCGCTGGCGCCCGTACAACAGCCAGAACCACAACGGCGAGGGCCAGTCGACGCTGTTCCTCGACAGTCACGCCGACTTCCTGAAGAAGCCCATCGTCGGCGTGAACAACGACAACATCTACACGGTGCAGGATTCGTACACCAACATCCTGTCGCCGCTCATCGGGCTGGATCCGGACAACGGCGGCAACCAGAATCCGTCACTTGCGCCGCTTGTTAATACGGATACGATCATCATTCCGTAGTTCGCTAGCCCGCTTGTATGTTAAAGAAAGGGGCACGACGGAACCCGTCGTGCCCCTTCTTTGTTGGCCGCCCATACACAATGAAATCGGCCGCGCCGGAGTCCTGGTGTGCGGCCGATTTTGTGCCGCGGTCCGCAGGTGGTGGCCCGCGGGGCGGATCACGCACCCGCCGCCGTCTTTCCGGGTTCGCGTCGTCTGGCCCGTGCCGCCCGCGCCGTCCGCCTACTGCACCGCCGGCAGGATCGTCACCGTTACGTCATCCGTTGCGACGGCGAAGCCGTCGACTACCGTCAGCCGGAACGTCACGACGGCCCCGGTCGCCACCGCCGGCGCGAAGAAGCGCGGCCGCGACGAGAAGCCGTCGATCAGCGTGACCTCGGGCGACTCGGTCACCTGCCGCCAGATGAACACGATCCGGTCGCCGTCGGGGTCGAAGGAGGCGGCGCCGTCGAGCACGACAAAGTCGCCGCTGAAGACGACGAGGTCGTCGCCGGCAGAGGCGACGGGGGCCGTGTTCTGCGTGACGGCGACGGCGTCGGGGGTCGTATCGTTGGGATCCTGGTCAGCGAGGCCGGGCGTCTGGGGGCAGCCGGCGACGAGGACGGCGGCGACCGGGAGGCTGGCGAGGCGCGCGAGCACGGGTCCGACGTGGCAACGGAACGACATGCGCAGTTCTCCTTGGTTCAGAACCGGTAACGGGCCAGCCCCGGAAGCGGCGGCGATTGCCGCGCGCGGCGACTCGCCGCTATTGTACGTACATCGGCAAGTTCGACCGCGTCGGCCCCATCGGCCCCGGGGGCGCATTTCCGGCCGACCACGAGACGCCGATCACGACACAAGGAGCCGGGCATGTCGGTCAAGTCCGAGCATGTTCACACCTGCGGCGCCTGCGGGGCGACGGTTTACCCGGAGATGCTGAACTCCGGCTTGGCGACGCGCGTCGGCGGGCGGCTGCTGTGCCCGCATTGCACCCAGCAGGCGCAGGAGGCCGCGGAATCGGCTTCGGAGGAGCCCAGCCTGTCGCTCGAGGACGGGGCGGCCGCGGACGCGTCGGCGCCGTCGCGGCGGATTCAGTACACGAGCGGTGCGCCGCGCGGGGCGGCGGAGCGACAGTATCGGCGGCCGCTGCTGCGGGGGGTAACGAGCGCGACGCGCTGCCGGACGTTCCACTGCAAGCTGACGGACGCGTCCTTTGCGCACCTGAACGAGCAGATCAACGAGTGGACGGACGCGCACGAGGACGTGGAGATCAAGTTCGCGACGAGCAGCATCGGCGTGATCGAGGGCAAGCACGCGGACCCGCACCTGATCGTGACGGTCTTCTATTGAAGTGCCAGGCAACAGGCTGGCGCGGTAACCAGGTGGAAGCGACCGGCCGGCGCCGCGCTCAGGGCGCCTGGCCGCTGCCGACCCTGGCGCGCAGCCAGCCGACGACGTCGCCGGTCCTCACCCGCACCTGCTCCAGCGTGTCGCGGTCGCGGATGGTGACGGTGCCGGCGTTCTCACCGTCGGGTTTGATCGTGTCGCCGTCGATGGTGACGCAGAAGGGGGTTCCGGCCTCGTCCATGCGGGCGTAGCGGCGGCCGATGGAGCCGCCGTCGTCGTAGAAGACGTTCATGTGCTGCTTGGCGTCGCGGTAGAGCTGGTAGGCCAGGTCGGGCATGCCCTCCTTGTTGACGAGGGGAAAGAAGGCGGCCTTGATGGGCGCGAGGCGCGGGTGGAAGCGCATGTAGACGCGCGTCTGCATGACGCCTTTGGCGTCGGGCTTGCTGTCTTCGGTGTAGGCCTCGCACAGGAACGCCAGCGCGGCCCGGTCCGCGCCGGCGGAGGGCTCGATCACGGTCGGCAGGAAGCGGTACGGCGGCTTCTCCTTGGCGGCCTTTGCGGCGTCCTTGTTGTCGGCGAACTTGGCGGCGTCGCGCTGCCAGGCCTCGTCGTCAAAGTAGCTCAGGTCCTTGCCGCTGTGCTGCGCGTGCTGGGTCAGGTCGAAGTTGCCGCGATGGGCGCAGCCTTCGAGCTCCTGGTGCTCGTCCGAGAAGGGGAAGAGGTACTCGATGTCGGCGCAGGCCTTCGAATAGTGCGCCAGCTCTTCCTTGCCCTGGTCGCGCAGGCGCAGCTTGTCGCTCTTGAGGCCGAGGTTTACGTACCAGTTGTAGCGCTGGTGGCGCCAGAACTGGTACCAGTCCATCGCGTCCTCCTCGCGGCAGAAGAACTCGATCTCCATCTGCTCGAACTCGCGCGAGCGAAACGTGAAGTTGCGCGGGTTGATCTCGTTGCGGAAGGCTTTGCCGACCTGCGCGATTCCGAAGGGGATCTTGACACGCGAAGTGTCGAGGACGTTTTTGAAGTTGGCGAAGATGCCCTGCGCGGTTTCGGGACGCAGGTATACCTTGTTATCGTCACTTTGCACCGCGCCGGCGTGCGACTCAAACATCAAGTTGAACATGCGCGGTTCGGTCAGGTCGCCGCCGCAGTTGGGACAGGCATCGGACGCGAAGTGCTCGCCATCGGCTCCGAAGATATAGTGAGAAAAGAACCTCTCAGCTTGGGGATCGCGCCCGCCCGAGTCGACGCGCACCTGCCCGATAGCTTGGAGAACGGCATCCGTGTCCCGTACTAATGCCAGGCCTGGCGCCATTCGCGGTCCACGCTTCTCCGCCCATCGGCGTAGTGCGTTGATCGGAGCGTGGTCTCCTGGAGCCCAGAGCCCGCAGAGCTCTTTGTACCATTCTGCATCCTGGAGTTGCGGCTTAACCTGATCGGCTCGAAACAACTTTTTGCAGTGGCGACAAGTCTGCATCGGATCCGCAAACCCCGTCGCGTGTCCGCTCGCCTCCCAGACCTTCGGGTTCATGATGATCGAGCAATCCAGTCCGACCATCTGAATCTCATCGCCATCCGGCCCCAGCGGCGGGTTCGTCACGTGGTCGTGCCACCACGCGTCCTTGATGTTGCGCTTCAGCTCCACCCCCAGCGGCCCGTAGTCCCAGAACCCCCCGATGCCGCCGTAGATCTCGCTCGATTGAAAAATGAACCCGCGCCGCCGGCACAGGGCGACGAGCTTCTCCATGAACGACGTATCAGCCATCTAAGACCTCTAAACAGTCGACCCCCGCCGGCGCGAACGACGCGCCGGACCCGGGCGCCCGGCGGCGGGCCCGCGTCCGCGGCGCTCGGCGGCGGGCATTCTAGCGGCGGCGCGGCGATCCGGCGAAGGGGCGGCGCGGCGTCGTCGCGGAGCCGGTCGAGCGGTGGCCCGGCGCCATGCGGCCGTCCTGGCGCAACGCCTGGCGGGTGCGGCTCGGATCGGGGTCTCAGCGCGGCGCAGGCACGAGATCGGGCAGCAGGCGCGGAATCTCGCTCAGCAGCCGGCGGGTGTCGGCGTCGTTCTTCAGGTTGAGTTGAGTGACGCACGGCAGGCCGAAGAAGTCGTGGGCCTTGTAGGGGCTGTAGCCGAGCATCTCGCAGGCCACGTCCGCGAGCTGGATCAGTAGTCGGTAGGTCCGCAGCGGGTCGCCCTCGCGGACCTCGCGGTGGTGGGTGCCGATGAGCTCGGGCAGCGGATCGGGCAGGTTCCAGGCCTCCGCCAGCCGCAGCCCGACGTGCTGGTGCCAGTCGTCGGCGAGCTGGTCGAAGAGCGTGCGCGGCACGGGCCGGCCGTGGAGCTGCTGGTACTCGTGCGTTACCTTCAGCACGACCAGCATGCCGATGTCGTGCAGCAGCCCGACCAGGAAGGCCTCTTCCTCGGGCAGTCCGAAGCGCGACGCGAACTGCCGCAGCACGACGCCCGCGACCATCGAGCGGCGCCACAGCTCCTCGCCGATGCTGCGCTCGGCGCCGCCGATGCGGATCGTGATGCCTTTGAAGGACACGCCGAGGATGCAGGAGCGGAGGTGGCGCTGGCCGAGGCGCGTGAAGGCTTGTTCGAGCTGGGTAACCTCGCGCACGGCGCGGAAGAGCACCGAGTTGGCGACGCGCAGGATTTCGGCCGAGAGCACCGGGTCCTGGCCGATCAGCTCCGCCAGCTCCGGGTAGTTCACGTTCTCGTCACGCAGCGCCAGCAGGGCCCGCTGGGCCACGTGCGGCATGCGCGGCAGCTCGAGGTTCTTGTCGTCGAGCGCCTTGGTGAGCTGATCGTGCAGTGCGCGGTCAACCGCCTGCTGCTTGGCCTGCGGACGCGGGGGCTCGACCCGGCTCGGATCGGGAATCCACCACGCCAGCTCCGGCTGCGGAAAGTCCTGCTCCAGCGCCTGCTCCGCCAGGGCGGTCGCCTGCTCCAGATCCGCCGGGACGTCGTCCTTCTCGGCCCGGACCGGAGTGGGCGGCTCGGCCGGCTCCGTGAACAGATAGGTGATGCACTGGCGGATGAACGAAAGCAATCGAATCCTCTCCCGGGCAGCATGCCGATGAGACTGACGGTATATCGGCACACGGGCGACACCACCTGCGGGTATTCGCCCGTCCGCCGCCCCGACCGAAGCAGCCGATTCCCGGACCGCGCAAGGGCTGCGCGGTGACCTGAGCCGGCCAGATTGGAGTATTCCAATGATTTTTCGCCTGCCCCTGACGATCGAGGTGGACCGGGCCGAGGCGGAGTTCAGCGCGTCGCGGCAGATTCCGCTGAAGCTGATCTACGAACGCGGACGCTGGCGGGCGGAGTGCCAGGATCCGCCGGTCGCCACGCTAATGTGCGAAACGCTGGAGGAGGCGCTGCGGACGGCGGCGCGGGAGATATCGGCGGACTTCGCGCGGTCGGGCTGAGGCGTCGGCGAGCGCGCCCCGGAGCCCGCGGCGGGGGCCCGGCTCACGACGGCCGGACGGCTCGCTTCGCCCTTGGCGTGCAGCGCCCGCCGCCGGCCGGCGCGCTGCCCGGCGTGCGCTGGCCACGGTTGATTCCGCGCGGTACATTCCCGGCGGCGTGAGTCGGTCGTGATCGCCATGCGAGTGGATCAGGAATAGGCCCTTCTCAGGATGCGGACCATGAGTAGAACCTTGGCTATGGCGCTGTTGCTGGTGGTTGCGGCGGGAGTGGCGGGGTGTCCGTCGGATAACCGCCTGGTCGGGCACCGCATGACGCGCAGCGGCGAGTGGTACGGCGAGTTCGGCATCTTCGGCAACAGCAACGACATCACGGTCGTGCACGGATCGCGCCTGACCTATCTGAAGATCGCGGGCGACGGCAACAACGTCACGCTCGAAGACGGCGTGCCCTGCGGGAAGATCGAGATCTTCGGCGGGAACAACACGATCTCGGTGCCGGAAGGCCTGCGCCTGCGCGACAGCATCATCGGCCATCGCAACCGGATCATCCGGCGTCCCGCCGGCGACGCGGGCCGCATGCACGAGTACCCGCCGGTCGAGTCGAGCTTCGAGATGCGCGAAGGCGGCTGACGCGTGCAAGAACGCGCGCCGCGCGGTTTGCTCAAGGCTCGCGGTCCGCGTCAGGCGGCGAGCGGGTCGCGCGCAGATAGCCCCATAGCGCCAGCAGCGCCGGCGGCAGCGCCAGCGCCGCGGCCAGCGCTACACGCCACAGCAGCATCACCAGCAGGAAGCGCGGTCCCTGTGGCGGCGACGCGCCGAGCGCGCGGTTGAAGGCTCGAAAGAAATCGACCGCGTACGGGTCCGTGCGGTTGCCGGCGGTCACGTGCGCTCCCCAGCCGCTGCCCGCCTCGACGAGGTAGCCGAAGGCTCCACCTCCCTGTACGATGATCCCGATCGCGCCGCCGGCGTGTGCGACCAGGCCGATCGCTCCGCCGCCGAGCGCGATGGCGCCGATCGCGCCGCCGCCGATCGCGACGAGGCCGCAGGCGCAGCCGCCCATGGCGACGACGCCCACGGCCCAGCCGCCGAGGGCGACCCAGCCGCGGGCGTATCCGCCGAGCGCCAGCCAGCCGACGGCTTCGTCGCCGATGGCGATGATGCCGCGGGCCTTGCCGACGCGCTCGTCGTCGCTCGGGCCGGTGGCGATGTGCAGCAGCGGCAACCCGAAGATGACGATGTCAGACTTGTAGCGGCGGCCCCAGGTGCGGGCCGGGCCGCGCTCCAGCACTTCGACGATCGGCCGGCCGCACTCGGGACACTTGCTCGATTCCGTCAGTCCGACCAGCGAGTATCCGCAGGCGCGGCAGTAGGGATCGCGGCTCATCGGCGGTGAGGCTCCATCCGGCGCGGGCGGCGCTCGGAGCGTGTCTGCGCGGGGCGCAATGCTAGTCGCCGCCGGGGCGATCGGAAATGATGTCCACGCCGGCGCTGCGCGGATCCTTCATGTAAGGCAGCCGCACGCCGCGAATGGTGATCTGGTCGGCGCGGATGAGCGGGGCCGCCTCGTAGCCGACGATGCCGGCGCCGGTGACGCGGTCGTCCTGGTCGACGCCGTCGCCGCTGACGCCAAGGCCGCCGATGAGCACGAGTCCGCCGCGATACAGCGGGGCCGAGCCGGGGAAGAACACGATGCCGCTCTGGTTCGGCCCGGCGGGCTGGTAGCCCTGCGTGCAGGGATTCTCGTAGTTCTGCACGAGCAGCGGATAGAACGGGCCGGGCGTCGTGCTCTGGATGCCCGCCGGGAAGAACGGCTGGCTGCCGAAGCGCAGCGTGCGCGCCGTAACCGCCGTCCCCAGCGGCACGCCGGGCAGGTCGAGCGGGCTGCGGTCAAACCCGCTGAAGTAGACCGCGTTGCGGGCCTTGGTGGCGGCGACGTCGATGCTGAAGACGGTGGCGTCCTCCATGCGGTAGAGGCCGAGGATGCGGCCTTCGAGGTCGCCGACGGCGATGACCATGCGGGCGTGGGCCTCGAGCGGCAGGCGGATGGCGGCGCGCGTCTCACGCGCCCGCGCGATGCAGCGGGTGATGATCCCGCGCACCTCGGTGTCGCGCAGCTCCGGGCTGCTCAGCGGCCCGACCAGCCAGCCTTCCGGAACCTTCAGTCGCGGCGCATCCTGTGGGCCGGCCACCATGGCGCCGGGAACCGCCAGGTCCGGCACCGCGACGAACGCCCCGATCTCCGAAAGGTCCGTGAACGACTCGCCCACCGTGCCGAACGGCCGCCCGTCCTGCTCCACGATCGGCAGCCGCACGCTGAACAGGAAAATCTCCCGCGGCGGCAGGGGCTGGAGGCCGAAGCCGGCGCCGAAGGAGCCGGCGAAGGCGGCGAACTCGGCCAGGTTGGCGCGGTCTTCGTGCGTCGCGCCGATCGCGCCGCAGACGCCGATGCCGCCGACGGCCTTCGAGAACTTGTACAGCGGGATGCCGCCGGGAACGGTGGCGATGCCCAATCCGGGGCCCGTGCCGTCGATGGAGCGGGCCGGGGGCACGTCCTGACCTGGGTTGAACTCGAGACTGAGCGTGCAGCCGCGGTTGGTGCTCTCGATGTTCCACAGGTCGCCCGAGGGCGTGAAGTTCACGCCGGTCGTGCGGCCGTCGGGGCCGAACTGCGGCGGAAAGTGCTCGCGGCTGATGAAGCGGATCGTTCGCGAGGTGAGCGGCGACTGATCGTTGCCGAAGAATGCGCCGGTCCGCGCCAGGGCGACGGCCAGCTCGTTGGCGTTGACGGTGCGCGTCTGGCCGACGAGGAACACCTGCACAGTCTCCGGCGCGCCGTTCTTGCGAAACAGGCCGAGGATGTTGCCCTCGCGATCGACCACCGCGATCACCAGCGGCTGCGTCAACGAGCCCGCCGCCGCCGCGATGATCTTCGTCACGTCCTCGGCCGTCAGCGGCGAGGTGATACCGCCGGGCGTGCCGGGGTTACCAAGCGACAGCGCGCCGCCGCAGCCCGGAAGCGCCAGCGGCGCGAGCGCAGCGCCACACGCGACGGCCAGGCCCGCGGCGAGCAGCGCGAGGCGCGGGCGTGCGCCCGGCGCGGCACGGCGGCAGCGATGGCCGTGCTGTGGTATGGCGGTCTGCGCTGCTTCAGGCGGCGGGACGGCGCGTGGCGGCTCGCGTGTCATCGGCGATGGATCCTGGGCTGGGCGCCGCGCCGGCGCTCGACGGCGCTCGACGGGGCAACCAGACGGCCGAGAACTCGGAAACGACCGGCCAACTGCTCGAGGCGCCGCGCAGCTTAGATTCGGGCCGGCGCGCTTGTCAAGCCGCGGCGCGGGGCGCGCACCGTGCGCCGCGCGGCGGACGCGCGGGGTTGACGCAGCGGCGGCGCGTGCTACTCTTAGCCGCGCGGTGCGGTCGTTTCCGTTCAAAGTTTCTCATTCAGCAGGCGTCGGGCCCGCTCGGGCCGGTTGAATGGCAGGCTGCGGCTTCTCGCAAGAGGGCGCGATGCGGCGACGGATTTCCGCGACGGCAAGGCGCGGCACTTCTACAAGGGAGTATCAGCTCATGACACGATGGCTCAGTCACAAGTGGGTCGTTCAGTTGACGCTGCTCGGGTCGGGCGCCGTGGCCCTTCAGGGTTGTCCATCCGGCGCCGGACGGTTCTTCGCCTCTACCGCTCAGCCTGTCTTGGCGCAGATTCTTGCCGGCATCGGCTCGGCGATCACTACGGCACTTCTCGGCGGCGGCGCCTAGGCCGCTTCGCGCTGCAATTCGGGGCAGCCTCGCGCCGACGCCGCTCGGCGCGGACCTCGGCCGCTTTCCGCGTCGCACGTTCTTCGACGGACCGCCCCACGGTCCCGTGGAGAGACGATGGTGCGTTCAAGCCCAGCCGCACGCCTCTGTGCCGCCGCCTGGCTCAGCGGCGCCTGCCTGGCCGTTGCCGGCCGATCATTGGCCGGCGGCCACGACTCGCCGCCGCCGACGACGCAGCCCGCCGAGGGCGCGCCGCATCCGGGCAATGTCTGGGACCTGCTGGCCGAGCAGGAGGCGACTCCGCTCGATCCGGCGGGGTTTTCCGGGCCGACGACGGTGCTGTTTCCGCGGGTGGTGGATCCGTCGGACGGTTTCCTGCCGATCGCGGACCGCTGGCGGATCGGCTTTCCGGTTTATGACCGGCTGGGGCAGCACAATCCGCTGGATCCGTTCGTGACGGGCGAGATCAGCGGGAACTACCAGTATCAGCGCGGCCACTGGTTCGACCCGTACAACCAGAACGTGCTGAAGGGCGACTACCCGCTGATCGGCGACCAGATCTTCTTCTCGGCGACGCTGATCCTGGACACGTACTACGAGTTCCGGCAGCTTCCGACGCCCAGCGGCGAAAGCGCGAGCCGCCCGGAGCGCATCCCGTTCTTCGGCGACCAGGAGCAGCACTTCTTCAGCCAGAGCCTGATCGGCACGTTCGAGCTGTTCCACGGGGCGTCGTCCTACAAGCCCTTCGACTGGAAGTTCCGCTTCACGCCGGTCTTCAACGTCAACTACACCGAGGTCGAGGAGCTGGGCGTCACGAACATCGACGTCCGCCGCGGGCGCTATCGCACGAACGCGTACTTCTCGGTGCAGGAGCTGTTCCTGGAGCTGAAGCTGGCGGACCTGAGTCCGCAGTACGACTTCGTCAGCGTGCGCATGGGCCGGCAGCCCTTCGTGTCGGATTTCCGCGGCTTCATTTTCGCCGACGTGGCCCAGGGCGTGCGGCTCTTCGGCAGCAACGAGGCCAACCGCGACCAGTGGAACATCGCCTGGTTCTTCCAGGCCGAGAAGGAGACCAACAGCGAGCTGAACACCTGGGACGCGCGCCACCAGCAGGTCATCATCGCCAACTACTACCGCCAGGACTCGCTCGACTTCGAGTGGCTGCCGCCCGGCTATCGCAAGGGCTTCACCCAGACGCTGTCGTTCCACTTCAATCTCGATGACCAGCGCGACCGCAACCTGCACTTCGACCGCAACGGCTTTCTCGTGCGGCCCGACCCGGTCGGCAGCTTCGAGCCGCACGACCTGCGGGCGGCCTACTTCGGCTGGGGCGGCGACGGGCACATCGGCCGCCTGAACCTCATGCACCAGTTCTACTGGGTCGTCGGCCGCGACACCTTCAACGCCATCGCCGGCAAGCAGGAGCGCAACCAGGCGCTGATCGGCTCGGAGCGCGAGACGCGCGAGATCACGATCAACGCCCAGATGTTCGCGATCGAGCCGTCGGTGGACATCGACTGGCTGCGGCTGCGCACCGGGTTCCTGTGGGCTTCGGGCGACAGCTCGCCGCAGGACCGCGAGGGCCGCGGCTTCGACGGCATCCTCGAGAATCCGAACTTCGCCGGCGGGCAGTTCAGCTACTGGAACCGCCAGGGCATTCGCCTGCTGAACACGAACCTGGTGAACCGCAACAGCCTGTTCCCCGACCTGTCGTCGAGCAAGATCGAGGGGCAGAGCAACTTCGTGAACCCGGGCCTCTTCCTGGTCAACGCGGGCTTCGACGTCGAGGTCACGCCCAAGCTCAAGACGGTCGTGAACGCCAACTACCTCTGGTTCGACGACGTCGAGCCGCTCGAACTGCTCCTCAAGCAGCCGGGCCTCAGCAACCGCATCGGCCTCGACGTCAGCCTGGGCTTCATCTACCGGCCGCTGCTCAACAACAACGTGATCTTTACCGCCGGCGTCGCCGCGCTGTTCCCGGGCGCCGGCTTCGCCAAGATCTACGAAGAGAGCGACCCGCTCTACCAGGTGTTTACGTCGCTGACGCTCAAGTACTGACGCACGCCGGTCCGCCGGGGCCGGCCGCTGCGCCGGCCGGGGCGGTGCGGCTTACGAGGATGGACCTGCACATGAAGCGCTTGCTGCTGATCGCCGCCTTCGCCGCGGGACTCGCCCTGCTCGGCTGCGAGGTCTCCCAGCCGCGCCGCCACGAAGCGAGCGTCACGCCCACCGTCGCGGCCCTGAGCGCCGAGCAGATGCAGGCCGGCATGCAGCGCTTCCGCCTGCTGTATGACAGCCCCGACGCGCTCCAGGTTCGCAACGCGGGCTGCCTCTCCTGTCACAGCACGCCCGGCCGCCCGTTCATGTCCGAGACCATGCACCGCTCGGCGCAGATCGCCTGCGTCGATTGCCACGGCGGCAACCCGGAGCCGCGCTGGACCGGCGACGTCGTCGATTACCAGAGCCCGCAGCGGCTCTCGCCGGAGTACCTCGCCGTCAAGAAAGCCGCCCACGCCGTCGAGCCGCGCTTCCCGCTGGCCTGGACCGACCCGCGGACCGGCGAGTACTCCGCCGCCAACCCCGTGCGCAGCGCCACGCTGCTGAACTATGAGGACCCGGCGTTCATCCGCTTCGTGAACCCGGGCGACCTGCGCATCGCGCACGTCAGTTGCGGGCAATGCCACATGGCGGAGGTGCAGAAGGTCCGCAACAGCATGATGACCCACGGGGCCCAGCTCTGGGCCGCCGTCCTCTACAACAACGGCAGCTACCCGCACAAGATCGCCCGCTTCGGCGAGAGCTACAGCTTCCACGGCGTCTCGCAGCGGCTGTACTCGGTGCAGGCGCCGCCCGACGACCCCCGCGGCTTCCTGCGGCGTCACGATCCGACGCCGGAAGAGCGGAGCCGCGGCGTGCTGGCGTTTCTCGACCCGCTGCCGCGCTGGGAGATCGCCCAGATGGGGAACATCCTGCGGGCGTTCGAGCGAGGGGGGAAGGTGCAGCGGCGCGAGGTTGAGATCGCGCTGCCGAACATCTTCGAGGAGCCGGGCAAGCCTGACATGAAGCTCAGCGAGCGCGGCCTGGGCACGGAGCTGGCCACCGATCCGGTGTTTCTCGGCATCCAGAAGACGCGGCTGCTCGATCCGCTGCTCTCGATGCTGGGCACGAACGACCACCCGGGCGACTACCGCAGCAGCGGCTGCTCTGCGTGTCACGTTGTCTACGCCAACGACCGCAGCCCGGTGCACGCCGGCCCATACGCCGAATTCGGCAATCGCGGGACATCGCACTCCGGCGACCCGACCATTCCGCCGAACCGCCCGGGTCACCCGATCCGCCACGAGCTGGTGACGGCGATCCCGTCGAGCCAGTGCGTGGTGTGCCACATTCACCCGGGCACGTCGTTTGCGAACTCGTACTACGGGTTCACGTGGTGGGACAACGAGACGCAGGGCGAGCTGATGTACCCGGCTCAGCAGCGCTACCCGACCGCCGAGCAGGTCTTTCAGACCGCGATGGCCAACCCGGAAGGTTCGGCGGTACGCGGGCTGTGGAGCAACAACTGGCCGGACCAGGCGGACCACCGCGGCCAGGTCGCCGGACCCGATTTCCTCGAGAACATGTGGGAGAGAATCAACGCCCGGGCCGACAAGACGCAGTTCGCCGACTTTCATGGCCACGGCTGGGTCTTCCGGGCCGTCTTCAAGCAGGACCGCCAGGGCCGCCTGCTGAACGCCGACGGCGACGTCGTGGATCCCGTCACGCCCGAGCAGTTGCAGCGCTCCGTCGCGTTCCTCGCCGCCGAGCGCGGCCAGAAGGCGCCGCTCGACGTGCCGGTCCACCTGAAGGACATCCACCTCGAGCGCGGCATGCACTGCGTGGACTGTCATTTCGAGCAGGACGCGCACGGCGACGGCTTGCTGTACGGCGAGGTGCGCAACGCGATCGAGATCGCCTGCATCGACTGCCACGGCTCGGTGCAGAAGCCGGCGAAGTTCATCACCAGCGGCCCCGCCGGCGCCCCCGCCGGACGCTCCAACGACCTGCGCACGAAGTACGGCAACACGCGCTACGGGCCGCGGTTCTTCCGGCGCGAAGGCAAGTGGATGCAGCGGTCGGCGGTGACGCCCGGGCTGGAGTGGGAGCTGCCGCAGGTGCGGGATTCGGTGACGCGCGGCAGTCCGGCGTACAACGAGAAGGCGGCGCGGGCGAAGCTGATGCAGCGCGGTCCGGAGGGCCGCTGGGACGACCCGGATTGCCCGCAGAGCTCGCTGGCCCACGACGCCGACAACATGGCCTGCTCGTCGTGCCACACGTCGTGGATGACGAGCTGCTTCGGCTGCCACCTGCCGATGCGGGCGAACATGCGCATGCCGATGCTGCACAACGAGGGGCGGGTGCTGCGCAACTACACGCAGTACAACTACCAGGTGGTGCGCGACGACGTGTTCATGCTGGGCCGCGACTCGACCGTGATGGGCCACAAGGTCGTCCCGGTGCGCAGCAGCAGCGCCGTCGTCGTGGGCAGCGCCAACAGCAACCGCGAGTGGATCTACTCGCAGCAGCAGACCGTCTCGAGCGAGGGCTACAGCGGCCAGGCCTTCAACCCGCACTTCCCGCACGCGGTCCGCAAGACCGAGACGCGCGCGTGCACCGACTGCCACGTGTCGAGCAGCGGGGACAACAACGCCTGGATGGCGCAGGTGCTGCTGCACGGGACGAACTACGTGAACTTCCTGGGCCGCTACGTCTACGTCGCCATGGGCCGCAAAGGCTTCGAGGCCGTCGTCGTGACCGAGCGCGACGAGCCGCAGGCCGTGATCGGCAGCTCGCTGCACGCGCTGGCCTACCCCGATCACTTCAGAAAGCACCAGGAGCACCACCAGGAGCTGCGCGAGTCCTACGAGCACGCCGCCAACATCGACGGCCTGATCCCCACGCCCGGCGTGGAGATCCTCGACCTGCAACTGCGCGGCGAGTACCTGTACACGGCTCGCGGCCGCGGCGGCTTCTACGCCTACGACGTGGCCAACATCGACAACAAGGGCTTCAGCGAGCGCATCGTCACCGCCCCCGTGTCGCCGCTGGGACAGAGCTTCCACGTGCCGACGCGCTACGCGACGGCGGTGGCCAGCCCCAGCACGCTGGCGGTCGACCCGCTGCGGACGCGCGTCTCGGCCGACCCGCACGCGCCGCGGAAGATCGGGCTCGATCCCCCCGAGGCCCACCACGTCAACCAGGAGCAGGCGATCGCGCCGGTGTACGGGTTCATCTACGTATCCGATCGCGAGGAGGGGCTCGTCGTCATCGGCAACCCGAAGACCAACACCCACTGGTGGGTCGGCCGCGATACGAAGCTCGGCGTCGGCACGCTGCTCGACGGCGACCCGCTGAACAACTTCCTGACGCGGACGACCGCCTACAACCCCGAGGGCAAGCTCAGCGGCGCCGAGCACCTGACGCTCGCGGGCAACTACGCCTACATCTGCGCCGAGAGCGGCTTGCAGATCGTCGACGTCTCGAACCCGTTCGAGCCCCGCTGGGTCGCCGAGGTCGGCGCGCCGCACATCCTGCGCCCCGTCGCCGTCGCCGTGCAGTTCCGCTATGCGTTCGTCTGCGACGTTGACGGCCTGAAGGTGGTGGACATCACCGACCCGGCCGGGCCGCGCGTCTTGCCCGACGCGGTCGTGCCGCTGGAGGACGCGCGGCGCGTCTACGTCGCCCGCACCTACGCCTACGTCGCCGCCGGCCGCCAGGGCCTGGCCATCGTCGACGTGACCCGCCCCGAGCACCCCGTGCTCGACCAGCTCTTCAACGCCGACGGGAAGATCGACGATGCCTATGACGTGAAGGTCGGCATGACCAACAACAGCGCCTTCGCCTACGTCGCCGACGGCCGGCACGGCCTGCGCGTCGTCGAGCTCGTGTCGCCCACGCACACGCCGGGCTTCAACGGCTTCAGCCCGCGCCCGACCCCGCGGCTCATCGCCACCTACCACGAGGGCGGCGTGGCCCGCGCGATCTCAAAGGGGCTCGATCGCGACCGCGCCGTCGACGAAAGCGGCAACCAGGTCGCCGTCTTCGGCCGCATCGGCTCGCGGCCGCTGACGCTCCCCGAGCAGCAGGCGCTCTACCTGCGCCAGACACCCGACGGCCCGCGGCTCTACACCGTGGACAACGACGCCTCGCGCCCCGAAGATGCCGGCGTGGCCGCCGCCCAGCCGGCGGACGTGTCGCGTCCGGGCCAAGGAGACACGCCATGACCTCCGCCGCCGGTACGAAGCGCGGGCGCGTGCCCAGCCGCCGCGCGAGACGATGGTCGTGGCGCTTGGCGATCTGCGTTCTGGCGTGCGGAGCGGCGCTCGCGGCCGGCTGCGGCCCGCGCAGCGTCTCGCCGCTGGCCGTGCAACGCGATCATGAGGGGCTGCACGGCCGGCACATGGGCGGGGGGCAGCACTTCGGCCAGGCGCGCAGCGCCGACGAGGGCACGTGGGCGACCGACTGGCACGGGCTGGACCTGCTGCGGCTGATCGAGCTGCGCTGGTCGCACTCGCCGCACATCCGGCCCGAGGGACTGGGAAGCTACTAGGGGTGTTCAGAGTGACGAGTGCGCGGTAACGCGTGCGTTGTCCGCCGGCAGGCTTGCCCTCCGTGGCCGATACGCACGCGTTGCTCTGAGCTCGCCGCTCATCACTCAACCATATGGCCAAACCCGTACAGGAAGGCGAGGCGCGCGGGGCGCATCTCAAGCCGAGGTCCGGCCGCGGCGACCGTGCGCTTTCATTCGAGCAGTTCGCGAACCTGGCGCCCTTCCGCGGCACGGACCCGAAGGGCGCCCCGCTCGGGCCCGACTACTGGACCAAGAAGGTCAAGGTGCCCGACGCGTTCGTGCTGCGCTACTTCGACAACGGCGAGATTCTCTTCAACCAGGGCGATCCGGGCTTCACCGCCTTCTACCTGCTCAGCTCCGACGAGATCCGCGCGATCCTCGGCGTCGCGCCCCCGGCCCGCCCGGTCGAGGCCGGCCCGCGCGTCAAGGCCCGCAGCTACGTCCGCACGGCGCCCCCCGCCGGCGGCGCCGTCCTGAACTGGTTCGGCCGGCTCACTTCCGGAAAGGCTCGCGCCCGCCAGGCCGAGACGCCGCGCCGCGCGCTGGTCGGCCCGCTGGAGCGCAGCGGGTTCCGTTGCGTGGCGAGCCACTACGAGGGCGAAATCCTCGGCGACATGAGCTGTCGCCACCGCACGCCGCGCTCCGCGACGATCCGGGCCGAGGAGCCGGCCTACGCGCTGGAGATGCTCAAGGTCGTCTGGGAGGAGATCGCCAAGGTCAAGGGGAACGAGGAGTTCACGCAGCGACTGGAGCAGACGTACCGGCAGCGCGCCCTGGAGTCTCACCTGGCGACGTTGCCGATCCTGGCGTCGCTGACCGACGCGCAGCGGGCCGAGTTGCAGAAGCGCGTCAAGCTTATCGAGAAAGACCCGGGCGAAGTCATCATCCGCGAGGGCGACCCCGGCGACGACGTCTTCCTCATCAGCATCGGGCAGGTGCGCGTCGTCAAGAAAGCGCCCGGCGGCGACCGGATCCTGGGCGTGCTGATGCGCAACGACGTCTTCGGTGAGCGCACCGCGCTGGAGGGCGGCCGGCGCTCCGCCACCATCATCGCCCACGAGCATGCGCGTCGCAGCGATCGTCCCGGTCGCCCGCTGGGCAAGACCGAGCTGATCCAGATCGCCAAGGCCGACTTCGACTGGCTGCTGGAAACGGCGCCATCCGTCGCCGACGAGATTCAGCGCGTCAAGGAGCAGCGCAAGGCCGCGCCGGAGGCGCCGTCGGCGGTGGAGGCGGCGTGGCTGACGGTGTCGGGCCGATTCCACGAGCTGGGGCTGGTGCAGGGCCAGAAGCTGATGCTGATCGACCTCGACCGCTGCACGCGCTGCGACGAGTGCGTGCGCGCCTGCGTCAACACGCACGACGACGGCCGCACGCGCCTGCTGCGCGAGGGCGAGCGCTTCGGCAATTTCCTCGTGCCCTCCACCTGCCGCCAGTGCCGCGACCCCGTGTGCCTGGTCGGCTGCCCGGTCAGCTCGATCCACAAAGGCCCGGGAAACGAGATCGTGATCGAGGACTGGTGCATCGGCTGCGCCAAGTGCGCCGCCCAGTGCCCCTACGACGCCATCAACATGTCGCAGCGCGAGGGCCAGGTCATCGACCGCCCGCTCAAGACCGGCGACGACCGCGTGGCCTACACCTGCGACCAGTGCCAGTCGCTCTTCGACGGCCAGCCCAGTTGCGTCTACGCCTGCCCCCACGACGCCGCCCTGCGCGTCGACGCGCTGGAGTTCTTCGACGCCCGCCGCACCGGGCGGCGCGCACCCTCCCTGGCGGTCGCCCGATGAGAATCGACGCCACGCACCGCGGCTGGGCCGTCGCCTCGCTCGTGATCCTCGCCGTCTGCACGCTCGCCTACGTCGCGGCCGACTCGTCCGCCCCGGGGCCGCCGCAGGGAGATAGCTGGCTGGGCCTGGCGCTGGGCGCGCTCGGGACGGCGTTCATCGCCTTCGCGGCGCTGCTCGGGGCGCGGCGACGGGCCTTGCTGTTGCGCCTGGGGCCCATGAGCGCCTGGCTGCGCGGGCACCTGTGGCTTGGCCTCCTCAGCCTGCCGGTCATCCTGCTGCACGGCGCCTTTCAGTTCGGCGGCACGCTGACGACCGTGCTCATGTGCCTGCTGATTGCGATCGTGGTCAGCGGCGTGTACGGCGCGATCCTGCAACATGCCATGCCGCGGCTCATCACCACCGCCGTCCCGCAGGAAACCACCTACGAGCAGATCGAACGCCGGCTGGCCGAGATGCGCGTGCAGGCGCTCGCGGTCGTCGCCGAGCACTGCCCGCCCGACACGCCGGAGATCGCCCAGTTCAAGCAGGAGCTGTCGGAGACGCTGCGGCTCACCGGCGAAGAGCAGCCGGAGTTCCGCAAGGGGCCCGCCGTGAAAGTGGCGGCGGACGCCGACGAAGCCGCGAAGGCGGCGGCGGCGGAGCAGACGGCGGCGATCGAGAAGGGCCTGGCGGCGCTGCTGCGGTTCTACGGCGGACAGGTGGCGCCGTTCCTGCGGAACTGCCGCAGCCGGCGGCCGGCGCTGGCCAGCGCGGTGCGCGCGTCAATCGCGTTCGACGCGGTGCGCACCGACATTCATCCGGGCATGGAGCCCGCGCTGCGCACGCTGGAGGAGCTGTGCGGCGAGGCGCGGCAGAAGGCGCGGCAGATTCGGCTGCACCGGGTGCTGCACGGCTGGCTGCTGCTGCACATTCCGCTGACGACGGCGTTGCTGGTGCTGACGGCGGTGCATATGGTGATGGCGCTCTATTACTGAGGCAGGGGGCCATTCTGGCCTGGTGAGCGGGTGATCTTGTGATTCTGTGATCGGGTGGCCGTTCTGGATCGGGTGGCATTGTGCCCTACAAACCGAAGCCGCTCTGGGACCGCTTCAATCTGTTCTACGCGCTGCGCGTCCATCGCGAGCGCCTGCTGAAGCGCGCCCTCGCCGCGGGCGGGGCCCTGCTGGCCGCCGGCTGGATGATCGCGACGCTTGTGCGCGGCGACGAGCGGCCGTTCAGCAGCGGGCCGATGTCGATCGGCCACGCGATGCTGGCTGACAACTGCGCCGCATGTCATACGCAGGCGACGCACTTCGCGCGTTTCTGGAAGAGCGACGCCGACAAGGCCCACACGCTGAACGACGGCTGCCTTAGCTGTCACGGCTGGACGATCGGCCACGATACGGAGACGCGGTCGGCCTGGCACCAGCTATCCGCTCCGCACGCCGCCTCTCACCCCGACGCGCGCGAGCCCCGGGCCGCGTGCAGCTCGTGCCACGCCGAGCATGCGGGCTTCGTGCGGCTGACGGAAATGGACGACCGGCACTGCACGAGCTGCCACGCGGACCTGCGTCCGCTCGACGCCGGCAGCCCGTTCGCGCGCTCGATCACGCAGTTCGGCAAGCGAAAGCGCAACGGCGACCACCCGGACTTCGCGGCGCTGTCGCGGCCCGACCCGGGACGACTCCGGTTCAGCCACGACACCCACATGGACGTCGCCAAGCGGCCCTTCCCCGGCATTCCGGGCGAGCCGCTCTCGTGCGACGACTGCCATCGCGCCGGCGACTCGCAGCGGCCGTGGCGCTTCGGCCTGGCGCGCGTCCTGGGCGTCGAGCGCCTGCCGCACGAGCTCGCGTCGGCCGGCGCCGACGAGGTGGACAAGTCCGGCGCCTTCATGCAGCCCATCCGCTACGAGCTGCACTGCGCCGCCTGCCACAAGCTCGACGTCGGCTCGCTCTATCCGATCCGCGGCACGCCCGACGGCTGGGTCGCACACAGCACGCCCGGCGAAATCCGCTCGGGCATCATCGGCCAATTGCTGCGCTTCCTGCGTGAGCCCGGCGAGCAAACGCCGCCCGAGAGCGACCTCGAGCCGCGGCCCGCGCCGGGCGCGGATGGCAAGGTAGACACCGCCGACGAGCTGCGGTACATCGCCAGGAACGCCGTCACGATCGAGCGGCGCCTCTACGACGTCGCCGGCGGCGGGCTCTGCACAAAGTGTCATGCCGTCGATTACCGGCCGCCCCCGCGGCAGACGAGTTCCGCCTTTGAGACGCCACTGGCGGTGATCGCCCCGACGTCCATCCCGCGGCGCTGGTTCCTGCACGGCTCGTTCAGCCATGCGCGGCACAAGACGGTCGGGCCGCTCGTCAAGGCGGCGCCGGAACCTGTTGCGGCCGCCGCCGCGGGATGCATTCACTGTCATCCGGGCGCCACGACCAGCAGGCAAAGCGCGGACGTGCTGCTTCCGAACGTGGATGCCTGCCGCGGCTGTCATGCGCCCGCCCATCACGCCGGCGGGCCGCTGCTCGGCGGCGTGAGCGACCGTTGCGTCTACTGCCACACCTTCCACCGTCCGCCGTCGCAGGAGCCGCGAACGAGCCGGGATCCCAGCGGAGCCGGGCTGTCCTCGGCCCGTCTCCTCGCCGCTGAGTCGCAGGGCAAAGGCGGGCCGGCTCGGGAGTCGGAGGCGGCGGCGACGACCCAGGGAGCCTTGCCATGACCAGTCCGGCCGCACAGCGGCGCGTCTTTCTGCGCCCGGGGTGTTGGGTGATCGTGCTGACGCTGGGGCTTGCGCTGCTGGTGCTGCGGCACGCGCCGGCGGCCACGCGCGGCGCTCAGCCGTCGGACGACGCCTACGCGCGCGACCTGGCGGGATACGCGCGGTCCTTCGCCGAGAGCGAATCGCGCAAGGACTTGCTGGGCCTGCAAGGCTGCGCGTCGTGTCATGATCGCAAGGACCCGCCGCGCACCGACCAGGAGCAGTTGGCGTGGTACGCCGGCGGGTTCGGGGCGCACGCGCGGGCGTACCAGACGCTCACTGAAGCGCGATCCGACCGGATGGCCGCGTATCTCCATGCCCAGGACAACAAGGGCAGCAAGGCGATCGAGCGAGCCGACTGCCTGGCGTGCCACTCGGAGCGCGCCGGCGGCCTCGCGCCCAAGAGCGGCGTCATGACGACCGGCGTCGGCTGCGAAATGTGCCACGGCCGCAGCAGCGCCTGGGACACGCCGCACCGCTTTCCCGACTGGAAGACCAAGTCCGCCAAGGACTGGCTCGACGCCGGCATGTACGACACGCGGAACATCGCGCGCTGGGCGCCGAAGTGCCTGGAATGCCACCTGGGCGGCCCGCACGGGCGCCGCGCGCCGCACAGCCTGCTGGCTGCCGGCCATCCGCAGCTCACCTTCGAGCTCGCGGGTGACACGTTCCTGGTCCCGAAGCACTGGCGCGACGAGCGCACGCGCCTCGAGGGCGAAGACCCGGCGGCGTACTACGCCCGGCTGTGGGCCGTGGGGCAGGCCGTGACGCTCTACGAGTCGATGCGGCTGCTGATCGAGTGGGCCGACTCCAGCCAGGCGCCGGACTACGCGCTGTTCGACTGCTTCTCCTGCCACCACGAGTATCGCGTCGCCGACGGTCGTACGCCGGCGCTGCCGCGCTTCGGGCAGCCCGGCGAGCCGAAATGGGACATGACGCCGTGGATCGGCGGCCGGGCGCTGCTGAACGTGTTCGAGCCGGAGCGCGCCGACGAGGCCGAGGCGCTGGTGAGGCAGATTCTCCGGGGTCTGCGCCTGCACGCCGCCGAGCCGGCCCCCGTGCGCGCGGCCGCGGCGCGCCTGCGCGAGCTGGCCGAGTCGCTGGCGTACAAGGTCGGCGAGCGCCGTTTCAGCCGCGAGGACGTCGTCGGGCTGTGCCGGCAGCTTACCGCCGAGCCGGATTACGTGCTGGCGGCGGGCCCGCGGGCGACGGAGCAGACCTACCGCGGGCTGCGCGCCCTGTACCAGCGGGCGTGGCCGGGCGAGCGGCCCGCAAACGACGAGGCCATCCGCAGGGAGTTGGCCGAGCTGGAGCGCCTGCTGTATGGCCGGGACCAGCTCGACCAGCAGGCGCGCGTCTGGAAGGAAGAGTGGCCGGCTGTCGCCAAGGAGCGGAATCGAGAGCCGGTCGAGCTGGAGCTCGAATTGCGGCCCGGCTTCGACCTGAGCGAGCTACGGGCGCGCATCACCGGCCTGAGCAAGCTCTTTCCGCAATCGCCGGCCCCGCCCCCGACGCCCTGAGAAGGAGCGCGATGCAAGCGGCCCCGCGCACCCGCATCCTCATACTCGGCGGCGGCTTTGCCGGCGTCAGCGCCGCCATGCGCCTGCGCGCCCTGCTGCGGCGCGACCCCGCGGTTGAGATTCACCTGGTCTCGAACGAGAACTACTTCGTCTTCCAGCCGCTGCTGCCCGAGGTCGTCGCCTGCCGCATCGAGCCCACGCACATCGTCAACCCGATCCGCCAGCTCTGCCGCGGCGTCGTCGTCACCAACGCCGAGGTGCAGCGCATCGACCTGGCGGCGCGCACGGTCGAGCTGGTCGGCGCCGACGCACGCCGCGTGCAGACGCTCGGCTACGACCAGCTCGTCATCGCCCTCGGCCTGACGATGGACCTCTCGCGCATCCCCGGCATGCGCGAGCACTCGCTGCCGATCAAGAACCTCGGCGACGCCTTCCACCTGCGCAACCACGTGCTCCAGCGGCTCGAGGAGGCCGACGTCGAGCCCGACGAACGCCAGCGCCGCCGCCTGCTGACCTTCGTCGCCGTCGGCGGCGGCTTCAGCGGCGTCGAGACCGGCGCCGAGCTCAACGACATGGTCAAGGGCGTGCTGCGCTTCTTCCCGCGCGCCGCCGCCACCGGCCATCGCCTCATCCTCGTCCACAGCCAGCCGCGCATCCTCAACGAGCTCCGTCCCGAGCTCGCCGACTTCGCCCGCCGCAAGCTCGAGCAGCGCGGCGTCGAGGTGCTGGTCGAGACGCGCGTGAGGGAATGCACCGCCGGCGGCGTGATCCTGGGCGACGGGCGCGAGATCGAGGCCGCGACCGTCGTCTGCACGGTCGGCAACTCGCCGCACCCGGTCATCACCGGCAGCGCCCTGCCGCAGGAGCGCGGGCGCGTGCTGGTCGATGAGTGCATGCGCGTGCAGGGGCTTTCGGGCGTGTGGGCCGTGGGCGATTCGGCGCTGCTGCCCGACGTGAAGCGCGGCGGATACTGCCCGCCCACCGCCCAGTACGCCACCCGCCAGGGCAAGCGCGTCGCCGAGAACATCCACGCGGCGCTGCGCGGCGGCAAGGCGCGGCCGTTCGTGTTCGGCGGGCTGGGGCAGCTCGCGATCGTCGGGCACCAGTGCGGCGTGGCCCAGGTCATGGGCCTGATGATCTCGGGCCGGCTCGCGTGGTTCCTGTGGCGGACGGTGTACTTCATGAAGCTGCCCGGCGTGCGGGCCAAGATCCGCGTCGGCATCGACTGGGCCCTGGACGTGTTCTTTCCGCGCGACATCGCGATGCTCGACGTCCGCCGCACGGAGCGCCTGGGCCGCGCCCACTACAAGGCCGGCGAAGTCATCATCCGCCAGGGCGAGATCGGCGACCGCTTCTACATCATCGAGTCGGGCGAAGTCGAGGTCGTGCGCACCGGGCCCGACGGCGCCGAGCAGCGCCTGGCCGCGCGCAAGGCGGGCGAATCCTTCGGCGAGGTCGCCCTGCTGCGCGGCATGCCGCGGACCGCGACGGTTCGCTGCCTGACGCCGGTCGACGTCATCACCTTCAGCCGCGAGGACTTCCGCACGCTGGTCGGCAGCTCAGAGGTCTTCCGCGTCGTCTTCGAGCAGCAGATGCAGGCCATGTCGCCGCCCGCCGGCGAGCCCCAGCCGCCTCAGATCAGCAACATCGCGTCGCCGTAGCTGTAGAACCGGTACTCGTGGGCGATCGCCTCCGCGTAGGCCCGGCGGACCGGCTCTACGCCCCCCAGCGCCATCACCAGCGCCAGCAGCGTGCTGCCCGGCAGGTGGAAGTTCGTCAGCAGCGCGTCGAGCTGGCGGAATTCGTACGGCGGATAGATGAAGATGTCGGTCCAGCCGCGCCGCGTCTCCCCGGCGACAGGCGCCGCGCCGGGATCGGCCGGCGACTCCAGCACGCGGGCGCTGGTCGTGCCGACGGCGACGATCCGCCCGCCGGCTGCCCGCGCCGCCGCGATGCGCTCCAGCGCCGCCGCCGGGCACTCGAACCACTCGGCGTGCATGCGGTGGTCGCGCAGGTCGGCGACCTCGATCGGTGCGAATGTGCCCATCCCGACGTGCAGCGTCACTTCCGCTGTCGCGACGCCCTGCGCTCGCAAGCGCGCCAGAAGCTCCGGCGTGAAGTGCAGGCCGGCGGTCGGCGCCGCCACCGCGCCCGCGTGCCGCGCATAGACCGTCTGGTAGCGCGCCGCGTCCGGCGCGGGCGGCGCGCCTTCGCGGCGGATGTAGGGCGGCAGCGGCGTCTGTCCGATGCGCGCCAGCAGCGTTTCGGGCGGCTCCGGCGGCTCCGGCGCGACGGTCCACACACCGCGCTCGCCGCGCTCGCGCAGCAGCAGCCCGCGATCGGGCGCTCCCTCGCACGCGAGGCGCTCGTCGGCGCGCAGCCGCGCCGCGGGCCTCAGCAGCACGCGCCAGCCCGCATCGTCCGCGTGAAGGAACAGCGCTTCGACCCGCCCGCCCGTCGATCGCCGGCAGAAGAACCGCGCCGGCAGCACGCGGGTGTTGTTCAGCACCAGGCAGTCGCCGGGCCGCAGCCAGTCGCCGATGCGCCCGAAGACGGTGTGCGTGATGTCCCCCGTGGCGCGATCCAGCACCAGCAGCCGCGACGCGTCGCGCGGCTCCGCCGGATGCTGCGCGATGCGCTCCGCCGGCAACTCGTAGGCGAGCTGGGCGGCGGGGAAGCTTTGGCGCTCGGGTTGCGGCATTCGGTTACAATACTCCCGGACTGGAGCCATCGCATGCCGTCACACAGCGACCGTTCGAAGACGCCCTTCAGCCCGATCCAGGAATGCATCGACGAGCTGCGCCGCGGAAACCTGATCGTCCTGGTGGATGACGAGGACCGCGAGAACGAGGGCGACCTCGTCTGCGCCGCCGAGCACATCACGCCGGAGAAGGTCAACTTCATGCTGCGCTACGGGCGTGGGACGCTCTGCGTGGCGCTCGCGCGGGCGCGGTGCGAGCGCTTGCAGTTCCACCCGCAGAGCGCGGCCAACACGACGCGCTACGGGACGGCGTTCACGGTGACGATCGACGGCGGGCCGCACCTGGGCGTGACGACGGGCGTCTCCGCCTCCGACCGGGCCGCGACGATCCGCCAGACCGTGGCCGAGGGCGCCGTGCCGGAAGATTTCGTACGGCCGGGGCACGTGAACCCGCTGATCGCGCGCGAGGGCGGGGTGCTGGTGCGCGCCGGGCAGACGGAGGGCTCGGTCGATCTCTGCACGCTGGCGGGGCTGATGCCCGGGGCGGCGCTGATCGAGATCCTCAACGACGACGGCAGCATGGCCCGCGTGCCGCAGCTCGCGACGTTCTGCGCCTCCCACGGCCTGAAGATGTGCACCATCGCCGACCTGATCGAGTTCCGCATGCGCCGCGAGCGGCTGGTGGAGCGCATCGAGAGCGTGCCGCTGCGCAACGAGTACGGCGAGTGGCTGCTGATCGGCTATCGCTCCAGGGCGGACGAGTTCGAGCACGTCGCGCTGTGCCTGGGCGGCGTGGGCGCCGCCGACGACGCCGGGCAGGTGCGCCAGGTCCCCGAGCCGACGCTCGTGCGCGTGCACTCCGAATGCCTGACCGGCGACGTCTTCGGCTCCGACCGCTGCGAGTGCGGCGAGCAGCTTCACGCGGCGATGGCGATGATCGCCCGCGAGGGTCGCGGCGTGCTGGTCTACCTGCGGCAGGAGGGCCGCGGCATCGGACTGCTGAACAAGCTGCGGGCCTACAAGCTCCAGGACCAGGGGCTCGACACCGTCGAGGCCAACGAGGCACTCGGGCTGCCGGCGGACCGCCGCGATTACGGCGTCGGGGCCCAGATTCTGCGGGACGTTGGGCTCACGAAGGTGCGCATCCTGACCAATAACCCCAAGAAAGTCAGCCGGCTTGAGGTCTACGGACTGGAAGTGGTCGATCAGATTCCGCTCGAAGTGCCCGCCGGCGACGCCAACCGCCGCTACTTGCAGGCCAAGAAGTACAAGCTCGGCCACACGCTGCGGAACGTGTGAACGGCGAGGATCCCGCATCCCGCGCCACGATTCCGCTTCTCGCCACTACGGCGGCGTGCTATTCTGGCGGCAGGCGATTACCGTTTGTGCGAGGCGCCCACATGCCGCTCTTCCACGTATTCATGGCGATGCAGTTCGCCGTTGTCGTGACCGCATCGTCCGATGGTTCGCCGGCGGGGCCGCCCGAGTGCCTGGGCTGGGTTCTCCGTGGCGAGATCGGTCCCTCGGAGCGCTCGCGGGCCGCGATGGTCTACGACGAACGTCGCGGCGTCTGCGTGTTGCACGGCGGGGCGATCGGCGACTTCAGCCTTACCGACACGTGGGAGTGGGACGGCGTCGCGTGGACCTTCCGCAGCAATTCCGGGCCGAGCCGGCGAATGCACGACATGGCGTATGACAGCCGGCGCGGCGTGACGGTCCTATACGCCGGACAGATCAACAACGGTCCGTTGGCCAGCGACACGTGGGAATGGGATGGTGTGGGCTGGTCCCTTCGCGACGCAGTAATGGGTCCGGGCCTGCGCCGGGAACACGCACTGGCCTACGACGCTGCCCGCGGCGTCACCGTGATGTTCGGAGGCATCCGCAACGCCGCGTACCTCAACGACACCTGGGTGTGGGATGGCACGTCCTGGACGTGGGTGAACGTGCAGAACCCGCCCGCGCCGCGGCGGGGCCATCGCATGATCTACGACCCGGTGCGCGGCGTGGTCGTCATGGCCGGCGGCGTCTCGGCGTCCAATCAGCAACTGCTGGAAACCTGGGAATGGGACGGCGAGCAGTGGCACAACGCCTCGCAGAGCTTCTCCGGCGTCGGCTACGGCAACACCCTGGCGTTTGACGCCGCGCGCCAGCAGCCGATCCTCTTTTCCTGGAGCAATCCGCTCGACAAGCAGACGTATGTGCGCGAGGCCGCCGGATGGGCGCTGATCAGCGACGTCGCGATCATCGAGCCGAACCCGCGCTCGTATGCGTGCATGGCGTACGACTCCGCGCGCGCCGTGACGGTGCTCCATGGCGGTGAGCGGTTTTCGTCCCTGTCGCCGCGCCACGCGTGGGAGCTGCGGCCGGGGGCGACGTCGGCCTTCTGGCTGCCTGCGGCGCCCTATTCGACCTGTCGTCGCGCAGGCGGCTCGCTGACGCTCACGGTCGGCGCGGCGAACGGCGGGCCGTTCGAGTATCAGTGGCGCAGGGACGGCATTCCGATCGACGGCGCGACGACCACCACGTTGACGCTCAACCCCCTTGCCGAGTCGGATTCGGGCGCTTACGACGCACTGGCGACCAGCCCGTGCGGAGACGCGCAGTCCTACGCCGTCACGGTGCGAGTTGTAGACCCGGGCTGCGGCGATCTCGACGGGGACCACGACAGCGAGAAGGCCGACCTCGGAATCCTGCTGGCGAACTACGGCTGCGTGAGTCCGCCCGGTTTTTGCCCCGGAGACCTCAACGGCGACGGGCGCACCGACCAAGCCGACCTGGGCATTCTGCTTTCCTGCTGGGGGTGCTACTGACGCGTCATCACGCGCCGCGCTCCCGCTCCTTCTGCGCAGGCCCAGAAGCACACGCTCGGTCACACGCTGCGGAACGTGTGAACGGCGGCTCGGACGCGCCCCGACCTAAGCTCCGAAGTTCGACAGCAACTGTCCCAGGTCCGACTGGTCCACGCACCCGCTCTGGTCGAAGTCGGCCTGGGCGTCATAGGCCGCGTCGCCTTCGCACGATCCGAACGCCGCCAGCAGCGCGCCCAGGTCCGACTGGTCCACGTCACCGTCGCCATCAATGTCGCCCACCTGCTCGCTCCGCAGCCGCGGGCGGTCGAACGGGAAGGTCTCCGCCGCCACGCGCGGGTCGGTCAGCCCGTTGCGCAGGAACTCGATGAGCGCCGGGCGGGCCTGCGGCGGGATGGCGATCTGCGGGATGAGCGGGTCCTGGTTCTGCGGGAACTGAATCTGCCCATTGATGCCCAGGTAGAAGTCGAGCACCTGCTCCAGCGAGCCCTTGCGGCCGTTGTGCATGAAGGTCCGCTTCAAGCCCACGTTCCGCAGCCCGGGGACCTTGAAACGCCCCGCGTCCTGCGGGTTGCCCGTCACCGCCTGCCGGCCGATGTCCTCGGCGATCGGTCGCAGCCCGATGTTGCGGAACCCGTTGCCCGTCAGCAGCGGCGGCGTGTGACACGCGGCGCATTGCGACTGCGGCGCCAGGAAGACGTTCAGCCCCTGCTGCTGCAACGGCGTCAGCGTGCCCAGGTCAAACGGCGTTTGGTTCGGCGCGAGTGTCCGCTCGTACGTCGCCAGCGCGAACGCGATCCGCTCCGCCGTGATGGCCGGATTGCCGAACGCCGCCGCGAAGAGCTGCGGGTAGGTCGGGTTCGCGACGAGAGCCGCGGCCATGTCGGGCGGCAGATTGGTCGCCAGGGCCATCGGCGTGACGCTCTGCAACTTGGCGATGACGTCGTTCCACGTGCGGCCGTCGTGGGCCATCTCGACCGTGTTGAGGATCGGCGCGACGGATTGGGCCTCGAGCCCGCCGCCCTGCGGAATGCTCACCTGCCCGGTCTGCGGGTTGATGAACGCCGGACCGGCGCGGCCATCCCAGAAGAGCGAAGGCGCCCACAGCCCTTGGAGCATGTTCTGCGCCGCGCGCGGCGTCACCTGGCGGTTGAAGCCGAAGATCGGATCGTTGATCGGCTGGCCATCAGGCCCGCGCCGCACAACGCCGAACGAGCCGAAGATGTCGTCCGGGGTCTGAAACTGCCCGTCCGGCCCGGGATGCACCGCGAGGCGGTGGTCTGCGCCGCCGCGGCCCGGCCGATGGCACGTTCCGCAGGCGACGGTGTCGTCGCTCGAAAGCTGCTCTTCCCAGAACAGCAGCTTTCCGAGCACGCGCTTGGGTTCGGTGATCGGGTTCTGCGGCGGAACGGGCGGGGGCGGCAGGGGAGGCGGCTGGGCGACGGCTGCGCCGGCACAGGACAGCAACCCGAGGACAACACCGGCGCGGGCGCATCGCCCGAACCGGCGGAGCTGATCGCACGATGTGTTCCTGGCGTGTCGGCTGCGCATAGTCGGTCTCCTTCTACTGAGGCCCCACGTCGGTCGCCAGTCGTTGCTATCTGGCCGGCTCAACGCGCTGTGGCCCAGTCGAGCAAAGTCACTGTGATGCCGGTGACCCCCGGCGCTCCGAGCAATGGCACCAGGACAAACGAGCGTCGCGGCGGATTCTTGCGTTCCGGCGGTTTTCCGCGGAGCTGCGCGATTTGACGCGCTTCGGCGACGCGGGCTAGTGTGTGCCGACGACAGCCCGTTGCCTTCCGGGTCAGGAGCGTCCATGGCGGACAACTGGATCGGCATCGACCTCGGCGGCACCAATATCAAGGCCGGCGTCGTGGCCGACGGCGGCGCAGTTCTGGCCCGCCGCGAGGTCGACACCCAGGCCGATCGCGGCTTCGAGCACGTTCTGGCCCGGCTTGTTCAACTTGTGAGCGATCTGCTCGCCGATGCGGGCCTCATGCGCACCGCCGTCCGCGCCATCGGCATCGGCGTTCCGGGGCCACTTTCGCATCACCGAGGAATCGTCTTCAGCGCGCCCAACATGCCCGGCTGGGAGAACGCGCCCGTGCGCGACCGGCTTTCCGGGGCCACCGGCCTGCCCGTCTCGCTCGAGAACGACGCCAACGCCGCCTGCTTCGGCGAACTCGTCGCCGGCGCGGGTCGCCAGATGCAGGACATCGTCATGCTGACGCTGGGCACGGGCGTGGGCTCGGGGATTGTGCTTGGCGGCAGACTCTGGCGCGGCAGCTACGACGCCGCCGGCGAGATCGGGCACACGATCGTGGTTCCCGGTGGCCGTCCCTGTCCCTGCGGTCAGCGCGGCTGCCTCGAACGCTACGCCTCCGCCAGCGCCGTCGGCCAGCGCGCCGCCGAGGCCATCGCCGCCGGCGAGGAATCGACCCTGGCGCCGCTCGGCGGCGCGCGGGGGACGGCCGAGGCGGTCACGGCCGAGGCCGTCGAGCGCGCCGCGGCGCAGGGCGACGCCCTCGCCCGGCGGATCTGGGACGAGACCTGCTACTACCTGGCCCTGGCGTGCGTGAACATCAAGCAGACCTTCGACCCGCAGCAGGTCGTGCTCGCCGGCGGACTCATCAACGCCGGCGACGCGCTCATGACGCCCGTTCGCAGGCATTACGACGGGCTCCACTGGCGCATCACGCCCAACCGCATGCGCATCGACTTCGCCACGCTCGGCGGAAACGCCGGGCTGATCGGGGCGGCGGCCCTGGCGCGGTCGGAGTTCGGGTAAACTGCCGCGCCAGATGTCCAGGCGCCAAGAGCAAGAGCACCAGCCGCACCCGGCGGAACGCGCTGGGCCGGCGCCTTCGCCCGCTTCGTCGCCTCCTCGCGACGCCCAAGTCGGGTCCGCGCGCGGGCGAATGACGCATGCCGCCGCGCTCGCGACCCTTCTCGTGCTTCAGGCGTGTCTTGCCGCGTGGTTCCTTTCCGCCCGGGCGCCCGGCACCGACGCCGCCTGGAGCGGACTGCCGCTGGACGACGCGTGGATTCACCTGGTCTACGGCCGGTCGCTGGCCCACCACGGGTTGCCCTACTACAACGTCGGCCAGCTCGAAGCCGGATTCACCAGCCCGCTGTGGGCGGTCGTCGCCGCCGTTGCCGTCCTGATCTCGGACTTCAGCGGGCTGCCCGTGGCCGTCGCGCTCAAGCTGCTGTGCCTGCTGAGCGGCATCGCCCTGACGCTCGGCGTCTATGAGCTGACGCGCGCATTGGCCGGCGGCGTGCTCGGTCCGCTGGTCGCCGGGCTTCTGACCGTGCTCACGCCCGGCCTGGTCTTCGCGCAGCTCTCGGGAATGGAAGTGAGCCTGGCCGCGGCGCTGAGCGCCTGGGGCCTGCGCGCCCTGCGGCTCGAGCGCCACCGCGCGGCCGGGCTGCTCCTGGGACTCGCTGTCATCACCCGCCCTGAACTCGTGCTGCTCGTCGGCTGCGCTATCGCCGCGGCGGCGCTGTTCTCCGGGCCCGGCGGCGCCGGACGCCTCATGCGCCTGGCTTGGCTTGCAGCGCCCACGGTCGTGCTGCTCGCGCTGTGGGCGGCGTACTGCCTGGCGGTCTCGGGCCACCCGTTGCCCAACACGTTCTACGCGAAATTCAGCCTCATGCAGCAGGACCACGGTCCCGTGGACCGCCTGCGCGAGATGTTCCTGTGGCTGCCGCTGCCGTTTCTTGTTCCCGCCGCCGCCCTCTGGATCGCCGCCGCGGTGCTTGCGCAGCGTTGGCGCTCAGACGCGACTCTCGCCGTGCTGGCCGGACCGTGGGTGATGGTCGCGGGACTGGCCCTGACCCGCGACTTCCCACCGGGAAGCGCCGCGTACTTCTACTGGCTTCGATACGTGCTGCCGGTGGCTCCGCTGCTCTACGTACCGGTCGCCGTGGCGTGCGAGCTCCTCAGCCGGCAGCTCGCCTCCGGGCGCGTCGGGAAACTGACGGGCGCGCTGGCCGGCGGCGCGTTGGCCGCGGGGCTGCTCTGGCGCCTGCCGCTCGACCTGCCCGCGGCGCGCGAGGCGTACGCCTGGAACTGCCAGAACATCGAGGAAGTGCAGGTCGCGGTCGGACGCTGGATCGCGGCCAACACGCCCCCCGGAGCGGTGGTGGTGGTGAACGACGCGGGGGCGATCTGCTACTTCGGCGGGCGGCGGACGATCGACCTGATCGGGCTGAACTATCACCCGCTGGCGCTCGACAAACCGCGGCTGATCCGTATCGTACGTTCGGCGACCGAGCTGCGGCAGTTCATGCAGGAGCAGCGTGCCGATTACCTGGCGGTCTTTCCGAAAGTGTTCGCGGAGGCGCTGGATTCGCCGGAGGGGCGGCGTTTCTTCATCCGGCTGCACATGGCGCAGAGCGCGCACTACACCGTCGCGCCGACGGATGCCCAGGATGTGAAAGTCGTCATGCAGCGCGTCCGCTGAGCGGCGCCGGCGGGCGGCGGCTCACGGTTGGCGCGCCCCCGGCAACTGGTCGAGCCGGACGTTCTGCTCGATGAGGCCGATGCGCTTCGTGTTCGCGTCCAGGGCGTAGATGTTCATCCGCTTCGCCGCCGCGTCGAGCACGACGATCCCCTCGAGCGAATTGCTGATCTGCTGCGTGACGACGATGTAGTCGCCGGCGCGGTCCACCATGCCGATGCCGTGCGCGGTGCGGGGCGTGGACGCCAGCATCAGCAGCCCGACGAAGAGCACGGTTGCCGTCACGCTCAGCACCCCGATCGCGAAGGTGCGCGCGTCCAGGCTCACGGGTTGCGCGGCCCGGGTCGAGTGGGCGTCTTGCATCGCTTCAGCCTCCACGATTGCTGCGCATGTCGCGCTCGAGGTCGCGCGAGTCCGCCAGGAACATCCGCTTCTGTCCGCGGTCGTACATGAACGCGTGCAGGACCCGCACGCGCATGTCAATCACGTACAACGCGTCGAACTGGTCACGGATCTCGCCCGCAACCATCACGTAGTTGCCCGCCAGGCCCGTCGCCTGCGCCTGCGCCGCCGGCGGCGAGTACGTGCACAGCACGATCCCGGCCAGCAGCGCCAGGTTCAGGCATATCAACATCGAGATGCAGGCGTTCTTGGTCATGCGGCCACTCCGGCGGGACCGGCCAGCGCCGGCGCCGCGCTTGGTCCGGCGGTCAGTCCAGGTGCGTGCGGTGAGGGTTCTTGAACGCGATCCCGATCACCCCCGCTGCGAACAGGAAGGCCGCCACCCAGGGCACCCACTGCCGCTCGCGCTTCAGCGCGGAAACGTCGTACGGGGGCGGCTTCTCCTCGTCGTCCGCGAAGGCGGGCGGGGCGATCAGGGCCGTGCACACGAGCGCCGCCGCCAGGCAGCGCAGAAAGGACGAGAAACGGCGCATTCGGGGCTCCTTGGCCGGCGGATTGCCCATCGCCCTGCTATGCTAGTAGTTCACAACTGACAGGACAAGGCATTCGAATGAGCCGATATCATCCCAGCCGCACCCGCCCCAGCCCGCCGCGCCACCCGGGGCGGCAGGGTCGCGAGCGGCGCCAGGCTCACGGAGCCGGGACCGGTTCCAGCCGCGACACACAACGGGAGGTCGTCCATGTCCGCGCCACGCCGCCTGATCATCCTCGGCGCCGCCGGCCGTGATTTCCACGACTTCAACGTCCGCTGGCGCGACGACCCGGCCCACGAGGTCGTGGCCTTCACCGCCAACCAGATCCCGGATATCGCCGGCCGCGTCTATCCCCCGGAACTCGCCGGCCCGCGCTATCCCGACGGCATCCGCATTTACCCCGAGGAGCGCCTGCCCGAGCTGATCCGCGAGCTGCGCGCCGATGTCTGCACGCTGGCCTATTCCGACCTCCCGCACGTCGAGGTCATGCACAAGGCGTCGCTCGTGCTCTCATGCGGGGCCGATTTCGTGCTCCTCGGCCCGGCCTCCACCATGCTCACCAGCCGCCGCCCCGTTGTGGCCGTCTGTGCCGTACGAACCGGCTGCGGGAAGAGCCAGACCTCACGCGCCGTCGCCGCCGCGCTGCGAAAGCTCCACTACCGCGTCGCCGCCGTGCGCCACCCGATGCCCTACGGCGACCTGTCGCGGCAGGCCTGTCAGCGGTTTGCGACGCTCGACGACCTCGACCGGCACGAGTGCACGATCGAGGAGCGCGAGGAATACGAGCCGCACATCCGCGCCGGGAACCTCGTCTTCGCCGGCATCGACTACGCCCGCATCCTCTCAGAGGCGGAGATCGAGGCCGACGTGATTCTCTGGGACGGCGGCAACAACGACATGCCCTTCTTCCGCCCGGACCTGCTGGTCTGCGTCGCCGACCCGCATCGCCCCGGCCACGAAGTCGCCTACTACCCCGGCGAAACAAACCTGCGCATGGCCGACGTGGTCGTCGTCAACAAGATCGGCTCCGCCACGCCCGAGGGCATCGACACGGTCCTGCACAACGTCGCCGCGGTCAACCCGCGCGCCACGGTCATCAAGGCCGACTCGCCCGTCTCGGTCGACGACGCGGCGCGCATCCGCGGCCAGCGCGTGCTCGCCGTCGAGGACGGCCCGACCGTCACCCACGGCGAAATGCCCTACGGGGCGGCGTCCCTCGCGGCGCGGCGGTTTGGCGCGGCGGGGCTGGTCGATCCGCGCCCGTTCGCGGTCGGCTCGCTGGTCGAGACGCTGAAGAAGTACCCGCATTGCCGGGACGTGTTGCCGGCGATGGGCTACGGCGCGCGGCAGATTCGCGAGCTGGAGCAGACCATCGACCGCGCCGACTGCGATCTCGTGCTGATCGGCACGCCGATCGACCTCGGCCGCGTCCTGAAGATCAACAAGCCCGCGCTGCGCGTGACGTACGAGCTGGAGCCGGCGGCCGGCGCCGCGCTCGAGCAGATCCTCCGCGCCCGCCTCCGCCGGTAACCCGCGCAGCGCGCCTGCACGAGCCGCGAGCGCCAGCGAGTGGTGTCGCCGGGTTGGCACTGGACCACAGCCACACCGCACGCGCCAAGCATTCGAGCAAGAAAGAAAGCAAGATCCGGCGCCATCGCCGACTGGCCGGTTCGGCGGGCGGCCCGCTGGACGTTTCCACACGCGCTGGCGCGCGGCGTTCGCCGACGGGGGTCCCCCCGGCAACGAGATTTCGTCGTGCAGGACGCCCGCCACCGGCAACAACGGATATAGACGGGCCGAGGTCGAGCGCACGGACACGATTGAGGTCGAACCGGGCGTGGCGACCTGCTGAAGTCAGACCGGTTAGGTCAAAACAGGTTGGACGTCAGGACGTGACCTGTCGCCTGACGTCCGTCCAAAGGAAAGGAACATGCCATGAAGTCTGCCGTGCTCTTGTTATCGGCCGCTGCCGCCATCGTCGGCTTCTGGAGCTGGTCGCCCATTCGCCCGTGCCAGCTCATGTCTCCGTGCCACACGACCAGTGCCGCCGACGGCGCGTGTGCCGGCGCCGCCGGGCCGTGCGAGCTGGCGGGCGCCCAGGTTGCCGGCGCGCACCCCCCTGACGCCGACGAAGTCGGCGCCGACGCAGTCGCCGAGGGCGCGCTCGCGACGGAAGAACCCGCCGACGAAGCGCCGGCGATTCCAGAGCGGCCCCACCCGGACGGCCGCATCCTCGTCGCCGGGTTGCTGAGCACGAACTGCTGCGCGTACTCGGCGGCGATCGAGCGCGTGTCGGCGATGCAGGAGCGGTTCGGCGACCACATCCGCATTGTTTTGATCGATCCGAAGGGCGACAACCTGGAGCGTTTCGTAGATCAATGGCGGCCCACCTGGCGTCCGCCGCTGGATGGCCCGGCGCAGCCCTACGTCTGGCAGGACACGGGGGCCTTCCGCGCCGGCCCGGGCACGTTCTTCATCTTCGACCGCAACGGCTTCCTGGTCGCCCCGGACATCCACAGCGACGAGCTTGAGGAGGCGCTCGAGAAGGCGGTGCTGTCGGTGATCGACGGCTGCTGAACTGCGGGCGGAGCACGTCAAGCGCACGTTGGCGCTGTTTCCCCGGGGGGTTAGCATGAACGGCGGTCACTTCGCCGACGGTCGCACGCGCCTGTCGGACGCGCAGGGTCGTCGAGCCCGGGCGAAGACGTTCCGTTGTGGAACGGACTTCTGACGCAGAGCAGACCTTCGCGAAGCGCAGGACTCAGGGAGCCGCCGTCATGATGCCGGACCGCGTGAAGCAGATTCTCAGTTGGTACGAAGCAGACAACGCCGGCGTGCTGGCGAACCTTCGCCGCCTCATCGGGACGGGCACGCTGCGGGACACAGGCAGGTTCGTGATCCTGCCGGTGGACCAGGGGTTCGAGCATGGGCCGGCGCGGAGCTTCGCGCCGAATCCGCCGGGGTACAACCCGCATTATCACTTTGAGCTGGCGCTGGAGGCGGGCTGTAATGCGTACGCCGCCCCGCTCGGATTCCTAGAGGCCGGGGCGCGGACGTTCGCGGGCGAGCTGCCGCTGATCCTCAAGCTCAACAACAACGACTCGCTGTTTGCGACCAGGAACCCCAGCCAGGCGATCACGGCCTCGGTCGAGCATGCGCTGCGGCTGGGGTGCGCGGCGATCGGCTTCACGATCTACCCCGGCTCGGCCGCCTCCCAGGCCCAGTACGAGCAGCTCAACGGCCTGGCGGAGGAGGCCAAGTCGGTCGGGCTGGCGGTGGTGGTCTGGAGCTACCCGCGCGGCGAAGGGCTCAGCAAGGAGGGCGAGACCGCGATCGACGTCTGCTGCTACGCGGCCCAGATCGCCTGCCAGCTCGGGGCCCACATCGTCAAGGTCAAGCCGCCTACAAGCCACATCGAGCAGGCCGAGGCCAAGAAGGTCTACGAGAAGCAGAAGATCGCCGTCGGAACCCTGGCCGAGCGGATCCGCCACGTCGTGCAGAGCGCCTTCGACGGCCGGCGCATCGTGATCTTCTCCGGCGGTCCGGCGAAGGACGAGGCCGCGATCTTCGAGGAGATTCGCGGAATCCGCGACGGCGGGGGCTTCGGCAGCATCATCGGGCGCAACGCGTTCCAGCGGCCGAAAAAGGAAGCGCTGACGATGCTGTCGCGCATCATGGCGATCTACGCCGGCAAGGAGTAGTCGCGCCGGCCGCGGGCCTGGGCCGTCGCGGCCGGGGGCGTTCGGTACGGGTAGCGGTTGATGACTGAACCGAGCCGCGCGCGTCAGGAAGCGGAGAGTCCTCCGTTTCAAGCGCTTCCCAACGGGCGGCCCGGATCGAACTGCACCAGTACCCGGCGTTCGGTTTTGCTTGCATGGGTTTTGCCCGCGGTCTATGCTCAGGTGTCGGCGGCGGCGGCGGCGCGCGGCACGGGCTGTCGATCGCGCGCGAGCGGGCTCGCCGGCCAGGTGGCGGCATCTTGCGTAGAGGCTGTCGCGGTCTGCGCCGCGCGGCGTGGTCGCGAGAAAGAGAACGGAGGTCGGCCATGGCGGGCGCCTGGTACGGAAACGAGAACTACGACCCGAACCCCAACCTCAAGATCTGGCTCGACGGGCGAATCGTCCCGGTGGCGGAAGCCAAGCTCTCAGTCTTTGACCACGGCCTGCTGTACGGAGACGGCATCTTCGAGGGCATCCGCAGCTACTGCGGGCGGATCTTCGAGTGCGACGCGCACCTGAAGCGTTTCTTCCGCTCGGCCAAGGCGATCTCGCTCCAGATTCCGCACACGTACGAGCAGATCGAACGCGCGCTGGAGGAGACGCTGGCAGCCAACGGCCTCATGCACCCGGAGAAGGACGCCTACATCCGCATGGTCTGCACGCGCGGCGTCGGCGTGCTCGGCATTTCGCCCCGGCGGACGTGGAAGCCCCAGCTCTACATCATCGCCTCGACCATCTCGATGTACCCGGAGGAGATGTACCAGAAGGGAATGCCGGTCATCATCAGCTCGGTGACGCGGAACCTCTGCAACGCCATGCCGCCCCAGGTCAAGTCGCTCAACTACCTCAACAACATCCTGGCGAAGATTGAGGCCCACGACGCCGACGTGCCCGAGGCGATCATGCTCAATCACCAGGGCAACGTGGCGGAGGCCACCGGCGACAACGTCTTCATCGTGCGCAACGGGCAGCTCCAGACGCCGCCGACGTCCGCGGGAATCCTCGAGGGCATCACGCGGGCCACGATCATCCGCCTGGCGCGCGAGGCCGGCATCGAAGTGGCCGAGCGCGAGCTCGTCCGCTTCGACCTGTACGCCGCCGACGAGTGCTTCCTGACGGGCACGGGCGCGCAGGTGATCCCCGTTACGCGGATCGACCGGCGCGAGGTCGGCAACGGCAAGGTCGGCGGCATGACGCGGCACCTGATGGACGCGTATCACGCCCTGGTGCGCTCGCCGGCGTCGCGCTCCGAGAGCGGCGCCGCGCCGCAGCTCGCGTCGGGCGTCCGTGGCTGAAGCGCGCCAGGCGCCGCGCGCGGCGCGTTGCAGCCTCAGAGAAGGTTTGCGGCCAGCTCCGCCAGGATGCTGCGCTCCCCCTTGCGCAAGTCGATGTGCGCCGAGATCGGCTGGGCCCGGAACCGGTTCACCAAGTACGTGAAGCCGTTGCTGTTGGCGTCGACGTACGGATTGTCGATCTGCTGCGGGTCGCCGGTCAGCACCACCTTGGCCGCCTGGCCCATCCGCGTGATGACCGTCTTGATCTCGAGCGGCGTGAGGTTCTGCGCCTCGTCGATGACCACGAAACGGTTGGCGATGCTGCGGCCGCGGATGTACGTCAGCGGCTGAATCTCGATCAGCCCGCTGCGCACGAGCTCGGCGCAGTCGCCGTGTCCCTTCACCGGACCGCCCAGGTCGAGCAGAAACTCGACCGTGTCGCTCACCGGCTTCATCCACGGGTCGAGCTTCTGGCCGATGTCCCCCGGCAGGTACCCCAGGTCGCGCCCCACCGGAAAGATCGGCCGGCACACCAGCACCCCGCGATACTTCTTCCGCCGCAGCGTCAGGTGCATGGCGGCGGCGATCGCCAGCAGCGTCTTTCCGGTGCCGGCCTTGCCCATGAGCGTGACGAGCTGAATCGCCGGATCGAGCAGGGCATCAATGGCGAAGTACTGCTCCTTGTTCCGCGGCTTGACGCCCCAGAGGCCGTCCTCGGCCATCTTCAGCGCCACCAGGCGCTTGCCCTCGGGGTCGACGCGCGCCAGGGCGCTGCCGTGGGAGTGCTCGGCGGGCCGCAGCAGCACGTACTCGTTGGGCTCGATGGGTTTCTCGAGCGCGAGCTCGCCGTGGTCCTGGAAATGCAGGAAGGCGTCGCCGGCGACCCGCAGCTCGGTGTATCCCGGGTCGAGGTCGGCGAGCTGAACCTGGTCGGATTCGTAATCCTCGGCGCGCAGGCCGGCGGCGTCGGCACGGATGCGCAGGTTGATGTCCTTTGTGACGATGACGACGGGCGTTTCGCGGTCCTGCTCCTGGATCGCGCGGGCCACGCGCAGGATCTCGAGGTCGGCATGGCCGTTTGCGCCGGTCAGGACGCGGTCGGGCTCGCAGTGCACGCGCAGCGTGCCGCCGCCGGTCAGCGTCACGCCCTGGGCGAGGCTGCGTTCATGGCGAAGCGAATCGAGCAGGCGGACGACGGCGCGGGCGTTGTAGCCGCGGTCGGTGCGTTCCTTCTTGAACTGGTCGATCTCGCTGATGACGCCGACCGGGATGATGACCGTGTTGTCCTCGAACGAGAAGATCGACTGCGGGTCGTGAAGCAGGATGTTCGCGTCCAGAATGTAATTCTTCCGCATGGCACGCGCACTATATGTCAGGTCGCGCACGCGCGGCAAGCACCAGCGGTAGGGCGCGGGGCGCGCCGACCGCGCTCTTGGGCGCATCCGAAAACGAAAGCGGCCCGACCGTCAGCCGGCCGGGCCGCCTCGTTGCGTCGGCGGCCGTCACCCGCCGATGATGGCCACTCCGCAGGAGCGAATGGTCATGCGCTTGTTGATCGTCATGGTCTCGTGCGACGTGCCCGCCTTGAGCCAGAGCGTGGGCTCGACGAGCGGCGCGTTGCCGCTGTAGATCGCGCTGACGCCCTCGGCCAGCGTGTTCCACGGGCTCTGAAACGTGCCGCGCTCGATGCCGAAGAGCTCGCTGAAATCCACCCAGACCTCGAACTTCGGCCGGCGGTAGTTCTCGCGGTCCGGGGCGGTGGTGTTGACGGTGGCCGCGTTGAAGCGGTCATCGTCGCAGTCCTCGGTGCGGATGCCCGTCGGCCGGCCGTCGAAGTTCACGTACGGGTTCGAGAAGATGCCGATGCGCGTCGACGGATTGTTCGCGTCGTTGTACGACATCACCGTGCGCCATTTCGACCCGCTCGCGCCCGTGAATCGGTGGCCGTACGAGTCGCAGTACTCGTTGCAGCTCCCGGCGTCCTCCGGGTTGTGCGCGCAGCCCTGAAGGTGGCCGACCTCGTGCGGGAAGGTGAGGTTGCCCACGGCGCACCCCTGCTGAACCACGCAGAAACCATAGGACGAGTCGCTCGGCGTGCAGTACGCGATGCCGCAGTTGTCGGGGTCGGAGGCGTTCACGAACAGGCACACGAAATCCGCTCCGTACGCATCGCGCGTGCTGTGCGCGCCGTCCAGGTAGCCGTCGGACGGATCCGCCAGCCGGTTGCGGTCGGTCTCCACGTCGCTGGTCTCGACGTAGCTCGTCTCGCCGCGGAAAACCAGCACCATGCGCGGCGATATCAGGCTGTCCGCGTAGACCTGGTTGGCCGTATCCACCGCGAGCTGGCAGCGCGCCTGGATCGCGGCCGTGCCCCCGCACTCGTTCTTGGCGGCGGTCGTGTAGTAGATCGCCACGTCGAAGTGCCGCGGGGGGTTGCAGCTGCTGGCGATCTCGCCGTTGTTCTGCTCTTCTTCGTGCTGATGGCGGTCTTCGCCGGGCTCCAGCGCCGCCGGCCCGTTGCGATCGGGCGGCAGCACGGGATGGGGCCTGAGGCCGGTCGCACAGTCGCCGGCGGGGAACTGCGAGGCATCGATGGGCGCCCAGGCGTTCACGCCGTCGCCGACGTAGCGCAGCTCGTACAGGCGCCCGACGCGCGCCGACTGGAGCACGCCGAGCGTCACGTCGCCCTCGCTGGTGAGGATGAAGAAGCCGGCGGGGTCGTCGTCGATGGCGCCAAAAACGCTCTGGCCGGTCAGGCGCACCTCGACGTTCGTCACGGTGCCGTCGAAGCGGTGCGGCGCGACGCCGAGCGAGAGCTTCAGCCCCGGCTCGGCGACGGCGAGCAGCTCCTGATGGACGAGCACCGGGGTTTCGCCGGCGCTCGGCGCCTTGCCGGCGATCTGCTGGGGCCAGGCGGCAAGGCTGAAGATCGTCGCGCGGCCGGCGTCGGGGTCCTGGTCCTGATCCAGAACCTGGCTGGCCCTGCTCGTGGAGGCGGTTGCGAGTGCCGCGATGAGGATGCACGGCGCCAGCCGTGTGCATGCGAGCGAAGTCATTTCGAGCTCTCCTTTCGTTCGAAGACCGGCAGCGCCGCGCAAGTCGCCGTGCGCGGCGCTGCGCCGGTGGTTTCTATTGCAGGTTCACGAGCACGAGGACCAATCCGACTTCGCCCTTGGGCAGGGCCGACATGGCCTTGCCGATCGTCGCGCCGTGAGCCCGCGACGGATCGGTCACCGCCATCGCGTGGCCGTCGCGGTCGGCCGTCGTCATCAGGTCGCCGGGCTCGATGGCGTGCTGGCTGGCGTCGCACATGACCCAGACGCGGCCGCTGAGCGCGACCGCCGGGGCGTCCTCGTGGCCGGGCAGGTTGCCGAGGATCGTTCCGGCGGGCAGGCCGCCGGCGCCGCTGACGACGCCCGCGACGCGCTTGTTGTAGGCGCCGCTCGCCGGGCGGAGCTTGCCCGGGTTGTCGCGGTCGATCTCGAGCACCATGCCGGGCTGCACGTCGGCGCTGACGGGGAACTTCTCGGCCACGTCGGCGCCCGTGATCTGGAGCACGTCAACCACGGCGCGGCCGGCGCACTGCAACGCCGGACCGGTGCCGTTCGTCGAGCAGTAGATCGCGGCGCTGGCGCTGTTGGAGTTGGCGATCTGGAAGTGCCCCGCGCGGCCGCCGCCCGTCGTATGGGCGAAGACCACGTGCCCCGTGCCGGCGTGGTTGGCCTGGATGCAGGGCACGTTGTTGTTCGCGTTGGTGATCTGGAACTGGCCCGCGCGGCCGGTCTCGCTCGTGGCGTGGATGCCGACCGCGCTCTGCCCGGTCGCCCGCGCCCGCACCGCCTGGCCCGCGCCCGTCGCGTAGCCGTAAACGGCAGCGCCGGCGCCGGCAGTCGAGCCGACGACCGCGTTGTGCTCGCCGAACTGCGCGACCTTGAACAGCCCGCCGGGGATCAGCTCGATCCCCGGGGGGTCGGTCTCGCCGGAGGCGAAGAAGGGCAGGGCGACGTTCTGCGCCGTGACGGCGTAGGGCGCGGGCTTGAGCTCCTGCCGGGGCGAAAGCGACGTGAAAGACCCGTTGCCCGAGGGCCGCACGCCGATTCCGAGCCAGCGCTCACCGCCGTCGAACTTCTGGCCGAAGTCGATCTGCGTGGTGAACAGGCCGTTCTGAACCGGGACGTTGTCGACCTGGATCGGGCCGGCGATGACGATCAGCGCCGACGGAGAAGCGTAAAGGCGGAAGACGAAGTCGTACTGGCCGTTGGCCGGCGCGCCGGCGAAGTTGAGCTTGCCCTGATAGGTGAAGGCCGTCCCGGCTGGGCCGGCCATCGCCGCCACGCTCATCAGTCCGACAATGGCGCTGCACGTGGTTCGAAGAATGGTCCGTGTCATGGCGTGTTTCCTTGTTGCTTGCTGTGGCCTTGCCTGACCTCCTGACGCGGGAGGTCGTCTCACACGGAACGGCAGGAAGCGGCGGCCAAAGCCTTGAGAAAACCGAAAAAGAAACGCGCCGCCGGCCGTTGGGCCGCGCGGCGCGCGTTTTCCTCTTGTCTGCGCGATCACCCTGGCCGTGCGGCGTTGCTCACGGGCACGATTGCCCATACGCCGCCAGCAACACGCCCAGATCGGCCTGCGTAACGCACGGGTCGCCCGCCAGGCCGCCCGCGCCGGCGTGATAGAACGGTTCGCCTGGGCATGCGCCGTACGCGGAAAGCAGGATGCCCAGGTCGGCCTGGTCGACGTCGCCGTCGCTGTCGAGGTCGCCCGGCCGTGTGCAGGGCGAGGCCCCGGCGGCCCAGAAGCCTCCGACGAGCGAGAACTGACCGCCCGTCAGCGCCGGGGAGCTGGCCGCGTCGGCCTGGCCGATCGTGGCGCCGAGCGAAAACAGGCCGCCCGTGCTGTACATCGCGCCGCCGCCGTCGACCGTGAACCAGGACAGGTCGTACTGCGCGTTCGCGCCAACCGCGGCGAGCAGCAGCGCGGCAATCGCCGCGACGCTGAACCTTCTGGTGAGCCGTTGACTTGCCATGCGGAGGTCTCCTTGTTGCGTTGGTCAAAGCGGGCCGTGCATCTCGGGGCCGGACCGCCACCCGGTCCGGCATCGCGTGAATCGGGACGGACAGGCGGCGACCAAGGCCGCCTCCCGTAACCAATTGCAGGGTTTCCGACCGGAAGCCTTTAAGAAAAGTGCCGCCGGAGCCAAGCCGCGGCGGCCCCTCCGGCCGGGTGGCCTGGGTGGCCCGGGGGTGGCGTGACCTCGCGTACTCGCGTCGCCATGCCTTCGCGCTCGCCGCGGCGCGGCACACTTCGGACGGCGGTAGAATCCCGAAACACTCTGGAGGCCGCCGCCATGCCGCTTGAGGACCTTCGGTTTCAGGCGATCCGCCGCGACCGCGACGCGCACCTGGCCCACATGCGCACGTTCTCGCTGGAGCTGAAGTTCTCCGCGGGCATCTGGTATTTCTCGCCGCCGTTCAGCCGCTTTCACGAGAAGTACCAGCCGGACCTGACGATCGAGCAGCGGCTTGAGATCGCCGCCGGACTGAAGGCCAGCGGCCTGGCGGGGCTCGAGGCGCACTACCCGAACGAGATCAACGAGCACAACCTGGAGCTGTGGCGAACGTTCACCCAGCACACGGGAATCCGCCTGGTGACGGTGATCCCGCTGCTGTTCTGGGACCGGCAGTTCGAGTTCGGCTCGCTGTCGAGCCCGCTGGCCGGGCCGCGGCGGGCCGCGATCGAACGCACGAAGGCCGCCCTGGCGCTCAATCGCCGGCTCGACACCGACTTCGCCGTCGTCTGGCCCGGCATCGACGGCTACGAGAACCCCTTCGGCCACGACTTCGCCGCCACGCGCCAACGCTTCATCGACGGCCTTGCGGAGGCCATGGACGCGGAGCCCGGCGTGCGCATCGCGTTCGAGCCGAAGCCCTACGAGCCGCGCGGGCGCATCCTCTTCGGCACAACGCCGGAAGGACTGCTGCTGGGGCACGCGGTTGAGGCGCAGCTCCGGGACCGCGAGAACCGTCGGTTGCTGGGCGAGGGGCATGGGCTGGTGTGCATGAACCCGGAGATCGGGCACGTGCTGATGGGCTACGAAGACCTGGCGTACGCGTTCAGTTGGCCGCTGAGCGAGGGACGGCTGGCGCACAGTCACTGGAACAGCCAGCCGCTGGGCAACTACGACCAGGATCTGAACGTCGGGGTCGTGAGCCCCGAGCAGCTCGAAGCGCTGCTGTACACGCTGAAGATGCACGGCTATCGCGGTCATTTCGGCATCGACATCAATCCGGAGCGCATGCCCGTGGACGCGGCGATTCGCATCAGCATGGACGCGCTGCGCGCGGCCAACGACCGCGTCGACGCGATCGACCACGAGGCCGTCCTGTACTGCCACGAGCACCCGGACAAGACCCGCGGCTGGCTGGAGGCCTACCTCGTCCGGGCCCGCGCCCCGCGGCCGGACAGGCTGCCGCCGCTCGATCGGCCGGGAAGGTAGGACAGCACGTGCTGCGGGTGCCGTGCGGTGCGATGACGTGGCACCACACGGCACCCGCCGGCGATACGCGAATGAAGTGAATAAGTCGTGCCCGCGACCCCGATGTAGCGACTATCGCAGGGACTTGGGGCGTTGCACGCGCGATCGCGCAGCGGCGCGGGAGATGCCCGACGTCCAGCGTCGTCGTCACGACACGGTTCGGCCGGCGCGGTGATGCGCTGCTGGCCCTCGGCACCCGATCAGCGCTTCGAGCGGCGCACCGACTGCTCGCACACTCTGGAAAAGAACGTGCAGTATCGCCGCGGGAAGGCGAACCTCTCGTGTTACGGGCAGTTCGGCCCCTGGTTGAAGTTGCTCAGCAGGATGCCGAGGTCGGCCTGGTCGGTGTCGCCATCGCCGTCGATGTCGCCGGCGCAGCCGCCGCCGGTACAGCCGAAGTCGCTCAGCAGGATGCCGAGGTCTGACTGGTTGACGCAGCCGTCACCGTTCAGGTCGCCGGGCAGGGCCATCTTGCCCGGAATCAGAGCTACTCGGAACCCGACCAAGAGGTTGTTCTGATCGGGCAGGCTGCCAACAAACGGGCGTGACGCGCGCAGGAGGTCCACGGTATCGTTGAAGGTTCCGCCCCGAACGCCACGATTCTCGCTCCCCACGAGCGTTTCTGTCCACTCATAGATGTTGCCGCCCTGGTCGAACGTGCCATAGGGGCTGGCAGAATTCTCGTGCGCGCCAGCCTCCGTCCGGTAGTACGGGGGGCCGATCGTCCATTGGTTGCCGACCTTGAACGTCGCATTGTTCCCGGGGTCGGGGTCGGGGTCGCTGAGCAGATTGCTCGGCATGTCGTCGGTGCTCGTGGGAAACTCGAAGTAGTTGCCGGTCACGCCGTCGTTCTTGTGATGGGCGGCCTTGAACCACTCGTGGACGGTCGGGATCACCCAGGTGGCATCCGGCTTGCGCACCACCGCCGCGAGTTCCGCGTTGGTCATCGCGCCATTCAGAAAGTACGAGCCGTCCTCGGTAGTGGTCAGGTCCTGAGGGCCCGTCGGCTGGCCGTTGTGTAACCAGTTGGCAAACCGGGCCGCGTCGCCCCAGCTCACGAGGTTCACCGGACGGTTCGCCCAGTCCGGAGCAACGCTGTACGTGTAGCTGCCCTCGTCGCCCACGCGTTGAATCTTGCATCCGAAGCCGCTCGTCCACATGCTCGTGTTGTACAGCGCGTAGGTGTCCGTGGCGGCAACGGCGTTGAGGAAGTCGGTGTACTGGCCGGCCGTCACCTCGTACTTGCCGATGTTGTAGTCGTAGTCCACGGCGCCGATGTCGCCCCAGGGGTTGGGGTAGGCCGTGTTGCCGCGGTTGCCGACACTGACGGTCTCGATAGTGGTCGCCGTTGCGACTGACACAAACCAAACACAGATCATTGCTCCCGAATGGCCAGCCCACCAGGCGCGGCCCGATCGCCCAATCCGATCACCGTGCTTCATCTCAAGATCCTCCCTTTTTTTTCGAGCCCTAGCCTGGATCGCCGACCGGCGAACGCAGCGTGCGTCCGCCGACTCGGTCAGCGCAAGGTCACGAGGCTGACCACGAATAGGTCCGATTTTACGGCCGTCCGGCTGGTTTGTCAATACGTTTTTGAAAACCGTGCTAGATAGTTCTACAGAGATATCTAGCTTATTTAATAACATGCACTTACATGATATCTAACCGTGATGTTGACACATGTGTTTATAGACGGTATTGTGACGGCATGCAGAAGAGCGCCTCGAAAGCCGACGGCGACCTTTCGTTCGCGAGCCATGCCACCCAGGTTATCGCCCGATTGCGCAGTGCGTTCGCCGACGTGCTGGACCCGCTCCCCGTCTCGCGGCTTTCACGCCGTAGCCAGCTTGCGGAGGTGCTTGGCATCGATCGGACGCTGGCCTGGAAGATCAGCAAGTTCATCGAAGGAAACGATCCGTTTGCCGCGGCCCGCGTCCTTCCGGGCAGCGCCGGCGTCAACATCTTCCTGCGTGCGGCCTCGCGCTGCCATGCGCCGCGCGCGTCCATCGAGGCGGCCCGGAAGGCCTTCCAGGATTTCCGCGCGTTGATCCAGGTCCATGCCGGTGACCGCAAGTCGTTCGGCATGATGTTGGCAGGGTACGTCAGGGAGAATGCCGCAAGAGCCGACATGGAGCACCGCAAGCAGGCGTTCCAGGCTAACAGTTACCTCTGGGGTGTGCAGGCGGCGACCCAGCTGGACACCTATCTCGTTAACGGTTCGGCGAACGAGGACCTGCTCGACGTTGCCGTCATCCGCGGTTTTGTCAACCTGCGTCGGATTCGCCCCCATGTCCCGTGGCGGATCGCTCGACTGTACAGCGTTAACGATGTGGGGGAGCTGCGTACGTCGTTCGCGCGTGAGCCCCTTGATCCGAGCGCTCCGTCCCAGCCCGGAGGAGCCGACCTCCCGCTGTTGAGCCAGTTCTGCTCGAAGCTGCTGCCGCGCTTTCAGCGGGTCAGCGGACCGCGCGGAGCGGTCGAATACGAGTTAGCGGAGGCTCCGGTTGGCAACACCGCCTCCCATACGTGCATGATCGGTGAAACCGTGCGTGGCATCGGGTCGCGCTACCGCGCCGAACGCGATTGGCAGTTCGTTGTCAGGGCCCGCATGCGTACACCCTGCGAGGCATCGATCTTCGATCTGATCATCCACCGCGAGCTTTTCGGTCGAATCACGCCGCACGTGGAGCTCTTCAGTGAGCTGTTCGCCGCGGAGCTGGACTGCCACTATGAGGAGTCCGATCGGCTTCCTGTTCACGAAGGCGTTCGCTACCTCGGCTGCGGCCCGGAGGTTGTGCGCACACCGGAAGTCCCTCGCTACACCCGACTGATCGAATACGCGTTCGAGCGTCTGGGCTGGGATGGGCGGCAGTTCGACGTTTACCGCGTCCGCTTGCAGTTCCCCGTGGTCCCGAGCGCCGTGTTGCTCAAGCACCCGCTGGCCAGTCGGGCCTGAGTCGTTCGGCGCGGGTGCCCCGACGGGCCTCGACTCCCATGTGAATCTCGGCCCGTCGGCTCCCGGCATCCGTGAGCAACTCCTCTCCCTTGAGCCCACGCACGCGAGGAAGGAGAACCCGTGAGCCGAGACAATCGGCGCGAACACAGCACCGGTCGGTGCCCACATCGACGAATCATCGAGCTGCACCCGCTGCTCGTGGTCGATATCCGGGATATCGCGTGGGCTGTTTCCGTAACGGGGACGTGACGCCGGCCCGGGGTACCGCCTCGCTGAGGGGGCGTGGAAATGCCTTCCGGGGCGCGGTAGACTCGACAGTTCGTGGCCGTTGGGCGCTTGGCGGGCCCGGCGGGTGGCGTTTTCCCCGGGTTGCCGGCGCAACGGAGCCGTGCGCGCCGCGCGACTCCGGCGGGCGCCTGGCCGGCCCGGCGAGCGGCGAGACAGGAGAGTTCATGCTGGCATCGCCCGATCTGCTGGCGCAGTTGCCCGAGTCGTCGGTTTACGTTCACCCGCTGAAGCTGGTGGCGGTGGTCGTGCTGATCGCCGTCTGGGCGTTCTACGCCCAGTGGGCGGACAAGGACGCCATCGCCGTCAACACGTACCGCGCGATCTGGAACATGGTGAACGTCTTCGGCGGGCTGCTGGCCCTGTGCCTGCTGCTGTTCGTGCCGAATTTCTGGGGGGCGCTCGGCGGCTACGCCGTCGTGCAGCTCGCGGTCTCGCTGTCGTACGTCATCCACCGCAACGGCCTGGTTGAGCCGGAGGACAAGGTGCTGACGGCGGCGCACCTCAAGAAGGTTATGACCGAGGGCCTCGCCGGAAAGAAGAAGGCCAAGCAGGTGGAAGTCAAGGAGCGCGTGAAGCTGGTCGGCGCGGACCGCAAGACGGTGCGGATTCCCGAGGACGACGAAGGCCGCGAGCGCTACCGGCTGACACAGGACCTGCTCTTCGACATGCTGTGGCGCCGCGCCAACCTGGCGCAGCTCTCTCCAGCCGGTCAGGCGTGCCAGATCAGCTACTCCGTCGATGGCGTCGTCTCCGAGCGAGAGCCGATCGGTCGTGCCGAGGGCGACAACATCCTGCTCTTTCTCAAGCAGCTCGCCGGCCTCAACGTGGAGGAACGCCGCAAGCCGCAGATGGGCAAGCTCCAGGCCGCCATCGGCGAGAACAAGTACGAGCTGACGATCCAGAGCAACGGCTCGACGGCGGGCGAGCGTCTGGCCGTGCGGGTGATCGGGCGCGAGAGGGGCTTCAAGGTCGCCGACCTGGGCTTCACCGAAAAGCAGATGGAGCAGGTCCGGCACTTCATGGACGCGGACAAGGGCCTGGTGCTGGTGACGGCGCCGAAGGGCGGCGGGCTGACGACGACGGTGTACGCCCTGGCGCGGAGCCACGACGCCTTCCTGCTCAATATCCAGATGCTGGAGTACGTGCGCGAGCTGGACGTCGACAACATTACCCAGCGGCTCTTCGAGCCCGCCGACGACCGCACGTTCACGGGCGAGCTCCAGAAGGTCGTGCGGTCCGATCCGAACGTCATCGTGCTGCCCGAGCTGCGCGAGCGCGGCAGCATGCCCGCCGCGGCCAGGGCCGCCGTCGAGAAACAGAAGGTCTACGTCGGCATGCCCGCCGCCGATATCTGGGACGCGTTCAAGCGCGGCCTGGCGGGTATCGGCGACAGCAAGCTCGCGGCCCGCGGGTTGCTGGCGGTGCTGCACCAGCGGCTGGTGCGCGTCCTGTGCATGGCCTGCAAGACGCCCTACAAGCCGGACGCCGCCACCCTCCGCAAACTCAACCTTCCGGGGGACAAGGTCCTCTACCGGCCGCCGGAGCCGCAGTTCGACAAGCACGGGAACCCGGTCCTGTGCCAGGCCTGCCAGGGCACGGGGTACACGGGGCGCACCGGCATCTTCCACATCGTCACGGTTGACGACGGCCTGCGGCAGGTGCTGGCGGCGGGCGGGTCGATCAACGACATCCAGGCGCACTGTCTCAAGCAGGGCGTGCCGGGGCTCCAGCAGCAGGCGCTGCAAAAGGTCTTCGATGGCATCACGAGCATCGAAGAGGTCGTGCGGGCCACGCGGCCGCCCGCGGCGTCGGCGGGAGGCGCGCCGGCGGCTCCGTCGGGCGGGGCGGCGCAGAAGGCGACGAGGTGAGAACATGGCGTTGAATCTGATCTCTCTGATCCTGGTGCTGCTGATCACCTTCATGCAGACCGTTTTCGGATTCTTCAGCGGGATCATCAACCTCGGCTGCACGATCGTGGCGGCCCTGATCGCCTTCGGTTTTTTCGAGCCGGTGGCCGGGCTGCTGGCGAAGTCCTTTCACCCGGCCTACGCCGAGCCGACGGCGCTGCTGCTGCTGTTCGTGCTCAGCCTGACGGGCCTGCGCGTCGCGGCCGACAACCTGATCCGCGGGAACGTGACCTTGCCCGCGGCCGTGGACTGGGCCGGGGCAGGCGTGCTGGGCTTCATCAACGCGCAGATCTGCGTGGGCGTGATGGTCATCTGCGTGCTGATGCTGCCGATCGGCGGGCGCGTGCTGATGTTCTCGCGCTACGAGCGCCAGCCCGACGAGAAGCATCCGGACCGGCCGGACCTGGCGTTCTTCGAGCGCCGCGCGCTCTGGCTGCGCAGCGATGACTTCACCGTCTGGCTCGTCAACCAGCTCAGCGCCGGCAGCATGAGCTCGCAGACTTCGCTGGCCAGCGTTTACCCCAGCTTCACCGATTGGGTCTTCTTCACCAACAACACCGTGCAGTGGGAGTCCACTCCCGCGGTCTACCGCGACAAGAAAGGCGACGGCACGAAGGACGGGCTGGCGGTCCAGAACTGGTGGGAGCAGACCGAGCCCGTCGCCGCCCGCTACCGCGCCGACGTCCCGACCCGCGACAAGCCCTACCCGCCTTTCTCCACCGACAAGCCCGTCGCGCCGCTCCCCGGCAACAAGTTCGTCGTCACCCGCCTGGAGCTGCGGCCCTCAGCCGCCGATCGCGACGGCGGCATCCTGGCGCACCTGTTCCGCCCGACCATGATCCGCCTGGTCGGCGACGGCCCGGGCGGCCGGCCGATGCAGGTCACGCCGATCATCCTGGCGAACGTCGAGCACCGCATCAGCGGCAAGCCGCGCATCGTCGAACCCGACAACAACTTCCGCCTGTCCGTCGATGAGAACGTCATCGACGCCTATTTCGAAACGCCGCAGGAGTTCAAGCCGCGCTTCGTCGAGTACCGCCGGCACGCCCGCGCCGCCCTGCGGCAGGCCGAGCCGCAGTACCTGGCCAAGGCCGCCCCGCCGCTGCCGCCGCTGCTCTCACCCGAGGAACGGGCCCAGGTGCAGGCCAGCGGCGCCTTCCGCTTCATCGACGCGATCGAGCACGGCCGCACGGGCGACGTCGACAACCTGCCGATCAAGATGTCGGTGGCGTCGATCCGCCGGGCCGGCGGCGAGCTCTCCGGCCGGATGTTCAAGTCCGGGCGGATCGTGGGCGAGGTCGCGCGTCTCGAGCCGCAATTGGGCGACGAAGAGGTCGAGAAGATCAAGATACCGGACGGCGGCTACCGCCTGTTCCAGCTCCAGTATTACCCGAAGAAGGCGCTGACGCTCGCCGGCCAGGTCTTCAACTACGTCGCCCTCAACGTCAACCAGTACAAGTGCGCCAGCGAGTCGGGCGAGACCTATCCGCTCGCCGGCTACTACGCCATCGTGCAGCGCGGCGACCGCCGGCACATCGAGCTGTACTACACCGGCGTCCCGCCGAGCGAGCCAAGCGGCTTCTACGGCACGCTCAACTTCACGTCCATTCAGAGCGCTGAGCTTCAGGCCGAGGGCACCGTCCTGGGCCTGCTGTTCATCGTCAAGGGCGGCGAGGTCATCACCAGCGTGTCGAACCAGAACGGCCAGGGCGTCTCCGGGTTCCGCTATCCCATGCTCAACCAGGCGCAGGAAAGCCGGTGAGCCCCTCGTCCGACCGCGACGACACCGCCGTCGCCGCGAGCACGTCCGCGAGCGCGCCGCCTACCGCGACCATCGGCGGCGTCGTGCGGCAGCTCGGGTCGCTCAGCGTCCTGGCGATCATCGCCTGCACGCTGCCGCCGATCGGTGGTTTCGCCCTGCTGGCCTATCGCGAGCCCGCCGCCGAGTGGCTGCTCAGCCACCAGCAGCTCGGCCTGGTGCTCTACATCGCCGCCTTCGTCGCCGCCGCCGGGCTCGCGCTGCTCCCGACGCACATCACCGCGCTCATGGGCGGCTACGCCTTCCGTTTCGCCCTCGGCTTCCCGGCCGCGATGGCCGGATTCGTCGGCGCGGCGGCGCTGGGCTACGTGGTGGCGCGGACGGTCGCGGGCGACCGGGCGCTGCGCGTCATCGCCGAACACCCGCGGGCGCGGGCCATTCACAAGAGCCTGCTGGGCGTCGGATACTGGCGCACGCTGCTGACGATCACGCTGCTGCGCCTGCCGCCGAACTCGCCCTTTGCGCTGACGAACCTTGTGCTGGCCGCGACGCGGGTGCCACTGAGCGCCTACCTGCTGGGGACGCTGCTGGGCATGGCGCCGCGCACCGCCGCGATGATTTACGTCGGTGCGCACCTCAAAGACCTGAGCGAGACCGGCGCGCCCTGGTGGTACTTCTGGGCCGGCGTCGCGCTGACGCTGCTCGTGCTCGCCATGATCGGGCATTTCGTCAACCAGGCGTTGGCCGGACGCTTGAATGAGGACCGTCCGAAGGCCGGCCCCCCTGGCTCCCCAGAGCCCCCGGGCTCATCACTGGAGACAGCATGAACATCAGCCGTCGTGACTTCGTGCAGGCGGCCGCCGGCGTCGCGGCGGCGGGGCTGGGCGGCGTGGGCCGCGCCCTGGGGCAGCAGGCCGCCGGGCCCGGGGGCGCGCCCGGTGGAGCGGCGGGCCGTCCGCTGGTCGTCGCGAGCAGCAATGGCCTGGCCGCGTGCGAAAAGGCGATGGAGCTGATGCTCGCCGGCAACGACCCGGTCGACGCGGTCGTGGCGGGCGTCGCCCTGGTCGAGGACGACCCGAACGATCACTCCGTCGGTCTCGGCGGCCTGCCGAACGAGGAAGGCGTCGTGCAGCTCGACGCGAGCGTCATGCACGGGCCCACGCACAAGGCCGGCGCGGTTGCGGCCATCGAGCGCATCCGCAACCCGTCGAAAGTCGCGCTGCTCGTGATGCGCCGCACCGACCACGTGCTGCTCGTGGGCGACGGGGCGCGACGCTTCGCCCTGGCTCACGGCTTCAAGGAAGAAGACCTGCTCACCGACGCCGCCCGCGCCCAGTGGCTGCGCTGGAAGGAGAACCTCTCGAAGGACGACGACTGGCTATCTCCCGAAGAGAGCGGCGACCCCTCCAGCCGAGCGCACCGGCGCCGCCCGGCGCCGGTCCTGGCGCCCGAGTGGACCTGGGGCACGATCAACTGCCTCGGCCTGACCGCGAGCGGCGACCTCGCCGGCTGCACGACGACCTCCGGCCTGTCGTACAAGATTCCCGGACGCGTCGGAGACTCGCCCATCATCGGCGCGGGCCTCTACGTCGATAACGACGTCGGCGCCGCCGGCAGCACCGGCCGCGGCGAGGCCAACCTCCAGAACCTCACGTCGTTCACCGCGGTCGAGCTGATGCGGCAGGGGCGCTCGCCCGAGGAGGCCTGCCTGGAAGCCCTGCGCCGCGTCGCCGCCAAGACCGAGAAGCGCCTGCGCAACGCCGCCGGCGAGCCCGATTTCGACCTCAACCTGTACGCCCTGCGCAAGGACGGCCAGTTCGGCGGCGCGTCGCTTCGGCGTCCGGGCAAGATGGCGCTCTGCGACCGCGGCGGCAAGGCGCGGCACGTCGCGACGCCGGGGGTGTACGCGGGGTGAGCGGAAGCGGAGCCGACGCGCGAGCGCAATCAACGCACCACGGCCGCGTAACCGAGCCGCTTCACGCCGACGAGTCGCGAGCGCCAGCGAGTGACATAGCCTGTCGCCAGGTCGGACACGTCACACGCCCGCGCTCGCGGCTGGCCGTGACTCCGACAGGGCATCCGAGGGAGGCCGTCTGACATGAGCGACCGTGCGACCACGGCCCGACGCGGCTGGCTGGGGACGTTTCTGTACGTGGTGGAGCGCGGCGGCAACATGCTTCCGCACCCTGCGACGCTGTTCCTGATCTTCGCCCTGGTCATCATCGTGCTGTCGGACCTCGCGGCTCGGGCGGGGCTGGCCGTCGAGCACCCGGGCACGCACAAGATGATCGAGCCGGTCAGCCTGCTGACCGTGGCCGGGCTGCACCGCATCCTCCAGGAAATGGTCGTGAACTTCACGAAGTTCGCGCCGCTCGGCACCGTGCTCGTCGCCCTGCTCGGGATCTCCGTCGCCGAGTCCAGCGGGCTGATCGGCGCCGTGATGCGGCTGCTGGTCACTTCCGCGCCGCGCAGCCTGCTGACGATCGTCGTGGTCTTCGCCGGCGTGCTCTCGAACGCCGCCAGCGAGATCGGCTACGTGCTGCTCGTGCCGCTCTCGGGCATGATCTTCCAGGCGGCGGGGCGGCACCCGGTGGCCGGGCTGGCGGCGGGCTTCGCGGGCGTCTCGGGCGGATACAGCGCGAACCTGCTGCTGGGGACGATCGACCCGCTGCTGGCCGGGCTGACGGAAGAGGCCGCCCGAATCGTCAAGCCCGACGCCGAGGTGAACCCGGCCTGCAACTACTTCTTCATGTTCGCCTCGACCTTCCTCGTCACGGCCCTCGGCGCCTGGGTGACCGAGCGCGTCACCGTGCCGCGGCTCGGACGCTGGAGCGGCGACGGCGATCCGCAGGCGGCCGCGCCGCCCACCGAGGAGCTGCGCTCGCTCACGACGGCGGAGCGCCGCGGGCTGGTCTTCGCGCTGTTGACGGCGCTGGCCATCGTGGCGGTGCTGCTGCTCGGGACCGTGCCGGAAAGCGGCTTCCTGCGCGGCCCCGACGGCGACCTGTTGCGCTCGCCCTTCATGCGCAGCATCGTCGCGATCATCTTCCTGTCCGGAGCGCTGTGCGGGCTCGCGTACGGCGTGGCGGCCCGCACGATCCGCAATGACGCGGACGTGATGAAGGGCATGGGCAAGGCCATGTCGACGCTGGGCGAGTACCTGGTGCTGGTGTTCTTCGCGGCGCAGTTCGTGGCCTATTTCGACTGGACCAACCTCGGGCTGATCCTCGCGGTCAAGGGCGCCGATCTGCTGCAATCGTCGCAGCTCGGCGCCGTGCCGCTGATGCTGGCGCTGGTGCTGCTGTCGGCGGTCATTAACCTCTTCCTCGGCAGCGCCTCGGCCAAGTGGGCCGTCATGGCGCCGGTCTTCGTGCCCATGCTGATGATCCTCGGCTACGACCCGGCGCTCGTCCAGGCCGCCTACCGCATCGGCGACAGTTGCACGAACATCATCACGCCCATGATGTCCTATTTTCCGCTCATCATCGCCTTCTTCAGACGCTATGACCGCGGCGCCGGCATCGGCACGCTGGTCGCGACCATGCTGCCGTACACCATCACCTTCATGATCGGCTGGAGCGCGCTGCTCACCCTGTGGATGTGGCTCGGCCTGCCGCTCGGCTTCTGATCGGCGCGGCGGTGCGGGTCCGCCGCGCGGCTCCGGGTCGGCTGGCCGGCGCCAGCGCTGGCGGCGCTCACGCCGCCGGCGGGTGCTTGCTGCGGCTGTTCGACAGGCGGTCGCGCAACTGCGCGGCGCGCTCGTAGTCCTCGCGCTCCAGGGCCGTTTCCAGCTCCCAGCGCAGGCGCGGGGCGGCGTCGGGCGGCATGCGCTCCAGGACTTCCTGACGCAGCGCGGCGAGCACCTTCAGCTCGGGGCGCTCGTCGCCGGCGCCGCCCCAGGCGCCGCTGTCCTCTTCGCCACTCCCACGCAGCCGCAGCAGGCCGTCCTCGACCCGGGCACTGGCCGCTTCGTACTCGCGGCGCCTGAGGGCGGCGTAGGTCTGGGCGCGCACGTTCATCATGATCACGTACGGCCGCTGGCCCTCCAACGCCGCACGGTCCGCCTCGCCGGCGGCGTAGCAGCGGCACAGCTCGAAGATGCGCAGATTGTGGCTCGTGTCGCGTTCGACGCCCTCGAAGTCCTCCAGGACGAACAGCGACAGGAACCGCTGGTAGAACAGGTGCGCCTCGTGACGCAGCTCGCGGCATTCCTCCGCCGAGATCGTGAATCCCTCGTCCGGGGCGCCCTTTCCGCGGCCGGCGGCGTGCTGGCGCAGGCGCTGTTCGATGAAGTCGAGGAACGACTCGCAGCCGTGCGGCCGCAGGCCGTCCGGGCGGCCGGTCATCTCGAGTTGCAGCAGCCCGAGATCGACGCGCGTCTGGAGCTTCTCGCGCCCGTCGCGCCCGATAATCTTGCGCACGGATATCTTTCCTGGCTCATACTCCCAGCCGTCGAGAATGCTGCGCAGGTCGTGTATCATCACCCGGTTTCATCGGCCGCGACGTGCGGGTCCATCAGTTCGCGGACGCTGCCGCCCGCGCCACAGTCGGACGAAAAAGCCATGCGCGTGATCGCCGGCGAGTTTCGAGGCGCGACGCTGCTCGCGCCGCCGGGCCGCGACACGCGGCCCATAACCGACCAGGTCAAGGAATCCCTCTTCAACATTCTCGGCCATCGGTTTCAGACGCTGGGACGCTTGCCCGCGGTGGACGTGCTCGACCTCTTCGCCGGCAGCGGCGCGATCGGCATCGAATGCCTGTCGCGCGGGGCCGCTTCGTGCACCTTCGTCGAAGTCGGGCGCGAGGCGTTGCGGGCGCTTCGGGCGAATCTCGAGAAGCTGCGGCTCAGCCCGCCCACCGCCTGCGTGCGCTCCGCGAACGCCTGGACGATGCGCCTCGAAGCGCCAACCGCCTCCGGCTTCGGCCTCATCTTCGCCGATCCGCCCTATGCCGACGTGGAGCCGCGGCGCGTGTGCGACCTGTTCGAGCGCCTGGCACCGCGGCTCGCCGTGGATGGCGTCCTCGTGTTCCGGCATGGATCGGCGACGGATTTCGGCCGGCGGGCGCACCGGGAGCTGCGACAGGCCGATCAGCGCGTCTTTGGGAAAATGCGGGTGGAGCTGTTCGTTCGCTCCCCGAGAGCGGCCGCATCCAATTGCGGCGATCCTCCACCACATATTGCGGAATAGTCCGGCGGCCGCGCTGTGGTTCCAAGCGTTCCGACTCTCGACGAATCCTCGGCTTCCGCTGCCCCATCATTCCTGCGCCTGTCCGTAACTTGCTCTTTTTGAATAGGATAAGACAAGCGACCGAAGTGTCCTGCCGCTCGTGGACGCAGTTTCAAACTTCCTTTCTGCCACTTTCCCGCCAATGGGAACGCCGGTTGCCACTGGGCCCTCTGGTGTTTGGGTGAACTCCCGTCGCCCGGCAGCCGGGGCACGGTCAACCGCACGAAAGGATGCCGAAATGTCGCCGCTCGCTTCCCGAACCAGCCGTTGGGCCGCGGCCTGGGCCGTCGCCCTTGTCACGACCGCCGCCAATGCCGACGTCCCGCGGATCCGCGCGACCCCGCTCGGATCGCTGGCCGGCGGCAGCACCGAGGCCGTCCAGATCAACGGCGCCGGGTTGATCGGGGGGCAGTCGGGCCATCCGTTCATCGCCGGTGGAGGAATGCACGCGTTCGTCTCGCAGGGGGCCGGGCCGTTGACGCCGCTGGACACGCTCGGTTTTCATCACAGCGACGTGCAGGCCCTGAACGAAGTCGGCCAGGTAGCGGGCATCGGCATCATTCAGGACGGCGCCTACTATTTCCGCCGGGTCTTTCGCGCCGGTGCCGGCCAGCCGATGTTCAGCGTCGCGGGATTCGCCGGCGAGTGGGGACAGGTGAACGCGGTGAACAACGCCGGCGACATCGTCGGCGTCTGGGATATGCAGGCCGGGCCCGAGCTTCGGCTGGGCGGTTTCCGCTACACCGATGACGCCGGCATGACGCCGCTTCAGTCCTTCGGCGGGCCGGAGAGCTGGGCCTCGGATATCACCGACAACGGGGCGATCGTCGGCTGGGCGCAGATGCCGGACGGCAGCCGGCGGGCGGCGTTCTGGCACGCGCAGGGCTTCCTCATGCAGCTCATTCCGTGGCAGTGGGGGGTGAGTAGCCAACTGATCGCGATCAACAACGAGGAGTACATGATCGGCGAAGTCGTGGACGAGCTCGGACGGCCGAACGGAGTCCTCGTGTTCTTCTTCTGCCCGGTGATGATCGGTGCGTGGGTCGATCCGCAGGCGGCGTACGTCACGACGGACGTGCTGAGCGAGTCGGGCGTGGTCGCCGGCACGCGGGTGAGCCCGCAAGGCGATACGCGGCCGTACCTGCTGAACGCCAAGACGTTCGAGGTCACGCTCATCGATCTGCCCGAAGGCCAGGCCGCGGCGCGGCCCCTGGCGCTGAACAACCACGGGCATATGCTGGTTCAGGCGCTGACCGAGCAATACGAGCCGTCGCTGCTGCTCTGGACGAAGGAGCGCGGCTACACCGACCTGACCGGTACGCTCGTCGCGACATTCGGCACGCCGTTCGCCCTGCGGACGGCGCTCAACGACCTCGACCAGATCGTCGTCACCGCCGAGCCAGTACCGAACACGCGCGCCGCGGCCCTCATCGAGGTGCTGCCGCCGTGCCCGGGAGACCTCAACGCCGACAACGCGGTCAACCAGTCGGACCTGGGCATCGTGCTCGGCGATTTCGGCTGTAGCGGTCCGCAGTGCGTGGGCGACGTGGACGGCGACGGCGTTGTCAACCAATCGGACCTCGGCGTGCTGCTGGCGGCGTTCGGCACGACCTGCGAGTGAATGGGTAGAACCTGCGACTGACGGCGCCCGGGGCCGCCGCCTGGCAGCGCCCCGGCGCCGTCGTCGGCTCTGTCGAACCGTCGCCGCCGGTTCTCCCACTCGTCGGCAAGGTCCGTCCGGCCCAGGCGGCGCAGGGTCTCGAGCAGTTCGTCGAACGCGCCTGCCGCGTCGGTCCGGGCGCGCCCATCCAACGTGAGTGCTCTCTCGAACGCCCCCGTGATCAGTTCATCCAACTCCTCGTGGCGCTCCTGGGCGGCCAGGACCGCCGCCAGCATCAGACTCACGCGGACCCATTCAGCGGCGAACCCGTCCTGGCGCGCGGCCATGTCGAGCGCGGCGCGCAGCAGCGGCTCGGCCTGGTCGTGACGATCCAGAAGGTGCAGCGCCCGGGCGAGCGCGAACCGCGCCTGGCGGACTTTCTGATTCTCCGGCGGCAGCGTGGCGCTGAGAACGGCCAGGGCGACGTCGAGGCGCTCGGCCGCGGCGGCCGGATCGCCCTGGGCCAGCAGGAGCCGGCCGAGGCGCAGGTTGCTTTCGGCGAAGAGCGGATGCCGCTCGCCCAGCGCGCGGCGGCGCGCTTCCAGCGACTCTTGGAAGAGACCCCGGGCGTCGTCGAGCCGGCCGAGCTTGAGAAGCACCTGGGCGAGATTGTCCATCGAGATGGTGGTTTCCTGGTGCTCGTCGCCGAGCACGCGGCGGCGCGTGGCGAGCACGCGCTCGTGAATCTGCGCGGCCTGATCGTACTCTTCGAGACCGGTACAGGCCACGGCGAGGTTGTTCAGACTGACGAGCGTCTCAGGCGCATCGTCGCCGTAGATGCGGCGCTTGTGTTCGAGGGCTTCGAGGTGCAGGGCGCGGGCCTGGTCGTAGTGCTCGAGGTCGGCCAGGACCATCGCGGTATTGTCCATCGACATGATCGTGTGCGGATGGGCGTCGGAGAGCACGCGGCGCCGCGTTTCGAGGGTGTGCGCGTGGAGCTCGAGGGCTTCGTCGTAACGGCCCAGCGCCCGGTAGAGGTGCGCCAGGTTATTCATCGACACCAGCGTGTCGGCGTGCTCGGCGCCGAGCGTGCGCCGCCGGGCCGCGAGCGTCGCATCGTACACGGCGAGCGCGTCGTCGTAGCGTCCGAGACGTCGATAGAGCACGCCCAGGCCGTTAGCGCTGGTGAGCGTGGCGGCGTGGTCCTCGCCGAGCAGGCGGCGGCTGAGCGCGAGCGCCTCCTTCTGAAGCGGAAGCGCCTCGGCGTAGCGCCCTTGGCGCGAGTACAGCAAAGCCAGCTCGTGGGTGGCGGCGTGCGTCTGCGGGCTGACGTCGCCGTGCACCGCCCGGGAGAGCTGGAGCGCCCGGACGTTGAGCGGTTCGGCGTCGGCGAAACGTCCCCATTCGTTGTAGAGCGCTCCGAGCTCGTGCAACGACTCGATGGCGTCGGGGTGGCGCTCGCCGAGCAGCTCCTGGCGCGTCTGCCGCGCCCAGCGCAGATGCGGCTCCGCCCGGTCGTACGCGCCGAGCCACTGGTAGGTTGTGCCGATGACGTGGCGCACGCGCGCCTGCGGCAGGGGCTGCGCGTTGAAACGCTCGTCGACGCCCGCAGCGGCCGCGTCCAGCACGTCGATCACACGCGCCTCGCGCCCGTCGCGTTTGGGGTCGGCGGCGCTGAGCATGTCGGCCAGAAACGCCGCCACGGCCTCGGCTTCAGCCCGGGCGAGCGTTTCGGCTTGGAGCGCGGCGGCCTTCTCGTTGCGCTCGTGCGAGGCCCAGGCCAGTCCGTACGCCGCCGCCGACAGGCCAATCAGCAGCGAGGCGAAGGCAGCGGCGAGACCGCCGACGAGCGCGCGGTTCCGGCGAGCGAACTTACCCCACTGGTAGAGCACGCTGGGCGGGTGGGCGGCGATCGGCTCATCGCGCAGACAGCGGCGGATGTCCTCCGCGAACGCGTGGGCGGACGCGTAGCGCTGCGCAGGGTCTTTCTCAAGCGCCTTGGCGACGGTCGTCTGCACGTCGCCGCGCAGGGCGCGATCCACGGTTCCCAATGGCAGGGGGCGGTCCTCGGCGATGCGGCGGGCGGCAGCGGCGATGGGAAGGTCGGCGACGTCGTAGGGCAGGCGGCCGGTGAGCAGGTGAAAGGCGACGACGCCGAGGGCGTACACGTCGCTGCGCGTGTCGAGGCGCCATGGGTTGCCGGCGAGCTGCTCCGGGCTCATGAAGGCGAGCGTGCCGAGCAGTTGCCCGGTGCTGGTGCGCATGGCGGCGGACGCGGGGTCGTCGGCGATGATGTGCGCCACGCCGAAATCCAGCACTTTTGGCTGCCCCTGGTCGTTGACGAGGATGTTGGCGGGCTTGAGGTCGCGGTGAATCACGCCTTTCTGGTGCGCGTGGTGAACCGCGTCGCAGACGCGCGCCAGCAACTCCAGCCGCTCTCGCACGCCGAGCCGCCGCCGGCGCGCGTGCTCCGCCAGCGTCTCGCCGCTGACGAGTTCCATCGCCAGGAAGGGCCGCGCCGCATTGGCGCCCGTGTCCGTCGTCACTTCGGCGCTGCCCGCCTCGTAGATGCGGGCGATGCCCGGGTGCTCGACACGCCCCAGCGCCTCGGCCTCCTGTCGGAAACGCCGCAACGCATCCTCGCTCGCCGGCCCGTGCGGCATCAGCTTCAGCGCCACCGTGCGGCGCGGCGAGAGCTGCTGGGCCTCGTACACCACCCCCATGCCGCCGCGCCCGATCTCGCGCAGCACGGTGTAGCTTCCGACGCGGCGGGGCGTTTCGAGGCCGAGTGCTGCGGGCAGGCCGGCGATGACGGGGCGGCGCATGAAGTCGCCCATGCCGGCGGCGTCGTGGTCGAGCAATCGCGCGACGAACGCGCGCAGCGGCTCGTCGCCGGCACAGCGCGTCACCAGCAACGACGAGCGCTGCCCAGGGTCGACCGCCAGCAACTCGCGGAAAATCTGCTCGGCCTGCTGAATCCGCGCGCCATCCATGCAGTCACCCGACACACAGTACGAGAAGAGGCAGCGCCGACCGCCATCTCCGCACGAGACCCGGTGGTCGGGCCAACACCCGACGCCGCCGCGCGGGACTACGCCTGTTGACCCGCGAGTTGCGTGAACAGGAAGGCGCGCGTGAAGCGCCACTCGCGCTCGACGGTGCGCGGCGAGGTGTCCAGGGCCTCGGCCGTCTCCTCCAGCGTCAGGCCGCCGAAGTAGTGCAGCATCACGATTCTCGCCTTGCGCGGGTCGGCCGCTTCGAGCCTGGTCAACGCCTCGTCCAGCGCCAGGACGTCCTCGTTGGGCAGCTCGATCGGCAGGTCGGCGTCGTCCATCGCCACCCGCCTGCGCCCGCCCCCGTGCTTGACGCTCGCCTTCCGCCGCGCCCGGTCCACGAGGATGTTACGCATGGCCCTGGCGGCGGCTGCGAAGAAATGAGCGCGGCCGTTCCAGCCGGGGTCCCGGTCGCCGACGAGCCGCAGATACGCCTCATGAACCAGCGCCGTGGGTTGCAGCGTCGTCCCGCGCGGGGCACGGGCCAGGCGCGCGTGCGCCAACCGCCGCAGCTCGTCGTAGACCAGCGGCAGCAGCTCGTCCGCCGCGCGCGGTTCGCCGCGGCTGGCCGCCATCAGCGTGCGCGTGATGAGTTCGTCGGACACGATTCCCCCGACAGGTCTGGCGGTTCCGGCGGCCGGAATACGGACTGACTCCACGGTAGGGCCAAGTGCCCCGATGGGCTCACGTTACTCTAGCGCCCCGTGGCGCTGTAGCCAAGCGAAAACCTGGAGCGCGGCGCTCCGCACCGCTCGGGTCGCTGATTGGAGGATAGCATGCGCTCGTTCAATATCAGACTTGCCGCGAGGTTCCTGCTGGTCGCCGGCATGCTCGCCGCGCCGGCACTCGCCGAGAGCCAGACGGCCTTCACGTACCAGGGGCGCCTGTCAGACGCGGGGCAGCCCGCCGACGGCGATTACGACTTCGTTCTCAGACTGTTTGACGCGGCGGGGGGAGGCAACCAGGTCGGCGAGCCCTTCGTCGCCGAGGCCGTACCCGTCGCGGACGGGCTGATTGCGCTGCAACTGGACTTCGGCACAACCCCGTTCGATGGTCAGCCGCGCTGGCTTCAGATCGAGGTTCGGTCTGCGGGCGGCGGCCCATTCACGATCCTCGCGCCGCGCCAGCCGCTCTCCGCCGTGCCCTACGCTCTCTACGCGCTGGGCGGCGCGGGGGACGGACTGTGGACCGCTGTCGCCGACGACATCTTCAGCGCCAACCCCGGGTCCGTGGGCATCGGCGTTGCCGCGCCGGCGGCCCGGCTGCACGTCGAGAGCACCCTGACTCGCACCATCATGGCGTCCAACACCGCGAGCGGGTCCGGTGTGTATGGCGTCGCGCATGGAACGACCGGCCGCGGACTCTTCGGGCAGGCCACCGCCGGCTCGGGCGTCAACTACGGCGTCTACGGCGAGAGTGTCAGCTCTACCGGACGCGGCGTTTTCGGCCAGGCCAGCGGCGGCGCAGGCGTGAGCTACGGCGTGCACGGTCGATCGGTGAACTGGACCGGCGTCTTCGGCGAAGGACTGCACGGCGTCTGGGGAACGGGGTCGACCACCGGCGTCCGCGGCGAGACGACCGCGGAGAACGCCACCGGCGTCTTCGGCGTGGCCTCGGCGGGGAACGGCAGCGGCGCCGGCGGGCATTTCATTAGCTACGGGACCAGCGGCAGCGGCGTGCTTGGCGAGGCGCTGTCAGCCTCCGGCACCAACTATGGCGTGTATGGCCGCACCGTCGCCGCCGGATGCTATGGCGTCTTCGGCGAGAGCCCGTTTGTCGGCGTCTTCGGCGATGCCCATCAGGCCGTTGGGACGAGCTATGGAGCCATGGGCCGCAGCTCAAGCACCAGCGGCCGCGGCGTGTTCGGCCTCGCCACCGCCGCCACCGGTCTTACGTATGGCGTCTACGGCAGCGCCTCCAGCACGACGGGAACGGGCGTGTACGGCGAAGTCAACGGGCCAGGCGCCATCGGCGTGCAGGGTCAGAATTCGTCCGTAAGCGGCGCTGCGCCGGGCGTCATGGGTGTGTCCAACAGCGGGCTCGGGCGCGGCGTGCAGGGCAGCGCGCTGGCGTCGGCCGGCGGCGCCTCGGGTGTGTATGGACTCGCCAAGAGCACGACCGGCCGCGGCGTCTACGGCTTGGTCGATTCCGAAACAGGCGTCAATTACGGCGTCTTCGGCGACACATCCAGCACGAACGGCCGCGCCGTTTACGGCGAATCGAGAGCGACGAGCGGCCTGACGTTCGCCGTGCGCGGGTTGAACAACAACAGCGCTGGCTACGGAGTCTACGCCGCCGGCAACTTCGGCGCCAGCGGCACCAAGGCCTTCGTCATCGATCACCCGCTCGATCCGCAGGGGAAGTTCCTCAAGCATTACTGTTCCGAAGGGCCGGAGCCGCTCAACATCTACAGTGGCGCGGTCCGGCTCGATGCCGACGGAGAGGCGACGGTCGAGCTGCCAGCGTACTTCCAGGACATCAACCGCGATTCGCGGATTCAGCTCACGGCCGCCGGCGCCTCGATGCCGGGACTGCATGCCGCCGAAGAGATCATCGACAATCGCTTCCGCGTCGCCGGCGGCGCTCCGCACGGCAAGGTCTACTGGGAAGTGAAGGCCGTGCGCAACGACCTCTGGGTGCGCACGCACGGGGCGCCAGTCGAGGTCGAGAAGGGCCCGACCGAGCGCGGCCGCTACGACCACCCCGATCTCCACCAACTTCCCGGGCGCCTGGGCCTGGACGTCAATGAAGACACCGAGACGCATCGTCCGCAGTGACGGACAGTCCAAGGGGACCGCGGTCCGCTCCACGACGCCTGCGCGTCGAACGGGGCGGACCGCTCGCTGCGCGAGTGGCCATGGCGCGTTGTGACCCCCGGTGCGGCAGCCCACGTCGGCGATCTGCTCCTGGACCTCGCCTCCTCCGCCGGATATCACTTCCATGCGCGCGGCGGGCGGCCGTGGCAGGAGCACCCTGGATGTTGCGGCTCAGGGCATCGGCGGCGCAGCTTCTGGTGATCGACTTTCAGGAGCGGCTGATGCCTCACATCTTCGAGGCGACGGAGTGCCTGGCGCAGGCCGTGCGCATGATCGCCGCGGCGCGGCCGCTCGGCCTGCCCGTCACGGTGAGCGAGCAGTACGTGCGCGGGCTGGGGAGCACGACGTCGGCGGTGCTGGAGGCGCTCAAAGGGGCGGAGCGTTTCGAGAAGATGAGCTTCAGCGCCTGCGGGGATGCGCGGCTCAAGGCGCGGCTGATGGGCGCGGGCCGCGAGCAGGTGCTGATCTGCGGCGTCGAGGCGCACGTCTGCGTGCAGCAGACGGCGCTGGACCTGGCGCAGATGGGGCTGCGGCCGGTCATTCTGGCGGACGCGGTCTCGTCGCGGCGCGCGCTGGACCGCGACGTGGCGATCGAGCGCCTGCGCGGCGCGGGGGTGCTCGTGACGACGGTGGAGGCGGCGATATTCGAGATGCTCGACGTCTGCGGGACCGAGCTGTTCAAGCGGATTCTGCCGCTGGTGCGCTGAGGGGCGCGCCGCTGAAGGACGCTGCATGGGGCGCTACGACGAGCCGGACGACCAGCCGTACGGGGACGACGAAAGCGACGACCCCGAGGCCCCGGACGCCTCCGATTGGACGGACGAGGACGAGGACGCCGACGAAGTCGCATGCCCCGCGTGCGGGCGCGCGGTCTGGGAAGAGGCGCAGCAGTGCCCGCATTGCGGCGAGTGGGTCAGGCCGGGCGCTCGCGGTCCGGCGCCGTGGGTGCTCTTTGTCGGGATCGCGCTGCTGGTGCTGCTGGCGGCGCTGTTCGTGCTGACGCGCGTCAGTGGCCGGTGAAGCCCGGAATCAGCGAGACGGCGATCGAGAGTGCGATCAGGATGATGATGATCCACTCGAGCAGCTCCATGCGCAGCGTGGCCTGCCGGTCGGAGATCTTCTGATAGATGCTCTCCAGCGCCTGGAGCTTGCGCAGGATGCTCGCGTCCCACTCGGCCAGGTGCAGGCGCTGCGAGACCAGCCGGTAAACCCGCGCCAGGTACACGTCGCCGAGCAGCTTCAGCGCATTGTTGACCTCCTCGAAGAGCCGGGCCGCGTCCATCTGCATCTCGGCCACGCGGCGCATCGCCGTCCGTGTCGAGTGCAGCCGGCCCAGCCGCCCGGTCCACGGCCCGGCGGTCGCGCGGTTCAGCGCGGCGTCGAGCTGCCGGTCGAGGTAGCGCATTTCGAGCAGCTCGACGTTGGCGAATTCCAGCACGGCCCGCACGTCTTCCGCCTCGCGGTCCAGCAGCAGGGCGGCGTTATAGTCGATCAGCGCCAGGTCGTCCGGGCGGTACGAGGTGCGCACCGCGAGCGCGTCGCTGATCTCGTCCGCCGACAGCCGCCCGCGCTCCGACCGGAGCACCCGCGCGACGAACTCGCGCTGCTCCGCCAGCAGCGACTCGGGCGTCAGCGGCGGCTCGGCGGTCTCGATCTGGAAGATGAAGTATTCCTCGACCAGGTCGGAGATGTTCGGCCGCGACACGGCGGGGCGGATGGTATCGAGGATCGACTCGAGGGCGCTGCGCGCGGTCACCAGCAGCGCGGGGTTGTCGTAGAGCGCGTCGCTGACCTCCAGCAGCCGCTCCAGCGCTCCCTCCAGCGGAATCTGAAACGTCACCAGCGCCGCGCCGAAGTCGTACAGCACCACGTCGGCCAACGGCGATGCGACGCACTGGGCGATGGCGATCGGTTCGACGGCCCGCGCCGTGCGGATCGGCGCGGGCTGAATGGCGAAGTGCGCCGGTGCGCGCCGGCGATGCTGCATCCTCTCGCGCGCCGCCGAGGTCAGCCGCCGCTCCGCGCCGTCCAGGTCGATCGCCGCGCCGATGTCGTAGGCAAAGCTGGCGTAGCACGCCCCACGGAGGTTTCGGACGGCGGCGGGTGCGCCGGTGGGCGGGGGACCGGACTGGGGCTGCGCCATGGCCGGGGCTCCTGTGGCCCCTAGTAGCGCGGCGCGTGGCAAACTCGTCAACACGCGTGGGCTGGGGAGGCGACGTCGGGCGCGGTAACGGTTGCTCAAGCGCACCAATTCCGTGCGCCCGCCGCTCCGGAACCGGTTGCAGTACCGAAGAACAGCGTATAGTATTAATTGGGAGGTCCGCGCTATCTGGTACCCCTTTGCGCCTCCCCGGCGCGTGTACCCCGCACACAGCAGGAGCCTCACCGGCGATGAGCGGCACGCTCGACGAGGCAATCCGACGGGCGGAGCAGCTCCTCGTGCGTTCCTGGGGCGGTGGCCGCGACCTCTGGCTCTGGGAGCACTGCCTGCGGGTGATGCGCTCCGCCGAGCTGCTCGCCGCCATGCCCGATCTGCTCCGCGAGCAGGCCGACCCGACGGCCGCGACGCTCGCCGGACTCTATTACGACGCCGGCTGGGCCGTGCAGGCGCGTGAAGGCGGCCTCCAGCCCTGGCAGGTGCTGGCCCGGCCGACCAGCAACATGCAGCGCGAGCTGGCGGCGGGCGCGCTGCTGGAGCAGTGCACGGGCATTCTGCCGCTCGAGACGGTGACGCTGGCGGCGGAGGCCATTCGCGAGTGCAACAACCGCTTCACCACCATGCCGGAGGCCCAGGTCGTCTCCGAGGCGGCGAACCTCGACGAGTTCGGGCTGATGTATGTCCTGCGCCAGTTCCGCCTGTTGCAGGCCGAGGGACGGCGGCTCGAAGACCTGCTGGCGACGTGGACGCGGCAGCAGGAGTATCGCTACTGGGACGCGCGGGTTGACGGCCTGCGCTTCCCGCAGACGCGCGAGATCGCCCGCCGCCGCCTCGCCGGAGTCGCCGACTTCATGGAGGCCCTGGCGCGAGACGCCAGCGGGGCCGACCTGCGCCAGCAGTTCTCCGCCGCCGCCGCGCCCCCGGAGCCCTGAGCGGTCCGCGCTGAACGAGCCGCGAGCGCAAGCGGGTGCTGCGGCCGCGCGGCGAGATGCCCGCGCTTCCTGCCTTGCCGCCGCCTGGTCATGATTCCGTGCTTCTGAGCCGGCTGCGCGGCGCGTCTCAGGGCCAGATGACGGCGCCCGGGACGACCTGGCGCATCGTGCCGAGCTGCCGCAGCGCGTCGTCATAGCGCTGGTACTTCCCGACGAGCACGACGTACATGTAGGTGTTACCGCGCGGTTCGCGGCGCAGGAACGGGTCGAAGCCGCGACGCCGCAGCGAGTCGAGCAGGGTCTCGGCGTTGCGCTGCTCGCCGAAGGCGCCGCACTGCACGGCGAAGTGATCGGCGCGCAGCGCCACGCGCCGCTGGGCATCGGACAGGAGCGGGCTCTGCGGGTAGCGCTTCGTCAGCTCCTCCTGCCAGGCCAGCGCCTCGCGCCACATCGCGCTGCGCTCGCAGCACAGCGACAGCCGGAAGACGACCAGGTCGCGCTTGGCCTCGTCGGGCATGCGGGCGGCGGCGGCGGCGTAGGCCTGGCGGGCGGCGGCCCAGTCGCCGAGCTCCTCGAAGTAGATCGTGCCCAGGAGCACGAGCGCCCGCCAGGTGGATTCGGCGTCGGCGTCGAGCTGCACGCAGCGGCGCAGGTCGGCGACGGCCCGGTCGCGATCGCCGGCCAGGGCGTAGCTCTTGCCGCGCAGGTAGAGTGCCTGCGCCTGCTGCGGCCCCTTGTCGACCTGGCTGAGAAAGAGCGTGAACTTCTCCGCGGCGCGCGTGTGCTGGCCGGTGTCCTGCGCGCTGCGGCCGTCCTCGAGCCAGCGCTTCTGCTGCTCGGTCAGGTTCGAGCAGCCCGCCAGCAGCAGTGCGCCGGCGACACAGATCGCGTGCGCCTTCGTGTGGGTGCTTCGCATGCCGATCAGCCTAGCGATTCCGCCGGCGCCGGCAACGGCGCGGCGCCGAATTGACCAGCGCTCGGGCGCCACCTACGATCCGATTGAGCGTGGGGGCGGCGTCTCAGAGTTCCGCCGCCGGAAGGGGGCCGCGGATGAGCAGGCCGGCGACGCTGGGGGAGCTGCAACGCGCGGGCTACCGCTATCGGCCGGTGAAGACCGAGCTGCGCGAGAACCTGATCCGCAAGCTCCGCGCGGCCGAGCCGCTCTTCCCGGGGCTGGTCGGCTATGACAACACGGTCGTCCCGCAGCTCGTCAACGGCATCCTGGCGCGGCACGACATCCTGCTGCTCGGCCTGCGCGGTCAGGCCAAGACGCGCATCCTGCGGGCGCTGCCCGAGCTGCTCGACGAGTTCGTCCCGGTCGTCGCGGATGCGGACGTCTTCGACGATCCGCTGGAGCCGCAGCTCCGCAGCACGCGCAAACTGATCGACATCCACGGCGAGGACACGGCCATCCGCTGGGTGCAGCGCGCCGAGCGCTACCACGAGAAGCTGGCGACGCCCGACGTCACCATCGCCGATCTGATCGGCGACATCGACCTGGTCAAGCACGCCGAGGGGCGCTACCTGACCGACGAGTCGACGATGCACTTCGGCCTCGTGCCGCGCAGCAACCGCGGCATCTTCGCCCTGAACGAGCTGCCCGACCTCCCGCCGCGCATCCAGGTCGGCCTCTTCAACGTGCTCGAAGAGCGCGACGTCCAGATTCGCGGCTACCCGATCCGCCTGAATCTCGACGTGCTGCTGGTCTTCTCGGCCAATCCGGAGGACTACACCAACCGCGGGCGCATCGTCACGCCGCTGAAGGACCGCATCGGCACGGTCGTGCGCACGCACTACCCGCTCAGCCCGGCCGACGCCATGCGCATCTCACGCGCCAACGCCTGGCTGGCCCGCCCCCAGGGCCACCCCCAGGTGGAGCTGCCGCGCTTCGTCCACGAAGTGATCGAAGAGACCGTGCGCCTCGCGCGGCAGAGCCCACACGTCAGCCAGCAGTCCGGCGTCTCGGTGCGGGCTTCGATCACCGCGCTCGAGGTCGTCGTCGCCAACGCCGAACGCCGCGCCATCCTGCGCGGAGAAGCGGCGATCGTGCCGCGCGTCAGCGACCTGGCGAGCGTGCAGGCGGCGGCGCGGGGCAAGATCGAGCTGCTCCTGGCGGAGGACGAGGCGGCCGAGGACCGCCTGCTGCGGGCCCTCATGGGCGAGGCGCTCAAGAGCGTCGCAGCCAGTTACCTCGAGATGGACGAGCTCGAAGAGGTCGTGGCCCAGTTCCTCGGCGGCAAGACCAACGTCGAGGTCGGGGACGAGGTGTCGGCGGCAGAGGTGCTGGAGAACGCCCGGCCCATCCGGGGACTGCTGAAGGCGGCCGAAGGCGTCTGCCGGCAGGCGGAGTGCGACGCGCAGTCGCCGCCGCACCTGGCCAGCGCCGTCGAGTTCGTGCTCGAGGCGCTGCACGTCAACAACAGGCTCAGCAAGTACGCCTACAACACGCGGACGTTCTATCGCAAGTGAGCGCCGCCCGGCAGGCGCGTTGCGTTCGCAGCTCGCACGATCCGCGCCGCGAATCGGAGTCCAGGGTCAGGCGTTATGTGGACCTGTGCCGCGAGCTGGCCGGCGCACGGTGCCGTCGCGCCCGGCCCCGCGCGGGTTGTTATCAGGCCCCGTGATAATCCTCCAGACGCTGCCCGACCCGCCCGATCCCCAGCAGCAGTACACGTGGAGGAGCGGCACGTGAACCTCGACCTCGATCTGGTCACCAGCGACTGGCACACCCCGCCGGACGAGATCTGCGCCCGTGTGATCCGCGGGATGGAGGGCGGGGAGCTGGTGCAGCTCAAGGTCGACCTGGGCGTGCTCCAGATGCATATGGACGGCCGCCCGGACGGGCAGCGCTTCCATGGGATGCCCAGCGCCGCCGAGTTCATCGCGCACGAGCTGCGCGTGCATCGGGACGTGGGCGCCGCCGACTGGGCCGAGCTCAATCGCGAGCTCCAGCAGTTGAACTATCGCCGGCTGGCGTTCTCGGTGCTGGCCGACCAGGCGTTGCGCGACAACAACCGCGCCGTCTCGGAGCCGATGCTGCGCCGCGCCTTTCGCGACATCACGCACTGCCTGGGGATCCTGCGGACCTTTGAGCGGCATCAACACGCCGTGCCGACGTCGCCGGCGCTGCGCGCGGCCCTCGTGTACAACCGCACGCTGGTGGCGTCGCGGCTGCGCGTCGTCGAGGGGCTCATCGACGAGGCGATTGACGAGATCGGGCAGGGCCGTCGCTGCCTCGATGAGCTGCTGGAGCGCACCGGCGCCGAGCCCGAGGCGCGCGAAGCCGACCCAGGCCTGACCTACCTGAAACAGCAGGAGGCCCAGCTCCGCCACGCGCACGGCGTGCGGCAGACGCTGCGCGAGCGCATCGAGGCCGCGGTGGAGAACGAGGACTTCGAGACCGCGGCACGGCTCCGCGACGAGCTGCGCCGGCGGCCGAAGGGTTACACCGTCTCCGAGCAGTTCTGACCCGCCGCCGCCCGTCCGATGGTGCCACCGGTTGGCACACCGCACACGCGGCTTCGCACACGCCAGGCCGACGGCTATCATTCCATTCATGCCGCATGCACTGTTCGCCTTGACGCTTTCCGCCGCGCTCGCCGCCGGCGGCCAGGAAGCCGAGCCGGGGGCGCGGCTCACGGTCGATCGCGATGACACGCCGGTCCGCTCGCCGGGCGCGCTGCGCATCGAGCAGGCGTTCATCGCCGATGAGAACGGCGACGGCGTGCTGCACGTCACCGGCAGCGACCTGACGATCGACTTGCGCGGCCAGCGCCTGCACGGCGCGCCGCCCGGACACAGCCCCGACGCGTTCAGCGGCGTCGGCATCGTCGTGACCGGCAAGAACGTCACCCTGCGCGGCGGCGCGATCAGCGGCTTCAAGGTCGGCATCCTGGCGATCGAGGCCGACGGCCTGGTGCTCGACGGCGTCGACGTCTCCGGCAATTTCCGCCAGCGGCTGCGCTCGACCCCCGCGGCCGAAGACGGCGCCGACTGGCTCTGGCCGCATCGCAACGACCAGCAGGAGTGGCGGAAAGGCTACGGCGCCGGCGTCTGCATCGAGCGCAGCCGCAACGTGACCGTTCGCAACTGCCGCGCCCGCGACGGGCAGAACGGCGTCATCCTCGACCGCGTCAGCGACTCCACGCTCTATGACAACGACTTCTCGTTTCTGTCCGGCTGGGGGCTGGCGCTGTGGCGCTCCAGCCGCAACACGATCACCCGCAACGCCCTGGACTTCTGCGTCCGCGGCTACAGCCACGGCGTCTACAACCGCGGGCAGGACTCCGCCGGCATCCTGATGTTCGAGCAGTGCTGCGAGAACCTCATCGCCGAGAACTCCGTGACGCACGGCGGCGACGGCTTCTTCGGCTTCGCCGGGCGCGAGGCGCTGGGCGAGGAGTGGCTGGAGCGCGAGCGCGAGCGGCTGCGCAACGAGACGGGCAAGCAGGACGTCGATGACCTGATCGCGCCGCCGGACGACGTCGTCGCCCGGCATTGCCGGCTCGGCAACCGCGACAACCTGCTGATCGGCAACGATTTCTCCTACGCGCCGGCGCACGGCGTCGAGATGACCTTCAGCTTCGGCACGAAGATCATCGGCAACCGCATGGTCGAGAACGCCATCTGCGGCGTCTGGGGCGGATACTCGCAGGACACGCTCATTGCCGGCAACACCTTCGAGGGCAACGGCGAGATGGCCTACGGGCTGGAGCGCGGGGGGGTGAACATCGAGCACGGGCGGCGGAACCAGGTGATCTTCAACACCTTCCGCGGCAACAAGTGCGGCGTGCACGTGTGGTGGGACGACGATCGCGGCCTGCAGCGCACGCCCTGGGCGCTGGCGAACTACCCGGAAAGCGGCCGCGGCGGTGCGGTCGAGCCGCCGGCGATTGTGGCGAACAACACGTTTGATGGCGACAAGCTGGCGCTGCACGTGCGCGACCTGAAGGGTGTGGTGTTCGCCGCGAACAACTCGCGCGGCGTCGAGCGCGAGATGATTGTGACGCCCGGCTGCGAGCCGGCGACGGTGATCGCTGACGCCGGCTTTGCGCCGCCGAGGCATGAAGCGCTGGGCGATTCGCGCCCGGTCGGCCGCCGGCCTGAGCTGCGCGGCCGCGACAAGATCATCATGACGGAGTGGGGGCCGTACGACTGGCAGCGGCCTTACCTGCACTTCGTCGGGGCGGAGTGGAGCGCGGACGAGCAGCAGGTCTTCCACGTCTACCGGCTGCTGGGCAAGGAGCGGATCAAGTCGACCGACGCCGCGAAGCTGCGTTGCAATCTCGAGATCGGCAAGCGCGAGGACGGCGCGACGCAGATCCGCCTGGCGCCGGTGCAGCGCGACCGGGTCTGGCCCTACTCGTTCACGGTGACGACCGAGAGCGCGACGTTGACGGCCCGCAACACGCTTGTCGACAGCCGCTGGCGCGTGCGCGTCTTCGCCTATCAGACCGACCCGCGCGAGAACCTCGAAGCCTGGCACGACGAGGCCCGCGCTGCCGCGATCGAGTTCACCACGCACGAGCTCGACCTGCGCTACGGCATGGGCGGCCCCAGCGACCTGCCGGGCCTCGACCCGAAAGTCCGCGACGCACGCCTGCCACGCGAGCGCTTCGGCACCATCGCCGAGACGCGCCTGCGCATCCCCGCCGGCCGCTGGCGCGTTCAGACCACCTCCGACGACGGCGTGCGCGTCTGGGTGGATGAGCAGCGGATCATCGACAACTGGACCTGGCACGGACCGACGCGCGACACGGGTGAGTTCGCGCTTGCCGAGGACACGGACGTGACGATCCGCGTCGAGCACTTCGAGCTCGATGGCTACGCCACGCTGCAATTCGAGCTGTCGCCGGCGGGGCCGCCCGCGCCGCCGTGACGGCCCGCCGCCGCGAGTCCCACCGGGCTAGGGTGGCGCGGGCTTCCAGCCCGCGAAGCGCGGGCTTCCAGCCCGCGAAGCGCGGGTTCCAGCCCGGGTGGCGCGGGCTTCCAGCGCGCGAAGCGCGGGTTCCAGCCCGGGTGGCGCGGGCTTCCAGCCCGCGAATTGCCCGCGGCCGCGAGTTGGCGGGCGGGGACGCCCACCCCACCCATCACAAGTCAGCGCTCCGCCGGCGCTTCCAGCGGCAGATCCGCCGGCGCGGGCAGACGCAGCACCGGGAAGTCCTGCTGCGGCGCGATGGCGCCGGCGAAGAAGTCCCACGTGGCCAGGCCGTCTTCGCACTGCGGCTCCAGCAGGTACACCGCCAGCGATCCGAGCCGCTGGGCCGTCGGCACGACGATCGTCCCGGCCGGCAGCGTCCGGCGCTCGCGCCGCGTGGCGGCGTCCAGCGTGCGCATGCTGCGTTTCTGGAAAGGTTCGCGGCCGGTCTGAATGCGCTCGATGCGATAAGCCTCGACTTCCAGCTCGACCGGCTCGCGCAGCCGGGTCAGCTCGATCCCGTGCCGCCGGAGCTTGTCGATCACGATGGCGGGTTCGGGCGGGACGAGGTAGGCGAAGGGCCGCGCGACGGTCAGGGCCGGCTGGGCATGGGACCAGAGCTCGACCTCGTAGTCCTTCGGCTCGGTCGGGACGCGCTTGCCGTCGCGCACTTCCTCGACGTAGCCCGCCGCCACGACTGTCTCCGGCGCGCGGCCGGGTGTGGTGCGGATGGCGACGGCGTCGCCGGGGCCGCGGCCGGCGGCGATGGTCGCCTGGTCGGCGTCGGCGAGCAGCTTCCGGATGCGCGCCTTGTTCTCCGCGGCGTATTGCAGGCAGGCTCGGACAAAGTCGCGCGTGGCGAGCACGCGGTCCTTGTACGGCGCGTACGAGTACCCCTCGGTCAGGATGCTGATTCGGTTGCGCAGGCCGACGTATGACGTTCCGTAGCGCCCCTGGGCCGGGTAGCTCTCCCAGCGCGTGTGGTCGCGGTTGAAGTCGCCGTAGAAGAACGTGTCGAAGCCGTAATCGCGCTGCACGGCGCGGTCCACCTCCGGCAGCAGTTCCTCGCGGACGAAGCGCACGATGCGCATGTCGCCGGCCAGCGCCCGCGGCCCCTCGTACGTAAGCACGTAGCGGTGAAAGCTGCCGTTGGTCGTGTGCGTGTCGATGAAGATCGCCGGATCCCAGCGGTTGAACATCTCGACCAGCCCGCGCGTCTCCGGCGCTTCGAGCTTGATGAAGTCGCGGTTGAGATCGAGCCCGTCGGCGTTGTGGCGCACGCCCATGCCTTCCTCGGGGCCGGCCTGGCCCGGCCGGTTGTCCTTCGACACACGCTCGTTCCCGTCGCAGTTGTAGATCGGCGCCATCACCACGATCAGGTCGCGCAGCAGCGGGTGCAGCCGGCTGCGCTGCGGGTCGCCGATCAGCTCCCGCGCCAGCATCGGCAGCGCCTCTTTCCCGTCCACTTCCCCGCCATGGATGTTCCCGATCAGCAGCACCACCAGCTTGCCGCGCTCGGCCACCTGGCGCTCGGCGTCCTGCGCCGTCTGCACCGGCGGATCGGCCAGGATCAGCAGCGGTATCTCGCGGCCCTCCACCGAGCGGGCCATGCTGGCGCGGCGGCCGAGCGGCGACGCCGCGGCCAGGCGATCGAGCAGCCCGACCAGTTCGTCATAGCGCGCCGTGGCCTTGTAGTCACTCAGCTCGGCGACGGTCAGCAGGGCGCGCGCGTCGGCCGGGTCGCCGCCGGCGTCGCGCGGGCCGCCGGCGTGGGCTGGCATCGCGGCAACGGCGAACGCGGCCACGGCTGTCGCGATCAGGTCGAAGCGAGCGATACGCATGGGCCGGTCAACTCCTTCGGGGTGTGTGCGATGCGGGCGACGCCAGCACATCCAGCGCGGCCTGGTGCAGGCTCCCGTTGCTCGCCAGGCTCTCGCGCGACGTGTGATCGCCCCCGCCGCGCCAGTCCGTCAGCCGCCCGCCGGCCTCGGTGACGACGGGCAGCAGGGCCGCGACGTCCCAGATGTTCATGACCGGGTCGAGCACGACGTCGGCGCGGCCCGTGGCCAGCAAAGCATAGCCATAGCCGTCGCACCAGCTCCGATGCACGCGGCACGCGCGGCGCATGGCGTCGAACGCCGCCGTCCGCCCCGTCGTGTCGAACAGCTTGCCGCCGCCCGTCAGCAGCGTCGCCTGCGGCAGATCGTTGCAGCACGAGACACCGGCACGGCGGCCGTTCCACCAGCAGCCAAGGCCGCGCGCCGCGTAGACGGTCTCGCGCAGCGCGGGCATGTGGATGACGCCGACGGCCATCTCGCCCTGCCACTCGAAGCCGACAAGCGTGCTGTAGAGCGGCACGCCGTGGATGAAGCTGAACGTCCCGTCGATCGGGTCGAGAATCCAGCGCGCTGGCTCCTCCCCGCGGCGCTCTCCGAACTCTTCGCCGAGGATGGAATGCGCCGGGAAGCGGCGCTCGATGCGCTCGCGCAGCAGCAGCTCCGCCTCGCGGTCGGCGGCGGTCACGGGCGAGCCGTCGCCCTTCTCGACGACGGCCACGCCGGAGTGAAAGTATCCCAGCGTCAGGTCGCCGGCGCGCTGCGCGGCCTCGACGCTGAATTCAAGGATTTCGCGCAGGTCGGGCCGGCTCATGAGGTTCACTGCGGCGGATCGTATCACGCCGCTGTGGCAAACGCACGCGCGCGATGGGGCAGGGCGTCGCGAACCGCCGGACGCCGGCGCGGCGCGGGCGGCCCGTACGACGTGCGGCATGGTTCGAAAAGGCGCAGCCACAGGCGCGGCCACCTGCCGAACCGGCGGGCGCCGAACGAGGCCGGACTGCTCAGCGCCGTGCGAATCTGCTCAACGGGCAGTTCGGCCGTTCGGCGGAGGTCCTTCGCCCGTGGCTACGCTCTGACAAACCGCCTGCCTCTCCCGGGTAGGCCAGTCCGACTCGGGTGGCGGTGCCGAACGCGCTCGCTCAACGGCGCCGCAGGAACGCCAGGGCACCCAGCGCGAGCAGCACGCAAGTCACCGGCTCTGGAACGGCCGTCAGCGTGAACGCCATGTCAGCCGAGTTGAACCAACCCGGCGGGAAGGGGCCGTCGTACAGGTCCGGTCCGGTTGCGGGGTCGGGGCTCGGGAAGCCCCAGTTGAACCAGGGCGGAAAGCCGAAGTACTCCGAAGTGAACGCGGCGTCATCGCCCCAGGTGGGGAGCGCGCGGTCCCTGAAGAACCAGTAGAACGCGTCGAAGAAGCCGTCGGTCACCATCACGCCCTGAATGGAGACCCACAGGACCTTCTCGTCGAGCCCCTGATAGAACCACTGGTCCTCCGGCAGGTCGATCTTGAACTTGTAGGGCTCGTTGACCGGGTCCGGCCGATGCCAGCCGATCTTCAGCGGGTCGCCGGGATCGGCCGGGGATACCTCGTACTGATAGAGCAGGCTCCCGGGATGACTGGCGTCGTTCGGCGTGGCCGGGACGTCCGTCCAGAAGCTCACGCGGAACTTGTCGAGGTAGTCGATCCCGTAGTACGAGAAGCCGTAGAACTCGAGATCCGTGATGTACGCGTGCTCCGGCAGCCCGGAGCAAAGATAGTCGTCGGCCGTCAACGCGACACTGGGCGTGTCGAGGTCGATCCAGCTCGCCGCCGCATAGGTGTCGAGCCCGCCGACGCCCTGCTCCCACTTGATGGTGTGGGGCCAGTCTGCCAGGCAGGGCAGCGCCAGCCCGCCCAGCACAACCCAACCAACACCGATTCGCATGACAACTCCTCCCTCTACGCGAATGCGCCGAAGCGCAGACCCACCGCCTGAACGAACCGTTCGTTCAGCCGCGGCAACGCGACTCGCGTCGTCTGGCGCAGCGCCTGGCAGGTTGCTGGCAAGCTCGATAGGCAGCCCGGCGTCGGAACGCACCCGATCGGCGGAGTCCTCAATCCGTCGCTCCGCCGTCGAGGCCAGGCCGACGCGTACCGCGGCCTGCCAACGCATCAAGCGTCCAGCGACTCGGGCCCGTGTGTGTGACTTGCGCTATGGCTGGAGCCGAATCCTCCCCCCGGCCTCCCCAAGAAACGCGCATGGCTGCAAACAGAAGATGTGGCCAGCGCGCCGGTCCGTCACGACCGCCGGAGCCATGCTAGCTGGCTTCGCGTAACACGCAACCAGAAAAATGACGAAAAAACCGTGAGTTCTGCCCCGAAGGCTCGAAACGGCGGGCTCGCCGGCCGTCGCCCCCCCCCCCCGGCCGGCGCGTCCCAACCCGCGTCTCAGGTGTGCAGGCCGCCGTCCACGGCGAAGACCTGCCCGGTGATGTACGCGGCGCCCGGGCCGGCGAGAAAGGCGACCAGGGCGGCGACCTCGTGCGGCTGGCCGAAGCGCTGAAGCGGCACGTGCTGCCTGACCTGCTCCTTGAGCTTCTCGGGCAGGACGTCGGTCATGTCGGTCTCGATGAACCCGGGCGCGACGACGTTGCACGTCACGCCGCGCTTCCCCAGCTCCTTGGCGACGGACTTGCTCAGGCCGATGAGGCCGGCCTTGGCGGCGGCGTAGTTGGCCTGGCCGGCGTTGCCCGCGATGCCGCTGATGCTGGAGATGTTGATGATGCGGCCTCGGCGGGCGCGAACCATGTGCCGCGAGGCGGCCCGCGTGATCCAGAACGCGCCGCGCAGGTTCGTCGTCAGCACGTCCTCGAACTGGTCGTCCTCCATGTTCATCAGCAGGCCGTCGCGCGTGATGCCGGCGTTGTTGACGACGATGTCCAGCCGCTCGCGGCGCTCGATGATCTCGTCGATCGTCCGGTCGATCGCCGCACGCTGCGTCACGTCGAGCGCGACCGGCGCGATGCGCCCCGCCAGCTCGGGCAACGCTCGCCCCCAGGCCTGCACGGCGTCGGTCGAGCGGGCCGCGGCGAAGACCTGCGCACCCTGCTCGGCCAGCGCCACGCAGATGGCCCGGCCGATTCCGCGCGACGCGCCCGTCACCAGCGCCACCTGTCCTTCGAGGCTCATGCGTGCGTCTCCATTGCCGGGTCGCCGCCGCTCAGCCCGCCGCGTCCAGCTCCGTCGCGCCGCCGACGTTGATCGCCCTGCGGCCGCGGTCGATCTTGCGGAGCAGTCCGCTCAGAACGCGGCCCGGGCCGATCTCCCAGAACGTCTCGACTCCGTCGGCGATCAGGCGCTGCACGCACGCCTGCCAGCGAACCGGGTTGAAGACCTGACGGTACAGCGATTCGCGGATCGCCTCCGGACCCCCATGATATTCCGCATCGACGTTCGAGACCACCCGTACGCGCGGCGTCCGAATATCCGCCCGCGCCAGCTCCTCCCGCAGCGCCTCCGCCGCCGGCCGCATCAGCTCGCTGTGAAAGGCGCCGGCCACCTTGAGCGCGATCGCCTTGCCTTCAAACTGCTCGGCGAGGGCGGCGGCCGCCTCGCAGGCACGGACGTCGCCGGAGATGACGATCTGTCCCGGGCAGTTGAAGTTGGCCGGCCCGACGCGGCCATGCTCGGCGACGCGCTCGCACAGGGCCAGCACGGCGGCCTCGTCCATGCCCAGCAGCGAGACCATCCCGCCGGGCGAGCGCTCGCAGGCCTGCTGCATCAGGGCGCCGCGGCGATAGACGAGCCGCAGGGCGTCGGGAAAGGGCAGGGCGCCGGCCACGTGCAGGGCCGTGTACTCGCCGAGGCTCAGCCCGGCGCAGGCGGCGAACTGGTCGGGCCGGATACGGCCGGCGTCGACGGCGGCGCGATAGAGCGCCACGCTGGTCACGAAGATCGCCGGCTGCTGCACGTCGGTCGCGTTCAGGCGCTCGGCGGGGCCGTCGAAGCAAAGGCGCGAGAGCTCAAAGCCGAGCGCTTGGTCAGCCTGGGCGAAGGTGTCGGCGGCGACGGCGAATCGCTCGCAGACGTCTTTGCCCATTCCGACCACTTGCGCGCCCTGTCCGGGGAAGGTGGCGGCAGCGATCGTCATGTCACATCCTCAGAAGAACGGAGCTCCACGTCAGGCCGGCGCCGAAGGCCACCAGCAGCGCCAGGTCGCCGCGGCGCAGCCGCCCCTCGGCCCGCGCCTCGTGAAACGCGATCGGCACCGACGCCGCCGACGTGTTGCCCATGCGGTCGATGTTGATGAAGACTCTCTCCGGCGGAATACCGAGCTTCTCGCACGCCGACTCGATGATGCGCAGGTTCGACTGGTGCGGCACGAGCAGGTTGACGTCGCGGAGGTCGACGCCGGCGTCGCGGGCCGTGTCGAGGATGACGGCCTGCATCTGCGAGACGGCGAACTTGTAGACGTCGCGTCCCTTCATGCGCATCACGTGCAGGCGTTCGTTGACCGTGCGCAGCGACGCGGGCTCGCGCGAGCCGCCCGCCGGAACCCAAATCAGCATCGCCCGTCCGCCGTCGGCGCCCATGCGCGTGGCGAGGATGCCCGTTTCGGGCGAGGCGCTCGGCCGCAGCACGACCGCGCCGGCCCCGTCCCCGAAGAGGATCGCGCTCTGGCGGTCCTCCATGTCGCACACGCGCGTCAGGCAGTCGGCGCCGACCACCAGCGCGCAGCGCGACATCCCCGTCACGAGGTACTGCGCCGCGGTGATCATCGCGTACACAAAGCCCGAGCACGCGGCCACGACGTCGAACGCGGGGACCCACCCGCAGCCCAGCGCCGCCTGCAACTCGCAGGACGTCGACGGCAGCGGATGATCCGGCGTGATGGTGCCGCAGACGATCAGGTCGATGTCCTGGGCCGTGACGCCGGCTTGGGCCAGTGCGGCGCGGCTGGCGCGCTCGGCGAAGGTCAGCGTCGATTCGTGCTCCGCGGCCCAGCGCCGCTGGCGAATGCCCGTGCGCTGCACGATCCACTCGTCGCTCGTGTCGAGCCGCTGCGCCCAGTCCTCGTTGGTCATGACCCTTTCGGGCACGCCAATGCCGGACCCGGCTACTTCGACGCCCCAGTTCACTTTCATGCCGGGCGCTCGACGAGAGTGGCCATGCGGGACTCGATGATGCTGTTGAGCTTCGTGCGGATCTGCTCGGCGGCGACGCGGATGGCGTTGCTGATGGCGCGCTGGTCGCTGCGCCCATGGCAGATGATGACCACGCTCTTGATGCCCAGCAGCGGGGCGCCGCCGTACTCGGCGAAGTCGTGGCGCTTCCAGATGCGCTCGACGATCGGGGCGAACTGCTGGGCGAAGCTGGGGCCTTCCTGGCCGATCTCGCGCACGATCGTCTTGAACAGGCCCTCGGCCAGCCCCTCGGTGAGCTTGAGCGTGACGTTGCCGACGAAGCCGTCGCAGATGAAGACCTGCCCCTCGCCGGCGAAGATGTCGCGCCCCTCGACGTTACCGATGAAATGCAACTGCGGGTCGCCCTTCAGCAGCGCATGGGCCTCCTTCACCAGCGGGTTGCCCTTCGCCTCCTCCTCGCCGATCGAGATGATCCCGACCTGCGGCTCGGCGATGCCGAGGATCTCGCGCGCGTAGATGTCGCACATCCGCGCGTACTCGTGCAGGTGGTGCGGCTTGGGCGTCGTGTTCGCCCCCACGTCGCACAGGATCACCGGACCGCGGAACGTCGGCATCACCACCGCGATCCCCGGTCGCGTCACGCCCGCGATCGGCTTGATGCGCAACTGCGCCGCCGCCGCGAACGCCCCCGTGTTGCCCGCCGAGATGATCGCGTCGAGCTCGCCCTTTCCGGCGGCCGACGCCATGCGGACGATCGTCGAGTCGCGCTTGCCGCGCAGGGCCTCAACCGGCGACTCGTCCATCCCGATCGTCTGCGAGCAGTGCTCGATGCGGATGCGCGGATCGGTCAGGCCGTGCTCGCGGCATTCGCCCTCGATCACGTCGCGCAAACCGTATAGCAGCATCTGGTCGCCGTCGGACAGGTGCCGCAGGCCGGCCGCCGCGCCGCGGACGATCTCGCGCGGCGCGTGATCGCCGCCCATCGCGTCGAGCGCGATCCGCATGGTGCTTATGACTCCTCGGAGCCAACCTTGATGCGGGTGTGTGCGTTCACGTGGCCACAGTTCTGGCAGGCGCAATGCGGCCGCTTGGCCTGGCCGCACTGGGGGCATGAAACCAGGTGTGCCGGCGTCAGCGCGTGATGCGACCGCCGCGTTCGCTTGCGGTGCTTGGTTTTCTTATGTACGGGCTGCATACGTCCTCCGCGTCACGCCGTCTCCGATGTCATTAGCCGGGCCCGAATTCCCTGGTCGCGATGCGGCCCGGTTGATGGGCGAATCCGGGGCTCGATACCCACGGCGCACAACCGCGCGATTCGTCGAACCTTACGGTCCGCGAACTTCACTGTCAAGCCGCGGACCTCGCCGGCCCCGCGACAGCCGCGATGCGGCGCCGCCAAGGCGCCGCCCCGGCGCGGCGCCTCCGGCGCCACGCGCGGTTCATCCGGTTGAGCCAACGGACGCCGAGCGACGGCGCAGGTGGCCGCGCGCGGGCGGCCGGTGCGACGGCGTCGGGCTCTGGGGGAGAGGCGCGGAAGCGTCATGCGGCGCCGTTCGGCCACTGACAACGTGCGAGGCGGGCCGGACGCGGCTTTTTTTTTCTGAATCTCATCGATTCGGCTTGCGTCTCGTGGAAAAGTGGTTATATTTCCCAGTATAGCCCAGTCAGTGGAGTGTTGTGGGACCGTGGCGCGGTGGCGGAATGTTCCTGGTCGGCCGGTACGAACTCAGGCTCGACGCGAAGCATCGTCTCTCCATTCCGCTGGCCGTCCGCAACAAGATGAACGTCCAGAACGACGGCGTCGGCTTCTATGTCCTGCCGGCCCGGCGTCGCGGGACGTTGGCGCTTTACCCTGAGCTGCACTTCGAGCGCCTGCGCGACGGCGATCCGCTGCCCTCGGAAGTGCAGGGGCCGGCGTACGAGTGGTATCAGTTCCTGTACTCGAACTGCCACGCCGTTCAGCCGGACGACCAGAACCGCGTGCTGTTGCCCAAGCGGCTGCTGGAGCTGTCGGGAATCGAGGCGCCAGGCGACGTGATTCTGGCGGGCATGCGGGATCACCTGGAACTCTGGGGCCGGGCCGACTTCGAGGCGTTCGAGCAGCAGAAATGGACTGAGTATCCGCAGCTCGAAGCCCAGGCCCTTTCGGAACGGCAGGCGCGCGGATCGCCGGCGCCCAACACCGGCGAGCGCGCCTGCTGATAGACGATCGAGTGGTGGGTTGGGTTCACCACGTCGCGGCGGCAGCGCTCGCGCCGCCGCCGCGACGGCTCGAATCAACGCGGGTTGGGACCGCTGCAACGGTCCCAAGGCAGGGATGCGTCCGCGGAATGGCTGGGTCGGCGGTGAATGCCCGGCTCTGGCTCTGTGGCCGACGCGACCATGGATGGCGCGTCGGCCATCCTGTCGTTTCGCTCGGCAGGGCAGTTCAACTGACCGCCGTGAAGACGACCGCCAGACCCTAGCCGCTTCGCGCGGGCGTGTCCAGTGCCCGTTTGAATCGCAATGACCCGCCGCGCCCGGCGCGGCCCCATCAGATCGGGATCAGCCGTCCGTGACAGAGTCGCCCGTTGCGCATGAGCCGGTGCTCGTCGCGAGCCTGCTGCGCCTGATGGAGTTCCGGCCGGGTCAGGCGGTGCTCGACGGCACAGTCGGACTGGGCGGTCACGCCGCCGCGATCCTCCCGCGGATTGCGCCAGGCGGCCGCTACATCGGCATCGATGCCGACGCGGCGATGATCGAAGAAGCCCGGCGGCGACTGGCGTCGCACGGCGGAGCGGTTGAGCTCGTCGTCGGGAACTACGCCGAGCTCGGCGAGATCCTGGAGCGCGTGGGCCTGGAACAGGTGGACCACATGCTGCTCGACCTGGGAGTGAATTCGGCGCAGTTGGCGGATGCGGCGCGCGGCTTCTCGTTCGAGCGCGACGGCCCGTTGGATATGCGCTACGACCGCAGCCGTGGCGAACGGGCCCTAGACCTCGTCAACCGGCTCAGCGAGTCCGAGTTGGCGGACCTGATCTACGAGTTCGGCGGCGAAGGCGCCAGCCGCAAGGTGGCCAAGCGCATCTGTCAGGTGCGCCACGAGGGCCGCATTACGACGACCAAAGTGCTGGCGCGGGCCGTTGAGTCGGCCATGGGCGGCGGCGACCGGCTGCACCCGGCCACGCGCGTCTTTCAGGCCCTGCGGATCGCGGTCAATCACGAGCTGGACAACCTGCGCACGTTCCTGGAGCACGTGGTGGACCGTCTGCGCCCGGGCGGCAGGCTCGCCGTCATCAGCTTCCACAGCCTCGAGGACGGACTCGTCAAGCGGCTCATCCGCCGCACCGTTGCCGAGGGCCGGATGTCGGAGCTCACGCGGCGGCCCGTGGTCGCGGATCAACACGAGCGCGCCGCGAACCCGCGCGCCCGAAGCGCGAAGCTGCGCGTTGCGCAGCGCGTCTGAGCGGCGCGCCGCAGTCGGATCGCGGACGCCAGTGCGTGCGGCGTCGTAGCATGGAGGCGACAATGGTGTTGAACATGAAGCTCGCGATGCTGCTGAGCCTGGGCTTCATCGGTGTGATGTGCTGGCTGGTGAATCAGGTCGCCCGCCCCGGGGCCGAGAGCCCGGCGCCGGGCTCACTCGTGATGCAGGCCAGCGGGCCGATCGCCACGCCGGTCGCCGACCTGAATCGACCGCGGGCGCCGGAGCTGGCCGCGCGGTTCGAGCAGAGCAGCGCCGCCGCCCCCGAGCGCATCGACCGCGCCCCGCGCCACGCGCCCGAAACGGGCGGCGACCGCCTGGCGCTGGGCGGCAGCCTGGCGCCGCGCCCAGCCGAGATCGAGTCCGCCCCTCAACAGGCCCCACAAACGGCCGTCGCCCCGGACCCCACGGGGCGGCGGCCGCCTACCTTCGCCGCCGACGCGGGAACCGCGTCTCGCGGAGGAGGGCGCGACGTGCGCACCCCGCCGCTGCCGTCGGCGCGCCCGGCCGAGGCCGTGCTGTCTGGATCCGAGGACACGCCGCTGACGGTCACAGGGCCCGCCGAGCCGGACGCCCGGGCGCCGGCTGGGCCCGGCTCGCCCGCCAGCGAGCCGCGACGAGCGGCGGTGCAGTACAAGGTGGCCCGCAACGACAATCTCCACAAGGTCGCCCGTCGAATCTGGGGCAGCGCCGCGCCGCAGGACGTGCGCCTGCTCATGGATGCCAATCCCGCCGTCAAGAAGCGCGACGGCCGCCTGCTCATCGGCGAGACGATCGTGATTCCGGCGCGCGGCGGCGTCGCGCTGGCAAGCGCCGAGAGCCCCGCACCGCGCACGACCGGGCGAGAAAGTCCGGACAGGGCGGCCGGGCGCGCCGACGAACGGCCGCGCGGCGCCCCGGCCCCGGCGGGACGAGCCATGACGACGCCGACGTCGCCTCCGAAGACAGCCTTGACCAACGCGGCTACGGCGAAGAATGCCCCGAAAGCCACCGGCAAGGCCGCCGCCGAGCGTCCGGCGCCGCGATCATACCGCGTGCGAAAGGGGGACTCGCTGGCGCGCATCGCCGAGCGTGAGCTGAACGACCGGGAGCGCTGGCGCGAAATCTCAAAGCTCAACCGGCTGGCGAACGCCGATCATCTGCTTCCCGGGACGACGCTGAAGCTGCCGCCACCGACCCGCGACGGATAGAGGCTTTTGCATAAAACAACAGAACACGGGAGGAACAGGGCTCGGAATCCCTGCGTCGTGGGGCCCGGCGCCGCTGACGAGGCAAGCGACACGTCAGAGCCGGGCTGTCCCCGGCCCGGCCCGGACGAACACAAGAGGCGATCTCAGAACCCGATCCGAGCCGCGCCTGTAAAGTTCCAGTTCAGCGGCGGCAGGCGTGACCGCGCGTCGCACCCTGCGCCCGCTGGCCGGCGCGGCGAGTTGCGCGTCGGGCAAGGGGGGCGCCCCGCGCGGCCCATCGGCGTTCGCGCTAACGAGCGAGGTTGGCCGTGGTCGATACGATGGAGAGGCGGGCGAGCGCGGCCGTCGCCGGAGGGCGCGCCGGCCTGTGGTTCGCGCCGTCGAGATGGGGTCGAGGACCGGGCGCTCGCGCGCCGGCGGCCACGAGCAGGCAGGCGGGCGGGGGCGGCGCGCTGGGCCGTGCGGCGCCGAGGGGTTATGCTGGCGGCGCTCGCGTGGAGTGCGCCGCCATGTCGCTTACGCGAATTGTCATCGTGCTGGTCTGCGCGCTGGCGGTGATGCTGGGAGCGGTGCTGCTGCGGGTGGAGACGACGCGCCTGCACTACCTTACCTCGCTGTGTGATCAACGCTACGAGGAGCAGCGGCACGAGCTCCACGCGCTGGAGTTGCGGCAGGCGCGGCTGCGCGATCCGAGCGCGATCCGCAGCCGCATTCTGAACCTCCGCGTGCCGGAGATTCAGGCCCGCGAGGAGACACCGCGGCGACCGCCGGCGCGACGCTAGGGAGGGCGTCATGCGCATGCACTTGGTCCTGGGACTGGTCGGCGCGCTGCTGCTGGCGGGCGCGGGGAAGCTGGCGTGGGTCGAGTACGCGCGCGGCGGCGAACTGCGGGCCCAGGCGCAGGCGCAGCACACCGCCAGCATGGTCGTTCCGGCGCAGCGCGGCGACATCCTCGACGCGCGCGGCCGGGTGCTCGTCGGCTCGGTCCGCCGCCCGATGGTCTTCGCCGATCCCACGCGCATCGCCGATGTGCGCTACGCCGCTTACAGCGTGGCGCCCGTGCTGGAGCTCGATGCGGCGGCGCTGGAGCGCACGCTGCGCGAGCGCGGCGACGCGCAGTACGTGGTCATCAAGCGCGACTTGAGCGACGACATGCTGCGCGCCTTCGAGCAGGTGCGCGACAGCCGGCGCCTGTGGGGGTTCCGCGTCCAGAACGAGTCGGCCCGCGACTACCCCTACGGCGGCCTGGCCGCGCACGTCGTCGGGTTCGTGCAGCGCGACACGTCGCAGGCGGGCCTCAGCGGCATCGAGCAGGCCTACGAGCGCGTGCTGCACGGCGTCGACGGCCGGCGCTGGGCGACCGTCGACCGGCAGCGGCGGCGACTGCGGCCGCTCACCGAGCAATACGAGCCGCCGCTGGACGGCGCGACGGTCGTGCTGACGATCGACGCGGGCATTCAGCAGGCCGCCGAGAAGCATCTGCGCGAGGCCGTCGAGAAGTTCTCGGTCGAGTGGGGCGCGGCGCTGGTGATGGACCCGCGCAGCGGGGAGGTGCTGGCGCTCGCGGTCGAGCCGGGCTTTCACCCGCTCGACACGATTCCTCCCGACGAGAAGCTCAAGCACAGGGCGCTGGAGCGCCGCCGCAACCGGGCCATCGCCGACGCCTTCGAGCCCGGCTCGATCTTCAAGCCGTTCGTCGCGTCGGCGGCGCTCGACGCCGGCATCGTCCGCCTCGACGAGTGGTTCGAGATCAACGGTCCACGGCGGGCGTTCGGCCGGCGGACGATCCAGGACGTGCACCCGTACGCGCGCTTGCAGTTCTTCGAGGTGATCAGCAAGTCCAGCAACATCGGCATGGGGCTGCTCGGCCAGCGCGCGGGCAACGCGCGGCTGAGTGAGTGGGTGCGGCGCTTCGGCTTCGGGCAGCTCACCGGCATCGGCCTGCCGGGGGAGAGCGCCGGCCTGCTGGCCGACCTCGACCAGTGGACCTCGTTCTCCACCCAGTCCATCCCGATCGGGCAGGAAATCTCCGTTACGCCGCTCCAGATGCTGACGGCCTTCTGCGCGCTCTCAAACGACGGCGTGCTCTACCGCCCGCGCATCGTGCGCGGCGTCGTGCGCACCGACGGGACGGTCGTGGAGGATTGCTCGCAGCCCGTGGCCGTGCGGCGGGTCGTGCGGGCAGAGATCGCGCACGAGTTCCGGCAACGCGCGCTGGCCGAGACCGTGCGCACCGGCACGGGGAAGGGCGCCGCGATCCCTGGTTACCAGGTCTTCGGCAAGACTGGGACCGCCCAGGTCGCCGAGCGCGGCCGCGGTTACACGGCGGGTTCGTACGTCGGGTCGTTCGTGGGCGGGGCACCGGCCGGCGAGCCGCGCGTCGCCGTGCTCGTCAGTCTTTACAAGCCCGGTGGCCGGGCATACTACGGAGGGACGATCGCCGCACCGACCGCCGGCCGGATCATCGGTGACGCGCTCGAATACCTGGGCGTGCAACCCGAGAGCAGTGCCGAGTTTGGAGCGGCCGTTCCGCGATGAGCAAGGACCCGGGTGGGCCCGGCCGGCGCGGCGCGCGTGCAGGGAGACGCAAGGATGGGGATGAGCCCGTCTGATCGGGGATTCACGCTGGCGGAGCTGCTGGACGGCATCGTCGCGACGCCGCTCGACGCCGGCATGCGCGACCTGCGCATCAGCGGGATTCACGACGACTCGCGCCGCGTGCAGCGGGGCGGGCTGTTCGTCGCCCTGCGCGGCAGCGCGACGGACGGGGCGCGCTTCGTGTCCGAGGCTGCCGCCCGCGGCGCGGCCGTCGTGCTGGGCGAGGGGGCGGCGGACGGCGCGGCGCCGTTCCTCCGCGTGCCCGACGCGCGCGGAACGCTGGCGCGGCTCGCCGCACGCTGGCACCGGCTCGACGACCCGGCTCTCCCGTTGCGGCTGATCGGCGTGACCGGCACGAACGGTAAGAGCACGACGGTCTACATGACCGCGGCGATCCTGCGGGCGGCGGGGCTGCGCTGCGGCGTGCTCGGGACGGTGCAGTACGACCTGTGCTCGCGGACGGTGCGGGCCGACATGACCACTCCCGGGCCGCTGGAGCTGTGCGGGCATCTGCGCGAGTGCGCCGACGCCGGCGCGGCCGCCGCCATCATGGAAGTCTCCAGCCACGCGCTCGACCAGAAGCGCACCGACGGGCTGCGTTTCGCGGCGGCGGCGTTCACGAACCTCACGCAGGACCACCTCGACTATCACCTCACGCTGGATGCGTACCGCGCGGCGAAAAAGCGCCTGTTCGACGGGCTGGGCCACGACACGGCCGCCGTCGTGAACGTGGACGACGCCGCTCACGAGGCGATGGTCAGCGGCACAAGGGCGCGCGTGCTGACGTACAGCCTCGAGCGCAGGGCGGATCTGACGGCGCGGCTCACGCGCGACACGATCGGCGGCACGCTGTATCGCATGACCCTGCCCGGCGGGCAGCAGCTCGTGCTCGAGAACGCGCTGGTCGGCCGGCACAACGTCTACAACGCCCTCGCCGCCGCCGGCCTCGCGCTAGCCCTCGGCGTCGAGCCGCAGCACGTCGAGCGCGGCCTGTCGGCGGTGCGGAACATCCCGGGGCGGCTGCAACGCGTCCTGGCGCTGCCCGACGTCGACGTCTTCGTCGATTACGCCCACACCGACGACGCGCTGCGCAACGTCCTGAGCGTCCTGCGCCCGCTCGCGCGGCAGCGGCTGATCGCCGTCTTCGGCTGCGGCGGCGACCGCGATCGCGGCAAGCGCCCGCGGATGGCGGCCGCCGTCGCGCCGTTCGCCGACGTGATCGTCGTCACCAGCGATAATCCGCGCACCGAGGACCCGGGTGCGATCATCAACGACATCCTCGCCGGCTTCGACGACGCCGCGCGGCGCAAGGTCATGGTCGAGAGCTGCCGCCGCAGCGCGATCCACGCAGCGCTGGCCGGGGCGCGCGCCGGCGACGTGGTGCTGATCGCCGGCAAGGGGCACGAGGACTACCAGATCATCGGCCGCGAGAAGCAGCACTTCGACGACGTCGAGGTCGTGTTGCAGGCGGCGGCGGAGCTGAACGCGGCGGCGAGCGGGGCCCGCGCATGATCAAGCTCGTGCTCAGCGAGGTCGTCCAGGTGCTTGCACCCGAGTATCGCGGCGAGCCGCCCGGCGGCAGCGTCTCGGGCGTCTCCACCGATTCGCGCTCGATCGAGGCGGGCGACCTGTTCTTCGCCATTCGCGGGCCGCGCTTCGACGGCCACGACTTTGTCGAGGCCGCGCTGCTCGGTGGGGCGGCGGCAGCCGTCGTCGACGCGCAGCGCGCCGCGCCACTGCTCGAGCGGCTCGGGCGCGTGCCGCCGCTGCGGCGCGTGCTGCTGCCGGTTGATGACCCGCTGGCGGCGCTGGGCCGGCTGGCCGCGTACCATCGGCGGCTGATCTCGGCGGACGTGATCGCGGTCGTCGGCAGCAACGGCAAGACGACCACCAAGGAGATGATCCAGCACGTGCTCAGCGGCCGCTGCCAGGTGCGCGCCTCGCCCAGGAGCTTCAACAACGCCGTGGGCGTCCCGCTCACGCTGCTCTCGGCGACGGCGGCCGACGACTACCTGGTGGTGGAGATCGGCACGAACGCCCGCGGCGAGATCGCCACGCTGTCTGAGCTGGTCGCGCCCGAGATGGTCGTGCTGACCTGCATCGGCGAGGAGCACCTCGAAGGACTGGGCGACCTCGAGGGCGTCGCAGCCGAGGAGTGCTCAGCGCTGCATCACGTGACGGAGCCGGGTTTCGCCGCCGTGAACGTGGATGACCCGCACGTCGAGCCGCACCTGGAGCGGTTGAGGGCTCGCGTCGTGCGCTTCGGCCGGGCGGAGTCGGCCGATCTGCGCGTGACGCACGTCGCCTACGAGGCGCCCTGGCTGAGCTTCCAGGTCAACGGCCGCTTCGACTACCGCCTGCACATGCCCGGCGCCCACAACGCCACGAACGCCTGCGGCGCGATCGCCGTCGGCCGGCGGCTCGGAATGGAGCACGACGCGATCGCTGAGCGCCTGGCCTCCTTCGTGCCGCCGCCCATGCGCAGCGAGGTCCTGCGCCTTGGCGACGTCACCATCGTCAACGACGCCTACAATGCCAACCCGCATAGCGCCCTGGCGGCGCTGGCGACGCTGTACGAAGTGGCCCGCGGCGGGCGGCGGATCGCCGTGTTCGGCGAGATGCGCGAGCTCGGCGAGCGCGCCGCCGAGCAGCACCGCCGCGTCGCGAAGCGCGTCCGCGGCGAACGGATCGACCACGTGGTGCTGGTGGGCCGGGCCGTGGAGCTGATGCACGACGCGCTGCGCGGGGGCGACCTGTTCTGCCCCACGGTCGAGTGCTGCGCCGACGTCGACGCCTGCGGCCAGCGGCTGGCCGAGCTGGTGCGCGGCGGCGACGTGGTGCTGCTGAAAGCCTCGCGCGCCGTCGGGCTGGAGCGCGTGATCGACGTGCTGCGCCGGCGCCTCTCGCACGCGCCGGCCGCGTGAGCCATGATCTATCACTTCTTCTACTGGCTGACGGGCGGAAACCCGAACTGGGCCTACGCCGACCCGCTGTTTCGGGCGCTGATGGCGGCGATGCTGGCCTTCGCCGTCGTCTGGGCCCTGGGGCCGCACGTGATCCGCATCCTGGTCCGGCTGAAGATCGGCGACCGGGCCGAGTTCGACCACGCCGCGCTCAACGAGATGACCCGCAGCAAGAAAGACACGCCCACCATGGGCGGCGTGATGATCGTCGCCGCCATCTTAGCGGCCGTTCTGCTGCTCGCCGACCTGGGCAGCGTCTACGTGCGCATCGCCATGTTCTGCATGCTGTGGCTGGCGGTGCTGGGCGGCGTGGACGACTGGCTGAAGCTCACCGCCGCCCGGCGCAGCGGCACGCGCGACGGCCTGCGCCTCTGGGAGAAGCTCGTCTTCCAGGTGGCCCTCGGCGCCTTGCTGGCGATGTTCGTGCTGCGGCACGGCGAGATGACCGCCGAGCGCGCCCGCTACGACGCCAGCGCCGACTACAGCCCCGCCTACAACGTGCTGAACATCCCGTTCTACAAGGGCGAGAAGATCCCGGCCTACGTCGGCGAAGACGGCAAGCAGATCAGCTACTTCTACGGCATCATCCTGCCCACGCCGATCTTCGTCATCGTCGCCGTCGTCGTCATCGCCGGCACCTCCAACGCCGTCAACCTCACCGACGGCATGGACGGCCTGGCCAGCGGCTGCATGGTGCTCACCGCCTTCGCCTTCATGATCCTCGCCTACGTCGTAGGCACGCCCGACCTCGCCTCCAGCCTGCTGTTCTCGCACATTCGCGGCTCCGGCGAACTGGCCGTCCTCTGCGGCGCCGCGATGGGCGCCTGCCTCGGCTTCCTGTGGTACAACGCCTATCCCGCACAGGTCTTCATGGGCGACACCGGCTCGCTGCCGCTCGGCGGCCTCATCGGCTACGTCGCCATCGTCACCCGCCTCGAACTCATGCTGCTCATCGTCGGCGGCGTATTCGTCATCGAGGCGCTCTCCGTGCTGATCCAGATTCTCTACTTCCGCAGCACAGGCGGCGGGCGCTTCTTCCGCTGCGCGCCGCTGCATCACCACTTCCACCTTGCCGGCTGGACGGAAACCCAGACCGTCGTGAGGTTCTGGCTGATCGCCGCGCTTTTTGCCGCCTTTGCGCTGGCCACCATCCGCTTGAGGTGAACGACGATGGCCGAGGCCATGCACGCTCCGACAAGTTCGTTCGCGGCGCGGGAACCCGCGCTGTCCGCGGCCCCGGGCGCGTACGACTGGGTGATCGTCTTCCTGGTCGGCACGCTGATGACGCTCGGCGCCGTGATCGTCTACTCCGCCTCGGTCTCGATCGACGCGCCCGCCATGAACTGGCAGCAGTGGTGGCGCACGCCGCTCCGGCAGGGCGTCTTCGCCGTTGCGGCGTTCGTGCTGATGGCGCTCGTGGCCCGAACCGACTACCGCGCCTGGGCCTGGGACGAGCCCGGGCAGGGCTGGCGCGCGGGCGGCTGGGCGCTGCTGGCCGGATTGCTGCTGATCATCGTGCTCATCCCGGGTGTCGGCGCCGAACGCCTGGGGGCGCAGCGGTCCTTCTCGCTGCGCCTCGGACAGGTCGCCCTCAGCTTCCAGCCCTCCGAACTGGCCAAGCCGGCCCTCATCCTCTGGCTCGCCGCGCTGCTCACCCGTCCGCGCGCCCGCGTAGACGACGTGACCCGCGGCTATCTGCCCGCGCTCGGCAGCGCCGGGCTGCTCATCGGCCTGACCGTGATCGAGGACTTCGGAACCGCCGCCCTCATGGGCGTCGTCGCCATGGCCATGCTCTTCTGGGCCGGCGCCCGCTGGCTGCACCTCGGCGTTACGGCCTTGGTCGGCCTCGTCGCCGGACTCGCCCTCGTGCTCCTCGAGCCCTACCGCTGGCAACGCGTCATCACCTTCTTCTCCGCAAACCCCGACCCGCAACGCGAGGGATACCAGGTCAACCAGGCGCTGATCGCCATCGGCTCCGGCGGCTGGCTCGGCCGCGGCCTCGGCGCCGGCGTCCAGAAGTACGATTACCTTCCGCAGGACAACAACGACTTCATCCTGGCGATCCTCTGCGAGGAGCTCGGCATCGCGGGCGGCCTCGCCGTCATCGCGCTTTTCCTGTTGCTGTTGTGGCGCGGGTGGCTCATATCCCGCCGTGCCCCCGACGCCTTCGGCCGTCTGCTGGCCGGCGGGCTGACGCTCACGATCTGCCTCCAGGCGGCGTTCAACATCGGCGTCGTGACCAACAGCATCCCGACCAAGGGTATCTCGCTGCCGTTTGTCTCGGCGGGCGGGTCGGGGCTGCTTTTTCTGGGAGTGGCGGCGGGATTGCTGGCGGCGGTGGGCGGCCGCGCGACGAGCCGCGATACGAGCCGCGACACTAGCCGCGACACGAGCCGCGATACGAGCCGCGACACGAGCCGCGATACGAGCCGCGACACGAGCCGCGATACGAGCCGCGAGCGCAAGCGAGCGACGTGACGGGCCTCTAGGCGTTCGCCTGGGCGGCGGCGATGGGCGTCTCGCCGGAAGACGCCGCGATCGCGGGGGCCGGGCTCGCGGGCGACGGGGATGACGCGCTCGCCTCCAGTTGGAATTCGGGCACGAGGTGCTTCAGGCGGCTGCGCGCCTCGCCGCGCGACACATGGTCGGCGGCGGCGAGCAGGTCGTCGATGGCGGCCAGCAGCGGCTCCCAGGGCTCCGGGCGCTTCTTCCAGATGCCGATCTTCGGATGCGCCGTCCGCGAGACGTCCTCGCCCTCGATCGAGAGTTCCTCGTAGAGCTTCTCGCCCGGGCGGATGCCGACGAACTTGATCTCGATGTCCTCGCCGGGGCGGAAGCCCGAGAGGGTGATGAGGTCGCGCGCCAGGTCCACGATCTTGACCGGTTCGCCCATGTCGAGCACGAAGATCTCGCCGCCGTCGCCCATCGAGGCGGCCTGGAGCACGAGCTGCGCGGCTTCCGGGATGGTCATGAAGTAGCGCACCATGTCCTTGTGCGTGACGGTGACCGGCCCGCCGCGGGCGATCTGCTGCTTGAAGATGGGGATGACGCTGCCGCTGCTGCCCAGCACGTTGCCGAAGCGCACCGTGACGAACTGCGTGGCCACGCGCTCGTTCAGCGCCTGGATGTACATCTCCGCCACGCGCTTGCTGGCGCCCATGATGCTGGTCGGGTTCACCGCCTTGTCGGTGGAGATCATGACGAACTTCTCGCAGCCGCTGGCCGCGGCCACGTCCGCCACCGTCCGTGTGCCGGCGACGTTGTTCTTGATCGCCTCGCCGGGGTTCAGCTCCATCATCGGCACGTGCTTGTGAGCGGCGGCGTGGAAGACGGCGGTGGGCTGCTCGCGCGAGAAAATCTGCTGCATGCGCCTGCGGTCGCAGATGTCGGCGATGCACGGCACGATGTCGATGGCCGGGTGCGCGCCGCGGAGCTCGCGGTCGATCTCGAACAGGTTCTGCTCGGCCTGCTCCACCAGCACGAGCCGCCGCGGCCCGAAGCGCGCCACCTGCCGGCACATCTCGGAGCCGATCGAGCCTCCGGCGCCCGTGACCATGATGACCCGCTCGCGCAGGAACTGGCCGATCTGGTCGGCGTCGAGCGTGACCGGGGCGCGCCCGAGCAGGTCGTTGATGTCGACGTCGCGGATCTGCTGCACCTGGGCGCGGCCGGCGATCAGGTCGGCCAGCGCCGGCAGCGTCTTGAAGCGCACGTTGGCGCCCTCGCACAGCGCCACGACGCGGCGGATCTGCTTGCGGGTGGCGGAGGGCATCGCGATCAGGATTTCGTCGACACTGTGCTCATCGCAGACCGCCTTGACCTTGTCAATGGCTCCGAGAACCTCGAAACCGTGAATCTGCGCCCCCCATTTCGTGCGGTCGTCGTCGAGAAAACCCACGATCGTGTATTGCAGCATGGGCATGCGCAGGATTTCGCGCACGACGTTCTCGCCCGCGTTGCCCGCCCCCAGGATCAGCAGCCGCGGCGCCACCGCCGCCGGCGCCGTGCGCACCTCCTCGTGGTACAGCCGCAGCACGATGCGCGCTCCGCACACCAGCGCGATCGTCCCGGCGAAATCCAGGACGAGCACCGAGTCGGGGAAGTCGCGCCCGCCGAAGGGGTCGAAGTCCACCCGCGCCAGCCCGACGAACTGCGTGACGGTCGAGAGATTCGCGACGACGTAGTAGATCGCGAAAATCCACACGAAGCTCAGCCACGAGGCCCAGCTTACGCGGATGCAGTCGCGCACGCTCACGTAGCGCCACGAGCCGCGGTGCAGCCCCATGCCGGCGAAGACGATCATCTTGATCGCTACGATCACCGGCAGCAGGGGGAGAAAGAGGCTGGTGAACCAGACGTCGAACTGCTTGAAGTTATACGCCAGCCCGAAGGCCAGTAGCCAGCTCAACGCAAACAGCAGCAGGTGCGCCGCTGTTGTCAGCAGCAGGTGGTGGGTGCGGGCCCATTGGGTCCAGTGCTCGATCCTGCTCACGACGTTTCCGAAAACAAAGCGGCCGGCGCCGGCCTACACGGATTATCGGCAGCCGCGCGCCCACGCCTGATGGGGCTCGGGCCACGGTCCCCGCGCGGCTACCGCAGCGAAACGCGCAACGCCGTCGCCAGCGCCTCCATCTGGTACATCCGCGGCGTTCCCTCCGAGACGCGCAGTCCGGTTTCAAGGAACCGGTCGAGGCGCACCACGTCGCGGCGCAGCCAGGCGCAATAGGCCTGGATCGCGGCGATGTCCGGGTCGATGTCGGAGCTCTGCTCCAGCACGAAGCGGTCGATCTGCGCGTCCAGCACCTTGCGGTCGCCAAAATACGGCGCGACATCCACCCCTTCAACGAAAAGCTCCGGGCGGCGACGGACGGCGTCGAAGAGAAGCTCCGCCGCCAGCGGGACCAGATTGCGTTCGAGGGCCGCATGCACGCCCATCAGGATGACGACGTGATCGTTCGGGTTCAGCGAGCGGGCGGCGTTCACCAGGTGCGCGGCCTCTTCGAGCTTGTCGAAACGGTCCGCCGTCGCCGTCGTGGTCGCCTGGCGGAATGCCTCGCGCAGCCGGCCGAGCAACGAACGCGCTCGCGACTCCACCACGTCATTCAGCAGATCAGCCCCCGTCAGGCCCACTCCCGCCGCCTGCCCCGCGCGGACCTCGTCCTTCGCCGCGAGGCCGAAGTACATCTCATACGCCGAGCGCCGCGGCTCCGGCGCGGCGACGGGCGTTCGAAGCGACGTGAGGTCCTGGACCGGCCAGCCGCGGAGCGGCGTATAGAACTCCATGGCGTTCTCGAAGCCGCTGGCGTACCGCAGCGAAGTCAGGTGCCGGTTCGTCGATGCGAGCACCGAGAAGCTGGAACGCGTGGCCGCCGGCAGCATGGGCTCGCTGGGCAGGAGCATCGCGGGGATCTCCGCGATGTTCCGTCCGCCGCCGAGCCCCGTGTAGGGTCCGACACGCGAGGTCTGGTATGGCCCGATCGATCCGCCGGGCAGGAATTGCCGACGGGCGTTCTGGGGCGTCTGGGCGAGCGTGTTGGCGCCGCCGACCACGCCCAGGTACTGCGAAGGGCCATCGCTGCCGCGGGCGGCGCTGGTGCTGCGATAGGTCTGCGCCAGGGTTGGAACAGCCAACACGCAGGCACAAGCCGCAGCCAAGGCGCCCCTGGCAGGGGGCCGGGAAAGCATGTGCATGGAGGCCTCCGGCCGGGATGCGGGCCGCCTGCCCGCGCCCCGACATTTCAATGATAACATCGGCCCCTTTCGAATCAACCGTTGTGCTTTTGACGTAACTGTTGCCGCGCCAACCGGGTGCGCGCCCTCGGCCGCCCCTGGGCCACCGCAAGGGCTCGACGCTAACCCAGGTCCGCCTTATTGATCCGAGCCGCGCATGTAAGTCAGCGGTCGAGCGGCGAAACGAAGCGTCCCTTGCAGCAACCCTCTCCCTTTCCGTCGCGGCTCGGACCGGTTTGGGATCGCTTCTCGCCCCCAAAAAAGGCAGGAAGCCGGCGCCACGCGGGCGTTCTGGTGCTCCACGTGGCGCCGGCTTGAACAAGCAATGGTGCAGGCCGGTCAGTGGCCAGGGTGTTCGGGCCGAAAGGAAGGGAGGCCACCTCCCTGCGCCTGGACCATTGCCAGGTGCGAAAGCAACACTCTATTCATAGCAATCGACATGCCACGGCAAAAAACGCCCTTGGCGCAACAGGAACGGCGTTCGCCTGGTGCCGGCCGCCCCCGGTGCGGGCGTGCTTTCGCGCACGACGCCGCCCGAGTGCGCGGTATTTCTCAGCGGCCGCCGGGTCCCGCCGGCATCCGCATCGCCCCCGCGCCCGGCCTGTCCGGCCACCCCGGAAACCCCCAAATCCGCATTGGGGCGCGCGCTTGATTCCCACCGACCAGCACCCTATCCTCTCGACGCTGCGTGCTTTCATGCACTTTGCCGATGTAGCTCAATGGCAGAGCACGGCTTTCGTAAAGCCGGGGTTGAGGGTTCAAGTCCCTCCATCGGCTTTGACGCCGACCTCGGTGTTGACACGGGGGCGGCAGGCGCCCGCGCCCGCGACCGCCGTGTCGTTCGTCGCGCATCCCCGGGCCATCATCCGGAGGAGTCCCGCCCATGATCGATCAGGTGCAGTCTGAGTTCCGCATTCAGACGCGCTGCACGCACTGCGGGCGGCTGAACTGGAGCCGGAAGAAGAACGTCGGGTTGATGGGCACCTGCCGCGGGTGCGGCGGGAAGTTCACCATCGCCGAGACGGCGCTGCGTACATGTCCCGAATGCCGCGAGCTGATGTCGGCCGAGGACGTCGTCTGCAAGAAATGCGGCCACGACCCGCGCGCGGACGAGCAGGCGTCGGCTCTGACGTCGCTGGCCGAGGTCGCGGATGCGACCGGCGAACCGGCCGCTGAGCTAACCTATGCGACGGAAACGGCGGGGGACGTGGCACGACGGCCGCGGCGGTACCGGGCTGTCCCGTGGGTGGCGGGGGCGCTGGATGTGCTCGGCGCGGTGAGCGCGCTGCTCGGCGCGGTGGCGTTGGCGCTGCTGGCGTCCGATGTGGCGGCGCGCGGCGTACTCCAGGGCTCGGACGACATGCTGTACGCGTTGGTGCGCGTGTCCTCGGCCCTGGGCGCGATTATTTGGGGGCTGCTGCTGATCGCGGTCGGCCAGGGATTGCGCTGCATCCGCGATATCGCCATCAACATGCAGGCCCCGCGGCACTAGGCGCCCGCGCGGGCAGCCGCAGGACGAAGCACGCGCCGCGCGCCGCGCCCACGTGCGCATCAAGCTGCGCCTCGAGCAACAGGTCGCCGCCGAGCGCCCGTGCCAGCCGCCGGCTCAGCGCCAGCCCCAGCCCGACGCCCGGCGCGCTATGCGCGGCCTCGCGCGCCGACTTGTGAAACGGGCGGAACAGGCGGGCGCGCTCCGCGTCGCCGATGCCCGGACCATGATCCTGCACGCGCAGCTCCACCGTCTCCGACCGGCCCGCCTGCGCCGTCAGCCGGATCGTCCGCTCCGTGGCGCTCGGGCCGGCGTACTTGCAGGCGTTGTCCACCAGGTTGAACACGATCTGCTCGACCGCCGCCGCGTCGACCGCGATCGCGCGCTGCGCGTCGGCTTCGCACACGTGTGGGGCTAGCGCCAGGCCCGCCTGCGCGGCACGGTCGGCCAGCCTGGGGCGCAGCCGCTCGACCAGTTCGCACAGGGTCAGCGTCTCGGCGTGGGCCGGTTGGCGTCCACGCTCCAGCCGCGCATACACCAGCACATTCTCCACCAGGTGGCTGAGCCGCAGCGCCTCGCGCTGAAGCGTCTCGACATACCCGCGTCTCTGCTCGGCGCCGCCAGCCTCGCGCGCCAGCAAGTCCGCGTACAGCCGGAAGGTCGTCAGCGGCGTGCGCAGCTCGTGGGTGACGGCGGAGACGAAGGCGGCGCGGCGCTCGCTCAGCAGCAGCGCTCCGTGCAGCAGCAGCGCGACCGAGCCCACCGCCAGCGCCAGGCACGTCCAGGCCGCCAGCAGCGCCAGCCGCACCGGCGACGCCGGCTCAACGTCGGCGGGGGCCAGCGGACCGGCGTCGAGACGAACGGGGAGCGTTGCGAGGCGGCGCGTCGCGGCGTTGACGGGCTCGTCGGGCACGGGCTCGAGCCGCGCCGCGGGCAGCAGGTCGGCCACTTCGCGCGTGAGCAGCTCGCGCAAGGCGTCCCAGTTCAGCCAGCAGCCCTGCACGAGCTCGCGGCCTTCGATGCGGACGCGCCGCGCCAGCAGCAGCGCCTCGCCCGCCCACAGGGCCGCCAGCGCGCCCTCGTGCAGGTCGCCGCGCGGCGCGTCCGCCGGCGCCCCCTCGAGTGGCTGGTTCAGCAGGTTGCCGAAGGCGCGCTGCCGGGCCTCGAGCTCCGTCTGGCCGCGCTGCTGCTGGTAGTCGAACGTCTGGGCGGACTGGCCGCGCTGCGCGAGCTGGGGCGGTGGAGCGGGCAGGTCGAGGCGCACGACCGCCGGCGGCGCCGCGCTGGCCGGCGCGGGGAGCCGCGCCAGGAGCTCGGCGCGGTCGAGGCGCTGATCCAGGGCCGCGAGGCGTTGCCGGGCCGTTTCGACGCGCTGCGGATCGAGGCCGGCGTTCTCGGCGAGCTTGCGGAGCGGCGGCGGCGGAACCAGCGGCGACGTCAGGCGTCCTTCGCCGTCGAGCTGAAAGTGCAGCAGCACTTCCGGCCCGAGCGGCTGCATCAGCGGCGAGGGCACGAGCAGGTCGCCGTAGTCGGCGTCTTCCCACATGTGGCTGTAGGCGCGCTCGATGGAGTAGAGCGAGCTGTAGTGGAAGTAGGGCCGCGCCGCTTCCCGTGAGATCAGCGGCGCGACGAACGACTCCATCCGCCACAGCGCCAGCCGCACGGATTCCTCGAGCTGCGCCTGCTGCCGGGCGGCGGCCTCGGCGCGCTCCAGGCGCAAGGCGCTGGCCGTCAGCCAGCCCATGGCGGCGAAGACCAGCAGCGCGCTGGCGGCGAACGCGAGCCAGATGTTCCGCGTCGAGGTCATGGTGCGCCGGGGCGCCCGGCGTTCGAGGCGCTGGGCAGCCGGGCGCCCGGGCCGAGCTTGTAGCCCTTGCCACGCACGGTGGCGATGACGGCCGGCTCCGGCGCGTCGCGCAGCTTGGCGCGCAGGCGGGCCACGTGCATGTCGATGGTGCGCGTCTCGATGCCGCGGGCGTCGAGCTGCCAGACGCGCGCCAGCAGCTCCTCGCGCGAGATGGCCCGCCCCGCGCTGCCCGCCAGGTACCTCAGCAGCTCACGCTCGTGATGCGACAGCTCCTCGCGAACGCCTCCTGAGAATCGCACCTCGCTGCGGGCCAGGTCCACCGTCCCGCCGGGAATCTCAAAGGCCTCCACGTCCGCTGGGCGCTCCGGCGAGCGACGCAGCACCGCCTCCACGCGCGCCAGCAGCTCGCGCACGCTGAACGGCTTGACCACGTAGTCGTCGGCGCCCAGCCGCAGCCCGCGGACGCGGTCGCTCTCGCCGCCGCGGGCCGTCAGGATGATCACCGGCAGCGTCGAGCGCTCCGCCCGCACGCGGCGGAGAATATCCAGTCCGTCGCCGCCCGGCAGGACGAGGTCGAGCAGCAGCAGCTCGATCTCTTCACCCAGGGCCAGCTTGAGGCCGGCGTCGGCCCGTGCTGCCGCCAAGGTCCGATATCCGTCAAGCGCCAGCGCGTCGCAGATGCCCTGGCGGATGGCGGCGTCGTCCTCGATGACCAGAACACGTCTGGTGCGGGCGCTCATATGCAGGAGCATACCCTGCTCCCGGCCGCGACGCGCAACGGCCCGCGCCAAGTTACCCCGCTGTTACACGCCTGCACCGCCTCAGTCGTCGATGCCCTCGGGCGGGTGGATGTGGGAGTTGGTGGTCGGGTTGAGCACGCGGTAATAGCAGAAGCTCACCAGCCCGACCACCAGGCCGATCGAGGCGAGCATGAAGATCCAGCCGCCCGCAGTCATGAGTTCTCCTTCGCGTCGCGGGTGACGGGTTCGTTGGCGAGCTGGGCGCCCAGGCGCTCGACGTTCCAGCGCCGGCCGCCGACGTAAACCAGGATCAGCAGGAACGTCACGATGGCCAGCACGAGGCAGATGCTGAGGAATGCAACGCGGTCGCTGCCAAGCTGGGCGAGTTTCCTGGGCAGGTCGGCGTAGCACCAGCTTCCGAGCACGAAGAGCAGGTAGGCGGGCGCGACGTACTTGATGAGGAAGACGAAGAGCCGCGGGAGCTTGATCTCGCTGTCCTGCTCGGCGAACTGCTTGCCGCGCCGGGCGCCGAAAACCCAGGAGAAGAGAATAACCTGCACGGTGGCGAGCACGACGATGACGACCGTGCCGACCCAGTCATCCAGCACGCCCAGGGCCGTCAGCCCCTTGCTGTAGTACACGACGAACAGCGAGCCCAGCAGCGTCAGCAGCCCCAGCAGCGCCACCGACGCGTGACGCCCGATGCCCAGGGCCTCCTCCAGAAACGCGATGGCCGGCTGGAGCATCGACAGCGAGCTCGTGATCGCCGCCAGGAACAGCATGAAGAACCAGAGGAAGCCGAACAACCGCCCGCCAGGCATGTACTCGAAGACGATCGGCAACGTCTTGAAGCCCAGGTCGAACGTGCCCGTCGTCGCCGCGCCGACCACGCCCAGGAACACGAACGCCGCCGGGATGGTGATCAGCCCCCCCAGGCAGACCTCGAAGAACTCGTTGGTCGCGCTGGCCGTCAGCCCGCTGAGCACCACGTCATCACGCGAACGCAGGTAGCTCGCGTAGTTCACGATCACGCCGAACCCTACTGACAGGCTGAAGAAGATCTGCCCGGCCGCGTTGAGCCAGACCTGGGGCCTGGCGAGGGCGCCGTACCAGGTCTCGGCGCCGTCCATCGGCTTGGGATTCCACATGAAGCCCAGGCCGTTCAGCACGTTGAGCTCCGGCCGGCCCGGGTCGGGCGTGCCCAGCGTCAGCACCCGGATCAGCACCAGGAACGCGCACAACGCCATCAGCGGAACGGCGATCATGCAGAAGCGCTCGATGCCCTTCGACAGCCCGCGGAATATGACCAGGAAGTTGACCGCGAAGACGATCAGCCAGAAGACGACACTGACATGGATGCGGCCGTCGAGCATCAGCCCGTCCTGCTCGGCGCCGACGAAGTTGTTGAAGAACGCGCCGCTGCGCTCCGCGTAGCGCGCAGGGTCGTCCCCCAGGTCCAGCGCCCCCGTCAGGTAGCACCACGCGTAGCCCAGGCACCACGATTCGATCAGCACGTAGTACGTGTAGATCACGATCGGGATCAGCAGCCCCAGCACCCCCAGGTAGCGCCACGCCGGATGCCGGCCCAGCAGCCCGAACACCGCCGGGCAGGAATGAAACCCGTGGCGGCCGGCGTACTTGCCCATGGTCCATTCGGCCCAGCAGATCGGGATGCCCAGGCACAGCAGGGCACAGAAGTAGGGGATCATGAACGACCCACCGCCGTTCGCCGCGGCCTGGCCCGGAAAGCGCAGGAAGTTCCCCAGTCCGACCGCTGAACCGGCGACGGCGAGGATGACGCCCAGCCGGCTGCCCCACTGCTCCCTGGAAACCGCCATGTCGAGGACTCCGCGTGGATCGTCGCGCCGGCGCCCGATTGATTGCTCGGGCCGGCCGGCGCGGTTTCAGAAAGAGCGTGTTTAGCGTGGCGGGGCGGTTATGAGAAGGGGGCGGGTCGCGGGTCCTGCCCGCCCGGCGCTATGATTGTCGCCGGCCGGGCGCTCGCGGAGCCGGCTCGAAGCCGATGCCACAAGGGCCGCTGTGAATGCGCGGACCCGGTGGCTGGGCGGCGATGATCCCGGCCTCGGCCGCGAGCATCTCGTCCCAGCGACGGTCGACCGCGCCGTCGTCCGCGAGCATCTGCCGGGCCAGGTCGATGAACGTCAGATAGTGGCCCTTCTCGCTGGCCCACAGGTCACGGTAGAGCCGCGCCACCTCCGCGTCCTCGCAGCACCGCGCCAGCAACTCGAAGCGCTCGCACGACCGCGCCTCGATCAGCGCCGAGACCATCAGCCGGTCCATGGTCTCCTGCTTGCCATGCCCGACCCGCACCAGCGCCCGCAGCGCCTGCGCATACGGGTTGCGATGCTGCTTGCAGTAGCGCCCCCCGCGCCGCGCGATCAGCCGCGTCACCAGCGCCAGGTGCTCGATCTCCTCCCGGGCGATCGCGGTCATGCGCTCGACCCAGTACTGCGGCGGATGCGGCTCGGGCCAACGGTCGAGCAGCTCCAGCGCGTTCAGCGCCGCCTTCTTCTCCAGCAGGGCGTGGTCGTTGAGCAGCGCGACGGGCTCACGCAGCACGGCCCGCGCCCACTCGAGCGGCGTCGCGCAACGCAGCGGCAGCTCGGTGGCCGGGCCCATGCGCGTCACCTCTCCTCGGGCGCCAGCGCCCGCGCCTCGAAGAAGCTCCAGATCGCGGCCGTGGCGTCGAAGGCGTCGCACGGCGGACCCGACAGGCGCTCCGACAGCACCGGCCGCCCGCCGGGCCAGACGTGCCCACAGTTCTCGATGATGCGGGCCACGACGACGTCCTCGCCGTCCACGCCGCGATAGCGCCAGGTGATGATCCCGCGCGTGTCGCGCGAGAGGCGCGGCGGCGGCGCCGCGAACCACGAGGCCCAGCGACTCAGCAGCTCAGCCAGCGGCGGCTTGCGCTCCAGCGCCCCCCAATGCGACCGGTACTCGCCTCCCTCGACCGGGTTCAGCGGGTCGCGGTCGCCGGTGACGTAGAGCAGCGGCGTCGGCGGGGCCGGTGGTGCATGAGGTTCGATCCACAGCGTGCCGGCGACGGCCGCGACCGCGGCGAAGCGCCCGGGCCGCTCGACCGCGGCCCGCAGGGCCATGGCGGCCCCGTTGGAGAATCCCGTGATGTAGACGCGCCGCTGATCGGCGAGCCCGGCCCGCCGCAGGTCATCGACCAGCGCGCCGATGAATCCCACGTCGTCGATGGCGGCGCCGCGCGTGTGCCCGCGGCCGGCGCCGTCGGCCCACATGGGCGGATTCCGCAAGAAGCGCGGCGGGCGCGACTCGTCGGGGCGCGTGGCGTTCGGATAGACGACGGTAAACCCGGCCTCGTCGGCTTTCTCGGAGAAGCGCGTCGCCTCGCGCGCGTGCAGCGCTGTGCCCCCTCCGCCGTGCAGCGCGACCACCAGCGGCAGCGGCCGCCGGGCCACGGTGGGGACGTGCAGGACGGCGGAGCGCTGACGGCCCTGCCACGGGATGGCGATCAGGTGGTCGCCCGGCGCCAAGTCCGCCTCGGGCGCGTGGACCATCGCACGCATGCTCACAACCGGTTCGCGATCGCCGCCGCCAGGGGCTTGATGACGTGCGGGACGATGCGGTCGGCGGCGTATTGCTCGGCGATGGCCAGCAGGTCGCGATGGACGTCGACGAGCGGCGGCAGTTGGCCGAACCCCCAGTAGCGGCGGGCGGTGAGCTGCACGCTGAGGGGCGTGGACTCGTATTCGCCGGAGCGAAGCTCGAAGGTGGACGTGCGCCCCTTCATCTCGAGGTAGACCTGCTTGTCGCAGTCGGGGCCGAGCGCGACGCCGAGAAAGGGCTGGCAGTCGATGATGCGCTGGCCGTCGCCGCCGAGGGCCCGCAGAAGGGGATGCTCGGGGAAGAGCGTCTCGGCCACGAGTTCGTCGTGGTTTCCGCGGTATTCGAGGTCGAAGTTGAAGACCACGTCCATGTAGTCGTAGTCCAGCTCGCTCAGGCTCAGGTGATACGGCGCCGCCGACAGCAGCTTCTCGGCGAACTGGCGCACCGAGTTGGCGGTGGGCGGAGCGTACGTGCCGAACTTCAGGGCGCGCGGCTCGAGGCGGATGAAGCGCCGCGGGCCCGCCTCGTCCGGGCTGTCCTCATCGAGCAGCAGCGCCCCGTCGTCCCGGCGGCGCAGGCGGGTGAGGCGCGGATACCCCTTGCGCGCCAGGTCGAAAAAATGCAGCATCGTTTCGCGCGAGGGGTCCATTTCGAGCTTGAAGAACATGCGCGTGCTGACGCAGAACTCGTCGCACAGGGCGCCGAATGACCACATAGGCCCTTACTCCGCAGAGTCCGTGGGCGCCGGGCGCCCGCCTTTCCATGGATGATATCCGAAACCTCGTGCGTCGTTAAACGCTTCCCGGCACGGACAAAAAACCCCCGCCGCCGCTATGCTGCCCGTTCTGGCCGATTCCCGGCCCTGCCCCGTTTGAGTCGGGCGCGGGTTCCAGGCCGAGGGAGCCTATTCAGGATGACGCCTGATAACGACCTGATGTCTGCCGCCGCCGCCGCTCACGAGCAACTCCGCGCCGTGCGCCGACACCTGCACGCCAACCCTGAGCTCAGCGGGTGCGAGCGCGAGACGGCAGCCTACGTCGCGGCGCAACTGCGGCGACTCGGCTACGAACCGGTGACGGGCGTCGGCGGAACGCACGGCGTGACGGCGGAGCTGGCCGGGCCGCCGGGGCCGTGCGTGGCGCTGCGAGCGGACATGGACGCGCTGCCGATCAGCGAGGAGACCGGCCTGCCGTTCGCCTCGACGCGTCCCGGCGTCATGCACGCCTGCGGGCACGACGCGCACACCGCCATGCTGCTCGGCGCCGCGCAGCTCCTGCGCCAGCGGCAGGGCGAGCTGCGCCGGCCCGTGCGGTTCATCTTCCAGCCGCACGAGGAGCGCTTCCCTGGCGGAGCCGTGCCGCTGATCGCCGCGGGCGTTCTGGAGAACGTGGCGTCGATCTTCGGGCTGCATATTTCGTCGCAACTGCCGCTCGGCGTGCTGGGCACGCGCCCGGGTCCGTTCATGGCCGGGCTGAATGACCTGGACATCCGCGTGATCGGCAAGGGCGGCCACGCGGCGATGCCCGAGCAGTGCGTCGATCCGATCGTGACCGCAGCCCAGATCGTGCTCGCGTTGCAGTCGGTGGTCAGCCGCTCGCTGGCGATGACCGACCTGGCGGTCGTCTCCGTGACGCGCATCGAGGCCGGGACCGCCGACAACGTCATTCCGCAGGACGTGCGCATGCGCGGCACGATCCGCACGTATGACCCCGGCGTCCAGGCGCGCGTCTGCGCACGCGTGCGCGAGATCGCCACGGGCGTGGCGGCGGCGCACGGAGCGGCGGTGGACGTGCGGCTCGACCCCGGCTACCCGGTGCTGGTGAACAACCCGGAGGTGACGCGCCGGGCCTGTGAGATCGCGGCGGCGATCGGCTTCGACTCCGCGAAGATCCAGACGATCGAACCGCAGGGCGGCGGCGAAGACTTCGCGTATTACTGTCAGAAAGCGCCCGGCGCCTTCGCGTTTCTGGGCGCACGGGTGGCGGGCGACGCCTATCCGCATCATCACCCGCGCTTCGACGTGGACGAGGCGGCCCTGCCGCTGGGCGCGGCGCTGCTGGCGGCCTACGCGCTGCACGCGGCGTAGCAGAGCTACAAGCCGCGAGCGCAAATGCCGGGAGCGCAAGCGCGTGACGTGACGCGCCGCTCGTGCACCTCGCCCGGTGGGCAGCCGCGGGCTCGCGCGATATGATCCTTCTCATAGTCGCACAGCCAAGGGAGCGTGGGGTAATGGCCGTTCGAATCATCCGCTGCGCGAAGCTGGGGCGGGAACTGCCCGCGATCGACCCTGACACGCCAAAGGGCAACCAGGCGCTGAAGGTCGCGCTGCTGATCGGCGGCCGCGAGATGCAGACCCGCGTGCGCGACACCGTGTCGGCCGAGGCCTGGGACATGTGGACCGACCACATGCGCATGGTGATGAACGAGTTCCGCCTCGACCCCATGTCTGACGAGGCCAACCGCATCCTCCGCCACTACATGCAGGAGTTCTTCTTCGGCGGCGAGGCCGCGATCCCCAACTACGTGCCGCCGGCGCCCGGCCAGGCACCCCCGGGACCCGGCCAGGCGCCGCCGGCGCCCAAGCAATAGGCCCTCAGTCTGAGAGGAATCGGCCCCACGGCACACCGCGAGATCGTCCGGCGCAACCGCTTCCTCACGGGCGCGGCTCGGAGCGCGAGAAGCCTCAGCCGAGCCGGGCTGTCCCCAGCCAGGAACTGACGTGGCGCTTGCTTCGTCAACGGCGCGGGGACTCACGGCGCGGGGACTCACGGCGCGGGGACTCACGGCGCGGGGACTCACGGCGCGGGGACTCACGGCGCGGGGACTGCGAGCCCGGTTTTCCCCTGCCGCGTCACGCGCGTTGCCGCAGCCGCTCGTCGAGCCATTGAAGCATGATCCGCAGCGCCCGCCCGCGGTGGCTCAGCCGGTTCTTCTCGTCCGGCGGCAGCTCCGCCAGCGTGCGGCCCAGCTCCGGCACCAGAAAATGGGGATCGTAGCCGAAGCCGTTTTCGCCGCGCGGCGGATCAACGATCCGTCCCTCGACATGGCCCGTGCACTCGAAAAGCACGTCGTCGCCCAGCGCCAGCGCCAACGCGCAACGGAAGCGCGCGGTCCGGCGCTCCGCCGCCACGCCGCACAGCGCGGCCGCCAGCTTGCGGTTGTTGGCCGCGTCATCGCGAGGGACCCCGGCGAAGTAGGCGGAATCGACGCCCGGCCGGCCGGCGAGGGCATCGACCTCGAGCCCGGAGTCGTCCGCGAGCGTCATCAGTCCCGTCGCAGCCGCGTAGTGCAGGGCCTTCTGCCTGGCGTTCTGTTCGAGTGTGCGGCCATGTTCGGGCGACTCGATGACGGCCGGGAACTCATCCAGGCTGCGCCAGCGGACGCGCGCCAGACCTCCGGGCGCTTTGGCGTCGCTGCGCTGCGACGCGAGTGCGCGGATCTCGGCCACCTTGCCGCGATTCGTGGTTGCGATGAGGACGTCGACGGGCTGCGCCGGCGGGTTCACAGGCCGAGCCCCCCGGCGTGCTGGGCCGCGGGCAGGATGACGGGAAAGGACGCGTCGCGCGGCTCGCGGCGATCGACCTTGCCGGTCGCCTTGTCACGGACGACGGTGTAGCGGACGCGGCCGTTGTGGAGGTTGTACGGATAGCGGCGGGCGAGGTCGAGCATGCGCGGATCGACGATGCGGTTGACGGTGGTGACGCGCCCGGTGAGCGGGTCGCGGCTCTCGATCGGCTGGACGGCTGACTTCGGGAACAGGCCGATGCACACCGAGCTGTAGACGGCCCCGTGATGGTAGAAGGCCTGCTCACCCTGGTCGCGCAACTGTCTCGTGTACTCCTCCGCGACGGCCTTGCGCCGGCGCATCTCGCCCTCGTTGACGAAGACGGCGACCTGCCACGACCAGTAGCCATCGGCCCGCGCCAGGTCCCAGGCCGGGTTGCCCTGTTGCGAGCTGGGCAGCGACTCGACCGTCGCCTGGAGGAACGGCCATTCCGCCCGCTGACCGAGGTTGCGGTCGGTCACCGTCAGCGACAACGTGCGGATCAGCTCCAGGTCGCGGCGGAAGTCCGGGCGGAAGCTCTCGCGTCCGCTGCCCGCGTCATAGACGCGCTGGTAGCGCCCGTAATAAACGTTCGACTCGTCCTCGAAGTGCCGCACGAGCACGAGCTCCGGCCGCAATCCGCCGACGTTCCTCAGCAGCCTCTCCGCCGTCGCCGCCTGCCGGAAGCGCTCCGCCCCGATCATCGTCACGCAGCGTATCGCGTAGAGCTCCTCATCCGGCTCACCCGCACCGCCGCGCGGCGTGACCGAGTTCTGCCCGTTGCAGCCGGCGACGGCGCCGAGCGCCAGCCAGCACGCGAGCGCAGCCCGCCTCATCGCAGCGCCTCCTGTTGCAGGCGAAAGAGCTGCTCGATCCCGCGGCGGCCGAGCGACGTCAGCTCGTCCAGGCGCTCCTGCGCGAAGGTCGCTTGCTCGGCGGTTGCCTGGACCTCGATCCACTCTCCGCGCTCGTTCATCACCAGGTTGGCGTCCACTTCGGCGCTCGCGTCCTCGGCGTAGTCCAGGTCCAGCAGCGCTCGACCGCCCAGGATGCCGACGCTCACGGCCGCCACGGCGCACGTGCGCACGGCTCCGCCCCACAGGCCGCGCGCCGCGCCCGCCGTCAGCGCGTCACACAGCGCGACGTACGCCCCGGTGATCGCCGCGGTGCGCGTTCCGCCATCGGCTTGCAGCACGTCGCAGTCGATGTAGATCGTATTCAACCCCAGCCGCTCCAGCGCAACCGCCGAGCGCAGCGAGCGCCCGATCAGCCGCTGTATCTCCTGCGTGCGGCCGTCTACCCGCCCAGCCCGGTCGCGCGGCCGCCGGCGATCCGTCGCGCCGGGCAGCATGTCGTACTCCGCGGTCAACCAGCCGGCGCCGGCGGCCTCGCGCCAGGCGGGCACGCCCTGCTCGATCGTCGCCGTGCACAGCACCAGCGTGCCCCCGGCGCGGATCAGCACCGAGCCCGGCGCGCTGGTCGTGAACCCGCGGCGGATGTCGATGGTGCGCAACTGGTCCGGCCGGCGCCCGTCGCGTCGCATGAGCGCCATTGGTAATCGTTCGAGGTGCGGATGGCAACAAAAGCCAAGGCGCGGACCCAAAGGCCCATCTGCGTCGCCCTGGAGGTCGCGCCGCCGCCGGGCCAACTCCCCCGAACGCCGCCGCCGCCGACCCGTTGGAAGGGGCCCGGCATCGCTCAGCCGGACGCGATCCGTGCGGGGGTCTGTTCATTCCAGCAGCCACGGCTCGATCTGGTCGGCGTGATCCAGCAGCCAGCGCACCTTCCGCCGCACGACCTGGAGCAGTCCGAACCCCGGGATCTGCCCGAAGGACCCGGTCAGTGCGACGGGCACCACGGACTCGGCGACGACCGACTCGATCATCAGCGGCAGCAGCGCCCGCCGCTGGTCGGGCGGCAGGTCCAGCCGCGTCAGGTAGCCGATGTAGAACCGGCGCATGCGCGTCAGGTCGAAGTACGAGGGCCACTGCTCGAGGTCTCCGCCGCCGCGCAGGATCGAGAATTGCAGCATGGCGTTGGCCAGGTCGAGCGTCCGCGGCTGCATGCGCACGGAGTCGAAGTCGAGCACGGCGCAGACGTGGGTGTTGCGAAACAGCAGGTTTCCGGGGTGCCAGTCGCCGTGGACGATCCAGGGCGGCCAGTCGGCAAAGCCCAGCTCGTTGGCGCGCGTGGACGCCTGGTCGTAGCGTTCGTGCAGCTCCTGTGTCAGGCTGAGGAGCTCGGCTTCGTGCCCGGCGACCGAATCGTGACTGGCGGCGGAGGTCGGAACCGTGTGGAGGGCTTCGCGCACGTTGGCGGAATCGTGGTAGCTGGCCCGGGCCGCGGGCCAGGTGGCGTCGAAGTCGGAGATCGCGCGGTGGAAGCGCGCCAGCGTCTGGCCGGCGTTGGTCGTCTGCTCCAGCGACCCGTCGTAGGCTTCGCCCTCGACGAACTCGAACAGCTCGTACACGGCCCCGTCGTGAACCAGCAGCGTCTCGCGCGCACCGATCGGCCGGACCGGGCTGGCGACCGGAAAGCGCCGCAGCACCAGGTGCTGGATGAGCGCGTGGGCGAACTCGGCCCGGGCGGCCCGCTCCGGGCTCTCGACGCGCCGCTTCAGGATGTACCGGCCGGTCGTCGTGGTCAGCAGCAGCTTCGGCGAGCGGCGCGAGCCGCGCGCCACTTCGCGCGCTCCCAGCACCGAGCCGACGTCGTAGCGGCTCAGCACAAACGTCAGCTCCGACGGGCTGAATCGCTCGCGCTCGCTGGTCATTTCGCCATTCCGAACTCGGATGCGGGGCGGCAGGGGGGTGGGCCGCGCCTTCTGTCGGCGCGGCGCCGTCACGGCTCTAGCAGGGCTTCCACGAACTGGTTGATGTCGCCGCGGTTCAGCACGCCGTCTCCGTTGAAGTCGCCACGCCGCAGCCGGTCCAGCTCCGGGTGCCGCTCGGCATAGGTCTGTGGGTCGATCATCGCCAGCACGAACGCGTCGAGGTCGAACTGGTCGACGCGACCGTCGCCGTTCATATCGCCCAGCAGCGCGTAGTCGGCCAGCGCAACCGCGTCAGCGACGATCTGCTCGACCGCCCGGCCGTCCGCGTCTCCGACGCACGCGCCGTCGAGCAGCCAGCGCTGAAACGCCCGGCGCCCGCTGCGCAGCGGCGCCGTCACCGAGATCACGGCCGGCGCGTCGTAGTAGCGCACGAAGGGGGGCTGCCCGCCGCCCTGGCCTTCCAGGTCGGCCGGGTGAACCTCGAGGGCGGTCGCCACGCCCGGCCGCCCCTGCACCAGCAGGCTGATCCGCGCCGCGAAGAGTCGCACGTCGTCGATCAGCCAGTCCGCTTCGCCGCGCAGGCTGAACCGCAGTTGCACGCCGTGGCGCAGCGCCTCGGCCGGCAGCGCCGCGACGTACAGCTCGTAGCCGTCGCTCTCCCGCCGGGAGGCGGCCTCCACCAGCGTCAGCCCGCCGTCCGCCCAGACGCACTCGACCACCAGCGCGCCGCCGGCGCGATGCTCGACCGGAGCCGCGTAGAACGAGACCTTCACCGCCGCGTCATCGCCCAGGTCGATCGGCCGCGACATCAGGACGGTGTCGGGCTCGCCTTCCAGCAGCAGGGCGGTCGGCTGGCTGCGCGCATCGAGATCAACCACCAGCGCCACGCCGCGCCAGCGCACCCAGCGCGCGGGGTCGACGGCGTCGGCCAGCGGGTTCGCGGGAGCAGAAAAGTCGTCTTCGAAGCGTATCGGGGACGCGGCGCGGGGCTCAGTCGTCTGAAGCGCCGGCTCCGCCGGGTTCGGTCCGGCGGACGGCTGGGCAAGTGAGACGACGGGCGCGGCCAGTGCGAACACGGCCAGGAAAGCACGGCGCGCAAACAGACCCGCCCGCATCACGCAACTCCTACAGCCTCCATATCATAACCAGATCGGCGCAGTTTTGCAGCCTCTGGAGCCCGCAAACGCCGGGCCCGGCGTATTATCGCCTCCCGCGATGCAGGCGTCTGATAAAGCGCGCCACCGAGGGAGGCGGCGAGTGGATTTCGCAAACTCCACGCAGCTCGACGGGCAGCGACTGCTGGCGATGTTCCTGCGGCACACGGTGCCGTATTGCCACGATCGCCTGACCGTGCGCGTGCGCTACAGTCGCGGGGCGCCCTTCAGCGGAGCCTGCTATTACGCCGACTCGCGCATCTTCGTGAACATCGGCCGCCGAAACCACTATCCCTACACGCTGGCGACGCACGTCGCGCGCGCCCGCAGCGACGGGCGCTGCTGGTGGCGTGAGGCGTATCGGCTGACGGTTGCGGACGCGCCCCAACTGGCCACGTTCGTCTATCTCCACGAGCTGTACCACTTCCTCGTGAAGCAGGCCGCGCGTTCGCCGCGGCGCAAGGAGGCCATGTGCGACCGCTTCGCGGCGCGCGTGCTCGTGGACCACTACGGGTGTCCGCTGCTGGACAGCGCCGGGCGCCGCCCGCCGAGAGATTCCTGGGATTTCCAGGATCTCGACGCGTTTGTCGCCCGCGCGCCGCGCGAATCGCCCGCGCGCAGCGCCCGGCGGCCCATACGCGTGGTCGTGCGCGGTTTGCCGGGCGAATGAGCGTTTCACGCGCGCCCGCCCGGCGTGGCCGGTTGCACCTTGCGCAACCTGTGCTAGACTACCTCGTAGCTCACGTTCTTTCCGTTCTTCGGCGGGTTTGACGTACGACGGTCCGCACCGGGCCGACGACCGCCGCAGCCAGACGCCGACGGGTTTCGAGGTTTTGCCGAGCGGGCGTACACCTGCGCCGTGCGGGTGTGCGCGCCGAGGTGATGCGGCGCCTTTCAGGTCGCCGCGCGCAATAAGGGGGACAGCCATGCGCATCTACCAGGCAAGACGGCTCACGCTGCTTCTGGCCGCGCTGTCGAGCGCCGCGGCGCTCGCCGGAGGCGTGCAGCCGACCTTCACCTACCAGGGCTTCCTGAAGGACAACCAGGCCGCCGCCGACGGCGCCTACGACTTCGAGTTCCGCCTCTACGACGCGGCCATTGGCGGCAATTCGATCTCGTTCCCGGTCCAGTTGGATGACGTCATCGTGGACGACGGCCTGTTCACGGCGGCGCTCGACTTCGGCGCAGACGCCTTCACCGGCGAGCAGCGCTGGCTGGAGATCGCCGTGCGCCCGGGCGCCTCGATCGGCGCCTACACGACGCTTTCGCCGCGGCAGGAGCTGACCGCGACGCCCTACGCGATGGCGCTGCGCCTGCCCTACGAGGGGAGCGTCGCCAGCGTCGACCGGCCGGCGCTGAAGATCCGCCAGACCGGCACGCGCGAGGCGGGCGTTTTCCAGATCAATAGCCCGATCAACGCCATGGACGCCCTGACCGGCTACACCGACGGGAGCGGACTGGCCATCCGCGGCTGGACGACCGGAATGGGAGGCGTGGCGTTGCTCGACATCCCGATCGTCGGCAATCCCAGCGACGTCATTCGTTGCCTCACCGTCGGCACGGGCAACGCCGGCATGTTCGAGGTCCAGAACCCCGGCAACGTGCGGAACGCCATCCTGGCGCGCAGCAACGGCATCGGCTACGGCCTGTGGGCCGAAAACCTGGGCCCGGGCGTCGCGCTGATGGCCAGCGCCACGCAGGCGCCCGGCGCCGAGGTCGTCACCCAGGCCGGCAACGTGCCCGCATTGCAGGCCACCAACATGGGCGGAGGCATCGCCGTCCAGGCCCACGGCAACATCGTGACCAACCGCCAGATCGTCTCCAACGTGGCGGCCGGAACGCCGCCGATGCAGGTCGCCAGCAGCACCGTCATCCCCAATTTCAACGCCGACATGGTCGATGGCGTTCACGGCGGCGCGATGATGCAGATCCGCACGGAGGGAACCGTGCCCGCCGGCGGGACGCTGACGCTCATCATCCCGCACTATCGCCCCTGGACGCTGCACCTCTCGTGCGGCTGGCCCGAGTCCGGCGGGCTGGCGCTCGTTCACGGCTTCGAGAACGACCGGTTCATCGGCGTGGTGTACATGAAGTACAACGGCGACGGCACCGCCGCCATCGCCGGCGCCGAGGGCGCCGAGAACAGCAACACCGTGCTGGTTACGTTCGGCTCCGGCGCCTACAGCCCGTACCGCGTGCTCTGCCCGAACGAGGCCGCCGGCGACCACAACATCGTGCTCAGCGCCCCGGCCACCGGCGTCGAGCTGTACTACCGGCTGAGCTACTGACGTGGCGGCGACGCTGCGTCGCTCGGAATGGGAGCAACACCATGACCATGTGTGAACCGACGCCGCGCGGCTTGCGATGGTGTCTGGCGGCGCTGGCGGCCCTGGCCGTCCTGCTGCCCGCGCGCACCGCCGCCGCCGCGCAGTATCAACTGAGCTGGTGGACCGTCGACGGCGGCGGTGAGATTTTCAGCACCGGGGGCGTCTTCGCGCTCGGGGGCGCCATCGGCCAGCCCGACGCCGGCGACACGCTCACCGGCGGCGTCTACACGCTCGTCGGCGGCTTCTGGGCCGTGCACCTGACGCCATGTCCCGGGGACATCAACGGCGACGACGTCGTCGGACAGAGCGACCTGGGCATTCTGCTGGCGGCGTTCGGAGCCTGCGTCGGCGATCCGAACTTCAACCCCGATGCCGACCTCGACGGCAGCGGCTGCATCGGCCAGCCGGACCTGGGCATCCTGTTGTCGAACTTCGGCCGCACGTGTCCGTAGTTCTAACCCGCCAGGCGCTCCGGAGCTCGGGCGCGAGCGAGACGAAAGAACCAGGGCGGTCATGAACCGGGCGCTCGCGGCTCGCAGGTCGGGCCCGCGCCGGGGCAGCGCGGCTACGCCAGCAGCGGGAGCGAGATCACTTCGCGCGTCCGCGCCTCGGGCTCGCGGCCTTTCACGCGCCGGGCCCGGTCGCGTGCGGGCGAGATCACGCGCTCCATGCGTCCAAAGAGCGTCAACGGCGTGGCCCGCTCGATGCGCAGCTCGACCAGGGCACCGATGTGCTCCCGCCGGCCCTCGAAAATGGCCATGAAGTCCGACGGCGTGCGCCCGACAAGCTGCCGCGAGGCGCCGGCCGACACCTCGCGGCCGCGGTCCTGCTCCGATTCCTGGATCAACACGCTCCCCGGGCCGCATGGCTCGGCGGGCGGCGTCGCCCGCGGCCGGCGGCGCGCGAACGACGGGCTGTGTTTTCCGCGGCTGCGCTGCTCGCTGCTGCGCTCCCCGAGGGCCTTTCGCGCCGCCTTGCTGTAGCCCTCTACGAGCACCTCGACGGTGTGACCGACCAGGCGCTCGCGGTGCCGCAGGCCGATCTCGGCCTGGATCGCCAGCAGCTCCCGGTTCCGCGCCGCCTTCACTTCGTCCGGCACGTCATCGGCCAGGTTGCGGTCGGCCCTCGTCCCCGGCCGCGGCGAATACCTGAATACGAACAGTTGCGTGTAATCAACACGCCGGACCAGCTCGACCGTTCGCCGGAAGTCGTCGTCGGTCTCGCCACAGAAGCCGACGATGAAGTCCCCCGCCAGGGCGACGTGGGGCAGGTGGCGTCGCGCCGCGTCCATGAGCCGCAGATAGGCGCCCGCGGTGTAGCCGCGCTTCATGGCTTTCAGGATGCGGTCGGACCCGCTCTGGGCCGGAATGTGCAGGTAGGGGGTGATCTTCGGACAATCGCGCATGACGCGGAAGATGTCCTCGTCCCAGTCCGCCGGGAAGCTCGTCACGAACCGCAGGCGATCGAGGCCGTCGACGGCGTGGACGCGCTCCAGCAAGCGGGCGAACCGCACCGGCCGCCCGTCTTCCTGGTGGACGTACGAGTTCACGGTCTGGCCCAGGAGCGTGATCTCGCGGCAGCCGTGCTCGACCAGGCTGCGAGCCTCGTGGACGATGTGCTCGGGCGGGCGGCTGCGCTCCGGGCCGCGGGTGAAGGGCACGACGCAGAACGTGCAGAATTTGTCGCAGCCGCGCTGCACGCGGATATAGGACTGGAGGACGTTCTGTTCCGGCCCGGGCGCCCGTGCCAGGTCCAGCGCCTCCAGGCTGTCGTATTCGAGCGCCCGCTGCATGACCTCGGTGCGGCGGGAAGGGCTGCCGGCCAGGGCGGCGATCCGCTGGTGGCGCTCCCAGACTTCGTCCAGCAGGGCCGGCAGACGGTTCAGCTCGCCCGGTCCGCAGAGCAGGTCGACGTGGGGGGCCTTGGCGAAGAGCCCCTCCTTCTCGCGCTCCGCCATGCACCCGATGACGCCGATGACCGCCTCGGGCCGGCGGCGTTTCAGGTGCTTGAGCTGGCCGAGGCGCGAGAGGACCTTGTCTTCGGCGTGCTGGCGGACGCTGCACGTGTTGAAGAGGATGACGTCGGCGTCGTGGCAGGAGTCGACGGGGGACAGGCCGCGGCCGCGCAACTGGCCCTCGACGAGCTGGCTGTCGAGGACGTTCATCTGGCAGCCGAAGGTTTCGAGGTAATAGCGGACCGGCTTCATGCGGGCGATTATAGCCGGTCGGGCCGGCGAGCCGGCGCGGCGGCCTCGAGGCCGGCGCGAAAACTGCCGATAGAACGTCCGGGTGCGCGCCGGCCGGGCGAATCCGGCGCAAAAGCGCGCATGACTTGCGTGCACAGGTTGCACAAACGAAGAATGTGATGTAGAAGAAGAAATCGAGCCCGTGGCGCGGTTTGTTGCGGACCGTACGTCAGCGCCCCGTCGTTCGGAGCGTCCGTTCAGATCAGCGTTTTCGTCCGTCGCAGGATTCGAGACGACGACCATGCCGGCAGACAAGCCCATCTCAGCCGACTCTCGAAACACCCGCGTGCTCATGCTGCTCGTCTTCGCCATGAGTCTCGGCGCGGGCATCCTGTTCCTGCTCGAAGGCTCCGTCCGCTGGCCCGGCGGGCAGCCGCTCACCGCGGTCGCCGCCGCCCGCCCGCGCGCCATCGAGTCCGTCGAGATCGCCTACGTGCGGGCCGGGCCCTCGCTTAACCTCGGCGCGTACGACTACGTGATCTACCCGGCGGGCTGGCCCGAGCACCTGCACGTCTCCGAAACCGTCGACAGCCGGGTGCGCCTGGCGGTCGTCGGCGTCGGCGGTCCGCGCCTCGACGAGTCGCAGCAAGCGAACCTGCTGAACGTGCTCGGAGCGCTGCGCAAGGCCCGCGGTTTCTCGCTCGGGAAGGTCGCGCTCTCGGCGGACAGCGATCCGCGGCGCGTCGCCGACCTGCCCGCCGACGCCCGGCACTTGTACGCATTGCTCGTGGGCAGGGGGATTATCCGCTAGCTGTCGGTCTCCCGCCGCCATCCTCGGCCTCCCCTGGCGGCAGCAGCCAAGGTTGGGTACTGGTGCAGTCTGCTTTCTGAGCCGAGCCGCGCCCGCGAGGAAGCGGTTGAAACGAGGACGTCTGCTGGCGCAACCGCTTCCTCGCGGGCGCGGCCCGGCTCAGGCTGTACCAGTACCCAAAGTTGACATGGGTTCGCCCGGCGGCTCGAAAATGCCGCGCGCGGCGCTATAATGACTATTTTGGCCTCGGTCCGGGCGCCGTCCGGGGCACGACCTTTGCGAGTCGGCAACGCGATGGCAAGAACGTTCGCCCAGCTCCCCGGCTTTGACATCGGAGTACGCATCGGCAAAGGCGCGGCCGCCGTCATCTACAAGGCGACGGATCGCTCCGGCCGCACCGTGGCCATCAAGCACGTCGTCCGGCGCGGGCCCGAGGACGACCGCTTCATCGCCCAAGCCGAGAACGAGTACGACGTGGCCCGACGCGTCGAGCACCCGGCCTTGCGCCGCTGCCTCGACCTCGTCCGCGTCCGCCGCTGGCTCAAGACCGCCGAGCTGTTCCTGGTGATGGAGTTCATCGACGGCGAGAAGCTCGACGAGCGCTACCCGACGCGCGTCCGCGACGGCCTCGGCGAGGTGGTCGGCATCTTCTCGCGCGTGGCCGAGGGCCTTCATGCCCTGCACCGCATGGGTTTCGTGCACGCCGACATCAAGCCCAACAACATCCTGCTGGGTCGCGACGGCGCCCTGAAGATCATCGACTTCGGCCAGAGCTGCCCCATCGGCTACCGCAAGGAGCGCGTCCAGGGAACCGCCGATTTCATCGCCCCGGAGCAGGTCCGGCGCGAACCGATCGACCCGCGGACCGACGTCTTCAACCTCGGCGCCACGATGTACCGTATCCTGACCGGCATGGCCTTCAAGACCTCGATCCCCGTCTCCGTGGTCGCCGGCGTCGGCACGCGAAAAATCGAACTCGAAAGCCGCCGCGGCGCCGAGCCGCCGCACGAGCTGAACCCGGCCGTCCCCCTGCCGCTGTCGCGGCTGGTGATGGAGTGCTGCGAGAACGACAAGGACAACCGGCCCTGGGACATGCTCAAGGTCGTCTCGCGGCTCGATACCGTGCTCCATTGGCTCCAGCGCGAGGCCGACAACCCGGCCGCCGAGCGGCCGCCAGCGTGAAAGAGCGTGCACCGTTGCCTGATCGTCACGGGCCCAGCCCCGCCATCCCCGTCGCCAGCGCAGACGCCGCCTGCCGGGCCCTCCACGAGGCCGCCGAGCTCAACCTCGAGGACCCCAACCGGAGGGGGTCGCTGCTCGAGTTCGGCTCGGCCGGCCAGCTCGTCATGACCGGCGACATGCACGGACACGTCGCGAACTTCGACAAGCTCCAGCGATATTGCAAGCTGGAGAGCAACCGCGGGCGCTTCGTCATTCTCCACGAGCTGATCCACAACGGAGACGGCCCCGAGAACCTCGACCTGTCGATCGACCTGCTCGTCCGCGCCGCCGAGTGGAAGGCCGCCTTCCCCGACAACGTCTTCTTCCTCCAGTCCAACCACGAGCTCGCCCAGCTTCGCGGACAGGAGATCACCAAGGGCGGTCGATCCGTCATCCAGGAGTTCGAGCGCGGCGTCGCCTATCGCTACGGCGCCCGCACCCCCCAGGTCCTCGAAGGCGTCCGGCAGTACCTCGCGTCGCTGCCGCTCGCCGCCAGGACCGCCAGCGGCGTTTTCCTGGCCCACAGCCTGCCCGACCCGTTCCAGATGGAGGCCTTCGAGACCGGCGTGCTCGATCGCGAGCCCACGGCCCTCGACCTCGCGCCCGGCGGCTCCGCCTATGCCCTGGTCTGGGGCCGCTTCCATCGCCCGGAGGACGTCGAGCGCTTCGCCCGGCGGCTCAACGTCGAGATCTTCGTCATCGGCCACACGCCGCAGGAAAACGGCTACGCCATCATCGGCGACCGCCTGATCATCGTCGCCAGCGACCACAGTCACGGTGTGTTCCTGCCGATCGACCTCAGCCGCCGGTACACCGTCGAGCAGCTCGCGGCCAACATCCGAAGGTTCGTCAGCGTGGAGTGACGCCGCCCCAACGGGATTCTGGGGCCGCCGGGAGGCGGCGGCTGGGGGCGGCCGGAATGGGGACAGCGCGGCTCTGACGTGAACTGCGGACGGCTTGCTGATCTGAGCGTACGGCTGACCAGCGCCTGCTTGTCGGCGTGGCGCGTCGCTCCGTATAATGTCCGCCGGTTCGCGAGGGCACGTAGCTCAGTTGGGAGAGCGCCGCGTTCGCAATGCGGAGGTCGAGGGTTCGACTCCCTTCGTGTCCAGTAAGGCCGTGGGCCGGCGTCGCGGTCCGCGGTCCGCAGCCTCCGGCCCCGGCCTAGCCCTTGCGGCTCTGTAGGATCGCCTGTGCCACGGGGCTGTCCTTTCCGTCCGACAAGCGCGTGATCTGCTCGGCCAACTGGTCCGCGAGGGCGTGCCTGCCGGTGCGAAAGGCCAGCGCCGCGGCCATCTCCAACAGGCCAACGTCGTTCGGATCGGAACCCAGCGCCCGGCGGATTGAGGCCAGGGCGCCTTCGAAGTCTCCGCCCTCGACTTGCAGCCGCGCCAGGGCCCGCAGGGCCAGCGTATCCCCCGGGGTCTCCGCAAGGACGAGGGCCACCTGCACGCGCGCCTCGGCGTGCCGGGCGCAGCGCGCCAGGGAATCCGCCAGCGCCAGCCGCAGCGCCTTTGACTCCAGTTCCGAAGCACCGCCGCCGGTCTGGGCCAGGCCGGCGAGCTGCTCGGCGGCCTCCAGCGTCCGGCCGGATTCCCACAGGGCCAACCCCAGGCGCGCCTGAATGGCGGCGTCCTCGGCCTTGCCGTCGGACACCTTTCGCCACGCCAGCGCCGCCTCGTCGAATCGCCCGAGCTGTTCGAGGCACTCGGCGACGGCGGCGTAATACGCCGGGGTCCATCCGAGGCGTGCCTCGTGGTTGCGCAGCAGCGCGAGCGCCTCCTCGGGCCGCTTGAGCTGCTGGAGCGTCTGGGTCACGGCGAGGAGGTAGCACACGTCATCGGGCTTCTCGTCAGCGGCGATGCGATAGGCCGAGAGGGCCGCATCCCAGTTCTTCTGCTGCTGCCAGGCTGCCCCGAGCAGGTAGGCCGCCTCGGCGCGGACGCGCGGCTCGCGCGAGAGCCGTTCGAGCAGCGGCATGGCGGTATTGAGCTTGCCCTCGGCCAAGGCGATGCGGGCGCTGAGCAGCGCCAGCTCGGCGTTGTTCGGATCGAGCCGCACGGCCTCGCTGATCTGCTCACCGGCGCCGCGGGCGCGTCCGGCGGCCAACTGGTCGGCGGCCAGGCGGCCCTTGAAGCCGGCGCGCACCGCGTTCCAGCGCTCGGCGGCTTCCTGCTTGCGCGTCGGAGCCGAGGCCTGGCAGCCGAGATGCGCCGCGACGCAAGCGGCGGCCAGCAGCCAGACGCGCCGGCGTACGCCGTGGGGTGAGCGGCGCGTGGTGCGGCGCGGTGGAGCGGTGCGGGGGGCTTTGAGCGACTCGAGCTTGGTCATGGGTGTGGGCTCTCTGCATCGGCGTCGTTCGCAGCGCGCGGCCGGGCGGCGCCGGGATCGAAATCCATCTGCGGGCGCTCAAACAGCGGTCCGCGGCCGGGCTCGGCGGCGGTGTTCTGGATCAGTTGCAGGGCGATCGTGCGCATGCGCGTGCCTTCGCTGTCCCACAGCCGGCGACTGAGCAGGCTCTCCTTGAGCTTGAGCGCGGCGAGGTGCTTCGGCGCGTTGTGAAGCGCCATGCGAACGTTCAGCATCGCCAGGTCGCGCTGGCCGGCCTCGGCCTGCCGGACGGCCTCCTGGTAGAACGCCTGGGCCAGCCGCTCGCGCGCCAGGCCGGAGAGGCCGCGGCGGCTGCCGACGCGGACGCGCTCGACGTCTTCGACGAGGGAGGCGAAGGCCTCGTCCTCCTCGCGCGTGTGCTTGAGCACGTGCACGGTGAGCAGGACGATCACTTCCTCGCGGATGGTGCGGTCGGCGCTGCTCTGGAACAGCACGCCGAGGCCCGGGATGTTGCCGAGAAGCGGAATCTGGCTGCGGGCGATGCTGGTGCGCTCGCGGAACAGGCCGCCGATGAGGACCGTCTTGCCGTCCTCGACCAGGATCTCGGCGGTCGCCTCGGTCGTTTCCTCGAAGGGCAACTGGGCGGCGGTGAGCCCGCCGCTGCTGTCCTTCGGATGCACGCGCATGCGGACGGTGCCGTCGTCGTTGATGACCGGGCGGATCTTGATCTGCGTTCCCGTCTCCAGGAAGTCTACCGTCTGCACGGCCGCCGTCTGCGTCACGGTGGTGGTGAGGTAGCCGTCGCGGCGGCCGACGATGACCTCGGCCTCGCGCTTGTTGAGGGCGATGACCTTTGGGTTGGCGACGACGACGACGTCGGTGACGTCTTCGAGGGCGCGGATGAACGCGCCGAACTGGTTGTGGATGATGCCGAAGGTGAATCCGCCGGCGGAGACGTTGGCGGCGAAGTCGGTGTTGGCGTTGACGGTGGTGTCCTGGAAGAACTCCTCCGGCAGCGCGCCGGTGCGGATGTTCGCCGCCGCGTCGCTCGTGCTGGAGACGTTCTGAAAGTCGACCCCGCCGAGCAGCGTGAAGTCGATTCCCATTTCCATCGACTCGTTGAGCGTGGCGCGCAGGATCGTGGCCTCGATCAGAACCTGCTTGGGCCGCACGTCGATCTCGCGCAGCAACTGCTCGACGCTCGGCATCAGCTCGGGCGGGGCTGTCACCAGCACGTAATCCACCCCAATGCCTTCCTCCGCTTCGGCGCTGCCCGTGCCGCTCGGGGTTGTCCCGCTCACCCCGGCCGTCGTCCCCGGCCCGCCCGCCGTCACCTTGCCCACGTCGCCCAGCAGCGTCCCGATCGCCGTCACCGCCTCGCCACGCGTGATGTAACGCAGCTTGAACACGCGCAGCACGGGCGGCGGAAGCTGCGACGCGATCTCCGCTGGCGTCCCGATGTAGATCAGGTTGCCGTTGCGGCGATAGACGAAGCCGCCCGGCGTGAGCACGGCATCGAGCGCCTGCCACAGCGTCACGCCGTAGAGATTCGCCGAGACTTCGCCGCGGACGCTGGGGCTGGCCACGATGTTGGCCCGGGCCTGGTAGCTGAGGCTCTCGAGCACGGCGGCGATGTCCGTGCGCCGCACGTTCACATCGAGCAGGCCGTCATCCTGCCGGCGGACGGGCTCGCCGCTTTGCCAAGGAAGCGCGTCGCCTTCGGTCTGACGCGGCCCGGCGCGTTCCCGCGCCGCCGCCGCGAGCCAATCCATGATCGCGCCGTTCTGGGCGGCGGCGCTGACCGGCCAGGCCGCGACGAGCATCAGCAGCGCGCCGGCCGAGGCGCCGTTTCTGCGCCCTCCGCTCCGAGGCGCCGCGACGCCCGCATCGGCGCCGGCGCCAGCGCGCAGCGGCCCGAATTGTCCGACCGTGGGATTCACGTTGTCTACAATCGGCCTGCGGTTATCGGCAGCTTTACAGGCCGCGCGCCGCCCGGCGCCGAATTCGGCCATGGCCACGGCGGCGAATAGGAATAATCCCCCAGGGGCCGCGCGAGGCGCGCCTGTCGGGGAGCCGCCGCGCAGGGCCCGCGCCTGCCGCCGCACTCGCACAGCAGGTCGTGCCACGCGCCGCCGGAGATGCCGTCATGCCGCGTTCACGCCGTCGGGGCTTCACGCTCGTCGAGCTGGTGGTGGTGGTCATCATCATCTCGATGGTCGCCGCCATCGCGATCCCGCGCCTCGGCGGCGCCATGGTTCGGCGGCGGATCGAGGCGGCGGCCCAGCGCGTGGCGGCGGACCTGGACCTCGCGCGTCGCCAGGCGCGGCTTGCGAGCCAGTCGCGGACGGTGAAGTTCGACGCCGTGCAGCATTGCTACACGATCGAAGGCATCAGCGACCCGGATCGTCCCGGCGAGACGTACGTGGTGGACCTGACGGCGGAACCCTACCGGGCGCGGGTGCTGTTCGTGCGTTTCGGTCTGGATAACGAGCTTGTCTTCGACGGCTTCGGGAACCCGGACGAGGAAAGCGACGTCGTGCTGCACATCGGCAACGTGACGCGCCGCGTCGTGGTCACGCCGGCCAATCCGCAGCCGCGCATCGAGGCGCTCACCGATTGATGGCTGGCGCGGCGGCCCGTGCCCGTCCGCCTGGCGTCGCCCACGTCCGCTATTCTCTGGAGCGCGCCGCGTCCCGGCATCACGTCCAATAGCAAGCCCGCCGCCGCGGTGCGAATCGCGCCGGGGCCGCATGAAAACCCGGGTGCGCGCGGTCTAGCATTGATTGAGACATCCGCCGCAATGGGCGCTACGCAGAGCTCCGCAAGAGGAGGGACGATCATGCTGCCGCGCGGCTACGAATTCGTCGAGGACCTCAGCGCATCCGACGTGATCATCGCCGTCGATCCGAGCGGGGGCGAAGTGACGCTCTACGGAGCGGAGCTGCTGAGCCGCACCGCGAGCCCGGACGCGCGGCTGAAGATCACGCGCATCCCGGTTTCGTCGGACGATGGGGAGATGATCCGCCTCGCCACGCGCGTCTTCGCCATCAAGGGCGCCTGCGACTACGACGCGGCGTGCGGCCCGATGGGGCTGTGCTGAGCCGATGGCGGCGGCCCGGCGGCGGCTGGGGCCGCGCGCGGCTGGCGTAGCCGCCGGGTTTCCTCCATACTTCGCCGTTCCCCGGGGCGGGCGGCCGCGAGGCGGCTCAACCGGCCGGGGTGCAACCGCGCGTGCCTGACCGGGCGCGCGGCTACGACGAAGCGTGGAGCATCATGGGCGAGGCCATTCCCGACAATTTCCTGGGGCTCGACGCGAAGACGGCGGCCTACAAGACGGCCCGCTTCGCGATCCTGCCGATTCCATATGACGCGACGACGAGCTTTGGCGTGGGCACGCGCGACGGCCCGCGCGCGGTCATCACCGCCAGTCAGCAGGTCGAGCTCTATGACGAGGAGCTCGGCCGGGAGTCCTTCGACGCCGGCGTCGCCACGCTGGACGCCGTCGGGCCAGACGCGAGCGGGCCGGCGGCGACGCTGGAGGCGGTGTACGGCGCAGCGCGGCGCGTCGTGCGCGACGGCAAATTCCTGATCGGGCTCGGCGGCGAGCACAGCATCAGCTCGGCGCTGGTGCGGGCGGTGCTGGCGCGGCACAAGAAGCTGAGCGTATTGCAGATCGACGCGCACGCCGATCTGCGCGCGGGCTACCAGGGCTCGCCGTGGAGCCATGCCGCCGTCATGCGCCGCATCCACGATCTGGGCGTGCCCGCGGTCGGCGTCGGCATCCGCAACTACTCGAAGGATGAGGCGGCGTTCATCCGCAAGGCCCGCAAGCCGATCATCTCCGCCCGCGCCTGCCGGGAAGCGAACGACTGGATCGGTCGCGCCGTCGCCGGGCTCACCGACGAGGTCTATGTCACGATCGACATCGACGGCTTCGACCCGGCCTACGCTCCCGGAACGGGCACGCCCGAGCCGGGCGGCCTCGACTGGCACCAGGTCGCGGATCTGCTCGCGGCCGTCGCGCGCGCGCGGCGGATCGTCGGCGCGGACCTGGTCGAGGTGCGGCCGATTCCGCCCAATACCGTCACCGAGTTCCTGGCGGCCAAGGTGCTGTACCGGCTGATCGGGCTGGTGGCGATGGGCGCGCGCCGCTGATCGGCCCGCCGCTTCGCCCGTACAATCTCCTTGTGGACCTCTTCGCCGGACAGCAGCGGGAAGCGCGGCAGCGCGCGGCGCCGCTGGCGGTGCGCCTGCGTCCGCGCACGCTGGACGAGTTCATCGGCCAGCAGCATTTCCTCGGCCCCGGCAAGCTGCTGCGCCGCCTGCTGACGGCCGATCGCCTCACAAGCGCCGTCTTCTTCGGCCCGCCCGGCTGCGGCAAAACGTCGCTGGCCATGCTGATCGCCGAGCACACGCGGGCCGCCTTTCACGCGCTGCACGCCGCCGAGGCCGGAGTGAAGGAGGTGCGCGCGGTGCTCGATCAGGCGCGCACGCGGCTGGAGCGCGGCGGGGGCAAGACGGTGCTGTTTCTCGACGAGGTGCACCGCTTCAACCGCGCCCAGCAGGACGTGCTGCTGCGCGACGTGGAGGAAGGCGCGCTGACGCTGATCGGCGCGACGACCGAGAACCCCTTCTTTGCCCTGACGGCGCCGCTGATCTCGCGCAGCCAGCTCTTCGAGTTCCAGCCGCTGACCGGCGACGACCTGCTGGCGCTGCTGCACCGCGCCCTGACCGATCCGCGCGGGCTGCTGCCGCTCGGCGTCGCGTGCGACGACGACGCCCTGCGGCTGATCGTCGAGCGCAGCGGGGGCGACGCCCGCCGCGCGCTGACGGCGCTCGAGGTCGCGGCCCTGTCCGTCACCGCCGAGCACGCCGGCGCCGCGGGCCCGCCGCGGGTGACGGCGGCGGTGGCGGCGGAGTCGCTTCAGCGCAAGGCGATCCCCTTCGACCGCGCGGGCGACACGCACTACGACCTGGCCTCGGCGCTGATTAAGAGCCTGCGGGCCTCGCAGGCCGACGCGGCCCTCTACTGGCTGGCGCGGCTGCTCGAAGGCGGCGAGGACGTGCGTTTCATCGCGCGGCGGCTGGCGATCTTCGCCTCGGAGGACGTGGGCGAGGCCGATCCGCAGGCGCTGGTGGTCGCGGCCGCCGCCATCAGCGTCACCGAGTTCGTCGGCCTGCCCGAGTGCCAGTACGCGCTGGCGCAGGCGGTGGTGCACCTGGCGCTGGCGCCGAAGTCCCGGGCGGTAACGGAGGCGATCGCGGCGGCGCGGCAGGACGTTCGCGAGCAGCCGGTGCGGCCGGTTCCGCAGCACCTGCGCGACGCGAGCTACGGCGGCGCGGCGCGGCTGGGGCGCGGGCGTTCGGCGGCGGAGGCGGCGGATCCGGCGGCGGACGGCTACCGGAAGGAGGAGAGGCGCTACTACAATGCGGGGCGGACGAGCGACGGCGCCGAGGCGGCCGATGCGCCGCCCGGCCCGACGAGTGGGGCGCCCGCGGCCCCGGGAGAGAGCCGGCCGTGAACAAGAAGCGGATGCGGCAGACGCTGCGCGAGCGCGTCGCGGCCATCGGGCCCGAGGAAGCGCACGCGCGCAGCGTTGCCGCCGGCCGGCTGCTGTGCGCGCAGCCGGAGTACCGGTCGGCGGACGTGATCATGATCTTTTTGTCGACGGCGCACGAGATCGAGACGGGGCAGATCGCGCTCCAGGCGTGGGCGGACCTGAAGCGCGTGCTGGCGCCGCGCGTGTCGTGGGAGCAGCGCCGCATGCTGCCGATCGAGATCAAGTCGCTGACCACCGACGTGCGCGACGGCCTGATGGGGCTGCGCGAGCCGATCGAGGGCATGCCGATTCCCGTGGCCGACATCGACATGGTGATCGTTCCCGGCCTCGGCTTCGACGCGCAGGGCAACCGCCTCGGCCGCGGCCGCGGGTTCTACGACCGGTTCCTGGCCCACCGGGACTTCCGTGGCGTCGCCTGCGCCCTGGCGTTCGAGGAGCAGTTCGTCGACCTTGTCCCGCACGACGACACGGACGTGCGCGTGCACATGCTCGTCACCGACAAGCAGGTGCGACGCTTCAAGCGCTGAGCAGCATCCATGAGCCGGGCCTTCGTGCATCGCCGCTACCTGACGAACTTCCAGCCGCAGCGCCTGCCGCACTTGTTCTCCGACGTGCTGATCGTCGGCTCGGGCGCCGCCGGGCTGCGCGCGGCGATCGAGGCGGCGCAGCGCGCCGACGTCCTGCTCGTGACGAAGGACCAGGTGGACCTGTCGGCGAGCAGCTACGCGCAGGGGGGTGTGGCCGCGGCCCTGCCGCCCGACACCCCCGCCGCCCACGCCGCCGACACGCTGGCGACGGGTTGCGGGCTGTCGGACGCGCGCGTGGTGGAGCTGGTGACGAGCGCCGGCCCGGGCGAGATCGAGCGGCTGCTGGGCTGGGGGGCGCACTTCGACACGCAGGGCGGACGCCTGGCGGGCGGGCTCGAAGGGGCGCACAGCGCCCCGCGCATCATCCACGCCCAGGGCGACGCGACCGGGCGCGAGATCGTCCAGACGCTTTGGCGCCAGGTCCGCGCCCAGCCGCGCATCCGCGTCTTCGAGCACTGCTTCACCATCGACGTGCTCACCCACCAGGACGAAGCGCTCGGCGCCGTGACCTTTCACCCCAAGTACGGACACCAGATGTTCTGGGCCGCGGCCGTTGTCCTGGCCACGGGCGGACCGGCGCGCGTCTTTCGCGAGCACACGGCGCCGCCGGTCGCGACCGGGGATGGGCTGGCGATGGCGCTGCGGGCGGGGGCGGTGCTGCGAGACCTGGAGATGGTCCAGTTCCACCCGACGACGCTCTACGTGGCCGGCGCGGCGCGCGTGCTGATCAGCGAGGCGGTGCGCGGGGAGGGGGCGCTGCTGCTGAACCGCGCGGGCCGGCGCTTCATGCCCGACTACGACCCGCGCGCCGAGTTGGCGCCGCGCGACGTCGTCAGCCGCGCCATGGCCCGCGAGATGAAGCGCGAGCACAGCGCCTACGCCCTGCTCGACGTGCGCCACTTTCCGCCGGGCGCCTTCGCTGCCCGCTTTCCGAACATCGCCCGCTACTGCCGCGAGTTCGACATCGATCCGCAGACGCAGCTCATCCCCGTGCGACCCGCGGCCCACTACGGCATCGGCGGCGTCGCGACCGACGACCGCGGACGCACGAACGTCCCCGGGCTGCTGGCCTGCGGCGAGGTCGCGAGCACCGGACTGCACGGCGCCAACCGCCTCGCCAGCAACTCGCTGCTCGAATGCCTCGTGTTCGGCGCCCGGGCCGGGGCGGCGGCGGCGGAGCGAGCGGCGACGGCGGGCCGGCCGCAGCGCCAGGCGCCGGTGGATCACGTCCTGCCGGCGTCGACGCGGACCGAGCTCGACCTTCCCGACGTGCTGCACAGCCTCCAGAGCCTCATGTCGCGAAACGTCGCGCTCGAGCGCGACGCCGGCCACCTGGGCGAGACGATCGAGATCATCGAGTTCTGGAGCCGCTACGTGATGGACAAGGTGCTGGATTCGCCCGGCGCCTGGGAGGTGCAGAACCTGCTGACGGTGGCGCTGGCGATCACCACGGCGGCGCTGGCGCGGCGCGAGTCACGCGGCGCGCATTTCCGCACCGACTTTCCGCAGACCGACCTCGCGGGGCCACGCCACATCGACCTGCGGCTCGGGCCGGGCGGCCTCGACGTCGTCGCCACGCCGCTCTGACTCCCGCGCCGGCAAGGTGGCGCGCTCATGCCCGCCCGGGCGGCAGGCATCCGAAGCCCGCCCCAGCGCCGATGGCGGGCGCCTCGTACGCGCCGGCGCCCGCCGGCGGGCCCATCCCTTTTCGCCGACGATGGCGTTTCTTCACCAGCCCGGTCGGGCGCTGGAGGTTGGGCGATCGCGGCGGCAGCGATTCGGCCAGCTCGATCAGCGTGGGGGCGTTCTCGGCGAAGACATCGGCGCCCACCTCCTGCCACAGGCCGTCGGCCCGGTTGAACACCCCGCCGCTGGCGATCACCTGCATCGTGGCGCAGACGCCGATCTCGCGGATGGTGGCGATGAGGGAGCGGACGTCTGGGACGGCGGAGGGTGGCGTGCCGTAGACGACGAAGACGTTCGGGCCGAGGCGGCCGGTGAGCTTGAGCAGCTCGTCGCGCGGCACCCCCGCGCCGACGAGGTAGCTGTCCCAGCCCTGCGCGGCGAAGAGGTCGGCGATGATCTGGGCGCCGGTCTCTTCGTGGCCGTGCTCGACGCAGTGGATCAGGGCCCGCTTGCCCTTCGGCGGCGCCTGCGGCAGGTGCGCCTGGAGCATGTCGGCGACGGTGCGGTTGATGCGCGCCGCCATGTTCTCGGCGGCCGTGTTGATGAGGTCTTCGCGGAACAGCCGGTCCACCTGGGTCATGGCCGGCCAGACGACTTCGGTGAGGAGCCCGCGCGCCGCGGCGCCGTCCTGAAGGGCCTTGTTGATCAGCGTGAAACACTCGGCCCGGCGACCAGCCAGCAGCGGCTGGAGGTAGCGCGTCAGCAGCGGCTCAGGCATTGGACAGTCGTCCTCTCCGTCTGCGCCCGCCACGCCGCGCGTCCATCGCGGCGGTCTCGACGGGCCAGTCCATCGAAGCCGGCTCATCCAATCGCCGGAGTCTGTTCTGATGAGGCCGGACGCGGCTCCGAAGCGAGCCGGCTGCCAGGCGAGTGCCGGCAGTCGCGTCCGTCCAGAGCCAGACATCGGCGCGCGGGCCGTGGCCGCTTCACGCGCTTTCGCACACGATCACGTCCGCCATTCGCGGCGGGCGGGCGGGGCCTGCGCGGCGCCGGCGTGCGTGGCGCGGGAGCGCCGATTTTCTCGGAGCCATCGGGCGGCGGTTTGAAGTTCCGGCCCGGGGAGGCAGAATACGCGGCGCAACGTCCGCGCGAGCCGCGACAGTTGCCCGTGGCCCGGCCCCGCGGTTCGCGCGAAAGGAAGCGATGCCGACTTCGCCCGATGGACTCGAGACCGCCTGGGACGACCGGACGCTGCGCGATCCGCACGCCCAGCAGGACAAGGCCCGCCGCGTCCGCGACATGTTCGACGCCATCGCCCCGACCTACGAGCGCGTCAACACCCTGGCCACCTTCGGGCGCGACGCCGCCTGGCGCCGGCGTGCCGTCCGCGCCGCGCAGGTCCGCGCGGGCGACGTGGTGCTCGACGTCTGCTGCGGCACGGGCGACATGATCCGCGCGTTCATGGCCGGCGAGCCTGCCCCTGCCGCGGTGGTCGGGGTCGATTTCTCCGCCCAGATGCTCGCGCGCGGGCATTACGCGCCGAGCACGACGCCGCTGCTGCTGTGCCGGGCTGATGCGCTGCGGCTGCCTGTGCGTGACGCGTCGGTGGGCGTCGTGAGCTGCGCGTTCGGGGTCCGGAACTTCCAGGATCTGCCGGCGGGCCTGCGAGAGCTTCGGCGCGTGCTGCGCGAGGGCGGGCGGGCGGTGATCCTGGAGTTTGCGCCGCCCGACAACGCGCTGCTGCGCTGGGGATACGAGCTGTACTGCAACCAGGTGCTGCCGCGGCTCGGGGCGCTCATCAGCCGCGACCGGGTCGGGGCGTATCGCTACCTGCCGCGCTCGATCCAGACCTTCGACGGGCGCGGCGCGATGGAGCGCCGCCTGCTGGACGCCGGCTTTGCGCAGGTCAGGTCGGAAGCGATGAACCTGGGCGGGGTCGTGCTGTACGTGGCGATCGCCTGAACCGGCGCCGCCCGGATCGCCCGCGGCGACGGTCAAACGCCGCGCAGCGCCTGCGCCAGGTCCTCGACCAGGTCCTCGACGTCCTCGATGCCGACGCTGAGCCGTACCAGCCCGTCCACGACGCCGCGCCGCTCGCGAACTTCGCGCGGAATCGACGCGTGCGTCATGATCGCCGGGTGGTTCACGAGCGACTCGACGCCGCCGAGACTCTCGGCACAGGAGAAAAGCCGCGTGGCGGACATGAAGCGGCTGGCGGCGTCCAGCCCCCCGCGAAGGACGCAGGTCACCATGCCGCCGAAGCCGCTCATCTGCCGGCGGGCGAGCGCGTGGTCCGGGTGGTCGGCCAGGCCGGGGTAGATGACCTGCTCGAAGGCCCGCTGGCCGCGGCACCACTCCGCGACGCGCTGCGCGTTCTCGCAGTGCTGGCGCATGCGCACGGCGAGCGTCTTGAGCCCGCGATGCGTGAGGAAACAGTCGAACGGCCCCGGCACGCCGCCCGCCGCGTTCTGGAAGAAGCGGATCGGCTCGAGAAAACGGGCGTCACGGGCGACGACGGCCCCGCCGACCACGTCCGAATGTCCGCCGAGATACTTGGTCGTGCTGTGCATGACCAGGTCGGCCCCGTGTTCGAGTGGCCGCTGCAACGCGGGTGATGCGAACGTGTTGTCCACCACCACCAGCAGCCCGAGCGCGTGATCCATCGGCGAGCCGCCCGGATGCGCCATCGGCCGCGTTCCACACCGTTTGGCGGCGGCGCGGCACTGCTCGGTAACGGCGGCGATATCGAGCAGTCGCAGCATGGGGTTTGTGGGCGTCTCGATCCAGACGAGCTTGGTCGACTCATCGACCATTGCGGCGATGTCTCGTGGGGCGGTGCTTTCGCAATAGCGCGCCGTCAGCCCCCAGGGCCGGAAGATGCGCTCGAGCATGCGATAGGTCCCGCCGTACATGTCGCCGTAGGCCACGACCGAGTCGCCGGGCCGCAGCAGGGCGGAGAGGATGGCGTTGGTGGCGGCCATGCCGGAAGCGAAGGCGGCGGCGGCCTGTCCGCCTTCGAGGGCGGCGAAGGCGGCTTCGAGGTTGTTGCGAGTGGGGTTGTGCGTGCGCGAGTACTCGAAGCCCTTGTGCTTGCCGGGCGCCGCCTGGGTGTAGGTACTGGTGGCGTAGATCGGGGGAACGGTGGCGCCGGTGGCCGGGTCGGCCTCCTGGCCGACGTGAATCGCGCGGGTCGAGAAACGCATGTCGGCTCCTGGTGAACGCGGCAGTCTGGCTCCTGCCCGGGGGCGCAGTATCCAGCCGGGCGGGAATCCACGCAAACCGCCGAGGCCACCGTGGGGCGGACCTGTGCGGGCCAACGATTACTTGTCACTCCTGCAAGCGGCGCGGCGCTCCGGTGCCGACGTGGTCCGACTGGGCGTAGCGGACGGTACTGGTGCAGCTTGCTTTCTGAGCCGCGCCGCCCCGGTCGGCAAGCGGTTGAAACGAGGACCTCTGTTGGCGCAACGCCTCACGGGCGCGGCTCGGTTCAAAATGTGCCAGTACCCGACGGACGCCCGTCCTTTTGCACCGGCGGGGTTTCCGCTACGATCCCACGATAGTCATTGGCCCGCACGGCGGGAGCAGCTTCAGAGGAGAGGTGGCCGAGTGGCTGAAGGCAACGGTTTGCTAAACCGTCGTACTGCTAATTGGCGGTACCGCGGGTTCGAATCCCGCCCTCTCCGTTCCTCTTGCACCGCGCCCTTTGGGCTTACGATGGGGACGGTCCGGCGCTGAAAGGACGCCGCCTCGTCGTTTCACGTGACATAACCGGCGATCGCGGCAACGCCGCGCTGCGCCATTTTGACGGGCGCCGCCCGTGGCGCCTGCACGCCCGCAACCTTTCCGGCTTCAGCCGCACAGGGCGAAGCCCGGGAGTCCGACGACAGATGGAACTACCACGGAGGGCACGCGGCGACGAGTTGCTCAGGCCGGGAAGCCTGCTCGACCTGCGCCGGCGGCTGCGGCGCGTCGCCCCGCGCCACGATCTTGCAACCGTCATCGCCTACGCGTTCGACCAGCGCACGCACATGCTTCCGTTCGTCTACGCCGCGACGCGCATGGCGCCCGCTGGTCCGCGGGCGGTCGGCTCGGCGCTGGCCGACGCGGGCTTCGAGAAGACGCGCATCGTGCTTCAGCAGTGGTCGCCTGGGTTCCGCCCCGCGCAGATGCGTCTCGACGGGCGCATCCCCGACCTGTTCATGGTCTCCAGCATGCAGCTTCACGCCGAGGCCTGCACCGATCTGCTGCGCGACGTCTGCCGCATCGACCCGCGGCAGCGGCCCCTGGTCATCGCCGGCGGGCCGAAGTTCATCTACGAGCCGTGGGGCGCGTTCGGCGCCGGTCCGGGCGACCCGTGGACGGCGGACGTCGCGGTGACCGGGGAGGAGTACGTGCTGCTGAGCCTGCTGGAGGTGCTGTTGGCCGAGCGCGGCGCCGGCGAGTCGCTGCGCAGCACCTTTCTGCGCGCCCGCGACGGTGGCCTGCTCGACGAGATTCCCGGCCTCGTCTACGCGCGCAGCGGCGCCGCCGGCGCGCCCGAGGAGCTGATCGACACGGGCGTGCAGCGGCTGGTGGGCGATCTCGACGAGCTGCCGCACCCGGTGCTGGGCTATCGCCTGCTGGAGCCGCCTTCGCGATGCGCGACGCTGGCCTCGCGGGCGCTTCGGGCGGACGAGGTGGCGCGCTACAGCTCGATCGGCTCGCTGGTGCTGACGTTCGGCTGCAAGTTCGCCTGTCCCTACTGCCCGATACCGGCGTACAACCAGCGGCAACTGCGGGTCAAGAGCGGCGAGCGCGTCGCGGACGAGTTCCGCCGGCTGCACGACGAGTACGGTATCCGCAGCTACTTCGGGGCCGACGACAACTTCTTCGACAACACCGAGCGCACGCTGGACATTGTCGAGACGCTGGCGCGCACGCCGATTGCCGGGCGGCCGTTCCGCAAGCGCATCCGCTGGGGCACGGAGGTGACGGTGCACGACACGCTGCGGCTGCGCGAGCACCTGGGCACGGTGCGGCTGGCGGGTGTGCGGGCGCTGTGGCTGGGCGTCGAGGACATGACCGCCACGCTGGTCAAGAAGGGGCAGTCGGTCGGCAAGACCGTCGAGGCGCTGCACCTGCTCAACCAGCACGGCATCTCGCCCATGCCGATGATGATGCACCACGACGAGCAGCCACTGCTCAGCCGTGGCGAGAAGCCCTACGGCCTGCTGAACCAGATTCGCCTCCTGAGGAAGGCCGGCGCGATCAGCATGCAAGTGCTCATGCTCGTCCCCGCCACCGGCTCCAAGCTCTACACCGGCACGTACACGTCGGGCATGGCCTACGAGAGCGTCGGCGGACGCAAGGTCCGCGAGCACATGCTGGGCGGCAACTACGTGATCGCCTCGAATCACCCGCGGCCGTGGATCAAGCAGATCAACATCCTGCTGGCGTACCTGTATTTCTACAACCCGCTGCGCTTCCTCGTCGCGCTCGTCCGCCCGAAGAGCAAGCTCTACCTGGCGGACGCCATCTTGCAGGTCCTCGGGATGAACGGCCTGGTCCTCACCGCCTGCCGCACCTTCACCTGGACCCTGCGCCTGTGCTTCGGCCGCATCGAGCGCCAGTCCGCCGTGCCCACCAGCCGGCTGCCGATGCGCGGCGTTGGAAGGGGAGCCGCGGCCCACGCGCTGCCCGGCACGCCTCTGGCGGTCGATGCTCTGCCCAGGCCCGCCGGCGCCGGCGAGCGCAGCGGCAAGCCGCTGCCGGTGCTGGCGGGGCCGTAGCGAACCTCCGTGGCGCATTTCGGGTGCGGTCGCAACCCGCGCTCATCCGCCGGCGAGAAGCGCCAGCCGGTCGTGCACGCCCGCAAGCACGTCGGCGGCGGCGGCCGGCGTCAGCGTCGCCCGGCGGTACACGAGCGCCAGCTCCAGTCGATCACCAAGCGCGGTCGGCGCCAGCGCGATGGGTACGACCGGCCCCGGGGGGCTGGCGCGCACGTAGCGATCGACACCCACGCCGGCCGGGCCGAACCACCCGGCATGCACATTGAAGCTGGTGACGCCGGCGCAGACGGGGAAGACTTTGCGGTATGTGCGGCGATGGTGGCGCAGGCCGAGCAGCGGCCAGGCGCGCTCGATCAGGAAGAGCCGCGGGTCGAAATCGCCGGGATCGGGCAGGCCCCGCGCGGCGCGCGTCTGAGCGCTGATCTGCGCCAGAACCTCCGCGAGGGGCGCGTCGGGCCGATCAACCACGACGACCAGGTCGCGCAGCGCCGGCCCCAGCCAGACCTCACCCGCGCTGGTCCCGCGCGTCCGCCGGCTGATCACTGTGCCGAGCGCCAGCTTGCGTCGCCGGCGACTGGTGTGACGGTCTGGGGAGCGTTCGGCGACGGTCGCGGCCAGCGCCGCCAGACAGGCATCGTTCAGGCCCGCGCCGCGCCGCCGGTTTGCGGCGCGCAGCTCTCGCAGCAGGCCCGGCGCGGCCGTGCGGACGGCGCACTCGGTGCGGTCGTCGCCCTGCCGGTCCTCGTCCATCTTGTGGGCGCATCGCAGCCGGCGGAATGTCCGCGCGAAGCGCGCCAGCGCCTCAAGCCGCGCCCGCAGCGACACGCGCTGACGCCTCGGCCCATCGACGCGAAGGAGCGGCGCTTCGCCGCCGCCGCGGCCGTGCTGCAACACGGCGGCCAGCAGCGCTTGCGCCCCGTGAGCATCGGCGGCGACGTGCCGGTACGCCAGCGCGACCCAGTGCGCTCCGCCGCCGGCCTCTTCGAGCAGCGTCCAGCGAAACGGCGTCTGCGGCCGGCCAGCGAACGAGGCGTTGAGGCCGGCGGCCAGCAGACCGGTCGGCGTTTGCTCGCCAACCTCGTCGCACACTCCGGCCTTCACCCGCGGGGCCGCCGCCGGAACGTACCGACACGCCCGCGCCGACCGGTCGATCTCCAGCGCCCCGATTCCGGCCGCACGCTCGACGGCCTCGATGGCGGCGGCAAGGCGCTGCGGCCGCGAGGGGCCGAGGATCCGCAGCGCGTGCACCGCGTTGTAGGGGTGCAGCCGCTCCCACAGCAGCATCGTGCGCTGAAACGCGCTCAGCCGCTGCCAGGCGGCGCCGCCGCGCGCGGCGGCCGTTGCCCTAAGTCCGTCGCCAGCGCCGGCATCGTTTCTCACGGAGTGTCAGGACCCACGCGCCAGCGCGGCACGAAGCGGCCAACCCGGCGGCAATACTCGTTGTATGCGTCGCCGTGCTGCCGCTGCATGAACGCCTCTTCATTGCGCGCCTTCAGGTGCATCAGCGTGATATGAACGACGGCCAGCAGCAGCATGAGCGGTGTCGGCGTCACGACCGCCGTGCACGCCATCATCAGGATGCTCAGCGCGTAGATCGGGTGGCGGACGATCGCGAACGGCCCGTCGGTCAGCAGCACGGGCGGCTTCTGCGGATCGACCGCCATGCGCCAGTGGCACCCCATGTGGCGCCAGCAGGCGATCGACGCCAGCCAGCAGCCCACGGCCAGCGCCGTCGCCGCCCAGCGCCACGCCAGCACCGCGGGTGCGCCGGTCCAGGCGGGCAGGGCCCAGATCGAAGCGGCCCCGGGGGGCTGGCCGGCGGCGACCAGCGGGAGGAGCATCCAGCCGATGACGAGAGGAACCCAGACGAGGACCATGATGCGTTCGCGCGGCTGGCTGGGTGCGAGCAGCCGGGCCATGCCGCGCGACTTGCGGCCGACGCGGACGACCATGTATCCGACGCTGGTCCAGTAGGCGCAGATGTTGACTCCCGTGACCAGCGCCGGAACCTGTGCGACATCCATGCGCGCATTATGGCCGAGGTCGGGCCGCCGTGCCCGGTGCATGACGCGCCTGAATCGCCAGGGTCTCGTCGATCACGATCTGATGCACGACCGGGTTGGACTCGAGGTTGAAGTGATTGACCGGGCCGAACTCGGCGGGTGTGACGACCCAGTTCACGAGTTGCGTCCGGTCGTTGCCTTCGGCCAGCTCCACGGGACGGCCCGGGAACACGTCCGGCGCCAGGCTCGCCAGCGGCGACGGAATGTACAGGTGCACGCAGCGGGCCACGTTCGACGGGATGGGCGGAGGCGTGGTGGCGTCGATCAGCACCATGAGGCCGACCGAAATCCCCTGCTCCTGAAGCCGGTAGGCCAACAACAGCGCGTGCTCCGCCCCGAAGCTGTGCCCGACAAGCACGAGGTCGCCGTTGAGCGACTGCTCGCGGCTGGCTTTCTCGATGCGCTCGGCGAGCTCCGGCCACAGGGGCCCGCTCAGCGACTCGGCCGTCAGCCCGCGCTCGCGCATCTCGGCGGCGAGGGAATCGAGCCCGGTGGAGAAGACGTCCCAGAGGCCGCGCAGACAATAGACCTGCTTGGGTATGTCATCGTGCAGCCCGGCCGGAGCCGGTGTACAACCCGCAAGCCAGCCGCCCGCGAGACCGATCGCGACCACGGCCAGCCCTGGCCTCAGCCCAACCGCAATCCACCCGCTCATCCATCCGCCTCGTTACAGCCTCGGGCCGCGAGTGTACCGGCCTGAGCCGTGCGCTGACAACGTGGCAGCCGAGGCGCGCAAAAAGAAGGCGGCGCGGCGTCCGGGTGGAAGCCGCCGGCGATGGAAGGCGTCAGCCGGCGACGGCGGCGCGTTTGCGGCGTGTCCTCCGGCCGTTGGTCTCGCCGTTGTCGCGCGCCCGGCGCAGCACGAGGCCCGCGAGGCCCTCGACGTCGTCGACCTCGACCTGCTTGAGCACGATGGACTGCTCGGTCTTGTCGAGCTCGACGAACCACTCGATCAGCCGGCCGAGCAGCGACTTGATCGTCATGCCGCGCTGCTCGCAGGCGGCGTCGAGGTTGGCCTTGGCCTCCGGCGACAGGTGAACACTGACGATGTTCGGCCGCTGGCGCTGAACTTTCATGTGGGCACTCCGATTGACAAGGGCCGCGTCCCCTCAGGCGGTAGTTCAGGCTGCACTACGGCAGGCACCACGGCGGGTGCGCGTTCGATTGATACCACACTGTGCTTACGAACGCGGCATCTGTCAAGCTACAAAAGAATATATCAGATCAGAACGCCGCCGACCAGCGCGGCCGCGTTGTTTTTTCGAGTCGTGAGCCCGCCGCGGCGGAGTCGACGCCGCGGTGCAAAGCCTGGCGCGAAGCGATGCGGAAAGCGTTAACGGTTCGCTTGGTCCGGAAGCAGCCCGGGCTGCTCCGCTGTTCCCGTGGAGCACGACAGGGCGGCCGGCGGAGCTGCGCGTGGGGGCGCGACGGGGTGCCTGCCCGGGAGGAGCGATTTGACCCAATTGGGGGGTCAGGAATAGCATACAACCACGACCTACGGGCTCGCGGGGCGCGGCTGCCCGAGGCGCCAGGCAGGAGCTTCCATGGCAGGGGCCAACACGCAGAACTTCACGGACGACAACTTCGACGCCGAGGTGCTGAACTCCGCGGTGCCGGTGCTGGTGGACTTCTGGGCCGAGTGGTGCGGTCCTTGCCAGCTTCTGGCGCCGACGATCGACGAGCTGGCCAGCGAGTACGCCGGGAAGATCAAGGTCGGCAAGGTGGATGTCGACAGCGCCCAGAAGGTGGCCGCCAAGTACAACGTGCAGCAGATCCCGACGGTGATGCTGTTCGACAAGGGCCAGCCGGTGGAGCGGATGATCGGGGCAAAGAACAAGCGGGAATACCGGGCCGTGCTCGACGCCCGCCTCGGCGCCCGCTAGCCCCGTCCGGGCCGATCGGCGGCGAGAAATGGAACCCGCCCGCCGCCTAGGCCTCGTGCTCGGTGAAGATCGCCCGGGTTTCCTCGATCCGCTGCGGCAGCGTTTCGAGCAGCTCGCCCACCTTCGCTTCGGTCAGGCCGATCTCCGCCAGGAGAGTCTCGCTGATCTCCTGGTGGCGAGCCTCGAGCCAGAATCCGAGCTCATTCTGACAGCAGATCGTGTCCGCCACGTGCACGAAGCTTACGAGCCGGCGTGCATCGGCCTTGAGCAGATCGGGGTTGTGGTGGCAGGTGATCGCCGACCGGAGCCCCGGTGGGAACTTCCAGCGGGCAGCGAGGGCGGCGCCGAAGAGCTGGTGGTCGGCGCCGAACACGCCGCGCTCGACGTCCAGGAAGTTGTCGCCCGACTCCGAGCAGCGGCGCACCACCTCCGAGAGCTGGTCCGGGAACAACTGGTACTCGACCAGCAGGCCCAGGTCGTGCACGAGGCCGGCGACAAAGACCTCCTCGGCCTGGGCGTGCGCAGCGTGCGCGAGCGTGCGCGCACAAACGCCGACGGCGATGCAGTGTGTCCACAGGTCGCGGGCGTCGAACTGCTCGGTGAGTTGACCGGGGCGGAACAGGCGCGACAGCGAGGCGGCCAGGGCGATGTTCTTCACGGCACTGAGGCCGAGCATGACGATGGCACGGTCGAGATTGGCAATCTGCGACGGAAGCCCATAGAAGGCCGAGTTGACGACCTTCAGGATCTTGGCGGCCAGGGCCGGGTCGTTGCGCACGATTTCGTGCATGTCCTGCGCGGTGGACTTCGGGTCCTCCACGACCTGCACGATGCGCGTCGTGATCTCGGGCAGGGAGCTGATCTCCGTCACCCGCGACATCGCTTTCTGAAGCTCTGGAGGAAGGCCCGACGCGGCCCCGGCTTGCTCTGCTGCTAACGACATGCAAGGCCCCTCTTGCGACCGCGCACGGATTCCACGCCCTGCGCAATCCGGCGCAGCGACAGCCTTGGTGCTATCGGCTTGCTCAGCCCCAGGCTGTGATAGTTTGGCCCTCCCGGATGACCGCGCGAGCCCTTGCATTCAGAGCACGCTGATGCGCTTGGCGGTTCCAAATGCCAGTCACGCGCCGCAGTCGTCGGCCTCCCGCAGCACGTCCGCCACCGCCGCCGAGAGGTCGTCCTCATCGCCCGGGAGCAGCGTACGGCAGTCGAGCACGAGGGTCTCGTTGCTGACGCGGCCGATAACCGGCAGATCGCGCGCACGCAGGGCCTGCGCGAGGCCGGTCGCCGGCGCGCGCGGGTGCGCGACCGTCACGACCCAGGTCGCCAGGCCCAGGACCGGCAGGGCGCCGCCCCCCGCAAGCGACTCCGCGCCGCGCACCTCGACCCGGGCGGCCGCGGACGACTCTCGGACTCTCTCGGCCACACGCCGCGCCACCGCCTCGAGCTCCGCCGCGGGCCTTGTCAGCAGCCGCAGCGTCGGCACGCGCCCGGCGGCGTCCGGGTCGCGGTGCAGCCGTAGCGTGGCTTCGAGAGCGGCGAGCGTAAGCTTGCCGGGCCGGAGGGCGCGCATGAGGGGATTGTCGCGCAGGCGTGCGATGAGCGGGTGGCGGCCGAGCACGATCCCCGCCTGGGGTCCGCCGAGGAGCTTGTCGCCGCTGAACATCACGATGTCGGCGGACTGCTCGAGGCTGGCGCGGACGGTGGGCTCGTCCCAGGGCGGGAGCTCGGCGTCGGCCGGCTGCTCGCGCCTGGGCCGATCGAGCAGTCCGCTGCCGAGGTCGTCCACGACGTAGAGCCCCGGCGACCTGGCCTCGCGCGCCAGGTGGGCCAGCTCGCCTACGGCAACGGACTCGACGAAACCCTGGATGCGGTAGTTGCTCGTATGCACGTGCAGCAGCACGCGGGTCTGGCCGGTGATGGCGCGGCGATAGTCGTCGATCCGCGTGCGGTTGGTCGTGCCGACCTCGACGAGGCGGCAGCCGGCAGCGGCCATGATGTCGGGCATGCGGTAGGACCCGCCGATCTCGACCAGTTGCCCGCGCGACACGAGCACGTCGCCGGCGTCGGCGAGCGTGTTGAGGGCCAGCCAGGTGGCGGCGGCGTTGTTGTTGACGACGAGCGCGTCCTCGGCGCCGGTCAGCTCGCACAGCAGCGCCCGCACATGGTCCTGCCGGTCGCCGCGCTGGCCGCTGTCGAGCTTGATCTCGAGGTTGCTGTATCCGGAGGCGACGTCGGCGACGGCTTCGAGCGCTTCCGGGGCGAGCGGGGCCCGTCCGAGCCCCGTGTGCAGGACGATGCCGGTGGCGTTGATGACGCGCCGCAGTCCGGGCCGCGCGCGGCGCCGCAGCGTCTCGCGCACCGCGAGCGCCAGCGCCGCGACGTCGCTCGGCGGCTGCGACCCGGCGCGAATCTGCGCCCGGCACTGCTCGAGCGCGCTGCGGACGGCGAAGAGCAGCTCGCTGCGGGCGAACTCGGCCAGCAGGCTGGAGATCAGCGGCTGTCGCAGCAGCTCATCGACGGACGGCAGCGAGCGAAGCTGCCCCTGGCGAATGTCCGGGCTGGCGTCGGGGTCCATGCCCGCATGATAATGCGCCGCGCCCGGTGCGACAGAACCGGGAGGAGATGTCACGCCATGCGCTGCCTTGCCGGCTCGGCTGTTGCCCGCCTGTCGCTTGTCCTGCTGGCCGCCGGACTGGGCGGGTGCGCCGCGCCGCCGCCGGCGACCCCGGAGCAGACGCGGGCCGGGCTGGTGATGCTGATCCCGGGGATGCGCGGCGACGCGTCGCTGCTGTACGGAGCGGCGAACGGGCTGCTGGAGGCAGGGGTCGAGCGCGAGGTGCAGATCTACGACTGGTACCGGTTCCCGAGCCTGGCCAACCTCGTGGATTACAAGCGCAACTGCGCGCACGCCGAGGAGATCGCCCGCCGGCTGGCCGCTTACCACGATGAAAACCCCGCGAGCCCGATCGACGTGATCGGCTACTCGGCGGGCGGGGGGCTGGCGATCATGGCGCTGGAGCGCTTGCCGGAGGACGTCCCGGTGCGGCGGCTGGTGCTCGTGCAGGCCGCCGTCAGTCCCGACTACGACCTGACGCGCGCCGCGCGCCGGGTGCGTGACAAGGTGGTGAACGTCTACTGCCCGGGCGACTGGCTCGTGCTGGGCCTGGGCACGCAGGTGTTCGGCACGGTTGACCGCCGCTGTGTCGAGTCCGCGGGCAAGCGCGGCTTCGACGCGCCGCGCGCGCTTTCCGACGCCGCCGCGCGACAGAAGCTGGTCGAGGTCGCCTGGCGGCCGGAGATGATGGGCACGCTGCATTTCGGCGGCCACGTGGGGATTCTGCTGCGCGCGTGGAACCGGCGTTTCGTCGCGCCGCTGATCCTGACCGACGACGTGACGGCGCTGATGCGCGAGTCCACGCAACCCTCCGCTCCGTGATTCGCGCAGGTCGCGGCCGCCGATCAGACCGCCGGACGGCGTGAGCAGCGCCCGCTATAATCCCACCCACTTTGACGCGGAAACCGTCATGCTGGTCCTGCATTGCCGGCGCCGCGCTCGCCGGCCTGACCTGGGCGAACCCGGCGGTGGCCCAGACCGAATCCGGGCCGCTCAAGAGCGACAGCCGCGCCCCCTACGTCCACCGCATCACGCTCTACGACCACGACGGCGGGGCGATCGACCCGCGCAACGCCCTCGCGCCGCCCTATTCGCCGAAGATGACCTGCGGCAAGTGCCACGACTATTCGACGATCAGTCACGGCTGGCACTTCAACGCCCGGCTGACCGCAGCCGATGGCGGGCCGCACGCGCCCCCCGGGCGGCCCGGCGAGCCGTGGATCTGGTTCGACCGCGCCGCCCACGTGCAGTTGCCGATCTCGGGCCGGCCCTGGCCCGGTGCCTTCACCCCGCAGCAGGCCGGCCTCACGCCGTGGCAGTTCGTCAAGCGCTTCGGCCGGCACCTGCCCGGCGGCGGCTATGGCGAATGGACGCAGCGCGAGCTCGACGCCATGCCGGAGGCGGCGCGCTGGAACATCTCCGGGGCGCTTGAGATCGACTGCATGTTCTGCCACGCCGCCGACCAGCGCCACGACCCGGCCGAGGCAGCCCGGCAGATCGCCGATGAGAACCTGCGCTGGGCGCCGACGGCGGCGCTGGGGCTCGGCGTGATCCGCGGGCAGGCGCGGCGGCTGCCCGACGACTTCGACCCCCTGGCCCCGCCGAGCCCGGATCACCCGGAGCGCGTCCTGCCGAAGGTCGCTTACGACCTGGGCCGGTTCGACCGGGACGACCGGGTCTTCTTCAACATCACGCGCACGCCGCCCGCAGAACGCTGCTACTTCTGCCACACGCAGCGGCCTGTTGGTCCGGCGGCGCCGCCGGCGTGGCTGGTCGAGGGCGACGTGCACCTTTCGGCGGGAATGACGTGCACCGACTGCCATCGCAACGGGATCGACCACAACATTACGCGCGGGTTTGCCGCACCGGGGACGTCCGACCCCGGCGGCACGCTGACCTGCACCGGCTGTCACCTGGGAGCGGAGGGCGCGGGTTCCGGGGCGGCCGGCATGCCGGGCCGGGCGGGCGCGCCGCGTCCGCTGCATGCGGGAATCCCCACGATTCACTTCGAGCGGCTCACATGCACCGCCTGTCACAGCGGGCCCTGGCCCATGGACGAAGCCGCGAATGTCCAGACGGCGCTGGTCCACGGCCTCGGCCTGGGCAGCAAGGAGCGCCGGGCCGACGACCCGCCGCACGTCGTCGAGCCGGTTTTCGCCGCGCAGCCGGACGGCGTGATCGCCCCGCAGCGCATGCTCTGGCCGGCGTACTGGGCGCGCCTGGGCGGCGACGGGGCCGTCGCGCTTGTCTCCGCGAGCGAGGCCGCGGCCGTCGTAAGGCAGGCGCGGCAGAAGCTGAAGAGACCGGAGGGCGCGGAGCTCGACGACGAGTTGATCACCGAAGTGCTGCGAGCGCTCGGGAAGGGGAAGGACGGAGGCGAACCGGTGTACGTGTCGAGCGGGCTGCTGAGGCGGCTGCGCGAGGACGGGACTGTTTCGGTGGAGGCTCACGCGGCGGCGGCGCCGTACCTGTGGCCGCTGGCGCACGATGTACGGCCGGCGGGCAAGTCGCTGGGCGTGCGCGGCTGCACAGACTGTCACGCCGACGGCGCGCCGTTCTTTTTCGGCGGGCTGGCGGGCGCCTGGCCGGGGACGGACGCTGTGGACCGCTACAAGGGGCGCGGCGGCGCAGTTCCCGCCGACGCGGCCCGGCTGGCGCCGGTTGCGATGCACGAGCTTCAGGGGGTGGATTCGTCGTTGCAGCGGGCGTGGGGGGCGGCGTTCGCCTACCGTGCGTGGATGAAGTGGGTGGCGTGGGTCAGCGTGGCGGTGGTGGCGGTTGTGCTGTTGGCGCACGGCCTGGAAGGGCTGCGCGGGCATCTGCGGGGCTGATGCGGCTGCCCCCGGGGAATCCGAAGGAACCGGCGGAAATCGGCCGGGTCTTGGTTTACGGCCGGGAGGCTGGTTGCTAGACTCATGGACGGCTGAGCCGCGCTCCGGCGGAGCGCAACGATTGTTCTATACTCATGGTTCGGGGTGTCATGATGCGAGGCCGGTCTGCGCGCGCGTTCACGTTGATCGAGTTGTTGGTGGTGGTCGCGATCATTGCGCTGCTTCTGGCGGTGCTGCTGCCGAACCTGGCGGCGGCGCGCGAGCAGGGCCGCCGGGGCAAGTGCCTGGCGAACCTGAAGAACCTGGCTTCGGGCAGCATGCTGTACGCCCAGGAAGACAGCAAGAACCTCGTGGTTCCGATCAGCCAGGGCGTGTGGGCGAACCAGTGGAACTTCGGGGACGCCCTCTGGTGGCGCCTGGGCGGGCCGACGAACTTCGGCGGCAAGACGGGCACGAACGTGCTCAACACGACGCAGTTCAACTTGCCGCGTTTCTTCGACCCGAACGGGGCGTGGTCGGCGCCGACGCGCCCGCTGAACCGCTACATGCTGCGGGGAATGACGACGTTCGATGATCCGCGCTCGTTCGAGATGTACGCGTGCCCCTCGGACGACGGCCTCCCGAACAACCAGCAGTGGTGCCCCTGGCCGATGGTGGCGGGCAGCCCGGCGCTCTCAGGCGAAGTGTACGAGAAGCGCTTCTTTGAGCTCTTCGGCAACAGCTATCGCTACAACACGATCGGGCGCATCGCGCTCTCGGGTCAGAACGTGAACGGGTCGTTCAGCTCGTCGGTCATGGGCTCCAAGCTCGACAAGATCGACAAGGGCACCGGCCGCGTCGTGCTCTACTCCGAGCCGCTGTTCTACATGATGACCGTGCCGCAGGCCAACCTGAATCCTGACCTGGCGCCGGTCCGCGGCTGGCACAAGGCCATCATGACTGAGAACGTCGTCTACGTGGACGGCTCCTGCCGCGCCACCAAGGTCGGCCAACTGGCGCGCTTCGACGGCGCGACGCTCGACGCGATGGGCTACTACGGCCCGCCTTACGACACGTACCTGCGGCGCGGCAACACCTGGCAGACGGACGCCTACCCGACCCCCGGTTCGCTTGTGCGGGCCTATACCGACACCACCATGGTCACCAACCAGCAGGTCATCACCCTGCTTATCGGCGCCGCCCTCGGCTGGCCCGGGAAGGGCTACCAGGACAACACGATCCGGTCGTTCTGACTCTGGGGCCGGTTGCCGAGTCAGCCAGCCGAGCCGCAACGCGGCGCCAGGCCGCCCCGCGCCGGCAGCGCTGCTCGGCGCTCATCCCCGCGCGCGGACACAGGTCATGCCGGCGTCCTCGATCACCAGGCCATCGCTCAACGGCCCGGCTACGTTGCGCCCCAGCAACGCCAGCGCTTCCACCGGCGTCGCGGCGTGAAGCAACCCAAGGCCGTCAAGCTCCGCCGCCGACAGGTGTGCCGATACGACCACGACGTGCACGCCGCGCTGCCGCGGGTCCGTCAACTGCCTGAGCTTGACGGCCTTGTGGTCGCCGAGGCGATAGCCCTCGCGTTGCACGAGGCGACAGGCGCTGTCGTAGTCCGGTGCGCGGCGCAGCAGGCCCAGGAAGGCGTCCGGCCCGACGCGGTGCGGGCAATCCGCCTCCAGGATGATGCCCCCGCCGTCGCGGACGGCCCGGTGACAGTTCTTCAACGCCTTGTCGGCCTGGTAGAGGTCGCGCCCCAGCGGCAGCGGCACGCGCAGATGCAGCACGTCGACCGGCCGCGGGACTTCGTGCGAAAACACGCGGCGCGCCACCGGCAGCAGCTCGTCCAGCGTCGCCCGCCAGTCGCCGCACGCCACCGCCAGCGGCGCGCCGCTGGCGGCCACCTGGTTGACCACCATGAGCCTACTGCCCGGCGGGCCGATCGCGCGCATCATCGCCGCCGCCCCGTCGTAGACCGGGTTGCCGTCGAGCACGAGCAGGTCGGAGGACGGGTGCAGCGCGCCGGCGTGGTTGCGTTCGATGTCGTCATGCGCCAGGCCGCCGATGGTCAGCGTCTTGTGAGCGCCGGTGACGCCGGCGAAGTAGTGCGGCTCGACGCTGCCGATGGCGAGCAGCCATTCGTGTTCGAGGATGCGGCGGTTGATGCGGAATCGGCCTGCGGGGAGGGCGACCGTTGAGAATTCGTCATCGGCGGCGCGCGCGTCGTGCCAGGCGAGGCTGGTGAAGTCGAGCCCGCAGCCGGCGAGCAGGCCGGATTCGAAGCGGGCGCGTTCAGAATCGCCGAATCGGTGTGTTCCGGTCGCGACGAGCAGCGCGAGCGCAGGGCGCTGGGGCGCGGGCAGCTCAGCGGCGATGGCGCCCAGCACCCAGCGCGTGGGGGTGGCGCGGGCCGGGTCGTTGACGACGATCAGCAGGGGCGCGCCGGCGCGCGCCGCTTCGCGGACGAAAGCGACCGCGCGGGCCAGCGCCGCCTCGGGCCCAGCGCTTGGCGGCGCCGCACGCCTCGGACAGAGCGTCTGCCAGCGGATGGCCGGTGGCGTGCTCATGGCGGGATGAGAGTCTACCCGACGGTCACGGTCTCGCGGCGGCCCGCTGCTGCGCCGCGGCAACCAGCCAGCGATCGAACCAGGCCGTCGATTCGTGCCAGATCACGTCGGTCCGGTCCCAGGTGATCGTGTTGTGATCCGCGTCCTCGACCAGCACCAGCCGCGTCCGCTCCGGCGACGCCGCCTGCAAGCGGCGCGAGTGCTCCGGTGGAATGTTGTGGTCCTCTGTGCCGTGGATCAGGAGCACCTGCGCTTCGGAGCCCGCCAGGGCGGACACGCAGTCGGCCTGGGCCGGGTCGAAGTGCGCCAGCCGCCCGGCGCGCTGGATCGAGCGCTCGATCCAGTCGTCGGCGACCAGGGTGCTCAGCGGCAGGTAGCAATGCACGTAGTCGTCCACAACCTCGTGCATCGAGCTGAAAGCCGAGATCGCCACCACCGCGGCGACCCGCGGATCGCGCCCCGCATATTGCAGCGCCGTCGCCGCCCCGAACGATACGCCGTACACACCCAGGCGTCCGGCGACCAGGCCGCGCTCGTAGAGCGCGTCGATCACCTGCCGGCAGTCGCGCGACTCCTGCACGCCGTAGGTGATCCATTCGCCGGTCGAGCGTCCGTGGCCGCGGGCGTCGACGAGAATGCAGCGGTAGCCGCGGCGGGCGTGGCGGCGGGCGGCGAAGAGCAGCGACTCCTTCCGGTCACGGATGCCGTGCAGGAACAGGATCGTTCCGCGCGGCGCCCGGTCGCCTTGAACGGCGGCGCGGCCGGCCGCGCCAAGCGGTTCGGCTGGGGCCAGGTCCGCCCCTTCGCGACGCGGCGGATCGACGATCCATACGCAGATCGAGGCGCGGGGCGGACCCACGTCGATTCGGAGCTGCTGCGTCACGCCGAGCAGCCGCAGCGAGTCGACCGGCGGGTCGTAGCGCGCCTGTGGGGGGAGGTCGCGGTTGGGTGCGTAGGCGATGATCCAGGCGACGCACTCCGTCCAGCCGTAGGCGCACAGCACGGCGAGGGCGACGATCACAGGCGGGAGGGCATAGAAGACCCATCCGCGGCGGCGCGCGTCGAAGTCCGGCAGCGGGCCGGCGGGCAGCAGCCGCTTCATGAGGCGCATTCCTCCATCGCCGAGCGAAGGCGCAGGCAGTCGCGCAGCAGGCGTTCAAGCTGGTCGAGCGGCCAGACCGTGGCCGCGTCGCTGCGGGCGTTGGGCGGGTCTTCGTGGACCTCAAGGAATAGCGCGTCGATGCCGGCGGCGACGGCGCAGCGCGCCAGCAGGGGGATGAACTCGCGCGCCCCGCCGGTGACCGTTCCGGCGCTGCCGGGATGCTGCACCGAGTGCGTGGCATCGAAGCACACCGGCGCGAAACGGCGCATCACGGCCAGCCCGGTCATGTCGTTCACCAGCCGCTCGTAGCCGAACGTCGTCCCACGCTCGGTCAGCATCACGTTCGGGTTCCCTGCGCCGCGCACCTTCTCGGCGGCCAGCGCCATTTTCTCCGGGGACAGGAACTGTCCTTTCTTGATGTTCACGCACTTGCCCGCCCGGGCGCAGGCCAGCAGCAAATCCGTCTGTCGGCACAGGAACGCCGGAACTTGAAGGCAATCGAGCACCTCGGCCGCGGCGGCGGCCTGCCGCGGCTCGTGCACGTCCGAAAGCACGGGGACGCCGACGCGCTCGCGCACGCGCCGCAGCACGGCCAGGCCGTCGTCGATCCCCGGTCCGCGAAAAGAGCCTCCGCTCGAACGGTTGGCCTTGTCGAAGCTGGCCTTGAAGACCAGCGGCAGCCGCAGCCGGCCGGCGAGGGCCGCGAGCGCCTCGGCCAGGCGCAGCGTATGGTCGGCGGTTTCGATCACGCACGGGCCGGCGATCAGCAGCAGCGGGCAGCCGGCGCCGACGCGCAGCGGGCCGAGTTGAATCGCGGCGGGGGGCTGGCTGCCTCGTGTCTCGCTCATGTACGTGGATTCTAGCGGGCCGGGCGTTGCTTGCATCGCTGAATCTGATTCACGGACCGCTTCAGCGATGCGAGAACGATCCGCCGGCGGCGTCTGCCGGCTCAGTAGTTGGCCCAGCGAATCATCCGGCCGATGCGCTCCAGCCGCGCCAGCCACAGCATCCCGAGCAGGAGGATCAGGCCCAGCATGAGGAAGGGCTCCGCCGGCCCGCCCAGCACGCGCCACGCCCACGCGCGCCCCACGCTGTTCGTGACCCAGTCCTCGGCCAGGTAGAACGAAAGCACCAGCAGCCACTGCACCACGAAGAAAACCCACAGGAACGCCGTCTCGTATTCCGTGACGATCGCCGACCAGCGGGCGTCGGGGAGGGTGCGGCGGCTAATCCAGATGGTGGCGGCGACGGCGCCGGCCAGACGATGGCCGATCCAGGCGAGGCCGACGGTCATGACGGTGCTGAAGGTGCAGATCGCAATGGCCTCGGTCGTCCTCGATCCGGTCCATGATGCGGCCGAGACCAGACCAATTCCAATGAACGCGCAGATCCAGCAGCCGAGACCCAGCTCGACGTATTGAATCAGGCTGAACCGCAGCGCGGCGCGCAGCGGATCGTCGTTACGTGGCGGATCGCCGCCACGCGGCGGGTTGTCCGCTTCCGGGTCGTGGTCCGCCGCACCGGCGGGGTGCTCGCGCAGCCGCAGCCGCGCGTAGAAGGCCCGCGGGCTGGTGACGATTTGCAGGGCGCAGGCCAGGGCGAGCGTCCACGTCCCGCGGCACGTCCACGGCGTCCCGGTGCGGTCGGCGGACACGCCGAGCGACCGCGCGACCTCGCGCGCGCATTCCGGGCAGCGCTCGTCCGAAGGCCGATGCGTCAGGTCGTAGCCGCAGCCCTCGCAGCGCGGGGGATCGGCCGCCGGGGGAATGCGCGCGGCGAGCCCGGCGGCGGTCTGCCCGATGCGCCGCGCGAGGAGCAGGGCGGTGAGCCCCATGCCGGCGACAACGGTCAACGGCCCCTCGGGCCCGGCGGTGCGGCTGGTTTTTATCACCGCGAAGATCACCGCCAGCATCAGGCCGCCGAGGAGCGTTTCGGCCAGAAACAGCAGGCCCAGGCTGCTGATGACCGATGCCAGCGCCCGGCGCAGCGCCGGCAGCAGGCCGTCGGCGCGGGCCGCGAAGGGCAGCGTCAGCCAGGCCAGCAGGCCGCACGCCAACGCCCCCCCCAGCAGAAGCCAGCCCACGAGCGAACCCGCGGGCGTCGGCAGCGGGCCGGTTATCCAAACGTCGTATTCCGCGACGAATGCTGGCCAGAGATCGGTGAGGGCGGGCGTCAGCGGCAGGTGATCGAGCGCGCGCATCGCGAGCACCAGCAGTGCCGTCTGGAGCGCGAGCGGCACCAGGCCGGCGGCTCCGGCGGCGACCCAGCCCAGGAAGCCGGCGGCGTCGAGCGCGGCGGCGGCGGCGACCGGCTGGGCGATGCCCCGCCATGCCGCCGGCCAGGCGATTGGTCTTCGACTCATTCGCAGGATTCCCGGGCCGATGGCCGCCTGAGGCGGCGTACGAGGCCGGTCGCCGCGCGGTTCGCGCCGGGCGTGGGCGGAACGGCATTCACCGCGAGCGCACCTCGCCGATGGCTGCCCGGAAGGCGGGGAGCGAGCGCTCGATGGTGCCGCGGTCGACGCAGAAGCTCAGCCGCATGTAACCCGGCCGGCCGAAGCCGAGCCCGGGCACGGCGAGGATGCCGTGATTGGCGAGGCGGTCGATGAAATCCACGTCGTCGGGGATCGGTGTCCTGGGGAAGGCGTAGAGCGCGCCGCGCGGGACGATCAGCTCGTAGCCGTACTCGAGCAGCGCCTTGCACAGCAGGTCGCGGTTGCCGCGGTAGAACTCCACGTCGCAGAGCGCGTCGGCGCAGCGCGCGATGACGCGCTGCATGAACGCGGACATGTTCACGAAGCCCAGCGTGCGGTTCAGCATCGTCAGCGCCCCGAGCACGACGTCGCGCTCGGGCAGCGCGGGCGGCAGCGCGATGTAGCCGGCGCGCTCCCCGGCGATGCTCAGGTCTTTCGAGTAGCTCGACACGATGATCGAGCGCGGGTAGTGATGCACCGGCGTCGGGCACCAGTCAAGGTCGTAGATGATCCGCCGGTAGGGGTCGTCGCACACCAGATACACCGGCTGGTCAGGCCGGTCGTGACGGCTGAGCAGCTCCGCGAGCCCGCGGCAGGCCGCCGCGTCGAACACCGCGCCGGACGGATTGTTCGGCGTGTTGATGAGCACGGCCCGCGTGCGCGGCGTGATGGCGGCGGCGATGGCTTCGAGATCGGGCTGAAACGCGTCGTTGGTCTGAACGACGACCGGACGCGCGTTGGCCTGCTCGGTGTAGAAGCGGTACTCCGGAAAGTACGGCGCCAGCAGGATCACCTCGTCGCCGGGGTCGCACACCGCCCGCAGCACCGCGTTGCATCCGCCCGCCGCCCCGCTGGTCATCACCACCGACTTCGCGTCGATCGGCAGGCGATACTCGCGGCTCAGGAACGAGGCCACCGCCGCCCGGCATTCGTCGAAGCCCGCGTTGGGCATGTAGCGGTGCAGACCGGGCTGCCGCTCCGCCGCGACCGCGCGCACGGCCGCGAAGAACTGCTCCGGCGGGACGCCGTTCGGATTGCCGAGCGAGAAGTCGAAGACGTGGTCGTCGCCGCGCTGGGCTTTCATGCGGCGGCCGCGCTCGAACATCTCGCGGATGAAGGAGGCGGACTTCATGTCGGCGGCGACCTTGGCGGCGACGGCGGAACGAGCCATGGGGTCCCCCTTTTTTTCGAGAAGCGCCTCGACCGATCCGAGCCGCGCCCGCGAGGAGGCGGTCGCGCCGGGCGATCCTCCCGGGTTCTGATGGTCCATGCCAACACCCGCTCGCGGTCGCGGCTCGGCTGCCGAACCGGCGCGCCCATGCAGGATAGCTGTTAGCCGCCAAGCGGGGCAAACTCGGCGTACTGGCTGACGAAGCGGATGATCTGGAGCTGGGCGAAGTTGAAGAGCAGGTGCGCCAGCGCGACGGCAAGCAGGCTGCGCGAGACAATGAACACCAGGCCGAGCACGCAGCCCACGACGGTCGTCTGCAATCCGCCGACAAGCCCCTGGCCTGGAATGTGCAGCGCGCCGAAGATCAGCGCTGAGACCAACAGCGCTGACCACCATTTCCCCGTCAGCCGCCGCAGGTAGGGCATCAGCAACCCGCGGAAGACGAGCTCCTCGTGGACCGCAACGGGGACCAGCAGCGCGAGCATGACCAGCGTATTGTCCCGGGGCAGCGCCTTGATGAACTCCATGCGCTCGGCGAGCTCCTTCTTCATGTCCGGATACGCCAGGTAGAACAGCAGGATGACCACGCCCGTCGCCAGCAGTCCCGCGTAGCAGCCGGCGAGCCCCGCAAGGCTCCACACCGACTGCACGCCCAGACCGTCCGTCCGCAGCCCGAAGACCCGCGCCGGCAACCCATGCCGCAGCACCAGGTACATCACCAGCCCCGCCGCCAGCAGCGCCTCGCACCACTTGCCGACGATCAGCACGGCGGCGGGCGGCGGGCCGGCGTCCGCCTCCAGGTGCTCGAGCAGCAGCACCTGCGGCAGGTAATGGAAGATGATCGCGGTCATCAGCACGAGCAGCAGGTCCAGCGCCGCCGCCCGGCGCGGCAGGGCGTCGATCTCGCGCTGCCACGCGGCCCAGGCCGGCGGCCACGTCGGCGCGGGGGCCTGAACCGTCGGGCCCAGGGGGCGGGCGGTGGGCAACGGCGGCGGCGTGGGCGCAGAGGCTGGGCCCGGCGCGGCGGGGCTCTGATTCTGCTCGGAACTTCCGCGGCCCGGAGTGCTGTTCATGCTCGTTGTCTCGGATACGGGTGCGGGCCGGCAAGGTGCGCGATCCGGCTGCGGCGGTGCTCAGGCCTGCGTCACGGGCGCCGCCACCTCATACAGAAACCAGCGCCGGCGCGCCGAGCCGGAGCGCGGCGTCTGGCGGAGAAAGTACACGGTCCACACCGCGCCGTCCGACATGCGCAGCCGGAACCAATGGCGCCGGAGGTAGCGCTCGCCACCCGGGCGGCCTCCCACGGGGGCCGACTCCTTCCACGTGTCGAGCAGCGTGACGATCCGGTAAGCGACACCGCTCCAGACAAACCCGGCGGGCGCGCCAGGCAGCCCGCAACCCATCGCGGTGGTGTCGAACGGACCGAGCGGCATCAGGGGCTGGCTGATGAACTCGTTCACGTTGTCAGGATACCGCGCGGGCAGGAAACGTCCAAAGGACGGGCTCGGCGGCCGAACGCCGGTTCGCCGGCGCCGGATTTGACTTTCGGCGGCGAATCGCGAAACTCTGTACACTCGGCGGGTTCGGAAAGGGACCGCGGGTTCCGATCCCGCCGGCGCCTGCTCGCGAGCGGTTACGTCAACACAGCGGATCACAGGCCATTGAGAGTACAGCAGCCGATCGCGCCGTTGCCAGCCACCCTTCCGCCCGATTCCGCCGGTTGGTGGCGCGGGGCGGGTGCGGCCCTGCGCGCGGGTGATGCGGCTCTGGCCGACGCGCTGCTGCGGGTCTCGCGGCCGGTGTACGTGCTGGGCCTGGGCGAGCCGGCGGGCGAGGGGCATCCGCCCAGGGGCAACGGGCTTGCGGTCGCGCAAGAGGGGCGGGTCTGGCTCGACGATGAGGCCGATGAGCCCTCGGCCCGCGAATCCGCGGAGGCGGCGGGCGGCCTGCGGACGCTGCCGCTGCGCGCCTGGGCGCCGATGCTCTCCCCGGGTCACCTCGGCGACGCGGCTTTTCGATCGGCACACAACGTGCGTTTTGCCTACGTCGTCGGCGAGATGGCCAACGGAATCGCCTCGGTCGAGATGGTCCGCGCCGCCGGCCGCGCGGGCATGATCGGCTTTTTCGGGGCGGCGGGGCTGACCGTCGCCGAGATCGAATCGGCGGTGGATCGCCTCGAGCGCGAGCTTGACGCGCGCCCGTTCGGATTCAATCTCATCCACAGTCCTTCGGAGCCGGCGCTCGAAGCCGCCACGGTCGATCTGTACCTGCGGCGGCGGGTGCGGCGGGTCAGTGCCTCGGCCTTTCTCGACCTGACGCTGCCGCTGGTGCGCTACCGCGTGCACGGCCTGAGCGAGCGCCCGGACGGGGCCATTGCAGCGCAGAATCACCTGTTCGCGAAGGTCTCGCGCGTCGAGTTGGCCCGGAAGTTCCTGAGTCCGCCGCCCGGCGAGATGCTGGCCGAGCTGGTGCGCCGCGGAGAGGTAACGCCGGCCCAGGCGCGCATGGCCGCGACGCTGCCCCTGGCCGAGGATCTGACTGCCGAGGCGGACTCCGGCGGGCACACGGACAATCGGCCGCTGGTGGCGCTGCTGCCCACGATGCTGGCGGTGCGCGACGAGCTGCAAGCCCGGTTTTCCTATGTCACCGCGCCGCGCATCGGCGCCGCCGGCGGCATCGGCACGCCGCACGCCGCCGCCGCCGCACTGGCCATGGGGGCGGCGTACGTGATGACGGGGTCGATCAACCAGTCGTGTCGCGAGGCGGGGACGTCGGAGCTGGTGCGGCGGATGCTGGCGGCGGCGCAGCAGGCGGACGTGGTGATGGCGCCGGCGGCGGACATGTTCGAGATGGGCGTGAAAGTGCAGGTGCTGAAGCGCGGGACGCTGTTCGCGATGCGCGCCCGGCGGCTGTACGAGCTGTACCGGCAGTACAACAGCCTGGAGGAGCTGCCGCCCGACGTTCGCGCGTCGCTGGAGCGCGAGTGCTTCCGCGGCTCGCTCGACGACGCCTGGCGGCAGACGTGTGCGTACTTCGAGCAGCGCGACGCCTCGCAGATCCGCCGCGCGGAGCAGGACGCTCATTATCGTATGGCGCTGGTCTTCAGGGCGTACCTGGGGCAGACGTCGGGATGGGCGCAGCGCGGCGAAGCGTCGCGGCAGGTGGACTTCCAGGTGTGGTGCGGTCCGGCGATGGGGGCGTTCAACGAGTGGGTGCGCGGCTCGTGGCTGGAGCGCCCGGAGAACCGCGACGTCGTGAGCGTGGGGCTGAACATCCTGTTCGGCGCCGCCGTGCTGACGCGGGCGAACTGGCTGAGGCTCCAGGGCGTGCCGCTGCCGCCCGAGGCGGAGCGCTTCTCGCCGCTTCGGCTCGACGAAATCCGAACCCTGCTTGCAGAGGCGCGATAGTCATGCCGAACAGCGCTGCGCAGAACCGCGCCACGCCAGCCGCCGACGCGCCGATCGCCATCATCGGCATGAGTTGCCTGTTCCCAGACGCGCCGGGGCTGAAGGAGTACTGGCGGCTGCTGCGCCGCGGGGAGGACGCGATCCGCGAGGTGCCTGAGACGCACTGGCGGCTGAGCGATTACCTCGACGACGATCCGCAGGCGACGGACATGCTCTACTGCGGGCGCGGCGGCTTTCTCGGGCCGACGGATTTCGACCCGCTGGCGTTCGGCGTTCCGCCGGCGATCCTGGAAGCGACCGACACGGCGCAATTGCTCGGGCTGGTGTGCGGCAAGCGGGCGTTGGAGGACGCGGGCTACGGCGCGGGGCGCGAGTTCGATCGGGCACGGGCCGGCGTGATCCTCGGCGTGACGGGGGCGCAGGAGCTGGTCGTGCCGCTCGGCGCGCGTCTGGGGCACCCGCAGTGGCGGCGGGCCCTGGCGCGTCACGGCATCGCGCCGCACGTCGCCGACGAGGTCGTGCGAGACATCTCCAGCGCCTACGTGGGCTGGCAGGAGAACTCGTTTCCCGGCCTGCTCGGGAACGTCGTCGCCGGGCGCATCGCCAACCGGTTGAACCTGCACGGGACGAACTGCGTGGTGGACGCGGCGTGCGCCAGCTCGCTCGGCGCGGTGCACATGGCGGCGATGGAGCTGGCGACCGGCCGGGCCGACCTGGTGCTGACGGGCGGCGCGGACACCTTCAACGATATCTTCATGTTCATGTGCTTCGCCCGGACGCAGGCGCTGTCGCGCTCGGGAGATGCGCGCCCCTTCGCCGCCGACGCCGACGGCACGGTGCTGGGCGAGGGCGTCGGCCTGCTCGTGCTCAAGCGGCTCGCCGATGCGCAGCGCGACGGCGACCGGGTCTACGCGGTCATTCGCGGGATCGGAACGTCGAGCGACGGCCGCTCGCAGAGCATCTATGCGCCGCGCGCCGAGGGCCAGGCCCGGGCGCTGCGCGAGGCGTACGCGCGCGGCGGTGTGTCGCCGGCCACCGTCGGCCTGGTCGAAGCCCACGGCACGGGGACGCGCGTGGGAGACGTGGTCGAGTTCGAGGCGCTCCGCACCGTGTTCGAGGAGGCCGGCGCGACGCCGGCGGCGTGTGCGCTCGGCTCCGTCAAATCGCAGATCGGCCACACCAAGGCGGCGGCCGGCGCGGCAAGTCTCATCAAGGCGGTGCTGGCGCTGCACCATGGCGTGCTGCCGCCGACGATCAAAATCACCGAGCCGAACCCGAAGCTCGATGTCGCGTCGAGCCCGTTCCACCTCGTGACCGCAGCGCGTCCCTGGCTGGCGCCGCCCGGACACCCGCGCCGCGCCGCCGTCAGCGCCTTCGGCTTCGGCGGCAGCAACTTCCACGTGGTGGTCGAGGAGTATCCGGCGGCGGAGGCAGCGCCGGCGTGGGACGGGTCGGTCGAGATCGTGGCGCTCTCGGCAGACACGGCAGGAGGGTTGACCGATCGCCTGGACGAGTGCCAGCGCGCCTGCTCGGACGCCGCCGCGCTGGCGCGGCTGGCGGCCGAGTCGCGGCGCGTGTTTCGCGGCGACGCACCGCTGCGGCTGGCGCTGGTGCTGGAGCGCGGCAAGGACGCGGCGGCGCTGTTGAGCACGGCGCGCGCGGGGCTGCGCGAAAACGGGATCGAGGGCGCCTGGTCGATGGGGGACGTGTTCTTCGCCGGGGCGCAGGAGCCGGGCGAGCTGGCGTTGCTGTTTCCCGGGCAGGGCAGCCAGTACGTGAACATGTGCCGCGACGTGGTGTGCGTGTTTCCGGAGGCGCGCCGGGCGGTCGAGGCGCTCGAGGAGCCGCTGCGCCAGCGCATCTACCCTCCTCCGACGCACGACTCCGATCAGCGGCGGCGCCAGGAAGTAGAACTGGCGCGAACCGAGGCGGCGCAGCCGGCGCTCGGCGCCGTGAGCCTGGGCCTTTTGCGGGTGCTGTCGCGGTTCGGCATCCGGCCGCACTTCGTGGCGGGTCACAGCTTCGGGGAGCTGGTGGCGCTGCACGCGGCGGGCTGCCTCGACGAGGCGGCGTTGCAGGAGCTGGCGCGGGAGCGCGGAGCGCTGCTGGCCGAGGCCGACGACGGCCAGGGCGCGATGCTCGCGGTCAGCGCCCCGCTCGACGAGCTGGAGGCGTGCCTCGCGACGGCGCAGGTGGACGGCCAGGTCGTGCTGGCGAACCGCAACGCGCCACGACAGGGCGTCGTCTCGGGTCCGCGGGCCGCCATCGAGTCGCTGAGGCGGCTGTTCGACCTGAAGGGCTGGCGCTCGTCGGTGCTCCAGGTCTCGGCGGCTTTCCACAGCTCGTTCATGGCGCCGGCCTACGAGCGCTTCCGCGCCAAGCTCGAACGCCTCACCTTCGAGCCGCCCAAGATTCCTGTGCTGGCCAATGCGACCGGCCAGCCGTATACGCTCGATCCGGCGGGCGTGCGCGAGCTGCTCGCCGACCAGCTCACGCGCCCGGTGCACTTCCTGGACGAAATCCGGCACCTGTACCAGGCCGGCGTGCGTACGTTCGTCGAGGTCGGTCCGCGGAACGTGCTGACCGGCCTCGTGCGCAGCATCCTGCACGACCTGCCGCATCACGCGATCGCCGCCGACATGTCGTGCGGGCGGTCCTGCGGCATCGCCGACATCGCCCGCGTGCTGGCCCTGGTGGCCGTGCTCGGCCACGCGGTCGACCTGAAGGCGTGGGAGAGCGAGCCGCCGCCGCTCGAGAATCCCAGCATGACCGTGCAGATCCTCGGTGCGAACTACCGAGCGCCGGCCGCTGCGGTGCATCCGCAGCCCGCCGTGCCCCGCGACAACCGGAGACTTGCCATGTCCTACGACGATTCGACGCAGGCCCGGGCCGCCGCCCCCGCGAGCGCCGCCCCAGCCGCAGATCGTGACATCCTCCGACACGCGACGAACGGCGAGGCCAACGGCCATGGCCGCACGGGGCCGCCGGCCGCGTGCTGCGAGGCGCAGGCTCGGCCGAACGCGGCGGACGGCGAGACGGGTGCGGTGCCGCTGCCGGGCGACGTGCTGCAACAGGCGCTGCTCGTGGCACAGCAGGGGCTGCGCGGCATGCAGGCGCTGCAACAGCAGACCGCCGCCGCGCATCAACAATTCCTCGAGACCCAGCAGCAGGCGCAAGCGAGCTTCGCGCGGCTGGTGGAGGCGCACCAGCGGCTGATGGAACGGGCCGCCGGGGCGCCGGTGGCGCCGCCGAGCGCGGAAGTCCCGTTGCCGGCTCGGCCGGACCAGCATTCCGCTTCTCCGCGGGTGTTTGAATCGCCGGTGGTCCCGCGGGGCGCGCGCGCCCAGCGCGCCGGGGTCGACGCGGCAACGCCGGTGCCGATCGGCCCGGTCGTCGATCCTGTTCGCGCCAGCTTGACGCCGTCCGTCCCGCCTTCGGGTTCCGGCCGCACCGCGATCTCCGCCCTTATCGAGCATTCGCCCGAGTCCGCCGCCGGCGGCCGGGAGGCGCCGCGCGCCCTGCTGGAAGTGGTGGCGGAGCTGACGGGCTACCCGGTGGAGACGTTGCGGCTGGACATGGACATCGAGGCCGACCTGGGCATCGACTCGATCAAGCGGCTCGAGATCCTCTCGACGCTTCAGCGCCGGCTGCCGGGGCTCAGCGCCATCGACTCGCAGCAGGTGGGCGCGCTGCGCACGCTCGGCGACATCGTGCGGCATGCGCTCCCGGAAGCGGGCTCTCCGGCCTCGCCGGCGTCGCCGGTTTGCGGGGCGAGCGCCGCCCCAAGTGAAGCGCCGCGGGCCCATGCGTCCGGCGCGGGAGCCCAGGCTGCGGATGCGCTGCTGGCCGTGGTGGCGGAGCTGACGGGCTATCCGGCGGAGACGTTGCGGCTGGACATGGATATCGAGGCGGACCTGGGCATCGACTCGATCAAGCGGCTCGAAATCCTCTCGACGCTCCAGCGCCGCGTGCCGGGGCTCAGCGCCGTGGACTCGCAGGAACTGGGCGGCCTGCGCACGCTGGGCGACATGCTGCTGCAACTGGGCCGGGAGAAGTCTGCGCCGCAGAAAGCGGCGGCAGGAGCCCCCGCGCCGGCGTGCGGAGCCGGCTCCAACGGCGAGGGTGCCTCGAGGCGCAGGGCACGGACGCATGCGCAGCCCGCCGCCGCGGCTCGCCCCGCCGAGAACGCGCCGCGCGCGGGGTGCTCGCGCGCGGCGCCGGGCATGACGGTGGCGTTTGAGCGGAGGATCGACCCCGCGCGTCACGCGTTCCTCTCGTCGCACGTGATCGCGGGGCGGCCGGTGCTGCCGGTGGTGATGATGCTGGAGTGGCTGGCGCACGGCGCCCTGCACGCCAACCCCGGGTTGTGCGTTGCAAGCATCGACGGCCTTCGCGTGCTGAAGGGACTGATCTTCGAGCCGGAGGTCGCGCCCGCGGCGACGGTGCTGGTTTCGGCGGCTGAGCGGCGCGGCGAGGGCTTCGCCGTTCGCGCGGAGCTGCTGAGCGCAGGCCCGCGCGGCGAGCGGCTGCACGCACGGGCCGAAGTATTGCTGGCCGAGCGCCTTTCGGCGCCGCCGCCCGCGGCCGGAGCGCCGGCGGACCTTGTCTGGCGCCCGCGCGACCAGGCGGCGCACGAGGCGGCGCGAGCCTACCGCGACACGCTGTTCCACGGGCCGCTGCTGGCGGCGATCCGCGAGGTGCTTGGGGCCGGTTGCGGCGGCATGGTGGCGACGGTGCGGGCGGCGCCGCCGCCGGCGCACTGGATGGACGATCCGCCGCGCGACCAGTGGATCGCCGATCCACTGGCGCTGGACGGCGGGTTGCAGCTCGGGTTGCTCTGGTGCCAGCAGTTCGCGGGCCTGGCGGCGCTCCCGTCGTGCGTGGAGCGGGTGACGCTGCATGCGGCGGCGCCGTGGCCTGAGGCGCTGACGGTGACGCTGAACGTCCGCGAGAGTGACGCCGCGCGGCTGCTGGCGGACCTCGAGTTTTCTGCGTCCGCGGGGGTCGTGGCGACGGTCAGCGGTTGTGAGTGGACGCTCAGTTCGGCGGTGTCGCGCGGCCGCGCGGCGAAGGAAAGCCGCCAGCGCCGTGACGACGCCGATTCCGTATCGCTGGTTGAGGCGGTCTGACGGAGCCGGGTGCACGGTGCACGAAGGGCCGATCGCGATCGTAGGCATGGGCGTGGCCGCGCCGGGCGCCGACTCGCCGGAGGCCTTCTGGCAGAACCTGCGCGCCGGGCGCGACCAGGCGCGCGAGGTCCCGGCGGGGCGCTGGATTCTCCCGCCGGAGGCGCTGCGCGGTCCGCGCGGCATGCCTGACGCGGTCGACACGAGCGTCGGCTGCTACCTTTCGGACTTCACGCCGGACCTGGCCGGGCTGTCGCTGGGCGGCGGGGCGCTGGACGGGCTCGATCCGTTGTTCTCGCTGGCGCTGCACGCGTGCAACCAGGCGTGGCGCGGCGGGCGTTGTGAGGGCGTGGACCGGGCGCGGGCCGGGGTGATTCTCGCGGCCATCGCCCTGCCGACCGACGGTTCGTCGGCGCTGGCCCGGCGTCTGCTTTCGGAGATGCGCGGCGGGCCGTTGAGAAGGGACGTTCGGCCGTGCTCGTTGGCGTTGCACTCGCCGCTCAACCTGTTCGCGACCGGGTTGCCTGCGCGCCTGGCCGCCGGGGCGCTGCGGCTGGGCGGGCCGGCGTATACGCTCGACGCGGCGTGCGCCTCGAGTCTCTACGCGATTCAGCTTGCTTGTCGCGAGCTGCTTTGCGGCCGGGCGGATGCGATGCTGGCCGGCGGCGTGTCGCGCCCGGAGTGCCTGTATACGCAGATGGGGTTCAGTCTGCTCCAGGCGCTCTCGCCGAGCGGCGTCTGCCGTCCGTTCGATGAAGCGGCGGACGGGCTGGTCGTCGGCGAGGGCGCCGGCGCCGTGCTGCTCAAGCGCCTCGACGATGCGCTGCGCGACGGCGACGAGGTCCTGGCCGTCATCCGAGGCATCGGCCTTTCGAATGACGTCGCCGGCAGCCTTCTGGCCGCCGACAGTGAAGGGCAGCTTCGCGCGATGCGGCGTGCGTATGAGCAGGCGGGCTGGTCGCCGACCGACGTGGACTACATCGAGTGTCACGGCACCGGCACGCCGCTCGGCGACGAAGTCGAGCTGCGCAGCCTCATGGCGCTGTGGGAGGGCTGTGACTGGCGGCCCGGGCAGTGCGCGATCGGCTCGGTCAAGTCGATGATCGGGCACCTGCTGACCGCCGCCGGCGCCGCTGGGCTGATTCGCACGCTGCTCGCGATGCGCGGCGGTGAGCTGCCGGTGTCCGCGAACTTCCGTCGCGCCGGCGCGCGGCTCGGGCTGGATCGCGGCCCGTTCCGCGTTCAGACCGCGCCGCAGCCGTGGCCGCGCCGCGCGGAGCCGCGTGACGAGCGCGCCGTTCCGCGCCGGGCCGCGATCAGCGCCTTCGGCTTCGGCGGCATCAATGCGCATCTGCTGATCGAGGAGCACGTGCCAGGGGCGACCGCTGCGCGTCCTTTTCGAACGTTCGGCGGCGTGGCGAGCATCGCGGCGGAGCCGATTGCGATCGTTGGGCTCGATGCGCGCGTGGGTGCGGCGCGTGGTCTGCATGAGCTGCGCGCGGCGTTGCGCGCCGGGCAGTCGTTGGCCGGGCCGCAGGGCGAAACCGGGGCGCCGCCGGGCCGTTTCCGCATTCCGCCCAGCGAGCTGGCCGAGATCCTGCCGCAGCAGCGGCTGATGCTGCTGGTGGCGGCGGATGCGTTCGCCGACGCAAGGATGTCCTCGCGCGGGCCCGACGTTCGCGGCGGCGCGCTGATCGGGATGGAGCTCGACCCGAACACGTCGAACTACCACCTGCGCTGGGTCAGCGCCGAGCGCGAGCGCGCCGGCCCGGCGCTCAACGCCACCCGCGTGCTCGGCTCGCTCGGCAGCACGATCGCCAGCCGCGTGGCGCGCGAACTGCGCTTCGGGGGCATCAGCTTCGCGGTCTCCGCCGGCGCGGCATCCGGGTTGGCGGCGTTGCAGATCGCGGTCGAGGCGCTGCGGGCGGGCGATCTGGACGTCGCCGTGGTCGGCGCGGTCGATCTCTGCAACGACCCGCGCACGCGTGCCGCCGTCGCCGCCTTGCACGAACGGGCCGGCGCCACGCCGCCGGTCGATTTCTGCGACGGCGCCGCGGCGATCGTGGTCAAGCGCCTGTCGGATGCACAGCGCGCTGGCGACCGCGTCTACGCGGTGATCCGCGACGTGGCGCTGGGCGCCGGGGGCGCGGCGGCGCGTGGCGCCTGCGAATGGAGCGGCGGGTGGGCCGGGGCGGCGACGGGGATGCTGGCGCTGGTGAAGGCCATCGCGCTGCGGGGCGGCGACGGGGAAGGGGGATGGGCGGAGGTGCAATGCGCCCAGGTCGACGGATCAACGGCGCGCGTCGTCCTGGAAGGCGCGCCCGGCGCCGCGCGGAGAAAGCGCACGCTGGAGCTGACGCGCCGGGCGCACCGGCTCGACCCATTGCTGGCCGGGATCGAGGCGGCGGCCGACGCCGGCGCGCGAGCCCACGCGGCATATCTTGCGTTTCACCAGTCGGCGATGGCCGCGACGGAGCGGATCGTGAGCCGCGCGACGGCGTTGGCGCTCCAGGCGCCGCGTGCGGCTGTCGCGCGGGCCGAACGGCGGGCGCCGAGGCGCAGCGAGCAGGGTTTCACGCGCGAGCAGTGCATCGAGTTCGCGGTGGGCTCGGTTGCGCGCGTTCTCGGACCGCGTTTCGCGGCGGTTGACGGCTACGCCAAGCGCGTGCGCCTGCCGGCCGAGCCGTTGATGCTGGTGGACCGCATCACGCGCGTGACGGGCGAGCCGGCGGCATTGCTCGGGGCTGTGCCCGGCGCGTACAACCTCGGGGCGCGCGGCACGCTCGTTACGGAGCACGACACGCGCGCGGGCGACTGGTATCTCGACAACGGCCGCATGCCGGTGTGCATCGCAGTCGAGTCGGGCCAGGGAGACCTGTTCCTCTGCTCGTACCTGGGCATCGACCTGGCCGTGCAGGGGACGCGGACGTATCGCCTGCTCGATGCCACGGTTGAGTTCCACCGCGACCTGCCGCGGCCGGGAGAAACGATCCGCTACGACATTGCCATCGACCAGTTCGTCCGCCAGGGCGACGCGTGGCTCTTCTTTTTCCGCTTCGAGGCCAGCATCGGCGGCCGGCCGCTGATGAGCATGACCAGCGGCTGCGCCGGCTTCTTCACGGCCGAGGAGATCGACAACTCGCGCGGCGTCGTGCTGTCGCCCGAGGAGGCGGCGCCGCGCCCCGGCCTTCTGCCCGATGGCCCGATCGCGCTGACGCCGGCGCGCCGCGCGCGCTACGACGGCGCGCAGCTCGACGCGCTGCGCGCCGGCGACCTGGGCGCCTGTTTCGGAGCGCCGTTCGACGCCCTGGGGCTGCGCGATCCGCTGCGCATTCCCGGCGGCCGCATGCGCCTGCTGCACCGCGTCGTGGAGCTCGACCCGGCGGGCGGGCGCTTCGGCATCGGGCTCATCCGCGGCGAGGCGGACATCCATGCGGACGACTGGTTCCTGGCCTGTCACTTCGTCGACGACATGGTGATGCCCGGCACGCTGATGTACCAGTGCTGCGAGCACACGCTGCGCGTCTTCCTGCTGCACCTGGGGTGGGTGGCCGAGCAGAGCGAAGCGGCGTATGAGCCGATCATCGGCCGCCCGTGCAAGATGAAGTGCCGCGGCCCGGTCACGCCCGGCACGCGCCTCGTGGCCTACGAGATTCACATCAAGGAGCTCGGCTATGGGCCGGAGCCCTACGCCGTCGCCGACGCGATGATGTACGCCGACGGCAAGCCGATCGTGCATTTCGTGGACATGTCGCTGCGGCTGGCGGGGCTGACGCGGGCGCGGCTGGAGCAGACCTGGTCGCCGCAGCGGCTAACGTGGGACCGGCCTCCGCGCGGCGGAAACCGGTCCCTCTTCGATCGCGAGCGAATCCTCGAGTTCGCCATCGGCGATCCGTCGGCGGCGTTCGGCGAGCCCTACTTGCCGTTCGACCGCGATCGCCGAATCGCGCGCCTGCCGGGCCCGCCGTACATGTTCATCGACCGCGTGACGCACATCGCATGCGAGGCCTGGAAGCTCGCCGCCGGCGGCTGGATCGAGGCCGAGTACGACGTCGCGCCGGACGCGTGGTACTTCGCGGCCAACCGCACGGGCGGCACGTCGTGCGCGGCGGACCGCGCGGCGGCGATGCCGCTGTGTGCGCTGCTGGAGGTCGCGCTCCAGCCGTGCGGGTGGCTGGCGGCGTACATGGGCTCGGCGCTGCGCAGCAGCGAGGACCTGAGCTTCCGCAACCTCGGCGGCCGGGCCACCCTGCACGCCGAGGTCTTCGCCGACGCGGGCACGCTGACGACGCGCGTGCGCGTGACCGACGTGTCCGAGGCCGCCGGCATGATCGTCGAGCGCTTCGACTTCCAGGTCTGGAATGCCGGGCGCCTGGTCTACGCCGGTGACACGTACTTCGGCTTCTTCACCGCCGCGGCGCTTTCGAAGCAGGTCGGCATCCGCGGGGCCGCGCGGCTTGTTCCGGCCGATGCGCCCGTTCCGGCGGGCGGGCCGATCAAGGTCCCTGCGCAGCCGCCGCTGCGCATGATCGACGCCGTGGACGTGCTTGACCTTTCCGGCGGGCCGCGCGGGCTGGGCCTGCTGCGGGGCGTGAAGCGGGTCGTCGCCGACGAGTGGTTCTTCAAGGCGCACTTTCATCAGGACCCGGTCTGGCCCGGCTCGCTGGGGCTCGAAGCATTGCAGCAGCTTTGCGTGACGGCGGCCCGCGCCCGCTGGCCCGAGCTGGCCGATTCGCACCGCTGCACGGCGGCGCCGCTCGGGACGCCGCACGAGTGGACCTACCGCGGCCAGGTGTTGCCGGCGCATCAGCGCGTGTCCGTCGAGGCCGCGGTGAGCGCGCGGTGCGACGGCGCGGCCCCCGCGCTGGCCGTCGACGGACTGCTGATCGTCGACGACGTGGTCATCTACGACATGCGCGGCTTTGGCGTGGCGCTTGTTCCGGGGCGGGGCTGAGCGATGCGTTTCGAGGACGTCGCCATCGCGGCTTTCGGTTACGAGCTGGCGCCGCGCGTCGTCACGTCCGCCGCGCTCGAGCAGCGTCTTGCGCCGGTGTACGAGGCGCTGCGCCTGCCACCGGGGCAGATCGAGGCGCTGACGGGCGTGCGCGAGCGGCGTTTCTGGGAGCCGGGGCAGCGCATGGCCGACGGGGCGATTCGCGCGGGGCGCAAGGCGCTGGCACGCGCCGGCGTAGCACCGAAGGAGGTCGGGCTGCTGATCTACGCTGGCGTATGCCGTGACCACCTCGAGCCGGCGACCGCGTGCGCCGTGGCCGATGGGCTCGGGCTGTCGGGCGAGACGGAAATGTACGACGTCTCGAACGCGTGCCTGGGCGTGGTGAACGGCATGGTGCAGGCGGCCGCCGCGCTCGCGCTGCGACACATTCCGGCCGCACTGGTCGTGTCGTGTGAGTCGGCGCGCGAGGTCATTGACGCGACCGTCGACCGGCTGTGCCGCGAGCCCGACCTGGCCACGTTCATGACCTCGCTCGCAACGCTGACCGGCGGCTCGGGCGCCGTCGCCGTCGTGCTGACGAAGGCTTCTCGTGCCGAGGGCCGACGCAGGCTGGCCGGCGGGATCGCACGGAGCGATGCGCGGCACCATCGCCTGTGCACCTGGGGGCCCGACACGGTCATGCCGCGCCCCGACCCGCCGCTGCTCCAGACCCACGCCGTCGAGGTGCTCAACAACGGCGTGGCCCTGGGGCGGCGTGCCTGGCAGGACTTCCGCCGCGAGCTGGGCTGGACGGCGGTGGACAAGGTGATCTGTCACCAGGTCGGGGCGGCGAACCGCGAGGCGATCCTCAAGGCGATTGAGGTTCCCGCGGAGCGCGACTTTTCGACGTTCCCGTTCCTGGGCAACATCGGCACGGTGTCGTTGCCGATCACGGCGGCGCTGGCTGAGGAGCGGGGTTTTCTGCAACCCGGCGACCGGGTGGGGCTGCTGGGGATCGGGAGCGGGCTGAACTGCGTGATGCTGGGGGTGGAGTGGTAGAGGCTATCCCAGTATCGGGCGACGGCCGCGCCGCGTGGGGTTCAGGTGCCTGGCCAATGAAGGCGATCGTCTTTGCCGCCATCTTGCTGCCGGCCGGCGGCTGCCTGCCGCCGCTGCCGGTCAACGCAGGCGCCTGGCCGAATCTCGCATCCACGCCGCCGGAGTATTTCAACAGTCCGCCGGCTGACGCGGGCGACGTCGCCGACGCGGTCTGGTTTGAAGTGCCGCGCGCCGGCGAGCCCGGTTTCACCGGCGGGTATCTGTCGAACGAGCCTGCGGCGGGGCTTGTGCTCGTGCTCACCGGCGCGAGCACCTATTACTGGGGCGGACCGCCGCAGAAAGCCCGCGACTATCACGAGGGCTTCGGCGCGAAGCTGCGCGCCGAAGGTTTCCGCACGTGGACGCTCGCGCCGCGCGAGTGCGGAACGCCCTGGGGAGGCGGCGACCTGGCGGACGTGCTGAGCGTGCTCGACTGGCTGGAGGCCGGCGGGCGCGAACAGCTCGGCGCGCAGCGCGTGCTGATCGTGGGCTACTCGAACGGCGGAACGCTGGCATACCTGGCCGGCGTCGAGCGGCGCGTTGACGCCGTGGTCGCCGCAAGCGGGTTGACGTCGGGCCGGCAGCTCCAGCGTCACTACGCGTTCTACCAGGCGATCGCCACGCTGTATCCGAGCAACGTCGGCCTGTGCCAGCTCGGCGTCACGCTCCAGACATACGGGCCGCCGGGAGCGGCGGGCTGGCGGGCGCTTGACGCAGTGGGCCGCGCCGCGGAGCTGCGCAGCCCGATGCTGGCGATCCACGGTGAGCAGGACTTCGTCTTCTACACCGACAATGCGCGCGCTTTCGAGCAGGCGTACAGGGCGGCCAGGGACGCGGGCGTGGTCCTGCCGGAGTGCCAGTTTCACTACGTTGCGGGCCTGGGTCACTTCGACGTGCTCGAGCACCCGCAGGTTCTGCCGCGGATCATCGCGTTTCTGGAGCGGCACGTCGCCGATGCGGAAGCGCGCTGACGATGAGGCGGGTTGCTGGCGCGGTATGATGCCCGCGGCGCTGCCGTGCGTGGTTCGGCGGCGGCGAGGCGAGGCTGGGGCGCACTGAGCCGGACTCGAGGGCGTTTCGGCACACGCGCTGGTTTGCGGACGTGGCTCGCGTCAGCGCGTAGGAAGCAGCCTCGCCCGGAGCGCGGCAGGGTTCGGATCTCGGGACTGGGATGATTGATGTCCTCGACGCAACCTCCGCGGCCATCCCGGCCGGCCGGTGATGCTGATCCGCTCGATACGCGGCCGGCGGCCGGCGGCGAGGCGACGCTGCCGGCGGGCTCATCGGCCGGCGCCGGGCTCGGCCGGAGCGGTGCGCTGCACGACGAGACGATCCGCGCGAGTCCGCCGCCACTGATCGGCACGACGCGCGCCGACCTTGCGCCTGGCACGCGGATCGACGCCTACACGGTTCTGAGCGTGCTCGGCCGGGGCGGCATGGGCGTGGTGTACCGGGCCGAGCAGGATCATCCGCGGCGCACCGTGGCGCTGAAGCTGCTGCGGCGCGGGCTGATGACCGCCGAGCTCGTCAATCGCTTCGAGTTCGAGGTGCAGGTGCTGGGGCGTTTGCAGCATCCCGGCATCGCGCAGGTGTACGAAGCGGGAACCATCGACGTCGGCGACGGACCGCAGCCCTATTTCGCGATGGAGCTGATCGAGGGGCGGCCGCTCAGCGCCTTCGTCGCCGACCATCGCTACGGACTGCGCCAGCGCCTCGAGCTCTTCGCCCGCATCTGCGACGCTGTCCAGCACGCGCACACCAAGGGCGTGATCCACCGCGACCTGAAGCCGGCGAACATCCTGGTGACGGCCGAAGGGCAGCCGAGAATCCTGGATTTCGGCGTGGCGCGGGTGATCGGCGACGAGGCGGCGCACACCCTGGCCACGACGGTCGGACAGCTCGTCGGCACCGTCCCCTACATGTCGCCGGAGCAGATTGCCGGCGACCCGCGCGAGCTCGATACGCGGACGGACGTGTACTCGCTGGGCGTGATCCTGTACGAGATGCTCGCCGGCCGGTTGCCGTACGACCTGGCGCACAAGCCGTTGCCCGAGGCCGCGCGGATCATCCGCGACGAGGAGCCGCCACGGCTCTCGAGCGTCAACCAGGCGATCGGCGGTGACATCGAGTGGGTCGTTCGGCGGGCGCTCGAGAAAGAGCGCGGGAGGCGCTACGAGACCGCCAGCGACCTGGCCGCGGACGTGCGGCGCTTTCTGGCCGATCAGCCGCTGCTGGCCCGGCCGCCGAGCGCCTGGTACCTGTTCGCGAAGTTCAGCCGGCGGAACCGGGCGGCGGTGGTGGCGACGGGCGTGGTGGCGGTGGCGCTCGTGGGCGGGCTGGTGGCGCTGTCGTGGCTGCTGGCGCGCACGCTGAAGGCCGAGCGCGATGCCAGCGATCGACTCGCGGAGGTGAGCGCGGCCCGGGCCGCGGAGCAGGAAGCGCGCGAGCAGGCCGAGGCCGAAAGCCGCAGGGCGCAACTGGAGGCCGAGACGACGGCCGCGGTCAACACGTTTCTGAACACCGTGCTGGCGTCGGCGGACCCGGCCCGCGGCGGCCGCGAGATGACGGTGCGCGAGGCGCTGGACAACGCCTCGAAGGACCTGGGCGCGCTGGCCGGTCGGCCGCTGATCGAAGCCGCGGTGCGCAGCACGATCGCGCGCAGCTACCGGGCGCTGGGGCTGGCCGAGGCGGCCGAAGGGCACGCGCGGGCGGCGTACGAGCTTCGGCAAAAGGTGCTGGGGGAGTCGGCGGCCGCGACGCTGGAGTCGCTGAACGACCTGGCTTCGATCTTGCAGGACCAGTCGCGCCTGGAACAGGCGGAAGGGCTGTTTCGCGCGGCGCTGCCGCTGTACGAGCGCACGCTCGGCCCGGAGGCGCCCGAAACGCTCACCACGCGCAACAACCTGGGCATGCTGCTCATCATGCGCGGCAGCTACCCCGAGGCGGAGGAGCACCTGCGCGCCGCGCTGGCCGGCCAGCGCAAGAACCCCGGAAACGAGCACCTGGCGACACTCGACACGATCAGCAACCTCTCGATCCTCCTCCAGTTCGAAGGCAAGCTTGAAGAGGCCGAGACGCTTGCACGCGAGAGCCTCGCCACCCGCCGCCGCGTCTTCGGCAATCGCCACCCCGGGACGCTCGTGGCCGTCAACAACCTCGGCACGCTGCTTTCCAGCCTCGGAAAGAGCGCCGAGGCCGAGCCGCTGTACTTCGAGTCGCTCGAGCTCAGCCGCGACGTGCTCGGCCCCGAGCACCCCGAAACGCTCACGTCCCTCACCAACTGCGCCGGCCTGCTCCGTGACCGCGGCGAGCTCGACCGCGCCGAGCAGATGTACCGCGAAGCCCTCGCGCTGCGCGATCGCACGCTCGGCCCGGGCCACGCCGACACCATCGACAACCGCAGGGCCCTCGCCATGATGCTTGCCGGCCGGAGCCGCCTCGACGAGGCCGACGGCCTGCTGGCCGCGGCGCTGTCCGCCGCGCGCGAGTCGCTGGGCGACGAACACCCCGATACGCTCGCCTGCCTCCACGGCCTTGGACGGCTGCGCCTGCTCCAGAAACGCCCCGCCGAGGCCGAGGCGCTGCTGCGCGAGGCGGCGGAAACGGCGGCGCGGACGATGGGGCCGCAGGCGTGGCGTCCGGCGCAGTTCGACGCCGCCCGGGCGGAGGCGCTGCTGGACCTGGGGCGCCCGGTCGAGGCCGAGCCGCTGCTGCTTGCGGCGCATGAGCGGCTCAGCGCGGCGCTGGGCGCCGACCATTACCACACGCGCTACGCGCGCGACCTGCTGGCGCGGCTCTACGAGCAGACCGGCCGCGGCGACCAGGCGGCCCGGTGGCGCAACTAATCCGGCGCCGCCCATCGCGTAGAATGCGATCATGAGCACGACGGCTCAGCCGAAGAAGAGCCAGGAGCGCTGCCGGCCGCGACACCCCGCGCCGCCGCGCGCCTTGCCGGTTGTCGCGGCGAAGGCGGACGAGGTCCGGCCGGGAAAGATCGGCCGCTGGCGGACGGGCGTGCTGATCGGGCTGCACGTGCTGATCGCGATCCACGTGGCGCATTGGCTGAGCAGCGGCCGCACAATCTCGCCGCTCGAGCCCTCCGAGGCGATGGAGTTCGTCAAGCACGGGCTGGTCAACGCGGGGCTGATCTTCTTCGCGCTGGCGATCGCCAGCACGCTGGTTCTGGGCCGCTGGGTGTGCGGCTGGGGCTGCCACCTGGTTGCGCTTCAGGACCTGGCGCGCTGGATGCTGAAGCAGGCCGGCATCCGTCCGCGGTCGCTGCGCTCGCGCGTGCTGGGGCTGGTGCCGCTGCTGGCGTTCCTGTACATGTTCGTCGCGCCGCTGCTGTATCAGTGGCTTGCGGGCGGGGTCTTCGAGATGCGCGGCTGGGCGCTGACGCGCGAAGACTTCTGGGAGACCTTCCCAACCTGGACGCCCGCGATCCTGACCTTTCTGATCTGCGGCTTCGTCATCATCTACTTCCTCGGCCAGAAGGGCTTCTGCACCAACGCCTGCCCCTACGGCGGCATCTTCGGCGTCGTCGATCAACTCGCGCCGCTGCGCATCCGCGTCACCGACGCGTGCGACCAGTGCGGCCACTGCACCGCCGTCTGCACCTCGAACGTGCGCGTCCACGAGGAAGTGCGCGACTTCAAGGCCGTCGTCGATCCGGGCTGCATGAAATGCCTCGACTGCGTCCACGTCTGCCCGAACGAGGCCTTGTACGTCGGCTGGGGCGCGCCGGCGGTCCTGACGCCCCCACGCGCCGCGGCCGCGGTGGGCGCGACCGCTGCGCCCGGCGCGCGCGCCGAGCCCCGGCGGCGCGACGCGCGGCCCTGGGCCGTGCTGGCCGTGTTCTCGCTCCTGAGCCTGCTGCTGTTCGCGTCCTTCGACCGCTCGTTCGCCTGGCACGCGCACGACCTTGTCGTCGCGGCGATCCTCGCGGCTGCCGCGCTGCTGATCGCCTTCCTGCTCCCGGCGCGCAGCACGCGTCGCGGCGCGTTCAACTACGGCGACGAGCTGATCCTGGGCGGCGCGTTCCTGGCCGCGATGCTGGCGTTCCGCGGGCTGTACGGGATGGTGGCGTTCCTCTTCGCGCTGGGGCTGGCGGCGCTGATCGCGCTGCTGGTCCTGCGGCTCGTGCGCCTGCCGTGGACGCGCGACGCGACGCTGAGCAACCTGCGGCTGCGAAGCGCGGGACGCCTGCAACCCGCGGGATACGCCTTCGTGCTCGGCATGGCGCTGCTCGCCGCGCTCTGGGCGCACAGCATGGTCGTGCAGCACTACGCTCACGCCGTGGCCCGCGACGCCGCGGCGCTTTCGGCGGCCATGCATCGCGGCGACCCGCTGCGGGCCAGCGCGCTCCTGCGCGACGACGAGCGGGCCCGGCTCGACCGTGCGCTGGCCGGTGCGGCGGCGCTGGAGCGCTGGGGACTGCTGCGCGAGCCGGCGCAGGACCTGACGCACGCGCGCCTGTGCCTGCTCGCCGGGCGGCACAGCGAGTATGAGCGGCGGCTTGCGCAGGTGGTCGAGCGCCGGCCCGCGGCGCGCGAGCCGCGGTTCGAGCTCGCCGGGTACTATGCGGCGACCGGGCGCACGAGCGACGCGCTGCGGCAGTACGAGCGCTACTGCGAGCGGCGCCCGCGCGACGAGCGCGGCCACGCGTACTACGGGCTGATGCTCGCGTCGCTGGGGGAGTGGGGGCGGGCTCGCGCCGCGCTGGATCGGGGACTGACGCTGCTCCCGCGCAGCGCGCTGCTGCTGATGAACCGCGGATTGGTCGAGGCGGAGGCCGGCGATCTCGGCGCCGCGCTGCCGTGGCTCGAACGGGCCGTCGCCGCCGATCCCGATCTGCCGCAGGCGGTCGAGGCCCTGGCCCGGGCACGGGAGGCGCTGCGGCGCGGCGGCGGCGGCGAGTGAGTCCCGGCCGTCAGGCCGCCGGGAGCAGGCGCGGCGTCTTCAGCGAATCGCCCAGCGGCGCAGCCAGATCAGCGACGGCGCCAGCAGCGCCGCCAGCACGACCGGCTCGGGCACGGTGATAAACTTCGCGTCCGATCCGAACTCGACCCGCACCGAGTTGGCTTGCAGGAACGACAGGCTCGTGACCGGCTTGGTCAACGTCAGCGTCGCGACGACTTCGTTCTGGATCGCGCCGAGCCCGCCCAGCGGCAACACAGCCGGCAGCGCCGCAAGCCCGCCCTGCGGGCCGTTCAACGCCAGCGGGCCGTCGAGATTCGCTCCCGAGAAACGCGTCGCGCGCGCCCCCGTCGCGGAGATGAAGTTGGTCAGCATCCCGCTGCCGCCCGCGTTGCCATAGCCGAACTCGCCGCTCACGTCCGCCCCCGGCCCGAACGCGCCCGCGTCGAAATCCAGCGCGTGGCTCGTCGTCCCGATCCGCACCGCTCCTCCGCTGATCCGCGGGTCGCCGGACGTGTTCCCCGGCTGCCCGAAATCCCACGACACGCCGGTGAGCAACTGATCGGCCGCGGCGAACGTCACGGGCGCTCCGGTCGACGTGTTCTGGAGCCGCACCTCGAGGGTCGTCTGGTTCAGGAGTGAGAACTCCGCGACGGCGGCCAAGCCGGACTCGTGCGAGAACATGAAGATCTCGCCCGCCCGGGCCGCCGGAACATGGAGTCCGGCCAACAGCGCAACGATCGTCGTGACGCGCAACATCTGCCTCTCCTCTGCGGTGGGATCGTCACCCGGTACGTTCATCGGCCGCCGCCGGGCATTCGGCCAGTACGCGCGGCGGCGGGTTTGAAGAACCGTCCGGCGGGGTGCGGAAGCGAAGCGTTTCAGGACCCGGCCAGCAGCCGCAGGGCGTGCTCAGGCGATTCGCCGTGCTCGTCGTGCTTGAGGTAGGTGTAGACGTCGCGGCCTTCGTGAAGCCGCGGGAGGATCCAGGCGCGCCAGGCGCGCAGCTCGCCCTCGCCATACTCGGGCTTTCGCAGCCGCAGGTAGCAGAAGTCGGCGGTCACAACGCGCGGGCTGTCGAGGTGCTCGCCCTCCGAGATGCACAGCGCCACGCCCGCGCTGCGCAGCCGCGCCAGCACGACTTCGTCGAACCAGCTCTCGTGGCGGAATTCCAGCGCGTAGCGCGGTCCCGCCGGCAGCCCGTTCAAAAAGGCGTCGAGCCGCGCGTCATCGCGTTTGAAGTTCGGCGGAAGCTGGAAGAGGATCGGCCCGAGCTTGTCTTCGAGCCGCCGGCAGCGCTCGACGAAGTCGCGCGTCAGGTCGCCCACGTCCCGGAGGCGCGCCGTGTGCGTGATCTTCTGCACGGCCTTGACGGCGAAGACGAAGCCGGCGGGCGTCTGGGCGCTCCAATCGTCGAGCTGCCTCTCGCCCGGAAAGCGGTAGAACGTGTTGTTGATCTCGACCGTCAAGAGCCGCCCGGCGTAATACGACAGGAACTGCGCCGCGGGGAGATCGACGGGGTAGAACGCGGGCTTCCACTCGTTGTACGAGTACCCGGACGTGCCGGCCAGAAGCTTCCCCTCCGCCATGGTCGCAAGACTACCACGACGCCCGGCGGCCACCAAGCGGGCCATTCATCCGCACTCCGGCCCGAAGTGCGCCGGCGAAGCCGCGGCCTGTTTCTGATCGGCGTCAGCCGCGCCGGGAAGGCACGAGCTGGGCGTGGGCCGCGCGGCTGGCGGCCAGGGCGGGCATCTCGGCGTCGCGATAGGCCGCCGTGTCGATCGGAAAGTGCGCGGCGCCCTCCGGCGTGGTCATCTCGCCGCCGGCGCCCTTCACGATCGCCCAGCCCGCGGCGATGTCCCAGAGGCGCGAATTGGTCAGCAGGGCGGCGTCGAGCCGTCCGGCGGCGACCATGGCCAGGTGCGTCGTCGCCGCGCCGAAGTTGCGAATGACGAGCTCGTCGATCCAGCGCAGGACGATCGCGTGCGTGCGGGCGTGGCGCGCGCTCGGGATGGCCACAAGCAGCTTCGGCTTCGCGCCTGCGGCGGCAGGCTCAGGCGCCGCGGCGAGCCGCAGGGGCGCGTCATCGAGCCAGGCGCCGGACTCGCGGTCGACGGAGTACATCGCGGGCGCGACCGGGTCGTAGATGGCGCCGGCGACGGGCCAGCCGTCGACCATGGCGGCGACGCTGCATCCGAAGCAGGGGATGCCGCGGATGAAGTTGCGCGTGCCGTCGATCGGATCGACGATCCACCAGACGCCGCTGCTGGAAGGAGCGGGCGGGTGCTCCTCGGTGATGAAACCGTCGCCGGGGCGCGCGGCGCGCAGCAGCCCGACGACGGCGCGCTCGGCGGCCACGTCGATATCGGTCACTTCGCTGTGGTCGTGCTTGAGTCTGACGGCGTGCTCGCGGCCGAACGCCGCGAGCGCGACCTCGCCGCCGAAGCGCGCGGCCTGCTCGGCGAGGCGGCGGAGATCGGACGCGGCGGGTGTGGGGTGGTGGGCCAAGCGGGCGTCACCTGGGCTTTCGCTTTCGGTCATCGGAGAGGCGGCCGCGCGTGGGCGCCTGGGGCTCGGATTGGCGGCGCTTGCCGTCGGCGCGCGGCTCCTGGCTGGAGAGCTTGTCGGCCTGCTTTTGCAGCTCCTCAGCCTGTTCGGCGAGGCGCTTGAAGAACCTGCTGATCATCCCCGGGGGCTTCTTCGCGAGCTTGACGCCCTCGCGCTCGCGGCGCTCGCGATCGCGCTCGAGCTGGCGGCGGATGATGAGCGACTCGCAGATACCGAAGACGTTCGTGGCCATCCAGTAGAGATTGAGGCCGGCGGGCATGTAGTAGAACATCAGCGGGAACATGACCGACATCATGTACGCCATCATCTGCTGCTGGCGGAGCTGCTCCTCGGGCGTCATGCCCCCGCCGGAACGCCTGGGCGCGGCGCCTTCCTGCTGCTGCTGCTTGCGGGCGGCTTCGAGCCGGGCCTGCATCGCCGGCTTGGGCATGTACTTCTGCTGGAGCCACATGCTGACGCCCATCAGCAGCGGCAGCAGGTTCAGCGCGGTGACGCCGCTGAACGCGTAGCCGATGAAGGGCAGCCAGGAGAGGACCGGCAGGTCGATCGGCGGGTTGAAGGGGAGGAGGGCGTCGGGGGCCGAAAGGTCGCGGATCCACCAGCCGTCGAGCGGGGCATGCCGCAGGTGGATGTCGGTGTTCAGGGCGGTCCACAGGGCGCCGAGAATCGGCATCTGGATGAACAGCGGCAGCATGCCGACCAGGCCGGCCATGGGGTTGACGCCCTCCTCGGAGTAGAGGCGCATCGTCTCCTGGTTCTGCTTGACCTTGTCGTCGGGGTACTTCTCCTTGATCGCCTCGAGCTTCGGCTGAAGCTTGAGCATGCCTTCCTGCATCTTGTACATCGACTTCTGCTGGAAGACCGCGAGCGGGTGCAGCAGCGTGCGCACGATGATCACCAGCACGATGATCGCCGCGCCGCCGTTGAACACCAGCGCCTGGATGCTCTGGAGCAGCCAGGTCATGAGCTGCGTCAGCCACAGCGGCACGCAGAAGCAGCGCAGGTCGGCGCCGTGGAAGAGGCTGTAGCCGAGCTGGTCCTGGTCGACGTAGGCGGCGTTCACGCGCTTCAGGACGTCGGAGTCCTTCGGGCCGGCGTAGATCTCGAAGGCGTAGCGCGCGCTGCCGCCGCTCTCGGCCAGGGTGTCGCGCGTCGTCACCAGGCGCGCCAGCAGGTCGCCGTTCGTCGTCCAGTCGGAATGGTTCGTATCGACGTTCGGCGCGGCGACGGTGCCGAGCGCCGTCTGGATCACGGCCGGGCGTCCGTTTTCGGGCGGAAGCGGCCGCGTGAACACGCCGAAGAACTTGTTGCCGAGGGCCGCCCAGAGAAACGTCTTGTCGGTTCCGATGGTGAAGAGCGTGACGGGCTTGCCGCTGCGGGCGGCCTTGAGCAGCGAATCGCGCTTCTCGGCGGTGGAAAGCTCGATCTGGTCCTTGTGACGGGCGGCGGTCATGAGATAGCGCATGTCATACTGCGCGTGCTCGCGGTGGATGCCGATCGGCCCGTCCTGGGCGAACTGCACGGACAGCGAGCGGCCGGCCAGGTTGGTCGCCTCGAGCGTGAAGTGCAGCAGCGGCTTGTCGGGCAGCAGCTCGAAACGCTTGGTGATGCGCAGCAGCGGCGCGGCGCCATCCGCTCCGGCCAGGGTGGTCGAGAAGACGACGTGCTGCGGCCCCGACTCCGCGACGCGCCACACCAGATCGTCCATCCGCCAGCCTTCCGGGCGGCCAAGCTCCGGCACCCAGACCCGGTGCGTGGCGAACGACGCATGCACCGCGCCGGACCCGTCCAAGACGGGTCGAAGCACCTGCGCCGGCTCCTGGCTGTCGGCGGCGGCCCGATAGACGTAGCGGCCGCCCGAATCGCGCTCCACGAGCTGGATCGACGCGATCGCGCCACCCAGCGGAGTCAGCGTCACCCGCAGCCGATGCGAGTCGCCGCCGAGCACGATCTCGTCCAGCGTGTCGCCCGTTTCGAGCACCGCCGAGACGGCCGGGCGGTCTTCGCCGGGCGAGCGCGACGCGGCGGCGGCGCCGTTGTCCCCGGGCGGCGTGAGCAGCTCGGCCGGGTTCGGCGCCGGGGGCTTGGGCGCCAGCCAGGAGTAGAGCCGTTGATAAGCCAGGAATACCAGAATGGCCAGGGCCAGTCCGAGGATGAGCTGCCGCGTCTCCATGCCACTCCCAGGCGTTCTTCAGCCGGCGCGCGGAGACCTCGGGTGAGTGACCCGCGCCGAACCCGAGATTGTACGGCCGGGCGGCGGCGGCGTGCAACGCGACGCTTGCGAGCGGCGACGGACGATCTACCATGACGCGGGCCGCGGCCGGCGAGGGCACGCCGCGGTCAGGGAGCCCGGCTTGATCGAGCTGTTCTTTTACGGCGCAGCGGGGGAAGTGACGGGCTCGATGCACCTGGTCCGCTGGCACGGGCAGTGGGTCGCCCTGGACTGTGGGCTGTTTCAGGGCCGGCGGGCCGAAAGCGAGGCGAAGAACCGCGAGTGGCCGCTGGCGCCGCGGCAACTGGCGGCGCTGATCGTATCGCACGCGCACACGGACCACACCGGGCGCATTCCGAAGCTGGTGAAGGACGGGTTCGGAGGGCCGGTGTACTGCTCCCCGGCGACGCGTGACCTGTGCGCGATCATGCTGCCGGACTCGGCGCACATCCAGCAGGAAGACGTCTTCTACATCAACAAGAAGCGCAAGCGCAAGGGGCTCCCGCCGGTGGAGGCCTTGTACTCGTACGAGGACGTGGTCCCGGCGCTGGGACAGTTCCGCACGATCGCGCTGAATCACTGGTTCGAGGTGCTGTCCGGCCTGCGGGCGCGCTTCCTCGAAGCCGGCCACATGCTGGGTTCTTGCGGGATCGAGCTTGAGTTCGACGCGGGCGGCGGCCGGCCCCTGCGGTTGTATTTCTCGGGCGACCTCGGCCGGCGCAACACGCCGATCCTGCGCGACCCGGCACCCTTCCCGCAGGCCGATTACGTCATCTGCGAGAGCACGTACGGCGGGCGTGAGCACGGGCCGGCGGCCGACGCGCAGCGCGTCTTTCGCGACGTCGTGCGGGCGGCGCTGGAGCGCGGCGGGAAGGTGATCATCCCGGCGTTCTCGGTGGGCCGCACGCAGACGATCGTGTACTTCCTGCACCGGGCGCTGGCGGCCGGCGAGCTGCCGCGCGTGCCCGTGTTCGTTGACAGCCCGCTGGCGGTCGCGGCCAGCGAGGTGTTCCGCATGCATCCTGACTGCTTCGACGTGGAGGCCAGCGCCTTCCAGCAGGAAACCGGCGACATTCTCGGCAACGGCTGCTGCGTGTACATCCGCAACGTGGAGGAGAGCAAGGCGCTGCACCGGCGGCGCAAGCCGTGCGTCATCATCTCGGCCAGCGGGATGTGCGAGAGCGGGCGCATCCAGCACCACATCAAGAACAACATCGGCCAGGAGCGCAACCTGTTCGTGTTCCCCGGCTTTCAGGCCGAGAACACGCTCGGGCGCAAGATCGTCGACGGCGCCCGGAAGATCAACCTCTTTCACGAGACCCGGCACGTGCGCGCCCAGGTCGTCCAGATCGACGGCTTCAGCGGCCACGCCGACCGCACCGGCCTGCTGCGCATGCTCACGCCGCTGGCCGGAAACGCCACGCGCGTGTTCCTCGTCCACGGCGAGACCGCCCAGCGCGCCGCGCTCGCGGCCGAGCTGCGCGCCCGCGGCTTCGCAGCAGTCGAGGAGCCCCTCCGCGGCCAGCGCTTCACGCTCGTCGAGGGCTGAGCCCCGCGCGCGGACATCGGGCCGCCCGCCGCGCCCGCTCGCCGACTCCGGCACGCCCCACTACACTGGCCCGGCTGTGGAGGTGAATCCCGAATGCCGACCATCGGTCCCATGCTCGCCGCCCCCGCCACGCTCGGTATCACGTACGCCGACAGGCTGCTCGCCGGCGTCACGCAGCGGAACTACGCCCGCCTGCCGCGGCCCGGCGGGGTTACGGTTCAGACGAATCATGCGGCGTTCGTGCTCGGCCACCTGGCGCTGTATCCGCCGCGCGTGCTGACGAGCCTGGCCCTGCCGGCGGGGACGACGGCCGCGCCGCCGGAGTACGATGCGCTGTTCAAGGCCGGCGCCGATTGCCGCGACGACGCCGAGGGCACGCTGTATCCGCCGTTCGAGGAGCTGAAGGCCCGCTTCTTCGACGGCTACCGGGCGGCGGCCCAGGGCGTGGCGAACGCCGCCGACGAACTACTGTCGCGGCCGAACCCGAGCGAGGGGCGTTCGCGCGAGTTGTTTCCGACGATCGGGGCGATGCTGGCGTTCTACCTCGTCGGGCATGTCCAGAACCACCTGGGGCAGTTGAGCGCCTGGCGCCGCGCGATGGGCCTGCCGCCGGCGTAAGGGGACGTCGCAGGTTCTTTGTCGCAACCGCTCCCTCACGGGCGCGTTTCGGCTCGGCTCGGCTCGGGCGCGGCTCGGATCGTGTTCTGGGATCGCTTGACACGCAAGTGGTGCGAGGAATGCCGCCAGCGGTGAACAGCAACGTGCCGAACGGTCTGCCAAGGGGGGGAGTCTGCACCGGGGTGCGGACCGCGCCCTGGCGCTGGGATGCGCGGCGGCCGCTGCGATCGTCGGCTTTGCGCTGCCGGCGCGACCAGTGGTACCTGCTGTGCGCCTCCGGCGATGACGTCGCGGGTGACGGGCCGCCGGTTGTCGTCGAGTTCCTCGACGAGCACGCCGGCGTGCTGCTGCGGCGCTGCCTGAGCCCGGCGCCGCGCGGCGAGGCGGGCGGCTCGCGGGTGGCGTGGTTCCAGTCGCCCAAGACGTGCGCAACCCTGCGCCTCGTGCTGCCGGACGCCGCCGCCGGCGCCCTCCCGCGGTCGATTGTCGTTCACGCGGCTGCGGAGCGCGACCCGAAGTGTCACCCGCTCGCGAATGTGCCGCGCTGGAGCACGCACCGCCCGCCGTTTCCGATCGAGCGCGTGTTTGCGTCGCAGGAGCTGGCCGATACGCTGGCGTCGCGCACGGGACTGGCGGTCGAGGCGCTGGCGGAGCCGGCGTCGCTCAAGCAGCTTGCGCGGCGCATCCAGGGCTCGGCCTGCGTGCTGGCCGGCGCGTGGGCGCAGCGCCTGGGCTGGACGTTCGCCGATATCGAGAAGCTCGCCTCGCTGTCGTGGCTGATTGTCGACCTGGAGACGGGTGCCAGGCTCGTCACGGCCGCGGGCCGCGCCGTGACGCGCGTGGTTACGCACGCCGACGAGCACGGGCTGATGTCGGCGCGCGTCGAGTACTCCGACGCCGAGACCGGCGGATTCGCGCTCCAGGACGTGCTGCCCTTCGGCTGGATCGACACTCGCGGCCGCTTCGCCACGCGCGTCCTGCGGCGCAGCGCCACGTGGCGGCGCTTCGCCGACCGCTCCGGCTTCGCCACCCTGCTGGCCAGCGAAACGCCCTGGGTCGAACACACCGGCGACGTGCTGACGGCGGCGGCGGCGACCGGGGCCGGAGAGCTGGTCTTCAGCGACGTGCCGTGGCTTGCGGCGCGGCGCTTCGGTCCGCTCTTCGCTCCCAGGCTGATGCAGCGGCTGCTGCGCGCGCACCTGGGACAGCCGGTGCCCGACCATCTCCAGTATTGGAACCGCTGGGATGACGAGACCATCGTGCTGCGCGACCTGGCCGACCTCGAACGCCGCTATCCGCCGCTGCGCACGGCGCGCTGGGCCGGCCCGCCGACCCTGGCCCACGTCGGGATCGAGCTGCCCGCGCCGTCGCCGCGACTGCGACTGGTGATCCGCACCGGCCGCATCGACCAGCGCGACGCGCACGACGGGTTGCCGCCGGAGCCCATGGCGATCTTCATGAAGTGGCTGGCGCGCGAGGTGCGCGAGCGCAGCGCGTGGGCGCTGCGGCATCTCGACGGCGTGTCGGTCTGCTGGCAGTTCGACTGCGCCGCCGGCCTGCGCTACGCGCTGCACTACCACGCGGCCGACGCGTCACGGACGCCGACGCGCACGCTGGTGCTGCGCCGGGGCCGGGACGGCGCCGCGGCGCCGGCGGGGGGCAACGGCGACGGCCGGTGCGCCGCGGTGATCGCGGTGGATGACGGCCTGTTCGGCGACGGGTCGTTCGACGTGCAGGAGCGTCTGACCAGTCTGCTGCGCGGCTGGATCGAGTGCGGCGGGGGGGCGGCTCAGCGGGCGTAGTCGCTCGGGCGGCGTCCGCGGACGATCAGCGGCGCGCGGTCCTCGGGCCAGCGGTCGTTTCGCAGGAAGATGTACACGCCGTGGTCGGCGACGTCGACGGCGAGGCGGTAGTGGTCGCGCAGGAAGGGCAGCAGCCAGCGGCCCAGCGAGTCGATGGGCCGGCGCGTCGGATCGGGCTCGGCCGCGCTGAGCTGGTGCTCCATCTCGACGTAGTCGCCGCTGTGCATCACGAGCGCGGGCGGGCGGATGCGATCGAGCTCGTGGATCAGGTACTGGCGGATCATCTCGGCGGTCTGGGTCTTCTCCAACTGGCCGATTTTCTCCATGGTGACATAGCGCGTGGCGTTGATGCGCCGCGCGTGCAGGTAGACGCCGGGCAGGTAGTCGAAGCACTGCACGAGGTCATCGTTGCGGGTAACCTGCGCCAGGTGCCAGGCGACGTCTTCCCAGTCCGCGTTCTTGCCCTGCTCGAAACGATAGACCCAGACCGAGCTGAGCTCGGCCAACTGGCGCCAGTAGGCGGACCACGCCAGGTAGCCCATCAGCACGAAGGCGGCCGTCACGGCGATGCGCTGCTGCATCCGCCGCAGCAGCGCGGCCTCGGTCTTCAGCACGTTGATCAGGTAGCCGCCGATGAGCAGGAGCGGCGGCAGCGAAGGCACGAGGTAGTGCCGGAAGAAGTGCGGGCTGACGATCGCGCCGTAGAGGGCCACGGCGTACCAGACGACGAACAGCAGCATGTATTGCGAGCAGACCGGCCTGGCCTCGCGCAGCCCGCGCTCCACGTCCGCCGGCCGGGTCAAGGGGCGCAGCCACCAGAGGACGGCGTGGATGACGGCGGCGATGGCCATGAGCACGGGCAGCAGCAGGATCGGGAACATGTGCTGCCGGAGGAAGTAGCGGTTGGCGTAGGTGTTGCTGAAGCTGCTGTTGCCGGCTTCGAAGTAGGCCCGGTTGAAGGTGAAGACGGCGTACCAGGCGGCGTCGAGGGCTCCCTGGGCGGCGAGCGCGACGACCGCGGCCAGGATCGTCGTGGCCGCGCCGCCGGCCAGCAGCAGGCCGCGGCGCAGGCCGGCGGGCCAGCTCAGCTCGCGCATGGCGACGAGCACGATGGTGTGCAGGCCCATCGCGCCCCAGGCGGCGAGGCCGACCTGCTTGAACAGGAAGGCGCCGCCGCAGCACAGGCCGGCGACGTACCAGCACCACCAGCGGTCCTTCGCGAACCCGCGGAAGTACAGCGCGACGGCGGCGAGCTCGAAGGCGATCAGGAAGGTCTCGGTGCGGTTGGCGCCGGCCTGGAAATAGCCGTGCGTGATGAAGAAGGCGGCGACGATCGTTGCGATGGCCGCGGCGCCGCGATGGTAGATCGACGCGCCGATGACAAAGAACGCCGCCAGCGAAACGACGATGGCGAGGGCGCACAGCGCGATGACGCCGTTGTAGCTGTCGCCGCTGATGAGGAAGCCGAGCGCGTTGATCCAGTAGATGCCGGGGGGCTTGTTGTCCCAGAGCTCGACGTAGACGGTGGCGCCGTGGGCGATGCGCCAGCCGAAGTAGCCGAAGAGCTGGTCATCGACGACGTCGACCCGCCAGTGAGCCGCGAGCTGCGAAAGCACCACAAGCGGCACGGCCACCAGGCCCACGGCCAGCAGGTGCAGCCACAGCGGCGTGGTCGAGGGCGGCAGCCTGGCGGGGCGGTCGGCGGCGGGAGGTGTTGGGCCAGCGTTCATTCCGGGAAGCCGATGGGCCTCGTCTGCGGCTCGCCTGCCTGCTTCACGACTCGCCGCGCGTCGGACCGCGCAGGGCGCGGGCGGCGAGCAGCCGGGCGTCGACGTCGGACCAGTTGATGACGTTCATGAAGGCCTTCAGGTAGCTGGCGCGCTCGTTGCGATAGCGCAGGTAATAGGCGTGCTCCCAGACGTCCACGACGAGCAGGGGCACGACCCCCCACGCGGCGGCGTTCTGATGCTTCTCGGCGGCCAGGACGAGCAGCCGCTGCGAGACCGGGTCGTATCCGAGCACGCCCCAGCCGCCGCCCTGCACCTGGGCCGCCGCCCAGGCGAAGTGCTCGCGCCACTTCTCGACCGACCCGAACTCGCGCCGCAGCGTCTCGCCGATGGCGCTGTCGGACGCCGGCTGCGGGCCGCCGTCGGGCCGCATGTTGGTCCAGAACACGCTGTGGAGCACGTGGCCGGAGACGTTGAAGGCCAGCGCGTCGGTCAGGGCCCGCACGCGCGCATACTCGCGCCCGCCCTCGCGCCGCACGCGCTCCAGCTCGGCCAGCGCCTCGTTGGCGGCATTCACGTACGCCGCGTGATGCGCGTCGTGATGCAGCTTCATCGTCTCCGGGTCGATGTGCGGCTCGAGGTCGGCGTAGCCGTAGGGCAACGGCGGCAGCACGTACGGTCCCATGGCGCCGCCGGCGGCGTCAGCTCCAGAGCCGGCCGACTGGGCCAGCGCGCCGTCCGTCAGCAGCCAGCCACCGACGAGCGCCGCGGCGCCGAGGAAACCGCGCCGGGAAGGCCCTGCGTCCGCGGAGTATCCGGCGCTCATCGGGTGCAGTCCTGCGGGGCGGGAATGAGGCAGATGAACTCGAGCGGGCCGCCGCCGGTGTTGCGGAACTGGTGCATCTCGTTGGCGGGCACGAAGACGACGTCGCCGGCCCTGAGCGGCCGCTCGCCCTGCTGGCTCTGGGCGACGCCCTGCCCCTTCAGGATGAGGATTTCGTGCTCGTAGTTGTGCTGGTGGTGCGGCGTGAAGCCGCCGGGGGCCACCTCGAAGTGCCGCATGTGGAAATTCGTCGCGCCCTCGCCGGGGCCGACGAGCATGCGCATGCGCGTGCCCTGCGCACCAGGCATCGTCACTTCGCGCTGCTCATGGGATTCGATCGGCATGACCTTCATCGGGCACCTCGTCTTCGCCGTGGTCCTTCAAGGCCCGCGCGCTGGAAGCCGGCCGCGGTTGCTACGCGCTGGCGATCCACTGGTCACCGGCCCTGCGGTAGCTCAGCAGCTCGTCGGGCTTGAAAAAGAGCTTGAGTTCGAGTTCGGCGGTCTCGGGGCCGTCGCTGGCGTGGACCAGGTTGTATTGCTTGTCGAGGCCGAAATCGCCGCGGATGGTCCCCGGCGCGGCCTGGCGCCCGTCGGTCGCGCCGAGCATGTTGCGCACGACGCTGATGGCGGCGGGGCCCTCGAGGGCGGCGACGATGACCGGCCCCGCGGCCATGAAATCGACCAGTTGCCGGTAGAAGGGCCGGTCCTTGTGAATCTCGTAGTGCTTCTCAACCTGGGCGCGGGGCGACTGCTGGAGCTTCATGCCCACGATTCGCAGGCCCTTGTCCTCGAACCGCGCCAGGATGCGCCCCACCAGCATGCGCTGCACCGCGTCGGGCTTGAAGATGATCAGCGTCCGTTCCATGAACTCTCCCGTCGTATTAACGTATGCGCCCGGCGATTGTAACCGGCGGAATCAAACCCACCAACCTCGGGGAAAGCGCGAATGGCCAACCGCGAACGCCAGACTGCGACGCGCGGCGGAATCGGCAGCCGACGGGCAGCGGCCGCGGCCATGGCGCTGCTGGCGTGCTGCGCCGGGTGCGTATCCGCCGGCCAGCGGCTGACCCTGGCCGAGCGGCGCGTCATGGAAGCCGCTCGGCCGCTGCTGACGCTGGATGCGGGCGCGAACTGGACGGACTGCTACAACCGCCTGGTCGAGCTGGGCCCGGGCGCGATCGACTTTCTCTGCCGCCAGCCGGCGTTGACGCGACCGGCGGCGCCCGACGACCTGGCGGCGGCGCTGCACGCATCACTGGTGCGCAGCCTGGCGAGCCCGATGACGCGGCCGCGGCTGACGCTGAGCGCGTTCGAGACGAGCTTCGACCTGCTGCACTTCGACCCGAAGGTGCGCGGCTATCGTCTGGGGACCGTGGCCATTCTCGAGGACGCCCCGCCGCGGACCTGGCCGGCCCTGTACCCGGCGGATTTCGACCACGAGCTCGCGGCCGAAGTCGACGTCGAGCGCGACCGGCAGGCGATCCTGGCGTGGTATCGGCAGCACGCCGGCGCGCCGGCGCTGCTGGCGCACGGACGGCGGATGAGGCCGTGGACGGACGAACTGTGGAACACGCTGTCGGAGCGGCCGGCCGACGTGTGGACGTACGGCCTCGAGCCCGGGCGCGAGGTGCTGCGCGCCGCGCGGCCGGGTGCGCCGCCGCAGCGCTGGCCGCAGGCGACGCTGCTGGCGGCGCCGTCGCAGGACTACAACCTGACGCGTGCGGCGTGCATCTGGCTGGGATCGCGGCGGGACTGGCTGGTGCAGGAGCGGCTGATCGGCCTGGTCGGCTCGTCGTCGGAGGTGGTGTCATACAACGCGCGCTTCGCGCTGGGGTTCAGCCCGGACGAGCGGATTCGCGCGCTGCTGCGGCGCGAGCGCGAGACCGCGCCGCCGCGGCTGGAGGAGTTCCTGGTTCGTGGCCCATGCGCCGGCCCGGGCATCAGGTTCGCGACGGGGCAAGGTCCTCGATCGCCTTCATGATGGCGGCGGCCGCGGCGCGCGTGGTTTGGCGGTCGCGGCCGCGGCGCTTGAACGCGGACAGGTCGACGGGCGGACCGAAGCGGACGCGGGCCGCGTGGCGCATGAACAGCGCCCGCCACGGGCTGTCGTGGTAGGTCGTGCCGCTGATGTGGCACGGGATGACGGTGGCGTTGCTGCGCAGGGCCAGCAACCCGACGCCGGGCTGCGCGGGCGCGTCGGGCTCGTCGCGGCGGACGAAGCGGCCCTGCGGAAACACGCCGAGCACGCCGCCGCTCTCCAGCACACGCAACGCGCCGCGCACGAAACCCGTCGTCGGCCGCGCTTGCCTGATGGGCACGCAGCCAGCCAGCCGCATCATCCAGCGCACGAGCGGCTGCTGATAGTGGCGGCGCTCGACGAGGAAGCTGACGAGGCGGTGTGGGGAGGCGGCGAGAATCAGCGCGGCGTCGACGCCGCTGGTGTGGTTGGCGGCCAGGATGACGGGGCCGCGCGCCGGGATCGTGCAGGGACCGACGCGTTTGAGCCCGCCCCAGAAGCGAGCGTAAAAGCGGATCAACTGCCACAGCAGGTCGATCAGCCCCGAGACGCGCGCCCCGCGCCGGTAGATGCGCCACGCCGCGACGCAGGCGCCCACCAGCAGCAGCGCCGTCGCCGCCAGCAGCCAGGGCACGTAGCGGTCGAGATGCGGGATGTCCGGCAACCCCAGCAGCGCCGACGTCAAGACCATCGCCCCCATCGTCGTCATGTCGCTCACGCCGCAGACGCGTCCGCGCCGGCTGTCGGGCACGAAGCGTTGGATGGCGGAGAGCATGGTGACGAGGATCACGGCGCCGGCGCCCCCGAGGCCGAACAGGCACAGTCCGGTGAGGATGCCGCTGGTGGTGAAGATCGCCGTCGCCACCAGCGCCGCGACCCACGCCCCGCCGGCGCCCAGCCCGATCAGCACCGCCAGCCGCAGCGGCAGCGCGGGGCCGACGAGTGACATGACGGCGGCGCCGCCGGCCAGGCCGATGACGATGAGCCCGCGGTAGATCGGCACGTCCGAGATGCTGCCCTTGAACACGTCGCGCACCAGCGCCGGCACGACGGCGGTGATCACCCCCGCCGCGCCCCAGAACACCGCGCCCAGCAGGATCAGTTGCAGGATTCGGCGATGCTGACGGACGTAGCGGAAGCCCTGGACGATGGGCGTCCAGACGCCCGCGAGCGGCTCGCGCGGGGCGGCGCGCGTGCGCGACATGAGGATCGACCCGACGAACAGCGCGCTGAGGGCGAAGGTGGCGGCGTTGATGTAGTAGTTGTAGTGCAGGCCCTGCTTGCCGAGCTGCGCGACGAGAAAGCCGCCGATGACGGCGCCGCTGATGCCCCCGATCGTTCCCAGGGCGTTGATCATCGCGTTGGCGCGGACGATCTGATCGTCGCGGATGAGCGTGGGCAGCATCGCCTGGCGCGCCGGTGAGAAGAACGCCGCCAGCGCCCCGACGACCGCCAGCGGAATGACGATCGCGTAGTCGCCGAGGCCGGGCTGCGGCTCGGCGGCGGGCGCGGGCAGCGGGGCGAACCACGGGAGCAGCGTGGGCGCGTCCGGGTAGCGCTGCGGCTCGAGCCAGACGCCGAGCTGCGCCACGATGTAGGCCAGGTTGAACACCAGCACGGCGCGCAGCACGTCCGCCGCGATCATCGTCGCCTTGCGGCTGAAGCGGTCGGACCACCAGCCGGCGATCGGGCCCAGCAGCACGAACGGCAGGAAGAAGCCGAACTGGATGAGCGCCTGGACGCGCGTGGCGTGGTCGCCTTCCATCGCGTCGCGTTCGCTGAGCAGCGCCATCTCGCTGAGGTGATCGCCCAGCGCCGCGATGCCGTACGCCAGCCACAGGAGCACGAAGTTGCGGTTGGCGACCAGCCAGTCGGGCAGGCGGAGCTCGTGACGGGCGCTGGAACTCATCTAAGCTCGTGACGCATCGCGCTGTCGCCGCCGCTGCGGGACGCTGCAAGCCAAGCCGGCGCGCAACTTTACGCCTGCCCGCGCGCGGCGTAAAGTCCGGGCAGCAATGGGAGTCCCACGCATGCGCCGCCGGCCCGCCACCCGCCGCCCCTCGCCGATCCTCGCCCTGCTCGTCGCTGGTTTCGCCCTTGTCGGCTGCGCATCGCCCGGCCCGGCGCGCCCCGGGCCGCGGGCTGACGCGCACCCGGCTGCGCCTTCGCCCGCGCCGCGCTCGGCCGATGCCCAGCCCGCAACGGAGCCGGTCGAGCCGGCGGCGCCCGAGCCTCGTCCGGCGGACGCAGCGCCCGCCGCGCCGCCCCCCGACGACGGCGCGATCGCGGCGAGGGCGGACAATCCCTACGCGATCCCGTACTTGCGCATCCTGGAGCTGCGCAGCGCCGCGGAGCCCCCGGTCGTGACGCCGCGGCTCGAAGGCGAGCAGGTGCTGGTGCTGGAGACGCGCAACGTGCAGCGCCTGCGCATCACGCGCGAGCACCTGGCGATCCGCCGCGACCGCAGCGTCATCCTGCGCATCGACGGGCAGAACTTCGAGTGGACGAGGCGCTACGACTCGATCGAGCTGCACCGCGACCAGAACGGCTTCTGGAACATCATTTCCCGCGAGCCAGCCGGGCCGTGAGCCGCGCCGAGCACGACGATCACCCGTTTGTCTCGCGCGGCGGGGTAAAGCTGGCCGCGGCGCTGGACGCCTTCGGGATCAGCCCGTCCGGCTGGACGTGCGTGGACCTGGGCAGCCACGTGGGCGGATTCGTCGATTGCCTGCTGCAACGCGGCGCGGCGCGGGTCTACGCGGTGGAGCCGGGCTACGGCGTGCTCGATGCGCGGCTGCGGCGCGACGCGCGCGTGGTCGTCTGCGAGCGGACGAACGCGCTGGCGTTCTCCTCCCCGGAGCCGTGCGACCTGGTGACGATCGACGTGGGCTGGACGCCGCTGCGGCTCGTGCTGCCGGGCGTTCGGCGGATGCTGCGGCCCGGCGTGGGGCAGGCGATTGCGCTGGTCAAGCCGCAGTACGAGGCGCCGAAGCAGGCGTTGAGAGGCGGGGTGGTCCTTGCGGAGCGCCTCGCGGAGGTGCTGGCGCTCTGTCGGCGTGACGCGGAGGAACTGGGCTGGCGCGTGGCGGGGGAGATCGTCAGTCCGCTGCTCGGCCGTGGCGGCAACCAGGAGTTTCTCTGGCGGTTGGCCCCAGGATCGTGACGCGGCGCGACGTGAGATGAGCCGCGAGCGCCAGCGAGTGGCGTGGCCGCTCGCCAGCACGGCGCCCGTTGCTCGCTGGCATCATGCGGTGTTCGTGCCGCGACTCGCCGGCGCTCGCGGCTGGTAGCGCCTCGGGCGCGGCTCGTGGCGCGTGTCAGGCGCTGGGAATGCGGGCCAGCAGCGCGACAAAACGCGGATCGTCGCGCAGCGGGGCCAGGTCCGGGTCGGTCTCGATCCAGCCGCGATAGCCCCAGCCGCTGTCGATGACGCGCTCGAGATAGTGCAGGGCGCGCTCGGTGTCGCCGAGCACGGCGTGGATGCAGGCGGCGTCGTAGATCACGTGCGGCTCGTCGGGGTCGATGGCCGCGGCGCGCTCGATCCATTGCAGGGCCTGCTGATGATCGCCGACGCGCGCCCAGGCGACGGCGCCGCAGCAGATGGCCCGGCCGTACTCCGGGTTGACGCTCAGGTGCTTGCGGATCAGCTCGAGCCCGAGCCGGTTGTACTCGAGCGATTCGGCCCTGCGGCCCAGGGCGCGGTAGATCAGCGCAAGCTGGATCGGGGCCTGGTAGTCCTCCGGCCGCACCTGCGCGGCGCGCTTGAACAGCTCCGCCGCCCGCTCCAGGTCGCCCCACTCGTGGCAGGCCTCGCCGTACTGGAACCACGCGCTGTGCAGCCGCGGGTCGAGTGTGATCGCGGTCTCGAACTCCTGCCGCGCGCCGTCTTCGTCGCCCAGCAGGTGCAGCACCATGCCGCGGGACACGTGCGCCTCCGCCGAGTCCGGCGCCAGGTCCTTGGCCCGGCGGCTACAGCGCTCGGCCTCGGCCAGGTTCGCCTGCGGATCGACGCCGATGCGGTACAGCAGGGCGCAGCACTCGGCGATGCCGGCCTGGGCCTGGACGTAGGAGGGGTCGATCGCGGCCGCCTCGCGGAACAGGCCGCGGGCGAATTCCCAGCCGCGGCGCTTGTAGTCATGGGCGTACTGGCGGCCCTTGAGGTACAGCTCGTAGGCGCGGACGTCGGCGGTCGGCGGCTTTGCGAGGGCGCGCTGCTCGCGGTCGCTGAGCACGACCCGGAGCGCCTGCGTGATGCTCAGGGCGATCTCGTCCTGGATGGCGAAGACGTCCGCCATCTCGCGGTCGTAGCGCTCCGACCACAGGTGGTAGCCCGACGCGACGTCGATGAGCTGCGCGGTGATGCGCAGCCGCGAGCCGGCCTTGCGCACGCTGCCCTCGACGATGCAGCCGACCCCGAGCTGCCGGCCGATCGCCCGCACGTCCTCGTTGCGGCCCTTGTAAGCGAACGCCGACGTGCGCGACGCCACGCGCAGGGCCTCCACGCGGCACAGCGCGTTGATGATCTCTTCGGCGATGCCCTCCGCGAAGAATTCGTTCTCCGGGTCCGGGCTCAGATTCGCGAACGGCAGCACCGCCACCGAGGGCGGCTCGCGACCGGCGCCGGGCGCCGCCGCGGCGGACCCGGCGGCCTTCAGGGCCGACAGCAGCTCGGTCGCCGCGGAGAAGCGTTGGCTACGGTCCTTTTCGAGGCAGCGGGTGACGACGCGCTCCAGCTCGCGCGGCACATCGCTCCGCAGCTCGCCCAGCGGCCGTGGCGCGTCGCGCAGGATGCTGCTCAGCAGGTCGGCCATGTTCTGCGCCTCGAAAGGGCGCCGCCCGGCCAGCAGCTCGTACAGCACGACGCCGAGCGAGAAAATGTCCGCCCGCGCGTCCACCGGCTCGCCGCGCACCTGCTCCGGCGCCATGTACGCCGGCGTTCCGACCAGGTTGTGGGCCTGGGTCAGCCGCGTCAGAGTCTCCGCGGTCGTCGCCGGCCACCGGTCGCGCTCGACCTCCAGTACGCTCGCCACGCCGAAATCCAGAACCTTCACGCGCCCCTCGGGCGTGAGCATCACGTTCTGAGGTTTCAGGTCGCGGTGGACGAGACCGGCGGCGTGCGCGGCGGCGAGCGCCTCTGCGATCTGGACCGCGAGCTCGATGATGTGCGGGATCGACTGCACGGGCTCGGCGCTCAGCACCTCGCGCAGCGTCCGCCCCGGAACGTACTCCATCGCGATGTAGCACTGCCGGTCCTGGTCGCCGAACTCGTAGATCGTCGCGATGTTTGGATGATTCAGCCGCGCCGCGGCACGGGCCTCGCGCTCGAAGCGGGCGCGCATCTCGCCGTCGTCGGCGAGCGGGTCGGTGAGCACCTTGAGCGCGACCGGGCGGTTGAGTTGCAGGTCGCGCGCCAGGTGCACCACGCCCATCCCGCCGCGGCCGAGCTCGCGCTCCAGCGCGTACTTCGCGCTCTGGCGGGGCTTGGGCGTCGACGGCGATCGAAGCTGGGGGCGCGTCGGCTCGTCCGCCCCTGGGCCTTGGCGCCGCGTCTCGTCGTGTCCCTGTCCGGATGCCAAGGCCTGAAACTCCGTAGGCGGGTTGCGCTGGAGGCTGACCAAGGGTTCTCGGCGGCGATAGTTTAACGGAAACTCGGCGCGGGCGAATGGGGGCGTGTGTCACTGCCGTGTCAGCGGTGGCCCTGGGCCGGGCTGGGGACAGCCCGGCTCTGACGCGCGCGGTCCGCCGTGTTCGTGCCGAAGGAGCGCCCATGCTGTGCAGCGGGCGCCGCCTGTCTGTAGAATGCCGGCTCCGCGCCCCGGGCGACGCCAATCCGCGAGAGGTCGGCGAGCACGGGAGGCGCGCTGGAGGCACTTCATGTCGGATTCGACGCACGTCGATCATGCCGGAGAGGCGGGGCCGCACCCGGAGTACAAGCTGCCGATTCACGGTTTCAAGGGCACGCCGGCCGAGATCGAGCGGCAGTGGTACGAGCAGTGCTACGTCGGGCGCGGGGACCGGATGTGGCAGCTCACGTTCCGGGCGGTGATCATGGGGTCGCTGCTGGGCGGCGTCCTGTCGCTGACGAACCTGTACATCGGGCTGAAGGCGGGCTGGGCGTTCGGGGTGGCGATCACCGCGTGCATCCTGTCCTACGCGATCTGGACGACGTTCCACGCGATCGGCCTGGTCCGCACACCGATGACGATCCTCGAGAACAACTGCATGCAGTCGACCGCCAGCTCCGCCGGCTATTCGACGGGCGGGACGCTGATCTCGGCGTTCGCGGCGTACGTGATGCTGAACGGGCATCACCTGCCGCTGTGGACGATGCTGGCGTGGGTGTTCTTCCTGGCGGTGCTGGGCGTGACGATGGCGGTGCCGATGAAGCGGCAGATGATCAACGTCGATCAGCTCCGCTTTCCGAGCGGGGTAGCGGCGGCCGAGACGCTGACGGCGCTGCATTCGACGGGCTCAGCCGGCATGCGCTCGGCGAAGGCGCTGGGCGTCGCGGGGCTGATCGCGGGCGTGCACAAGCTGTGGTGGGAGGGGCTGTCGCTGATGTGGGCGCCGCTGAAGGCGGTACAACTGGACCACTGGTTCGGGATGATGAACGGGGCCTGGGACAAGGCGCTGGGCGGGCTGTGGGCCGGGCGGACGGTCTTTCTGTCGCTGGATCCGATCTTCCTGGCGGCAGGGGCGATCACCGGCCTGCGCGTCTGCTCGAGCATGATGCTCGGCGCCGTGCTGTGCTGGATGGTGTACATCCCGATCGTGCATTCCTACGGCCTGATCGAGAGAAACAGCTTCTCGGGCAACGTGCAGTGGTCGCTCTGGGCCGGGACGGCGTGCATGGTCACGTCGGGCCTGCTGTCGTTCGGGTTGCAGTGGCGCAGCGCCCTGCGCGCCTTCAGCGGCCTGGGCCGCATGTTCTTCCCCGCCGCCAGCCGCAGGAGCGCCAGCGAGCCCTGCGCGGTCTGCGGCCGGGGCGACACCCCCCCCGGATGCCGCTTCTGTGCCAACTGCGGCGCCGAGCTGCGCACCGTCGAGCAGCAGATGGAGGCGATCGAGACCCCCGCCTCCTGGTTCGTCGGCGGTCAATTGATCGCGCTGCTGGCGCTGTCCGCGCTGGCGCACTACAGCTTCGGAATGCCCTTCTGGCAGAGCCTGCTGGCCGTCGTCCTCTCCTTCGCCCTGGCGCTGGTCGCCTGCCGCGTCACCGGCGAGACCGATACCACCCCCGTCGGCGCCATGGGCAAGATCACCCAGCTCACCTTCGGAATCGTGCATCCGGCAAAGGTCGCAGGCGACCTGACCGCCATGAACGTCAACCTCATGGCGGCGAACATCACCGCCGGGGCCGCCGGCTCGTCCGCCGACCTGCTGACCGACCTCAAGAGCGGCTACCTGCTCGGGGCCCACCCGCGTAAGCAGTTCATTGCCCAGTTCTGCGGCATCTTCATCGGCACGGTCGTCACCGTGCTGGCCTTTACGCTGCTCGTGCGAGACCCCTCCATCCTCGGCACCGAACGCTTTCCCGCGCCCGCCGCCCTGACGTGGAAGGGCGTCGCCGAGGCGATGGGCGGCGGCTTGCAGAACCTGCACCCGGTCAAGCTGTGGGGGATCGCGATCGGCGGTGCGGTCGGGCTGATTCTGCCGATCCTGGGCCTGATCTTCCCTCGCCAGGCGAAGTACATGCCGTCGGCGGCGGGTCTGGGGCTGTCGTGGGTCTTCCCCTGGACCAACGCCCTGGATTTCTTCCTCGGTTCGGTCATCGGCTACATCTTCACCCGAAAGTCCCCCAAGGCTTCCGAGGAATACACGTTCCCGGTCGCGTCGGGCCTGATCGCGGGCGGGTCGCTGATGGGGGTCATCCTGATTCTCTGGGGCGAGGGGCCGGAACTGTTCGAGGCGCTCAAGCGCGGCATCCTCGGCGGGTGAGGTTGGTGTGGCACCGGTTGTTAGCCTGTGCAACGCCCGGCATGGATCGCCGGTGTACTTGGCGGAGCCGCTATTCAGAAGGCTCGGAAACCGCAGGCCTTCCGTCGCAACCGCTTCCTGACGGGCGCGGCTCGGATCGGGTTATGAGCCCGGATTATTCACCAGCTTCATGAGCGTTGCTGCCAACCAGGGCCGTTCTGCTGCGTAGAACATGCGTGCAGAGACGCGTGACCCACGGAACTGGAGCAGCACCTCATGGGTGAAGGCCAGGGACGGGCCGGTCGGGCCGGTCAGCCAATGAGGCCAGTCTGCTCTTGAAGCTGCTGGCGTTCAACCTGGCCGGGATGCTGCGCGGCGAATTGGAAGATGCGTCGGGCTGCGGGTGGGATCTGAAGCGCGTGCAGCAAACGGTGCTGAAAGCCGGCGCGCGGGTGGTGGAACACGGCCGGCGGGTGCTCGTGGACGTGGCCCGCGCGGCCGGCGTGCTGTGGGACCGGCTGCTGGATCGAATCGCGCGCTGGTGGCGGGCGGACGCGTGGGGCCGGCGTCGCCCCCGGCGGCGGCGCTGGGTGGCCCCGCCCGCACATGCGAACCTGTGCCTCGTGCTGCGTGAGTCACTCCCCTGACAACCCGACCCGGTCGGCTCACCAGCCCGCCGACGTCACCTTCCCGAGCCGGTCGGGCCTGTGGGGGTGGGGGGCGGTGTCACTGCAAGGCGGCCCGACGGGCCTGGCGCCGCCCATCAGCGCCCGATCTCGACCTTGAATGCCCCCGCCGCAGCTCGTTGTCCTATCAGCATCGGGATCGTGAATAATCCCGGCTTAGGCGGGCTGGCGCTGCTGATCCGACGCCGGCGCGGAATGTCAGGAAGGAGTGAATCATGAACGGCATCACATGGTCCCCTCGCACTTGGATCGGCTTGTTTCCGGTCACTGTCGCGTTGGCCTCGGCTACGCCACTGGCGCAGGCACAGAGTTTCAACATCGACCTTGGTGGCGGGGCGACACCTTCCAATTCGTACGGTGGTGCAGCCAGCCAGCCGGGATATTGGAACTTTGTGGGTGGCTCGCCCCAGATGCTGGCGGATATCGGCGGCAATCTCACCGGTGTGGAGTTGCTTACCCCCTTTGCAACTTGGCCTGCTACCTTCGATCACCCCGGAACATCCGGGGACGACGAAGCCCTGCTTGACGACTTCATGACTTGGACACCATCAGGGTCAATGCCCTTCGTTGTCCAAGGCCTGCCGATCGGAACGTATCAGTTTTACAGCTATTCATTCGCCCCCGACAGCGCCAATTCCTGGGTCGACATCATCGGTGCTCCGGAGGGGTTCCAGTTGCTTGGCGGCGGCACCTGGCCCGGCTCGCATCAGTTGGGCCTGACCTATGCGTTGCACACGGTGACATTGACTCAGCCCACCGACGTGGTGATTAACGTAGGCGTCTGGAACGGGGCCTGGGGTGGCTTCAACGGCTTTCAGATCGTCCAGGTGCCCGAGCCAGCGACGCTGGGCCTGCTGGCCATGGGCGGACTAGCGATGATCCGGCGTCGTCGCGCGGTGTGATGTGCTTATGTTCCAGCCGACGGAGCAACGCCCTGCGCGGAGCTGCGGCGCGTTTTCCTGCGCCGGGGTTCGAAATCGCCCTGGGGTCCGGGACGAACGGGTCTGTTAACTGGGCGAGGGCTGTTTACGAGAGAGTCCGAGAGTTTGGCCCGTTGCTCTCGGCGGGCGGGTTGGCCGGCGACCTGGTTCCGACTGGCGACATCCCGCTGGGCTTTCCCAACAGCGTGGCCTGCACCGACGACTACATTTACGTGGCCGACATGGTCAATCTGCGGGTGCTGCGAGTCCGCAAGGAGTTCGCGCTTACGGCAGCGTCGAAATGACGTGAGGCGTCTGATTTACTTACCCGGCGCGAGTTCGAAATGGCGGTGGGGTCCGGGACGAACGGACCTGCTAACGGGGAGACGGCACTGGGCAATATATCCCGGGTTTCTGCGTTTATCTGTTGAGCCGCCGAATCGTGGCCGTTGGATCACCGCGATGAGTGCCAGAACCACAGAATGAGACAGCCTCAGGTGTCCGTCTTGAGGCCGGGCGGGGAACAGCCCGGCTCTGACGTGGGGCCGGGGGGCGGGCGTTCTGGCGGAGATCCTTTCGGTGCGCGCGATTCCCGCAACCATGGTCGCTCTCAAGTTGATGTTGACGATCGTCAGCAACGTCCGCGCGGCACAGGACATGCCTGATCCGACGACGATCGTGGCGGACAAGCGGCTGGCCGCGATCAACCGGCTGTTTGAGTCGCGCGACGGGGCCGAGACCGATCGGCATTACCAGCGCGCCGCCGAGAGGTACCGCGCGACGCACGACAAGGAGGCCTTCGGCGTCGGTCTCGGCGGCGCGGGGGCGGAGGCGGATTGGGAGGCTGGCGGCTGGCTGGACAACAACGACTCCGTGCTGTGCGTACGCTTCGACTGGCCGCGCGAGCGGATTGCGATCGTCGATCGCTGGCTGAAAGTGAACGCCGACGCGCTGACGGCGCTGCGCCAGGCCTCGCAGGGACAGCGCTGGCATCGTGCATACGAGTCGAAGACCGGCCGCCTGGCCGACGTCGATCCGACCGCCGGCGTCGTCGCGTTCCGCCGCCTGGCGCGGCTGCGGGCGCTGGCGGCGGCGCGGCTGGCGGTCGATGGCCGCTGGGACGAGGCGGCGCTCGAAAGCGCCCGGAATCTGCACACCGCCGGTCACCTGCGCGCGGCCCCGCTGTTGATGATGCAGGTCACGGCCGGGTCGATCCAGGACCTGACCGTCGAGCAGTTGATCGCGCTGCTGCCGCACCTGTCCGCGGACGGCCTCAAGCAGGTGCAGGCGGCGTGCCGGGCGGCGGAGGCGCTGCCGGCGGCGTCCGGGGCCCAGAGGACGTGGGCGGAGCGGCTGTACATGCTCGATCTGATCGAGCAATATCATGAGTGGGCGCGCGACGCGTTGCGTCATCCGCACCTGGCCGAGCAGATCGAAAGCTTCCTCGCGCTGCACAGGACCGCGAAGGGCTCCGGCCTCGAGCAGGCCGGCCTGAAGTTCGAGCCCTCATCATTCGAAAGCCCTGATGCGTTCCGCGCGGCGGTGCTGAAGACGACGCCGGAGGCGAGTTGGCGCGCGTTCATGGAGCAGGAGGCGGCGTACGACGCCTGGGCCGCCGAGCCGCTGCACAGGGCGCTGCCGAAGCGCGCGGCGCTGGGCGAGCGATTGCGGCAGCTCGCCGGCCAGGATCCGGTGTGCCGGCTGCTCGGCGACCTGGACCCGTTCAGCGCCGGGCACTTCCGGGTCTTGCGCGCGACGCGCGAGGCGCGGCGCTCGGCGCTGGACGTGCTGATCGGGCTGCACCAATTCCGCGTCCAGCACGGCGACTGGCCGGAGAAGCTCGACGCGCTGACGCCGGGGCTGCTGATCTCCCTGCCGAAGGACCCGTTCACCGGGCGGGGCCTGCGTTACGTTCGCAGCGACGCCGGCTTCGTGCTCTACAGCCTGGGCGAGGACCAGGCGGACGGTGGCGGCGTGCGCGGCGAGGGGGCGGAGGGCGACCTGGTGTTCTGGCCGCCGGCGGTGCCGGAGTACCGCTAGCCTGCGCGCCGGGGCGGCACGCAGCAAGCGCCACGTCAGAGCCGGGTTGCCCCCAGCCCGGCCGCAAGTGCCCCGTCAGAGCCGGGCTGCCCCCAGCCCGGCCGCAAGTGCCCCGTCAGAGCGGGCTGTTCCCCGCCCGGCCGCGAGGCGGACTCACGAGGCTGTCCCAGAACCAGATCCCAGCCGCGCCCGGTTCCGGGCCGAGGACAGCCGGGCTCTGCCTGGTTCCTTGAAGATGTCGCGTGTGCATTGTCATTAATGCCGGCGAAAAAAGGCCGATTTTTCGTTGAGTCTGGTCCGGGCGGCGCATAGACTCAGAGTGTCTGGCCGCATCGCGCCGCGCCCTTCGCGTGCGCTCGCCGCAGCCCGCTGAACGCCAGGACACCAGCAACGGAAAACCAGGGAGGCCCGCAATGTCGAGAGTCACACTGCCGACCGCCGCTGGAGGCGCCAACCATCGCCGCGTGCGCTACGTCCGCTCGATCGACGAGCTGGCGCACATTCCGGAAGCGGAGCGCGGGCAGCTCCGGCGGGTCGCGGAGACGTACGTCTTCCGCGCCAACGACTATTACCTGGAGCTGATCGACTGGAACGACCCGGACGACCCGATCAAGCAGCTCATCATCCCGCGCGTCGAGGAGTTGAGCGACTGGGGCAAGCTCGACGCGAGCAACGAGGCCCGCTACACCGTGGCCCAGGGCGTGCAGCACAAGTACCCCGACACCGTGCTGCTGCTGTGCAACGAGGTCTGCGGAGCCTACTGCCGGTACTGCTTCCGCAAGCGGCTCTTCATGGACGACAATGACGAAGTCACCAAGGACGTCTCCGAGGGAATCCGCTACATCGCCGCGCACCCGGAAGTAAACAACGTGCTGCTCACGGGCGGCGACCCGCTGCTGATGAGCACCCGCCGCCTGCGCGAGATCATCGAGGCCCTGGCCGGAATCGAGCACGTCCGCATCATCCGCATCGGCTCGAAGATGCCCGCCTTCGATCCCTTCCGCATCCTCCACGACGCCGAGCTGCGCGACCTGCTCGGCCGGCACTCCAGCCCCAGGCAGCGCATCTACCTCATGGCCCACTTCGACCACCCGCGCGAACTCACCGACGCCGCCGTCGAGGGCCTCGACGCCTACATCCGCCTGGGTGTCATCTGCGTCAACCAGTGCCCGCTCATCCGCGGCGTCAACGACGATCCGGAGGTGCTTGGCGAGCTATATCGCAGGCTCTCTTGGATCGGCTGCCCGCCGTACTACCTCTTCCAGGGACGGCCGACTGCGGGCAACGAGCCCTACGAAGTGCCGATCGTCCGCGGCTGGGACATCTTCCGCGAGGCGCTGCGGCACGGGTCGGGGCTGGCGCGGCGGGCGCGCTACTGCATGTCTCACGAGACGGGCAAGGTCGAGATCAGCGGCGTGGACGAGCAGTACATCTACCTGCGGTATCACCGGGCTCGCGATCCGAGGCTGCGCGGACGGCTGATGCTCTATCACCGCGACGACAACGCCTCGTGGCTCGACGGCCTGCGGCCGGCGGAGGACACCGCGGGGCTGCCTTTCGGGGCCGATTCGCTGCTGGACGTGACCAGCGGGCCGGAGTAGCGCCGCGCTTCGGGGCATGGCCCGGGCGGGCCGTCGGGCGCGCTCAGAGCGCGCAGCGCTCCGCTCCGCCTGCGGGCACGACGCGCAGCACGGGGCGCGGCGCGGCCGGGTCGCCGCCGCAGTTGAGCTGCGCCACGAGGCCTTGCGCGTGGGGCACTTCGACGAGCGCCACGACGCAGCCGCCGAACCCGCCGCCGGTCATCCGCGCGCCCAGCACGCCCGGGCAGCGCTCGAGGCGCTCGACGAGCGCATCGAGTTGTGCGCAGGAGACCTGGTAGTCGTCGCGCAACGAGGCGTGCGACGCGCTCATCAGGCGGCCGAGCTCCGGCCAGTCTTCGGCGCGCAGCGCGGCGGCGGCGGCGAGTGTCCGCTCGTTCTCCGTGACGACGTGACGGGCGCGGGCGAGCAGGCGCATCGCGCCGGCGTCGCGCCGCAGCGATTCATCGGCGGCGCAGCGCGCCACGTCCGCCGGCGCCACGTCGCGCAGCGCCGCGGCCCGCGGACAGGCGCGGCGCAGCAGCTTGAGCGCCTCGCCGCACTCGCGCCGCCTCGCGGCGTACTCCCCGGACGCGAGCTCGTGCCGCACGCCAGAATCGACGACCAGCAGCGCGTGTTGATCGAGCCGGCAGGGCACGTGCTCGAAGCGCCGCGAGCGGCAATCGAGCAGCAGCGCGCAGCCCTGGCGCGACAGCAGCGATGCGTACTGGTCCATGAGTCCGCACGGCACGCCGGCGAACTCGTGCTCGGCCGAGCGGCAGATCGCGGCCAGCTCTTCGAGCGGCAGCTCGCAGCCCGCCAGACCGCAGAGCACCAGCGCCGTGCACCCCTCGAGCGCGGCCGAGCTGGAGAGGCCACCGCCGAGCGGCAGGTCGCCGGTGATGAGCAGGTCGGCGCCGTCGAGGGAAGGCATCCGGCGGCGCAGGAGGGTGGCGACGCCGTGGACGTAGCGCGTCCAGCGTGGGGCGTCGGCGTGGGGTCCATCGGCGAGGGTCCATGTCTGGAGGTCGCGCAGGGCGTCGGAGTAGACGCGGAGCGCGTCGTCGTGGCGCGGGGCCGCCACGGCCCAGAGCGACTGCTCGATGGCGATGGGCAGGACGAAGCCGTCGTTGTAGTCGGTGTGCTCGCCGATGAGGTTGACGCGTCCGGGGGCGCGGGCGGCGCGGGCTGCGGGCCGGCCGTAGCGCGCCACGAAGGCGCTACGCAGCGCCGACGGGCTCATGCGCGCCATTCTGTCCCTGGGCCGCCCGGGGCGAGCCGTTCGCGCGGCGGCGCAGATGCGGCATCATGGCCTGGATCTCGCGGGCGTAGCGGCTGTTGGGGAATTCCCTGCAGATGCGCTCGCCGACCTCCAGGGCCTTGTCGAACTGCCGGTCGGAGACGGCGAGGCTGAACTGCACGCCCTCCTGGAGCAGCTTGGCCTTGAAGACGCCGCGGGCGGACTCCTTCAGCGCCGCGGCCTCGCTGGGCGTGAGGTAGCGGTCGAGCTCGAAGAGCAGGCGGTGCGCGCCGTCGACGTCGTGGACGCGGATCGCCTGGTCGTACTCTCTGAGCAGGAAGTTCTTGAACAGGCGGCGGCGCTGGCCGACCTGCTGGGTCAGGCGCGAGATGCGCTCGTCGCCGGGGAAGATCGCGCGCAGGCGGACGACCTCGCGTTCGGCCTGTTCCCACTTCTGGGCGCCGCACAGGGTCTCGAAGCGCGCCAGCGCGGCGGTAACGCGCTCCTCGACGGTGGCCTGGCGCGCCTGGGCGACCTGCGCCCGAAGCTGCGCCGCCTCCTCGCGCTGGCCGAATTCGCTTTCCAGCGTGCGGATGAACTGCTCGACCGCGTCCCACTCCTGGCGGACGATCAGGCCCTGGATGGCGTCGCTGAGGAAGTCGTGGTCCTTTTCGCGAAAGACGATCTTCTTGGCCCAGTCGGACAACGCGCTGTTCTCTGCCACGGTGCGCGAGTGCTCCGTGCGCCGCCGCGCCAGGTCCAGAAGGTCAAGCAGCAGGTCGTAATTGCGGAAGGCCAGGTTCGCCGCCCGGTGTTGCAGCAGCACCTGGGACAGCAACAGCAACCCCAGCAGCAGCAGGCCGGTGGAAACCCCGAAGACGACCAGCGCCGGCTCGGACAGGCCGTCGAACCACGCCACGATCGACCAGATGACCGCGGTAAGCCAGCCGGCGGCGAGCAGGGCGGCAACCCAGGCCGCCAGGCGGCGCGGGCCGGAGAAACGTATCGAGTTCATGCAGCACCTCGCGAATTCGGCCGCCGATCACCCCACGCCGGCCCAGGCGCCGCTTCCCTCCCTCCTAGCACAACGGCCGATGGGCCCCCGGGATTGCCACGATCGACCCGCTGTTGCCGCCGCTGTTGTTGTTGTTGTTGTTTCCGTCCGTGTTGTTGTCGCTGCTACCCGACTCGATCGAACCTGGGAGCAATATCGGACGCAGCGCGTCCTCGATCAGCTTCACGAAGTCCGGCGACGAGAACCCGAGCACCAGCGCCGAGAACGTCGTCTGGAGCATGGCGTTCGCCCAACGCGCGGGGAACGGCGTCGTCGTGGTGTTGTTTGTCTGGCTGCGCGATTCGGACTTGTCGGCGGCGACCGCGGTCGTGCCCGCGACGACCTTCGACGTACCGCTCGGCGGAAAGAGCTCGTTGAGGTCAAAGCCGGCGTTGACCAGCGTCTGAATCACGTCGGGCGGGATATTCGAAGGGATGTTCGGGTTGCTGCCGCTCGACGCCGAATTGCTGCTGGCTCCGCTGGCCGCTCCGGAGCTTGCGCTGGAGCCGGTGCCGCTCGTGCCGTTCAGCAGGTTGTTGATCTGGTTCATCTGGTCCATGGAGAGCTGGCCGCCGGTCAGGCTGCTGAGCGTGCCCAGCAGGCCGCTGCCGCCGAGGCCGCCGAGCAGGCTGTTGAGGCCGGTTGCGGCGTTGTTGGCGGCGGTTCCGGTGGTGCCGGTGGTGCTCTCGACGGGCTGCCCGCTCCTGGGGCCATTGACGCGGCGGTTAATGAAACCGCGATGTCGTTCCCGGGCCTGGTTGATCACGTTCCCGGGGGCGCGCTCGCGAACGGCCCCACCGCGCACCTTCTCCAGCGGCGTCTCGGACTCGTTCGGATCGGCGGACTGGGCGGAGGCGACAGCGGCGGCGAGCCCAAGGAAGCAGACCAGCGGGAAGACGAACGCAGAGCGGCGCATGGGCGACTCCTCATTTGCGGCCGGCGTCATGATCGAACCGAAGACCGACGTTATTATACCTCCGATCGGCCGACCGCGGAGTGGGCCGCGACGAATCCGGCGTGTGGAGAGCCCGAACGTGAGTTATCAGACGTGGCGCCGGCGCCCCCTCCTGTTCCTCGTCACGGCGCTGGTGCTTTCAACCGCAGCCTGCGACCGGCCGGCCGACAGAACCACCGGACCGCCCCCGCGGGTGTATTCCATCGCCGTCGTCGGGCCGACGGCGACGCACCCGCAATGGCCGGCGATTTCGCGCGGGGCGCTCAAGGCCGCCGAGCGTTACGGAAACGCGCGCGTGCTCACCAGCGCGCCGCTGACGGCGAGCGCCGAGGCCCTCGACGTTGCCGTGCGCGAGGCCCTGGCGGCCAAGCCGGACGCCGTCTGCCTGTATGTCCTGAACCCGGAGGCGGTTGAAGCGGCAATTCCGCTGCTGGTCGAGTCCGGTGCGCTGGTCGTGACGATGGGCGCCGGCATCGCGAATTCGAGCTTCTTCGGCCACGTGGACAGCAACATTCCCGGCGGGGCCGAGCTGCTGGGCGAGCGGCTGGACGTGATCGCGGACGGCGGCCGGAGCTACGTGCTGGTTCATGAAAGCGGCGCGAACACGCTGGCCACGCAGTGCGCGGACCGGTTCAATCTCGGCATTCGCGAGCACTACGGCTTGCAGCGGCTCGACGAGCGCAACGCCTCGCAGTCGACGCGGGCGGCTCACGAGCTCATCCGCGAGATGCTCGATCAGTTCCCCAACGTGGCGATGGTCGTGACCTTCAACGCCGATGCGTGGCTGGCGGTCCAGCCCGACGTGCTGCTGGGCCCGCGCACGCGTTTCGCCACCATGCCCGCAACGCCCGAGCTCTGGCCCTGGGTGCGCTCCGGACGGGCGGCGGCGCTGGTAGGGCCGGTCGATGGCGAGATCGGCGACCTGGCCGTGGAGCTGGCGATGAACGGGCTGACGTCGGAGCGCGGCGGCGGAGGCGTGCGCGTAGTCCGGTCGGAGCTCGTCAACGCGCGCAACCTCGACGACTTCGCCAGGCGCTACGCGGAAGCGGCGGGAACGACGGTCGCCGAGCTGCTGCGCGCCGCCGCGAAGCCGGAGTCCGGCGGGCCGCCCTGACGGGAGCGAGAGAAGCCGTTGGCAGGCCCGAGAGAATGCGAGTGGGACAGGCTATCGACCTGTCCGGATGACCGCCATTCCTGAGCAGACTCGTCGTGTGAGCGCCGGGGTTTTGCGGCCCGTTTCAGAACGAGGCGCCGAACGAGAAGTTGAAGACCTGGGTGTCATCCTCGTCGTCCTTGGCGATCGGGAAGCCGAAGTCGAGGACGATCGGCACCGGGCCGAAGAAATCGACGACGATGCGCAGCCCGAAGCCCACCGACGCGCGCCAGCTCGTGATCTCGAACGACTCCTCGACCGTTCCCATGTCCAGGAACGTGACGCCGCGGATGTTGTTGGCGTACAGCGGGAAGCTGTACTCGGCCCCCGTCAGGAGGATGAAGTTGCCGCCGACGCGGTCGTTGTAGATGCCCTGGCGCGGCGAGATGCCGCGGTAGGAGAAGCCGCGGATCGAGCCGAAGCCGCCGCCGTAATAACGCTCGAAGGTCGGGGCGTCGGCGACGATCCATCCGGCGTCGGCGCGGAGGGCCAGGACGCTCTTGCGGTCGAAGGCGTCGGTGGCGATGGTGCGGTAGATGGCGCTGCTGACGCTGGGCTTGGCGAAGGCGTAGTCGCCGCCGAGGGCCCCGACCTGCTCCCAACTGAAGGCGACGCGGTAGCCGGTCGTGGGGATGATGCGGCTGTCGGTGCGGTCGCGGACGATGGTGCCCTTGACGGCGGTGAGGCTGCTGTTTCCGCGGACGGCGCGGATGTCGCGGGCGGCGAGCGGGTTGACGTCGTCGATGTCGATCAGCTCGAAGCGCAGGGCGCCCTCGACGGCCCAGCCGTCGAGCGGTCCGGTCTCGAAGCGCCGTCCGAGGCTGGGCACGAAGCCGAGGCGCTGCTCGTCGTACGAGTCGCGCCCGCGCTGGAACAGGTAGAACGACGTATCGAGCCGCAGCGGCTGGTCGAACAGGTAGGGCTCGGTGAAGTCGATGCGGAAGCGCGACACCTCCGATCCCGGCTCGGCCTGGAGGCGCAGGCGCTGCCCGTCGCCGCGGAAGGACTGCCCGCCGAAGAACTCGCCCCAGTTCCGCGGCCAGTCGAGCAGGTCGAAGTTCTTGTTGAGGATCGTGACCGAGCCGAGCACGCCGCTGTCGGTGCTGACGCCGATGCCGAAGATGATGTTGATGGCGTCGGCCTCCTCGACTTCGACCAGGGCCTCGCGCAGGCCGTTCTCGTCGCGCAGCGGCGTGATGGTGGCCTTCTTGAACAGGCCGGTCTCGCTCAGGCTCTGCTCGGCCTTGCGGGCCTTGACCGTGTTGTAGTCCTCCAGCGGGTAGAAGCGCAGCTCGCGGCGGATGACCTCGTCCTTGGTGTACTCGTTGCCGCGGATGGTGATGCGGCCGAAGCGCGCCCGGGCGCCCTCGCGGATGTCGTAGGTGACGATCACGCGGCCGGGCTGCTCGAGGTAGTCGTAGACCGGCTCGACGCTGACGTCGACGAAGCCGATCTCGCCGAACTTGTCCTCCACGATGCGGCGGTTGGCCTGGATGCTCTCGTCGCGCGCCAGATCGCCGGGCTGGAGGGCCAGCGCGGCGCGCAGCGTCTCGGTGGGGATGGTGACGTTGCCGCGGAAGCGGATGTCGTGCACGCGGTAGCGCACGCCCTCCTCGATGACGAAGACCAGCGTCAGGTCGGCGCGGTTGACGTCGTCGAAATCCAGCCGGTAGCCGACGCGGGCGTCGAGGAAGCCCTCGTTGCGGTAGAACGTCTGAAGCTCCTGCACGTCGCGCTCGGCCAGCTCCTCGTCGAAGGCGCCCTTGCGGAAGATCCAGAACCAGGTCTGCGTGCGGATCTTGAACAGCAGCAGGATGCGCGGAAACGACCGCAGCCCCTCCAGCTCGATCCGCCGCACGCGCACCCGCGGCCCCTCGGTGATGCGGAACACGACGCGCCGCTCGCCGCTCAGCGCCGTCTCGTCCAGCGTCACCTGCGCGTAGTAATAGCCGTTCTGCCGGTACTTCTGCACCAGGTTGTCGGCGCTGCGGTTGATCTCGTAGCGGTCGATCGGCGTCTGCGGCGTGACGGTCACTTCCTTGAACAGGTCGGAGTTGGAGAAGGCCTTGTTGCCTTCCAGCTCGATCGATGCGATCTCGGGCTTCTCCTGCATCGTGAAGGTGACGATCACCTGGCCCTGCTCGACCCGCGCCGACGCGAACACGTTCAGGAACTTCCGCGTCCGAACCAGCTCGCGCACGTCGTCCTGCGTCTGGAGCGGCTGGTAGCTCTGACCGACGCGCGTCTTGATCGTCCGGCGGACGAAGCCCTCGCTGATCGAATGGAGGCCCACCAGCTCCACGTCGCGGATGGGCATGCCCTCGCGCGCCTGCTCCTGCGCCGCGGCGACGCCCGCCGCCGCCACCAGCCACGCGATCACCGGCGTGATGCGGGTCCTTCCGCGCAAATCGAATCTCCCAGCAATCCGCCGCGGGGCCGTGTCACGGCTCAGCTTTGTGCCACTGCGTGGGCGCAGTGCGTGCCCTTGTGCCACTGCTCTGCGAGCAATGCGCCGTCGCGCCTACCCTGAAAACGCGGGTACTATACAGGCCGCCGGCGCTTTCAACGAGGGCGGCCCGCGGGATCGCGCGCCGCGTTGCCGCTCGGCGCTCTCGGAGGGCCCGACGGCGGCCGGCGCGCCGATGGGGGAACCCCGAATGTCTCGACCGACGATCCTGGTCACGTGCGACTTCGAGCAGCGAACCACCCCGCCGCCCAGGCTGCGGTCGCTGCTCAACGCCGACTACTCCGACGCGATCTACGAGGCCGGCGGGCTGCCGTGGCCCGTCGCGCTCCCGCCGGTGGCCGACGACGCGCTGATCGACGAGCTGCTTTCGCGCTGCCGCGGCGTGCTGCTGACCGGCGGCGACGACCTGCACGCCGGGAACTTCGGCCAGGCGCAGCATGCGGCGTGCGACGTGCTGCACGAGCGGCGCGACCGGTTCGAGATGGCGCTGTCCCGGCGGCTGCGCGCGGCGGCGCACCCCGTGCTGGCGATCTGCCTGGGCTGCCAGGTGACGAACGTCGTGTGTGGCGGCAGCCTCTTGCAGCACCTGGACGACGTTCCCCGGACGGGGGCGGTGCAGCACCGCGGCGCCGGCGGCGTCGATGCGTTTCATCCGATCCGCGTCGAGGCCGGCTCGCGGCTGGCGGAGATCATGGGCGGCACGCAATTCGAGGTGAACAGCCGGCATCACCAGGCGCTGGACCCCGCGCGACCGGCCGGCGACATGCGGCCGGTGGCCTTCGCGCCGGACGGCGTGATCGAGGCGCTCGAAGCGCCGGGCCCGCGCTTCGTGGTGGGCGTGCAGTGGCATCCGGAGAACATCCGTGACCGCGCCGAGCAGGCGCGGCTGTTTCGCGCGCTGATCGAGGCGGCCAGGTAGCCCGCGGGGTTGTCTCGCTCGACAGAAAGACGCGCGATCTGCGCGGTCGTCAACCCGCCCAGCAGCCGCAGCGCGAGCGCCACCCGCGCCCCGGGCGAAAGCACCGGGTGACAGGTCATGAGCACCAGCCGAAGCAGGTCGTCGCCGACGTCGTCGTCGATCGCGGCGCGGATGACAGCCCGGCGTTGTCGGAGCCGAGAGAATCCCCTATCCGAGGCTCGCGCGCGTGGTATACTGCGTGCCATTCGAGCCGACGAATCGCCGTTCTTCCACGCGACATGCCGGAAGCGCGGCGGGTCCCTGTCTCCCCATATCTGTGGAAAAAGGAGCCGCCGCCCATGACTCGTCGAACGCCGTGCGCTGAATCTGTCGCTTCCATGCGCGCCACTCGCTCGCGCTCGCGGCTCCTGCCGGACACTCGCTCGCGCTCGCGGCTCCTGCCGGACTCGCTCGCGCTCGCGGCTCCTGCCGGACGCTCGCTCGCGCTCGCGGCTCATGCCGGACGCTCGCTCGCGCTCGCGGCTCATGCCGGACGCTCGCTCGCGCTCGCGGCTCATGCCGGACGCTCGCTCGCGCTCGCGGCTCATGCCGGACGCTCGCTCGCGCTCGCGGCTCCTGCCGGACGCTCGCTCGCGCTCGCGGCTCATGCCGGACGCTCGCTCGCGCTCGCGGCTCATGCCGGACTCGCTCGCGCTCGCGGCTCCTGCCGGACGCTCGCTCGCGCTCGCGGCTCATGCCGGACTCGCTCGCGCTCGCGGCGCGTCGTGGACGCTCGCCCGCGCTCGCGGCTCATGCCGGACGCTCGCTCGCGCTCGCGGCTCATGCCGGACTCGCTCGCGCTCGCGGCGCGTCGTGGACGCTCGCCCGCGCTCGCGGCTCCTGCCGGGCGAGGCGTTCTACAACGCGCAGGCCGGCGCGCTGGCCGGTGACGCGTGCGTCACGCAGGCGGACCTGGGGGTGCTGCTGAGCGCGTTCGGCGGCGCGAGTCCGTAGCTGACGCTTGCCGGGCCCGACACGAGCGCCTACATTCACATTCTCAGCCGCGCGGGCTGGTGGGCCGCCCGCAGCGGCCGGCGCGTCGGGTGTGCGCGCTCGCTGACCGGTCCACGCTGGACAACGTCATGTTCGAATTCAAGCTTCCCGACCTGGGCGAAGGGGTCCATGAGGGCCAGATCGTCAACGTCCTCGTCAAGGAGGGCGACCGGATCGAGGAATACCAGCCGATGCTGGAGGTCGAGACCGACAAGGCCGCCGTCGAGATCCCCGCGCCAAAGTCCGGCGTCGTCGCCAAGCTCATGGTCAAGGCCGGGCAGCAGGTCAAGGTCGGGCAGGTCATGGTCGTCATCGACGACGCCGGCGGATCGAGCGCCGCGCCCGAGAAGGGCGCCGCCAAGGCCGCCGAACCCGCCAAGGCGCCCAGGCCGGCGGAGGCTCCGGCTGCGGCCCGGGCCTCGCAACCCGCGGGCGCCGGATCAATCGCCGCGCGGGCGGGCGTTTCGGGCGGCGCGGCGGTGGCCGAGGCGCCGCCGGCCCGCCGGGGCGATGGGCCTGTGCCGGCGGCGCCGGTCGTGCGCAAGCTGGCGCGCGAGATGGGCGTCGACCTGAACGCGGTAAACGGCACCGGTCCGGGCGGGCGCGTGCTGCGCGAAGACGTCGAGCGCCACGCCATCGGGGGCGGACGGGCGGCGGCGGGGGCGGCGCCGCGGAGCGACGGAGCGGCGGGTGCTGGCGGCGGTCGGTTCGAGCTGCCCGGCGAAGCGCTGCCGGATTTCGCGCAGTACGGCCCCGTGCGGCGCGAGGCGCTCTCGCAGATCCGCAAGACGATCGCGCGGCAGATGACGCGCGCCTGGCTGAACGTGCCGCGCGTGACGCACGGCGACGAGGCGGACATCACCGAGCTGGAGCGCAACCGCAAGCACTACAACGAAGGGCTGCGCGATGGCCAGGCCAAGCTCACGATCACCGCGATCGTGATGAAGGCCGTCGCCCACGCCCTGCGCTCTTACCCGCAGCTCAATTGCAGCTTCGACAGCGCCGCCGAGGAAGTCGTCTGGAAGGACTACATCCACATCGGCGTCGCGGTCGACACGCCGCGCGGGCTGGTCGTGCCGGTCGTGCGCGACGTCGACCGGAAGCCGCTGCCGCAGATCGCCGCGGAGCTGAACAGCGTCGCGGAACGGACGCGCAACGGCAAGTTCGACATCGCCGACCTGCGCGGGGCGAGCTTCACCGTGACCAACGTCGGCGCGCTCGGCGGCACGTTCAGCACGCCGATGGTGAACTTCCCCGAGACGGGCATCCTGGCGCTGGCCAAGAGCGCGCTGATGCCGCGCGTGGTCAACGGCCAGATCGTTGCGCGGCTGATCATGCCGATGTCGCTGTCGTTCGACCATCGCATGGTCGACGGCGCCGACTCGGCACGCTTCTGCCGCGACGTCATCGGTTCGCTCGAGAACCCGCTGCGGCTCATCAGCATGTGACCCGCGGCCGCCGGGAGGGCCGTGCCCCATGGCGCCTGAACAGGTCTTCAGCATCCTGCTCGAGCGCTTCGGCGACGTCGTCGTCGAGGTGAACGTCGCCGACGCCCACCCGCGCGCCGTCGTGCAGCCGCAGCGCTGGCATGAGCTGGCGCTGTTCTTGCGCGACGACCAGCGGCTCGGCTTCAACTGGCTGCGCTGCATCAGCGGCGTCGATCACATCGAGGACAAGCGGCTGACGGCCGTCTACGAGCTGCACGCGATCCGGCCGCCGGCCCGCTCCGACGGGCTCTGGGAGCTTCACGCCGAGATCGCGATCGTCATTCACGTCGACCGTGCGCAGCCGCACATCCCCAGCGTGGCGGACGTCTGGCCCGCGGCCGACTGGCACGAGCGCGAGGCCTTCGACCTGCTGGGCATTGTCTTCGACGGCCACCCGGACCTGCGGCGGATCCTGTGCTGCGAGGACTGGGCCGGTCATCCCCTGCGGAAGGACTACGAGTTCCCGCTGGAGTACCACGGGATTCCGGCGGTGACCGAGTTCGGCCAGGCGCGCGTGCAGCACTGACGGCGGGGCGCCGCGGACCCGGCGCCGACGGCCCCAAGCCCCCAAGGCTGTCCTGTAGACCGCAACGCGCCTCCGCCCAGATCGCAGGCCGACCACGTTTGCCGCAGGGTCATTCGGCCGCCGTGCGGCCCGCGGATGACGCGGGTCGGATCTCGGGCTGCCGCGAGCCGCGGCGGATAGAATCAGGCTGAACGGCGGGTTTCGTCCGGGATCGGGCCGCTGCGCCGTCAGGAAGGCGAATAAGGGCTCGCGCGTGGCCGAAGGCGGAGAGCCGCCACCGCCGCGCGGACCCTGAGGAGTGCAACACGTGGCACATCGTTGGACGGCTCCGGCGCGCTGGCTGCTCGTGGTCCTGGTTCTGGCGGCGATTGTCGGCACCCGCGCGCCGGATCGGCTGCTGAGCCAGTGGGCGTACGCGGTCGAGAAGGGAAAGCTCCAGGCCGTGGGCGAAGACCTGGCGTCGGTCGAGGAGGTCTCGAACGCGTTCCGCAACGTGGCGCGGCTGGCGCAGGTCGGCGTCGTGCAGATCAACGTCGCCGGCGACCCGAACGAGCTGGCCGAGGTTCGCCGGCAGGTCGAGCGGCGGCTGGACCGCCCGTTGACGGACGAGCGCTGGCAGCGATTCCTGCGGGAGCATCCGCAGGGGACGGCCAGCGGCATTCTGATGGATGCGCAGGGGCACATTCTGACGAACCACCACGTCGTCGGCGGCAAGACGGGCATCACCGTGCGGCTGCACGACGGGCGCTCGTACGAGGCGCAGGTGCGCGGGACCGATCCGGAAACCGACATCGCCGTGCTGAAGATCGAGGCGCGTGAGCTGCACCCGCTGCGGTTCGGCGACTCGGACAAGATGGAGGTCGGCGACTGGGTGCTGGCGGTCGGGGCGCCGCTGGGCCTGACGCACACCGTCACGCACGGCATCATCAGCGCCAAGGGCCGCTCGGACATCATCAGCGGCCGCGAGATCTTCTTTCAGGACTTCTTCCAGACCGACGCGGCGATCAACCGCGGCAACTCCGGCGGACCGCTGCTGAATCTGCGCGGCGAGGTGATCGGGCTGAACACGGCGGTGGCGCTGAACGACGACGGCGGCAACGCGGGCATCGCCTTCACGATCCCGTCGAACATCGCGCTGCACATTGCCGACCAGCTCAAGCGCACGGGCGCCGTCGCCCGCGGCTGGCTCGGCGTGCGCCTGGCCGACCTCGACAGCGAGCTCGTCGAGCTGTTCGGGCTTGAGAGCGACAACGGCGTCATGGTGGACATGGTCTATGCCAATTCGCCAGGACAGCGCGCGGGGCTCCAGTGCGAGGACATCATCGTCGAGGTCAACGGCGTGCAAGTGACCGGCATGCGCCGGCTCCAGGCGCTGATCGGCTTCGTCAGCCCGGGCAAGGACGCCGACTTCAAGGTGCTGCGCGACGGGCGGCCGGTCACGCTGAAGGTGCACCTGGGCCGGCGGCCGGCCGACCTGGACAACTTCACGCGCGACAACGCCCTGATCGCCGGGCGCACACTGCCGCGGCTGCCTTACCTGCTGCGCTCGATGAACGACGGGCTGCCGGGGTCGTTGCTGACGAGCCTGGGCAGGCGCGAGGTGGGCCAGCTCGCGCGGCAACTGGTCGATGAGCGCGGCGTGCTCGTGATCGCGCCGCAGGGGGACGGGCCCTCCGAGCCGGCGCTGCGCGCCGGCGAGCTGATCCGCGCCGTCAACGGCCAGCGCGTCCTCACGGTCACGCAGCTCGCCGACGCGCTCAGCCGCGCCGGCAGTTCCGCGGAGCTCGAAGTCGTCAACGGCGAGGGCGTCCGCCGGACGGTGCGCGTGCCGGAGAAGTGAGCGGCGAGCACAAGCTTAGCGCGGCACGTGTCCGATGAACCACCACCACACGCCGTAGGCGTTCACCGCCACGCCGAGCAGGATCGCGGCCTTGAGCCGCCAGCACATGCGTGGCGTGGCGGCGCTGGCGAGGAGCACGAGCGCCGGAATGATGAAGTCGAGGCTGAAGCGGTAGCCGAACTGGCGCCAGCCGGTGTTGTAGTAGGTGACGATCGGCAGCAGGAGCAGGGCCAGCGCCAGCCACGCGCCCTTCACCAGCGGCCGCGGGCGGCGGGCCCGGACGAGCCAGAGCAGCGCGGGGGTGGTGATGAAGATGCTCATGCCCTGCGGGTCGGGCTCGGGCCAGCGCTCCCCGGCCGGCCACAACGGCGGGCCGATGAGCATGTGGTACAGGTTGCGCTGGATGTACTCGTAGCTGAACTGACCCTTGCCGTGCAGGTCGTAGATCAGGCGGGCGCTGACGTTCTGCCGCTGGTAGCCGAAGTCGAACGGGTCGTCGAAGCGGGCGTAGTTGTAGGTCAGCAGGCCGAGCACGCTGAGCGTGAGCGGCGCCAGCGAGCCGATCACCCAGCGCACGACCCGCGTGTGGTCCAGCGCGCCACGCGCGTCGCGCGCCTGCTCGATCGCCATTGCCAGCAGCAGCGGCCAGGTCAGGATCACGTTCGGCCGGCCCCACAGCGCCAGCGCCAGCGCGATCGACGCCGGCCACGCCGAGCGGCAGCGCACCGCCAGCCACGCCGCGAGCGCGACGAACGTGCAGGTGAACGTGTGCGCCAGGTACCAGACCGATGACTCGACGGCCGTGTACCAGTAGGCGCTTCCCAGCGCCAGCATTCCGCACAGCCAGAGCCGGTCGCGCGGCCGCAGCCCCGCCCAGCCACGCTGCGCCAGCCCCTCCAGCATCAGCCAGGCGAAGGCGATCGTCAGCGCCCCGAACAGCAGCGAGAAGTAAACCGGGTTCGTGTGATCGAGCCCGAAGAGCGCCACCCACGGCATCATCATGATCGCCGGCAGCGGCAGAAACGGAACGTACCAGCGTCCCTCGTGCGGCGTGAGGTCGTAGATGTCGCTGGGCGCTTCGAGATGGAGCTGTCCGCGCAGCAGCGCGGCCGCCAGCTCGTCGTAGTAGACCATCCGCGGCGGCTGGGACCGTCCGACAAGCTGGGCGGTGATGAAATAGATTAAGAAGGCGACCAGAAAAACGCCGCCGGCCGCCAGCCAGGATCGAGCCGGGTTGCGAGGCGGCTCGCCGGCGGACCGGCCGGCCTGATCGGTCGCTGGCGCATCGCTGTCATGTCGGCGGGGCGTCATGAGGCTACCTCAGAGCCCGATCGGAGCCGCGCCCGCACGGAAGCGGTTGCGCCGGAGGGTCTGCGATTTCGCGGTCGAGCACGCTCATTCGCTCTGACCGTATCAATAGCCGGGTCCCGGGGTTGCCTCATGAATCACATGCGCGTCACGGTCGGCGCGTGCGGTCGGTCACTTCGGCCTCGCGCAGGAACGCCTCGTATCGGCCGCGCAGCTCCGGGTCGAGGATTCGGACCTTGGCGGCCTGAAAGAGCCCTTTCAGAATGCTGTCCATCTCCTGCCGCTCGACCCGCGAGCGCAGCCGCGCCTCGACCTGGCCGCGCACATCCTCGAAGCGCACGTTCTCGGGCGGCAAGCGCTGCTCGAGCCGAAGCACGTGAAAGTAGCGCTCGGTCTTGATCACCGGCGACACCTCCCCCGTCTTCAGCAGAAAGGCGGCCTCGCGCAGCGCCGGCGGCACGCGCTCGTCCTGAAACGTGAACGGGTCCAGCTCGCCGCCGCGCGGCCCGGAGATCTGGTTCTCGCTGAACTCGCGGGCCACGTCGGCGAAGTCGCGGCCACGGCTCAGGGCGTCGAGCACGGCGTTCATGCGGCGCAGGTCGGCGACCTGGACGTGGCGGACGACGGCGCGTTCGCCGAAGGTGCGGGCGAACTCCTCGCGCAGCGTCTCCTCGGAGACCTTGTAGCTCACGAGCTTGCGCAGATGCGCGTTGCGCTCCAGCGCGATCATGTACTCCGTCATGGTCACGCCGTTGTTGGCGATCACGGCCTTGAGCGCCTTGAGCTTGTTCTCGCGCGTGGCCTCCTCCTCCTTCATATCGGCGGCCATCTCGGCCAGGGCGCGCTCGAACTCGGCGTCGACGTCGGCCTGCGAGACCGCCAGGCCGCGGCGCTGCGTCTCCGCCTTGGCCAGCTCGAGCAGCGTCACCTGTTGCAGCATGCGCAGCCCGTGGGCCTCCATCAGCAGCTCCACCAGCCGCGTGCGCGTCACCACGCGCCCGTCGACGATCGCCAGGGCGTCGCCGTCCTGCGCGGCGGCGCCTGGCCCCTGGCAAAGGGCCAGGCAGGTCATCAGCAACAGCGGGCCCAGCTTGCGGTCAGCTCTCATGCGGATGCTCCTTTGCGCTGCGCATGCCGCAACGGTCTCTGCGGCGCGCGGTCCGCGCGCGAAACGGCGATATCCAGCGAGGGCAGCGCGGCCCGCAGGCGCTCAGCGATCCGGCCCAGCACCGGCCGCTCGCTGGCGTGGTGACCGAGGCACACCGCGCTCACGTTCCGCCGCTCAAGCTCCAGCGCCTCGTGGTGCTTCAACTCGCCCGTGAGCACGAGCGAGCCGGCGTCGCGAAAGCCGCGCGCCCCGAAACTGCCCGCCGCCGCCGTCACCGACCCGAAGCGCCGCGCCAGGCTTCCGATGACCGTCGCGGCCGACAGGTCGATGCGCGTCCCCAGCCGCCGCAGCAGCGCGCGCCCGTTGAGCGGCGCGGCGAGCACGCCCACGCGGCCCATGCCCGCGCCGCCACGCCCCGCAAGCTCGTGCAGCGGATACACGTCGAAGGCGGGCTCCTCGTATGGGTGGGCGGCGTACAAGGCGCGGACCGCCGCCGCCAGCCGGGCGCGCGGCACGACCATCTCCAGGCGCACTTCGGCGACGCGCTCGAGGACCTGCCGGCGGCCGACCGCGGGCCGGGTCGTCTCGTCGCCGCGGAACGTGCCGGTTCCAGCGAGCTCGAAGCTGCAATCGCGGTAGTGGCCGATGACGCCGGCGCCGGCGGCGCTGAGCGCGGCGCGCACGGCCGCGACGCTCGCCTGCGGGACGAAGACGACCAGCTTGTACGTGTCCTGCTCGCGGCGCAGCGGCTCCAGCGGCCGGCGCTCCACGACGGCGCCGACCGCGTCGAGCAGCACGTCGTTCGTTCCGCCGACCGCCGCGTCGCACGCCGTGTGGACGGCGATCACGGAGACGCGTTCGGCGAGCAGATCGGCCAGGAGGGTCGTCGGGCCGTCGGCTTCGGGGCCGACGCAGCGGACGCTCTTGAAGATCGGGGGGTGATAGGCCACGACGACGCCGGCGCCGTGCCGCTGCGCCTCGCGCGCGACCGGGTCCGTGAGGTCGATCGTGAGCAGCGCGCGGCGCGCGGGCCAGTCGGGCCGCCCGAGCAGCAGCCCGACGTTGTCCCATTCCGCCGCGTTGCGGAAGGGCGCGAAGGCGTCGAGGGCGGCGTGAACATCCCCGACGGTGAAACGCGCCGGGCGACGGGCCGCCGTCGGTGCTGGCTGCGGCGCGGCGCGGCGCGCGGGTCTGATGGGCCGGCTGCGGGCGGGCCGGGCCGCCCGGACGCCGCCTGTCTCGCGGTCAGGCATCGCCGCACTCCCGGGCGACGAGTTCGCGATAGCGTTCGAGCAGGCGCAGCGTCAGTTCGCCGGGTTTCTCGATGCCGATCGGGCTGCGTTCGATTCGCACGACCGGCATGAGCTGCATCAGGCTGTTGGTGAGGAAGATCTCGTCGGCCGCGAGCAGGTTGTCGAGCTGAAACGGCGTCTCGCGGTACCGTATTCCGCCGGCCGCGGCCAGCTCCAGGACCGTGGCGCGGGTGATGCCGGGGAGCACCGGGGTATCGAGCGGCGGCGTGAGCAGCTCGTCGCCGACGACGGCGAAGAGGGAGCTGATGGAGCCTTCGGCGATGCGCTCGTCGGGCGTGAGCCAAAGGGCCTCGAAGGCGCCGCGCTGGTGCGCCGCCCGCAGGGCCGCGAGGCGCCCGAAGTAGCTGGTCGTCTTGTGGCCGGCGGTCGGGTCGGGCGCCTGGCGCCAGGGGGAGACCGCGAGCGTCACGCCCTTCTGATAGAGCTCCAGCGGGTATTCGGCCCCGGGCGAAGCGCTGGCCACGACCGTCACGCCCGGCGCGTCGGATGCGCCGGCGCGCAGCGAGCCCGTGCTGACCGTGAGACGGACCCGGGCGCTGTCGGCCTCGGTGGCCGCCGTTACGGCGTGGACCGCCTCCAGCAGCGCGTCGGCATCGATGGGCGCGGTCCAGCCCAGCGCCCGGGCCGACTGAATCAGCCGGTCGACGTGACGCCCGGCGCGGAAGACGCGCCCGCGATAGGCCCGCATCGTCTCGAACAGCCCCACCCCCTGCATGAAGCCGCTGTCGAACACGCTGACGCGCGCCTGCTCCGCCGGCATCAGTTCGCCGTTCACACACGCCCATTCGCGCACCGCGGCGCCCGACGGAAGATCGGTCTGCGACATGCCGGCGAGTATATCCGGCGGCGACCGAGGTGGCGCGGCGCCGGCGGGTTATGCTGTAGAGGGACAGGTTATCCCGGAGCCGCGAGCGCGCCCGGAAGGGAGCGGCTGCGACGAAGAGGCTACGACTCCCGTTCGATCGCACCGGCCGGAGACGGCTCGTATCAGTAACTGGCTTCTGGGATCGCCTGGCCACGTGTGGGCGGGCCGGCGTGGGACTGCGAGAATACCAACGCAAACGCGACTTTCAGCGGACGCCGGAGCCGGCCGGCGGCCTCGATGCTGCGCCGCCGGTCGGGCGCTACGTGATCCAGAAGCACGATGCGCGGCGGCTGCACTACGACCTGCGGCTGGAGCTGGACGGGGTGCTGCTGAGCTGGGCGTTGCCGAAGGGGCCGAGCCTCGACCCGAAGGAGAAGCGGCTGGCGGTGCAGACTGAGGACCATCCGCTGGAGTACGGCGACTTCGAGGGCGTGATCCCGGAGGGACAGTATGGCGGCGGGACGGTGATGTTGTGGGACCGGGGGACGTGGCGCTGCCTGGACGACGCGCGGCGGAGTTATCGCGAAGGAACGATCAAGTTCGAGATCGCCGGCCAGAAGCTGCGCGGCGCCTGGACGCTGGTGCGCATGACCGGTCCGCGCAACGCCGACGGCAAGAACTGGCTGCTGATCAAGGAGCGCGACGCGGCGGCGCGTCCCGAGCAGGAATACAGCGTCACCGACGCCGAGCCCTTCAGCGTCGCGAGCAACCGCACCATCCGCGAGATCGCACAGGATCGTCAGCGCATCTGGACGACCGACGGGGCGCGCGGCCCGGCCGAGGAGCGCTGGCGCCGCTCGCCGGGCCTGCACGGGCCCGCTGACCTCAACATCGCCGCAGCGCCGGGCGCCAGGTCGGCCCCGCAGCCGGCGACGTTGCGAGCGGTGCGGCCCGTGGTGGCCGAGCGCGTCCCCGGCGGCGACGGCTGGCTGCACGAGTTGAAGCTAAGCGGGGCGCGGGTGCTGGCGTTTCTGCGCTCCGACGAGGTGCGCCTGCTGGACGAGCAGGGGGCGGACTGCACGCGCGCCTGGCCGGAGGTCGCGCGGGCCGTCGGGCGTCTTCCGGTCCAGTCCGCCATCCTCGACGGCCTGCTCGTCGTGACCGATGCCCGCGGCGCGCCCGATGCGCGGGCGCTCGCCGCGGCGGCGCAGTCCGGGCGCCAGGACCTCGTGCAGTACCACGCCTTCGACCTGCCGTTCTGCGGCGGCTTCGACCTGAGGCGCGTGGCGCTGAGCGAGCGAAAAGCGCTGCTGCACAGGCTCATCGCGGCCGGGGCGGCGGAGGCCAAGGCGCTGCGTTACTGCGATCACATCGTCGGCAACGGCGACGCGGTCTTTGCCCAGGCGGCGCGGCTGGGCGCGGCGGGGATCGTGTCGAAGCGCGCCGCCAGCCCGTATCCCGGCAAGGCGTCGAAAGCCTGGCAGGTCGTCGATTGCCCGCCGGCGGGAGGGCCCGAAGCCGAGACGTCGCTGGCCGCCAGGGCGCCGGAGCGGCGGATTGCCGCGGTGGCGGTCGAGCCGCGGGCGACGGTTTGCGGCGTGCGGCTGACCAATCCGGACCGGATCCTGTATCCGGAGGACCGGGTGACGAAGCGGATGCTGGCGCACTACTACGAGGCGGTGGCGGAGCGCATGCTGCCGCACGTGGTGAAGCGGCCGCTGAGCCTGTTTCGCGCGCCTGAGGGGCTGGAGAACGAGTCGTTCTTTCAGAAGCACGTCGGCGACGCGTCGATCGCGCACCTGCGTGATTCGCCGGTGCGCGAGGGGGAGGGCAAGGACCCGTACATCGCGATCGACGACGTGCGCGGGCTGGTTACGCTGGCGCAGCTCAGCGTGCTGGAGATTCACCCCTGGGGCAGCCGCGAGGACGACGTGGATCGCCCGGACCGGCTGATCTTCGACCTGGACCCGGGCCCGGAGGTCGGCTGGCGCCAGGTCGTTGAGGCAGCCAAGGCGGTCCGCGACCTGCTCGCCGACCTGGGCTTGCAGAGCTTCGCCAAGACGTCGGGCGGCAAGGGCATCCACGTCGTCGTGCCGATCACGCGGCGCGGCGGATGGGACGAGATCAAGGACTTCTGCGGCGGCGTGGCGAAAGTGCTGGCGGCGCGCGAGCCGAAACGCTACGTGGCGACGATGGCGAAATGGGCGCGGCAGGGACGCGTTTTCGTCGACTACCTGCGGAACGTTCGCGGCGCGACGGCGGTCGCGGCGTACTCGACGCGGGCGCGGCCGGGCGCTCCGGTCTCGGCCCCGGTGTTCTGGGACGAGCTTGACGCTCATCCGATTGGTTTTACGCTGCACAGCCTGCCGCGGCGGATCGCGAACCTGCGGCGGGATCCGTGGGAGGACTTCCTGAGTTGCCGCCAGAGTGTGACCAAGGCCGCGCAGGAGCGCCTGGCGCGCTGGCTGCGCGAATCGAGAACGGGAGGTTGAACGTGCGCCGCATCGTGTACAGCGGTCTTGTTGGTCTGACGTTGGGCGTGCTGGCGTCGTCGGCCTGCGCCCAGGAGCGGCCCGCCCTGCCCAGGCCCGGGCAGCCGGCGCCGCCGCTCGTGCTGGAGCACCTGCTGAACGCGCCGCCCGGGGCGCAGGCGACCTGGGAGGCGCTGCGCGGCAAGGCGGTCGTGCTGGAGTTCTGGGCGACGTGGTGCGCGCCGTGCGTCGCCGCCATTCCGCACATGAACGAGCTGACCGACGCGTTCAAGGACAAGCCCGTGGTGTTCATCTCGATCACCGATGAGCCACTGGCCAAGATCACGAAGTTCCTGAAGGACAAGCGCCAGATTCACGGCTGGGTCGGCCTCGACACGGACCGCTCCGTGCTGCTGGGCTATGGCCTGACCGCGATTCCGCAGACGATCCTCGTCGATGCCCGCGGCCGCGTCGCCGCCGTCACCTCGCCCACGCAGGTGACCCGGCAGACCATTGAGGACCTGCTTGCGGGCAAGCTCGTCGCCAGTGATGCGCCGTCCGCGCCGGTCGCCATCACGGTCGCGCCGGCCCCGCCGGGACCGGACGGCGCCGAGGCGCTTTTCCAGTTGCGCATCGCGCCGGCCTCTGGCGCGGGGATGGGCAGCACGACCGGCCGGGGGCGCATCACGCTGAAGAGCTACACGGCGCGCGATCTTGTCGAGTACGCCCACGGGGTCCCGAGCTACCGCGTGGATTGGCGCGCCGATGGGCCGCGCGACCGCTTCGACGCGACGATCAGCGCTCCGTCGGCGTCGCACGGAGCCCTGCTCGAGCTGCTGCGCGGCGCGTGCGCGGCGACCTTCGGCCTGCGGACGCGCATCGAGAAGCGAACCGTGGACGCCTGCGTGCTGCGTGTCGCCGAGGGCGGCGCGAAGCTCCCCGCGACGGCGATGGACGCGGGCGGCGGCTCTTCGTCCAACGCGAGCCCCACCTCGTTCAGCTTCATCAACCACGGCGCCGGCACGATCGCCGAGCAGTTCGGGTATCGGCTCTCGGCGCCGGTCTTCGACGAGACCGGACTGACCGCGCGCTACGACGTCACGTTCAACTGGCCGGCCGAGGACACGGTGGAGGCGCTCTCCGCCGCGGCGCGCGATCAGCTCGGCCTGGAGCTGCGGGCCGAGAAGCGCGAGGTCGCGTTCCTGGTCGTGGAGCGCAGCGCCGAGTAGCGCCGCGCCGTGCGTCAACGCGGCAAGGGGCACTCGCCGCTCTCGGCCTTTGCCGCGTGACGCACGGGCGCACAGGCTGATGGCCCGTGCCACCCTCTTTCAGAGGCTCCCCGCCTGACCCGCCGTCACCATCCGTCCAGGGCGGCGCGCGACCTGTCGCGCGAGCTTCACCCGCGCCCCGGCCCCCCGCGGCTGCCGCCTCCGCCGCGCCCGCCCCTGGCGCCTTCGCCACCGCTGAGCCGGCGCTCCTGACGCGCGCCGTTTGCGGCCGCGGATTGATTCCCGGCCCGGCCGCCTCCGGGGCCGATTTCGGCGACGTCACGATCGGCGCGGCCGAGGCGAAGCTGGCGATGCTGCGGCTCGGTGGCGCCGCGGACGACGTTCGCGGAGGCCAGCCAGACGAATCCGCCGACGAGGCCGGCCAGCAGCGCGATGAATGCGCCGCCGTACACGTTTCGCCGCCAGGTGCACACGAGCGGTGCTTCAGGGCGGACGAAGCGCTTGACGGTGGTGCAGACCCACGACCAGTGGAGGGCCACGTGCACGAGCAGCAGGGCGCCGAGCGACACGGCCAGCCAGAAATGCAGGTCGCCCCAGTCGTGTCGCGTCCACCCCCACAGGCTCAGCCCGCTCCCGCCGCGGCTCCCGGGTGGCAGCACGTAGCGGATGAGCAACCCGGTGGCGATCATGGAAAGCATGACAAGCAGGGTAACGGTGTCGGTGACGAAGTTGAGCGTATTGCGCCGCATGACGCACCTCCCCGCGGGCCAAACGAAACGGCGGCCGTCATCTTTCACCTGGCAACCCGTGTTCCGGCGGGCATGTTCGCCCGTGTCAATCGGCTTTCATGCCCCTGAACCGGTTGAGGAGCGGCGCCGTGCGGCGCAGCGGGCGGAACGCGAACGGGGGCGGCGGCCGGCGGCTCCGGCTGGGTAGATGCGGCGGCCGCAACTCGCGGCCCGGGCTGGGCTTCCTCCGCGGCCTGCGCGGCGGTTCCGGGGTCGGATTCCCCTGTCACCGGGGGTGGTAGTGCGGGTATAAAAGGGCGTCGCGCGGGTCGCTGCCCCGGGTGCAGCGGCAGCGCATGGCGGTTTCCCTGTCCGGTGGCCGGTCGCTACGCAGGGCCGGCAGTCGGGTTCTGGTTGCAGACGAGGTGTAGCGATGGCGCGGTTGTTGCCTCAGCGCGGCGTGATGGGTCCCCTGGTCGTCATCACGATGTCGTGGCTTCTGGCGGGGGCATTGCTCGGTCCGGAGCTGGGCGCGGGCCGTCCCGAGCGCGCCGGCAACGCCGCCGCTCCGGCCGGGGGCGTCGTCGCCGGTGCGGTCGCCGCCGACCCGCAGCAGACCCAGCCCGCGCCGCCGCCCGCGATCCAGCCGGTGCGGCCGACGACGCAGCCGGTGCTGAAGGAGGCGGACGCGGCGGAGCTGCGGCGCATCCGCGAGGAGCGGATGCGCAACCAGGAGGAGATTCGCCGTAACCGCGAAAGGCTTGATCGAGAGAAGGCGGAGCGCGGCGAGCCGGAGGAAGCGCCGGACGAGGACATTCCGCCGGCCAAGACGCCTGAGCAGATTCGCGAGGAAGCGCGGCAGCGTGCCGAGGAGGAGAAGCGGCGCAACGAAGAGCGTCGCCGGCAGGCGGAGGAGGCACGGCGGGGCGCGAGCCAGCCGGCGGCGTCGGGTGAGGCGTCGATGCCGGTGACGCAGCCGAGCGGGGTGTCGGCGAGCGCGGGTCGCCGGCAGGCGGTGGCGCCGGTGGCGGAGGATGGGCGGACGGAGTGGTTCTACTACGAAGGCAAGCCGTGGGAGGACGTGCTGAGGGACTTCGTGGAGCGGATCGGCAAGCCGCTGATCGGCGAGATGCCGTTCATCGCGGGCGAGCTGACGTACAAGGGCCGGCGCAAGATGACGAAGGAAGAGGCGCTGGACGAGCTGAACCTGCTGCTGCATTTTCAGGATTACCGCTTCGTCGAGCTCGAAGACTACGTGATGTTCGTGCCGCTGACGTCGGAGATGCCCAAGCACGTCAAGGTCTCGCACGTCTATCCGACGGTGCAGGCGTTCGAGGAGGACACGAGCCTGCGGCGGATGGACTACGTGACGGTGTACATCCACATCAACGACCGGCCGGCGTCGGCGGTGGTGGAGATGTTCGGCGACATGATCCCGGACTACGCGCGGTTCACGGCGCTGGCGGATACGAACGACATCCGCTTCACGGGGCTGGTGAAGGACATCCGTGACTTCCTGGCGCTGTACGCCAAGGCGCCGAAGGACCCGGACGACCCGCGGAAGATGAAGGTGTTTCCCATCAAGACCAACGCCGCGGTCGTGGAGCAGATGGTGCGCAGCCTGCTGAACGTGCGGACCGGGCCCCAGGTGCGCATCAACCCGCGCACCAACCGGCCCGAGGCGGTCGAGCAGCAGGAAGACCTGCGCATCATGGCGGACGACCGGACGAACACGCTGATCGTCAAGGGCACGCCCGACGAGCTGCGCAAGGTCGAGGAGCTCCTGGCCGAGCTGGACAAGACGCGCGACATCGGCGAGTTCGTCACCCGCGTGCACGAAGTGCGCTACGGCAACGCGGGCGAGATCGCCAACCTGCTCAACCAGATCTTCCAGCAGGAGCAGGGGCAGGCCTCGCCAGGGCAGCGCGTGCAGCGCATCGTGCGCCCGCCGCAGCCCGGCCAGCGCGCCCAGCCCGTTCAGCCCCAGCCGCAGCAGCCCAACCAGCCCGCGCCGCAGGACATCTTCGTCGAGGACGTCTTCGAGCGGGCCAAGAAGACGGTGCGGCTGGTCGCCGACGAGCGCACCAACACGCTGATCGTCTACGCCAACGAGGAGGGCCAGGAGCGCGTCCGCACGCTGCTGGAGACCATCGACAAGCCCGTTCCCACCAACTTCAAGACCTTCGCCCTCAAGAACGCCCGCGCCGAGACCATCCAGCCCGTCGTCGAGCAGATCGCCCGCCAGGGCGGCGGCCGCGGCGTGCGCGGCGTGACCACCGGCGCGACCGTGCTGGCCGACACCACCGCCAACGTCCTGCACGTCATCGCCGAGCGCGAGGCGATGGCCCAGGTGCAGGCGATCATCGAGCAGCTCGACGTCGAGGGGCCGGCCGAGAACCGCCACATCGTCGAGCTGCGCAACGTCCGCCCCAGCGAGATGGTGCCTTACGTCCAGGCGCTGCTCGAGGGCGACGCCGGCGCCCCCGCCGCCGCGCCGGCCCGTCCCGGGGTGCGGCCGGCGTTGCGCGGCGTCCGGGCGCAGCCGAGCTCGGTGCTGACGGCGAAGGTGATCGCGCTGGATTCGGCGGGGCTGCTGATGGTGATCTGCACCGACGAGCAGTGGAACAAGGTCGAGACGCTGATCAAGCTCTACGACGAGAAGGCCGTCAGCAACCGCGACCTGGTGCGCAGCTTCAAGATCAAGAGCGCCGACGCCAACACGATCGCCGCGGCGCTGACCGTGCTGTATCGGCAGTACAACCACCCCACGCTCGGCAGCTCGAATCCGATCATCACCCCGATCGACGACTCGATCTACGTCTCCGCCATCCAGCCGGCGCTCGACGAGATCGAGGCCATGATCCGCGCCATGGACGTGGCGCCCGACGTCCACCCCCTCACCATCATGCCGCTCAAGTACGCCGACGCCGCCCAGGTCGCCGTCCAGGTCCAGCCGCTGCTCGGCGGCGGGGCGGGCGCGGCGGCGATGCCGCGCGGCGTCCGGGGCGGGGCGATGCGCATGCCCGGCGCCGCCGGTGGGGCGGGCGGGACGGTGGAGGCGGACACGACGATCAACGCGCTGATCATCCGCGCCGACGGCGAGACGGTGGAGCGCATCCGCGGCTACGTGGAGGAGCTGGAGGCGCAGTACGCCGCCCAGACGCCGGAGACGCGCTACTACACGCTGAAGTTCGCCGACCCGCGTGACGTATCGGCGGCGTTGTCGACGCTGTTCGGGACGGCGGGGGGCGCTCGGGGGCCGCGCTTCCAGGGGGCGGCGGTGGGTGGCGGCGGGCAGGTGAAGGCGGTGGTCGCGGGCAACCAGGTGGTGGTTGAGGCGCCGCTGGAGAAGTTCCCGCAGATCGAGGAGGTCATCAGCCAGCTCGACGACGTGCGCGGGCGCGACATCATCGTCAAGACGATCAAGATGCCCGGCGCCGACGTGAGCGGTCATGCCCAGCGGCTGAACTCGGCGTTCCGCGAGATGTCGCGCAACCGCAACCTGGTGGCGCGCTTCGACGCCGACGTCTCGACCGAGACGATCCTGCTGACGGTCAGTTCGGAGCTGCTGCCCGAGGCCGAGCGGCTGCTGGACGAGATTCGCGACGTATCGGAGAAGCTGGTGATCGACACGCAGTTCCGCCAGCTCATGCACGCCACGGCGCAGGAGGCGGCGGCCTGGCTCCAGCAGCAGCTCATCACGTCGACGCTGGGCACGCTGGGGCGCAACGCCAGCCAGCAGATCCGCGTGACGCCCGACTCGCGCACCAACCGGCTGATCGTCAGCGGGCCGCAGGTGGCGGTGAAGCAGGGCATGCAACTGCTCGACCAGTTCGACATTCCCGTGCCGGTGCACGACGAGCCGATCGCCACGCCGATCGCCACCGACACGCGCAAGCTGCCGGGGCTCGACGTGGGCAGCCTGGCCAACCAGCTCAACCAGATCTTCCGCGCCCGGCCGCCGCGGCCCGACAAGCTGCAATACAGCTTTGCCGCCGACGTGGCGACGTCGACGCTGATCTTCACCGTGCCGAAGGACGGGGTGGCGGAGGTGGAGGCGATCATCAGCAAGTTCGCGGCGGAGACGACCGACCTGGAGCAGGTGCAGGAGTTCTTCGAGATCAAGAACGCCGACGCGGCGTACGTGGCGCAGCAGGTGCAGAACCTGCTGAACGTGCGCTTGACGGCGACGCGCGGGCGCGATGTGGCTCAGCGCGTGAACGTGACGGTGGATCAGCGGCTGAACCGGGTGATCATGTACGCGCCGAAGTTCGCGATCGAGCTGGGGCAGGCGCTGATCGCCGAGCTGGACCAGGTCGCGCCGACCGCGGACCTGATCCAGACGATCTCGCTGAAGAACGCCGACGGGAACACGGTCGTCGGCGTGCTGAACACGGCCCTGGCGGAGCTGTTCCGCACCAAGCGCGCCCTGCGCGTCGCGGTGGAGCCGCTGACCAACTCGCTGATCGTCGCCGGCGCCAGCAAGGAGGAGTTCGCCCAGATCAGCAAGTTCGCGAGCGACCTCGACGAGGGCAGCAGCCAGTTCGACCGCGTCCCGGTCATGATCGAGCTCAAGCACGCCGACCCAGGCCAGATGGTCAACATGATCAACGGGCTGTACGGGGGCGGGCGGCGCAGCGGGACGAGCCAGCAGCAGCAGGTGATGGTCACGAGCACGAACAACATGCTGGTGATCCAGGCGCCGCCGCGCAAGGTGGACGAGATCAAGCAGCTCATCGCGCAGATCGACGCGGTGGACGCCAGCGGGATCGAGGTGAAGACCTACCAGCTCAAGCTGCTGAGCGCCCAGCAGGTGGCGATGCAGGTGCAGTTCTACCTGGCGAGCCTGGGCAACCTGGCCAAGCCGGGGCAGCTCCGGCCCGGGGCCTTCGCCGAGCCGACCACCAACACGCTGGTGGTGCTGGCCCCGCGCGAGCAGATTTCGTTCATCGACCTGCTGATCACCAAGCTCGAGGCCAGCGAGGTGCCGTCGGCCGATACGCAGACCTACGTGCTGCGGCACGCGCGGGCCGACGCCATCGCCAACAACGTGGCCCAGATGCTCCAGGCCAAGGTGGCCGAGCGCGAGGGCGTCAGCAAGCAGCAGTCGGTGCGGACGCTGGTTTTCGCCGACCCGACCGGCAACCGCCTCTTCGTCTACGCCCCGAGCCAGTATCAGGAGCTGGCCGGCGAGATGATCCGGATGATCGACACCGAGGTCGACAGCGGCGACATCGTCCGCGTCGTCTCGGTCGAGAAGTCCGACGCCGCCGCCGTCGCCAACACGCTCAACCAGATCATCCAGTCCCGCAGCGGCGGGGCGCAGGGCGCGCGGCGCGTCAGCGTCGTGGCCGACGCCGCGAGCAACAACGTGCTCCTGTCGGGCCTGCCGAAGGACGTGGCCTGGGCCCAGGGCCTGGTGGACGAGCTGGCGGCCAACGGCGGCAGCACGCCCGAGCTGCGCATCTTCAAGCTCGAGCACCTCAGCACGATGGACGCGGCGGACATCCTGAACGGGGTGATGGCGCCCGCGGCCAAGGCCGGCGAGACGGTGACCATCACCGAGGACAGCTTCTACAACCGGCTGATCGTCAGCGCGCCGCGCCGCAAGATGCGCGAGATTGAGAGCTACCTGAAGCTGGTTGACGTGCGCCCCGGGGGCGAGGACGCCGGGCTGCTTGCCGGCGGCAAGAACATCTACTTCGTCCCCATTGTGCGGGGCGATGCCTTCGACATCTGCTACGACGTCGAGGACCTGCTGCCGCCGGCGAGCCGCGGCGGCCCGGACCTGACGCCGGACTGGGACGGCGACTACATCAAGGTGATCTGCCGCGAGAGCGAGATCGACCAGATTCGCGAGCTGATCCGCAAGTTCGACGACAACGCCAAGGAAGTGCGGAAGATCGTGGTTCGGCGGACGCGCGACTGGGAGCGCGTGGCGCCGTACCTGAGCCAGAAGCTGCCGAACCTGCGGGTCGAGCAGCTCGGCGGCGAGGATGCGGCGAGCCAGTCGATCATCATGACCCTGCCGCCGCCGACCAGCCGGCCAGACCTGGAGCGCAAGGAGCGTCGCGAGCACCGCAACGGATCGCGCGACGGCGCCGACCGCGGGTCGCGCGAGGACGCCGACCGGGGCGCGCGGCTGGATTCTCCCGCGGCGCCCGGCGCGCCGCGCACGGCGCTGGCGATGGCGGAGGGGCGCTCGTTCAGCGAGGCCCTGGCGCAACTGACGGGCGGCCAGGCTCCGCCGACGCCTCCGGCCGAGAGTGAGAAGCGCGCCCGCGAGCCGGCGAAGATTCAGCTCATGCCCGACGGGCGGATGATCATCTCCGGCCCGCAGGACTCGGTTCGCGACGTGCAGGACGCGCTCGACCTGCTGGAGAAGGACCTCTCCGCCGGCGAGGTCATTCGCATCTTCGAGTTCCAGTACGGCGACGTGAGCGCCGCGGCCCGCATCCTCGAGAACATGTTCAACGAGCCGCCCGCCGCGCGCCTCGCCCAGGCCCAGGCCCAGATGCAGCGCATGCAGCAGATGGCTCAGCAGCAACAGCAGCAACAGCAGCAGCAGCAACAGCAGCAGCAGCAGCAGGGCCGGCGCGGCGGCGACGACGGGCCGGGGCGCGGCGGCGGCATCGGGGCCGCCGGCGGCATCATGGACCAGATGCGGGCGATGATGGGCGGCCAGGCGGGCCGCGGGGCGCAGGACGGCGGCGGCCAGCAGCGCAGCACGGAGCTGCGCATCGCGACCGACACCGGGCACAACCGGCTGATCATCAAGTGCGACCAGGCGTTGCTGCCCGACATCATCCAGCTCCTGCGCGAGCTGGACATCCCGCCCAGCGACGTCGACGTCAAGGTGTTTCAGCTCCGCAACCTCGACGCCCGCGAGACCGCCGAGAACATCAAGGAAGTCCTCGGCATCAACCAGGCCCGCACCGGCCGGCAGACGCCGCGCCTGCCCGGCCAGGCCGGCGGGCAGCAGCAGCAGTTCCTCGAGCTGATCCAGCAGCAGATGGCCGTGGCGGCGCCCGGCGGCGACGGCGCGACCAAGATCGAGTCGGCCCAGATCGTGCCGAACGTCATCACCAACTCGCTGATGGTCTCGGCCCCGCCCGAGGTCATGACGATCATCTCCAACGTCATCAGCGACCTGGAGAAGCTCGAAGGCCGCGACGTGCTCGTCATCCGCAACTATGAGCTCCAGAAGGCCCGCGTCGAAGACGTCCTCCCGCTGCTCCAGGAGATCTTCTCCGTCAGCAGCGGCCGCGGCGGCCCCGGCGGGCGAGGCGGCTCTCCGGCCGACCTGGGGCCGGTGAGCATCTCCGGCGACCCGCGCAGCAACATGCTGATCGTCGCCGCCGCCGCCAAGGACCTGCCCATCGTCGAGGAGCAGATCATCCTCCACGACATCGAGGGCGCCATCGCCGAGGCCCAGACCTACACCGTGCGCTACGGCGACGCGCAGGCGATCGCCACGGTCGTCAGCGAGATCTACGGCGCCGGCGGCGGGCCGGGAGATGGGCGGCGCGGCGGCGGGGCGTCGAGCGCCGAGATCGTGCGCATCACTGCCGAGCCGATCACCAACACCATCGTCGTGCTGGCGCCGCGCGAGAAGCGCGACCTCATCTTCGCCAAGATCAGGGACCTCGACGAGCTGAACCCCAAGGAGATCCGCGAGATCGCGCTGCGCTACGCCAACCCGGAGAAGCTCGCCGAGAAGCTGATGGCGGTCTTCGGCGGCCGGGCCGTGACGGCCGAGACGGCCGGGGCGGCGGGCCGCGCCGCGGGCGCGCGCCGGGCCGGCGGCGGCGGCGCGGCGACGGAGCGCGTGGTCATCATCGGCGACAAGAACGCCAACAAGCTGCTGGTGCGCGCGCCGGACGCGCTCTTCAGCCAGATTCGCGACCTGGCGCACACGCTGGACGTCTCCACCGACTCGCTCAGCATCCGCCAGTTCCCGCTGAAGTACGCCGACGCCCAGACCGCCGTGGACAGCGTCAAGAGCGCCATGACCGAGTACATGATGCTGACGCGGCAGACCGGCACGGACGTGGATTTCGACGCGTTCATCCCCGTGGCCGACGCGCGCACCAACAGCGTGATCGTCGTCGGCTCGCCGGAGATGTTCCCCATCGTCGAGAACCTGGTCAACGCCGTCGACATCGACGTCCCCGCCGATCAGCGCAAGCAGTTCCGCGTCTTCGCCCTGCACGACGCCAATGCCGAGACCATCACCGACGCCATCAACGCGTACGCGGCGGGGCGCGGCGGCGGCGGCGGGGCCGCGCCGGGCCGGCCGGGGCGCCCCGGCGGCGGCGGCTCGGGCGGCCAGATCGTGGATGTATCGGCCGTGGCGGACACGGCGACGAACAGCGTGATGGTCTTCGGCAAGCAGGCCGACCTGGCCATGATCGAGCGCGACATCATCGCGCCGGTCGAAAAGGCCGGCTGGCGCGAGATCGAGCGCATCGAAGTGACCAAGGCCCCGGCTTCGCAGGTCGCGATGCAGGTGCTGCAATTCTGGGGCGACGCCGGCCAGGGCGGCCGCGGGGCCCCCATGATCCAGCCCAGCGACGCGACGAAGAGCCTCATCATCTTCGGCACCAAGAGCCAGAACGAGCGCGTGCGCCAACTCGTCGCCGGCTTCGACGGCGCCGAGTTCCAGCTCGACCCGGTCAAGATCATCCAGGTGCCCATGACGCAGGACGCCGTCGCCCTGGCCGGCGACATCGAGCGCCTGGTCATCGACGGCGAGAGCCGCATCGCCAACGCCCAGGGCCGACAGCCCCGCGTCGTCACCGTCACCGCCAACGCCGAGACCAACTCGCTGCTGGTCTACGGCGACCCGACGATCTACGCCATGGTCGAGAGCATCGTCAGCCAGCTCGGCGACATGCGCCCGGGTGAAATGACCACCGCCGTCATCGAACTCGTCAACCTCACCACCGATGAGGCCGCCAAGCTCATTGACGACATGCAGAGCCGCCGCAGCAGCCAGACCACCACCGGTGGGCGCACCGGCGGCGGCGCGGCGCCCGGCGGCCGGCGCATCACGCCCCAGCCCGCGACGCCGCAGCCGCGCGTTCAGCCCGCGCCGCAGCGCAACCAGCCCAATCAGCCCCAGCGGCCGCGCGGCGGACAGGGCGGACAGGGCGGCGCGCGCGGCGGCGGCGTCATGCTGATGCCGCGCTCGCCGGCGCCGCCGATCGGCGCCGAAGCGGCGGACGGCGGCGCGGCGGGCGTGGCCGGCGGTCGGCCGCTGGTCGCGACGGCGCTGGCCGCGCCGTCGGTGATGGCGATGCTGCTGGCGCAGGACGCGGCGACCGGCGCTGCGCCGGCGTCTCAGCCGCAGCCGGAGCCGCGCGGCATTTCCGGCACGCTCCAGGGCCGCGTGGTGGCGACGCCGCTGGACGGCCGGCGGCTGATCGTGACGGGCACGAAGCGTGACATCGAGTTCATCAAGCAGATGCTGACGGTGATGGAGGCGACGTCGCCGCAGCCGGTCGTCGAGGTGTTTCCGCTGGAGTATTCGAAGGCGACGACGCTGCAACAGGTGGTGGACCAGTTGCTGCGGTCTCACACGGAGCAGACGGGCGGAGCGGACCGGTTCGACCGCTACATCGTGATTGCCGAGGGTCGCAGCAACTCGCTGATCGTCTCGGCGAACGAGAAGAGCATGGAGCTGGCGCGGGTGCTGATCGCCGAGCTCGACCGGCCCGACATCGAGAGCCTGAAGTTCAAGACGGTCCAGCTCCAGAACCTCCAGGCGGCCGAGGCCGTCGGCCTGGTCACGCCCATGATCGAGGCCATGATCCGCCTCCAGGGCGACACGGCGGAGATGCGTCCGTCGGTCCAGGCCGTGAACCGCATCAACGCCGTGCTCATTCAGGGCACGCAGAAGGACGTCGAGGAGATCGAGCGGCTGCTGGCGGCGGTGGACGTGCCGCTGGCGCCGGACGCGGCCCAGAACGACTTCATCCGCACCGACGTGATGATCGTCACGCTGGAGAACGCGACCGCCGCGGATGTGGCGACGGTGCTCGACAACCTGATCGAGGTGGACCGCAGCGCCGGCGGCACCGGCGGCGGCGCGGCGCAGGCGGGGGCCAAGGCGCTGGTGCGCATCCTGCGGCTGACCGCGGCGGACGGAAAAGAGCTGCCGGACATCGAGCTCGACAAGCCCATCCGCATCGTCGCCGACAAGGGCTCGAACTCGCTGATGGTGCTCTCGACGCCCAAGAACAACGTCGCGCTGCGCGAGGTCATCGGCGTCTTCGACTCGCTCCCGCGCGGGGCGGAGATCGACGTCAAGAGCATCACGCTGCGGCACGCGGCGGCGGCGACCGTCGCCGAGCTGCTGACGACGGTTTTCGAGCAGGGGCTGAACACGCTGAAGCGGCCGGCGGACATGGCGGGCACGGGCTTCGAGCGCGGGGTGATGCCGCCGCTGCCGCCGAACCTGGCCGGCTCGGGGCTGCCGTTCCGCGTGGTGGTTCAGGCGGACGAGCGCAGCAACAGCGTGGTGGTGGTGGGGCGGAAGGAAGCGGTGGTTCTGGCGGCGGGGCTGATCGCGCAGCTCGATCGTCCGAGCGCGGAGCTGAGCTACCAGCCGCACGTGCTGAGCCTGAAGAACGTGCAGGCGAGCACGATGCAGGAGAAGCTGACGGAGCTGCTGGACCAGCGCATGACGGCGCTGGGCAGCAAGGACAAGAACGCGGCCCGCGACGGCGCGGTGATCGTGGCGGAGGAGCGCACCAACTCGCTGATGGTGCTGGCCTCGCCCGAGATGCACCAGTTGCTGGGCGGCCTGGTGCGCGAGATGGACGACGCCGCCAGCTACCGCATCGTCGATACGCGCTTCCGCCCGCTGAAGTTTGCCGACGCTGGCAAGCTCCAGGCCCTGCTCCAGGAGCTCTTCGACAAGAAGAAGCAGTCCGAGACGACGCTCACCCAGGCCAAGGACGAGGCCAACGTGCTGGCCGACTACCGCAGCAACTCGCTGCTGATCGTCGGCACGCGCGACTACCTCGATGAGGCCGAGCGGCTCATCGCCCAGCTCGATCAGCAGTTCGAGCCCACGATCGAGTTCAAGCTGCGCCCGATCCTGCTCAACAGCGCCGTCAACATCGCCGCGCTCATCACCGACATGGTCGAGAAATCCCGGCCGCAGGGCGCCCAGGCCCAGCAGACCGGCACACCGATCCACGTCGCCGCCGACCCCTACTCCAACAGTCTCATCATCGCCGCTTCCGCCGAGGACATCGGCAAGGTCGAGCGCTGGGTCGATACGCTCGACCGGCCGACCGACCCGGGCGGCCGCGTCGTGCGCATCATCCCCATCCGCGTCCAGAAAGCCGAGCAGCTCGCCACCCAGGCCCAGAACCTGTTCCAGAAAACCGGCGCCGCCGGCGGAGCCGGTGCGGCGGGCGGCGGCGGCGGAGACGTGACGGTCGATTTCGACGCGACCACCAACTCGGTGATCGCCATCGGTCCGCCGGCCGTCGTGCGCGACATCGAGGATTTCCTGTCGCGCATGAACGAGCTTCCGGTGACCAACAACGCCATCGTCCGGCACTTCAAGCTCAAGCAGGCCGACGCCCAGAACGCCGGCGACCTGCTCTCCAACATCCTCCAGGGTCGCAGCGGCACCGTCGGAACGACCGGCGGCGCGGGCGGCGGGGGAACGGGCGGCGGCTCGGCCGAGGAGAACGAAGTGATGCTGATCTTCCAGCGCGAGACCGCCGAAATGGGCCTGGAGACGCTCAAGGCGATGCGCGCCAGCATCCGCGTGACGGCGGACGTGCGCACCAACTCGCTCTGGGTCAGCGCCCCGCCCGACAGCATGCCGATGATGGAGTCGCTCGTCGCCGCGGTCGACCAGCCGCCCGAGACCGCCAAGGTGCGCGTCTTCACGCTGCGCAACTCGACCGCCGAGCAGATGGTCCAGACGCTGCGCGAGCTGTTCGGCCAATCCACCACGGGCGGCACGACCGGCACGCGCACCGCGGCCGGCGGCCAGCAGCAGGAGCGCGTGCTGACGCTGGGCGAAGGGCTCGATGCCGGCGGACGGCAACAGATCCAGTTCACGACCGACGCGCGGACCAACTCGGTCATCGCCGCCGGCACCGAGGGCTACCTGCGGCAGGTCGAGGAGCTGGTGCTGCAACTTGATGCCACGCCGATCCCCGAGCGGATCACGACCGTCTACCAGCCGCGGAACGCGCCGGCGGAGGCGCTGCAAACCGCGCTGGACCAGTTCAACCAGCAGGAGCAGCAACGGCTGGACCAGTTGGAGGACATCTCGGCGACGGAGAAGATGGCGCGGCAGATCATCTCGGTGCCGAGCCCGGACACCAACCAGGTGATCGTCAGCTACGATCCCCGCCGCCGCGTCGAGGTGCAGGACCTCATCCGTGAGCTGGACCAGCCGCCGCCGCAGGTGATGATCCAGGTGCTGGTGATCGAGGTGACGATCGAGAACTCGCTGGAGCTGGGCGTCGAGTTCGCGTTCGAGGACCTGCAATACGCCAAGGCGGGCCCGGACGACACGACGACCTTCGACTACGTGCTGGGCACGGACGTCGGGGCGGCGGGCTCGGGGCTGGGCGGGTTCACGTTCACGATCGCCGGCAAGGACTTCAACTTCCTGCTGCGCACGCTGCAATCCGAGGGCGTGCTGAACGTGCTCAGCCGCCCGCAGATCGTGGCCATGGACAACCAGGAGGCCAAGATCGACGTCAGCAACGACGTGCCCTACGTCACCGGCACCAGCACCAGCGAGGGCGGGCAGGTGACCACGTCGGTCAACCGCGAGCGCATCGGCATCATCCTGACCGTCACGCCGCAGATCAACTCTGACGGCTTCGTGCGCATGCAGATCAACCAGCAGGTGTCGGACCTGACGGACTCAACGGTGCAGATCCAGCCGGGCGTCAACTCGCCGATCTTTCTGCGCCGCGAGGCCGACACGGTCGTCACCGTGCGCGACAACGAGACGGTCGTGCTCGGCGGGCTGATCACCTCGCGCGAGAGCCGCACCGAGCAGAAGATCCCCATCGTGGGCGAGCTTCCCGTGCTGGGGCCGCTCTTCCGCTTCCAGAACACCAGCGTGCGCCGCTCCGAGCTGCTGCTGGTGCTCACCCCGCGGATCATCCGCGCCGTCGAGGACTACCGCGAGCTCTCGATCCAGGAGCGCGACCGCACGGGCATGATGCCGCCCGAGGTGCTCATGCACCCGTTGATGAACAACCTGCGCGTCCATCCGGACCAGATCCGCCCCGGCGACGGCAGCGTCGCCCCGGCGCCCACGCCCGAGGAAGACCTCGTGCCGCCGCTCGACGACGACGCCTACGGCCCGCGACGGCCGCGGCGGCTGGAGAACGGCGTCGATCCGAGTTCGTACGACGTGCCGGTGATGCGCACCAGGGCGGCGCAGGCGACCGCGGGGCAGCGGCGGCCGTGATCGCGGGCAGGGCTTCGCGTGGGGGAACGGCGGCCCGCTGTGAGCGCGGGGGCTGAAGCGTGGGGCAGAGGACGTACATGGTCGGAGCCAGGTTCGGTGTGGCCGGGAGCTGGGCGCTGCGTGCCGCGGCGCTTGCGCTGGCGGTGCTCGCGGCGCCGGGTTGCCAAGGGCCACAGCCGGGGCCGAACCCGAGCGGCGGCTCGTCGGGCCGGCTGCTCGGCACGGGGACGACGACCGGCGGCCGGACGAGCGAGATCGACGCATCCCGGGTGGCGGCGCGCGACGACATCGTCTCCATCTCGCAGTTCTGGCAGCCGGTGCCCTGGCTGTATGACTCCGACCGTGGGGCGGTGGGGTTCAAGGTTCCGGTGTACTTCGTGTCGGCCCAGACGGAGCGCGGCGCGTTCGTTTCGGGCGCCATCAACTGTCACCTGTACACGGTCGAGCGCGGCGCCGATGGCCAGCCGCAGCGCGTCCTGCGGCACTCGTGGCGGCTGGACGAGAACGAGGCGATGAAGTTCCGCGTGCGCAAGGTGACGGTGATGGGGTATCCGTACAATTTCTACCTGACGTGGCCGGACGACCTGAAGCTGCAAGGCCGCGACATCGAGGTGCAGTTTTCCTACGAGCGCAAAGACGGCCGCGTGATCTCGGGTGCGCCGCGGCGGTTCAAGGTGGCGTCGTAGATGGTGAGATTCTCGGTTCCGGGGGTATGACGCCTTCGCGTCAGGCCTTGGCGCGGAGCTGCGCTTCGAGCTCGGCCAGGCGCTCCTCCAGCCGCTTGATCGTCTTGTGCATCTCTCCCAGGCGGCCGATGTAGGCGACCTGGCGCCGCATGTCGCGGATCGGGATCGCCGGCTGTCCGAGCACCGTCTCGCCGTCGGGCACATTGTTCGTGACGCCGGCCTTCGCACCGACGGTTACGCGGTCGCCGATGCGGATGTGGCCGACGACGCCGGCCTGGCCCGCGAGCGTGACGTGGTCGCCGACGGTGACCGAGCCGGCCAGGCCGACCTGGCCCACGAAGAGACAGTGGGCGCCGATCCGCGTGCCGTGGCCGATGGTGATCAGGTTGCTGAACTTGGTGCCGTTGCCGATGCTGGTCTGGCCGAGCGTGGCGCGGTCGACGGCGCAGTTGGCGCCGATCTCCACGTCGTCGCCGATCGTCACGCGCCCGATCTGCGGGATCTTGATCCAGCGGCCGGCGACCGGGGCATACCCCAGGCCATCCTCGCCGATGACCGTGTTGGCGTGGATCGTGACGCGGTCGCCGACGTGCGTGTCGTCGTAGATCACCACGTTCGGGTACAGCAGCACCTGGTCGCCGATGCGGCAGCGCGGGCCGATGTAGCACCCGGGGTAGATCACCGCGTCGGCGCCGATCCGCGCCTCGTCGTCGATCGTCACACCCGGGTAGATGCGCGCGTTCGGCCCGATGACCGCCGTCGGCGCGATGTTCGGCGGACCTTCGTCGGCTCTCGGGGGCCGGTGCCTTCGGTAGCCGTGCAGCTCGACGATGAGGATGGTGATGGCGGCGTAGGGGTCTTCGACGCGGATCAGATCGAGGCCCCGCGGGGCTTCGACGCCGGGGCGCAGCACGACCGCCGACGCCCGCGTCTCTTGCAGCAACCGCTCGTACTTCGGGTTGGACAGGAACGAGATCTGCCCTTCGAGGGCGTCTTCGAGCGTGTTGACGGCGGTGATGACGCGCTGCGGGTCGCCATGGAGCTCGGGACAAAGGCCCCGTTCGCGAAGCGTGTCGCAGAGCTGCGCCAGAGTCGCCTGTTTCACGTCCTGCGCTTCCAGCCCGTGGGTTTCGTACCAGTTCATGGGCGGCGCGGCCGTAATGGCGGCCGATGCCAGGGCTGATCCTACGCACGCAGGCGCTCCCCTGCAACGCCGGCCCGCCCGCTCAGCGAGCCAGCTCCGCCAGCAGCAGGAGCGGCCAGCCGGCGTACTTTCGGGCGCGCGGGAAGCGCGCCGCCAGGCCGGCGTCGACCGCGTGCTCGCTCAGGTGGACGATCCGCAGGCCGGACCGGACTGCGGCCATGACATAATCGCTGATTTCGTAGGGCAGGCTGGCCGGGCAGACGTCCACGCCCGTGGCCGGGTCGCGGAAGTGCGCGTGGATGCCGCGCAGCAGCATGGCCGGGTGGACCGTCGAGATGATAATGCGGCCCTCCGGTCGCGCGAGCCGTCCCATTTCCCGCAGGAGCCCTGCCAGGTCGGCGATGTGATCCAGAACCAGGCAGCACAGCACGCAATCGAACGAGGCGTCGGCCAGCGGCAGCCGCGCCGTCAGGTCGTGCACGACGAAACGCAGCGCCAGGCCGGCCTGCTCGGCCTTGGCGCGGGCGGCGGCCAGCATCCCCTCTGAAAAGTCCACCGCCGTCACCTCCGCACCCGCCGCGGCCCAGCGCAGCGCGTGCCGTCCCGTGCCGCAGCCGAGGTCGGCCACTGCGAGGCCGCGCACGTCGCCGAGCAGCGGCGGAAGGTGCTGGTCCTCCAGCAGGATGAGCGGGTTGGCCTCAGCGTCGTAGATGGCGGCCCAGCGGTCGTAGCCGTCGCGCACGGCGACGTGCTCGGCGGGCTGCCCGGGTTTGAATGGCAGATCGCAACGCATCGTCGGAGTGTACCGGCGGCGGAGCCGGGCTGTCTCCAGCCCGGTCGAGATCGTGAGAAGCAGCGGCACACGGACAACCCCCGCGCTTGCGCTTGGGGCTCGGGTGGGGCTAACATGCCCGAATGGCGCAGACGCTGTACCTGATCGACGGGCACGCGCAGATCTACAGGGCGTACTTCGCGCCGTTCGCTACGCTCAGGGCGCCCTCCGGCGAGCCGACGCGCGCCACGCACGTCTTCTGGCAGATGGTGCTGAACATTCTCAAGAACCGCCGGCCGCAGTTCATGGCGATGGCGCTCGACGTGTCCGACGAGACCGTCTTCCGCCGCGACATTCACGCCGAGTACAAGGCCCATCGCGAGCCGCCGCCGGAGGACCTGCCGATCCAGCGCGACCGGATCATCGGGATGGCCGAGGCGCTGGGGCTGCCGATCCTGCGGGCGCCGGGGTTCGAGGCGGATGACATCATGGCGACGCTGGCGGCGCGGCTGGCGGGGCCGGAGCTGCACGTCGTGCTCGTGAGCAAGGACAAGGACCTGGAGCAGCTCCTCGGCCCGCACGTCTCGATGTACGACCCCGGCAAGGACGCGCTCATCACCCCCGACGTGCTGCTGCGCGAGAAGGGCTGGCGGCCGGAGCAGGCCGTCGAGGCCCAGATTCTCACCGGCGACAGCGTAGACAACGTCCCCGGCGTGCCGGGCATCGGCCCGAAGACCGCGGCGAAGCTGCTGGAGAAGTACGGTACGGCCCTCGGCGTGATCGAGCACGCCCACGAGTTGTCTCCGAAGCAGCGCGAGAACGTGCTGGCGTTCGCGCCGAGTATCGAGACCGCACGCAGCCTCGTCACCCTCAGAAAGGACACGCCCGTCGATTTCGACCTCGACGCCGCGCGCGTCGAGCGACTGCGCTGGTCGGCAGTTGTGCCCATCATGCGCAAGCTGGGCATGCGGCGGATGCTGGAGCAGGTGCCGGCGGAGGAAGGCGGCGGCGCCGAGGAACAGGGTCGCGGCTCGGATCGCGGTGCGGATCGAAACCGCTCGTCAGAGCGCCGCCACGAACCTCCGCCGGTCCCGACGCTGGCGCAGCTTCGCGCCCCGGCGCTCGAACAGCCCGAGGGCGGGCGATATCACCTCGTGGGGACGGCGGAGGAGCTGGCGCAGCTCGTGGACGCGCTGCGCGCGCAGCCCGCGTTCGCGATCGACACAGAGACGTCCGGCACACACCCGTTGGACGCGGACCTGCTGGGCGTGTCGCTGGCGTGGCGACCGGGCGAGGCCTATTACCTGCCGGTTCAGTCGATCTTCGGGCCGACGCTCTCCCTCGAGCAGCTCCGCAGCGCCCTTGGGCCGCTGCTGGCGGACGGGAGCAAGCTCAAGGTGGGCCACCACGTGAAGTACGATGCGATCGTCCTGCACCAGGCGGGCATGCCCGTCGCCGGACCGCTGTTCGACACCATGATCGCCGCGTTCGTGCTCGATCCGCTGCAAACGTCGTTCAGGCTCGACAGCCTGGCCGCGCGGGTGCTGAATCACACGATGATTCCGATCACCGACCTGATCGGCAAGGGCCGCGACCAGCTCCGCCTCGACCAGGTGCCGCTGGCGCACGTCGCCGAGTACTCCGGCGAGGACGCGGACTACACCTGGCGGCTGCACGCGCTGTTCGAGCCGCACCTGCGCGGCTCCGAGTTGGCCTCGCTCTTCTACGACGTCGAGATGCCGCTCGTCCGCGTGCTGATGGACATGGAGCGCCACGGCGTGCGCGTCGACGTCGAGTTCCTCCAGCGCATGAGCCGGCAGCTCGCGGCCCGGATCGGCCAGATCACTGACGAGATCCACCGCCTCGCCGGCGTTGTCTTCAACATCGACTCGCCCAAGCAGCTCGCCGAAGTGCTCTTCGACAGGCTCGGCATGCGCGTGGTCCGCCGCACCGCGACGACCCGCTCGACTGACGCCGACACGCTCGAAACGCTCGCGGATGAGACCGGCCACCCCGTGCTCAGGCTGCTGCTCGAGCACCGCGAGCTTCAGAAGCTCCGCGGCACCTATGTCGACGCCCTGCCGCGCGAGGTCTCGAAACGCACCGGCCGTGTTCACACGAGCTATCACCAGACCGGCGCCGTCACCGGCCGCCTCTCCAGCAGCGAGCCGAACCTCCAGAACATCCCCGTCCGCACCGACCTCGGCCGCGAGATCCGCCGGGCCTTCATCCCCAGCGACCCCGGCCAGCGCCTGATCGTCGCCGATTACTCCCAGGTCGAGCTGCGCATTCTCGCCCACTTCAGCGGCGACGAGCAGCTCCGGCGCGCCTTCGCCGACGACGAGGACATCCACCAGTTCGTCGCCGCCCAGGTCAACGGTGTCCCGCCGGAGCAGGTCACGCGCGAGATGCGCGGCCGGGCCAAGGCGGTGAACTTCGGCATCGTCTATGGCCAGACGGCGTTCGGCCTGGCGCAGGGCACGGGCATGAGCCGCAACGAGGCCCAGCAGTTCATCGACAACTACTTCCGCCGCTACCCGCGCATCCGCGGCTTCATCGACCAGTGCATCGCCCAGGCGGCGGAGCACGGCTTCGTGCGGACGATCCTGGGCCGTCGGCGGCCGATCCCGGATATCCAGTCGCGCAACCGCGCGGCCCGGGCCCTGGCGGAGCGCCTGGCCGTCAACACGGTCGTGCAGGGATCGGCGGCGGACCTGATCAAGGTGGCGATGGTGCAGCTTCACCGGAGAATCGAGCGCGACAGGCTGCCGCTGCGCATGCTGCTGCAAGTTCACGACGAGCTGGTGTGCGAGGCGCCGTCGGCCGAGGCCGAGGCCATGGCGCGGGTCGTTGCCGAGGTCATGGGCGGCGCGATGGAAATGAGCGTGCCGCTCAAGGTCGAGACGCACGTGGGCGAGAACTGGCTCGAAGCCAAGTAGCGTTGATCCTCCCCGGGGGGCGTCACTCGCCGTCGAGGCGCGCCAGGTGGCTGCGCGCCTTGAGAACGAACGGATGGTCCGGCGGCAGGGCGCCCTCCATGATCGCCAGCGCGTCGGCGACCAGTTGCCGGGCTTCGGCGCGGCCGTCATCCGGACGCAGCTCGTAGACCGCCGTAGCGAGCTGGGCCATCGCCACGGCGCAATCCGGGTGGCGCGGGCCCATGACCTTGCGCGTGCGGTCGAGCGTCTCGCGGAGCAGGGTCTCGGCCTCGTGGTAGCGGTGTTGAGAGAGCAGCAGCGAGCCGAGGTTATTGGCGGCGGCGAGCGCGGTCGGGAGCTCGAGCTGATCGCGCTGCTCGTAGTGGCTCAGCAATTGCGTGTACAGCGCCTCGGCCCTGGCGTCCTCTCCCAGGGCTTGCAGCAGCGACGCGTGGTTGGCGGTGGATTGCAGCGTGTGAGGGTGGTCGTCGCCGAACACAAGCCGCGCGGTCGCCAGGCACTCCTCGGAGTAGGGCCGCGCTTCGGCGGGACGCCCGCCGCGCTTCATCACGACGGCCACGTTGCCCAGGACGGCGATGGTCAGCTCGTGGCGGTCGCCGAGCGCCGCCCGCGCCTCCGACAGGGCCGCGAGGGCCAGGCGCTCGGCCTCGTCGAACTGCCCCTGGTGGAATTTCAGCGACGCCAGGAGCTGCTTGCCATTGATCGATTCGGCTGCCTCGGGGCCGGGTTTGGCGCCGCGAAGCTGCTGCGCCTCGACGAGCAGACTCTCCGCCAGCGCCAGGTCGCGCTGCTCCAGGTGCGCGACGGCGAGGCTGTGCAGGGTCGCGGCCAGAGCGAGCTGCTCCGAAGGAAGGCGACGATACACTTCGGCCGCTTCGGAGTACAACGCGGCGGCCTCCGCCGCGTGTCCCTGCGCCAGTTGGACGTGGCCGAGACTACGCAGGGCCTGCCCCGTCTCCTTGCGCGACCCGCCGTACAGCTCGCGCAGAATCGAGAGCGAGCGATCGAGCTGAACCTGGGCCTCGGCATGGCGACCCAGCGCATTGAGCGTCTCGCCCAGCGTCAGCCGCACCAGCGCGTCGACGGCCGGCCGCTGCTCGAACATCCCTTCGGACCGCTGCAACGCCTCGTCAACGACCTGGCTGACGGTAAGCGCCTCGCCCTGCCGCTTCCGCGGATCGGCCGCCGCCAGCATGCGCCGGAGGAAGTCGACAACCTCCTCGGCGGCGGCCCGCGCGTCGGCCTCCCTGGTCTGCGCGGCGACGGCGGCGTTGCGCTGCTGGTCCAGCCGCAGGGCCAGAGACGCGGTCGTGATCGCGAATGCCAGCAGCGCCGCGAGCACGACCAGGACAAGGGCGAACGACGTGCGATGGCGCCCAATGAGCTTGCGAAGCTGGTACGCGAGGCTCGGCGGCTGGGCCGTCACTGGCTCGCCCGCCAGGTAGCGCCGCAGGTCCGCGGCCAGGGCGTCGACCGACTGGTAACGCAACGCCGGATCACGCGCCAGCGCCTTGAGCGTGATGGCGCTCAGGTCACGATCGACCCCGGGCGCGACCGAGCTGGGCGCGGGCGGATCGTCCTTGCGGATGGCCTCCAGCAATGCCGGCAGCCCGCGCGACGCATCGTGCGGCGGCACGCCGCAGAGAAGCTGGTACAGAACGGCGCCCAGCGAATACACGTCGGTGCGGGTGTCCAGCCCGGCGCGATCGAGCGACACCTGCTCGGGCGAGGCGTACGCCGGCGTTCCCAGCAGCTCGGCGGTCCCCGTCAGACGAGCGGCGTCGGAGCTGTCGCTGTCGACCGCGCGGGCCAGGCCGAAATCGACCACGCGCGACACGCCGGTCGCGCTCACCAGGATGTTCGACGGCTTCAGGTCGCGATGAATCACGCCGCGCTGGTGGGCATGCTGTACGGCGTCGCACACCTGGAGGAACACGGCCAGGCGCTCGCGCAGCGGGCGGCCGGCTCGGGCGTCGCCACGGGCCCAGGCGTCGACGGGCTGCCCATCGATCCACTCCATCGCCAGAACGGGCTGTCCGTCGATCGACTCGACGCCGTAGACGGTGACGATGTTCGGATGATCGAGCCCGCAGAGCGCCTCGACCTCGCGCTCGAAGCGTGCGCGTGCCTCGCGCGTCGCGAGGCGGCCGCCGAGAATGCGCTTCAGCGCGACGTGCCGGTTCGTCCCGGGCTGGCGGGCACGAAACACGACGCCCTGCCCGCCGCGGTTGGCTTCCGCCACGAGCTCATAGGGTCCGATGCGGCCGGCTGTCGCCGGACGCACGGCCTCGCGCAGGCGCTCCATCCACGCCGCGTCCGAAGAGGATTCATCGAAAGTCATGGCGCTGTCCGCTTCGTGCGCTGCGGGTCGCAGTGGCGCGTTTGCACGGCCTGCGCGGCGTCCGTGGAAAGCCGCGCCGGAGCGCTCGCCGACTCACGCGGGTCCCGCGTCCGGCTGATCTTCCTCGGCGATCTGGCGCGCGATCAACTGCTGCATCCGAGCCCGGATGCGCTGCTTGATCTTCTGGACGGCCTGCGGCGTTGAGCCGAACGCCTCGGCCACCTGCTCGACCGCGTCGCCCGCCAGCAGCCGTTCGAACATCTGAACGCTTGCCTCGTCGAACGTCCGACGGATCGTCACCATCGCCGTCCGAAGGTGGTGGTTCTCCCACTCGCGCTCCCATGCCGAATCGCCGCCCTCCGCCGCATCCGCGACCAGGAGCGTCGCCTCATCTGGCTGTACGGCGGCCGGGAGGCGGTTGGGACGCGCGAACTGATCGATGATGACATTTCGGACGGCGCGGTAGAGGTAGGTCCGGAACCGCCCTTTTCGGGAGTCGTACTCGAAGTTTCGCAGCGATCGGCAGAGCCTGGCCATCACCGCCTGGCAAACGTCGTCGGCATCGGCCGGCTGCAAGCCGCGCACCCGCGCGTAGCGCGTGATCAGCTCTCGATACAGGGCCTCGAACTCGGCCCAGGCAGCGTCGTCGTCGGCGTCGCGTACGCGGACCAGCAGCGATCGTCGTGTCAGGTTCTCGCTCATTGGTCGGCCCCGGCCGGTTCCGCAATCGGCAGCCCAGGCGGGGCTGCGGCCCTGTTTCGAGTGGCTGCAAGGCGTCTAGAGGCCCTTTCCTTCGATTATGCCGGGCCGGTCCGTCCAAGTCGAGACTAATCCCCCGTACATCGGGTGTACGCGTGATCGCCAGGGCCGTGAGCCGGTCAAAGCGGTCACCGGGGCCGGATGTCGCTGAGCCGGCAGATTTCGTCAAGGGCGCCGCGTTCGCACGGGTCGAGGGCGCCCGCGAGTCACTGTCCTACACGAGTCACCATCACAACAGAGGTGCGTCATGCATGCCAGGCTTCGAACGACGGTCCTTGTGCACGCGATGCTGGTGCTCTTCGCGCTGCCGGCATTGGCTCAAACCCCGGTCGGCACCGCCTTCACCTACCAGGCACAACTCGTGGAGGCCGGCGCGCCCGCCAACGGCAGCTACGACTTGCAGTTCGTGCTCTTCGACGCCGGCGTCGGGGGTGCTCAGGTTGGCCCGACGTACTGCCATGACAACGTGGACATCGTCGACGGCCAGTTCACTGGGACGCTGGACTTCGGCGCGCAGTTCGACGGCGACGCCCGCTGGCTCGAAGTCCGCGTCCGCCAGGACGCCATCAACGGCAACTGCTTCGGCGGCCCGTACACCACGCTCGCGCCGCGCCAGCGGCTGACCGCCGTCCCCTATGCCCTGCACGCCCTGAGCTCCAGCCAGTGGCGCAACTCCGGGACGGCGATCGTCAACAACGGCACCGGGTTCGTCGGCATCAATCGCGACTACACGGTCGGGCTCGAGTGGTTCGGCGTGCACGCGCCGGTGAACTCGGGCTACGGCGGAATGTACGTCACCACCGAGGGCGCGAACGCCTGGCCATTCTACGGATACAGGGCGGGGGGCCAGGCCGCCTGGACCTACCTGGACGGTGCGACGGGCGACTGGCACCTGAACGTCGACGGCAACCGGATGACGGCCACCGACGAAGGCAACATCGGCATCGGCACCACGACGCCCACACACAAGCTCCACGTCGTCAGCAACAACACCGCGCGAGCCGTGTTCGGCAGCCAGACGGCTGGCAGCGGAACGACCTACGGCGGTTACTTCACCAGCGCCAGTCCGAGCGGAAGCGGCGTCTACGGCTCCGGTCCGAACGTCGGTGTAGAGGGCTCTGCCAGCGGCTCCGGCGGCATCGGCGTCTTCGGCACCGGACCCTCCCGAGCCGTCTTTGGCACCAGCCCCACCGTCGCCGCCGAGTTCATCGGAACCGGAAACGACAGCGGCGGCGTCTACGGCGTCAGCAGCGGCACCGGCGGGTTCACCTACGGCGTCTTCGGCGAAGTGACCAACGCCAATTCGGCCGGCATCGGCGTCCGCGGCCGAGCGCCCTCCTACGGCGTGCAGGGCGAGGCGACCGGCAACGGCGTCGGCGTCGTCGGCCGCGCCTCGACCGGCATCGGCGTCTACGGCGAGAGCAACGTGACGTCCGGCGCGGGGGTCTTGGGCGCCAACACCGCCGCCAGCGGCGCAGCCATCGGCGTGCACGGCGTCGCAAACTCTCCCGGCGGATACGCCGGGTACTTCAACGGTCGCGGGTACTTCTCCGGCAACGTCGGCATCGGCACGCTCAACCCGGCCAACCCGCTCAGCGTCGCCGGCGACGCCGACCTCTCCGGACGCGTCAGCATCGGCGTGACTGGGGCGGACGCGCGTCTGCTTGTCCGCGGGACGACGGGCGAGGACGCTTTCCGGGTGCGTGTCGAGGGCGGGACGAAGCTCCTCGTGAAGGACAACGGCGGCGTGGGCATCGGCTCCAACTTCGCTGCGTTGCCCGCCAACGGTTTGCGCACCATCGGCGCCGTCGGCATCGGTGCAGACCCGGGCGCGTTCACCCTGGTCTGCAACGGCGACGCCGCCAAGCCCGGCGGCGGATCGTGGGCGAACTTCTCCGACGCCCGGCTGAAGCGCGACATCGCGCCGATCGCGCCGGGCATGCTTGACCGGCTGCTTTCGCTTCACGGCCGCACGTTCGAGTACGTGGAAGATGCGATTCGCGACCGGCTGGGGCTGCCCGGTCAGCAGACCGGCCTGATCGCGCAGGAAGTGGAGCAGGTGTTTCCCGAGTGGATCGGCCGGGACGATGAGGGATACCTCTACGTCACCGAGCGCGGCCTGACGGCGATCGTCGTCGAAGCGCTCCGCGAGCTGCGGGCCGAGAAACACGCCGAGATCGAGGCGCTCAGGGCTGCCGCCGACGAGCTGGAGCAGCGTCTGGCGCGAATCGAGGCGCGCCTGGCTCGCAGCGTCGCGGGCGGGGCGACGCCCGATTGAGGCGCGCCGCGCACGCTCGACGCGCTTCCGCCACGCCTTCCCATATGCAACGCGCAGGCGAGCCGCCCGGCAGGACGGCTCGCCTGCTTTGTCACGGACCGCCCGTCTCAACCACCCACGCCTCGCCGGTGCCGGGCGGGCCGGAACGGGAGTGGTGGACGATGCGCAGCCAGGCGGGCATACTGGCTGCGGGATTCGAGTGCCCGCATCGATTTGAGGGTCTCCGGCGAGGGTGGCATGCGGTTGCTGATCAGCGTGTCGGGCGTTCGCGGCATCGTGGGCGAAACGCTCAGCCCGACGCTCGTCACGGAATTCGCGCAGAGCTTCGCCACGCTGGCCGGCCCCAGCCCGCGCCTCGTGCTCGGACGCGACACGCGCCCGAGCGGCGAGATGTACGCCGCGGCCGCCGAGGCCGGGTTGCTGGCGGCGGGGGCGCGCGTGACGCGCCTCGGCGTCGCGATGACGCCGACCGTTGGCTACGCGATTCGCGAGGGGGCCTACGACGGCGGGTTGATCATCACGGCGAGCCACAACCCGGCGCCGTGGAACGGAATCAAGTTCCTCGACGGCTCAGGCCTGGCACCCGATCCGCAGACGGCGGCGAAGCTGGCGGAGCTTCGCACCGCGCGGGGCTGGCGGCAGGCGGCGAGCGGCTTTCGGCCCGTCGACTCGGATTCCGACGCAGGAGCGCGGCACGCGCAGGCCGTCATCGACGCCGTCGAGGCCGACCTCTCGCCGCTGCGCGGGCTGAAGGTCGTGCTGGACAGCATCAACGGCGCCGGCGCGGTCGTCTCGGGCGATTTCCTGCGACGGCTCGGCTGCGACGTCACGCACATGAATGGCCAGCCGAGCGGCGAGTTCGTCCATCCGCCGGAGCCCGTGGCCGAGAACCTCGTCGAGTTGTGTTCGGCGGTGCGCGACAGTGGCGCGGCGGTCGGCTTTGCCCAGGACCCCGACGCGGACCGGCTGGCGATCGTCGATGAGCAGGGGCGCTACATCGGCGAGGAGTACACCTTGGCGCTGGCGGCCTGGGCCACGCTGCTGCGGCGCCGCGGGCCGCTCGCCGCGAACCTGAGCACGTCGCGGCTGGTGGACGCCGTCGCCCGGCGCTACGGCGTTGGGGTGCATCGCACGCCGGTCGGCGAAGCCAACGTTGCGCGGGCGGTCGTGCGTCACGGCTGCGTGCTGGGCGGCGAGGGGAACGGGGGCGTGATCGATCCGCGGTTCTCGCTCGTGCGCGACAGCCTGGCGGCCATGAGCCTCGTGCTGCAACTCATGGCGGAAACCGGCCGGACACTGGGGCGACTGGTCCGTGAACTGCCGGCTTACGTGATGATCAAGCACAAGGCCGAGTGCCCGCGGGATCGCATCGACGCCGCCGTCGCGGCGGTGGCAGCCGCGTTCGCCGAGCTGCGGCCCGACCGGTCAGACGGGGTACGCGTCGATTTCGAGACGGGTTGGGTGCACCTGCGGGCATCCAACACCGAGCCGATTGTGCGCCTGATCGCGGAGGCCGAGTCGGCGGCGGAGGCCGAGACGCTGGTCAAGCGGGTGCGCACGGCGGCAGACCTGTAGGCGACAGCTGCGGAACCCTCGGGCCGGTCAGCGGTTGCGGGTCGCCGGGCGAGAATGGTGGTCGCCATTCTCGCCCCGGTCGCCCGTCCCCTTGGAGGACTCCCCTGACATCGTCCCGCAGCTACCCGGTTATAGGGCGCAAGCGGGGGCGGGAAAACGGATTCCGCGCACTTTCAAGGACCGCGCATTTGTGCGCGGTCCGGGCGCCGGTGCCGCCTGCGGAGACCAGCCCTGGGGGTGGTGACCGCGGTCCACGGCCCAGCCCGGAACACGCCGCCGGCCGCGGCGTTCCGCGGAGGGAAGTTCCAGAAAAAAAGCGATTGACCGGGACACGCCTTGGTGAGAATATGGAGGCGGCAAGGGCGCTGCGCGTCTGCGTGGCGGCGCGTGCCGATCCGCTCCTTGCCGCGAGGCGGAGAGCGGACCACGCAACCGGGGCCATTCACAGCGAGACCCAAACGCTATGATTGACACGTCGCCAGCGAACGCCGCGCAGCGCAAGGAACGGCTGCATAACCTGATTGATGTGACGTTAAGGTACCGGGCGTCGAGCAAGACGGACCTGGCGCAGTTCCTCGGGCGCGACAACAGCCGCCTGTATCCCGACACGGACAATCCGAAGCTGGACCTGATCGTGGGGTTGGCCCAGGCGCTGGACTGGCCGGTTGACGCCGTCGTCGATTACGTGTGGAGCGGCGGTGCTCACATCACGCGGGTGGCCGGCGGCTCGCCGCCGCGCGACTTCGCGACCTGCCGCGACGAGACGATCGCCGCCCTGAATCGCGGCGACTACGACGGGGCGTTGCGGCTCTCACAGGGGATGCAGGCGCTGGCGGGGACGGCGGCGGAGAAGGCCTGGGGCCTGCGGCTGTGGGGGCTGGCGAGCGAGGCGCAGGGGCATTATGGGCGGGCCGTCGCGGCGTATCGGCGCGGGCTCGAGTGCAGCCCGATCCCGCGGTCGGAGCGGCTGGCGCTTCAGATCAACCTGGCGGGGGCGTCGTATTGCCAGTGGGACCTGACGTCGGCGCTGGCCGTGTCGCAGTACGTGGCGCGGCAGTTTGCCGACGCGCGGCCGGCCGACCTGCGCGAGAGCGTGACGGAGGCCGTGGCCTACTACGTCAGCGGCAGCTCGCAGCGGCGGCTGATGACGGTTCAGCCCGATGCCGTGGCTTCGTTGGCGCAGGAGGCGCGCGGCGATCTGCGGCGGGCGATTGACCTGTTCGAGCAGATCGTCCGCGAATACGGGGCCGAAGACTGCGGCGCCATGGCCCAGACGTGCCGCGGAGCCCTGCTGGAGGTCGAGGCGGCCCTTGGGCTGCTGGACCCGCGCGAAGCGCTGGAGCAGGTGCGGGCGGCGCTGGTGGTGCTGGAGCAGCCGCCCGACGCGTGGCCGAAGGGCGACGGGCTCGAGAGCCTGGGCTGGTGGTGCGAGTTCGGCGCGAACATCGCCTTCCGGCACCTGCCGGACGCCCAGCTTCAGCGCTACGTGGAGCCGTTCTCGGAGAGCCTGCTGGACGTGGCGCGCCTGCTGCGGAACTGGGCGCTCATCGAGCGCGCGGTCTCGATCCAGCACGCGATGCACCAACGAATCGTGGAAGTGACGGGCATGAAGCTGCCGTACCCGCTCGACGGCGAGCACGTCGACCTGATCGCCGGCGCGGTCGGGAGATTCCCGCGGCTGCGGGGGGATGGCTGGGAGATTCTCAACGGCGCCGCGCGCGCGGCCGCGAGAAAGGGTTAGCCGTGTTTACGCTGTTTAGTCGGGCACGCTCGCGGCCCGCCGGCCTCGTCGGCCTGGCCTTCGTCGGCGTGGTCGGCGCCTCGCTGAGCTTCGGGCATGGGGTCAAGTACAACGTCGCCACGTTTGTGCTCGAGGGCGACGCGACCGGTGTGGCCTGGGCCTGGCGGATCGAATCCGCCGTTCTGCCGGCCAGCTTCGATCCGGTCAGCACGGAGATCGGCGGTGTGCCGAGCGGGACGGCGCTCGACGTCGCCAACGTCTTCGCCGCCAGCATCCTGACCGAGTCGATCGCCGACAATCCGGACGGGCCCTGGCTGCTCGCCGCCGCCGCCAACAAGGCGGGCATGACGCTCATGACCGTGTACAGCACCGATGACACGGCGCTGAACCTGCTGGTCGGGCCGGCGGGCGCACCGGCTGCCACCCTGGTCGGACACACGCCGGTCCAGTTCAATCCGACGATCGCGCGGCTCAACCTGTCGGGACTGGACTGCAACGCGAACGGCTGGGACGACGCGATCGATTTCCTCGTCGGCGAGGCGCGCGACGTCAACGGCAACGGGATCGCCGACGAATGCGACCTGCTGAACTGCCCGGGCGATGTGACCCTCGACGGGATCGTGAACCAGGCCGATCTCGGCCTGGTGCTGAGCAACTTCGGCTGCTGCGGCGACGTGCCCTGGCAGTGCCCCGGGGATGTCAACCTCGATCTGAAGGTCGACCAGGCCGACGTGGGCATCGTTCTCGGCCGGGTCGGCACGAGCTGCAACTGAAAGCGTCCTCCGATGCTGCGGCCATGAGAAACGCGCGAACGCGTTAACGTCAAAGATGGCCGAGAGCAGTGAAGCGTCTCGTAACATCACACGTTCCAATCGGCGGACGACTCGAAGGTCGCCGCGCTCCGGACGAAACGCGCAAGTCCGGCTTGCCCGAGTGCGCGATGCAATCGCATAGTCACTGACTGGGGGAAGTTCCCGTCGCCGTTGGCTTGGCGCGGGCGCGGCGCGTCCGGGCCCGGTTCGGTGTGCGCGCGGTCCCCGGTCCGCGGCACATTCAATCGGGCCCCGCTCTCATGGCCGCCCGGCGCATAGCGCGGGCCTGCGGCGAGGGAACCACCATGCCCCCGTGTCCACCCGTGAACGAGCGGTTTGGCCGCACCTCCCGTCGGATGCTCGTCGCCTGGTCGTGCTGCATCCTCGCCGCGGCCCTGCCGCCGGCGGCAGGCCAGTGCGAGATCATGAAACTGGTCCCCGCCGATGGCGGGCCGAACTTCTGCTTCGGGCTGTCGGTGGCCGTCGACGGATACGACGTCGCCGTCGGCTCACCGCGGACGAGCCAGCGCGGCATGGCGTATATCTTCGAGCGCGAGGGCGGCGCCTGGAACCAGGCCGCACGGTTCATGGGAGACGGGCTCTACGGACTGAACGACCAGTTCGGCCAGTCCGTCGCCATCAGCGGCAACGCCATGCTCGTCGGCGCCTGGTCGGAGAACACCGGCGGCGCCGTGTATGCATTCCGGCGTCACAACGCGCTGTGGGCTCGCGAGGCGCGCTTCAGCGCGGCGGAGACGGCGAGCGGCGATCGTTTTGGATACTCGGTGGCGCTGCGGGGCGACGTGGCCGTGGTCGGCGCGCCGTTCCGCAACGCCGCCTACGTCTTCCGCTGGGACGGTCAGGCCTGGAGCGAGCAGGCCAGGCTGGTCGCGACCGGCGGCTTGAATACCGACGACTTCGGGCAGGCGGTCGCGCTCGACGGCGAGACGATCGTCGTCGGCGCTCCGCAGCACGACGCGGCCGGATTCAACGTCGGCTCCGCATTTGTCTTCGAGCGGCAGCGCAACGGAAGCTGGCAGCAGGTCGCGATGCTGACGCCGGCGCCGGCCTGGCCGTCGTCGCGGTTCGGCGCAGCCGTGGCGCTGCACGCCGGAGCCGTCGCGGTCGGCGCACCGGTGGGCGGGTCGGTATTTCCGGCAGGGGCGACTTTCGTGTACGAGCGCAGCGGGCGCGGCGGATGGACGCAGGTCGCGGCCTTGAGCGATCCGAACGCACCCGGCTCGAGCCAGATCGGAGCGTCGGTCGCGCTGGACGGCGGCATCCTGCTGGTCGGCGCCAGCCAGTACCGCGAGGGCGCAGGGCCCGCGACCGGGGCGGCGTACGTCTTCGAGAGGCGGCCGGGCGGCTGGCAAGGCCTCGCTCGCCTGACCGCCCACGATGGCGAGGACGGCGACTGGTTCGGGGCGGCGGTGGGGTTGCACGGGCGCCTGGGGTTGGTCGGCGCCTGGCGCGATAACCCGAACGGCTCGCGCAGCGGGTCGGCGTACCTGTTTGCCGCCGGCCCGGATGCCGACGGCAACGGGCTCATGGACGCGTGCGGCTGCCTGGGCGATCTGAGCGGAGATTGGGTGGTCGATTCCGAAGATCTCGCGCTGCTGATCGCCGCCTTCGGTCTGGGGCTGGAAGGCGGTCCGGACCTGAACGCGGACGGCGTGGTGGACCAGCACGACCTGGGCATCATGCTGATGCGGCTCGGGAGCGTCTGTCCGTAGCCGCGTGACGGTGAGGCCGCACGGCGTTATCATGGCTGCACCCGTGGCGCGGTCGAGTGCCCTCTCGCTCGCCAGGTCGGAGTGAACTTCAGTGTCGAGCCCGTCAGGCCCGGCGACACGCGCCGGGCCGAGCGTCCAGAGTCCCCAACAGAGCGCCGCCGACTTAACACCCGAGCGCCAACCCGAGGCCGATGCGAGACTGCGTCCGGCGGCGGCGCTGCGCGCGGCGCTGGCGGCCGGCTATGGCTGGCGCGACTTGCGTTCCGACCTTCTGGCGGGCATGGTCGTCGGCGTGGTCGCATTGCCGCTCTCGATGGCGCTGGCCATCGCCACCGGTGTCCCGCCTCAGTACGGCCTCTACACGGCGATTGTCGCCGGAGCGGTCGTTGCGCTCCTGGGCGGCTCGCGGGTGCAGGTGTCGGGGCCGACGGCGGCGTTCGTGGTGGTGCTGGCGCCGATCGTGACGCGCTTCGGACTGGGTGGCCTGCTCCTGGCGTCGGTGCTGGCGGGCCTGCTGCTGGTGCTGATGGGCATCGCCCGGCTCGGCCGCTGGATCGGCTTCGTGCCCTACCCGGTGATCACCGGCTTCACCGCCGGTATCGCGACGGTCATCGCGACGTTGCAGATGCAGGACTTCCTTGGCCTGACCGTGCTGCACAAGCCGGATCGCTTCCTCGAGCGCGTGGCGGCGATGGCCGCGGCGCTGCCGACGGTGCGCTGGGGTGACGTGTCGGTCGGGGTGTTCACGCTCGCCGCGCTGATCGGGACGCCGCGCCTCACCCGCCGCATTCCCGCGCCGCTGATCGCGATGCCGGTGGCGACGCTGCTGGCGCTGGCTGCGGCGCAGGTTGTCCCCGGCTTCGCGTGCGACACGATCAGCAGCCGGTACGGCGGGGTTCCGCAGACGCCGCCGCAGTTCGTGATTCCGTGGGCCTACCCTGGGCCGGACGGCGAGCCGCTGGCGCTGACGCTGCCGCACCTGGAGACGCTGCTGTTCTCGGCGATGGCGATCGCGATCCTGGGGGCGATCGAGTCGCTGCTGAGCGCGACGGTGGCGGCGGCGATGTCGGGCACGGAGTACGACCCGGACGCCGAGCTGATCGCCCAGGGCACGGGCAACATCGTGGCCCCTTTCTTCGGCGGGTTCGCGGCGACCGGGGCCATCGCGCGCACCGCGGCGAACGTTCGCGCCGGGGCGCGCTCGCCCCTGGCCGCCGTCGCGCACGCCGCGTTCCTGCTGGTCGGCGTGCTGGCGGCCGCGCCGATCCTGGGCTACCTGCCGATGGCGTCGATGGCGGCGCTGCTGCTGATCGTGGCCTGGAACATGAGCGAGATCCGCCACGTGCTGCACGTGCTGCGCGTCGGCCCGCGCGGCGACGCGCTGGTGCTCGTCACGTGCTTTCTGCTCACGGTCATCTTCGACATGACCATCGCCGTGACCGTCGGCATCGTGCTGGCGGCGCTGATCTTCATGCGGCGGATGGCGGACGTGACGGGCGTCAGGCTGGTGGGGCACGCGCACGCGCGGCTGACGGAGCCCTTGCCGCAGAACGTGCTGTTGTACGAGATCGCCGGGCCGCTCTTCTTCGGAGCGGCTCAGCGGGCGATGGGGGCGCTCAAGAGCATCGCGAGCGGCGTGTCGGTCGTGGTGCTGGACATGCGCAACGTTCCGACGCTGGACATGACGGGCCTGGTGAACCTGGAATCGACCTTGTTCAAGCTCCACAAGCTCCAGGTCTACACGATCCTGGCGGGCGTGCAGGAGCAGCCGATCAAGCTGATGGCCCGCGCGGGATGGCATCACCAGGACTGGATGTCGGTCTATCGCTCTTTCGATCACGCGATCGCGGTGGCCCGCGACCTGGCCCACCTGATGCCCCTTGGCGACCGGCATGCGACCACTGCGCACGGGCACGTCCGGCAGTGAGGCGGGGCGGTCTTCCGGCGCGAGCGCCTCCGTGCACGGTGCGGCTCGCATCGGCTTCTACGCGTACAGCCCGCGCAGGCGCATGGTCCGGTCCACACGCTCGATGCCGACGGCCAGCGCCGCCGTCCGGATCGGAGTCTTGTGCCGTCGGGCGAACTCGCGCGAGCGCTCGTAGCCGCCGCGAAGCAGTTGTTGCAGGCGCGAGTCGATCTCGTCCTCGCGCCAGAAGAAGTTCATGCCGCCCTGGACCCACTCGAAGTACGAGACCGTGACGCCGCCGGCGTTGCAGACGATATCCGGGATGATCGTGACGCCGTTGCGCTCGAGGATCGGATCAGCGTCGGGCATGGTGGGCCCGTTGGCGCCCTCGGCGAGGACCTTGCAGCGGATCTTCGCGGCGTTCTCGACGGTGATGACGTGGCCGGTGGCCGCCGGGGCGAGCACGTCGCATGGAATCGTCAGAACCGAGTCGCCCTCGACCTTGTCGGCCCCGTCCACGCCCTCGAGCGTGCGGTTCTTCGAGGCGTAGTCGACGAACTTGCGCACGTCGATGCCCTTCTCGTTCACGTATCCACCCGATACGTCCGCCACCGCGATGACCCTGGCGCCGCGGCGGCTGAAGGCGAGGGCGGCGTGCGTGCCGACGTTGCCGAAGCCGTGCAGCACAACGCTGGCGCCCTCGAGCTTGAGGCCGATCTCCTCGGCGGCGTAGGTCGTGGTGTAGACCAGCCCGTGGCCGGTGGCCTCGGCCCGGAGGACCGAGCCGCCCACGTCGACAGGCTTTCCGGTCACGACCTCGGGGCAGAACTTGCCCACACGGGCGCTGTAGGTGTCCATGATCCACGCCATCGTGCGCTCGTTCGTGCCCATGTCCGGCGCGGGGATGTCCACTTCGGGTCCGATGATGTTGGAGATTTCGGCGGTGTAGCGGCGGGTGAGATTCTGGGCTTCGCCGTAGCTGAGCCGCAGCGGATCGACGCGCACGCCGCCCTTGGCGCCGCCGAGGGGAAGCCCCATGACGGCGCACTTCCAGGTCATCTGCATGGCCAGGGCGCACACCTCGCCGACGTCGACCTCGGGGTGGTAGCGGATGCCGCCCTTGTAGGGGCCCAGCGAGTCGTTGTGCTGCACGCGGTACCCGGTGAAAACCTTCACCGAGCCGTCGTCCATGCGTGTCGGCACCGAGACGATCACGATGCGCTCTGGCCGGCGCAGCCGCGCCGCCGTGTTCGGATCAAGATTGAGGACGGCGGCCGCCGCCTCGAAATTCTGGATCACGCGCTGATATGCCGGCGAGCTCTCGAAATCCAGTCCCGAACCGGGGGGCGGTGCCACGAACTTGGACATGTGAAGCCTCAGTCGCCTCGCTTGTTGGTGTCAGGAAGACGCTTTCAACCACAAACAAACGGCAAACCGGCAGTATAAGCGTCCACCACCCGTCGAAACAACGCGCGGCGGGGCCCCCCCGATCCAAACGCGGGAGTTTCGATCCACAAGCGGGGGTTCTGAATCCCCGCGGGGGTTCGATCCGAGCCCCGAGCGCAAGCGCCGGGATCATCCACCCCAGGCATGCCAGACGCCCCTTGGGCCCCGGAGCGGATGAAGGAGACCCAGGCGATGGAGACCCCGGCGCTTGCGCTTGGGGCTCGGTGCGGCCGCGGCTAACATCCTCGTTTCATTCAGCGGGGAGCACCGAACCATCAGCGGGGAGCACCGAACCATCAGCGGGGAGCACCGAACATGGCCCGATTGGGCGTGAACATCGACCACGTGGCGACCGTGCGGCAGGCCCGCAAGGCCGACGAGCCCGACCCCGTCTGGGCGGCCGTCGAGGCCGAGCTCGGCGGCGCCGACTGCATCACCTTCCACCTGCGCGAAGACCGTCGGCACATCAGCGACCGCGACGCCGAGGTGCTGAGGCGGACGGTGGCGACGAAGCTGAACATGGAGATGTCGGTCGCGGCGCCGATCGTGAAGATCGCGCTGGAGCTGCGGCCGGAGCAGTGCACGCTGGTTCCGGAGCGGCGCGAGGAGGTCACGACCGAGGGCGGGCTGGATGTGGTTCGGCTCCGGCGGCGCGTGGGGCCGGTGGTGGGCCGGCTGAAGCGCGCGGGCGTGCTGAGCAGCGCATTCATCGAGCCGCGGCTGGAGCAGGTGCGGGCGTGCGTCGACCTGGGGTTCGACGCGGTTGAGCTGTGGACCGGGGCGTACGCGCACGCCCGTTCGGCGGCGCAGCGCGAGCGGCGGCTCGAGGCGCTGGTGGCGGCGCTCGACGCGGGTCTCGATCAGGGGCTGACGGTTCACGCGGGACACGGCCTGACCTATCGCAACGTCGAGCCGCTGGCGGCGATCCAGGGATTCGACGAGTTCAACATCGGGCACAGCATCGTGTCGCGGGCGATGTTCGTGGGAATGCGCGAGGCGGTGCGCGAGATGAAGGCGCTGCTGGTGCGCGGCGAACGGCCGTTGGTGGTCTGCCCGGATGAGCACGCGGAGGACGCGCAGGCGAAGAGGGGCTGAGGCCGCGCAGCGGTTCTCCGATTGGCGCAGCCGCGAGGCCACTCGCCGGCGCGCGCGGCTCGTATCGCGGCGGGGCCCTTGTCACCCGGGCGCGACTCAGGCAAAGGCGGGCAGCTCCTCGCCGGGGCGGTCGATGAACGTCTGCTGCCAGAGCTCAAGCGTAATCAGGCAATAGAGCAGGTAGGAGTGGTCGGCGCGGTTGGCGTCGTTCTCCGCGACGGCGGCCCGGACGGCGGCGGGGTCGAACAAGCCGCGCTGGCGAAGGCGGCGCTCGCTGAGCACGTCGGCGATGACGGGCTTGAGGTCGTCGGCCATCCACTTGCGCAGGGGCGCGCCGAAGCCGGTCTTGCTGCGATACAGAATGCCCTTGTCGATGTGCCGCTCCATGGCGCGCTTCAACACGTACTTCGTGACGCCCTTGTGCAGCTTATAGCGCTCGGGGATCGCGGCGCACAGCCGCATGAGCTCGAGGTCCATGTAGGGCACGCGCACCTCGATCGACGCCGCCATGCTGGATTTGTCGGTGTACAGGAAGTTGTGCGCCGCCAGGAAGCTCTGGATCAGCATGTGCGAGTGCCGGTTCAGCTCGCCCAGCCCGCGGAAGTCGTCGTAATAGCGCTGCATCGCCGCGGGAACGGGCTCCGCGCCGTTACCCGCGAAGGCCGCGGCCCGGATGCGCCGCCGGGCCTGCGGGCTCGACCAGTCCACGAGCTCCAGGTGCCGCGCGAGCCCACGGCTGACGAGGCCGCGGCGGAATTTCCGCAGGCGTCGCGGGAGGGGGCTCTGGGCCCCGAGCAATGAGCCGCTGACCCCAGCCGCCGCGGCGAGCAGCGGATCCAAGGCGAACGCGGGCAGCCAGTTGAGGCGCTCGTAGCGCTGGTAGGCCTGGTGCGTGCGATAGCCGAAGAAGACTTCGTCGCCGCCGGTGCCCGAGAGCAGGACGGTGGTGCCGTCGTCGCGGGCGAGCTTGCTGATGAGGTAGCTGGGAATGACGGCGGGGTCGGCATCGGGCTCGTCGAGGTGATAGACCATCTTCGGGACGAGCGCGATCATGTCCGGACGGAAGACAAAGGACCTGAGCGTGACGCCGAGGTCGGCGGCGACCCGCTGGGCGAAGGGGAAGTCGTTCTCGAACTGGTCGCGAGCCATGTCGGCCTCGGTCAGCTCGGCGGTATAGCAGCGGATTTCGCGGTCGGGGAACGAGGCCCGCATGGAGGCGACGATGCTGGAGGAGTCGAGCCCGCCCGACAGGAACGCGCCGAGCGGCACGTCGGAGACCATCTGGCGGCGCGTGGTGCGCAGGAACGTGTCGTGGACGCGGTCGATCCACTCGGCTTCGGATACAGAGTCGTCGGGCTCGTAGGCCAGCGAGAACCAGCGTTGCGTGCGCGGGCGGCCGTCGCGCCAGAGCAGGTAATGCCCCGGCTCGACCTTGCGCACGTGCCGCAGCATGGTGTGCTCGCCGGGCACCCAGAGGAACGTGAGGAACTCGCCGATGACCTCGTGGTGCAGCTCGCGCGGGAGGCCGGGGACGCGCAGCAGCGCCTTGATCTCGGAGGCGAAGAACAGCCGCTGGCCGTCCTGCCAGTAGTACAGCGGCTTGATGCCGGCGTGGTCGCGCGCCAGCAGCAGTTGCCGCTGCCGTCCGTCCCATAGCGCGAAGGCGAACATGCCGTTGATGCGCTCCAGCATCCGCGGCCCGTGCTCCTCGTACAAGTGCACCAGCACCTCGGTGTCCGTGCGGCTGCGCAGGACGTGCCCGCGCTCCAGCAGCGCCCTCCGGTGATCCTCGAAGTCGTAGATCTCGCCGTTGAAGGCGATCCAGATCGAGCCATCCTCGTTGCACATCGGCTGATGGCCGGCGGGGGAGAGGTCGATGATGGACAGTCGCCGGTGGCCGAGGCCGACGTGGGCGTCGTCGTCGTGCCAGGTTCCCATGTCGTCCGGGCCGCGGTGGGTCATGGCGCGGGCCATGGGCTCGAGCAGCTCCGGACGCCGATCGCCGACGTAGCCGCAGATTCCGCACATGCTCAGTCTCCCCTCCCGCCGACCCCGCTCGCCGTCCGCGCCGCCTGGCCGCTGATCGGCTCTCCCAGGCAGACGCGATACTCGCGCTCGAGGGCCTCGGCGACCGCGGCGGGCGCAAAGCGCTCGGCGAGGCGGCGTGCCGCGGCCGCACACCGATTGCGGTACGTCTCATCGGCCATGAGCGTTCGCAGGTTGGCGGTGAAGTCGTCGACAGTGGGGGGGCACATGAGCCCGGCGCCGTGCTGCTGAACGTCGGCGGCCAGGGCCACGCCGTCGGAGGCGACACAGGGAACGCCGAATTGCAGGGCCTCGGCGACGGAGAGGCCGAAATTCTCGTGCTTCGAGGCCTGGGCGAAGAGGTCGGCGCGGGCGAGGCAGGCGGTCTTGGCCGCGCCGCGGACGAGCCCCGGCAGCCAGACGTGCCCGGCCGCGCCGGCCTGGGCGGCGCGCTGCCTGAGCCGCTCGACCAGGCGGACGTCCTCGTGGTAGCCGGCAAGCACAAGGTGCCAGCGCTCGAAGTCGCGCCGAAGATTGAGAAAGGCCTCCAGGACGATCGGCAGGTTCTTCACGGAGCAGATGCGGCCGAGGTAGAGCAGGACCTTGTCGGCCGGCGCGATCGCGGGGCATAGTTCGCGCAGGGCGGACCGGTCGTGGCGGGTGTCGGAGGGCGGGGCGCTCACCGGCTGCGGCACGATGAAGCAGCGCCGCACGCGCAGCGGCAACCCGGCGAGCTCGCGCTGCTCTTTCAGGCTCGTGCAGTGCACCGCCGCCGCCCGCTCGAACGGCCGGCGCTCCACCAGGCGCAGGTACAGCCATTTCCGCAGCGCCTTCCCGGAACGCGACACGACCCCGAGGTTTCCCGCCGGGCGAATCACGTACGGAATGCCGTACTCCCCCGCGGCGGCGGCGGCGGCGAGCAGGTGATAGCGCCAGGTGCCGTGGACGTGCACGATGTCGCAGCCGCGGGCCAGCTCGCGGATGCGGCGACGGACGCGCGCGTCGTACCACAGCAGGCGACCGTAGGTCACGGGTTCGAGCACGTGCAGGCGGGCGTCGCGGCCGGCGGGCAGCGTCTGGGGCCCGGCCGTGAAGCGGCAGGGCAGCACGGTCACGTCGTCGCCGCGCTGCGCCTGGGCGCGGGCCAGGTTCGCGAGCCCTTCGGTCGGGCCGCCGAAATTGACGGGCAGGCCGTATATGACGTGGAGGATCTTCACGCGTGCTCCACGGGCAGGGGCGCGGCGTGCGTCGAGGCTGCTTCGTGCGCCCCGGTGCGCAGAATCATCGGCGTCTTGCCGGCGACGGTCTGACGATGGCGCTCGACGCGGTTGACGCCGATCTCGCCGAGGAGCGGATGAACGCGCGCCAGGGCGCGACGCAGTGCGGCGACGCGCTCGGCGGTCAGCGGTGCGGCGGCGGTGTAGTTGAGCGCGATGGCGTCGCCTTCCTGCACGGCCTGGTAGCTGGCGACATCGGGGATGGCGGCGACACAATGCGTGATCGCCTCGGAGTGGATGCGCGTGCCGTCATGCAGGAGCAGGAACGTGTTGCAGCGCCCGATCACGCGCTCGAAGCGCAGCACGCCGACACCGTCGTCAGCCGCGTTGCACAGCTCGATCTCGTCGCCGAGCTCGTAGCGGACCAGCGGCATGCAGCGCGGAAACAGGCTGGTGATCCGCACGATGCGCCCGCCGTTCGGCCCAGGCTCGGCGGCCTCGACGAAATGGGTGTTCCAGAAGACCTCGTAGCCGCCGGCCGGCGTCGTGTGGGCGATCAGATTCGTCTCCACCGCGCCGTACTCCATGGCCAGTGGCGCGCCGAAGGTGCGCTCGAGCAGCGCGGCGCTGTCGGCGGCGGGCAGACCCTCGGCGGTGGCAATGACCGCCTTCAGGCGGAGCTGTGCGAAATCCGCGGCGCGGTCGGCGTTGGCCCGGGCGAACAGATCGAGCGCGACGCTGTAGCCGAGGACATAGGCCGGACAACAGTGCAGCAGCGCGTCGCCCACCCGCCGCAGGGCCTGCGGGCGCAGGTCATAGGCGGACTGACGGCAGTATCCGGCCAGGTAGTCTCGCAGGCGCCGGTCAAGGCCGCGGAGCCGCGCCTTGAATCCTTCGCCGAGCAGGTGCCGGTGGCCCCACAGCAGCAGCGCGCGGTCGCTCGGCCGCAGCCCGTACCAGCCGCGGCCGACCCACAGGTCCGGCCCGGTCGCCACGCGCTCGCTCTCCCAGGCGGGGAGTTGCAGCGGCTGCGCCGACGAGCCCCCCGTGGTGCGCCACCACTCCGGCGGGCGCGAGGTGTCGTGCAGGCGCGCGCCCTCGCGGCGGACAACGTCGCGAGTCATCACTGGCAATGCGGCGGCGAACTGTTCCCAGGAGACAAACTCGCGCGGGAGGCTGTGCGCCCGCGCCAGGCCGGCGTAATAGGGCACGTCCACGCAGATGTGCGGCCACAGGCGGTTGAAGGCCGCGAGCTGCCGCGACCGCCGCGCCGCGTCGTCCAGCGCCGCATGGTGTGCCGCGCGCCGCCGCGCGATCCCCGCGCGCATCCGAGCGTCACGCACTTTGCGGATGAGCCACATGACGCGCGCCTTTCCCAAGACCCTACAGTCGCCCGATCCAGCCGGCGGGCGGGCGGTACGTCCTTTTCACGCCGGCCCGCAGCTCGTCCCAGGTCATCCCGCGGCCGTTGCAGAGCGGCTCGGCGCGCCCGGCGCCGGGCGCGAGGATGGGAAGCCGCGCGAGGCGACGGGCCTCGCGCACGAGCGCCAGCCGCTGCGGATCGTACCCCATGAGGATTGCGGCGGCCTCGTCGGCCTCGACGGGGTTGTCGGACCAGACGAGCGTGCCGCTGTGAACGGGGTCGGGCGCGAGCGGCCCAGCGCCCTCGCCGCCGATGACGCCGTCGATCAGCGCCAGGTGCGGGCGTAGCTGCTGGTCGTGCAGGCGGCCGTCGAGGTCAGCGTGGGCGATGCAGCGCGCGATGTCGAGGGTCATGCGCCAGGCCGTGTCGTTGCCCCACCAGGCGCCCCCGGTGCCGGTGACGGCCTTGCTGGCGAGCTTGCGCGTGGCACGGTCGAGCACGCGCAGCGCCCGCGCCGCGCCCGAGTCCGACGGAATGCGCTGCACGCGGTCGTGCACGCGCGACAGCACGCGTAGCACGCCCGTCGGGTCGCCGGGATACTCGTCGCCGCCGGCGGCGGGCGGTCCCTGGCGGTGATGGGCGAGGCAGTCCTTGTGCGCGATGGCGCCGACGCAGCCCTTGAGCGCGCAGGTCATGCCGACCTTCTCGTGCGTCTTGAGCTTCGGAATGCTGACGATGACGTCGGATTCGAGGATCGCGCGGTTGAGGATGTACAGGTGGCTGCCGCCGGCGTGGCAGGCCTCGGTGCGCTGCGGGTCGTAGTCGAGCACGCGGTAGCGCGGCGCGCGCGCATCGAGCGCGGCCAGCAGGCTGTCGCCCGCCAGGTCCACAACGATCCCGTCGGCGTCCCCGCGGCGCTCCAGCTTCGAGATCCAGCCCCAGGCGTTGCGCTCCGCCACGTGCAGCCGCAGATCGCAGAGCTCGACCGGGGCGCCGGCGGCGCGGTAGAACGCCGCCAGCTCGGCGGCGCCGGTCTGCCGCGTGACCTCATCCCACTTGCAGCCTTGCAGCGGGGCGTTGCCGAAACGCACGCGCCCGCGCGGCCCGACGGCGATCAGCACGTAGTCGATCACTGCGCGAATCACCGACGCGTGCGTGCACTTCCCGAGAAAGGCCTCTTCGCGCTCCTGTGGCCGGCGGTGGTATACGAAGTTGCACAGCACGAACACGCGCTGCCCGGGGCGCACCCAGGCGCCAAGCGGATTCCATTCGGCCGTGCCGAAGCGATTGCGGTCCAGCCCCGAGTCGGCAAACAGCCGGCGCACGGCGGCATAAACGCCGTTGGAGCGTGCGGCCGCCTGGCCAAAGCGATACTCCGGGTAGTCCTCGGCGGGGCCGAAGGCGTCTCCCGAGGCAGGATAGGCCAGGCTGTCGTCAGTGACGATCGAGATCAAGGCAAACGCTCGCGCGTGTTTCCTTCCAGCGACCGGCGCCGGCGGCGTCGGAGGGTCCCTGTGAGTCTATCCCGCCGCGCGCCGCTCGACGGCCGGGCGCCCCTCAAGCAGCTCGACCATGCGCGGGACGACCACGTCGGCGTCGTAGCGCTGGGCGACGTAATCGACCAGCCGGTCAGCCGGCGGGGCGCGGAGGCGGCCGGCCAGGAAGTCCTCGACGCGGGCGCGCATCGCCGCCACGTCTCCGGCGGGGACGATGAACTCCCGCCCGAGCGGCGCCAGGACTTCCGGGATGGCGCCGGCATCGGTGGCGATCACCGGGCAGCCGTACGACAGCGCCTCGATGATGATCAGGCCGAAGCATTCCAGGGCGCGCGTGGGCAGCAGGAACAGGTCCGCGGCCTGATAGGCCAGGGCCAGGTGCTCATCCGAGATTCGGCCCATGAAGACGGTGCGCTCGTTGATGCCGGCCTCGGCCGCCATGCGCTCGAGCCGGGGCCGCAGCGCGCCGCGCCCGCCGACGTAGAGCATGCAGCGGCGTTCGCGGATCGCGGGGGTGAGCGCCTGAAGCGCGTCGGCGAGGCCGTTGCGTTCGACCAGGGCGCGCACGGTGAAGACGATCGGCACGCCGGCGGGCCAGCCGAGTTGCTTGCGCGCTTCGGTCTGCGAGAGCGTGCGCCGCAGCTCCGGTCGGCGCCAGTAGGGGATGACGGTCGTCTTGTGTGCGGCGGCGTGAAAGCGCTCGACCTGTCGGCGGGTGAATTCGGAGAGGGTGTGGATGCGCTGGGCCGCGCGCACGAGGCGCGATTCGAGGCGCCGCATGAGCGGCAGGCCGAGGGCGAGCTTGAGCCAGCCCTTCCAGCCTTCGCCGGCCCAGTTGATGCGTTGCTCGAGCACGACGGGCGAGTGCACCGTAAGCACGTAGCGCGGGCCGGCGCCGAACGCGGCCAGCGCGCCGTTGCCCGTATATGGCGTATGAAAATGCACGACGTCCCAGCGGACGTCGGCCAGGTGCCGGCGGGCGGCGGCGGCGGCGGCAGCGATGCAGCGGCCGGCGGCATCGGGCCGGAACGACGCGATCTGCGGCTTGTCGTAGCGCACGACGCGGATGCCCTCGAGGTCTTCGACCTCCGGGGACCCAGCCTGCTGGCACATGGCCAGGGCGGCGACGCGATGGCCGCGATCGCGCATGACGGCGGCGATGTCACCCGCGACGCGCGCCGCGCCGCCGGGTGCGTCGGCGAACCAGCTATCGCCGGCGACCAGGTAGTTCATCGAAGGACGGCCCCCGGGGCTTGCCGGCCGATGGGCGTCGCCAGGCGCACCGGTAAGCCGCGCGGCGCCCGGCGCGGGCGGACGTCGCCGATGATCGGGAGGATGACGATGTGCCAGACGAGCCAGCCGGCGATTCCGGCGAGGAGCAGCATGCGCGTGTGGGTGATGATGTCGAGGTTCGATGCCCAGAAGACCGAGTAGGCGATCATCGACAGATAGAACAGGCCCTTGTAGGGCGAGTACTGGGTGGCCTTGTGGATCCAGCGCATGGCGATGGCGTGTATGAGGCCGACGAACAGGCTGCCGAGAATCACGGGCAGCCAGCCGCCGATCATCCACAGGCTGCCCACGAAGGACAGCTCGACCGACGTCTTCTCCGTGATGCGGAAGCCGTAGCGCTTGAGCTGCCCGGTCCAGGAGTAGTAGCGCACGCCGTACAGGCGCCCCGGGATGAAGATCGTCGTGATCAGCTCCTGGGCGAAGTCGCCGGCGACGAATGGGACGTAGTCGTAGTAGTCCGGGGTCAGCGTGATGAGCGAGTGTCCGCCGGTGGAGAACGTGCGGCTGAAGGTGCGTCCGAGGGTGGAGCCCTCGGCGAGGTTTCCGCGCCAGTTCTCCTTGAGCGCCGCGGCGCGCTCGTCGAAGCGCTCCCAGCCCTTGCTCCCGAGGAGGATCTGCGTGGTCTCGCCGGCGACGATGATGATGGGCATGCCGACGAACAGGGCCGCGGCGATCATCATCCGCGTACGCTGCTTGTAGGCGCTGTAGAAGATGGCGCCCAGCGTCAGCAGCAGAAAAGGCAGGATGGCCCAGGTGCGGCCGCCGCCGACGAGGTAGAAGGCGGCCGTGCAGCAGAGGAAGCCGATAAGGGCGACCCGGATGGCGATGGGCACCCGCGGGAACAGCGCGCCGACGACGAACGGGAAGCCGTTCAGATAGATGAACGCGCCGATGCCGAGGTACTCGATGACGGCGGAGCTGGACATCTGTCCGACGATGTGCAGCCCGATGGCGAACATGGCGCCGAGAGCGGCCAGCACGCCGAGCACCGTGCCCGCGCGGTCGCGCTGGGCGAAGTCGCCGACAGGGCCGGACCGCGGCGCGAGTAGAAAGATCATCAGCAGGTAGCAGAGCACGTGGACCATCGCCGCAAGCTGCACGCGGACGTTCCCGTCGAGGCAGCGGCGATAGGTCTCGTCGATCATCACGTAGCGGTTCTCGGGGCTGAACAACCCCATGTAGATCGTGGCCGTCGGCCAGCAGAAGAACAGGTAGCCGATGAACAGCACAGGCACCATGGCGGCGAAGTTGTGCTGCCTAACGAGGTAGATGATCGCCGAGCCGATGATCGCGACGTTGATGTACGCCAGGATCAGCCCGGCGCGGTCGCGCTCCTCGGCCATCGCCAGGATCGCCAGCGGCAGAAGGATGAGCACGACGATCCAGGGCCACAGCAACCAGGCGAACTGGCCTCCGCGCGGCGCTGCCGCAGGCGCGCCCACCGCGATCGCGGGCGCAAAGCGCGCCTGGGCGCCCGCGGGCATCGGGGGTTGTCCGGGAGGGGGCATCATCGCGGCGGCGGACTCCTTTGACTGGTCGCAGCTATTCTTTCGGTTGATTCGCGACCGGACGCACCGCGCTGGCGAGGAAGACGCGGGTGAGGACGCGGCTGCCCGTGGAACCGGTTTCGATCACGTTGAACAGCATCGCCTTCAGTCGCAACACCTGCCAGAACACCATACGAACGGCCGATAATACGCTGGAGGCGACCGGGCCCCCCTCGCGGGCCTCGAAGCGCTCGAAACCGCACAGCTCCATTACTGTCCCAAGCGCGTTCGGGTTCAGCGCCAGCTCGTGCGTGAAGTCTCCGTAGCGGATCGTCGTCACCCACGGCGAATCCGCGTTCGGCGTGTGGATGATGATCCGTCCGCCGGGCCGCAGGGCCTGGCGCGCCGCGTCCAGGAAGCGCAGCAGCTCGTCCTTGCGCATGTGCTCGATGACATCGATGGCGGTGACCAGGTCGAACTGAGAGGCGTGAGCTTCGAGGAACTCGATCGCATCGGCGCAGACGACGTTCGGGTGAATCGTCCGCGCGAGCTCGACCTCCTCGGCGCTGATGTCCACACCGAGCACGTTCGTGTACCCGCGCTTCGTGAAGAACCGCAGGAGCCGCCCATAGCCGCACGCCACATCCACGATCGCCGCGTCACGCCGTTCCGGCAACCAGCCTCGCAGGCGGATGTCGAACGGCCGGCCGAACGCGTCCGCCGCCGCCAGTGAAACGGGCTCGCGCTGGCGGTGCACGGCGGAGGCGTAGCGCTCCCAGAAGCGCTGGCGATAGTCGGGCGGCTGTGGTGGCGGGGCGCTCATGGGGATGCCGGTGCTCCTGTCTCTGCGAATGCCGCCGACAGCAGCCGCTCCATCAGCCGCGTGTTGCCGTACTCGGCCAGGCAGCGCGCGTGGCCGGCGGCCGCGATGCGCTGGCGCTCGTCGGCGTGGGCCAGGTAGTAGCGCACTTTCTCGATCAGCTCGTCATCGTCGCCGAAGTACGCGGCCTCTCGCCCTTCCTCGAAGAGCTGCGCGTGCTCGCTGCTGCGCTCGGCGAGCATGAAGCCGCCGCAGGCCGGGATCTCGATGCTGCGCGACGTGTGCAGGTCGCGGTTGGCCTTGCGGAGGAAGGCGACGCTGATATCGGTGCAGCTCAGGATACGCGCATAGGGGTCGCCCCATTGCGACGGACCCGCCAGCTCGAAGCGCGCATTCAGCCGCTTCTTCCACGTCTCCCAGCCGTCGCCCCAGATCTTGACGCCGACGCCCGCCTCCGCCAGCCGCGCCAGGCTTCGGGCGCGCTGCTCCTCCGCCATGCCCACAAACCCGACCGCGGCGTGCAGGCGCTGGCGCTCCGCCGGCTCGACCTCGACCGGGCGGTGCACGCTCGGGGAGAAGCCCCAGAACGGCACCACCTGCACGACGCGCCGGGCGCCGGCGGCGCGATAGTCGGCGAGGTTGACGATGCGCGGCACGAGATGCACGTCGAACAGCGGCAGCGCCGGCATGAAACGGCCCCAGTCGTGGCTCAGGCCGCCGAACGGGTCGTCCGGGTTGTAGTGCACCAGCAGGGTATCCGGGCTGTGGCGCTTGAAGCAGCGCAGCGTCCCGGCGCCGATCGTCCGGCCGGCGTCGACCCAGAGGACGTCGAAGCGCTCGCGCTGCGCCGCGCGGCGGGCGGCGCGGTTCACCCCGGCCCAGTCAACCGGACCGAACAGCTTGCGAACGGCGCGGCCGACGAAGCTGGCCTGGCGGCGTTGGACGTGCGGCGGGACGGTGTCGAGGCCGACCACGTCGTGGCCGAGGGCCTCGAGCGCGCGCAGCCGCTGCGTGCAGGTGGAGAACCCCTCGGGCGCGAGGATGCCGATGTAGAGAATCTTCAGCTTCGCTTGCAATCGGCGGCTCCGGCAAGGTGGGCGCACCCGCGACGCGTGCAACGGGCGGGGCTCCGAGGCACGAAAGACTGCGCGAGGCGCGAGTATACGAAGCGCCGGGAGCGCGGGCAAGGCCGCCGGCTCGCGCCCGGCATTGGCGCATGGGCCGTGCGCTTTGACGCCTCGAAAGCGCTCGCGCTATACTCGACCCGTCCCCGTACGACGCCCGGTTCCGGCGCTTGCCGGCCGGGGTGTTGGAGGCCGGCCGCGGCGTTGGGGATCATCCGGGGGCTCTGCGCCATGGCCATCCGCGCGGTTCACGTGGTTCGCGAACTGCTGGCCAACCTGGCCATGTCGCTGCCCGTGGTGCGCGGCTGGCGCGTCCGGCGTGGACGGACGGCGTGCTGGAACGCGGAGGACCAGGTCGCGCTGTTCCTGTCGCAGTCGCGGATGTTCGTCGAGCCGGTCGGTGAGGCCGCCGTGCGCGGACGCGTGGTGGTCGAGGTCGGGCCAGGCGACGTCATCCCGCACGGGCTGCTCTTCCTGGGCATGGGCGCGGCGCGCTACGTCGCGATCGACCGGTTCCTGGGAGATGTCTTCGCGCCGGCGGCGCTGAAGCTGTACGAGGCGGTGCTCGCCCGCGCTCCGGCTGGAATCCGCGACGGGCTGCGCGAGCGGGGACTGCACCCGGCCAGCGAAGCGGCCCTGCGCCGGGCCTGCGCGACGGGCCAGATCGTGTTGCTGCGCGAACCGATCGAGAGCCCGCGCCTCGCCGCGCTCGACCCGGCGGACCTGATCGTCAGCTCGAACGCGGTGCAGCACTTCGCCGATATCGACCGCGCTTTCGCGAACATGGCGCGGCTGCTCCGGCCGGACGGCTTGATGATGCTGCGCGTCGACTATGGCGCCCTCGGATGCTGGACCGAGTATGAAAACCCGCTGACGTTCCTCACTGTGTCGAACGGCCTGTGGCGGCTGATGGGTGGCGCGCGCGGCTATCCGAATCGGCGGCGGCACTCGCAGGTGATCGCGGCGTTGCGGCGTTGCGGCCTCGAGCCCGAGGTGCGGCGCGTGACCCATTTCTACCCCGAACACCTCCGGCAGATTCGCCCGGCGCTCGTTGACGAGTTTCGAGCGCTGGCGGATGACGACCTGCTCGTGCGCGACGCGGAGATCGTCCTGCGGCGAAGCGGCTGAGCCGAACCGGGGGTGAGCGCGGCGACCTGCTCGCGGCTTGTCGCCCGTCGGCGACTCCACTCGCTGGCGCTCGCGGCTCGTCGCTGGCGCGGCTCGTCACTGGCGCGGCTCGTCGCTGGCGCGGCTCGTCGCGCGTCGGTGACTCCACTCGCTGGCGCTCGCGGCTCGTCGCTGGCGCGGCTCGTCGCGCGTCGGTGACTCCACTCGCTGGCGCTCGCGGCTCGTCGCTGGCGCGGCTCGTCGCGCGTCGGTGACTCCACTCGCTGGCGCTCGCGGCTCGTCGCTG